>BFBZ01000020.1_pt95 | contig 428755 bp, 392 predicted proteins | sample 1888401 | NCBI WGS metagenome assembly BFBZ01 (sample SAMD00112614, study PRJDB3348) | symbiont metagenome | host: Chara braunii | reverse complement strand
CTACGCTGCGGGAACGCTTGACTCGGACGTCTGCGTGCCAGGCTCTCAGGCAATGCCGCTAAAGGACACTTCTCAGCACATGACCTAAGCCGTTGTCSGAAGCGGTGAAGGTGCCGATGGTAGCCATGGTAATCTTCCTCTGTTGCTCGGGCCGCGACCATCGCAGCCTCGATGGCTGTCCGTGGCCCGGGGAGCGATCGGCCCGCAGCCCTTGGGCCCGGAGCGCCAGCGGAGGACGGCGAAAGCCTGCTTTTTTGACTTCGCGCGAGGAATGCCGCGCTTGGCGGCAGGGGAAAAAAGCAGGCGCGAGCCGTTGCGGGAAGGCGATCGAGGCCCTTGCCGTCCCTCGGGCCTGATCAGCCCATTCGAGGGTGCGTTGGACGCGAGCCAATGAGCGAACTGACGGGATTGCCATGGCTGCCAGCGCCCTCGCAGCATCGCAGAACGGCGGGATTGATCGAAAGAAAGTCAGCGCCTGCGCATCAATCGCGAGCACGGTGCGCAAGGCAAAGCGCGGCGAACTGGCTGCATGTTCGGGCAAGGGAAACGACGGCGCCGCTAGAATTATCCGCCCGCCTGCGCTCTCGATACGCGAGGTCCGGACATGATCAGGACCGTGAGCCTGACGGCCTCGTCTCTGCAAAAGGGAGGCGGGACGCCGTCAGCTGGGGTGCGGCGGACGACGTAGTTCGGATAGATCATGGCCCGCCCTTGAGGGAGGGCCGGCGCGAGTCTTCGCCGCTTCACTTCCTCTAAACCGGCCGCGCGCCGTCAGGTGCGCGGCCGCAAAATTAGAGTATGCCGGGGCCATCGTTGCGGCCCCGGCTCAGCATTTATTCGGCAGCTTGCGAACGCAGATCATGGTCTTGCGCCATGTCTGGCGCATCGGCCTGATCTTCCGTCCTGGCCGTTCGCAGCAGCGCCGGGAGCCAGCCGGTTGACGCCAGCAACTGCTCGGCGGATGCCGCCATCTCGGCCTTTTTCAAGCCCGACAGGCGTTCGGCGGCCTCCGCGCTGACGCCCTCGCGGACGGCCTCAAGGATGACCGCCTTGGTGACACGGCCGAGATAACTGCCGACCGTCGGCCGCCAATATCCGGTCATGTCGAGGGCTACGGCCCCGGCCAAATGCCCGGCTGCCGCCAGCGCGCGCGGCCTCCGGTCGAACGGCAGTTTGACCGCATTGACGGTCAAGGCCGCGCAATGCGCGAACAGGGACATGCGGCTGTCGTGGTCGAGTTCGACCACAAAATCCCACAGCCGGCCGACGTCCTTGGGCATCTGTCTCGCCCAATTGGCATGGCGATCCGACCACGCTTTGCCGGCCGCACTGTCCTCGATTCCGACCGCATGCACGGCCAAATCGATCTTCACCGGCTGGATGCCGACCACATGCGCGTTGGCCCCGAGATAGAAGATTTGGGCGGCGAGCGCGTGCGTCACCGCAACGATTGCGACGTCCGGCTGCTCACTCAGATTGAGCCGCAGCCCCAAGGTGCGATGCGCAGTGAGGTCGCGAACCAACATGTCGGAGAGCGGCTGCTCCTCGTCACCGGCGCTGTCCTCGTCTTCACCATCGCGAGGGTCCTGATCATCTTCGCCACATTCTCCGTCCGGTGCCTGCGCATCGCCCTCCTGCCCGGTTTCGCCGTGGGGCTGCTCGTCTTCGGGGCGGATAAATCCGCGTTCGACCCGGACACTACCGTCATGATTGAGGACCACGAATGCGCCGCCGCGCGCGATGTCGTCGGGATCGTAGGCCTGCCGTTTGGCGTCCAGCCGGTCGATTTCGGTCTCCAGTTCGCCGAACCGCGCATCCACCTCGTCAGGCAGCTCCTCGGCCGCTTGATGCTGCTCGGTCAGCCGGTCGAACTCGCTCTGGACCGCCTCAAGGGCGGCCTGATCCTCCGCCGAAAGCTCGACCGGATGCGGGTAAGTCCGCCGCATGCCATGGGCGTGCGGGAAGTCGACATGGGGCTCCGCCCACTTCCATCCCTCGGCCGCCCTTAAAGTATCAGCCTCGCGGCCGAGCCTTGCCGTCACCAGGAGATCGAGCAACGAGACGTCCTCCAGATAGCCGCCGCGATCCTCGGTGAAGAGGTCCCGCAGGATCGTGCCGCCCGCTTCCGTATAGGCCTCGAGCCCGACAAGACGCGCCCGGCGATCTGTTGCGGCAACATGAGTTTCGGTGAGCAGACGACGGATCGTGCTGGGATCGCAGTCGCAGGCGAAACGCTCATGGACCGCCTCCTGCCGAGCCTGATCGTCGGTGATGGCAAAGGCCATCACCTGCTCCAGCGTCAGATCGCCATCGCGATACAGCTGGATCAAGCGTGGGGACACCGCGCCCAGCCGGAGGCGCTGCCGCACCACTTGCGCCGTCACGCCAAAGCGCGCGGCGATCTCCTCCGCGCCAAAGCCGCGCTCGTCCGCGAGCTTCCTGAACGCCTCGAACTGGTCGGCTGGATGCATGTTTTCCCGGGTGACATTCTCGTCCAGGCTGATCTCGTGCGGATCGTTGGCGGTATCGACGACGCAGCGGATTGGCTCGGACTTTTTGATTTCCTTGCGCTTCACCCGCAGCAGCTGGGCCAGCCGCCTGCCCTCGCCAATCGTCACACAGAAGAACCCAGTGGCCGCCCCCTCGCCATCCACCTCCGGTTCAATCACCAGGTTCTGCAGGATGCCCTTGGCGGCGATGCTCGCCGCCAAGGCCTCGATCGCCGCGTCGCTGTGCGGCGTCTTGCGGGCATTCTTGGGCGACTTCTTGAGCTTGCTGAGCGGAACGCGAACCTCGGTTCCGCTCGGTATTCCAAATGATTTGTCCGACATGATCATTCTTCCTCTTGCTTCCATGGGTGCAAGGCGCACCACGCGCCTGCGCCCCTGCCCGTCGGCGAGACCGGGGGTAGCAAGTGCCAGGGCGACCCGGGCGGAGGGGGATCACCCGCCCGATGAGGGCCGCTTCGCGAGAAGCGGGTCTGCACAAGCGTGTGCCAAGCCTTTGGTAGTCCGCAGCGTGAGAACAGCGCGGAAGACCGGGGAGACCACCCGGGGCGGCGCCGGCGCAAGCCGCCGCTTTACCCTGGCGCGCGCGAGGGGCAGCGCCCCTTCCCCACTGTCTTTCGAGCAGAGAGACGCGAAGCGTCCACCATCGCACCAGAGGTGCGGTGATCGGGATGATTGCGGTGGTGATCCTCTCAAGCGTGCGAATGCTTGCGCAACAAAGAGGAAGTGCAATCAAGCCAGGCGTGAGCAAATCAAGGAGCAGCCGACGAGAGGGCAGTGATAGCGACGCGGGCATGCAATGACCGCGGGCACCGAGGCGACTGCGGTCGCAAGACCGGTCAACAAGGCACCCGAGCGCGGGACAGTGATAACGGCGCCGGCATGCAATGACGGCGGGGCACGCGGACGAGTGCCTCCGGCGAGCGACACATTATACTCTTCTCTATACGTGAAAGATCGAAGCCGATTGGCCGAGACGCCGCGGCTCGGTTCACCAGAGCCCGGTGCGGCAGCTGCGGCACGCGCCGATACGAGGAGGCCGCAAGCGGTGACGTAACACGAATATGATCAGCTTGACCTAACAGCGACTAATCATACCAAGGCAACGCAAGCGCGTCTGACCTGAGCTGAAGATGCAGCAACTTTGCTGTGCTTGCAATTGAGCAACTCCGGTGCGCCGTGTTTGATTGCGATCAACAGCGCAGCCGTAGATCACGCATCGATGAACTCATCTGTGCGCATCCAACCGTCATCACGCCCGTCGCGGCTCACGATCTTCTTCAGATGAGATCAACGTTCTTGGTTTCAGCGATGCAACGCTCTGCCATCATTCCAGCTGGTTCCTGGCCACGTCGTATGCCAGCTGCAATCGCAGCAGGATATTGCGGCGAGACGACAGTCGAAGCGTTTCTCAAACGAGTCGGCATCGAGTATCCTCAACCACGGATCAAGCAGGGAAGACGCCAGCTGTGGTTGAGAGACGATCTGGACCGGGCGATAGCTCCGGACCTCGTGCCCGGCGACCTCGCCGCGGATTTGTGAGCGTGAAACTGCCTCGTCACGTCATCCCGAAGGTGCTGGCGAGCGGTCGGACCGCATTCTATTACAATGTCCCAACCCGCTATCGGAAAATGGGATGCGTGGTGCCGAATGAGCCTTTGGGCACCGATTATGCCAAGGCTTGCGGCGAAGGTGGCCGGGCCGAAACGTTGAACGGCCTGTTCGATGAATGGATGGATGCCCGCAAGGGGCTCCCGGTCGCGAGCGAAGCTGCGCCGCGGATTGGTACGATCGACTGGCTCTTCAGGGAGTATCGACAGAGCCGAGCATACCTGGAGAAGGTCAAGCCGCGCTCGCGCCGAAACTACGAATGGAACATGCGTGAGATCTGCGACACGCTGACCAAGCGCGGCGATCGTGTCGGCGGCCGGCCAATCAAGTCAGTGACGCCACTCGGCGCCGACAAGCTGTATGACACGTTCGTCAACGGTGGGAAGGGCAACCGGCTCAGGACCGCCGAAAAGCTGGTCGTGCTCTGCCGAAAGGCATGGCGCGTTGTTCACCGCCTGCACCCCGTCGAGTTTCCACAGGACATTCCTAATCCATGGCTGGGTGTCACCATGGCGACCCGGGTCAAATTGGTGAAGCACGCAGTGACGCGCGAGCAGGTCTATGCGTTCGCCCACGGATGCGTCGAGCGCGGCGAGCCCGAATGTGCCGCAGCGGCGGTCATCTGTTTCGAGTGGCTTCAGCGTCCGGAAAACGTCATCGCCGGCCATATCAAATGGGCCGGATACCGGACCGGACCTAAGCCGACCATCCGGATCGAACACCACAAGACCGGTGCCGTGATCGATCATCCCCTGGAAGAGCGCCAGGCGACCGGCGAGGTCATCAAATTCTATGAGGAGGCTGAGGCGGTCCTGGCAAAGCTGACGCGCCGTGGTGTCCCGATGATCCTGCGGGAGATTATACCTCGGCACCGTCGTGCCGCGGAGGGCCAAAAGCCTGTCTTCAGGCCCTACTCGTTCTCGGGCATGCAAAAGATCGTTCAGCGAATGAGAAAGGATATCGGCCTGCCCAAGGAGTTCACCCTGGATGCCTGCCGGCACGGCGGGATGACCGAACTGGAGGAGGCGGAACTAACCGAGGGACAGGGCCGCGCCCTATCCGCGCACCGCACCAGGGAAAGCTATGCCGGCTATGCCAAGCGGACCGAAGCCCGCATGCTGTCGGCGACTCGGAAGCGGCATGCGCACTTGCTTGCGAACCAAGCAGCAACAGACGTTCAGAATGCGACCGGCGGCGACGTTCAGAACACAGACCAAGAACCATCAAAAATCGCGTGATAAATCAACGCGTTAGAATGGCTGGGGCGGGAGGGATCGAACCTCCGAATGGCGGAATCAAAATCCGCTGCCTTACCGCTTGGCTACGCCCCAATGCGCCGGTCGAAGGCCACGCCGGTCTATAGGGTGCAACAAGCCATTTCAACAGGGCGGCGATCGAAAACGCGCGAAAGCCACGGGATGATGCCGGCACCCTTACTATATGACGACGTTGCGATGGCCGAAACTGACCGTGGGATGTCCGCTCGGACAGTTGAGAGCCCGGTGGTTTCATGGGAAGACAATTTACAAACGCCTCGTCGGGAGTAACGCCATGACCTACCGCGCACCCATCAACGATATCCTGCTGTCCCTCAATCATGGCGCGGGGCTTACTGCCGCAGTGGAGGCAGGCCATTACGGCGATTTCGATGGCGATATTACCGCGGCCGTCCTGGAAGAGGCCGGCAAGTTCGCCTCCGACGTGCTGGCGCCGCTGAACAAGGTCGGCGACGAGCACGGCATCAAGCTGGACAATGGCAAGGTAACCACCGCGCCGGGCTGGCCCGATGCCTATCAGCGCTGGGCCGCCGCCGGATGGAACGCGGTGTCGGGGCCGGAAGCGTTCGGCGGCCAGGGCTTGCCGCTTGCGGTCAACGCCGCCTGCACCGAGATCTGGAGCGCATCGAACGTCGCCTTCGGCCTCTGCCCCCTGTTGACGCTGTCGGCGATCGAGGCGCTCGACGCCCATGGCAGCGAAGAGCTGAAGGCGATCTATCTCGAGAAGATGGTGACCGGCGAATGGACCGGCACGATGCAGCTGACCGAGCCGAATGCCGGCTCCGACGTCGGCGCGCTGCGCACCCGCGCCGAACGGGTCCCCGACGGCACCTATCGCATCAAGGGCACCAAGATCTTCATCACCTACGGCGAGCACGATATGACCGACAACATCGTGCACTTCGTGCTCGCACGACTGCCCGATGCGCCGTCGGGCACCAAGGGAATCTCGCTGTTCCTGGTGCCGAAATTCCTGGTCAATGCCGACGGTTCGCTCGGCGAGCGCAACGACATCCATGCGAGCGGCGTCGAGCACAAGCTCGGCATGCACGCCTCCCCGACCTGCACCATGACGATGGGCGACAAGGGCGGCGCGATYGGYTTCCTGATCGGCCGGGAAAACGAAGGCATGCGCTGCATGTTCACGATGATGAACCAGGCCCGCCTCGGCGTCGGCCTCGAGGGCGTCGGCATTGCCGACCGTGCCTACCAGCAGGCGCTGGCCTACGCGCAGGAGCGACGGCAGGGCAAGGCGATCGGCCACAAGGGCGACGGCATGGATCCGATCATCGTGCATCCCGACGTCAAGCGCATGCTGATGCAGATGCGCAGCATGACGGCGGCGGCGCGGACGATCTGCTACGCCACCGCAGTCGCGCTCGACGTCTCGGTGCGGGCCAAGGACGCCGCGGTGCGTGCCGATGCCGCCGCGCGCGGCGCGCTGCTGACCCCGATCGCAAAGGCATTCTCCACCGATGTCGGCAACGAGGTCGCTTATCTCGGCGTGCAGATCCACGGCGGCATGGGCTTCATCGAGGAGACCGGCGCGGCGCAGCATTACCGCGACGCCCGCATCACCTCGATCTACGAGGGCACCAACGGCATCCAGTCGATCGACCTCGTTACCCGCAAGCTCGGCGCCAATGGCGGCGCATCGTTGTGGGTGCTGCTCGACGAGTTGGCCACGACCATCAAGCAGGTCGAGGCCTCCAACGATCCGGCGTTCGGCACCACSGGCGCCAAGCTGCGCGACGCGCATGCTTCGCTCGAACGCACCAGCAAATGGCTGCTCGAGCGGCTTGCCTCCGCGCCGAACGATGCCCTCGCTGGTGCCACGCCCTATCTACGGCTGTTCGCCGCGACGCTCGGCGGCTGCATGCTCGCCGGCGAAGCACTGGCTGCGAAAGCGAACGGCGAGGCGGAGCCGCAACGCTACGTCGCTCTCGCCCGCTTCTTCGCCGAGAACATCTCGGTGCAGGCACCGTCGCTGGAGAAGACGGTGACCGAGAGCGCTGAGGCTGTGACCGGCGCGGATGCGGTGCTGGCCGGGTAAGGCACCTTCGGCCGTCGTTGCTGTATCGGTAGCTCGTCCGTTTGGCGCACAGCTTGCGCCTCACTCACCACCATCGTCCCGGCGATGGCCGGACCAGTGCGCTCGACCGGCATGGTGAACGGGACTCGCCGTTTGCCGGTTTGCCTTGCAGAAACCAATAAGTTGCAAGATCAAATCTGGCAATCTGTTGGTGTCGCGGCTCTCCAGCAATGATCAGCAATGAATCCGGCGGCAAAACCCGCTTTGTAAGCTTCATGTAAGCAATCGTAAGCTTCGTGTAAGCCGGTTGCAGTTTTTCTCGAAGCACCCGTTATTCCACCAACCGTGCGTAAGCATTGCTTAACGGCTTGATCTCCAAAAACGTCCGGAAGCGCCAAATACCGCCCAACGTCGCACGACGTGTGCGGCAAATCGCTTTGTTGAAATTCACCGGTGATCAAGATGAAGTTCATGATGCGCGGCTGGGTCAAACGCTTCGTCAGAGATCGCAGGGCCAATGTGGCCGTCATCTTTGCGCTCGCCACCATACCGTCGATCTACCTGTTGGGCATGGCGACSGACTACACGCAGGCACTGCGCAAGAARAAYCAGCTGGATGCCGCGGCGGAYGCGGCGGCAATTGCRGCSGTCAGACCGGCGATGCTGCTGCAAACGGATKCCRCGGCGCAGTCGGCCGCCAMCGCYGTKTTCGCGTCGACAGCRAACAAYGTTSCWGGCTTGACCGGSGCMCCGTCACCGACSATCACCATCGTCGACTCCGGGCTTCAGCGCACCGTGACGGTTTCGTACAGCGCGCGATCGATCAACAATTTCGGCAACGTGCTCGGCAGCACGGCCTGGCCGATCAACGGCACCTCGACGGCGCGGGCGGCAAGCGCGCCCAACATGAACTTCTACCTGGTGCTCGACGATTCGCCCTCGATGGCGATCGGAGCGACCCAGACCGACATCAACAATCTGATATCCTACACCTCCAGCCAGCCATCCGCCTCGAAGAGCTGCGGCTTCGCCTGCCATGAAACGCATCCCAACCTCGACAGCGGCGCCAACTCCTCGAGCGTCGACAACCTGACCGTTGCGCGCAACAAGGGCGTCACCTTGCGGATCGACCTGGTGATCAATGCCGTCAATCAGCTGCTCGTTTCATGGTCGAACTGCCCACAGGCGGGCGTTTCGGGCGGYGTCATGCAATGCATGTCGGCYCTGAACAACACCAGTTACAAGGCGGGCCTYTACACCTTCGAYTACAACTTCAATACGCTGCAATCGCCGACCAGCCCGTCAACCGCGGGCAGCGCCATCTCGAACATCCAGCTCATGACGGTCGACCATCAGAACTGCGTCATYTCCGGCAGCTGCACCACCGACTACGGCACCGACATCGAGAACGCGCTCACCAGCGTCAACAACATCATGCCCAACCCGGGCCTYGGCAGCAATCAGACGGGCGACACGCCGCAGGARGTCGTATTCCTCGTGACCGACGGCGTCGACGACAAGATCATCTCGTTGAGCTCGTCTTGYAACGCCAACGCGACATTGCAGTCGGTGGGTTCGAACTTCCGATGCCAGCAACCGGTCGACCCGACGGTCTGCACGACGATCAAGAACCGCGGCATTCGAATTGCRATTCTCTACACCGAGTATCTSCAGCTCCCGACCGACAGCTGGTACACGAGCCATATCGCSCAGTTCAACAACCCATCCTCCTCGACCGGCCAGATCGCGCAGAACCTGCAATCATGCGCTTCGCCCGGCCTGTTCTCCGACGTTCAAACCGGCGGCGACATCTCTGCGGCGTTGACGGCCTTGTTCATCAAGGTCGCCTCGAGCACCGCCAGCCTCACGCAGTAAGAGCGCGCCGTGGTCCAAGCGAACATCCGCTCAGCAGAACGCCATCGAAACCGGCCTGCCGGTTTCGCGAGGGATTGCCGCGGCGCCACCGCGGTCGAGTTCGCGCTGATTGCTCCGCCCTTCATCGCCCTGTTGATCGCGATCGTGCAGACGTTTCTGGTGTTCTTTGCGCAAGAAATGCTCGAAGCGGTGGTGCAGCAATCGAGCCGCCAGATCCTGACCGGGCAGACGCAATCGCAGCAGGCGACGCAGGCCGCCTTTCACCAGACCGTCTGCAATCAGGTCTCGGCCCTGTTCACTTGCAGCAAGATCATGGTCGACGTGCAGGTCGCCACCAGCTGGTCCACGGCCAATACGTCCGCTCCGTCTCTGACCTACGACAGCCAGGGCAACGTCAATAACGTCTGGCAATTCAACCCGGGCAACGCCGGAGATATCGTCGTGGTCCGGGTGGTCTATTTGTGGCCGGTCGTCCTSGGKCCTCTCGGMTTCAATCTTTCRAACCAGCCGAACAATACTCGATTGATTCTMGCTACAGCCGCTTTCCAGAACGAGCCGTCCTCGTAGGAGGTGATYCCGTGACCAGCCTGTCATTTCGAGTGCGGACGTTCTGGAAGGAYAGCGAAGCCCTGGCCGCGATCGAGTTCGCCATGGTGCTGCCGTTCATGTTGCTGCTGTATGTCGGCGGAATCGAGCTGGCCAACGGCATGGCCATCAACGTCAAGGTCACCGCGGCCGCGCATTCCGTCGCCGACATGGTCTCGCAGAATACCCAGGTGAGCACGACCCAGTTGCAGACCATCCTCGGCGCGTCGACCGCGATCCTTGCGCCCTACCCGACGACCAGCGGCGGCACCTCGCTCACCACCGTGACCGTTTCCGAAGTGTCCACCGACAGCAACGGCAATGCCACCGTGCAGTGGAGCCAATCGTACAACGGAGCGAACTTCGGAACGGGCCGGCCGGTCGGTCAACGGATTACGCTACCCACCTCGCTCTCCGGATCACAGAACTACAACGTCTCCTTCATCCTGGGCGAAGTCGCCTACGGCTATACGCCCAATCTCGGCTTCACGATCAGCGGCACCCTGACGCTCAGCGACAGTTATTACCTGTTTCCKCGGTGTTCGACGAACAGCCCTGCCAACGCGAACTTTCCGTATTTCGACGTCAAGCTGACGACCTCGACAAACTGCACCTGCATCCAGCATCTGCAACAGAAGATCTGTTAGCCGGCTCATCCGCGACGAGCGCGCGTCGACAGCAGCGGTCGTGCAGCGGCCCCGGGGCGTCGCAAACTTCGCGCCGCACRCMCCCCTCTCAAGCGCCGGGATGACCGGACAGGCTGCCGACGACCGATGCGCGGCGCGACAGTTCGATCCAGTTGCCGTCGGGATCGAGGACCATGGAGATCCGCGCGACCTCGCCGAGCGTAACCGGCGCGAGACCCTCGCGCACGCCTCTGGCGCGCAACGCATCATGCACGGCGTCGATATCGGCGACCTGCAACGTGATGTAGCGCCAGCCGCGCGCCTGCCGGACCGGATCGATTGTCGCCGCATGATCCTCGGTGAGCAGGAGCAGGCTGCCCCCCAGGCGAAAGGCCGGTCCGCCCGACCATGACTGTCCGGCGAAGCCGAGGATATCGCCGTAGAACCTGCAATGCGCGGCGAGGTCGCGGACGGCCACGGCAACGGCGATCCCCGTGACGCCGTCATGTCCCGGCGGCACCAGGCAAACGCCGTTGCCATCGGGATCGACCATGCGCCTTGGCGCCCCGACGCCATCGCGCGCAATCAAAAGCTCGCGGTAGCCGCTCGGCGCCGCATCCGGCAGCGGCTCGACATGATGGTTGAGCTTGATCACCGAACCATGCGCGTCGTGCCGGTACTGCTTCTGGCCGCGGCGGATCGGCTGCACGTGATCGAAGCGAATGCCGGCGTCCTGCTGCCAGAAMCGCAGCATCGGYTCGAGATTGTTGGTGGAGAGGCCGATGTCGATGACGTTCTTTGCCAGTTGCATCCGCCTGCCGCCCCAAKACCRAGTGTCCGCGATGGACCGAGCCAGCTATGCAGGGATCACGTCATTGCGCAAGCRCCACGGTCACTTCCTGAGCAGCGGGATCTGCAGATTGGTCGGCCGGTTCTGCTCGGTGTCGAAGCCGCGACCGTCGACATTGCGGGCGCCCCAGAACAGGAGATCGCCCCTGAGATAGACCAGGTCGTATTCCATGAAGTTGGCGCCCTCCTTCAGCGCGAAGGGGGCGAACGACTTGCCGAAGATGCTCTGCGGCGCGTCCACCGTCCACGGCGCGTAACCTGCGGAGGCGACCTTGTTGAGGACGTCGGCGAAACCCTGCGCCAGAGGCGTGACCTCATAGGCCTCGTCGGCGACGAAATCGACCTTCTGCGCGCCAGGTGCGATCGGATGCGCGCCTTGCCACTGCATGTGCCCGACGATCCTGATCCGCGCCAACGGCACCTTGCCGTAGGGATCAGCCGAGTTGACGACCACCAGTTCGAAGCGATCGGAGGGTTGATAGATAAAGCTGCGCTTGAGATAGAACGGCTTGATCGAGCCATCCGGGTTCTTGCTCGGCCGAATCTCGGGCGCGATGCTCTCCCAGTTGCCAGCAAGGGCCTGCTTGATGGTGGCGACGTCGGTATCCATGGCGCTCATCCCTGGTTGATCGCCGGAAGATTGCGCGGCAGCGCCACCCGCCCCGGTCAGCGCCAGCAGCGACGACAGCAACACGGCAAGACCGCTCCGCATGCGACAGCTCCGGCTCGGCGATGCGGGCCCTCTGCCTGCAAGGCAGACCCACACCAGCATTGCGCTTCGCTATAGACAGTACTGGCCGGCTTGAAAAAGACTTTGTAAGCTGGCCCCATGCCTGCGAGATATGGCAGGCGCATCGACAGCTGCGGTCAGCATAGTGTGATTGGGAGACGGTGATGGAGCTCCGGCATCTCCGCTACTTCGTTGCCGTGGCCGATGCGGGCAGCCTGACCGTTGCCGCCGAGCAGAAGCTCCACACCTCGCAGCCGTCGCTCAGCCGGCAGATCCGCGATCTCGAGGAGGAAGTCGGTGTTCAACTGCTGAACCGCGGCGCGCAAGGCATCGCGCTGACCGCGGCCGGCAAGGCGTTTCTCGACCATGCCCGCATGGCGCTGTTGCAGGCGGAGGCCGCCAAGGAGGCGGCGCTACGCGCGGCGCAGCCGCCGAAGCCTGTGTTCTCGCTCGGCTTCCTGTCGGGCGCCGAAATCGATCTGCTGCCCGAGGTGAACCGCATTCTGCGCGACGGATTTCCCGGCATCGACATCCGCCTGTCGAGCGACTACTCGCCCTCGCTTGCCAAGGCGCTGATGCGGCGCAAGCTCGATGCCGCCTTCATGCGGATGGACGAGACCATGGAGGACATCGCCTGCAAGCGCGTCCGCACCGACCCGTTGGTGTTCGTGCTGCCGCGCGACCATCGCCTCGCGGCGCAGGCCACAGTGGCGCCGGAGGACGTCGTCAACGAGACCTTCTATCTGCCGTCCAGATCCGCGCCGGCGGTGCGCCGCGCCGTGCTGGCGTATTTCGACCGCGCCGGCGTCGATCTCCGGCCGGAGCACGAAGTGCACAATGTCGTGCACGCGATCTCGATGATCACCTCGACGCATGCGGTGATGCTGCTGCCGGCCTACACCGCGCGCTATCTGCCCGACAGCATCACCACCCGCCCGGTGCGGGGCGAGGCGCCAATGCTCGATCTCGTGATCGCCTACCACAAGGCCAACAAGTCGCCGATCCTGAAGCTGCTGCTGTCGCGGGTCGGCCGGCTGGGAGTGCCTGCCTGACTCCATCAATCCAGTGAGGACCGATATGCCGGCGAGCCTCGTTCAGACCTTTCGTGCCTTTGCCTACAACAACGCCTGGGCCAATCATCGCCTGCTTGCCGCATGCGGCGAGCTCAGCCAGGCCGAATTCGCCGCCGCGCGCACCGGGTTCTTTCCGAGCCTGCAAGCGACGCTCAATCACATCCATGTCGTCGATCTGTTCTACGTCGACGCGCTCGAAGGCGGCTGGCTCGGGCCGAGGGCCTGGGCGAACGAAGTGCCCTGCCCGTCGGTCGCCGAGCTGAAAGTCGCGCAACGCGCGATCGACCAGCGGCTGATCATTCACTGCGACGCGCTGACGGCGGAGCGGCTCGATGAGGACGTCAAGGTCAATCGCGACACGTCAGTGCAGACCGAGCGGCGCGACCGCCTGCTGATGCATCTGTTCCAGCATCAGATCCATCATCGTGGGCAGGCCCATGCGATGCTATCGGAAACCACCGTCAAGCCGCCGCAGCTCGACGAATTCTTCGCCGCCGGCGAAGCCCCGTTGCGGGCGGCGGAATTCAACGAACTTGGCTGGCGCGGAGCCACCGTGTGGGGAGGCTGAGAACGCGGACTCCCGCTAACGCCACGCTTCAGACCGGCTCCGGCATCTGCGCAAGCAGCTTGTCGAGCGTGATGGGATAGTCGCGCACCCGAATGCCGGTCGCATTGTAGACCGCGTTGGCGACGGCGGCCGCAACGCCGCAGATGCCGAGCTCACCGACACCCTTGGCCTTCATCGGCGACGACATCGGATCAGTCTCGTCGAGGAAGATCAATTCCTGATGCGGAATGTCGGCATGAACCGGCATTTCGTAGCCGGCGAGGTCGTGGTTGACGAACAGGCCGTGGCGCTTGTCGACCACGAGCTCTTCCATCAGGGCAGCACCGACGCCCATCGTCATCGCGCCGATCACCTGGCTGCGCGCGGTCTTCGGATTGAGGATGCGGCCCGCCGCGCAGACAGCAAGCATCCGCCGCACGCGGATCTCAGCGGTTGCGGCATCGACGCCGACCTCGACGAAATGTGCGCCGAACGTCGACTGCTGGTAGGTCTTGTCGAGATCGCCATATTCGATGCCGTCCTCGGCCGACAGTCCGTCCTCGCCCGCGGCCTCCGCCAGCGGCACGCTGCGATTGCCTGCCGTGACCTTGCCGTCGGAGAAACTGGCCTCGGCCGAGTTGAAGCCAAGCTTCTGCGTCACCGCATCGCGCAGCTTGACGCAGGCAGCATAGACGCCCGAGGTCGCATTGTTGGCACCCCATTGGCCGCCCGATCCGGCAGAGACCGGAAACTCGGAATCGCCAAGGCGGACCCTGACCTGCTCGATCGAAACTCCCATCATCTCGGCAGCGGTCTGCGCGATGATGGTGTAGGAACCGGTGCCGATGTCGGTCATATCGGTCTCGACGGTGATGACGCCGCTCTTGTCGAGACGGACGCGAGCGGCCGACTTGGTCAGCAGATTGTTGCGGAACGCGGCCGCGACCCCCATGCCGACCAGCCAGCGCCCGTCGCGCACGCGTCCCGGCTGGGCGTTGCGCGCGCCCCAGCCGAAACGCTCAGCGCCGGTGCGCAGGCATTCGGTCAGCGCGCGCTGCGAGAAGCGCCGCTCGGGTTTTTCCGGATCGACCTGGGTGTCGTTGAGGATGCGGAGCTCGATCGGGTCGATGCCGAGGCTTTCGGCCAGTTCGTCGACCGCGACCTCCAACGCCATCATGCCGGGCGCTTCGCCGGGCGCGCGCATCGCATTGCCTTCCGGCAGATCGAGCATCGCCATCCGCGTCGCGGTCATGCGGTTGGCACCGGCATAGAGCAGCCGTGTCTGGTTGACTGCGGTCTCGGGCTTGCCGCCCGGCAAATTGCCGGACCAACCCTCATGGCCGATCGCGGTGATCTTGCCGTCCTTGGTCGCGCCGATCCGGATGCGCTGGATCGTGGCCGGACGATGCGTGGTGTTGTTGAAAATCAATGGCCGCTGCAGCGCGACCTTGACCGGTCGGCCGGCAGCGCGGGCGCCGAGCGCCGCGAGCAGCGCATCGGCGCGCAGGAACAATTTGCCGCCGAAGCCGCCACCGATAAAGGGCGAATCCAGCCGGACCTTATCCCTGGGCATACCGAGGGTCTTCGCCAGGTCGGCCGCGTTCCATGCGATCATCTGGTTGGACGTCCAGAGCGTGAGCCTGTCGCCATTCCACGCGGCGATCGAGGCGTGCGGCTCCATCATGGCGTGGGCTTCGTCTGGCGTGGTGTAGGTCGCGTCGAGCTTGACCGGGGCCGAGGCGAAGGCCGCGGCGAAATCGCCGACCGCGGTGTCGGGCGGCCCGCCGAAGCCGGCGACCGGTTTGCCGGTCTCGGCGACCGCGGCGAGATCGAAGGCGCCGTCGCTGCGCGCATAGTCGACGCGCACCAGTTGCGCCGCGGCACGCGCCTGTTCGAAGGTCTCGGCGATCACCACCGCGATGGCCTGATGGTAATGCTGAATCTCCGGGCCGCCGAGCAGAAGAGCGACGTTGAGATCGCCCTTGGTCAGCTTGCCGGCGTTCTCGGCGGTGACGATCGCAAGCACGCCGGACGCGGACCTTGCCGCCGCAACGTCCATCGCGGTGATCCCTCCCTTGGCGATCGCGGCGCCGACGACATAGCCATAGGCTGCGTTCGGCGCGACGTCGTGGCGCTCATAGGCATAGGGCGCCGTGCCGGTGGTCTTGAGCGGACCATCGATGCGGCTGATGGGCTTGCCGATGATCCTGAGCTGGTCGATCGGATTCTCGGTGGCGGGTGTGTCGAATCTCATGATCAGCCTTTCGCTTCCGCCAGCACCGCATCGAGCGTGCGCTCGACCAGCGCGAGCTTGAATGCATTCTGCTGCGTCGGCCTGGCGCCGGCGAGCAGCCTTGCGGTGACGGCCCTGGCGCCGCGCGGCATCTCCGCCTCAGCCGCCTCGACGCGCCAGGGTTTCGGCGCGACGCCGCCGAGCGCGACGCGCCCGCTGCCGTCGCGCTGCACGATGGCGCCGACCGACACCAGTGCAAAGGCGTAGGAGGCGCGGTCACGCACCTTGCGATAGATGTGCGCGCCGCCGACCGGCTGCGGCAGCACCACCGCCGTGATCAATTCGCCCGGCACCAGATTGGTCTCGATCTCGGGTGTGTCGCCCGGCAACCGGTGGAATTTGCCGATCGGAATGCTGCGCGTCGTGCCGTCCGGCCGCATCGTCTCGACCTTGGCATCGAGCGCGCGCATCGCGATCGCCATGTCGCTTGGATGGGTGGCGATGCACGCATCGCTGGTTCCGACTACCGCGTGCGACCGGCTGAGGCCGCCGAGTGCGGCACAGCCGCTGCCGGGCCTGCGCTTGTTGCAGGGCAGATTGGTGTCGTAGAAATAAGGACAGCGCGTGCGCTGGAGCAGATTGCCGGCGGTGGTCGCCTTGTTGCGCAACTGGCCGGATGCACCGGCCAGCAGCGCCCGCGACAGCAAGCCGTAGTCGCGCCGCACCCGCGCATCGGCGGCGAGATCGGTGTTGCGGACCAGCGCGCCGATGCGCAGCCCGCCCTCGGGAGTCGCTTCGATCCGGTCGAGCCCGAGATGGTTGACGTCGACCAGATGGGCCGGCGTCTCGATCTGCAGCTTCATCAGGTCGAGCAGATTGGTGCCGCCGGCGATGAACCTGGCGCCGCTGGTGCGCGCGGCCGCAGCCGCCGCCTCGCGCGCGGTGCGCGCGCGCTCGTAGGTAAAGGCTCTCATGCATCCCTCCCGGCAACCTCGGTGATCGCCTCGGCGATGTTGGAATAGGCGCCGCAGCGGCAGATGTTGCCGCTCATGCGCTCGCGCAGCTCGGCGTTGGTGAGTTGCGGCTGCGTCGTGAGATCGGCGCTGACATGGCTTGGAATGCCGGCCCTGACCTCGGCGAGGACAGCGACAGCCGAGCAGATCTGGCCCGGCGTGCAATAGCCGCATTGATAGCCGTCATGCTTGACGAAGGCCGCCTGCATCGGGTGCATCCGGTCCGGCGTACCGAGCCCTTCGACGGTGGTGACACTGTCGCCTTCATGCATCACCGCGAGCGACAGGCAGGAATTGATGCGGCGGCCATTCACCATCACCGTGCAGGCGCCGCACTGGCCGTGATCGCAGCCCTTCTTGCTGCCGGTCAGCTTCAGATGCTCGCGCAGCGCGTCGAGCAGCGTGGTCCGGGTGTCGATCTCGAGGGCATGCGCATTGCCGTTGACGTTGACGGATACTTTCATCATCGCGGGGGCTCCGCTCGGGGCTGACGGACCTTGCGCGCGCACCGGACGCGGAATCTCGGTCGCAAAGGCTGGCGTCGCCAACGTGCCTGCGCCGGCGATCAAGAGTTCGCGCCGGGAAAGTTCCAGACCAATGGGACCACCAGGTCCTGGACTGCGCCTTGGCATACCGTTCTCCATCGTCGTGATGCATTCCAACTTGCAGACCGGCCGGGTGTTTCAATTCGCGTCATCACCCGGGGCCGGCACACTCGGCGACAGCTAGGCGTGCGGTGATGAACGCGTTAGGTCCCGAAACCTGCATGCACCTATCGATGGGGCTCATGAATGCATGGGGCTTGGGGACCGCCCATGCGCGACATAATTGCGCAATCCGGTCCAATTGCCGGCTGTACGGATCGCTTTGGGCTTGCGCAGGATCATGTAGGATGCCGTCACGAACCCCACCGCCCGCCGACCCCATGGAACTGGCTGATGACTGCGCATGTCATAGTGACCGACGAAGCCGCCACCCGCGTGATCCGGCTGCGCCGGCCCGAGAAAAAGAACGCGATTACCCAAGAGATGTTTCGCGCGATCAGCGACGCGATCGACAAGGCACAGAACAATCCGAAGATCCGCTGCCTAATCATCACCGGCGGCTCCGGCGTATTCACCGCCGGCAACGACATCGAGGACATGCTCGCGCAAGGCACCTCGACCGGCGAGACGCCGCCCGCCTCCGACCTGGTCCGGTTCCTGTATTCATTGGCCCATAATGTGAAACCGGTCATCGCCGCGGTCGACGGCGTCGCGATGGGCATCGGCACCACCATGCTGTTCCACTGCGACTATGTGCTGGCCAGCAAGACCGCGCTGTTCTCGACGCCATTCTCCAATTTCGGCCTGGTGCCGGAAGGTGCCTCCAGCCTGCTGATGCCGCGGACGATGGGCCACCAACGTGCCTTCGCGATGCTGGTGATGGGCCGCACCATGTCGGCCGATGACGCCCGTGTCGCCGGCTTCGTCAACACCGTGGTGGCGCCGGGCCATGCCGAGGTCGAGGCGCACAAGGTGGCGCGCGAGATCTGCGCGCTGCCGGCCGAGGCGGTGGCGATTTCGCGACGCCTGATCCGGCTGCCGCCGGAGGACGTCACCCGCCGCATCGAGCAGGAGAACCATCTGTTCAGCGAACGGATGCGCTCCAAGGAAGCGATCGGCGCCTTCAAGGCGTTCATGGCGCGCACGAAGGATTGAACGAAGCGTCGGGATTGAAACGAAGCGTCGCAAAATTGTAGTGGCGTCGCGCCATGATCGTGTGTTCCATGGACAGGTCATGAGACAGCCCCGCCTGACATTTCTCGCCGCGCTGTGCGCGCTCGAACTGGCCGCAGCAAGCCCCAGCCTGGCGCAGGGCGCCGCGCCGGTCGACCTGCGCATCCTCGCGATCAACGACTTCCACGGCTATCTGCGGCCGCCGCCGGGCGGCATCCACATCACCAACCCCGCTGATGCGACCAAGAAGATCATGGTGCCCGCCGGCGGCTCGGAGCGGATGGCCACCGTCGTCAAGCAGCTGCGCGAAAGACACAAGAACAACATCTTCGTCGCGGCCGGCGACCTGATCGGCGCGAGCCCGTTTCTGTCGGCCATGTTCCATGACGAGCCGACCATCGAATCGCTCTCGATGATGGGGCTTGCGATTTCCTCGGTCGGCAATCACGAATTCGATGAGGGCAAGGACGAACTGCTGCGGATGCAGAATGGCGGCTGCCACCCGGTCGACAAATGCCAGGGGCCACATCCGTTCACGGGCGCAAAATTCCACTATCTTGCCGCCTCCACGATCGACAGGACTACCGGCAAGCCGGTGTTTCCACCCTACGAGATCAGGGAGTTCGACGGCGTTCCGGTGGCCTTCATCGGGCTGACGTTGAAGAACACCCCGAACCTGGTCTCGCCGGCCGGCGTCGCCAGCCTCGACTTCCGCGACGAGGCCGAGACCGTCAATGCACTGGTCCCCGAATTGAAGGCGAAAGGCGTCGAGGCGATCGTGGTCTTGATCCACGAGGGAGGCTTTCCAACCGGCAATTACAATGAATGTCCCGGCATCTCGGGACCGATTGTCGACATCGTCAAGAAGTTCGACAAGGCGGTCGACGTCGTGATCTCCGGCCACACCCACCAGGCCTATATCTGCGAGATCGACGGACGGCTGGTCACATCGGGCGACAAATACGGCACGCTGGTCACCGCGATYGATCTTCAGCTCGATCCGAAGACCCATGACGTGATCGGTGCCAAGGCCGACAATACCATCGTGCGGATCGCCGGTACGGCCAAGGATCCCGAGCAGAGCGCGCTGCTGGAGTCGTACGACCGGCTCGCCGCGCCGATCGCCAACCGCCCGGCAGGCTCGGTCACGGAAACCCTGTCACGTACGCCCGCGGAGACCGGCGAGAGCGTGCTCGGCGACATCGTCGCCGACGCGCAGCTGCTCGCGACGAGCTCCGAGCCAAACGGCGGCGCGGTGATCGCCTTCACCAATCCCGGCGGCGTGCGCACGGATATCACTAGGCGCGAGGACGGCGCGGTGACCTATGCCGACATCTTCGCGAGCCAGCCGTTCCGCAACCAGCTCGTGACCATGACGCTGACCGGCAAGCAGCTCAAGGACGCGCTGGAACAGCAATGGGCCGACCCGAAGCGACCGCGCGCGCTCCAGGTCTCCAAGGGGTTCTCCTACGCCTGGGATGCGAACAAGCCCGACGGCGCGCGCATCGTCGCCGAACGGATGTCGCTCGACGGCAAGCCGATCGACCCCGCCGCGAGCTACCGTGTCACCGTGAACAATTATCTCGCCGAAGGCGGCGACGGCTTCACGGTGTTCAAGGCGGGAACGGCGCCGCAGTTCGGTATCTACGACGTCGATGCGCTGTATGCCTACTTCAAGACCAACAGCCCGCTAGGCCCGGCCGCAGGAAAGCGGATCGAGCGGATCAATTGAGACTCCGCAATTGCCCCGTCATTGCGAGCAGCGAAGCGACGAAGCAATCCATCCTTCAACTTGTGCGGAACGATGGATTGCTTCGCGGAGCCTGTCATAGGGGGCGCGTTCGCGCGACCCGTTGGCTCGCAGTGACGTGGAAATAGCCGGGCCGTCGCTACCGGCTGACGTCCCGAAAAGGTGAGGACCGGATCAGCGCGAGGGCTTTCCGGTAGGCCGGTAACCGCCTAGATTGGGGCACTCCTCGCACGCGCTTCCTTTGCGCCGGGAATTTGCATGACACTGCTTCTGACGCACACCGCCTGCCTCAACCATCTGACCCCTCCCGGACACCCCGAACGTCCCGACCGGCTGCGCGCAGTCGCCGAAGTGCTCGGCGAAGACCGCTTCAAGGCACTGGTGCGCGACCTCGCGCCGGAAGGCGACCTCGACACCGTGCTGCTCTGCCACGGCGAGCATTATGTCGGCGAGTTGCGCCACATCGCGCCGACCTCCGGCATGATCTATATCGACGGCGACACCTCGATGTCGCCCGGCACCTGGGAAGCCGTGATGCGCGGCGTTGGCGGCGCGGTTGCCGCCACCGATGCGGTGATGGAAGGCAAGCACCCGAACGCCTTCGTCGCGGTTCGGCCGCCGGGCCATCACGCCGAGAAGTCGACACCGATGGGCTTCTGCTTCTTCGAYAATGCCGCGATCGCGGCGCGCCACGCGCAGCGCAAATACGGCATCAAGCGCGCCGCGGTGATCGATTTCGACGTCCATCACGGCAACGGCACGCAGGATATCTTCTGGGCCGATCCGACCGTGATGTACTGCTCCACGCATCAGATGCCACTGTTTCCCGGCACCGGAGCCGCCGGCGAGCGCGGCGAGCATGACACCGTCGTCAACGCGCCTCTGGCGCCCGGCGACGGCGGTGCGAAATTCCGCGCCGCCTTCGAGAACCTGATCCTGCCGCAGCTCGAGAAGTTTTCCCCAGAGCTCGTCGTCATCTCGGCAGGCTTCGACGCGCATCACCGCGATCCCCTGGCCTCGATCAACCTGACGGGCGAGGATTTCGGCTGGGTCACGCGCAAGCTGATGGATCTCGCCGACAAGAGCGCCGGCGGCCGCATCGTCTCCGTCCTGGAGGGCGGCTACGACCTCGAGGGCCTGAAAGAGTCGGTGGCATCTCACGTCACCGCATTGATGGGCGCATAAAACCGCGCCACAATAAGCTCGCAAAAATTCAATTGATTCTGCGCACAGACACGTGCGCAGTCGGGAACACGAGATGGCCGAAAATACCCAAGCCGACGTCAAGAAGCTGTCGTTCGAGCGCGCGATCGAGGAACTCGAATCCATCGTCAAGCGGCTCGAGGACGGCAAGGTCCCGCTTGAGGAATCGGTCACGATCTATGAGCGCGGCGAAGCGCTGAAGCGGCGCTGYGAGGAATTGCTGCGCCAGGCCGAGGCCCGCGTCGACAAGATCACCACCGACGCCTCGGGTCAGGCGACCGGCACCGAGCCGCTCGACGTGCAGTAGCGCCGCGCGGCGACAACCGGCACGATCATGCGACAGAATGTCCGCAACGGCGGTCGATTATTGCTGCGCATTTCCAGCAATCCGTGGGACTACGGGCCGACCGTGGCGGCCGGCCGCAGTCCCGGATCAGGCCGATCCAGACCAGCCGGCTGCCGTTAAATTGGGCGACATGGAACCCATCATCAGCCCCAAGCATTGAAAAGACTAGCTTTTTTAATACAAAGCATAGGAACCCAGCGCCCCTAGCGGGTTGGCTTTGGCTACGGCTTTGGTGTAATGCTTCCAGTTCTATGGGCATTTGAGGGTGGCGGGCGGCCCGGATTCTTCGGGCGGCAAGCATCTCAAATGGTTCGACAAAACTGAACCGGGACGGGTGAAGAGCGACCAAGGTGATGCATATCACGTGGTCCAATCCGGAGTGAATCTAGCTTTACAACCAGGCACCGGCCTGCCGGGGCGGCACCCAGTGTCTGGCATTCGCTGCGCGGTGAGCGCGCCAACCCATCTCGCGTCGGGCGATTCGTTCCGACAGGCAAAAATTGGAAATTCGCTGTGACCACATTTAGTAAAACGCCGCTTCTTGACACTATTCGCACGCCGGATGACCTGCGCAAGCTGAAGGTCGAGCAGGTGCGGCARGTTGCCGACGAGCTCCGCCAGGAAACCATCGACGCCGTGTCGGTGACCGGCGGCCATTTCGGCGCCGGCCTCGGCGTGGTCGAACTGACCACCGCCATCCACTACATCTTCGAYACCCCGCGCGACCGCCTGATCTGGGACGTCGGCCACCAGGCCTACCCGCACAAGATCCTGACCGGACGCCGCGACCGCATCCGCACGCTGCGCACCGGCGGCGGCCTCTCCGGCTTCACCAAGCGCACCGAGAGCGACTACGATCCGTTCGGCGCCGCGCACTCCTCGACCTCGATTTCGGCCGGCCTCGGCATGGCTGTGGCGCGCGATCTCTCGGGCGGCAAGAACAACGTTATCGCCGTGATCGGTGACGGTGCGATGTCAGCGGGCATGGCCTATGAGGCCATGAACAACGCCGGCGCGATGAACTCGCGCCTGATCGTGATCCTCAACGACAACGACATGTCGATCGCRCCGCCGGTCGGTGCGATGAGCGCCTATCTGTCGCGCCTGTACTCCGGCAAGACCTACCGCTCGCTGCGCGAGGCCGCCAAGCAGATCAACAAGCGCCTGCCCAAGATCCTCGCCAACCGCGCCAACCGCGTCGAGGAATATTCCCGCGGCTTCATGATGGACGGCGGCACGCTGTTCGAGGAGCTCGGCTTCTATTATGTCGGCCCGATCGACGGTCACAATCTCGACCATCTCTTGCCGGTGCTGAAGAACGTCCGCGACATGGAGACCGGGCCGATCCTGGTCCACGTCGTGACCCAGAAGGGCAAGGGCTATGGCCCGGCCGAAGCCTCGGCCGACAAGTATCACGCCGTCGTCAAGTTCGACGTCGCGACCGGCACCCAGGCCAAGGCCAAGCCGAACGCGCCGGCCTACCAGAACGTGTTCGGCCAGAGCCTGGTCAAGGAAGCCCAGAAGGACGACAAGATCGTCGCCATCACCGCGGCGATGCCGTCGGGCACCGGCGTCGACATTTTCAACAAGGCGTTCCCGGATCGCACCTTCGACGTCGGCATCGCCGAGCAGCATGCCGTGACCTTCGCCGCCGGCCTCGCCACCGAAGGCTACAAGCCGTTCTGCGCGATCTACTCGACCTTCTTGCAGCGCGGCTATGACCAGGTGGTCCATGACGTCGCGATCCAGAGCCTGCCGGTCCGCTTCGCGATCGACCGCGCCGGCCTGGTCGGCGCCGACGGCGCGACCCATGCCGGCTCGTTCGACAACGCCTATCTCGGCTGCCTGCCCAACATGGTGATCATGGCGGCCTCCGACGAGGCGGAGATGGTCCACATGGTGGCGACCCAGGTCGCGATCAACGATCGCCCGAGCGCGCTGCGCTATCCGCGCGGCGAAGGTCGCGGCGTCGAGATGCCGGAAGTCGGCATTCCCCTGGAAGTCGGCAAGGGCCGCATCATCCGCGAGGGCAAGAAGGTCGCGCTGCTGTCGTTCGGTACCCGCCTCGCCGAGTGCGAGAAGGCGGCCGACGAGCTCGCCGCGCACGGCCTCTCCGCCACGATCGCGGATGCGCGCTTCATGAAGCCGCTCGACGAGGACATGATCCTGAAGCTGGCGCGCGACCACGAGATCCTGATCACGATCGAGGAAGGCTCGGTCGGCGGATTCGGCTCGCATGTGGTGCAGTTCCTGACCGACCACGGCATGCTCGATAGCGGCATGCTCAAGTTCCGCTCGATGGTGCTGCCCGACGTGTTCCTCGACCACGACACGCCGGCGGCGATGTATGCCCGCGCGGGTCTCGACGCCAAGAGCATCGTTGCCAAGGTGTTCGAAACCCTCGGCAAGGACTACAAGACCGAGACCGTCAAGCTCGCGTAATCGCCTTCCACCTCTCCCCACCGGGGAGAGGTCGGATCGCGCGAGCGATCCGGGTGAGGGGGTGAGGTCCCACGAAAGAGCATAACCCCTCACCCGCGCCTCTCCCAAAGGGAGAGGTTTCAAGTCGATCTTGTCCTGGGCAAGTCCATGAGAGTCTATCTGGCAGGTCCTGACGTATTCCTGCCGGATGCCGTGGAGATCGGACGCCGCAAGGCGGAGGTGTGTGCCTATCACGGGCTGACCGGGCTGTATCCGCTCGACAACAGCATCAATCCCACGACTGCCGGCGCTTCGCTTACCATTTTCAAAAGCAACGAGGCGATGATGGAGTCGGCCGACGCCATCATCGCCAATTTGACGCCGTTTCGCGGCCCCAGTGCCGACGCAGGCACCGTCTACGAACTCGGCTACATGGCGGGACGCGGCAAACTGTGCCTCGCCTATTCGAACGATCCCACCTCCTACGCCAATCGCGTGGCGCGGCTGCAGCAGGTGGCGCCGGCGCCCGACGGACGCCTGATCGATGCGGAGGGGCTGACGGTGGAAGAGTTTGGATTGCCTGACAATCTGATGATGATGCACGCGCTCGACCTGCACGGCAGTCCGCTGGTGACGCCGCGGGAGCCGGCGGCGGACCTCTGGCACGATCTCACCTCCTTCGAGGCCTGCGTGCGGCTCGCCGCGGCGCAGCGCCGGCAGGGCACCAAGTGAGCAAGGCGGGCGACAACGACAATGATGCGCCGACTGGCAAGCGCATCGACGTGCTGCTGGTCGAACGCGGCCTGTTCGAGAGCCGGGCGCGGGCGCGCGCGGCGATCGACGCCGGCCTCGTCACCGCCGACGGCAAGACAATCGCAAAGGCATCCGAGATCGTCGCACCCGGCGCCGCGCTCACCGCCGAGCCGGCGCATCCCTATGTCTCGCGCGGCGGCGTCAAGCTCGCGGGCGCGCTCGAGCATTATCCGATCGACGTCGAGGGCCATGTCTGCCTCGACGTCGGCGCCTCGACCGGCGGCTTCACCGAGGTGCTGCTTGCCAATGGCGCGAGCCTCGTGTTTGCCATCGACGTCGGTCACGGCCAGTTGCATCCCTCGCTGCAAGGGCATCCGAAGATCGTCTCCATGGAGGAGACCGACATCAGGAATTTCGAGGGCAAACGCCTGCCGGCGCGACCCGACATCGTCGTGATCGATGTCAGCTTCATCTCTCTGAAGCTTGTGCTGCCGGTGGCGTTGTCGCTGGCCGCAGCCCCGATGCATCTGCTGGCGCTGATCAAGCCGCAGTTCGAGGCGGCACGCAAACACTCCAAGCGCGGCGTCATCCGCAACGCGATGGTGCACCAGGAGATCTGCGACGATATCGCGGCCTTTGCCGCCTCGCTCGGCTGCACCGACATCCAGGTGTTTCCGTCCTCGATATCGGGCGGCGACGGCAATATCGAATTCTTCCTCGGCGCACGCCGTGGCTGAAGTCCTCGCCATCGACCATGTCGGCCACCGCGGCGACGGCGTCGCGCTCGACGGCACGCAGTCGGTCTTCGTGCCCTACACGCTGGCTGGCGAAACCGTCGAGGTCGAGGACGTCCCCGGCAACCATCCCGACCGACGGCGGTTGCTGCGCGTCGCGCAGGAAAGCCCCGAGCGGATCGCGCCGTTCTGTCCGCATTTCGGCGTCTGCGGCGGCTGCGCGATCCAGCATTGGAACGAGGCGCCCTACCGGGCCTGGAAACGCAACATCGTGGCCGAGACGCTGGCGCAGGCGAAGATCGCGGCCGAGGTCGCGCCTCTGCTCGACGCCCATGGCGCGGGCCGCCGCCGCATCACGCTGCACGGGCGCATGGCCGCCCAAGATGTCCTCAAGGTCGGCTTCGCCGCGGCAGGATCGCACGACATCATCCCGGTCGACCGCTGTCCGATCCTCGATCCCGCGCTCGACGGCGCGATCGAGGCGGCATGGGCCACCGCCGAGCCGCTGATTGCGATCGGCAAACCGCTCGACATCCAGGTGACCGCGACCCTGAACGGCCTCGATATCGATGTGCGCGGTTCCGGCGCGCTGCCGACCGGCCTGATCAGCGCCTTGTCGCGCGTCGCGGAGAAGCACCGGCTGGCGCGGCTGACGCGGCACGGCGAGCTGGTGCTGCAACGCGGCTCTCCTGACGTGGCGATCGGAAAGGCCAAAGTCGTGCTGCCGCCAGGCTCGTTCCTGCAAGCGACCGTCAAGGGCGAAGAGACGCTGGCGGCGCTGGTCCGCGCGCAATGCGGCCGCGCCAAGCATATCGCCGATCTGTTCTGCGGCGTCGGCCCGTTCGCGCTGCGCCTTGCGGAGAAGACGCGCGTGACGGCCTTCGACAGCGACGCCGGCGCGATCACGGCGTTGCAGAAGGCGGCGCAAACGACGCCGGGATTGAAGCCGCTGAAGGCCGAGGCGCGCGACCTGTTCCGTCGCCCGCTGATGCCGCAGGAATTGCGCGACTATGACGCCGTCGTGTTCGATCCGCCGCGGCAGGGCGCGCAGGCCCAGGTCACGCAGCTGGCGGCGAGCAAGGTGCCTGTGATCGTTGCGGTATCCTGCAATGCCGCGACGTTTGCGCGTGACGCGAAAATCCTGATCGACGGCGGCTACAAGATCGCCGATGTCACCCCGGTCGACCAGTTCCGCCATACCCCGCATGTCGAGTTGGTGGCGCGGTTCGCGCGCTGAGGCGCCGCCGCTTCTATCGCGGCGCGCGGTATCCTCGCTATAATCCGCCGAGCATGTCCCACGACCCGCTGCTCGCGCGCATCATTCCCGTCCTCGCCGCCGTTCCAGGCGTCGCTGCCGTCGTGCTCGGCGGCTCGCGGGCGCGCGGCACGGCGCATCAAACCTCCGACTATGATCTCGGCCTTTATTTTTCGGAGGCCGCCGCTCTGGACACCGATCGGCTGTGCGAGGCTGTGAAGGATCTGGTCGACGATCCTGCTGCCGTGTGTGTGACGCCGGTCGGCGAATGGGGACCATGGATCGTCGGCGGCGCCTGGCTTGCGATCGGCGGCCACAAGGTCGACCTGCTCTACCGCAGCGTCGAACAGGTCACGGCTGTCCTCGACGCCTGCCGGAACGGCGAGATCGGCATGCACTACCAGCCGGGCCATCCGCACGGCTTCTGCTCGGCGATCTGGATGGGCGAGGTCGCGCTGTGCCGCGTTCTGCACGATCCCCAAGGCGTCGTCGCGGCGATGCAGGCTAAGACGGTGCCCTACCCGCCGGCGCTGCGCGACGCGCTGCTGCGGCGCTTTCAATGGGAAATCCGGTTCGCGATCGACAATGCCGAGCTTGCCGTGCCGCGCGGCGACGGCACGCATGTCGCCGGTTGCGCCTATCGCGCCTTGGCCTGCATCGCGCAGGTGCTGTTTGCGCTGAACGGTCAGTATCTGATCAACGAGAAGGGCGCGCTGGTGCAGGCGGCGGATTTTCCGTTGACGGTTCGCGGCCTCGCCGGACGCGTTGCCGAGCTCTGGCGCCAGATCGGTGCTGCGGAGTACGCGGCTGCGTTGCGGACGCTGCGGACGCTGGAGAATGAGCTGCGGGAGATTTCAACGAAACCGTAGGATGGGTAGAGCGCAGCGAAACCCATCGACTTCTCTCCGCGCGGCGAGATGATGGGTTTCGCTGCGCTCTACCCATCCTACGAAATACTACCGTCCCCAGCGGTCCTGCCAGATCTTCTCGCCGATCATGCAACTGACCCGCGGCTCCCTCTCGGCGGTGCGCACGATCGGGCGATCAGGGGTCCGGCCGGCGACTTCGAGCAGCAGCTTGGTGCGGATCGCCTCCTTGAACTTCTCGCGATCCTTGATCGTGACCACGAAGGAACCGGGGCCGCCGATCACGCAATCTTCGTAATAGTAATCGAGATTCTCGATATCCATCGTCGAATAGGACGGCTCCTTCACCATGATCGGCAGTCCGTTGATGACGATGCCTTTCTCGAGCGCCGCGTCGCGCGCCGGCGTGATCGGCGTGCCGTTGTTGTTGGGTCCGTCGCCGGAAATATCGATTACGCGGCGCAGGCCACGATGCGGGTTTTCGTCGAACATCGGGATCGCAAAATAGATCGCACCCGAGATCGAGGTCCGCGAGGCGCGACGCACCGGGGTCTTCATGATCTCGGCGGAAACCGCATCGGCGGATTCAGGGCCGTCGATCACCCGCCAGGGAATGATGACCTTCTGGTCGTTGGAGGCGGCCCATTCGAAATAGGTGATCGAGATCTTGCCGTTCGGGCCCGCCTTCAGCGCCTGCAGGAATTCCTTGGAGACGATCGCCTGCGCATAGCCCTCGCGCTGGATCGCGAGTTCGTCCATGTCCATCGAATAGGACACGTCGACCGCGATGATCAGCTCGATATCGACGCTCGGCGTGGATTCCTTTTCGGCCACCCGGCCGGTCTGTGTTCCCGGGCCAGGCGCGGCAACACCGGCCACATCGCCGCTGGCCAACATGCCCGCGACAAGCACCGCTCCGATCGAGACATACCAGCGCATTGCGGCCCTCCCGTCGTGTCGCGTCATGGTGACACGCAAATCTGGCGGCGAAAAGCGCAGATATCATCTCGCCTTCACATTCAGGTTAGATGTCACGCATAACGCAACACGCGCCGTGCCTTTGCCGCAATGACGCCGTGCAAATCGAACGGTTCCAAGATGTGCCTGAAGACGGTATTCTTACGGAGCAATCGCGAGGGAGTGCGATGCCCGATAGCGTCGTCAAGCCGAAAACCAGGACGAAGACCAAGGTCGAGCGGCCACGCCTGCACAAGGTGATCCTGGTCAACGACGATTATACGCCGCGCGAATTCGTCGTCACCGTGCTGAAGGGTGAATTCCGCATGACCGACGACCAGGCCTACAAGGTGATGCTGACCGCGCACCAGCGCGGCGTCTGCGTGGTCGCCGTGTTCACCAGGGACGTCGCCGAGACCAAGGCGACCCGCGCCACCGACGCCGGCCGCGCCAAGGGCTATCCGCTGCTCTTCACCACCGAGCCCGAGGAATAGCGCCAGCGCCAGATTGCCGCAGGCGTTGCCACGCATTTTAGCGATCCCTGCCACTGCCGCTTTAGGGATCGCATGGCACGAACGCGGCATGTCCGTCGCATTGCGCCAACAGCTTTCACTGCGGAAGACCCGTCCCGAGACCTCGTTCGGTCCATTCCGCCCCCTGCCCGCTTTGCCCTGGCTCGTCATGGCGACGGCGATACGGATCGTCGGCTTCGGCAAGCCCGGCCTGGTCGTGCCCGCCCTGGTGCTGGCCGACATCTGCGTGCTGCTCGCCTTCTTCGCGACGGCGCGGGACTCGATCCAGGCTGCCGGAGGTCAATCGTCGCTCGGCGAATTGACGCTGGCCGAACAGACCAGGCTGTCATGGTCGATCCTGTGGCGGATCGCGCTCGTGATCATCATCGTCACACTCGCCACCGCCGCGATCGGCTTCACGTCGTTTGCGCCGCACCTGCTGTGGGGCCTCGACGGCATGGCGTTCGATCAAGGCGCCGATCTCGGCCGGTTCTGGAGCGCAGCGATCGCAGCGCTGGTGCTGATGATCATCGTCAACGCGGAAGGCAATGGCGGCCGCATTGCGTTGTTCGCCGCCGTCAAGGAACTCGGCCGACACGCGTTGTGGCTCGGCGCCGCGGTGCTCGTGCTTGGCGTGATCCAAGTTGGGCTCGGCTACGGGCAGCAGTTCGTGCGCACCGCGATCTGGCAATTCTGGCAAACCTCGACGGTGGGCCAGCCGGTCAAGAGCCTGGTCTACGTCGTCTTCATCTTCAGCTTCGCAATGCTGCGGCTGTGGATCACGCTGTCGATCCTGACCTTCGGCCTGAAGCAGTCCTATGCCCGCGGCGGCTGACCCGACGCTTGCGGCGGTCATTGCCGGGCCAACTGCGTCCGCTGGCTGACCACGATGTCGGCAACGACCGCCCCCATCACCAGCGCGCCGCCGATGAGGGCGCGGAGCGACGGCACCTCGGCGAAGGCCAGCCACACCCAGAACGGCATCAGCGGGGTCTCGAGGGTGGCGATCAGCGATGCCTGCCCTGATGGCAGCAATCTGGAGCCGACCGTGAACAAGGTGAGACCGAGGCCGACCTGGCACGCCCCGAACATCGCGAGCACGCCGAGATCGGCGCCCCCGACCGCGCCGATGCCGTGCCCGAGCGGAAAGCTGACCGCGCTGCCGAGAAAGTTCGAGAGCGCTGCGGCTGCGATCATCGGCGTACCCTTGTGCCGCCGGATCACCACCGTCATCAGCGAGATCGCCAGCACCATCACGCAGGCAAGGCCGATGCCCCTGTAATCCGTGATGCCCCCGGCGCCGCTGACGGTGACGGCCACACCGGCGAGCGCGATCAGGCTTGCCAGCAGCGTGCCGGGCCGCGCCCGCTCGCGCAGCCAGAGCCAGGCGATCGCGGCCGCTGCAAACGGCTGCATCGCGATCAGGATTGCGACGTTGGCGACGCTGGTCAGTTGCAGCGCCGGAATGAACGTCACCATGCCCAGGGTCGAGAGGCCCGCCACCAGCCATCCGCTCAACGGCATCGCGATGAGATCGCGCACACCGCGCCGGCCCTGCATGGCGACCAGGAACAGCGCGATCGCGCCGCCGCCGAACAGCCCGCGCCAGAACAGGATGGTCCAGGAATCGAAGTGCAGCAGCCGGGTGAAGAACGGAGCGGTGCTCCAGGCCGCCGCGGCCGCGACGACCAGTACGATCCCGCGGCGATGCTGCGCGTCCGTGTCAGTCACGTCGCACCGCAGCTAACCGGCAGCGGCGACAGGCGCCTCGTCGAACAGGCCGTAGACCCGCTCGGCCTTGGCGAACCCCGCGATCGGAAACTCGCCGAGATCGCTCCAGCCGCCATCATGGATACCGGCGAAGCGCTCGGAGGCGACGACGGTACGGCCGAGCCGGCCGGCGATCTTCTCCAGCCGCGCGGCGAGATTGACCGCGGGACCGATGCAGGTGAAGTCGAGCCGGTTGCCGCCGCCGATATTGCCGTAAAGCACGCGGCCGAGATGCAGCGCGACGCCGAAGCGGAAACGCTCGACGGCATCGCCATTGGCGAATTGCAGCGCCTCGACGCCGGCGCGCGAGACGCGCGCGGCCTCCAGCACCCGCGAGCAGACCTGCACCTCGTCACCGAGATATTCGTCGACCGGGAACACCGCAAGCAGCCCGTCGCCCATGAATTTGAGCACCTCGCCGCCATGCTCGCGGATCGCGGTGACCTGGCAATCGAAGTAGAGATTGAGGATCTCGACCACGGTTTCGGCCGGCAGGCGGTCCGACAAAGCGGTGAAGCCGCGCAGGTCGGACAGCCAGATCGCGGCATCCATCGTGTCGGCGTGGCCGCGCCTGATCTGGCCGCCCATGATGCGTTCGCCGGCCCGGTTTCCGACATAGGTGTCGAGCAGCAGCGAGGCGGTGCGGCGCAGCGTGACGATCTCGATGTAGCGCGCCAGCGGCACGGCGATCGAGCGGATCGCGTCGAGCTGCTCGTCGGTGAAGCCACCCGGTTGTCTGGTGGTCCAACTCGAGGCGTTGGGCGGACCGTCGGTGTTGATCAGCGGGACCGCGATGTAGTCGGTGACGCCTTCGGCCTGCAAATCCGCGACGATCGGAAAGCGCATGCTGGTTGGATCATCGAGCCGCGCGCGGACTTCGACGCCCTGCTTGAGGACGATCGCCAGCGGGCTAACGGCAAATTCCGGGGTGTCGAGAATGTTGTGATCGACGGCGCCGGTCTCGACCTCGGCGCCCGGCTTCCAGATGAAATGGCGGCCGTAGATCTCGGGATGCAGGGTGCGCACGAAAACGCCGATGCGCCATAATGGCAGGCCTGCCCGCACCAGGCGTTCGCAGCATTCGGCCATCATCTGCGGCGGGGTCGGCGCGGATCGTGCGCCGCCGATCATCCATGTGATGATGTCCCGTAGCTCCGACGCATTCATGGCATTCCCCAGGCGAGCACCCGATTAGCGACCACCACTATAATATAGGGTCCAGAAGAGGATCCGGAAATGTGCGCGTGGCTTTCACGCCCGCCATTTCCCAAACAGGATGGCATCCAGGGCGAACGGACCGGATGAAGCTGCGGCTCTTGCGGCCGCATCGAGGCTGGCGACCAAGCCATTGTTCGGAAACCGCAGCGCGCCGATGACCAGCATCCGGTCCACGCCACTCACGATCTTGCCGTAATATTGCGCCGCGTCGGGACAGGAAGCGGAATTTGCAGCGGTCACGACACCGCCGAACCCGGCTCCCTTCGCCAGGCAGGCATAGTATTGCGTAGCCGCCTCAATGGATTGCCTGTGCGCTCCACGATATCCGTAGGGATCAAACCCGGCATTGCGCAGGATTTCGGCCGCATCGTAAAGGCGCTCCAGAGTGAACATCGGATATCCGATGCCTTGTCCGGGATCTGCATTGCGGTAGCGGTCGTCGATCTCGCCCGAAGCCACCGCCCGGGTCTGGAAGAACGGCCTGCTCGCAAAGCCATCGGTGGCCTTGTTGGCATAGCAGCCGTTAGGCATATCTGCCGCGCCATAAACGGCCCGCTGGAAGAACGCGATCCAGGGCAGCGACACACGGATCGCATCGTCGCCGCCGTTCAGGACCGCCACGAAGGCCCTCTGGTTGTTCTGAACGCGCGCGAGCGCCAACAACGCTGCCAACTGGTTTGCCGCATGGTTGCTGTAGTGATCGCAGGGCCACGCGTGGAGCTGCAAATTGTAGTTGAGCGCGTTGCGGAGCAGGCCGAACATCGCGGCATCGAACGCTTCGACCCGCGTCACATCTGCATCGCCAAGCGTGCCGACATACATCAACAGGTCTTCAGCCTGCACGGAATAGACGATGCCGCGAGAGACCACCAACCCCACGCCGGCAAAGGCAGCCTGGTCGAACTTGCCCTCCGCCCCACAAAATTGCGACGGATTCTCGCGAAACCGGCCGTGATCGTCGCGAAATCCGGAGGTGCTCCAGGCGACAAGTATCTTCGCGGCCACCGCCGCAGCGTAAGCCGGGTCGGGCGCATTGATCGGCCGCTTCGCCCCCGCCTTCATCAGGGCTGCATAGAGCGCGAGGCGCGACGCCACCACGGCAGCGCCGCGCGGCGGGACAAGGTTTGCGGCAAGCCCCATGTCGGCACGCACTTCCGGGACGTGGTCTTCGCCATGAATTGTCTGGGGCTCGTAGGAAAATGCGTAATTGTAGGTGTCGGTGCTACAGCCGGAATAAGCGGCATCCCATTTGTTGCCGCCAGCAAGATCACGGGCCACCTGCCCGGCGAGTTGATCGAAGCGCCGCGCCGAATAGCTGCCAAGCTGATTGATCCGCCCCGCCAGATCGATCAGATCTTTCTCGGTCAGAAAGACATCGGGATGTCGCACGGAGCTGGCGTAGGCACCGTCAAGGATTGGCGTGGCCTGCGCGGATTTGGGACTCTGCGCCAGACCGGATGACGATGCCGACAGCCAGATCATGGACAGCGCAACGAACAACCGGTTCATTGGAACCTCCAAGGGCGACGGAAGCCGCCAGCCGACCAGCCATGACTGAGATTAGTCGGCTTCGCGTGACGCGATGACGTCAGCCTACAGGCCCGATCAGCGCCCGGTCTGCCCGCGGTCGCGCAGAAAATGATCCGCCAGCACGCAGGCCATCATCGCCTCACCCACCGGCACCGCGCGGATACCGACGCAGGGGTCGTGGCGGCCCTTGGTCAGGATATCGGTATCGGCGCCTTTGCGGTCGACGGTGCGGCGCGTGGTCAGGATCGAGGAGGTCGGCTTGACCGCAAAGCGCACCACCACCGGCTGTCCAGTCGAGATGCCGCCCAGCACGCCGCCGGCATGGTTGGACAGGAAACGCGTTCCGTTGTTGCCGGTCCGCATCTCGTCGGCATTCTCTTCACCCGTGAGCTCGGCGGCGCCGAAACCGGCGCCGATCTCGACGCCCTTGACCGCATTGATCGACATCATCGCGCTCGCCAGATCCTGGTCGAGCTTTCCGTAAAGCGGCGCGCCCCAGCCGGCGGGCACGCCCTCGGCAACGACCTCGATGACCGCGCCGATCGAGGAGCCGCTCTTCCGGATGCCGTCGAGATAGCTTTCGAAGAACGCCGCCTTGTCCTTGTCGGGACAGAAGAACGGGTTGTTGGCGATCTCGTCCCAGTCCCATTTCTCGCGGTCGATCTTGTGCGGGCCCATCTGCACCAGCGCGCCGCGCACCTTCACCTCGGGCAGCACCTTGCGCGCGATCGCACCGGCCGCGACGCGGGTCGCGGTCTCGCGCGCGGACGAACGCCCGCCGCCACGATAGTCGCGCAGGCCGTATTTCGCCTCATAGGTGAAGTCGGCATGGCCCGGGCGGAACTTGTCCTTGATCTCGGAATAATCCTTCGAGCGCTGGTCGGTGTTCTCGATCAGCAGCGCGATCGGCGTGCCGGTCGTCACCTGCACCCCGCTCTCCGGATGCGCCATCACGCCGGACAGGATCTTCACCGCATCGGGCTCCTGGCGCTGGGTGGTGAAGCGCGACTGGCCGGGGCGGCGGCGGTCAAGGTCGTGCTGGATCTCCTCCACCGTCAGAGGGATCATCGGCGGGCAGCCGTCGACGACGCAGCCGATCGCGACCCCATGGCTCTCGCCGAAGGTCGTGACGCGGAACATATGGCCGAAAGTATTGAAGGACATGGCGTGTCGTAACGCGCAGGGTCGGCAGCGTCAAACGGGTTTCCTGCTCCCCAAGGACGTCCCCAACGACGCGGATGGCCCGGACGCCCTTAACTATATTTCCGCAGGCTGCCTTCGCTGAACACGTAGACCGCGCCCTGCTCGATATAGAGCTCCGCGGCCGAGGCCGGCGTCTCGAAGCCGAGCGCCACCATCAGCGCCCGCGCAGTGCCGCCATGGGCGACGGCGACCGTGTCCGAGGTCACCGAACCGTACCATTCGGTCATCCGCGCCTGCACGTCGACATAGCTCTCGCCGCCCTCCGGCGCGACCTGCCACTTCTCGGCCAGGCGGCGCGCATACACGACCGGGTCCGCCGCCTGCGCCTGCGCCAAGGTCGACCCCTCCCATGTCCCGTAGCCGATCTCGCGCAGCCGCGCGTCGAGCGCGTAGTCACCCGGCGCAAGGCCGAGCTCGGCGCGCGCCAGCTCCATGGTGGCACGCGCCCGGACCAACGGGCTGGCGACGAACGGCAGCGTCGCCTTGTCACGGCCATCGCGGACCAACAGACCGGCGAGGATCCGCCCGGCATGCGCCGCCTGGGCGCGGCCGCGCTCGTTGAGGGCGATGTCCTGCGCGCCCTGAAGCCGGCCTTCGGCATTCCACGCCGTCTCGCCGTGGCGGATGTAGTAGATCGTTGGCACCGGCATTCCCGTAACCATATTCCCCGCCCAGCGAGACGTCAGGCGCTTGAAGCAAGGCGTCGAGTTTTTCGGCTCGGAGGTACACCAGCCGTTTGCCCAGCCACAAGCCCAAATAAGTCCGCGCCGGGGCGCCATGCGCGCGGATCGACGCAGCCGGAATAGCGGCGCCGCGAGGGTGTTATGCTGAGCAAGGCGGTCGGCGCCGCCGAGACCATCGAAGACTGGGATACATGACCGCGTTTCGTCAAAGTGTCGAAGCCATGATTCCGGCGCTCCGTCGCTATGCGCGCGCGCTGGCGCGTGACACCGATATCGCCGACGACCTGGTGCAGGACACGCTGGTGCGGGCGCTGCGCTCGGAGCGGCTGTTTCTCGGCGGCGACGTCAGGAGCTGGCTCTATACGATCCTGACCAATCTGAACAAGAACCGCAGGCGCTCGCTGGCGCGGCGGCCGCCCCTGATGCCGCTGCTCGACAACAATGCCGACGCCAGCGGCACCGAGGCCGAGGGACGCGACATCGAGCGCGCGCTGTCGACGCTGGTKGAGGAGCAACGCTCGGTGCTGCTGCTCGTGATGCTCGAGGGCATGAGCTATCGCGAGGTCGCCGACATCCAGGGCGTACCGATCGGCACCGTGATGTCCCGCCTCGCTCGCGCGCGCGCCCATGTGCGGGCATCGATCGAGGGCCAGCGCCCGGCGCTGCGGCGGGTGAAGTGATGGACTGCGCGATGACCGGCGTGACGCGCCAAGGATTTTCGAACAGGATTTGGCAGAGACGACTGATATGACCGACCCGAACATTCCCGTCACCGAAGACGAGCTGCACGCCTATGTCGACAACGAGCTGCCGGCCGAGCGCCGCGGCGATGTCGAGGCCTGGCTTGCCACACATCCCGACGACGCAGCGCGGGTGCAGTCCTGGCGGACGATGGCCGAGACGTTGCATGCGCGCTACGACGGCGTGCTGGACGAGGCGGTGCCGAAGCGGCTCGAGCTCGAGCGCCTGGTGCGGCAGCCGCGCCGCTGGGTCTATGGCGCGGTGGCAGCGACGCTGATGGCTTTCGTCGCGGGCGGCGGCGTCGGCTGGATCGCGCGCGGCGCCTCGGCGACCCCCTCGACCTTCCAGAGCTTCACGCTGGATGCGCTCGACGCGCATCGGCTCTACGTGGTCGAAGTCCGCCACCCGGTCGAGGTCCCCGGCAGCGAGCGCGACCACTTGCAGCAATGGCTGACCAAGCGCTGCGGCTGGGCCGTCCGCGCGCCGGAGCTGACGGGGCTGAAGCTGGTCGGCGGCCGCCTGCTGCCGGGACCGAGCGGGCCGGCGTCGTTCCTGATGTATGAGAGCACATCCGGTGAGCGCTTCACCGTCTATACCGCGAAGGCGAAAACCGAGACGACCCAGATGCGCTACGCGGTCCAGGGCAGCGACGGCGCGCTGTTCTGGGCCGATCGCGGCGTCGCCTATGTCGTCAGTGGCAGCACCGACCGCGACCGCCTGACCCAGGTCGCGCAAGCCATCTACGATCAGATGGAGAAGAGCGGCGGCTGAGCGCCCGTAATTCTACGGGACATGCCGCTCGCGAAAATCGCGCCGTGTCGAGTAAGTGAATCCGGCCTCACTCAACGTCCCAATTCCGACATTGAAAACTTCGATTCGCGTCATCGGCACGTCTCATTATCGCACCGCATGCTCACGCGAAGATGATGCGCGCCCGATCCGCCGATCGGCGCACGCGGCCTCGATTGGGGTTTTGTGTACCGCGCTGGTCCCCCTCTCGAGGCCGCACTCCTYTTYCCGYYGCCCGGATCGCCTGCTCGYCGCAGAATCAGGACATCGGTKGRTTGTTCTCTAAGCCGCTTGCGATGCCYCGTGTCTATTCCGGAAGCACCCGGGGATAGATACGAGACGTCTCGCAAGTGGTTTCGGCGGTCAGCCGAGATCGCTGCGCGGATTATAGGGGTGTTGATCCCGCCACGTTTGCATCAATGCCTCGAGCCCGGCATCGTTCCCGTCGGGAAGCATGATGCGGGTCGTGACATAGAGGTCGCCGGTGGCGCCGGCCTTCGACAGACCCTTGCCCTTGAGACGGAAGATGCGGCCGCTCGAGGTGTTCTTCGGGATCGACAGTTCGACCGCGCTGCCGAGCGTCGGCACGCGGACCTTGCCGCCCAGCACCGCCTCATAAAGCGTCACAGGCAGATCGATCCTGAGGTCATTGCCGTCGACCTTGAAGAACGGATGCGGCGCGATCGAGATCGTGATCAGGAGGTCGCCGGGCGGCTGGCCCTGCGCGGTGTCGCCCTGACCCTTGAGCCGGATCTGCTGGCCCGCGCTGACGCCGGGCGGAATCTTGACATTGAGCTCGCGGCCGTTCGGCAGGCGGACGCGCTTGTCGCCGCCCCTGACCGATTCCTCCAGCGACACCGTCATGGCGACGGAAAGATCGAGGTCGACGCCGACCCCGCCGCCGTCAAATTCAAACGGACTGGCTCGCCCCCCGCGCGCGGCACCGCCCCGCGTAGCATTGCCGAACATGCTGTTGAGGATGTCCTCGAAACTGCCGCCGCCCATGCCGCCACCGGGACCGCCGCGGAAGCTGTATTCGAACCCGCCGGGACCGGCGCGGCCGCCAGCGGCGCCGCCGCCCGGGAAGCCCTGGAAGCGCGGCTTGCCCTCGGCATCGATCTCGCCACGGTCGAACTGCTTGCGCTTGTCCTCGTCGCCGACGATCTCGTTGGCCGTGTTGATCTCCGCAAAGCGGGCAGCCGCCTTCGGATCGTTGCTGTTGTTGTCCGGGTGATGCTTCTTGGCGAGCTTGCGATAGGCGCTCTTGATCGTCGCAGCGCTGGCACTCCGCTGCACCCCCAAGACCTCATAGGGGTCGCGCATCCGTCACGTCTCCTTCACGGGAAAAAGAAAGTCAGTCCTGACTGGGAGCCCATCCGGGCCCACCTTGCCTCTCATCTGGGGGCTCAGTGGCATTTTTGCAACTAGGCTGACGCCGGCTTCTGCCGGAACTCTCAGGACTTTCTCCAAGGYKTCAAACTACGGATTTCCCACCGGCCYTGTCCAGCCTTRCAGGCRGCMCCYTGCAGCCAGCTCTCGCTGGCTCCATTGACRTAGCTGGCGAGGAAATCCCGGCAYGTCTTGCCGTCCTCGCCYGAATAGGCCTGSGCCAGCGGCGTGACCGAGCCGCGYGCACCCGTTTCGGGATTTTCCCAGGGCTGRCTGGAATCCTTGTCRCCCTTGGTCAGCACRTCGGAGGCGGCRTTGCGGGCRAAGGCCAGATCGCTRTCGGTCGGCATCGCCATGCTGACCYGGGTCGGRCTGATCGARCCGGTCACGTCCTTGTCGTCCATCTTGGCGAAAGCGTCGCTGCGCGACAGGCTGCAGCCGCTKGCRCCAAYGCCGATCAGRATCAGCGTGAYCRCCGCGCCCGCGCGRYGGATCGCCGATAGGCCAACGCGCTCCCATGCCCTATATAGGGCTGAYAACRCGCKCTCGGACGCGGGCGGATGCAATCGGGACTCCTGAACATGACCGACACGACCTCCATCAAACACCCGGCACCGTTAACATCGGGTGATTTCACCGCGGCGGAGGAACCGTTCGCSCTGTTCGGCGAATGGTTYGCCGAGGCGGTCAAGTCCGAGCCCAACGATCCGAACGCGATGGCGCTGTCGACYGTCGACGCCGACGGGCTGCCCGACGTGCGMATGGTGCTGATGAAGGGSTTCGATGCCGACGGCTTCGTGTTCTACAGCCACATTGCAAGCGCCAAGGGCCGCGAATTGGCCGCAAATCCTAARGCCGCTTTACTCTTTCACTGGAAATCGCTGCGCCGGCAGGTCCGCATCCGCGGGCCGGTGACGCMRGTGACCGAKSCCGAGGCCGAYGCCTATTTCGCCACRMGGCCGAAGCAGGCGCAGATCGGCGCCTGGGCCAGCAAGCAATCGCAGCCGCTGGAGAGCCGCTTCGCRTTCGAGCAGGCGATCGCCAAGRCCGGCGCGAAATACGTSATYGGCGAGGTGCCGCGTCCGCCGGGCTGGAGCGGCTGGCGGATCACGCCGCARCGCATCGAGTTCTGGCACGACCGCCCGTTCCGCCTGCACGATCGCATCGAATTCCGCCGCGATGGCGCCGGCAGTGCCTGGTCGAAGGTGCGGCTGTATCCCTGAAAATCCGCGACTGTCATGGAAGGGCGAAAGCGCGAAGCGCGTCTTCGTGTAAGATGATCCCGGCCATCGACGTCCTGCCCCCTAACGACCGAGACGTCGATCCCCGGCGCAACGCCGCGCACGGCGAAAACGAAAGAAACCGTCGATGCCCCGCCCATCCAATGCACCGCGCCGCACGCTGCTCCTGACCGGCGCGAGCCGCGGCATCGGCCATGCCACCGCGATCCGGTTCTCGTCCGCCGGCTGGCGGGTGATCACCCTGTCACGGCATGCCTTTCCGGAGGTCTGCCCCTGGGGCGCCGGGCCGGAAGACCACATCGAAGTCGACCTCGGCAGTCATGACGACACTGTGCGGGCGATCTCCGAGATCCGGCGGCGGCTGGATAACGACGAGTTGCACGCGCTGGTCAACAACGCGGCGATCTCGCCGAAGGCCGCGGGTGGCGGCCGGCTCGGCACCATGGACACCGACATCGACACCTGGACCCATGTCTTCCACGTCAACTTCTTCGCCCCCATCATGATCGCGCGCGGATTGATCGAGGAGTTGAAGCACGCCAAGGGCGCGGTGGTGAACGTCACCTCGATCGCCGGCTCGCGCGTGCATCCGTTTGCCGGCGCGGCCTATGCGACATCGAAGGCGGCGCTCGCGGCGCTGACACGCGAAATGGCATCGGATTTCGGCCGCGTCGGCGTCCGCGTCAACGCGATTGCGCCGGGCGAGATCGACACCTCGATCCTGTCGCCCGGCACCGAGAAGATCGTCGATCAGCAGATCCCGATGCATCGCCTCGGCACGCCGGACGAGGTCTCCAAGATCATCTACGTGCTGTGCACGGAAACCAGCTCGTACGTCAACGGCGCCGAGATCCACATCAATGGTGGTCAGCACGTCTGAGCTTTGGTCTGGATGATTTTTCGGAGAGGTTCGAGGCGATCCCGGCCGCCGCCGCGGCCGTACTCCAGGATTGCTTCGATGGCAGGCGTAACAGCGCAAACGAGGCTTCTGCCTTGCGAGGCGTCAACCTCTAGTCTGCGTAAAACCGACGTGACTTCTTCTCGGTCCGCCGCAGCGCGATGTCGTTCAACGCGCTGGAGCACTCGTCTTCGTCCTCGCCATCAAGCAGCGCAGCGTCACAATAGCGGCAAAGTCTCGGCGAGATCGCCTGCACTTTGCCTGCGGCGCGGTCCTGTTGATAGCGCGCAAAGTCGATGACGTTACGCCGTGGCGTTATGATCTTCTCAACCATTGCTGTCCTCCGGCTTCGAGGCGGGCGTTATCGCAGACAAGTTTCGCCCAAACGTTCAGCGCAACACTCAAATTTTAGCAGAGGAAATAAGGCAGAAAACGCGTCCCAAAACGCGACGRATGGAACAGCGCTAGAGCCACTTCTTCCACCGGAAAATCCAGTACGGAACGATTGCCGCGGCGAGCATCATGACCAGCGCGAGCGGRTAGCCGTGCGCCCATTCGAGTTCCGGCATCACCTTGAAGTTCATGCCGTAGATCGAGGCAATCAASGTCGGCGGCATCAGCACCACCGCCATCACCGAGAACAATTTGATGATGTTGTTCTGTTCCAGATTGACCACGCCGAGCATGGCGTCGAGCACGAASGTGATYTTRTTGGAGAGATAGGACGCGTGGTCGGTCAGTGAGGCRACGTCACGCTGCATGGTCTTGAGCTGYTCGCGCATGTCCTTGGACCATTTCACGCCTTCGACCACSGCGGACAGGAAGGTGACGAGGCGGCCGATCGAGACCAGGCTYTCGCGGACCTTCGAGGTCAGGTCGCCCTTGCGGCCGATCGCGATCAGGATCTGGGARTATTGCTTGGCGTGYCCGTGGCGCKCGSYCTCCGGCTCGAAGATGTCGTGGGAGACCTGGTCGATATCSGCSCCGCAGCGCTCCAGGATATCKGCGCARCGRTCGATCACYGCRTCCAGCAGTTCCATCAGCACCTGCTCGCCGGTRATGCCGGGGACRCAACTGCGGGCGAGCTTGTTCTCGACCAGCGCGAACGGCTTCGGCAGGTCGTAGCGCACCGTCACGAGCCGGTGGCCSGTCARGATGAAGGTGACCGCCGTGGTCCGCGGCATGTCGGTRTCGGACTGGCACATCAGYGTCGCGGTCATGTAGCGGGCGCTGTTCTCGATATAGAGGCGGCTGGAGATCTCGATCTCCTGCATGTCTTCCCGGGTCGGAACCGCGATCCCCGCCAGCTTCTCGACGGCCCGGTCCTCTTCCACGGTCGGATTCACGAGGTCGACCCAGACCGCATTGTCGGGTAGCCCCGCCAGATCGGCAGCGGCGGCCTTCCTGAGGGCGGAATCGGTAGGGACGAACACCGACAGCATTAACAAGCTCCACGAGACGGGCGGCAGGGTTTGCGGACTTAGCGCGATTCTCGCTGGCGCTTCATGACCGGGACATTAACCGGACATCCATCCTGTGGTGGCCGGGTTGGGGATGACGCGGCAGTCGGCTTGGCGACCGTTGCCTGTTTGCACAAATACCGGTCCCGCGCCAGACGACTTGCGGCAAAAAAGCCACAGCCGACGTCCCGCGATGCGGGAAAGCCATCTAAACTCTGGGAAGAATGGCAGGTTTCGGCAATAATGCCCTTAATGGAATCGTGGCGTTTGGGGCGTAATCTTGACGCTTTGAGACGCAGATTTTCGATTGGACCGTAATCATGTCGTCGTTCAAAGTTACCCTTGGAATCCTGGCCGCGGGCCTGATGTTGTCGGGCTGCATGCAGGCCACGACCTATGAGGCAACCAACACTGCGGCCTTTAAGCCACGCGACAAGGAACTGCTGGCCAAGACCACCTACGTGAAGACGCCGGTCGCCGAACCGTTCCGCCGCGCCATCGTCGAATATCACCGCAAGGAAGCTCCCGGCTCCATCGTGGTCGATTCCGACAATCATTACCTCTACTACGTGCTGAACGACGGCAAGGCGATCCGCTACGGCATCACCGTCGGCGAGGAAGCCATGGCCTGGTCGGGCATTGCCAAGGTCGGCAGCATGACCGAATGGCCGGCCTGGCACCCGACGCCCGGTGAAATCTCGCGCCTGGGCGTTCCGACCTTCGTGGCCCCCGGCCCGGACAATCCGATGGGTTCGCGCGCGATGTATCTCTACTCGGGCGGCAAGGACACCCTGTTCCGTATCCACGGCACCAACCAGCCGGAATACATCGGCTCTTCGATCTCCTCCGGCTGCATCCGCATGACCAACGAGGACGTCATCGACCTCTACAACCGCGTCAAGCTCGGCACCATCGTCGTGGTGCTCGAGCCGAAGCACGGCGACTCGCCCTACAAGCCGCAGATGGCGCTCCAGGGCGGCTCGAACGTCACCTACTGATCCGAACTACATCGCAATCGCGATCAAAGGCGCCGGCTTTGCCGGCGCTTTTTTGTTGGCTGCGGCTTGGTCTCGGCCGCGCCTTCGGGCGGCAGCGCATCATCTGATTTCGCTGCATCCGGCTCGTCGGCCTTGCCGTGGTCGACCTTCGCTGCGTCGGGCTTGGACGCATCCGATTTCGCGGCGACCTCGCGCGGCGGCGCCTCCTCGGGGCGCCCGGCCGGCAACAGCGGCGCGACCCGCGGCAGCGGGTCGTACACGTTCCACTGGCAGATCCGGTAGTTGTTGCGACGCTCGATCAGGTCGAGATGGATGTGGTCCTCATGGTACCAGTCCGAGCCCGGACCAAGCACCGTCGAGAAGCGGGCACAGACCGAATGCAGCACGGCCTCGCGCAGATCACGCGGCACGCTGCGATCGGTCAGCGAAATCGACTTGCCGTTGGCGAGCCCGAAGGCGCGCACGTCGAGCGCATTGGCGCGGCCGTGCTCGGAGAGTTGCGCGCCGGCGACGCGATTGCGGCCACGGCACTCGAACGAGTCGAAATTGTCGAGATTGCTGATCCCGCCGCCAAGCCTCTCGGCCAGCGGCGCAATATCGGTGCGAACCCAGTCGGCCACCGCACTCGCCATCTTGCAGCGAAGGATCGCCGCCGGCTTGACCGCGACCTTGCGCTTGTCCGGCAGCACGATGGCTTCGAGCCGCACCAGGTCCTCGCCGCCGCAGCCGCCGGCGCCATGGATATCCGGAATGCTGGGCGCGATCGCGATCTCCTCGGTGAGGGCCTGCCGGCAGGCCGATGCCTGCGGCTTGGCAGGCTCGGATGGCTTGGCGGCTTCAGCCGGCCCACCAGTCTCGTGCGGTTTGGCAGCCTCGGCAGGCGCGGCTTGAGGATGTGTCGCGGCCGCGGCCGGCGGCTCCGGCTCGGCCGCCACAGGCGCGTCAGTTGCCGCGGGTGCCTCCGCCGGGCGTGGCCTTGGCAGGGGCACACTGACGCGGCGGGCCGCCTTGTGCGCCCTTTGCGGCCGGGTGCCGAACAGATCGTCCCAGGGAAAGCCCGGAGAACCGCGGGCGGCCTCCGCAGAACCCGCTTGCATGCCAAGGCAAAACAGCGCCGCGGCAGCGGTAACCATTGCCGCGCTCCCGCGACGAAACGCGCCAGCAGGCCATTTTCGGCTTGCTTTCTCCGCGCTACAGTTCATGTCAATTCCATGATTTTACTGCCGGCCGTCCAAGATGCCGGTGGATCATGCGCGAGGATTGAGGAGGGAATTGCGTATGCTTGGCTTGATGCAAGATTGGCCCCTGCTGTGCCACAAGATTATTGAGCACGCCGCCAAATATCACGGCACGCAGGAAGTGGTGACCCGGTCCGTCGAAGGCCCGATCCATCGCACCACCTACGCCGAAATCCACGCCCGTGCGCTGAAGGTCTCGCAGAGCCTGGAACGCGACGGCATCAAGCTCGGTGATCGGGTCGCCACCATCGCCTGGAACACCTGGCGCCACCTCGAGGTCTGGTACGGCATCATGGGGATCGGCGCGATCTGCCATACGGTCAATCCGCGACTGTTCCCGGAACAGATCGCCTGGATCGTCAATCACGCCCAGGATCGCATCGTCATCACCGACCTCACCTTCGTTCCGGTGCTGGAGAAGATCGCGAGCCAGTTGCCGAGCGTCGAGCGCTTCGTGGTGCTGACCGACAAGGCGCATATGCCGCAGACCACGTTGAAGAACGCGGTCGCCTATGAGGACTGGATCGCAGCCTCCGACGGCAAGTTCGAATGGAAGACCTTCGACGAGAACACCGCGGCTGCGATGTGCTACACGTCCGGCACGACGGGCGATCCCAAGGGTGTGCTGTATTCGCATCGGTCCAACGTGTTGCACGCGTTGATGGCCAACTCGAAGGACGCCCTCGGCACCTCCGCCTCGGACACAATGCTTCCGGTGGTGCCCTTGTTCCATGCCAACAGCTGGGGCATCGCTTTCTCCGCCCCCTCGATGGGCACCAAGCTCGTGATGCCCGGCCCCAAGCTCGACGGCGCTTCGGTCTACGAGCTGCTGTCGACCGAGAAGGTCACCCACACCGCGGGTGTGCCGACGGTGTGGCTGATGCTGCTGCAATACATGGCCGCCAACAACGTCAAGCTGCCGGATTTGCAGATGGTGGTGTGCGGCGGTTCGGCGATGCCGCGCTCGATGATCAAGGCATTCCTCGACATGGGCACCCAGGTGCGCCACGCTTGGGGCATGACCGAGATGAGCCCGCTCGGTACGCTTGCCACGCTGAAGCCGCCGTTCTCGGAACGCACCGGCGAGGAGCGGCTCGACATCCTGCAGACCCAGGGCTATCCGCCGTTCGGCGTCGAGATGAAGATCACCGACGATGCCGGCAAGGAGCTGCCGTGGGACGGCAAGACCTTCGGCCGCCTCAAGGTCTCGGGGCCGGCGATCGCCAAGGCCTACTTCCGGGTCGATGCCAACATTCTCGATGATGCCGGCTTCTTCGACACCGGCGACGTCTCGACGATGGACGAGCACGGCTACATGCGGATCACCGACCGCTCCAAGGACGTCATCAAGTCCGGCGGCGAATGGATCTCCTCGATCGATCTCGAGAACCTCGCGGTCGGCCATCCCGCGGTCGCGGAAGCGGCCGTGATCGGCGTCCATCATCCCAAATGGGATGAGCGGCCGCTGCTGATCGTGCAGCTCAAGCAGGGCGAGAGCGCCACCCGCGAGGACATCCTGAAGTACATGGACGGCAAGATCGCCAAATGGTGGATGCCCGACGATGTTGCCTTCGTCGACGGCATTCCGCATACCGCGACCGGCAAGATCCTGAAGACGGCGCTGCGCGACCAGTTCAAGGACTACACCTTCCCCACTGCCGCGGCGTAGGACGGTTTTATCCTCCCCTGCGGGCATCCGCGGGGGAGGCACGCTGCCAAAACATCGAAAACAACCCCATGCAAAGCAGCCAGTGGCCGGCGTTCGCCCGGGGTTACTTGACACGTCGGGCAACTCAGGAATATTCTTCCAATATTCCGAAATTTCGCAAACGCACGCTCGCCCAGAGGGCATATGGCATGCGTGCTTTTGTCATCGACGTTTTCACGTCGTCGTGGCCGATAGCCTAATGCGATCGCCCTGCCCTCCAGGGGAGGGCGAATGGCAGCGCCCCAAATCCCTTGAATTCGCCGCAGGTCCGTGGTCTCACACCATCAGTGGCGGCGGCCGAGGTCGCCCGGGGACATCTCAACCGGCAGATTTTTCGACGATGGCACGCAGGTTTTCCGCTCCCTACCAGCAGGAGCCCGTGTCCGGCCTCGCCACCTGGTCGCGCAATCTCGCCATCTTCTCCGTCGTCGCGGTGGTGGTCTCGATCCTGATCGTCCGGTTCGGGTTCCTGGAAGTCAAGCCGGCGCTGGCGACGTTCTTCGGCGCGCTGGGCCTCGCCGGCCTCTCGATCCTGCTCGGCCTCGCCGCCTTCGCGGCGATCTGGCAGAACGGCACCCGCGGCATGGGCCGGATCCTGCTCGCGCTGCTGATCGATGCTGCGATCCTCGCCTACCCGGCCTACCTGACCTACCAGTACAACAAGCTGCCGCGGCTCTACGACGTCACGACCGACCCGATCGACCCGCCGAAATTCGAGGCGCTGGCGCGGTTGCGCACCGGCGAAGGCACCAATCCCGCCGCCTACGCCGGCCTCGCTTCGGCCGAGCGGCAGCGCATCGCCTATCCGGATATCGAGACCGTCGAGCTCGAGGTCCCCGCTGACCGAGCTTATGAGATGACGCTGCGGCTGGTGAACCGGCGCAAATGGCTGGTCATCGACGCGCGCGCGCCGCAGCCGCCGCGCAACATCGGCCGCATCGAGGCGGTGGCACGCACGCCGATCATGGGCTTTCGTGAAGACGTGTCGATCCGGGTCACGCCTGACGACGAGGATTCGCGCGTCGATATCCGCTCGGCCTCGCGCTATTTCGACACCGATCTCGGCAGCAACACCGCGCGGGTCAGGAAGCTGATCGAGGACCTCAACACCGCCGCCGACAACGACAATGCCAAGCCGGCGAAGAAGGCAGCCCCCGCCGCGCCCAAGGCACCGCCGGCGAAGACGGTGAAGAAGTGATCTCCCCTTTCGTCATTCCCCGGTGCGCAATTGCGCACCTGAGGGCTCGCGCAGCGAGAGCCCGGAATCCATTGAGCCGCACAGCTCGTGGCCCGATGGATTCCGGGCTCGTGCTTCGCACGCCCCGGAATGACGGCCGATCACGCCATCCGGTACATGCCGCCGATCACCGGATCGCCATCAGTCGCGACGACGCCTCGCGCAACCAGATCCTCCAGGTGCGCCAGCACGGAGTAACCGGCGGCATTGGCGAGCCGCGGATCGAGCCCGATATAGATCGCCCGCACCATGGTCGGGATATCGGCCTCGCCCTTGCCGAGCCGATGCAGGATTGAGGCCTCGCGTGCCCGGCGATGCCGCGCCAGGAAGCGCACGAAGCGTGGGCCTTCCGGAATCTCCGGGCCGTGGCCCGAGAAATAGAGCTGCTCCGGGCGCTGCTCCAGCCGCTCCAGCGAGGCCATGTAGTCGATCATCGAGCCGTCGGGCGGCGCCACGATCGAGGTCGACCAGCCCATCACATGGTCGCCGACGAAATTGATGCTGCGCTCGGTCCACGCGAACGCCAGATGATTGGCGGTGTGGCCAGGGGTGGCGACCGCCTCCAGCGCAAAGCCCGCGCCCTCGATGACGTCGCCGTGCTTGACCTCGATGTCGGGCCGGAAATCGCGGTCGGCGCCGGATTCCGGATTGTGCTTCTCGCTCTCGAAGCGCGGGCGCGAGGCGCGATGCGGGCCTTCGGCATAGACCGGCGCGCCGGTCGCGGCCTTGATCCGCGGCGTGTTCGGCGAATGGTCGCGATGGGTATGGGTGACCAGGATGTGGGTCACGGTCTCGCCCTTGACCGCATCGAGCAGCGCTTTCGCGTGCGCCTCGTCATCGGGACCGGGATCGATGATCGCGACCTTGCCCTCGCCCACGATGTAGCTGACCGTGCCGCTGAAGGTGAACGGGCTTGGATTGTTGCAGAGGACGCGGCGCACGCCGGGCCGGACCTGCTCGACCACGCCAGGCTTCAGCGGGAAATCGCGGTTGAACGGGATGTCGTCGTTGTCGGCCATGGGACCGCCCCTATTGGCTCTCGTAGGATGGGTAGAGCGAAGCGAAACCCATCACGCAACCGCGCGCTGGGCGGCAAGATGGGTTTCGCTGCGCTCTACCCATCCTACGCTGTCGGTGCGGCGTGACCTTACGAAAACGCCTGGATGCCGGTGATCGCGCGGCCGAGGATCAGCGCGTGGACGTCGTGCGTGCCCTCATAGGTGTTCACCGTCTCGAGGTTCGCGGCATGACGCATCACGTGATACTCGATCTGGATGCCGTTGCCGCCGTGCATGTCGCGCGCCATGCGGGCGATGTCGAGCGACTTGCCGCAATTGTTGCGCTTGACGATCGAGATCATTTCGGGCGCCATCTTGCCCTCGTCCATCAGGCGGCCGACGCGCAAGCTCGCCTGGAGCCCGAGCGCGATCTCGGTCTCCATGTTGGCGAGCTTGAGCTGCACCAGCTGGTTCGCCGCCAGCGGCTTGCCGAACTGGGCGCGATCGAGCGTATACTGCCGGGCGGCGTGCATGCAGGCCTCGGCAGCGCCCATGCTCCCCCAGGCGATGCCGTAGCGCGCGCGGTTGAGGCAGCCGAACGGACCTTTGAGGCCGGAGACGTTGGGCAGCAGCGCGCTTTCCGGCACCACCACATTGTCGAGCACGATCTCGCCGGTGATCGAGGCGCGCAGCGACAGCTTGCCGCCGACCTTCGGCGCCGACAGGCCCTTCATGCCCTTCTCGAGGATGAAGCCGCGGATCTGGTTGTCGTGCGCAGCCGACTTCGCCCACACCACGAACACGTCGGCGATCGGCGCATTCGAGATCCACATCTTGGCGCCGTTCAGCCTGTAGCCGTCGGCCACCTTCTCGGCGCGGGTCTTCATGCCGCCGGGATCGGAACCGGCATCGGGCTCGGTCAGGCCGAAGCAGCCGACCCATTCGCCCGAGCCGAGCTTGGGCAGGTACTTCTTGCGCTGGTTCTCGTCGCCATAGGCGTAGATCGGGTACATCACCAGCGACGACTGCACCGAGTTCATCGAACGATAGCCGCTATCGACGCGCTCGATCTCGCGCGCGACCAGGCCATAGGCCACGTAGCTGGCATTGGCGCAGCCATATTCCTCGGGCAGCGTGACGCCGATCAAGCCGAGYTCGCCCATCTCGTTGAAGATCTCGCGATCGGTCTTCTCTTCCAGATAGGCCTTGGTGACCCGCGGCAGCAGCTTGTCCTGCGCATAGGCCCGCGCGGTGTCGCGGATCAGGCGCTCGTCTTCGGTGAGCTGGTCGTCGAGCAGGAACGGATCATCCCACTGGAAGCTGGCGGCAGCCGGCTTGTCCTTGGCCTGGGGGCGCACGCTCATGAAACATCCTTTCGTATCGTCACTCGGAATTTGGCGGATAAATTAAAGCGCTATGCTGCGAAGCGCAATTGAATTGGGCGGGTACCATGGCCCAGGGTGATGCACGCATCACCCTGGAATGACCCGGATCAGACGTCGAACTTTTCGTTCGACACGATCTCGATGCCGAAACCGGACAAGCCCTTGTAGTCGTGCACCGACGAGGTCAGATGCCGGATCGAGGTGATGCCGAGATCGCGCAGGATCTGCGCGCCGACGCCGACTTCGCGCCATTGCTTGTTGCGATCGGCCTCCGCGGTCTTCTGCTCGCCGACCGGCTGGACCGGAACACCGGCGGCACCATCGCGCAAATAAACCAGCACGCCGCGGCCGGCATCCTTGAAGTGCCGCAACACGGCTTCCATCCGCGCCGGTCCGGTGAACAGGTCCTTCACGATATTGGGCTTGTGCAGCCGGGTCAGCACGTCCCGGCCATCGCCGATGCCGTTATAGACGAAGGCGGCGTGCATGATCTCGTCGAACGGCGAGCGATAGGCATAGCCTTGCAGCGGACCGATCGGGCTTTCGGTGGTAAAGGTCGCGACCCGCTCGATCAATTTCTCGCGCGCCTGGCGATAGGCGATCATGTCCGCGATCGTGACATGCTTGAGCTTGTGGGCGACGGCGAATTTCGCGACCTGCTCGCCCTTCATCACGGTTCCATCATCGTTCATCAGCTCGCTGATGACGCCGACCGGCGGCAGGCCCGAGAGCCGGCAGAGATCGACCGCGGCCTCGGTGTGGCCGGAGCGCAAGAGCACGCCGCCATCGCGCGCGATCAGCGGGAAGATGTGGCCAGGCCGCGCAAAATCATTGGCGCCGGCATTGGGATTGGCGAGCGCGCGGCAGCAGGAGGCGCGTTCCTCGGCGGAAATGCCGGTGCCGCCATCGGGCTTGTAGTCGATCGAAACGGTGAACGCCGTGGTGTGGTTGGATTCGTTGTGCGCCACCATCGGGTCGAGCCGCAGCCTGCGGGCATCCTCGGAGGTGATCGGCGCGCAGACGATGCCGGAGGTGTGGCGGATGATGAACGCCATCTTCTCCGCCGTGCAGAACGACGCCGCGACGATCAAATCGCCCTCGCCTTCCCGATCGTCATCGTCGGTGACGACGACGAGTTCACCCTTCGCAAAGGCTTGCAGCACTTCCTGAATCGTATCGGCCATTGTCCTGACATCTCGTTATGTGCAGGCAGTGGATTAGCCGGGTTCCGATGTCAGCGCCAGTATCATTATGCAACCCGCCATGCGTCCGGCAGGCATGCCAGGACGCTTCACCTCTCCCGAAGGGAGAGGTCGGATTGCATCGCCAGATGCAATCCGGGTGAGGGGCTGCTCTCCCTCGTGGGACCTAGGACCCCTCACCCGCGCCTTCAGCGCGACCTCTCCCCGTTGGGGAGAGGCAAGGGAAAGCTCGCCTACGGCAGCACTTCGCGCCGGTCGCTGAGCTGGGCGTCCATCTCGGCGCGCTTGTCGTCGAGCAGGCCGGCATCGGCGGCCTCGATCACGGCATAGAGCTCGCCGGCGTCGCTGAGCCGGGTCACCGTCACGTAATTGGCGCCGGCGGCGTAGAGGTCGTCGACACCGGACAACAGGTCCGCGGTGGCGACGATCTGCGCGGTCGGATTGAGGGCCCGGACGTGGCGCACCAGCTTCTCGTTGTCGGCACCGACCAACAGGAAATCCGGCACGCTCAGGATGATGATCTCGGCCTTGCCGATGCCGGCATGCACCAGCGTGTCGACATTGCTGATGTCGCCATAGATCACATGCATGCCGCGGTCGGACAGCGTGCGGAACACCAGCGGATTAAAGTCGACGACGCTGATCTGCTCGAGCAGCGACTGGTTCTGCCGCTCGATCTGGCTGACCAGGGCGCTCGCGGCGCGGAAAAAGCCGAGGATCACGATGCGCCTGATCTCACCATGCCCGCCCTCCTGCGCCGCCTCGCCGCGGCCCTCGCCCTCCTGGTCGAGGTCGCGCAGCCCGATCCGCTTCAAGGGACCAATCAGGCCGCGCACGATCTGGTCGCTGCGGCCCATCGCGAAGGTCGAGAGCACCGCCAGCACCACGAAGGCGAACGAGACCGCATTCGCTGTTTCGGTGGCGATGTGGTTGGCGGCGACGCCGGTCTGGATCACCACCAGCGAGAACTCGGAAATCTGCGCCAGGTTGATCGCCGGCAGCAGGCTGGCGCGCAGCCCCTGCTTCATCAGATAGAGCGGCGTGAATGTCGTGACCAGGCGGCTCACCACCGTGAAGGCTGCGATCACCAGCGCAAGCCAGATCACGGAGAGGCCCGGAATCGGGATCGTCATGCCGAGCGCGACGAAGAACAGCGTGATGAAGAAATCCCGCAGCGTCGTCACCTTGGCCGTGACGTCGAGCGCGTAGGGGAAGGTCGAGATCGAGACGCCGGCGACCAGCGAGCCCATCTCGCGCGACAGATGCAGCCGCTCGGCGATCTCGCCGATCAGGAAGCACCAGGCGAGCGCACCGAGCAGCACGAGCTCGGGCCGCCGTGCGATCTGGTGGAACAAGCGCGGCAGCACATAGCGGCTCAGCACCAATGCGGTGGCGACCAGCACGGCGACACGGGCGATCGACATCAGCACGACGCCGATCTGGAGATTGTCGAGGCTCGGCTGCACCGCCAGGAACAGGATCGCGAAGATGTCCTGCAACACCAGCACGCCGAGCGTGATCCGGCCCGGCAGCGTGTCGAGCTCGCGCTTCTCGTAGAGCACCTTGACGATGATCACGGTGGAGGACAGCGCGCAGGCGACGCAGAGATAGACCGCGTCGAACTTTCCGCCGCCGATCGCGAGCCCGATTCCCGCAAAGAACGCGATGCCGATCAGGCAGCCGCCGAGCAGCTCGCCGGCACCGGCAAACAGGATGACCTTGCCGGCACGGACGATCTTCTTGAGGTCGATTTCCAGCCCGATCATGAACAGCATGAAGATCAGGCCGAGCTCGGAGATGACGCTGATCGACTCCTGGGACTTGACCCAGCCCATGCCGAATGGACCAATGAAAAAGCCGGCGATAAGGTAGGCCAGTATCAGCGGTTGCCGGGAGAAATGGGCCAGCAGCCCGAGCCCCCAGGCAAACAGGATACAGAGCGTGATATCGCGAATTAGTTCATGCATGCGTCTAAAGACTTCCTGTTGCCGCAACCTAGAGGGCCGGGCGTGAGGATCAACCGAGCAATGTGTCACATCCGCGCAGGCGGCATTTTTCTGGCAGTGTTGGCCTGCCTGCTCACCGTGCGCATGTCCGAGGCGCTAGCACAATCCTCGGCAAGTATTGAGCAAAATTTTGCAAACTCGCTGACCGCGGTACCATCGGACGGCCTCACGGCCTCGGGTGCATTCTACGTGCCGGTCTATTCCAGCGTGTCGATGAGCCAGGGCAAGCTCAGGGCCGATTTCTCGGTGACGCTCAGCGTCCACAACACCTCGGAAACCAAGCCGCTGGTGCTGAAGCGGATCGCCTATTTCGACACATCAGGCAAGATGGTGGAGAGCTACCTCAAATCGCCGATCGCGCTAAAACCGTTTGCAACCGTCGAAGTCGCGATCGCCACCGCCGATACCCGCGGCGGCACCGGCGCGAATTTCGTGGTCGATTGGGCGGCCACAGGCGAGATCGCGGAACCGGCGGTCGAGGCCCTGATGGTCGGCAGCGTCGGCGCCGGGCACTATGCCTTTATCAGCCAGGGCCGGCCGATCCGCCTCGTCGGCAAGAACTGAGCGAGAACTGAATTGAACTGAATTGAACTGACTTCACGGAAGGTCCTTCCCGCGGGCCTTCTCAACGAGAACAAATACGGAGCGAAACATCCATGTCCACCTCAGCCCAGTTCGACTTTGCACCGCTGCTGCCCGCCGGCCTGCCTGCGCCGGCCGCGCGCTGGACCGGGCTCGCCAAATACTCCTTCGTTGGCGGCAACAATGATCCCGAGCAGGTGCCGGTCGATGGCCTGTTGGAGGCGATCAATGCCGTGCTGAAGCGCGAGGGCAAGAACCTTGCGACCTATAATCTCGCGCACGGGCCGCAGGGCTATCTGCCGTTGCGCCAGTTCCTGACCGAGAAGCTGAAGCGCGACGCCGGGATCGCCTGCACGCCGGAAGAGATCATGATCGTCTCCGGCTCGCTGCAAGCGCTCGATCTGGTCAATCATACGCTGCTCGCCAAGGGCGACACCGTGCTGATCGAGCAGGAAACCTATCAGGGCTCGCTGAACCGGCTGACCCGGCTCGGCGTCAATGCGGTCGGCATACCGCTCGATGGCGAGGGCATCAGGATCGATGCGCTGGCAGCGGCGCTCGCCGATCACAAGCGGCGCGGCATCACGCCGAAATACATCTACACCATCCCGACGGTGCAGAACCCGACCGGCTCGATCCTCCCGGAGGGCCGCCGCGCCGAGATGCTGAAATTGTCCAGGGAATACGGCGTGCCGATCTTCGAGGACGATTGCTATGCCGATCTGATCTGGAACGGCGAACGGCCCCCCGCGATCTACGCCATGAGCAAGCATGGCGGCGTGATCCATATCGGCTCGTTCTCGAAATCGATCGCGCCCGCGCTGCGCGTCGGCTTCATCGTTGCGCCCTGGGAGATCATGTCACGGATGCTGCCGCTGAAGACCGACGCCGGCTCCGGCGCGCTGGAGCAGATGGTGCTGGCGGAATACTGCGCGCCGCATTTCGCGACCCACGTGCCGCGGCTGACCAGGGGCCTGCGCGCCAAGCTCGACACGCTGATGGAGGCGCTGAACGAGCAGTTCGGTACGTCAGCCGAGTTCGAGGCGCCGAAGGGCGGCATTTTCCTCTGGGTCAAGCTGCCGGACAATGTCGACACGTTGAAGCTCTATCAGGCCGCGCTCGCCGCCGGCGTCTCGATCAATCCGGGACCGGAATGGTCGACCAGCAAGGCGCATTCCGGCAGCCGGCTGCGCCTCTGCTTCGCGAGCCCCTCGCACCAGCAGATCCGCGAAGGCGTTGCCGTGCTGGCGGAGGTGTGCCGCAAGGAGTTCGGCGTGCCCGCGCGCAGCAGCAATGTGGAGAAGCGGGGCTAGCCGATCGCTCTCGGAAAGGTGGATTGCCTCGCTACGCTCGCAATGACGGATGCCTCCACGTCATTGCGAGGAGCGCAGCGACGAAGCAATCCATATTTCCACTCGCCTCTCAGCGCACCGAAAACGGCGCCTGATAGGGTCGGCCGAACGGCACGCCGTTGACCACGGTCTGCACCGGCTTCAGTTGCAGATTGCCGTCGCGCTTGTTGTTACGGGTGTCGACGAAGGAGACCGGGCCTTCGACGAGGTCCATGATCGCGACGTCGCCGGGCGCGCCGCGCTGCAACGTGCCGATCTTCGGGGTGCGGTTGATGATCCGCGCCGGCACCGACGTCGTCATCGCGACGACCTGATCCAGCGACGAGCCCATCGCCAGGAACTTGCTCATCACGTTCGGCAGGAACGGGATGCCGGGCGCATTGCCCGAGAAGACGTGGATATCGGAGGAGATCGTGTCGGGCGTGCAGCCGGCGGGGATCGCGATCTCCGCCACCGTGAAATCGAAGCTGCCGCCGCCATGGCCGACATCGAACAGCACGCCGCGCTGCTTGGCCGCGAGCGCGGCCGGCAGCAGCTTGCCGTCCTGCACGATGTTGGTGAAGGCACCGGACATGTTCGGTGCGCCGGAATAGGCGTGGGTCAGGATATCGCCCGGCCGCAGCAGATTGAGGATGTCGGACATCAGCTCCCTGGTCTCGACGCCGCCGATATGCACCATCATCCGCGCCGGCCAGCCGCACATCTCGCAGGCCTGGATGCCGCGCTTCAGCGGCTCGATGCCGTGCTTGAAGATGACGTTCTCAGACATCCGCACCTTGACGCCGATCAGGAAGTCCGGGTTCTCGGCCAGCGCCATCGCGCAGGCTTCGACCTGGGCGTTGTCGATGTTGTAGAGCTCGGCCACCGGGAATGCCGACAGGCCGTTATTGGCGATGTGGACGAAAGCATAGATCCGCGTCCGCGACTGCGCCACGATGAAGCGGCGCAGCGCCGCGAGATTGTTGACCCCTGCATCGCCTGCCGAGACCACCGTCGTGGTGCCCTGGAATTGCACCAGCTCGTCGGCGGGAATGCCGATCGCCGAACCATACGGGTAGACGTGGCAGTGCAGATCGACGAGGCCCGGCATCACGAGCTTGCCCGACGCGTCGATGGTCTTGCTGGCACGCGCGGCCGGAATGTCGTCCTCGATCGCCTCGATCAGGCCCCAGCGGATGCCGATGTCGCGCTTGCCGCGCAGTGACTGGCTGGGATCGATCACGTCGCCGCCCTTGATCACGAGATCGAACTTGTCGTTCGGTCCCATCGCGGCAGCCGCCGGCCCGGCGAGTGAAATGGCTGCGGCCGATCCGGTCGCCTTCAAAAAATCACGGCGTGAAAATTCGCTCACGACAACGTTCCCCCGAATATTGTTCTTATGGCGCGATGATGCGTCGGACGCCGGCGTTAGGCAAGGCCGCCACAGGGCGAGCATCGCGCGCACTCATCGGTTGCGGCCGCCTCACGGCAAACGCTGCGATCGCTGAACAGACGTTCAGAAAAATCGCCTGGTTCCCGGAGGAACGTTTCGACCCTTGCACGGTTCTTCCCCCGCTTCATTGAGGAGGATGCGATGAAAAAGATTGGTTTTGTTGTTGCTGCGATCGCTGCACTGGCCGTGGCCATTCCATCGATGGCAAGCGCCGAGACCATCGTGATCAAGCGCGGCGGCCATCATCACTGGAATCATGGCTGGGGTACGCGCGCCGAGATGCGCCATGACCGCGGTTGGCATCGCGGCTGGCACCACGACCATGACCGCACCGTGATCATCAGGCGGCACCGCTACTAACGACACCGCGACCAAAGACCGACACACCAAAGACCTGCACACCAAAGATCTGCACAACGGAAAATGGCTCCTCGCGGAGCCATTTTCTTGTTCGATATCCTTATCGGGTGGTCGACGGGATCAATCCCAGTCCGGTGCAAACCCCGGATTGACGCAGCGCATGTCCTTGCGCAGCGCGGCGATCGCCTTGCGGTCGTCGTCGTCGAGCCTGACCTTCAGCGCGTCGAGATTGGCTTTTTGGCTTTCGGCGCGCGAGGCTTTCGGGATCGCCACGACGCCGTCCTGATCGAGCAGCCATTTCAAGGCCACCTGCGCCGCGGTCGCGCCATGCTTGCTACCGATCTTCGCCAGCGTCTCGTCGGTGGCGAAGCGGCCCTGGGCCAGCGGACAATAGGCCACCAGCGGGATCGATCTCGCGGCGAGATATTTGCGCACCGCCGTCTGGTCCAGCATCGCGTGATATTCGATCTGGTTGCAGGCGATCGGCGCCCGGATGTCTTCGACCACGGTCTTGAGCAGCGCGGTGGTGAAATTGGCGACGCCGATCGCGCGGGTGCGGCCGGCTTGCTTCAGCTGCATCAGCGTCTCGAACACGGCGGGAAGCTTCATGCTCTTCGACGGCCAGTGCACCAGGTAGAGATCGACGTGATCGAGCCGCAGCTTGTTCAGGCTGGCGTCGAACGCTCTGCGGATCGCATCGGGCGCCAGATTCTCGTGCCAGACCTTGGTAGTGACATGCAGGTCCTTCCGCGCGACGTTGGCAGCCGCGATCGCCGCTCCGATCGCCTCCTCATTGCCATACATCTCGGCGGTGTCGATATGCCGGTAACCGAGATCGAGCGCGCTCTCGACCGCAGCGCGGCAGGAATCGCCCTGCATGCGGAAGGTGCCGAGCCCGAGCTGCGGCAGGCTGATGCCCTGTGTTTGCAGATTGTCCATGGATAGCTCCTGACGCGTGGCACGCCGATGTCATCGACGACGTCACGCCAGCAAATCGGCTGAAAGGAAAGAATTGGCAGGACTGCCACGCGCAGTCTGCCCGCAAACCGGCCCCCAGGGCAAGGCGGCGGCCATCAAGATGTCGCGAAGCAGCCGGACATGCTGCGCCATGATCTGGCCGGGCCGCGCACCCGGCCGCGGCCCGATGTCGACCGACCAGAGGTCGTGGTTGCCGACGTCCTTCAGCATCACCTTCATCACGCCTGTCTTGCCATCGATGTCGGCGCGGCCGAACTCTGAGGAGCGCGGAACGTGCGTCTCGACGGATCGACGGCCCCGTCTGTGGCCGATCCATCCTTCAAGAGGCCAGAGACGTCTGCGGCTCCCTCACCGCTGCCAGTTGCAGATGCCGCCGGTGCGGCACGGCCAAGTCTGGATTCGTATATCGCGGGCTTCCGCGTCGAGCGGATTGGAGTGCCGCCGGGCAAGCTTGGCGCGGGCCGGAACGTGCGCAACCGCGCGCTTCCGCTCACGCGGCGCGGTCACCCTGGTGGTGCGCACCGCCTTCTGCGGCTCCTCGACCTTCGGTTCCGCGGCCGCGTGCTGGTCCGGGGCGCCGTCGGTCTTCGCCTCGACCGGGACCGGCTCGAACTGCGCCGGCGGGCCAAGCCGCTTCGGCGACAGCACCGCTTGCGAAAGATCGAGGCTGAAGAACTCGTTTGGGCGGTAGTCGTCAGCCAGCGCCACGCCACCCAAAGCCAGGCACGCGGTGCAAACGGTTGCAACGAAAACGCTTTTCAGGACCGTCAAAAGGGCCTCCTGAAATCACTCGAACAGAACAGCCATCATGTAGGAACCCGGCCACGCGAATCCAGCCGCCGTCCGCGAGCAGGGTTACCGGTCAACCAAGGCGGCCGCGGAAAGTTCCGCGGCCGAGCCCCGTTCCGATGCAATCGGAACCGCTCTGCCCTATTCAGCCGCCTGCGCCAACGGCTGGCCGATCGCGCGCTCCAGCCGCGCGCATTCGGTGCGATAGCGGGCGACGTTGCCTTCCTTGATGTGGCCATAGCCGCGCACGAGGTCCGCAGCCTTCGCCAGCGCCACCATGCGCGGCAAATCGAACGGCTTGTTGCCGTCGAGATGACGCAGGATCATCGCCGAATACTCCACCGGCAATGCGCGCTCCATCTTGCGCTCCGCGGTGTAGCCGAAGATGTCGAACCCGGTGCCGCGCAGGCCCTTCAGCCGCGCCAGCAGCCCGAATGCCTTGAAGATCCACGGCCCGAATTCGCGCTTCTGCAAGCGCCCGGTGACCGGATCGCGCTGCGCCAATAGCGGCGGCGCCAGCAGCACCTTCAGGGCGGAATTGCCCTCGAACTGCTCGCGCAACGCCTTGCTGAATTCGCCGTCGGAATAGAGCCGCGCGACCTCGTATTCGTCCTTGTAGGCCATCAGCTTGAACAGGCCTTTTGCAAAAGCCTCGGTCAGATCCTGCGAGCCCGGCGCCGCCGTGGTCTCGGCGGTGCGGACGCGCGCGACGTCGTCGAGATAGCGCTTGGCGTAGGCCGCGTCCTGATAGTCGGTGAGGAATTTGGCGCGGAACGCGATCGCCTCGTCGAGCGTCTTCTTCGCTGGCGCTGTGCCTGCATTCTTGAAGCGCGCGGCGCTGATCACGCGTTGCAGGTCGTGCGCGGCGAGCCGGCCCCACGAGAACGCGGTCTTGTTCATCTCGATGGCGGCGCCGTTGAGCTCGATCGCCTTCAGGATCGCCTCCAGCGACAGCGGGATCGCGCCGCGCTGGAACGCGAAGCCGAGCATGAAGGCGTTGGTGGCGATGCTGTCGCCCATCAGCGCGGTCGCAAGCCCCGTGGCATCGAGGATGTCGAGATCGTCAGGCCGCACCGCGCCGTTCAGCGCATCGCGCATCGAGCTGGCCTCGAAATCGATATCCGGATCGATCACGAAGCTCGCGGTCGGCAGCAGGTCGGCGTTGACGACGGCGCGGGTGACGCCGCGCTCGGCACGGCTCAGCGCCGGCACGCTGGTGGCGACGACGAGGTCGCAGCCGAGGATCAGATTGGCATTGCCGGGCGCGATGCGGACCGTGGTCAGCATGTCGGAGGCGGGCGCCAGCCGGACATGGCTCATGACCGCGCCGTTCTTCTGCGACAGGCCGGTGAAGTCGAGCGTCGAGCAGGCCAGCCCCTCGACATGCGCGGCCATGCCGAGCAGCGCGCCGATGGTGATGACGCCGGTGCCGCCGATGCCGGTGATCAGGATGTTGTAGGGCGCACTCAACGCGCTCGCGGCTGGCGTCGGCAAGTCGGCGAACAGCGCCTTGGGATCGGCGGCGGTGCGGTCGGCCTTGCGCAGCTTGGGATCCTGCACCATCACGAAGCTCGGGCAAAAGCCCTCGATGCAGGAGAAATCCTTGTTGCAGTTCGACTGATCGATGCGGCGCTTGCGGCCGAGCTCGGTCTCCAGCGGCTGCACCGAGACGCAGTTCGACGCCACCGAGCAGTCGCCGCAGCCTTCGCAGACCCGCTCGTTGATGAAGACGCGCTTGGCCGGATCGGGAAACAGCCCGCGCTTGCGGCGGCGGCGCTTCTCGGCGGCGCAGGTCTGGTCGTAGATCAGGACGGTGAGGCCCTCGATCTCGCGCAAGGTGCGCTGCACGGCGTCGAGCTCGCGACGATGGTGGATGGTGGCACCGGAGGGGAAATAATTGGCGGGATATTTGTCCGGATCGTCGGACACGATCGCAAGCTTCTTGGTGCCCTCCGCCCAGACCTGATGCGCGATCTGCGCCACGTTGAAGCCGCCTTCGGCGGGCTGGCCGCCGGTCATCGCCACGGCATCGTTGTAGAGGATCTTGTAGGTGATGTTGACGCCGGCGGCGGCCGCCGCGCGCAGCGCCAGCAAACCGGAATGGGTGTAAGTGCCGTCGCCGAGATTCTGGAACACGTGCTGTTCGCTGGTGAACGGCGCCTGCCCGATCCAGCTGACGCCCTCCGCGCCCATGTGCGAGATGGTCTGGGTGTTGCGGTTCGGCACCGACAGCGCCATGCCGTGACAGCCGATGCCGGCCATGGCGCGGCTGCCCTCGGGAATCTTGGTCGACGAATTGTGCGGACAGCCCGAGCAGAAATACGGCGTGCGCGCCAGCTTCGCGGCGCCGACGCCCTCGGCCGGGCGATCGAACGCCTCGAGTTTGGCGAGCCGCTGCTCCAGCAGCGGACTGCGATGGCCGAGCTTGCGCAGCCGCGCCACCACGGCGGCAGCGACCATGGTCGGCGTCAGCTCGCCCTCGCTCGGCAACAGCGGCGCGCCGCTCTCGTCGCGCTTGCCAACCACCGAGGGACGCCTGGAGGCGTCCATGTTGTAGAGGATGCGGATCAGTTGATCCTCGATGAAGCCGCGCTTCTCCTCGACCACCAGCACATCCTGCAAGCCTTCGGCGAACGCGCGTGCGCCGCGCGCTTCGAGCGGCCAGGTCAGCGCCACCTTGTAGATGCGCAGGCCCAGCGCCTGTGCATCGGCATCGGTGATGCCGAGATCGGCGAGCGCCTGGCGCAGATCGAGATAGGCCTTGCCGGTCGCCATGATGCCGAGCCGCGCCGGCTTGGAATCCAGCACGATGCGGTCGAACCGGTTGGCGCGGGCGAACGCCGCGACCGCTTCCATCTTCGGACCATGCAGCCGCCGTTCGGCCTCGAGCGGCGGATCCGGCCAGCGGATCGAGAGGCCGCCCGGCGGCATCTCGAAGTCGTCCGGCATGATGATCCTGATGCGATCGGGATCGCTGACGATCGAGGCCGAGCTCTCGACCGTCTCGGAGATCGCCTTGAAGCCGACCCAGCAGCCGGAATAGCGCGACAGCGCAAAGCCGAGGATGCCGAGGTCAAGATAATCCTGCAACGTCGCCGGATTGACCACCGGCATCAGCGCCGAGGCGAACACCTGCTCGCTCTGGTGCGCAAGCGTCGAGGACTGGCAGCCATGGTCGTCGCCGGCGAGCGCAATCACGCCGCCATTCGGCGAGGTGCCGGCGGAATTGGCGTGCTTGAGCGCATCGAGCGAACGGTCGACGCCGGGCCCCTTGCCGTACCAGATGCCGAACACGCCATCGACCTTGGCGCCGGGAAACATGCCGACCTGCTGGCTGCCCCACACCGCGGTCGCCGCCAGATCCTCATTGAGGCCGGGAACGAAGGCGATGTCGTGCTCTTTGAGGAACGATTTCGCCCGCCACAGCGCGTGATCATACATGCCGAGCGGCGAGCCGCGGTAACCGGAGATGAAACCCGCGGTATTGAGCCCGTTGGCGCGGTCGCGTTCGCGCTGCAACATCGGCAGTCGGACCAGCGCCTGGGTACCGGAAAGAAAGATTCGCTTCGTGTCCAACCGGTATTTGTCGTCCAGTCCAACGTCCATCAGCGTCATCAGTTTCCCCGTCGGTCAATCACGCCGGTCCGAACCGGTCTCATTGTCTGTCCATGATCATGCATCAGCATGCACTGCTTTTGTTATGCATGAACAGCCCTGTTCCATGGCCGGAGCACATATCTCGATGTTGCGCCTGCGAGACCTTGATTGTTCTGCGAGGCTTGCCGAACCCCGGCATCTTTGAAACGGTGCGCCCAGAGGGAGACCAAGGATGATCAGAGTCGAATCCGCGTTCACGACGGAAATCGTGGAGAAAGACAACCTGCTGGCGGGTCCCTGGCGCAGCCCGAAGCAGATGCTGCAAGCCCAGACCTACGACTCTCACGCGTCGATCCACGACGACGCAACCGCGCAGAAGCTCGGCTTCCGCGGCGGTACCATCGAGGGGCCGACCCATTTCAGCCAGTTCGCGCCGCTTTGCGAGCGGATCTGGGGCCGTGCCTGGTTCATGACCGGATGCCTGTCCGCACACTACCGCAACCCGGTGTTCGAAGGCGAGGAGGTGCAGGCCCAGATCGAGAAGCCGAAGCCGGGCCAGACCGTTTGCGCGATCGGCATGATCAAGCGCGACGGCACCGAGATCCTGCGCGGCACCGCCTCGATCGACGGCGACGGCACCGAGACAGCGCTGAGCCATCGGATCGGCGAATTGAAGCCGCTGACCGATCCCGTGATCCTGGCCGACATCAAGGTCGGCATGAAGACGCCGCGCCAGGCGATCAAGATGGATTTCGACCAGAACATGGGCGATCTCTATCCGTTCTCGCTGGCCGACAAGCTCAAGGTGATCACCGAGCCGTCGGACTATTATTCGCTGGAGCATAATCCCTGGGGCCGCGCCATCATCCCGATGGAGGTGCTGAGCGTGCTGTTCCAGTACCGCGCGCGCGAGGACCGGCTGCCGGTCCGCGGCCCCGCCGTCGGGCTGTTCGCCGACCAGGAGATCCGGCTGCTGCGCGGGCCGCTGTTGCCGGGCGAGACCTATTGGGTCGAACGCGAGGTGGTGGCGCTCTCCGGCAGCAAGCGCACCGAAAGCATGTGGGTGCGCTCGACCGTGTTCGATGTCGACAACACCGTGGTCGCGACCATGCTGCTGAACGGCGCCAGCATGAAGGACTCCTACGCCAACTACGAAAGCGAACACAAAGCGCTCTACGGCTGACCGGCCCCATTTCCGCAAGCTGCCGAACCAAGGACAACAACAATGGCCCGCCTGCCCTATCTCGAAGCCGATCAGGTCGCCCCCGAATATCGCGACATGCTCAAGCGCAACACCAATCTGCACAAGCTTCTGGTGAACTCGCCGGATATGGCGCGGGCCTTCAACGGCATCGGCGGCTACATCCGCTTCAAGAGCAAGCTCGATCCGCGATTGCGCGAGCTTGCGATCCTTCAGGTCGGCTGGCTGGAGAAGTCCGAGTACGAATTCACCCATCATGTGAAGATCGGCAAGGAGTTCGGCGTCACTGACGAGGACATCAAAGGCCTGATCGCGGAGACCGAGGGTAAGCCGTCCAGGCTCGAGCCGCTGGCGAAGGCGATCCTCAGGGGCGCCCGCGAGATGGTGCGCGAGCTCGCGATGTCGGATGCGACGTTCGCCGAGATCAAGCGAGAACTGTCCGACGAGCACATGACCGATCTGGTGCTGACCATCGCGTTCTACTGCGCCGTGGTGCGTGTGCTCGCCACCATGCAGATCGACAACGAACCCACCTACAAAGAGGTACTGCAACAGTACCCGATCCCGGGAGTGAAGTGAGATGCGCCTGAAAGATCGCGTCGCCATCGTCGTCGGCGCCGGCCAGAGCCCCGGCGAGGGCATCGGCAACGGCCGTGCCACCGCGCTGACATTCGCCCGCGAAGGCGCCAGGGTGCTGTGCGTCGATCACAATCTGGCATCGGCGCAGGAGACCGTCGACCTGATCGCGGCCAAGGGCGGCACGTCGGTCGCCTTCAAGGCCGACGTCACCAAAAATGCCGACATCAAGGCGATGGTCGCGGATGCGCATGGCCGCTGGGGCAGCGTCGACATCCTGCACAACAACGTCGGCGTCAGCCTCTCCGGCGGCGACGCCGAGCTGCTCGACATATCAGAGGAGGCGTTCGACCGCTGTGTGGCGATCAATCTGAAGAGCTGCATCCTCGCCGCCAAGCATGTGATCCCGATCATGCGCAAGCAACAGGGCGGCTCCATCATCAACATCTCGTCGATAGCCGCGATCACGACCTACCCTTACGTCGCCTACAAGGCGACCAAGTCGGCGATGATCGCCTTCACCGAGCAGCTCGCCTACCAGAATGCGCAATACGGCATTCGCGCCAATGTGATCCTGCCGGGATTGATGAACACGCCGATGGCGGTCGATACGCGGGCGCGGGAGTTCAAGAAGAGCCGCGCCGAGGTCGAGGCCGAACGCGACAGCAAGGTGCCGCTGCGCCACAAGATGGGCACCGGCTGGGATGTCGCCAACGCCGCGCTGTTCCTCGCCTCCGACGAAGCCAACTTCGTGACCGGTGTCACGTTGCCGGTCGATGGCGGCGCAAGCGTGCGGCGCGGTTAACCCGCCGCTTCGATCGAGATGATTAACCGATGTGACCGCGTGCGATTAATCTCTGTGACGAAATCACGTGGCATTGCATCGCAATGATTCGAAAAAATTGAATTATTCCAATGACACGGCGATGTGACGAGGCGTCCACATAAATCGAAATCCTGACTCGTTGTGGTCGTACGAAATTCATCTGCGCTCTGTATCTGGCACGCAGAAATTCCTGGAGTGCCTAGACCAATGAGCGAAGAACTCGAACTCAGACCAGATCAGTGGGATGCGTTGAAAGCGTTGCGGGCGCCCGCAGCAAACCCCTCGCGGCTGAACCGCTTTGCCGTCGAAAGCCTGATCACGCTCGGCTATGTCGCGGTGCGAGGCGACTCGTTTGAACTCACACCCGCGGGCCGCAAGGTGCTGGTCCGCGGTTCGTCACAATTGCTGCTCGATATCGCAGCCTGATTCCTTCAAACTGACACGAGACTGACAGAAGGGAAAAACACACGCGGCATCATGCCGCGTGTGTTTTTCCAGGGATGGTCGCCTCGCCGTGCTGCGTCAACGGCTTCATACCGGTGAGGCTGCGCAGCAGAACGTAGAACACGGGCGTCAGGAACAGACCGAAGATCGTGACGCCGATCATGCCCGAGAAGACGGCAATACCCATCGCACGCCGCATCTCGGAGCCGGCTCCAATCGAGGTCACGAGCGGAACGACACCCATGATGAACGCCATCGACGTCATCAGGATCGGCCGCAACCGCAGCCGGCTCGCCTCGATCGCGGCCCTGATCGGTGAGCGCCCGGCGAATTCGAGCTCGCGTGCGAATTCGACGATCAGGATGGCGTTCTTGGCCGACAATCCGACCAGCACGATCAGGCCGATCTGGGTGAAGACGTTGTTGTCGCCCTTCGACAGCCAGACCCCGAACATCGCGGCCAACAGGCCCATCGGCACGATCATGATGATCGAGAGCGGCAGCGCCAGGCTCTCATAGAGCGCGGCGAGCACCAGGAACACCAAGAGGATCGCGAGCGGGAATACCCAGAGCACGGAATTGCCGGCCAGGATCTCCTGATAGGTCAGCTCGGTCCATTCGAAGGCGAAGCCCGGCGGCAGCACCTCCGCCGCGATCCGGGTTGCCGCCTCCTGCGCCTGGCCGGAGGAAAAGCCCGGCGCCGCGGCGGCGTTGATGTCGGATGACAGGAAGCCGTTGTAGCGGATCGCGCGCTCCGGACCCGCGCTCTGGCGGACCTTCAGCAAGGCCGACAGCGGCACCATGTCGCCGGACGACGAACGCACCTTCAACTGCCTGATGTCGTCGGCACGCGCGCGGAACGGCGCGTCGGCCTGCACATAGACCGAATAGGTGCGGCCGAATTTGTTGAAGTCGTTGACATAGTAGGAGCCGAGGTAGATTTGCAGCGTGTTGAACACCTCCGTCACGGGCACGCCGAGCTGCAATGCCTTGGTACGGTCGATGTCGGCGAACAGCTGCGGCACGTTGACCTGGAAGCTCGAGAACGCGCCAGCGATCTCCGGCGTCTTCTGTATCGCAGCCATGAACGCCTTGGTCGCGTCGTTCAACGCCTCATAGCCGAGGCCGGCGCGATCCTCGATCTGCAACTTGAAGCCACCGATGGTGCCGAGGCCGTTGACCGGCGGCGGCGGGAACATCGCGATGAAGGCATCCTGGATCCCTGCATACTTCTTGTTCAACGCCGCCGCGATCGCCGGCCCGGAGAGCGACGGGTCCTTGCGTTCATCGAACGGCTTCAAGGTCGAGAACACGATGCCGGCGTTGGAGGAGTTGGTGAAGCCGGAGATCGACAGGCCGGGGAACGCCACCGAGCTTTCGACGCCGGGCTGGGTCAGCGCGATGTCGCTCATCTTGCGGATCACCTCCTCGGTGCGGTCGAGCGTCGCGCCGTCGGGCAGCCGGGCGAAGCCGACCAGATATTGCTTGTCCTGACCCGGCACGAAGCCGCTCGGCACCTGCTTGAACAGCACGCCGGTGACCCCGACGAGCAGCACGTAGAGCCCGATCACGACGGCCTTGCCGTAGATCACCTTGGTGACGGTGCGGCCGTAGTTCTCGGATGACTTGGTGAAGACCTTGTTGAAGCCCCGGAAGAACCAGCCCAGCGACCTTTCCATGATCCGGGTCAGCCAGTCCTTCGGCTCGTGATGCCCCTTCAGCAGCAGCGCCGACAGCGCCGGCGACAACGTCAGCGAGTTGATCGCCGAGATCACGGTGGAGATCGCAATCGTCAGCGCGAACTGCTTGTAGAACTGCCCGGTGAGGCCGGAGATGAAGGCCAGCGGCACGAACACCGCGATCAGGACCAGCGCGATCGCGATGATCGGGCCCGACACCTCGCGCATCGCCTGATTGGTGGCATCGCGCGGCGACAGGCCGGATTCGATGTTGCGTTCGACATTCTCGACCACGACGATGGCGTCGTCGACCACGATGCCGATCGCCAGCACCAGGCCGAACAGGCTGAGCGCGTTGATCGAGAAGCCGAACACATGCATCACCGCGAACGTGCCGACGATCGACACCGGAACCGCGATCAAGGGGATGATCGAGGCGCGCCAGGTTTGCAGGAACAGGATCACCACCAGCACCACCAGCACGATGGCCTCSAGCAGCGTGTGGACCACGGCCTCGATCGAGGARCGCACGAATTGSGTGGGATCGTAGACGATCTGGTACGACACGCCTTCCGGCATGTTCTTCTTGATCTCGGCCATCGTCGCGCGGACATGGTCGGAGATCTCCAGCGCGTTCGATCCCGGCGCCTGGAAGATCGGGATCGCGACCGCCTGCTTGTTGTCGAGCAGCGAGCGCAGGCCATATTCGGAGGCGCCGAGCTCGATCCGGGCGACGTCGCGCAGCCGCACCACCTCGCCGGCCGAGCCGGTCTTGACCACGATGTCGCCGAACTGCTCCTCGGTCGACAGCCGGCCCTCGGCATTGACCGAGAGCTGGAGGTCGAGGCCCTTGACGCTCGGCGAGGAACCGACCACGCCGGCGGCCGCCTCGACGTTCTGCGCCTGGATCGCGCGCACAACGTCGCTCGCGGTCAGCGCATGCTCGGCGGCCTTCTGCGGGTCGACCCAGACCCGCATCGAATAGTCGCCGGCGCCATAGAGCTGGACGTCGCCGACGCCGTCGATCCGCGCCAGCCGGTCCTTGACGTTGAGCACCGCGTAATTGCGCAGATACGTCATGTCGTAGCGGTTGTTCGGCGACAGCAGATGCACGACCATGGTGAGGTCGGGCGAGCTCTTCTTGGTGATGATGCCGAGCTGGCGCACCACGGCCGGCAGGCGCGGCTCGGCCTGCTGCACGCGGTTCTGTACCAGCTGGGTCGCCTTGTCGGGGTCGGTGCCGAGCCGGAACGTCACCGTCAGCGTCATCGCGCCGTCGGTGGTCGCCTGGCTCGACATATAGAGCATGCCCTCGACGCCGTTGATCTGCTCCTCGATCGGCGTCGCGACGGTCTCCGCGATCACCTTCGGATTGGCGCCGGGATAGGTCGCGCGCACCACCACCGAGGGCGGCACCACGTCGGGATATTCCGAGATCGGCATCGCCAGCAGCGAGATCAGGCCGGCCAGGAAGATCAGGATTGATAGCACACCGGCAAAGATCGGCCGGTCGATGAAGAATTTTGAGAGATTCATGGCTCCGCCCCCGCGCGCAGCGCCTAGCGCCGCACGACGTGCTGGTTGGTTTCAGTGGATGCCTGCTGCATGCCGCGGGCGCCCATCTCGGCGACTTCCATCTTCAGAAGTGCGCCGGGACGCACGCGCTGTAGGCCGTTGACGACGATGCGGTCGCCGGATTTCAGGCCGGCGGTGACGATCCGCAGGCCATCGACCGAGCCGCCGAGCGTGACGGAACGATAGACCGCGCGGCTGTCGTCGCCGACCAGCATCACGAACTTCTTGTCCTGGTCGGTGCCGACGGCACGCTCGTCGATCAGCACCAGCGTCTGCTGCTTGGGCTGGCCCATGCGGACACGGGCGAACTGTCCCGGAATCAACCGGCCGTCGTCGTTCCTGAACACGGCGCGGACACGGATGGTGCCGCTCTGTCCGTTGACCTGGTTGTCGATCAGCTGGATGTGGCCCTTGGCGCTGAGGCCGCCCGAGGTGACCATGTCGACCGGGATCTGGTCCAGATTGCCGCGCTTGCCGGAAGCATCCGCGATCGAGTTCAACGCCCGCAGCACGACCTCCTCATCGGCGTCGAAGCTCGCATAGATCGGATTGACCGAGACCAGCGAGGTCAGCACCGGCGAAGACGTCCCTGCCGCGACCAGGTTGCCGACCGTGACCTCGATCCGGCCGACCCGTCCGTCGACCGGGGCGCGGACCTCGGTGTAGTCGAGGTTGAGCTTGGCGGTTTGCAGGGCGGCTTCGGCGGCCTTGACGTTGGCGATCGCCTCGCGATTGGCATTGTCGCGCTGGTCGAAATCGCGCTTGGTGACGATGTTGTTGCCGACCAGTTGCGCGCCGCGCTCGACTTCGCTGGTGGTGAACACGACGCGGGCCTTGGCCGCTTCGAGCTGGGCCTGGGCGCGGTCGACCTCGGCCGCATAGGGCGCGGGGTCGATCTTGAACAGGATGTCGCCGGACTTCACCAGCGCACCCTCGGTGAAGTTGGTCGACAGGATCGCTCCCGCCACCCGCGGCCTGAGCTGGACCCGGTCGACGGCCTCGAGCCGGCCCGAGAAGTCATCGAACAAGGTGGTCGGGCGTGGCTGGATCACGGCGACGGTCACCGGGACCGCCGGTTCAGGGGCGGCAGTAGCAGCCGTCGCCTGCGCAGCATGAAAATAATGGCCCGTCGCGATCGAACCGGCGACGGCGACGACGCCGAGGATCACGATACCGCCGGCGACGCGTCGGAAGCGGCCGGAACGGGGATTTTGGGTTGACGAAGGCATTCACGCGCTCCACATATCTGTAGTGTTCGCTACAGATGTGGAGCTGGACGCCCGTCCGCAAGATACTTATGTATCGAGCACTATGAATTTATTATCTCATTCGTGGGGAAATGGGAAGACGCGGAAAAACATCACGTGCAACAAGAGGATAAGCCAGGGATAATCCGTCACAGAAACGGTACCCGGCTTACGGAGTAACGAAAAATGGGAATGGGACGCCCCCGCGCCTTCGACGCGGATGCCGCTTTGGACCGGGCCATGGACGTGTTCTGGCGCCACGGTTACGAAGGTGCGACGATCGCGCAACTCACCGAGGCGATGAGCATCAATCCGCCCAGCCTCTACGCCGCCTTTGGCAGCAAGGAGGGCCTGCTGAAGGCTGCGCTCGACCGCTACACCGAAAAACGTGACGCCTGGATGGACAGGGTGGTCGATGCCCCGACCGCGCACGAAGTGGCCGAGCGATTTCTGATGGAGCATGCGGACGCCCAGACCGACCCCGCCAACCCGCCCGGCTGTCTGCTGGTCCAGGGCGGTCTGGCCTGCGGCACGGGCTCTGAAAATGTTCCGTTCGAGCTGGCGGCACGTCGCACCCGGACCGAAGATCAGCTGCGCGAACGCTTTGTCCGCGCCAAGGCCCAAAATGACCTGGGCGAGAACGTCGATCCAGCCACGCTTGCGCGCTATCTGTCCGCGGTGACATCGGGGATGTGCGTGATGGCCTCCTCGGGTGCGGACCGCGAGGCGCTGCGCGAGATCGCGGCGGTGTCGCTGAAGGCGTTCGAGGAGCAGACGAAGGTCTGATCGCAACTTCAACGCAGCCGTTGCAAGTCACTCGCCCCGCGAAGAGCGGAGCGAGTGAGACGAGATGTCACCACATCGTCTGCCGCGCGCGCTCCGGCCATTCGCGATCATATTTCTCGCCGCCGACCGTGTGCTCGCTCATCTCGGCAAGGATCTGGCCGGGCGTCGGCAATGCCGTCGGATCGATCCGTTTGTCCGGGTTCCAGAGGTCGGAGCGCACGATCGCGCGGGCACACTGGAAGTAGATCTCGTCCACCGTCATCACGATCACCGTGCGCGGCGCCTTGCCTTCCATCTTGAAGGAGGCGAGCAGTTCCGGCTCGGCCGTGACATAGGCGCGGCCGTTGACGCGCAGCGTGCTGCCCGAGCCCGGAATCAGGAACAGCAATCCGACGCGGGGATCGCGAACGATGTTGCGCAGCGAATCGCAACGGTTGTTGCCGCGGCGATCCGGCATCATCAGCGTCTTCGCATCATGGATGCGCACGAAGCCCGGCAGGTCGCCGCGCGGCGAGCAGTCGAGCCCCTCCGGGCCCGAGGTCGCAAGCGACACGAACGGCGATTTCTCGATGAGCACACGGTAGAGCGGCGTCACGTGATCGGCGACCTTCACGGTCGACGCGTCGTTCGGAAAGCCGTAGATCGCCTCAAGCTGCTCGATCGTCTCGATCACCGACATCAGTGCCGTTCTCCTTTGCTGCTAGCAATCCCAGCGCTCACCCCTGATGACGCGGACCAGCTGTCGCGCGTGATAGTCGGCGCTGCCTGAATTGACGATGGTGAAATCGGGCGTGGACGCGCTCTCGTCGACGGTGCGGGCCAGCCGTCGCTCGAGCTTGCCGTCGCTGCTGCGCGCCCGCGCGGCCAGTCGCGCCGCGAGCACCTCCGGCGGCGCCGTGATCGAGACCACGATCGGATTGGCATAGTTGCGCCGTGCCGACGCGATCACGGTGCGTGAGACATTGGCGATCACGGTGTGCCCGGCGCGGATCGCGTCGTTGATTGCGTTGGACAGCGCATAACGGTGCCCGTGCGCGTCCCAGTGCATGGCGTAGCCGCCGGCCAAGGCCGCGCGCTGGAACTCCTCGGGACTGACCTGCTCATTGTCTTCCGCCGCCGAGGCCTCGCGCGTGATCAGCCGGCGCGCGAAGATGATGCTGCGGTCATCGGCGCAAGCCGCCTTGGCGAGGCCCAGAAGCGTGTCCTTGCCGGCACCACTCGGACCGACCACCAGGATCAACCGGCCCGGGCCGATCGTGGTCGAACTCTGCGCGGCGACGGCAGAGAGTTCGGTCATGCGACCCTTGCTCCCTCGCGCCAGACGCTGCGCACCACCGGCAGCTCGCGCGCCACATGCACGCGGATCAGATCGGCGCGCCGGCCGACTGCGATCTCGCCGCGATCCGACAGACCGACCGCCTCGGCCGGCGTCTTGGTCACGGTGCGGACCGCGGACGCCAGATCGATCGCCGGCACATGCCGCGGCAGTTGCAGCGCCGCCATCAACAGGCTCGACGGGATGTAATCCGACGACAGGATATCCAGCATGCCCTCGTTAGCGAGATCGACGGCCGCGATATTGCCGGAGTGCGAACCACCGCGCACCACGTTCGGCGCACCCATCAGGATGGCGATGCCGGCCGCGTGCAATCCGCGCGCAGCCTCCATCGTGGTCGGGAATTCCGCGACCGCGACCTTGTCGTTGATGGCGTCGACCACATTTTCCTCAGTGGTGTCGTCATGGCTCGCCAGCGGAATACCGTGTTCATGCGCCAGCGCGACGATGGCGCGCATGTTCGGCGCGGCGTATTGCTTCTGATAGGCAAAGCGGCGCGCGAACAACACGTCGAGCTGGGCGTCGGTCATGCCGCCGCCCTTGCCGCGGTAGTAGTCGCGCAGCTTGACCTCGTCGCGGAACTGGCGCTGGCCCGGCGTATGATCCATCAACGACATCAGCCGCACGTCGGGCCGGTCGATCAGCTCTTTCGCCTCGGCAACGACGTCAGGCATCGGCACCTCACAGCGCAGATGCAGGAAGTGATCGGCGCGCAGCAGATTTTCCTCGCGGGCAGCGGAGATCGCCGCCGCCAGCACGCCGGCGCGGCCGTCGACGTCCTCGGCGCCGTCCTCGCGCCAGACCCGTAGCGAATCGAGCACCGTGGTGATGCCCGAGGTCGCGAGCTGCCCGTCATAGGAGATCACGGCAGCGACCGGATTCCAGAACACCTTGGGCCGCGGCACGTAGTGCATCTCGAGATGGTCGGTGTGCAGCTCGATCAGCCCGGGCATCACGAGGTCGCCGGCAGCGTCCTCGGCGGCCTCGGGTGCCCTGCCCTCGCCGAACTCGGCGATCCTGCCGTCAGCAATCGCAACCCAGCCCTGCTCGATCACGCGATCGGCGAGGACCAGCCGGGCGTTGCCGATGATGGTGTCTTGCTTGGCGGTCATTTCCAACGGTCCTTCAGGCAGCAGCGGCGAACGAGGTCACATCGACGATGCGATCGGCAATCAGATGACGGATTTCGTCGTCATGGACAATCGCAACCATCGCGACGCCCTTAGTTTTCTTCTCCGCGACCAGTTCGACCACCACGGCGCGATTCGCCGCATCGAGCGATGCGGTCGGTTCGTCGAGCAGTAGGATCGGCAAATCCGAGATGAAACCGCGCGCGATGTTGACGCGCTGCTGCTCGCCGCCGGAGAAGGTCGAGGGCGGCAGGGTCCATAGCCGCTCCGGAATGTTGAGCCGGCGCAGCAGTTTGCCGGCGCGTTCGCGGGCCTCCTCGCGCGTCACGCCATTGGCGATCAGGGGCTCGGCGACGACGTCGATCGTCGCCACCCGCGGCACGGCACGCAGGAACTGGCTGACATAGCCGATCGTGGAGCGGCGGATGCTCAGCACCTGGCGCGGCTCGGCGATGGCAAGATCGATCACCTTGCCATGGTGGCGGATGCCGATCCGGCCGCTGTCGCAGCGGTAATTGCCGAAGATCATCTTCAGGATGGAGGATTTGCCGGCACCCGACGGGCCCGACAGCACCACGCATTCGCCTGCGACGACGTGGAACGACACGTCGCGTACCACGGGCAGCTCCACACCACCTTGCAGATGCATGGTGAAGGTCTTCTCGGCGTTGGCAAGTTCGATCATCGCGGTCATTGGCAAGCTCATGGCGGCAGAATCGAGGAAACGAGCAGCTGGGTGTAGGGCTCGCGCGGATCGTCGAGCACCTGGTCGGTGAGACCGGTCTCGATGACGCGGCCGCCCTTCATCACCATCACGCGGTGCGACAGCAGGCGCGCCACCGCGAGATCGTGGGTCACGACGATGGCGGCCAGGCCAAGCTCGCTGACCAAATTGCGCATCAGGTCGAGCAGGCGCGCCTGCACCGAGACGTCGAGGCCGCCGGTCGGCTCGTCCATGAACACCAGCCGCGGCTCGGTGACGAGATTGCGGGCGATCTGCAACCGCTGCCGCATGCCGCCGGAATAGGTCTTCGGTGCATCGTCGATGCGACCGACATCGATCTCGACCCGCTCCAGCCAGGTCGAAGCGGTGTCGCGGATACGACCGTAGTGGTTCCAGCCGACCGCCATCAGCCGTTCGCCGACATTGGCGCCGGCCGAGACGCCCATGCGCAGTCCCTGCGCGGGGTCCTGATGCACGAAGCCCCAATCGGTGCGGAACAGGAAGCGCCGCTCCGCCTCGCCGAGCTCGGCGAGATCGCGCAACACGCCGTCGCGCATCCGGTAGGACACCCGCCCCGCGCTCGGCGCGAGCTGCGCCGAGAGCAGTTGCAGCAAGGTCGACTTGCCCGAACCGGATTCGCCGACGATCGCCAGCACCTCGCCGGGATAGAGCGCGAACGAGACGTCGCGGCAGGCCGGCAGCCGGCCGTAGTTCTTGGCAAGCCCCTCGGCCACCAGCAGCGGCTGGTCGTTGTCGAGGCTCGAGAGCTCAGACATGCGCCTTCTCCTTGTGCGGTGCTGCGCTCTCGGTGCCGCGATGGCCGGCGGCCTGGCGCTGCTCGCAGAAGTCGGTATCGGAGCAGACGAACATCCGGCCGCCCTTGTCGTCGGTGACGATCTCGTCGAGATAGGAGTTGTCGGCGCCGCACAGCGCACAGGGCGCGTTGAAGCGGTAGCGCGTGAACGGGTGATCCTCGAAATCCAGCGACACCACGGTCGTATAGGGCGGGATCGCGTAGATGCGCTTCTCGCGGCCGGCGCCGAACAGTTGCAAGGCCGCGCAATTGTCCATCTTCGGATTGTCGAATTTCGGCGTCGGCGACGGGTCCATCACGTAGCGCGCATTCACCTTCACCGGGTAGGCGTAGGCGGTCGCGATGTGGCCGAAGCGCGCGATGTCCTCGTACAGCTTGACGTGCATCAACCCGTATTCGGCGAGCGCGTGCATGCGCCGCGTCTCGGTCTCGCGCGGCTCGAGGAAGCGCAGCGGCTCGGGGATCGGCACCTGATAGACCATCACCTGCCCGGCATGCAGCGTCGCCTCGGGAATCCGGTGCCGGGTCTGGATCACGGTCGCGTCCGCGGTCGAGGTCGTGGTCGCGACGCCGGCGGTCTTGCCGAAGAACTTGCGGATCGAGATCGCGTTGGTGGTGTCGTCCGAGCCCTGGTCGATCACCTTCAGCACGTCGTCGGGGCCGAGGATCGCGGCCGTCACCTGCACGCCGCCGGTGCCCCAACCATAGGGCATCGGCATCTCACGGCTGGCGAACGGCACCTGGTAGCCGGGAATGGCGATCGCCTTCAGGATCGCGCGGCGGATCATCCGCTTGGTCTGCTCGTCGAGATAGGCGAAATTGTACGTCGGCGCGTTCATTCCGCGGCCTCCTGGAGTTCGACCGCCTGATTGGCCTCGGCGAATTCCTGCCGCAGCTTGCGCAACAGGCCGAGCTCGGACTGGAAGTCGACGTAATGCGGCAGCTTGAGATGCTCGACGAAGCCGGTCGACTGCACATTGTCGGAGTGCGACATCACGAACTCCTCGTCCTGTGCCGGCGCTGCCGCCTCTTCGCCGAGTTCGCGTGCCCGCAACGCGCGATCGACCAGTGCCATCGACATGGTCTTGCGCTCGCTCTGCCCGAAGGCCAGGCCATAGCCACGGGTGAAGCACGGTGCCTCGGTGGTCGAGCCCTTGAACTGGTTGACCATCTGGCACTCGGTCAGTTCGATCGAGCCGAGCGGCACGGCAAAGCCTGCGTCCTCGGCGAAGAACTCGACCTCGACCTCGCCGAAGCGGATTTCTCCGGCGAAGGGATGGTTGCGGCCGTAGCCACGCTGCGTCGAGTAGCCCAGCGCGAGCAGGAAGCCCTCGTCGCCGCGCGCCAGGTTCTGCATGCGCAGATCGCGATCCGCCGGGAAGTTCAACGGCTCGCGGGTGAGGTCGCCGACCGGCGCGTCGGCCTCGGCCTGCGGCGAGGATTCGATCAGCCCGTCGCGGCCGAGGATGTCGGTCACGCGCGGCGTCGCGGCCTGCGAGGCCTCCGCGGTCTCCGGCTGCTCCGGCACAAAACCTTCCGCGAGCTGCGGATCGAGCAGGCGGTGGGTGTAGTCGAAGGTCGGCCCCAGGATCTGGCCGCCCGGAACGTCCTTGAAGGTCGAGGAGATGCGTCGCTGCACCCGCATCTCGCCGGTGTTGACCGGCTCGGTGGCACCGAAGCGCGGCAGCGTGGCGCGGAAGGCGCGCGCCAGGAAGATCGCCTCGATCATGTCGCCGCGCGCCTGCTTGATCGCGAGCGCCGCGAGCTCGCGGTCATAGAGCGAGCCCTCGGTCATCACGCGGTCGACACCGAGCGCGAGCTGCTCGGAGATCTGCGCCAGCGTCACCTCTGGCACATCGCGATCGCCACGCCGCTCATGCGCGAGCAGCCGATGGGCGTTCTCGATGGCGCGTTCGCCTCCCTTGACGGCTACATACATCGCTCACACTCCGCTTGCGATCAGCCGCGTGGTGCGCGGGATCGCCACAATGGCATCGTCATGGACCAGCACGACATCGATGCCGCGCGGGAACAGGGCTTCGTTGATCGCAAGCCGGCCGAACAGATCGTGCGGCTTGATCATCGCTTGCAGCACCGCGCTGCCGTCGATGCCGGGTCCCTCGAGCTCGAAGGCCGGGCCCTGCGTCAGGCTGTCGACTTGCAGGATCAGCGTCGTCGACCGGTCAGGATATTCACTGCTGCCGAACGCGAAACGCTCCAGCGCCGGCAGGTTCGCCGCATCGCCGATCAGCGCGAAGCTTGCGATCGAAGCATCCGCGACCACCGGCGCGCTGGCATGAAATTTCAGCCAGCGGGCGACATCGGGCGTCGCAGCCATCGCGGCGTCGAGCCAGATCGGCGTGTCGTGGTCGAACAGCGTCAGCGCGATCGCTGCCGCGCCGCGCATCAGGCCGGTCGGCGTGCCGACATCAGCGGCGACGCGCTGCACGCTGCCCGGGCGCGCCATCGCGTCCATCACGGAACGAAAGGTTGATTGCGCCGACAGCACCTTGTCGGCAAAGCCTGCGGGCATTTCGGCAATCGTCGTCATTGCATCATCCCTCACCGCGCACCATCGTGTAGAAATCGACCCGTGTCGCCGCGGTCTCGGCGGCCTTGCGGCTGCGCTCGGCATTCATGGCGGCGCGCAGCGGCGCGATCACCTTGGCCTCGACCTCGCCGGACAATTCCGCCGACTGCACCATGGCGTCGCACAGCGCGATCATCCGTGCCTTCTCGGCATCGCGGCCGAGCGTGTAGCCGAAGCCGACCTCGCCGCTCGCGATTCGCACCGCCGCGCGCGACACCGTCGCCTCGCCGAGATTGAACGGCGCGCCGTCGCCGCCGATCCGCCCGCGCACCATCACGAGGCCGTTCTCGGGCTCGCGCAGGTTCTCATGCGCGGGCACCGCGATCGCTGCCAGCCGGCCGGCGATGTCGGCCGCGGCGGCATGCGCCAGCACCGTCATCGCGGCCTTGCGCTGGGTCTGTCTGCTGTCTGGTCCGGTCGAACTCATGTGCAACCCTTGGGCAACCTTGCTCGCATCAAGTTGTCTATGATAATAGACAACTTGATAGCCGAGCGCCATGACTGTTTCGTGACAAATCGACGATTTCTGGTATCACCGCGCCATGAGCATGCAGGAAAGTTCCGGCGTCGCCTTGTGGCGGCAGGTCGCTGACGGCATCGAGCGCGGCATCGCCGACGGCCGCTTCGCCGCCGGCGAAAAGCTGCCGGGCGAGATGGAGATCGCCGAGACTTACCGGGTCAACCGCCACACCGTGCGGCGCGCGCTCGCTGCATTGGCGGAGCGCGGCCTGGTGCGCGCCGAGCGCGGCAGCGGCACCTATGTCGAGGCGCAGCGCCTGGCCTATCCGTTGCGCTCACGCACCAGGTTTTCCGAGATCGTCGGCGCCGGCGGCCACGAGCCGCGCGGCCAGCTGATCGATGCCGGCGAAGACACTGCCAATCGCGAGATCGCGCGCGAGCTCGGCCTGAAGATCGGCGCGCCGCTGATCCGGATCGAGGCCGTGCGCCTCGCCGACCGGACGCCGATCTGCGTATCCACCACCTGGCTGTCGGCCGAGCGGTTTCCCGATGCCGGCAACGTGTTCGCCAGCGTTCGCTCGATGACGAAGCTGCTCGGGCACTACGGCGTCAGGGATTACCGGCGGGCCGCGACCCGAATCACCGCAGCGATCGCCGACGCCACCGACGCCGCGCGGCTTGATCTGCCGCTGGGACGTCCGGTGCTGGTGGTCGATGCCACCGACGTCGACATGTTGAATCAGCCGCTGGTGACCAAGCGTTCGCGGTTCGCCGCCGAGCGTGTCGAGTTCTTGGTCGAGAACGGCTGAGTCTGCCGCCACACTAACGGCTCACCTCTCCCCTTGTGGGAGAGGTCGGATCGCATCGGCAGATGCGATCCGGGTGAGGGGTATGTCTCCGCGAACACATCGGCTTCTGAGCTCGCGGAAGGATACCCCTCATCCGGCGCTTCGCGCCACCTTCTCCCACAGGGGGAGAAGGACTGAGCGCGTGCGGCAACTACGCCACCGCGCGCTGGCCGATGATCGCGAAGCGCAGCTTGCTCGAGATGAAGTCGATCACGGCGACCGCGATCAGGATCATCAGGATCAGGAACGACACCTTCTGCCATTCCAGCACGCGGATCTGCTCGGCGAGCTGCAAGCCGATGCCGCCAGCGCCGACGATGCCGATGATGGTGGCCGAGCGCGTGTTCGACTCGATGAAGTAGAGCACCTGCCCGGCGATCACCGGCAACACCTGCGGCAACAGGCCGAATCGGATTTCGTGCAACGCGTTGCCGCCGGAGGCCCTGATACCCTCGACCTGCTTGCGGTCCGCCGCCTCGATCGCTTCCGAGAACAGTTTTCCGAACGCGCCGAAGTCCGACACCATGATCGCCAGCACGCCGGCGAACGGGCCGAGGCCGACGACGTTGATCCAGACCAGCGCCCAGATCAGCGTATCGACGCCGCGGATCGAATCCAGGAAGCGGCGCACCGGAAAGCGGATCAGGTTCGAGGGGATGATGTTGCGCGCCGCCAGCAGGCTGACCGGCAGCGCCAGCACCGCCGCAAGCGTCGTGCCGAGCAGCGCGATCGACAGCGTCTCGCCGAGCGCCTGCATGTAGAGCGGAAATGACGAACCGGGATTCGGCGGGATCATCATCATGGTGATCCAGCCGAGCTGGCTGAGGCCCGAGATCAACCTCGACGGCGAGAAGTCGAGATCGACCAGCCCGAACACGAAAATTGCGAGGGCGCCGAGAATCATCGCCGGCATCGCCAGCCGCGCCGAGGCGGGCCGCTCGAACACGCCGGGATATTTCGCCCGAAGCTCGCCCGCATCGGGCCGCGGCATCTGGCTCATCGGCGGGTCTCCTTGCCGAACAGCCGGCCGCGCAGCCAGCCGGTCGAGATGTCGATGATGAAGACGGTGACGATGATGGTGACGAGGATGGCGCTGACGTCGGAATAATAGAACTTGCGGATCGCGACCACGAGCTCCTGGCCGATGCCGCCGGCGCCGACGAAGCCCATCACCGAGGCCTCGCGGACATTGATCTCGAACCGCAACAGCGCATAGCTGGCATAACCGGCCGAGACCTGCGGCAGCACGGCAAAGCGCATGCAGGACAGCCAGCTCGCGCCGGTCGAGCGGATGCCTTCGACCGGCTTCATGTCGGCATTCTCGACGATTTCGGCAAACAACTTGCCGAGCGCGCCGGTCGAGTGGATCGCGATCGCGAGTACGCCGGCCATCGGCCCGAGACCGAACGCGATCACGAAGATCAGCGCGAACACGATGCCGGGTACGGTACGGGCGAATTCAAGCAGGCGGCGGATGATGAAGCGCACCCATGGTCCGGGTGAGGTGTTCTGCGCGGCGAAGAAATTCAGCGCAAAGGCGAACACGGCGCCGGTCAGCGTGCCGACATAGCTGATCAGGATCGTCTCGCCGAGCATCCTCAGCCATTTGTGCCAACCCCAGAACCATTCGACGGGATCGGTCCAGACCCGCGCGCCCGAGTCGAGCGTGAGGATGCGGTCGAAATAGCTGACGAAGTTGCCGAAATAGGTGAACAGCGTGCGCAAATTCACCTCTGCGCCGATTGCGGCGATGACCAGGACCACGCAGAACACCGCGGCGGCCAACGCGCCTCTCAGCCGCTTGCGCGCGACGGCCTTGCGGTACGTGTCTTCCAGCACGGCGAGTTGCTGCGCGGGAAGAATGGATACGGCGGTTGCCATGATGCTGGTCAGTCGAAGCTGGAGGTTGAAACGGAAAGAGCCGGGTCATGAAACCCGGCTCCGAGTGTCTCCGTGGTGCGATCAGCTCGCCTTCTTGCGCAGCCTGTCGACGAACTTGATCAGCTCGATCGTGCTGTCCCAATCCTTGGTCGTGGCGGGGTGAAAGCCCTTCTTCTGGCCGTCGGAGAGACGGTCGAAGGCGGCCTTGTCCTTGGTCGGCGCGTCGAAGAAGGCCTTGGCGATCGCCGCCTTCAGGTCTTCCGGAAGGTCCGCGTTGTAGGCGTAGGGGCCGTTGATGATCGGCGACGACTTGTTGATGATGCGGAAGTCTTCCTTCTTCATCGCCGAGCCATCGGCGTTCTTCAGCATGCCCTTGGTCAGCATCTGCGCGAGCGTCGAGTCGTCGTCGTTGGTCCACTGGTTGGCCGCAATGTCGACGGTGCCCTGCGCCAGCGCCAGCACGGCGTTCTCGTGGCTGCCGGTGAACACCACCTTGCCGAAGAAGCCCTCGGCATCGTGGATGCCCATCTTGTCGAGCTCGAAGCGCGGCACGTTGTTGCCCGAGGTCGAGTTCGGATCGACCAGGCCGAGGTTCTTGCCCTTCAGGTCTTCCACCTTCTTGTAGGGGCTCGAAGCCTTGACGTAGAACACCGAATAGTAGCCGGTCGAACCGTCGGCGTTCATGTCGTTGGCGAACGCGTCGGTCTTGACGCCGGTCAGGCGGGCCCGGGCGAACGAGGCCGAGCCGTAGCTGGCGATCTGGATGTTGCCGGCGCGCTGGCCCTCGATCACCGCCGCGTAGTCGTTGGCGATGCGAAGCGTGACTTTCGTGCCGAGCTCCTTCGACAGATAGGCCACGAACGGCGTCCAGCGCTCGGTGACGCCGGAGGCGTTCTCGGCCGGCACGACGGCGAAGGTGAGCTCCGGATACTTTGCCTTCCAGTCCTGCGCGGACGCCGAGCCGGTGAGCGCGAGCGCGGCAGCGCCGGCCAGAATGATGCGACGAGTGATCATGACTACCCCTGTTGCTTGTAGTTGCACCTGTTGGCCGGGCAAAATGCCCGGCCTCCCAGATTGAAAATGCGCGACGCTCAGGCCGCGGCTGCGGTGCCGAGTGCCGGAGCGGTTGCACCGTCGGGCGCGGGCAGCGGCTCCGCACCGATGACGTCATTGGCCTCGAGGTCATAGAGCTCTCGGGCGATATGATCGGTGAGCGCCGCAGGGGCGCCGTCGAACACCACGCGGCCCGCCGCCATGCCGACCAGCCGGTCGCAATAGGTCCGCGCCAGGTCGAGCGAGTGCAGATTGCAGAGCACCGTGATGCCGAAGTGCTTGTTGATGCGCAGCAGCGCGTCCATCACGATCTTGGTGTTGCGCGGATCGAGCGAGGCGATCGGCTCGTCGGCGAGGATGATGTCGGGTTCCTGCACCAGCGCGCGGGCGATCGCGACGCGCTGCTGCTGGCCGCCGGAGAGCTGGTCGGCGCGCTGCGCCGCGAGCTGGGCGATGTCGAACTGCTCGAGCGCGGACAGCGCCAGCGCCCTGTCCTGCTCCGGCCAGACCTGCGCCAGCGAACGCCACGACGGAATCTGGGCGAGCCGGCCCATCAGCACGTTGGTCAAGACGTCGAGACGACCGACCAGATTGAACTGCTGGAAGATCATCGCCGAGCGTGCCCGCCACTGCCGCAGCGCCTTGCCGCGCAGCGCGGTCACATCTGTGCCTTCGAACAGGATACGGCCGGAGGTCGGATCGGCGAGGCGGTTGATCATCCGCAGCAGCGTCGACTTGCCGGCACCKGAGCGGCCGATCACGCCGACAAAGCTGCCCGGCGCAATCGAGAAAGACGCGTTGTCGACCGCGGCTTTTGCACCGAAACGGCACGTCAAACCTTCCACCACCAGCATGTAATGCTCCAACCGCGTCACGTTGGGCCATCGCTATCCCCGGCGTTTTACAGTTATGTGACGCTTGCGCTGCGGTGCGGCGATCGTTCACACCCGTCTTTGTCGGCGCCTTGCCGTCATCGCGACGTCATGATGTTGTCATCAAGCATCCCGATGACGAGCGCGCTTCTCCCCGAACGCCAACGATTTGCAAGATTTTGCGGAGGCCCTGATGGCCGGAAAAACACTCTCGGTTGTACCGACGATCGACCCGACTGCGTCGGTTCGCGAGAGCAAGCTCGGCAGATACACCGAGGTCGGCGCGCGCACGATCCTGCTTGAAGTCAGCATGGATGACTATTCCTACGTCGTGAACGACAGCCAGATCACCTACACGTCGATCGGCAAGTTCTGTTCGATCGCGGCGATGACCCGGATCAATCCCGGCAACCACCCGATGCATCGCGCGACTCAGGCGCATTTCACCTACCGCGCCAGCGCGTATTTTCCCGGAGAGAGCGACGACGCCGACTTCTTCAACTGGCGACGTGCGCACCACGTGCATATCGGCCATGACGTCTGGATCGGTCATGGCGCGATCGTGCTCGCTGGACGGAACGTCGGAACCGGCGCGGTCGTCGCCGCCGGTGCGATCGTCACCAGGGACGTGCCCGCCTACACCATCGTTGCCGGCAATCCGGCGCGGCCGGTCAAGCGACGATTTTCCGAGGACGTCGCGGATCGCCTCGCCGCACTCGCGTGGTGGGACTGGGATCACGAGACACTTCGTCGTGTTCTGCCCGACTTTCGCAAGCTCGCGGTCGAGGAATTCCTCGACAAGTACGAGGCCGAAGCCGTATCTCAATCACGAACAGAACAACGGAGCGCGACATCGTGACGGACATTTTCATCGAGGGCGGGCGCGCGCTGGTTGACGGCGCATTCGTGGAGACCTCGCTGCGCACCGCGGGCCGCGACATCGGCGCGCTCGACGCCGAACAGGGACGCGCCGCACTCCACATCGACGCAAGCGGCCTGCTGGTGCTGCCCGGAATCATCGACCTGCACGGCGATGCGTTCGAACGGCAGATGATGCCGCGCCCGAGTGTCGACTTTCCAACCGACGTGGCACTGATCGACAGCGACCGGCAGGCGATCGCCAACGGCATCACCACCGTGTTCCACGGCACGACCTGGTCGTGGGAGCCCGGCCTGCGCAGCGCGGAGAACGCGCGCAAGCTGCTCGATGCGATCGAGCTGCTGCGGCCGCAGCTCGCCGCCGACACGCGCTTCCATCTGCGTCACGAGACCCACAATCTCGAAGCGGAGGGTGAGATTACGCGGTGGCTCGGCGAAGGCCGCATCGACCTGTTCGCCTTCAACGACCACAGCACCGTCAAGCCGAAGAAGCGTAACCAGCTCGCCGAGCGCGCCGGGCTCTCGGTCGAGGCCATCAACGAGATGCTCGACCGGGTGGTCGCGCGCCGTCCCGAGGTACCCGCCTCGATCGCGCGGCTGGCCGCCGCGGCGCGCGCAGCCGATATCCGTATGCTCTCGCATGACGACAACAGCCCGGCGATGCGTCAGGAGTTTCGCGCGCTCGGCGCCACGATCGCCGAATTCCCCGTCAATGAAGAGACCGCGCGCGATGCCGCCGCGGCCGGCGACTTCATCGTGTTCGGCGCGCCCAACGTGGTGCGTGGCGGCAGCCACACCGGCTGGACCAAGGCATCCGACATGATCGCGCAGGGGCTCTGCTCGGTGCTGGCGTCGGACTACTATTATCCGGCGCAGTTGCTCGCCGCGTTCCGCCTCGCCGCTGACGGTATCGTGCCGCTCGCGGCAGCCTGGAATTTGATCTCGTCGGCGCCGGCACGCGCGGCAGGGCTCGCCGACCGCGGCGTGCTTGCCGCGGGCCGCCGTGCCGACATCATCATCGTCGAGGACAAGGTGCCGCTGCGGCCGCGCATCGTCGCCGTGATCGCGGCCGGACGGCTGGTGCATCTGGCGGATGCGAGCTGCCTCGTTCACTCGGTCGCACCGCGCAAGACGGTTGCGGCGGCGTAACCCGGCTCTATTCTGCTGCCATGGCCAACGCTCCGCGCTACGCGATCTACTATGCGCCGTCGTCCGACAGCGCCCTGCACCGCTTCGGTTCGACGCTGCTCGGTTACGATGCGGCATCGGGCGACGACCTGCCGTTTCCCGACGGCGTCACGCCCGACTGGCGCGAGGTGACGCAGGACCCGCGCAAGTACGGCTTCCACGCCACCTTGAAGGCGCCGACCGCGCTCGCCGAGGGCAGGACCGAGACTGGGCTGCTCGATGCCTGTGGCGCCTTTGCCGGCCGCGCGCGGCGCATCCCTGTGATCGAACCGGTGGTCGATGCCATCAGCGGCTTCATTGCGGTGATCCCGGGCAGCCGCTCGGACGATCTGCAACAGCTCGCCGCTGACTGCGTCACCGAATTCGACGCGTTCCGCGCGCCATTGTCGGCAGCCGATCGCGCCCGGCGCAAACCCGAACGGCTCACCGCGCGGCAATGCGACCATCTCGACCAATGGGGCTACCCTTACGTCATGGAGGAATTCCGCTTTCACATGACGCTGACGGGACGGCTGAGCGACGAGCGGCGCGGCCCGATCGTGGCCCAGCTGCGCGAACGGTTCGCCGCGATCGACCTCGCAAGGCTCCCCATCGACCGCATCGCGCTGTTCAAGCAGGCCGATAGCGCGTCGCGCTTCCGGATCATCGGTAGCTGGCCGCTGCGAGCCGCCTAGAGCCTTTCCCGTCCCGATGGAGTCGGGACGGGGTTCTAGGTTCTCGTCTTGACGTTTTCTTCACGCGAACCGATATCGACTTCGCTCGAAAACGCTCTAGTCGGACTTCGCAAGTTCGGCCAGCAGCCACTTCTTGAATATCTGCAACGCTCGATTGCGTTGCGCGCCGGGCGGATGAACCAGCCAATAGCTGCCGGTCACGTGGCCGACGGGCAAAAGCCGGCGGATCGTGCCATGCCGCTCGCTCTCGCCGATGAACGGTTCGAGCGCGAGCGCGACACCGGCACCGCGCTCAGCAGCCTGCAACGCGGCGACAAAGCTGTCGACCGAGATCGCGCGCGTCGCATGAGGCGCCGGCGCGCCGGCATGCTTGAACCAGAGCGGCCAGGCTGCGGGGAATGTCGTCACGTGAATCAGGGCGGCTTGGCCAAGGTCGGCCGCGGTGCGCAGCTTCAACCGCCGGGCCAGCGCCGGCGCACCGACCGGAACGGTCCTCACCTCCATCAGGCGATGCGCGACGACGCCGTCGGGCTTGTCGGGCCCGAAGCTGATGCCGGCATCGAATGTCTCGGTGTCGAAATCGACATTGCGGTTCGAGGTCTCGATCGCAAGATCGAGCTCGGAATGCCGGGTGAGAAACGAGGACAGGCGCGGGATCAGCCAGGCCGACGCGAACTGCGGCAGCACCTTGAGCCGCAGCCGGCGTTGGCCTGCGGCCTCGAGCGCCGACTCGGCCCTTGCCAGCAGCGCAAAGGCGCGGCCAGTCGCGGCGGCGAGCTTTTCCCCGGCACGGGTCGGGCGAACGGCGCGGTGGCTGCGGTGAAACAGCGCGACACCGAGATGCGCTTCGAGGTTGCGGATGCGGTGACTGACCGCCGAGGCGCCGACGTTCAGCAGGCCCGCGGCCTCCTTGAAACTGCCGAGCCGGACTGCGACGTCGAATGCCTGCAGCGCCAGCAGATGCGCCGGCCGGAGGCTCGCCGCGGCGAGATCGTCGCTCCCCGGCGGGCGTGACGTGCGCCCCGGCCTCGCGTTGTTGCTGCTCATGAGCCGATCCTAACTTCCGGCACGGCCCGATGTCGCCCGGAAAATTGTCACGGATGAATGTCATTCATCCGAAACGAGCTGCTTTCGCTTGTCGCGCGCGGAGCAATGCGAAATTCTGTCTCTCGAACCGGACCGGGCGGCAAGCCCGGCCAACGAAGCGGGAGAACGGCGATGACGGTACAGCTTGCGGACGAAGCCTCCATCGTCGACCGCATCCTTGCGCATATCGACGCGAAATCGACCGATCTCAGCGCCGGCGTCTGGTGCGAACCGGTCGCGCATTATCTGTCGCATGATCGCTTCGCGGCCGAGATCGAGCAGGTGTTCCGCCGCACGCTCACCCCGTTCTGTCCCTCGGCCGCGCTCGCCGAGACCGGCGCCTATGTCGCGCGAGACGCGGCGCTGACGCCTGTTGTCGCGATCCGTGGCGCAGACGGCGTCGCGCGCGCCTTCCGCAATGCCTGCCGGCACCGCGGCGTCCAGCTTGTCGACGGCGCGGGCTGCAAGAAAGCGCTGACCTGCCGCTATCACGGCTGGACCTACGGCCTCGACGGCCGGCTGCGCGGCATTCCCGACGATTACGGTTTTCCCGACCTCGACAAGACCACGCATGGCCTCGTGCCCGTCGCCTGTATCGAGCACGGCGGTCTTGTGTTCGTCTCCCAGGACAATTCGGTCGCAACGTCGGACGCGAGCGAAATGCGCCCCCTGTTCGGCGACGACTGGAGGCTCTATTCGACCGCCACGCAGGAGGTCGAGGCCAACTGGAAGATCGTCGCCGAAGGATTCCTCGAAGGCTACCACATCCGGTCGACCCATCAGGATACGTTCTATCCGTTGCAGTACGACAATCTCAACGTGATCGAATCGTTCGGCCGCAACAGCCGGATCAGCTTCCCCTATCGGCGCATCGAGAAGCTGCGCAACGTGCCGCGGGACGAGCGCCGGACGGCCGGCATGCTGACCCATGTCTATCACCTGTTTCCGAACGTGATGCTGTCGACCTTCCCGACCAACCGGTTGATGACGGTGCTCGAGCCGCTGGCGGTGGACCGCACCCGGCTCGTCACCTACACGCTGTCGAACCAGATCGCGGCGGACGATGGCCGCACCGCGGTCGCCCAGGGACGCGACTTCGTCACCGCAGGCGCGGCCGAGGATCGCGAGATGGCCTGCGCCGCGCAGCGCGGGCTCGCAACGCGGGCGAACGATCACTTCACCTTCGGCCTGTTCGAAGGTGCGATCAGGCACTTTCACCAGAACCTGGCCGCGATCATCGAGCGCGTGCGCTGATCCACACCAACATTGCGCAGCAAGGACCGAGCATGCTGGACCATCCGACCGTCAAATACCGAACCGAACAGGCTATCGCGATCGTGACCATCGATCGCTATGACGAGGCACGCAACGCGGTGAACCCGGAGACCGCGCAGGGCCTGGCCCAGGCGTTTCGCAGTTTCGATCGCGATCCGTCGCTCTCGGTCGCGATCCTGACCGGCGCGGGCGGCGCATTCTGCGCCGGCTTCGACCTCAAGCGCACCGCGGCCGGCCATCGCGGCCACCGTGTCGAGAACGGCGACGGCCCGATGGGCCCGACCCGGATGAAGCTGTCGAAGCCGGTGATCGCCGCGATCGAGGGGCCGGCGGTGGCGGGCGGGCTCGAGCTTGCGATCTGGTGCGATCTCCGCATCGCAGCATCCGACGCCACCTTCGGCGTCTATTGCCGGCGCTTCGGCGTGCCGCTGATGGATCTCGGCACCGTGCGCCTGCCGCGCCTGATCGGGCACAGCCGCGCGATGGACATGATCCTCACCGGACGCGGCGTCTGCGGCGAGGAGGCCGGACGGATCGGGCTCGCCAACCGCGTGGTCGCCCCAGGCACGGCGCTCGCCGAGGCGCGCAGCCTCGCCCATGATCTGTGCCGCCTGCCGCAGGCGGCGCTGCGCAGCGACCGCCTCTCCGCCATCGAGCAATGGGAGCTCGGCTGGGACCAGGCCACGCTGAACGAGTTTCGCCTCGGGCTTGCGACGGTCGCGAGCGGCGAGACCGAGGCCGGCGCCCGCCGCTTCGCCAGCGGCAAGGGCCGGCACGGCGATTTCGCCGACATCGCGTGAGAACCGCACGCACCGGCGGCGGGCGCTATTCCTCTGGACGGGTACGGGCGATGATCTCCGCGGCGCCCTTCGCGAGCAGTTCCATGCCGACCGCGCGGCCGAGTTCGCGCGGGCGATCGGCCGGACCGCGCCGGGTCACCTCGATGAAGCCGGCACCTAGCTCATCGAGCACCGAAGCACGCAGCGTCATCTCGCTGCCTGCAAGCGTCGCGAGGCCGGCGATCGGCGAATTGCAGTGGCCGTTGAGCACCCACAGCACCTCGCGCTCGGCTTCAGCGGCAAGCCGCGACGCAGCGTTGTCGATCGCGGCAAGCCGCGCCCGCGTCGTCCAGTCGGTCTCGACGCATTCGACCGCGACGATGCCCTGACCGACCGCGGGCAGCATCTCGTCGACGGAGAAGTCATGCGCGATGCGTCCGGTCATGCCGATGCGCTCGAGACCGGAACGCGCCATGACCAGCGCATCCGCCGGGCCGACCTCGCCGCCATCGGGCAGCCGCTGCTTGGCACCGCGATCGAGCTTGGCGAGCCGCGTATCGGCGGCGCCGCGATAATGGATCACGGTCGCTTCCGGAAACAGCCGGCGCAGATAGGCGGCGCGGCGCACCGCATTGGTGCCGATCATGAAGCCCTTGCCGCGCGCGGCGCGGATCGTGTCCAGCGACAGGCCGGGCCGCAGCACGAGGCTGTCGCTGGCGGCATCGCGCGCCAGCATCGCCGCGAGGACGAGGCCTGGCGTCTCCTCATTGCCCGGCACGTCCTTCAGCGAATGCATCGCGGCCTGCAACGTGCCGGCACGCATCGCCTCGCGGATCTCGGCGACGAAGGCGCCGCCCTTGCCGCCGTGGCGCAGCAGCTTGCTGGTCTGGTCCTGATCGCCGCGGGTCTCGAACTTGACGATGTCGACGGCAAGGTCGGCCGCCGAGGTGCGCAGCAGCCGCGCGACCTCGTCCGTCTGCGCGAGCGCCATCGCGCTCTTGCGCGTCCCGATCCGCAAAACCTGTCCCGACACGAAAGCCCCGCTGCGTGGTCATCAACGGCTGGGGATTAGAACAAAAGGCCAGTCAAAACAATGGTTTTTGCCCCCGTCTGGTCCTGCTCAGGCAATCTCCTCGACAAGCGCGACCCCGGCCTCGCGCATCGCCGCAATGGCGGCCGCGAGCGAACCACCGAGATCGATGGCACGGCAGGCGGACAGCACGACCGCGGTCTCGAAGCCGAGCCGCCGCGCATCGAGCGCCGAATACTGCACGCAAAAGTCCGTCGCCAGCCCCGCCATCACGACGCGCTTCAGGCCGCGCTCGCGCAGATAGCCGGCGAGCCCGGTCGGCGTCGTCCTGTCGTTCTCGAAGAACGCCGAATAGGAATCGATCGCGGCCCGGAATCCCTTGCGGATCACGAGCTCGGCGCGGTCGGTCGCAAGCTCCGGATGAAACGCAGCACCCACCGTGCCCTGGATGCAATGATCCGGCCAGAGCGTCTGCGGCCCATAAGGCATCGCGATCGAGGCGAACGGCGCCGCGCCCGGATGCGAGCTCGCGAACGAACTGTGACCCGCCGGATGCCAGTCCTGGGTCAGCACGACATGGTCGAACCGGATGGCAAGCCGGTTGACGACAGGCACGACGGCATCGCCGTCCGCGACCGCCAGCGCGCCGCCGGGGCAGAAATCATTCTGCACGTCAATGATCAGCAAGAGATCGTCGGGCCCGACCGTCATCACGTCCCGATCCGCAGCGATGCGCGCAGCTTGCGCAGGCAGGCGATCACCGACAGCGCGGTGATGCGGCCGGTCTTCGGGTTCTCCGAGGGAATGTTCTCGATCATCATCGAGAACCGCGCCGAATCGGAATCGACCTCGATCCGATGGGTGTTGCGCGTCACCGTCGGGTCGGCCCAGATCTCGACCCTGGTGCGATCGGGGCCGATGCCGGCGAGCGACAGCGCCACCGCGACGTTGAGATTGGCCGGAAAGCCCTTGGCGGCGTCGCGTGCGCTGCCCTCGAAGATGCGGAGCGGCTCGGTGATGCCTTCGATCCGGATGTCGTTCTCGACCAGATGCGGCGCGCCGAGCAGGCCCGCGACCGGCTTCCGCGTCACCAGCTTCACCGAGTGAATGGTCCCGATCGCCGCGGCAGTCACCGCGTCGAGCCCGATCAGCGCGCCGGTCGGCACGATGATCTGGCCGCCATGCGCCTTGGCGAGATCGACGAGGTCGCCATTTTGCAGCAGTGCGCCAACGCTGAGCACGACCGCGGTCTTGCCGCGCTCCACCACCGGCGCCACGATCGAGCGAACCACCTTGCTCGGCGCGCACTCGACCACGATGTCCGCGATGTCAGCCAGCTCAACGATCGGCACCAGCTTCGGCGCGGATTTGAGCTCCGCGACCCAGCCACGGTGCTTGTCCGGGGTGTTGGCCGAGACCGCAACCAGCGTCAGGCCTTCGATGCCGTGATCGAGCGCCTTGACGACATCGGTGCCGATCGCGCCGAGACCGGCGACCGCCACCCGCAAATTTGCCTTACCTTCAGCCATCATTTCCCACCGGCGAGCATCTTGACCAGGCGATAGAGATAATCCTGGCCCTCGTAGAACGATTTGACGAGCACGCGTTCATCCTTGCCATGATTCCGGTTGTCATCGACATCGGCACCGAGCCCGGAATGGCCGTAGGTCGGAATTCCGGCATTGCGCAGGAACAGCCCGTCGGTGGCACCGGTGCTCATGACCGGCACCACCGCCGCATCCGGCCAGAATTCCTTCGACAGCTTCTCGATCGATCCCATGATCTCCTCGTTCAGCGGCGACGGCGGGCTTAGCGTGGCCTTGCCGCCCTTCACCTCGATCCGCTTGTCGGCGAGCACGCGCTCGATCTGGGCCTGAACGCCCTCGACCGGCTCGCCGGGCAGAATCCGGCAATTGACCCCCGCGGTCGCCAGCTGCGGCAGCGCATTGATAGCGTGGCCGCCATGCAGCATGGTCGCGACGCAGGTGGTGCGGAGCTGCGCGTTGTAGCCGGGAATCTCGGACAGCCGCGCCAGCGCAGCCGGATCCGGCTGCGGCGCCAGGATGGCGCGGATGTCGTCGGCATTCTGCTTGCTCTCGGTCTCGGCCGTCTTCGCGAAATAGATCTGCGTCGTTTCGTTGAGATTCATCGGGAAGTCGTATTTGGACAGGCGAACCAGGCCTTCGGCGAGGCGATAGATCGCGTTGTCCTTGCGCGGCAGCGACGAGTGGCCGCCGCGGTCCGTGACCGTCAGTTGATAGGCGGTCGAGATCTTCTCGCTGGTCTGGACGCTGTTGCGGATGGCCTTGCCGTTCTTCAGGCCGACGCCRCCGCCTTCGTTGAGCGCGAACTCGGCATCGATCAGGTCGCGGTGGTTCTTGATCAGCCACTGGATGCCGAGGCCATTGGTGTCGCCGATCTCCTCATCGGTCTCCAGCGCGACGATGATGTCGCGGTCGGGCTTGTAGCCCTCCTTCTTGTAGCGGATCAGATTGGTGACGAACGAGGCGGCCATGTATTTGTCGTCGCTCGAGCCGCGGCCGTAGAAATAGCCGTCCTGCTCGGTGAGCTTGAACGGATCGACCGTCCAGTCCTCGCGGTTGGCGGGCACGACGTCGATATGGGCCACCAGCAGGATCGGCTTGCGCGCGCCGGAGCCGTGCAGCCGCGCCACCAGATTGCCCTTGCGCGGCGCCGGCGAGAACACCTGCACGTCGGCCTCGGGAAACCCCGCCGCGCGGAGCCGCGCGCCCATCGCCTCCGCTGCCTTCTGGGTATCGCCGGTCGCGGTGGTGGTGTTGATCTCGACCAGCTCCTGGTAGATGCTACGGGCAAATTGCTGCTGCTCGGTCAGTCCTTCCGCGCTGGCGCCGGACGCGAGCAGCACCGGGGCGATCGCAGCAGACAACAGCAGCGATCGAACCATGTTTTGAGCCTTGTGCGACATCGTACTCTCCCGGAATTCCACCACCTGATTGGCGACGAATTCAGACAGGCGCCACGCGCTTTGGCAAGACGGCGAGCCCTTCAATTTGCGCGCGCATGCTCCGCAGTTTCGCGCACTATTTGGAGTCCTTATTCGCTCTCCTTGGCCGCAATCACCTCGATCTCGACCAGGAAGCCGGTAACGGTCGCGATCGCAGCTAAGGCGGCGCCCAGTGCTCAGCGCCGCGCATCCTGGACATCCTTGGTCGTCACCGCGTCCTGATAGCTGTTGCCGAAATGCGTCCGCAGATAATTCACAACGGCAGCGACCTGACCATCGGTCATCATGTCGCCGAATGGCGGCATGCCGCGGCGGCCGTTGATGACGAGGTAGATCGGATAGCTGCCGGATTCGAGATTCTTGTTGCCGGCCAACGAGGGATAGGTGCCGGCGCCGGTCGCGCCCGTCGCATCCGGCATGTGGCAACCCTGGCAGACATTGCCGAACAGCTCCTCGCCGGTCATCTCCACGAAGCGGAAGCCCGACGAGAAGGTGCGCTTGCCCGCCCCGCTATCCTGCCCTAGGGCCGTGGTTGCCGACAGCAACGCCAGCGCAGTGATCACAGATGTTCCTGTCCGCAGCATCACGTCTTCACCACGCGTTCGTGCAATCGGGAGATGGTGTCGAGCGCGGACAGGATTGCGCCCTCCTGCCAGGCGGGCAGTTGCGAGGCGTGCTCGCCCGCCAGCGCGATGCGGCCGTCGATCTGGCAGAGATTGCGGTAATGCTGCGCCCGCCCCGCTTCGGTCCATTCACCGGCGCAGCCGAGCGTGAACGGCACGCGATGCCAGGCCACCGCGACGCCGTTCTCGAATTCGCTTTTGTATTGCGGATGGATCGCGGAGCCGAACTCGACCGCGCTGGCGACCCGCTCGGCCGGCGTCATCGCGGTGAACTCGAACGAATTGGCGCCCTCATACATGTAGGCCCCGAGCAGGACGCCGCGGCCGCCGCGGTTGAAGCCATAGTTCGGATAACCGATATTCCGGATCGGCAGGTCGGTGTAGCTGATGCCGCCATAGATCGCCTCATCCTCCTCCCAGAACCGTCGCTTGAACTGCAACCCGACTTTCACCGAGGCGGCGTAGGGCAAGGAATCGATCGCATTCTTCATCGGCCCGCCGACGTCGACCGGCAACTGGCTCAGGATCGGCAGCGGAATGGTGCAGATGCACCAGTCGGCGGTCGCCTGCTGCACCGTCGACGGGCTGGCCGTATCGACGTAGCTCACGGTGACGCCGGAGCCGTTCTGCTGGATCTGCGTCACCCTGGCGTTGGTGCGGATGAGGTCACCGACCTCGCGCGCGAACGCCTTGCCGATCATGTCCATGCCGCCGACCGGCTGGAACATGGTCATCTGGAAATCGTAGCGTGCAAACGATTGCAGATAGCGCCACATCCGTGATCGCAGCAACTCCTGGAGCGAGATCGGATCGCTGGGCAGCGGATCGGGCATCAAGCCGCCGCCGGGATCGCGGGCATAGCCACGGAACTCGGCGGAGCCGAGGTTGGCGTTGTATTTGTAATCGCGATCCAGCGCGCCCCACTCGCGCAACGCCTGGAGCAGGATCTCCTGATCTTCCTTGGTAACGATCTCGTCGAGCCGACCTTGCTGCGTGACCTTGGCGAGCAGTTCGGACACCTCACCCTGGAAATCCGCCTTGATGCTGCGGAAGCGCTGCGGCTTGCCGCCGAAGGCACGCGTCGCGTGCAGATAGGCGTTGTGGTTGAGCTGGATGAAGGGTTCCAGCGTCACGTTGAGCCGGCGGCAGTAATCGAGCAGCGCGCGATGATGATGGGGAATCCGCCACGGGCCGGGATTGAGGTAGAGCCCCTGCTCGAACTGGCAGGTTTGCTTGAAGCCGCCCAGTTCGGTAAAGCTGTCGCCGCCGCGGATCGACCAGTTGCGGCCGCCAGCGCGGCTGTTGAATTCGAGGATCTGGACCTTGTAGCCGGCCTTGCGCAGTTCGAGCGCCGCCGTCATGCCCGCAAGCCCGGCGCCGAGGATCAGCACCGAGGCGCCCTTCACGTCGCCGGTGAGCTTGAGCGGACCCTTGTAGGCAGACTCGGACGCGAAGCCGAGGCTCGTCATCGCCTGATACATCGCCGAACTGCCGGCGATGGTCCCGATCAGCGCCAGCAAATCCCGCCGCCTGATCACAGATTCGTTCTGCACCCGCGTTCACCCAGCCACTGACGTCGATGACGAAGGGAAACGGTTGACGCGATCCGTGTCAAGAAAGCGCATACGCTTCCACATGCAGCCACACGCGCTTTTGATGCGTGACGCGTCCTGCGCATCACACCACGCGCTCGCGATGCACACGCCGGCAATCCATTTCAAAGTCGAGCCCGACCACCGGCGGCCGGTCGAAATGCCAGGTCAAGCCGTTGCGAAGCACGCCACGGCGGCCGAACTCGCCTTCGAGCACCGGATAGGCGTCGTGCACCGTGTAGAGTTGCACCGCGGTGGTGTCCTGCCAGGAGCCGCCGAACGCGCTCATCCGCCGCTCCATCTCGCCAAGTACGAACTTCGCCTTGGCCAGAATGCCGGCCGGACTGGTGTCGCCGAGGGCCACGGTGTGATCGCGATAATTGGCCTTGCCCTCCACCGACTCGCCACTGCCGGCCACCACGAAGCTCGTCGGAGCGTCCTTCGCAGCCGGCACCGTGTAACAGAACGCATGGAACGAGGGCTCGCCCGGCGGATCGAGCTTCGGACAGACATTGCTGCGCGCCACCGGATTGACGCCGTCGCGCATCACACCCCAGGCGACCAATGTCTTGATGTAGATCTCGTTGAAAGCCCTGAACCCGGCCTCGGTGAACGGCGCCGGCGAGCGCAATTCGCAAGCCCCGAATGCCGTCAGCGGGCGGCCAGCGGCCGTGATGATCTCGGCAATCCGCTCGAACCCGGCGCTCAGCGGCACCGGCGCGGAGAACCTGACCCGTTCGATGGCAAAGCCGGACAAGGCGCCGATGCCGCAGGAATACTGGCTGACGCCGGGCATGAAGCGATAGCCGCCGTCGGGAGTGTCGATGGTGCTGGTCATGGTGCCTCTGTTGGACGCGGTCGTGGCGGGGGTGTCATGCGATGCGGGACAAATACGAACCGCTCGATTTCATCACAGCTGTCGTCCTGGCGGAAGCCAGGACCCATAACCACCGTGCCTGATTGTGAACGGGACCGTGGCTCCAGCATCGCGCAATAATGCACCTCGCCAAATCAATGATAGCGAGCTTCACTTCGGATAGCGCGAAATATTCTGCGGCGGGGGCTTGCGCCGTCGGGCAACTCAGATGTAGCGGGCTGCGCCTCTTTCCACCCGTCGTTCCGGGGCGTGCGAAGCACGAGCCCGGAATCCATTTCACCACGGGTGATGCGGCCCGATGGATTCCGGGCTCTCGCTTCGCGAGCCCCGGAATGACGAACGGACGATCGCCTTAGTGCCCCTTCGCAACATAGGGGCAACCGCCTTCGGCGAGCGGACGGAAGGCCTGGTCGCCCGGCACCGTCGCGAGGTACTCATAGAGGTCCCACTTGCTCTTCGACTCTTCCGGCTTCTTGATCCGCATCAGATACATGTCATGCACCATGCGGCCGTCCTCGCGCACGACGCCGTTCTGGGCGAAGAAATCATTCACCGGGGTCTTGCGCATCTGCGCGATCACGGTCTCGGAATCGACTGAGTTCGCGGCGGCGACCGCCTTGAAATAGTGCCGCAGCGCCGAGTTGACGCCGGCCTGGTAGGCCGTCGGCATCGCGCCGTGGCGCTTGAAGAACTCCTGGGCGAAGACGCGGGTCTCGGGCGTGCGGTCCCAATAGAAGGAATCGGTGAACAGCAGATCGTGCGCATGCGCGAGGCCCAGCGCAGGGACGTCGGTCAGCGTCACTTGCAGCGCGACGAGTTGCATGCTGGCGCGGATGTTGAACTCGTCGGCCTGCGACACCGCATTGCGGAAGTCGGAGCCGGCATTGGCGAGCGCCAGGATCTTGGCGCCGGAGGACTGCGCCTGCAACAGGAAGGACGAGAAGTCGGCGGTGTCGAACGGATGGCGCACCGCGCCCAGCACCTTGCCGCCGGCCGATGTCACGGCCTTGCTGGCATCGCGCTCCAGCGCCTGGCCGAAGGCATAATCGGCCGTGAGGAAGAACCAGGGCGTGCCGCCACGGGCGACCACGGCCTTCGCCGTCGCGTTCGAGGAGGCGTAGGTGTCATAGGTCCATTGCACGCTGGTCGGCGAACATTGCTTACCGGTGAGATCGGATGAACCGGAGCCCGAGATCAGGAACAGCTTCTTGCGCTCGCGCGTCACGGTCTGGATCGCGAGCGCCACCGCCGAATTGACGCCTTCGGCGATCACGTCGACACCCTTGTTGTCGATCCAGTTGCGCACGATGCCGGTGGCGACATCGGGTTTGTTCTGGTGATCGGCCGAGATGATCTCGATCTTGCGTCCGGCGACCATGCCGCCGATCTCCTCCGCCGCCATCTGCGCCGCGATCACCGATCCCGGGCCGTTGCCGTCGGAATACTGCCCGCTCATGTCGGTGATGATGCCGACCCGCAGCACACCATCCTCCGCCCGGGCAGCGCCTGACGCAAGGGAGAGACACGCGGCGGCAATGGCGACCAGGAGATGCGAGCGTTTGGTGATGGACATTTCGTTCCCAGGGGTTCGGATGGTTCGGGCGATCTCCTGCAGGAATCAGCGATCACCGACAACCCCGCCACCGGGCATGGCGCTCTGCGATTCCTTTCGAGAATTCCGGGAGGAGGAACGCGACCGGTACAGCGGCTTGCGCGCCACGCCGATCACGCGAACGCCGCGGCGAGATTTCGCCGCGGCGCCCTGGATGATACCAATGGACCATCTGAGATGGCGTCGAGATCGCCTCAGCGCCGTTCCCACAATTGCCTGGTCAGAATACCGGCCTTGCGCTCGATCGCCTCGGCAGCGTCGAGGCACATGTCCTCGCGATAGCGCGAGCCGACGATCTGGACACCGACCGGCAAGCCCTCATGCAGGCCGACCGGCACCACGGCGGCCGGCAGCCCCAACACGTTCATCGACGAAATGAAGCGCAGGTCGTTCCAGAACAGCTCCTTGACGCGCTGATCGCCACCGAGATCGGCGTTCACCTCCGGTGTCTTGCGCACCGTGGTCGGCATCAGCACCAGCGGGTACTGTTCGAGGAAGGTCATCCAGTTCCTGATATGGCCCGACCGCGCGGCGATCGCCTTCATGTAGCCGGCCTGGTCCAACTGATTTGCCAGCGCGATGAAGCCGTGGAACGACTTCTGGAAGTCGGCGCTGCTCACCGCCAGCATCTGGTCCTGCTGCAACACGCGGGTCTCGGTCATGATCAGGTCGCACCAGAGCTGCCAGACCTTGTTCAGATCRGGRACCTCGACCTCGCTGACGGCATAGCCGGCATCGGCGAGATGATCGGCCGCCTTGCGCTGAAGCGCGATCACGSCGCGATCGGTCACCATGTCTTCGGGRATCTTCGCGAGCGCGACCTTGACCGGCGCGGYSGGCTTCGGRCCCWGCAACGGYGCCGGCACGTACCAGGGATCGCGCGGRTCGCGCTGCGCCATCACCTSGAGSCCGAGACGGACGTCGGCGACRTGACGCGCCAGCGGTCCCTGCGATGACATGAACTGCGCCATCAGCGGCCGTTCCGCCGTGGCGCTGGGATTGAACGCGGGGATGCGGCCCTGGGTCGGCTTGATGGTGGCGATGCCGTTGCAATGCGCCGGCCAGCGCAGCGAGCCGCCGATGTCATTGCCATGCGCGATGGTGCCGATGCCGGCCGCGATCGACGCRCCGGCGCCGCCCGAGGAGCCSCCRCAGGTCACCTCCGCATTCCAGGGATTGCGCGTCAGGCCGTGCAGCGGATTGTCGGTGAAGCCGCGCAGCGAGAATTCCGGCGTGTTGGTCAGGCCGATGATGACCGCGCCGGCCTTCTTGAGATTGGCCGTCACCGGCGAGTCGCCCGGCGCGATGTTGTCCTTGAAGGCGACCACGCCGTTCGAATTGGCCTGCCCTTCGACGTCGATATTGATCTTGATCGTCACCGGCACGCCGTGCAGCGGGCCGACCTCGCYRCCRCCGCGCYTGCTCGCSGCCARCGYCTCGTCCGCGGCCTTGGCGGCCTGCATYGCCGACRCGCCGAGGTCGACGACCACGGCRTTSAGCGCCGGGTTGGCGGCGTGCATGCGGTCGAGATGGGCGCGAACCACCTCCTCCGACGTCACCTTGTTGTTCCTGATCGCCGCCGCGGTCTCGACGGCGGACCATTGCCAGATCGGTGCATTCGTCACGTGGTGTTCTCCCGTTGGGTTCAGAGCTTTGTTGTTGATTCTAGTCGCGCGGATCGATCGGCGTCAGCGTCGCGGCACGCGCCTCGATCACCGCGGCCACCGCGAGACAGATGTCCTCCCGGAAACGGCCGGCGATCACCTGCACGCCAACCGGAACGCCGCCGGCGGTCCCGGTCGGCACCACGACCGACGGAAAGCCGAGCGCGGGCACCGCGAGCAGCGGCCGCTGGGCGTCGAGCAGCGCCCGCACCACGGCAGCGTCTTCCTGATCCTGATCGAAGCGGAACGGCAGTTGCGCCGAGACCGGCAGGATGATGACGGGGCAGCGCTCCTGAAGCAGCTGCCAGGCCCGCACGATCGAAAGCCGCTGCTCGAAACAGGCCAGCACCTGATCGCCGTCGAGCTCGGGCGCGTAGGCGATGTGACAGTCCAGATTGTAGCGGGACTTCGCGTCGCCGAATTTTCGGATCATCGGCGCCAGCACGCGCCGCTCCTCATTGATGACGAGGCGATGCCAGAGATCGGCGGCCTCCGCGAGCCGCGGCGGCAAGGTCTCCTCTACCGCGAATCCTGCCTCCGCGAGCCAGCGTCCGGCGGCGTGAACCGCAGCGCTCACCTCCGGCGCTTCGTCGCCGAACGGCGCCGGCGCGATCGCAACCCCGATCGGCCGCTTGAGCTGTGCACCTTGCAGCGGCACCGGCAGCCAGGTGCCGTCGCGCGCGTCCGGCTGCGCCATCGCGGCGAGCGCGACGCCGAGATCGGCAACCGAGCGGGCGAGCGGCCCCTGCACCGACATCATCTGCGCGGTGATCGGCCGATCGCTGGTCGCAGACGGATTGAACGACGGGACCCGACCCGGGGTCGGCCGCAGGCCGGCGACGCCGCAGGCGTAAGCGGGATAGCGGATCGAGCCGCCGAAATCATTGCCATGCGCGATCGCGCCCATGCCGGAAGCGACCGCCGAAGCGGCACCACCGCTGGAGCCACCCGGTGTCAGCCGGCGGCTCCAGGGATTGTAGGTCGCGCCATGCAGATCGTTGTTGGTGAACCAGCGGTGCGAGAACGCCGGCGTGTTGGTGCGGCCGACGATGACGGCGCCGGCCTTGCGGACATTCGCGACCACGGGGCTGTCTTCGGTGGCAATGACGTCGCGGAATGCGACGACGCCGTTGGTGGTGGCGTGACCGCGCTGATCGACATTGACCTTGATGGTGACGGGCACGCCATGCAGCGTGCCGAGCTCGGCGCCCGATTTCACCTTTGCATCCGCGGCATCCGCCGCGGCCAGCGCTTCGTCGGCCAGCACCTCGACCACGGCGTTCAAGGCCGGATTGACCGCAGCAATGCGGTCGAGGCTCGATTGCACGGCCTCACGGCTCGAAATCGCACGCGTCGCGATCGCGCGCGCCAGGTCGACCGCCGACCAGCTCCACAATTCGTTGTCGCGCCGCGTGACCATGGTTGTTTCCTCCAACGCGTGATGCAGCAGTCGGCCGATGCGGTTCAGTCGAGCCGCAACGGCTGGTGAAAGACGGGCAGATCGATGCGCCGGTCTTCCTTCGGGACGACCACGGCTTCGGCGCTCAGCACATGATCGAGCATCACGCGGCGGGCCCGTGCGGCATTGCCGGAGCGGAACGCGGCCATCAGGCGCTTGTGAAACTCGATGTTCTCGCAGGTGAAGCTCGATGCGAATTCCTGCACGCCGAGCTTGCCGATCAGATGGCGGATCGCCTCGTTGATGAAGCGGCAGACGAGGCCGAGCAGCGGATTGGGACAGGCCTCGATCAGGATGTCGTGGAAATCGATCTCGGCGTGGCGGTGATGCTCCCAGTCCGTGGGTCCGCCCCGATGATGCTCCTGAACCGCGATCGCCTTGTCGAGCGCCTTGAAATGCTCCGCCGTGAGGTGGCCGACCACGCTGAAGGCAAGCTCCGGCTCGATCAGGCGGCGGATCTGGTAGATCTGCGCGGTCGAGATCGACTGGAAATAGAAGTAGTTGCTGAGCAGGCCGACGATCCGGTTGATCGACACCGGCGCCACCCGCGCGCCGCCGCCGGGCCCGGTGGTGTTCTGCACCAGGCCCTGCACTTCCAGCGACTTGAGCGCCTCGCGGATGGTCGAGCGGCTGCAACCGAACATCTCGATCAGCTCGCTCTCCTGCGGCAGCCGGTCGTTGGGCTGCAACCCGGCCTGGAAGATGTGGCCTCGGATCAGGTCGGCAACGGCGTCGGAGCGCTTGCGCTTGATCGAGGCGCGGCGCGACGGGTCCAGGGCGGGCAGAGCCGATTTATCCATTTTATGATCATAAATAGGATCGGGACGGCTTCGCAAGCCCTTTGTGGCCGCCCGCTCTCCCTCAACCCGTCAGGCCCGGGCTTGTCCCGGGCATCCACGACTTGGTTTCTCGATGAAGGGGGAGTCGATGGCCGGGCCGAGAAATTGTTCAGAAGAGACGAAGAGCCCGGACCGCTCAGCCGGGGCCGCGCTGCGCCTCGAGGCTGCGGCTGTAGCGCGACATCGCGAAGCAGAAGATGAAGTAGATGACGCCGACAAAAATGTAGACCTCGACGCTGAACGACTGCCAGGCCGGATCGACGATCGCGGTCTTGGCAGTGGTCAGGAGGTCGAAGATGCCGATGATCAGGACCAGGCTGGTGTCCTTGAAGAAGGCGATGAAGGTGTTGACCAGCGGCGGGATGACGTGGCGGATCGCTTGCGGCAGCACGATCAACGCGTGCTTCTCCCAGTATGACAGCCCGAGCGCATCGGCCGCCTCATATTGTCCGCGCGGCACCGCCTGCAGGCCGCCGCGCACCACTTCGGCGAGATAGGCGCCGGCATAGAGGATGAAGGCGATCTGCGCGCGCAGCAATTTGTCGATGTTGACGCCGTCCGGCATGAACAGCGGGAACATCACGCTCGCCATGAACAACAGGCTGATCAGCGGCACGCCGCGGATCAGCTCGACATAGAGCACCGAGAGCGAACGGATCGCCGGCAGCTTCGAGCGGCGGCCGAGCGCGACCAGGATGCCGAGCGGGAAGCCGAGCGCGAGACCGAAGGTCGCGAGGATCAGCGTCACCGGCAGCCCGCCCCAGCGATCCTGCGTGACGAAGCTGAGGCCAAGGAAGCCGCCCCACATCAGGCCACCGATCAGGACCAGCGCCGCGGCCCACAACAGGAACAGTTCCTTGCGCCAGAAGCTGCGGCGGCTCGAGACCACGAACAACGCGATGAAAATCGCGACCGCGAGCGCTGGCCGCCACTGCTCCTCGAACGGATAGGTGCCGAACAGGATGAAGCGATACTTCTCCGGGACGACCGCCCAGCAGGCGCCGAGGCCACGCAGCGCGCGGCAGGCGCTGCTGTCGTTGCCGGGAACGATCCAGACCGCGTTCGCGATGCCCCATTGCCAGAACGCGACGCATGCCTTGCCGAGCAGGAACAGCAGCATCAGCGTCATGATGCTTGACGGGATCGAGGCAAACAGATTGGCGCGCAGCCAGCCGGTGGGACCGCCGAGCGCGCGCGGTGCCGGCCGTGGCGCGATCGGCAGCCGATCCTGCGGCAGCTCTGCGACCGAGCTCATCTCAGCGCTCCACCAGCGCGATCCGCGCATTGTACCAGTTCATGAACAGGCTGATGCCGAGACTGATGGTGAGGAACACCATCATGATCAGCGCGATCGACTCGATCGCCTGGCCGGTCTGGTTCAGCGTGGTGTTGGCGATCGAGACGATGTCCTGGTAGCCGACCGCGACCGCGAGCGAGGAGTTCTTGGTCAGGTTCAGATACTGGCTGGTCATCGGTGGGATGATGACGCGCAGCGCCTGCGGCAGCACGATATGTTGCAGCACGAAGCCGCGCTTCAGCCCGAGCGCCTTGGCGGCCTCCGACTGGCCGCGCGGCACCGCCTGGATGCCGCTGCGCACGATCTCGGCGATGAAGGCCGAGGTGTAGGTGACGAGCGCGATCAGCAGCGCGAAATATTCCGGCGCCAGTGTTAGCCCGCCGACGAAATTGAAGCCGCGCAGCTCGGGCATCGTGACGCTCCAGCTCGCGCCCAGAAGCCATGACACCAGCGCGGGCAACGCGACGATCAGGCCGAGCGCATACGGCCACACCGGCCGCGCCCGGCCGTCGCGCATCTGCTGCGCGATCAGGCGGCGCCTGACCACGGTGAAGACGATCACGCCCGCGACCAGCGCGAGGATCGTCCAGCCATTGGCCCCGTGCAGCGGGACCGACGGCAGGATCAGGCCGCGATTGGAGAGATAGACGCCCTCGACCGGCTTGAACGCCTGGCGCGCCGCCGGCAGGCCCTGCATCAGCACGTACCAGAACAGGAGCTGCAACAGCAGCGGCAGGTCGCGCAGCACCTCGACATAGACAGCGGCGAGCCGCGCCAGCAGCCAGTTCGACGACAGCCGCGCGATGCCGACCAGCGTGCCGATCACGGTCGCCAGCACGATGCCGATCACCGCGACGCGCAGCGTGTTGACGATGCCGACGATGAAGGCACGCAGGTAAGTGTCCTTCGGCGTGTAGTCGATCCAGCTGTCGGCGATCGGCATGCCGGCCTCGCGGCCGAGGAAGGCGAAGCCGGTCGAGATCCGCCGTACCGAGAGATTATGGAGGGCGTTCGACCACAGGAAGGCGACGATCGCGACCGCGATGGCGACCACCAGGATCTGCCAGAACAGGCCGGCGACGCGCGGGTCACCGAGCGAAAGCCGCCAGGGCCGGGCGGGAGGGCGTTTCGGCGTCGATGTCGTCACAGCACGAGGATCCCGGTGAGAAACGATCTTCTGCCATGCGCTGTATGCGCGCATCATATGTTGCACCAAATTGATAATTGTGCAACATATGTTTCATGGCCCAGGCTCAGCCGAAACCATCGCCCCTCAACGAATTGTGCAGCGCATTGCCGTCGCTGCCAATGCGGTTGCAGGAGGTCGGTCGGTTTGTCGCAGCCAATGATTACGACGCCACGACGCGCTCGATGCGCGAGCTTGCCTCCGTCGCCGGCGCCGATCCCGCCTCCTTTACCCGACTTGCAAAGGCGCTCGGCTACACCGGCTGGGACGAATTGCGCGCCGCACTCACCGAGGCGCGCCGGCCGGCGCAGGGTTCACCCTTCTCCGGCCGGGCCAAAAGCCGCCGTGTCGGGCCCAATGCCGATGTCAAACTGGTCCACGACAAGCTGGAGGCGGAGGCCGCCGGCCTCACGCGGATTTCAGCGAGCGCGATCGCGGACGCCGCGCGTGCACTGCACGCGGCGAACCGGATCTGGATCACCGGCTTTCGCAGTTGCCGCGGCGTGGCGGAACTCCTGACCTACCAGCTTCGCCTGTTCCGCCCGGACGCCGTGCTGTTGGTCGGCGGTTCCGGCCCGTTCGATCTCGACCACGGCGCCTTCCGCACCGAGGACGCGGTAGTCGTGATCGGCTTTGCGCCCTACTCCATTGCCAGCGTCGAAACCGCCCGCGCGGCGCACCAGGCCCGCGCGACGCTGATCGCGATCGCCGACACGATCAGCGCGCCAATGGCCGAAGGCGCCGACCATCTGCTGCTGTTCGAGGCCGCTTCCTCCCCGGGGTTCTTCCCGAGCCTCACCGGCGCGATCGCGGTGGCGCAGTCGTTGGCCGCCGTCTGCTTCACGCTGGGCGGCGCGGGCGCAAAGCGCAAGCTGGAGGCGACCGAGGGCCGGCTTGCCGAGACCTCGCAGTATTTTGTCGAGAAAGGATCACTGTCATGAGCGCCAACAAGAGCCGCGTGATGCATCGCAGCCTGCGCGAAACCCCGCCGAAGGCGGTAGGCGGCGACGGCGTCTTTCTGATCGCCGAGGACGGCCGTCGCATCCTGGATTCCTCGGGCGGCGCCGCCGTGTCCTGCCTCGGCCACCAGCATCCGCGCATCCTGGCCGCGATCGCCAGGCAGGCCTCCACGCTCGCCTATGCCCATACCGGTTTCTTCTCCTCCGCACCCGCGGAAGAGCTCGCCGAACGGCTGGTCGGCCACGAGCCCGGCGGTCTCGGCTATGTCTATTTCGTCAGCGGCGGCTCCGAGGCGATCGAGGCTTCGATCAAGCTGGCGCGCCAATATTTCATCGAGCGCGGCGAGCCGAAGCGCGCCCGCTTCATCGCCCGCAAGCAGAGCTATCACGGCAACACGCTCGGCGCGCTGTCGGCCGGCGGCAATGCCTGGCGTCGCGAACCCTACGCGCCGCTGCTGTCGCCTGCGTTCAGCCATGTCACCCCGGCCTTCGCCTATCACGAGAAGCGCGACGATGAATCGGAGGCCGCCTTCGTGGCGCGGCTCGCCGCCGAACTCGAAGCCGAATTCCAACGGATCGGCCCTGAGAATGTCGCGGCCTTCATCGCCGAGCCGGTGGTCGGCGCTACCGCCGGCTGCGTGCCTGCGCCGGAGGGTTACTTCAAGGCGGTGCGCGATATCTGCAATCGCCACGGCGCGCTCCTGATCCTCGACGAGGTGATGTGCGGCATGGGCCGCACTGGCACGCTGCATGCCTGGGAGCAGGAAGGCATCGCGCCCGACATCCAGGCGATCGCCAAGGGTCTCGGCGGCGGCTATCAGCCGATCGGCGCGATGCTCGCGAGCGACCGCATCGTCGACACCGTGCGGGACGGCTCGGGCGCATTCCAGCACGGCCACACCTATCTGGCGCATCCGCTCGCCTGCGCCGCGGCGCTCGAAGTGCAGAAGACGATCGCGGAGGAGAATTTGCTCGACCAGGTCAAGGAGCGCGGCCGCCAGCTCGAGCAGCGGCTCACCGAACGCTTCGGCAATCACCGCCATGTCGGCGACATCAGGGGCCGGGGCCTGTTCTGGGCGATCGAGCTGGTCGCCGATCGCGGCACCCGCCAGCCGTTCGATCCCAAGCTCAAGCTGCATCAGCGCATCAAGTCCGCGGCCTTCGCGGGCGGACTTGCCTGCTATCCGTCCGGCGGCACCGCAGACGGCCAGCGCGGCGACCATGTGTTGCTCGCCCCGCCCTATATCACGACTTCCGGCGACATCGACATGATCGTCGAAAGGCTCGGCGCTGCGGTCGACAGCGCATTGAAGGACGTTGGTCACTAGGAGGAGGACAGAATGTACAGGGCATTGATCACCGCAACCGTTCTTGTCGCGAGCATCGCGAGCGCAAGCGCGGCAACGCTCGACACCGTCAAGCAGCGCGGCACGCTGGTGTGCGGCGTTTCCACCGGCTTCGCCGGCTTCTCGGCGCCGGACTCGCAGGGCAACTTCAAGGGCCTCGACGTCGACTATTGTCGCGCGCTTGCGGCCGGCGTGCTCGGCGATCCCGCCAAGGTGCGCTATGTCGCACTGACCGCGCAGAACCGCTTCACCGCGTTGCAGTCCGGCGAGATCGACGTGCTGTACCGCAATTCGACGCAAACCTATCTGCGCGGCACCACGCTCGGGCTGCGCCAGGGCCCGGTCAATTTCTACGACGGCCAGGGCTTCGTGGTGAAGAAGGACCTCGGCGTGAAGGAGCCGAAGGATCTCAAGGGCGCCACCGTCTGCGTCGCCCAGGGCACCACCCATGAGGTGACGCTCGGCGACTACGGCCGCGCCAACGGCATCGACTGGAAGCCTTTGGTGTTCGACCGGCCCGACACCATGTACCAGGCCTTCTTCGGCGGCCGCTGCGATGCCATGACCCAGGACGCCTCCGCGCTCGCCGGCGCGGTCGCGACCGCAGCACCGAAGCCCGACGATTACGTCGTGCTGCCGCTGACCATCAGCAAGGAGCCGCTCGGCCCGTTCACCCGCAACGGCGACGAGGTCTGGAGCGACATCGTGACCTGGCTGCATTACGGCCTGGTCGAGGCCGAGGAGCTCGGCGTCACCCAGTCGAACGCCGACGAGATGACGAAGTCGCAGGCCCCGGCAATCCAGCGCCTGCTCGGCGTGTCGGGCGATCTCGGCTCGCGGCTCGGCCTCGACAACAAATGGCTGGTCGCGGCGATCAAGGCCGGAGGCAATTACGGCGAGATCTTCGAGCGCAATGTCGGCAAGGCGAGCCCCTTGAAGCTCGACCGCGGCCTCAATGCCACCTGGAGCAAGGGCGGGTTGATGTACGCGATCCCGTTCAAGTGATCTCCACCTCGCCCCGCTTGCGGGGAGAGGTCGTCATTCAAGCAAAGCTTGAATGACGGGTGAGGGGGAGTCTCCGCATATCCCTTTCTGACCTGTTACGACGATAGAGCCCCTCACCCCAACCCTCTCCCCGCGAAAAGCGGGGAGAGGGAGAAGAAAGACCTCATGCGCATCACCCTCATTCACGCCCTGAAGCACTCGATCGTGCCGATCGAGGCCTCGTTCGCGCGGCATTGGCCGGAGGCGCGGCTGATGAACCTGCTCGATGACAGCCTCTCCGCCGACCTCGCGCGCGACGGCAAGCTCTCCGAGCGCATGACGGAACGCTTTCTGGCGATGGGCCAATATGCGGCCAGCACCGGCGCCGACGGCATCCTGTTCACCTGTTCGGCATTCGGGCCCTGCATCGAGGCGGTGGCGCGCACGCACGCGCCGATGCCGGTCTTGAAGCCGAACGAGGCGATGATCGAACAGGCGGTCGCCAAGGGAAAGCGGATCGGCCTGCTCTCCACCTTCCCGCCGACGTTGGTGTCGATGCCGCCGGAATTTCCGTCCGAGGTCACGCTGGTGCCAAAACTCGCCGAGGGCGCCCTGGCGGCACTCGACGGCGGCGACCGCGCCGAGCACGATCGCATCGTGGTCGAGGCCAGCAAGGATCTGCGCGACTGCGACCTGATCGCGCTCGCCCAGTACAGCATGGCGCCGGCCGCCGCGCGCGTCGCCGAGGTCACCGGCCGCGAGGTGTTGACGACGCCCGACAGCGCGGTACTGAAGCTGAAGGCGATGCTTGGGGTCAAATAGGCGCGCGTTACACGCCGGGTTCCGACGATCGATCGAACGGATTTTGGCCGGTAGGCGACAAACAAGTCCGTCGATAGTGTACGACGCGGCGCCGGCGGAGGCCCGTGGCGTCACCTTCTGCCGTCACACAAGCTTCCTAGACCGGGGCGGCCAACTCCCGGCTGAGACAAGGGCAAACTCCTGATGCGAAATACCTCTTTCCTTCTGATTGCGGCCGTCATTGCGTTGCTCGAACCGGCCGCGGCCCAGCAGGCCCCGCCGGCATCGTCGGCGGGCGCCTCCTCCGCGCAACTGACGCAAAAGATGAATGCCTATGTCGGGTGCATCAACCGTCTCTCGGCGCGATCCTACGAATCCCGCGACCGGTACTTTTCCTGGGCCGCCAAGAGCGGTCCGACGTGCAAAGAGCGGATCATCTACGGCACCTACACGATCTACGACACGTCCGACTGCAAGACGAGCGTCGCGGCCGCCAATGCGGCGGAGCCGCACGATGCCGGGCTTGAAGCCGCCGCGAATGCATATGTTGCGGCCGTCACTACGCTCGAGCCGCTGTTGAAGGAGACGGACGACTACTACACCCAGGAGAATTACAAGGACGACAAGATGGCCAAGGGCAAGGCGCTGCATCCGCGCCTGGTCGCGGCCTGGGATGCGTTCGCCAGCGCCGACAAGGCGCTGCGCGCCGGCGTCGAGGCGATCAATGACAAGCGTGCCGCAGAGCAACTGGCCGCGATCGAGGCAAGCGAAGGCCGCAAATCGCACTATTATGTCGAGGCGCTGATGATCCAGGCCAAGCGCGTGCTTCGCGCAGAGCAGGCCGACAAACCCGACATCGACGCGATCACCCAGGCGCTCAACGAGTATGAGGCCACGGTGAAGGCAACCGAAGAGGCCTCGGGCAAGGACGGCGACGTCAAGCTCGGCTCGATGTTCATCGGCAGCGCCAAGTCATTCCTCACCACGGCGAAGCAACTGATGCGCCGCGTTCGCGACAAGGTGCCTTACAACTCGGGTGAGAAGATGATGCTGAGCAACGCCGGCGCGGGCTGGATGGTGGAAGGATCGCCGGCCCGGCTGATGCGCGACTACAATCAGCTCGTCGACGGCTACAACCGCGGCGCCCGGATCTGAAGGACCGCCGCTGCGTAGGGTGGATTAGCGTAGCGTAATCCACCGCAACGCAGAGACCGCGGCGGATTGCGCCGGAGCCTGTCGTCGGGCCGCGCTTTGCGCGGACTCGATGGGCTAATCCGCCCTACGGCTCTTCTCTCACGCTTTCGCGTCGTCGACGTTCAGATCGACACCCTGCGGGTCCTTGATCGTCGACACCGTGATCAGCGAGATCAGCGCCAGCACCGCGATGTAGACGCCGACGCGCCAGGACTCGCCGTAGGTACCGATGATCCATTGCGCGATCATCGGGGCGAAGGCGCCGCCGAAGATGGCGCCGAGCGCGTAGCCGATCGAGACGCCGGAATAGCGCACCTTGGCCGGAAACAGCTCGGCATAGAGCGCCGCCTGCGGGCCGTAGGACAGGCCGAGCGCGACAGTGAGGCCGACGGCACTGACGAAGAACAGCAGGAGATTCTTGCTGTCGATCAAAAACCACATCGGCACCGCCCACAGCACCATCAGCGTGTAGCCGATCTGGAAGCAACGCACGCGGCCGATCTTGTCGCCGAGGATACCGCCGACCAGCGTGAAGACGAACCAGCTCACCGCCGCCAGCGTACCGATCAGCAGCAGCTGCTCGGACGGCATCTTCAGCGTATTGGCGCCATAGCTGATCAGGAACGCGATCAGGATGTAGCCGGCCGCATTGTTGGCCATGAAGATCAGCGCGGTGCGGAAAATCTCCTTGCTGTGATTGCGCATCAGATCACGTAGCGGCGCGGAGGATTCGCGGTGCCGGCGCTGCATCGCCTTGAACACCGGCGACTCCTCCACGGTGCGGCGGATCACGATGCCGACGACGATCAGGAGGATCGACAGCAGGAACGGAATCCGCCAGCCCCACTCCATCATCGCCTGCTTGCCGAGCGTCGCGGTGAGCACCCACAGCACGCCGGTCGCCAGGATCATGCCGAGCGGCGTGCCGATCTGCGGGAACGAGCCGAAGAAGCTGCGCCGATCGACCGGCGCCGATTCCACCGACATCAGCGCCGCGCCACCCCATTCGCCGCCGGCCGAGAAGCCTTGCAGGATGCGCAGGAGAATAAGCAGTGCCGGCGCCCAGGCGCCGATCTGCGCGTAGGTCGGCAGCAGGCCGACCAGCGCGGTCGCCGCCCCCATCAACAGCAGCGTGACCACCAGCATGTTCTTGCGCCCGAAGCGGTCGCCGAGATGGCCGCAGACGATGGCGCCGAGCGGACGGAACAGGAAGGACAGGCCGAGCGTCGCAAACGAGACGATCTGTGCCAGCAGCGGATTGTTCGCGTTCATCGGCGCGAAGAACAGCGCGCCGAACACCAGGCCCGCCGCCTGGGCGTAGACGAAGAAATCGTACCACTCGATGGTGGTGCCGACGAGCGTTGCGGTGAGGACCTTGCGTTCCTCATCCGACAGTTCCGCGCCGCGCGAACGCGCGGACATTTCGATGGACATATGGCCTCCCCAAACCCGTTCTTGAATCAGTTCTTGGCCGTGCCGGCATGATCGGCGCGATGCGCCCGCCCCGCACGGATGCTGGTACCGGGATAGCAGAGGTTTTCGCGCGGCACGAGTTAAATAGTTGCAGCAGCAACGATAATACCCTGACCAGGGCCCGCGGTCCGGTTCCATGACCTGACGACCTCAGCCCTCGCCGACGGTCTCCCATCTCGAAACGCCGATTGTGCAACGCAGCAACGCCATTATGATCGGAGGCTCTCCAAGAGGTCATAAGTGTCTGACATCAATGCCGATGCCTGGGTTTCCTCAGGCCACCGCCCGATGGGCTTTCCTGAATTCGTCGTCGTCATCGCCTCGATCATGGCGCTGAACCCGCTGGCGATGGACATGATGCTGCCGGCGCTGCCGAACATCCGCTCCGCGTTCCAGATCGCCGACGCCAACCGCCCGCAAATGGTGCTGTCGATCTTCCTGGTCGGCTTCGGCGTCGGCCAGTTCGTGATGGGCCCGCTGTCGGACCGCTTCGGCCGCCGCCCGGTGCTGCTCGGCGGCATGACCGTCTACACCATCGCCGGCCTGCTCGCGATCATGGCGCCCTCGTTCGAGACGTTGCTTTTGGCGCGCGCGCTGCAAGGGCTCGGCACTGCGGCAACCCGCGTGATTGCGACCTCGATCGTGCGCGACTGCTACGCCGGTCGGCGGATGGCGAGCGTGATGTCGCTGGCGATGATGGTGTTCATCGCAGTGCCCGTGATCGCGCCGTCATTCGGCCAGGCGGTGATGCTGCTGACCCACTGGCGCGGCATCTTCGTGCTGCTGATGATCTACGGCGTGGTCGCGCTGGCCTGGAGCGCGATGCGGATGCCGGAGACGCTGCCGAAGGAGCTGCGCAAGTCGCTGGCGATCCCGGACGTGCTGTCGGCGTTCCGCCAGACCGTCACCAACCGGCAGACACTCGGCTATGCGCTCGCCGCCGGCGGCGTGCAGGGCTCGCTGTTCGCCTTCGTGTTCTCGTCGCAGCAGATCTTCACCGAGATCTTCAAGCTCGGACATTATTTCCCGGTCGCCTTCGCGGCCTGCGCGGTCGGCGTTGCGATCGCCGGCTTCCTCAATTCGCGGATCGTCGGCCGCATCGGCATGCGCGTGATCTCGCACGCCGCGCTGACGGGCTTTGTCGTGGTCGCAGGGGTGCTGTTCCTCACGGTGAAGACCGGCACGCTGTCGCTGCCGCTGTTCATGGTGCTGTCGGGCCTGATGATGTTCGCGTTCGGGCTGATGATGGCGAATTTCACCGCGCTTGCGATGGAACCGCAGGGCAAGATCGCCGGCACCGCCTCCTCGCTCTACGGTACCATCACCACGCTGCTCGGGATCGGCGTCGGCACCACGATCGGCCAGGACTACGACGGCACGCTGGGGCCGTTCGCGACCGGCTTCTTCCTCTGCACACTGGCCGCGCTCGCCGTGGTGCTGGTGACCGAGAAGGGCCGCATGTTCCGACCGCATCATCATCCGATTTGATGAACCCGTAGCCCGCATGAGCGCAGCGATATGCGGGGCCGAAAAGAACCCGGATGTCGCTTCGCTCATCCGGGCTACGATGCCGTAGTCTGCCTCAGGCTCCCGCCTTCGCTCGCTGAGCTACGGCGGACAAGTCGCGGGTCCGCGCGACGACACGTCGCGTCGCCGCAAATCCTTCCATCCCGAGCTGCCATTGCAGGCCGACGATCGCGCCCTTGGTCGGTTGCAGCAGCGCGAGTGCGCTGAACAAGGTCACCGGCAACCAGATCGCAAGTTGCAGCCAGGCCGGCGGCGCGTAGGCCATTTCCATCCAGAGCAGCGCCGGCACCACGACGTGGCCGACCACGACGATGACGAGATAGGCCGGGAAGTCGTCGGCGCGCTGCGGCGTGAAGTCCTCGCTGCACACCTCGCAATGATCCGCCACCTTGAGGAAACGGCCGAACAGATGGCCGCGCCCGCAGTTCGGGCACTTCATCGTGAAGCCGCGCCACATCGCCTTTTGCAGGGAAACCGTCTCGGTCATTTGTCGTTCTCCTTTGGCCGTCTTCCTTTGGCTGTTGTCCTTGACCTGATCTGATGATCCATACAATATGGATTCAAGAGCATACAATCAAAGACAAAGCGTCGAATTGCATGGATTGGATCCCTACGGTTTCGGAATGGCACGGCCCGATGTTCCTGCGCATCGTCGATGCGCTCGCCGCCGATATCGCCAGCGGCCGGCTGGTCCGCGGCCAGCGGCTGCCGACCCATCGCGCGCTGGCGACCGCGCTCGACATCGACCTCACCACGGTGACGCGCGCCTATGGCGAAGCACGGCGGCGCGGACTGCTCGACGCCCGCGTCGGCCAGGGCACCTTCGTCTCGGAGACCACCGCGCGCGCGGCGTCCGACCTGCCCACGCCGGTCAATATCGACCTGTCGATGAACCTGCCGCCACAGCCGGTCGAGGCCAATCTCGACCTGCGGATCGCGCAGGGACTGGCGACCATCCGCTCCGAGGCCGGGTTCTCCGCCTATCTCGGCTATACCCGTCCCGGCGGCACCGCGGATGAACGCGAGGTCGGCGCGGCGTGGCTCGCGCCACGCGTACCTGACGCATCGGCCGATCGCATCGTGATCTATCCGGGTTCGCAGGCGATCATCTTCAACGCCCTGCTGGCGCTGACGTCGCCCGGAGACGTCGTGCTGACGGAGGCGCTGACATTCCCCGGCATCAAGGCCGCGGCGGCACGGCTCGACGTCCGCCTGGTCGGCGTTGCGATGGATACTGAGGGCGCGCGGCCCGACGCGCTCGACGAGGCCTGCCGCAAGCACAAGCCGAAGGCGGTCTATCTGGTGCCGACGCAGCAGAACCCGACCACGGCGACGATGGGGCCGGCCCGGCGCAAGGCGATCGCCGATATCATCAGGAAGCGCGGCTGCGTCCTGATCGAGGACGACGTCTACGGCCCGCTCGAGCCGCAGATGGCGCCGATCGCGACCCTGATTCCCGAGCACACTTACTATGCCGCGAGCATCGCGAAATGCATCGCGCCAGCCTTGCGCGTGGCCTATCTGCTGGCGCCCGATGCGAGCGCCGAGCAGCGCATGCGCGCCGGCATGCAGGCCACCATGCAGATGCCGCCATCGCTGATGGTGGCGCTGGTCACGCAATGGCTACGCTCGGGGGTTGCCGCCGACATCATCCGTGCCATCCGCAACGAGGCGGCTGCCCGCCAGCAGCTTGCGGCGCGCTTCCTCAAGGGCGTGGCCTACGCGGCGCGGCCGGCGAGCCACCATCTCTGGATGCCCCTGCCGAAGCATTTCGACGGCACCGACCTGCTGTCGCATCTGATGCGCAATGGCCTCGCCGTGGTCGGCGAAGACGCCTTTGCGGCTGGAGAAGCCGCGCCCCGCGGCCTCCGGGTGTCGCTCGGCGCCGCGCGCAACCGCGCCGAGTTGAGCCAGGCGTTGCAGGTGCTGTCGAATGCCGTGCGGACGCCGGTCGGCGCCACGCAAATTGTATAAATTTTCGACCTTCGTTAAGGAATAAACTCGCTCAAAGAAGATTATGGTGCGCGGGAGCGCTCTCGCCACGCTTAGGCGCTCAAGGGCATCAGACAGGGGCAGCGTTCCAATGTCGTCCGGATTTGATCGAGCAGTCCATATCGCGATGCGGACGCGTCGGGCGGCAACGGCCGCGATCCTGTGTCTTGCACTTGTCACATCGGGCGCCGCGCGTGGCTCCGACGTCCCTGCCCCGTCGCCGGGAAAACTCGAACGCATTACCGAGTTCTTCGACGCCGAGGTCTCGAGCGGTCGCATTCCCGGCGCGGTCATCCTGATCCAGCAACACGGCAAGCCGGTCTATCTGAAGACCTTCGGCTATCGCGACGTCACGACCAAGTCGCCGATGCGCCTGGACACGATGTTCTCGCTGCGCTCGATGACCAAGCCCGTCACCAACACCGCCGCGATGATGCTGGTCGCTGACGGCAAACTGTCGCCGCAGGATCCGCTGTCGAAATACATTCCGGCGTTCGCCGACGTGAAGGTCGGCATCGAGCCGGACGGCGGCAACGATCTGAGCAAGCTCGAGCTGGTGCCGCCGATCCGTCCAATCACGATCGAGGACCTGATGCGGCACACCTCGGGCATCACCTATGAATATATCGGCGCCGACTGGGTCCAGAAACTCTATCGCGCGGGACATCTGTTCGACGGACAGTTCGACAACAAGGAGTTCACGGCCAGGCTGGCCAAGCTACCGCTGTCGCGGCAGCCCGGGACATTGTGGCGCTACGGTCATTCGACCGACGTGCTCGGCCGGGTGATCGAGATCGTCTCGGGCAAGTCGCTCTATCAGTTCGAGAAGGAGCGGATCTTCGATCCCCTGAAAATGAACGACACCAGATACGTGCTCGATGCGGAAGCCGAACGGACGCGGCTGGCGGAACCGCTGCCCTCCGACAAGATCCTGATCGACTCCGAAACCGAGCGGCGCGCGCATCCGGAGTGGGAGTCCGGCGGCGGCGGCCTGGTCTCGACCATTCTCGATTATGCGCGCTTCGCGCAGATGCTGCTCAATGGCGGCGAACTCGACGGCAAACGCTATCTCAGTCCGGCCGCCTTCAAGGACATGACGACGGACCATATCGGGCCGGGCTCCGGTGTCGGCCGCGACTATTGGTACTTCCCCGGCGACGGCTTCGGCTACGGCTACGGCATCGCGGTGCGGACCGATCCCGGCATCGCCAAGCCGCCGCCACCCGGCTCGATCGGCGAGCTGAAGTGGGACAGCGGCAGCGGCACCTATTTCGGCGTCGATCCGAAACTCGACATGATCTACATCATGCTGGAGCAGACCCAGAACGAACGCCAGCGCATCACACCCGCGTTCCGCAAGCTGGTGTACGACGCGTTCAGCCCGGACTGAGATCGGTCATCTTCGCGCTACTTCCGCCGCACTGTTTCCTGTCTGCGCCGCGCCGCGATCAGGCTTGCGGTGCAGTTGTTGCAGACGAATGCGCACTCGTCGGTAAACAAGCCGATGCGCGCGTCGAATTCGATCGCCTCATCGTCAGCGAGCCCATCGATGACGCCACCGCAGCACATGCATCGGCGCCGCGACACCAATTCCCGTTGCATGGCGCGCGCTCCTGCCATCGCAGCTTCCCTCTCGCTATATACTATCGTATATATCGAGGTGACAAGGCAGGCGGTGACAATCCGGCCGGGAACCCTGCACACAACAACCATCGGCCGGAGACGATCGCCTCACAATCCTGCCTGGTCCAACCAGGTTCATTGAGGAAACGCGATCATGATAAAAAACAAAGGCGACGCGGGCCGTCCGCGCGCAACGGGAGAGACGTTCGAGATCCGCCGCGCCGCACTGGAGCGTTTTCGAGCGAAGTGGATACCGGTTCGCGTGAAGAAAACGCGAAAGAACAAGAATCTCGCAAGCGCTGCGGCTGCCATCCTTGCGCTCGGCATGGCCGGCGCGGCCCGCGCCGAAACCGCTCCGGTGGGCGTTCCTGACAAGAGTTTTCCGGAGAGCGTGACCTCGACCTCCGACGGGACGCTCTACGTCGGCAGCTTCAATCATGGCGGGGTGACCAAGATCTCGGGCGGCAAGGCCGAGCAGCTGGTCAAGCCGGGCGCCGGCGACAGCCGCTCGACGCTGGGCGTGCTCGCCGACGAGAAGAGCGGGACGCTCTATGTCTGCTCCAACGACATCAGCGCGATGGGCGTCGCAGGACCGAGCGACACCAAGGGCGCCTGGCTGAAAACCTTCGATCTCAAGAGCGGCGCGCCAAAGGGCAGCTTTGCCCTGAGCGATCCGAAATCGTTCTGCAACGACATCGTAGTTGGCGCCGACGGCACCGCCTATGTCAGCGATTCCTTCGCGCCGTACGTCTACAGCCTGAAGCCGGGCGGCACCGCGCTTGCGACCTTCGCCACCGATCCGCAACTCGCACCGGCCAAGGACGGCGTCGGGCTCGACGGCATCGCGATCGGCGCCGACGGCAATCTCTATGTCACGACCTTCATTCCGGCCAAGCTGTTCAAGATCGAGGTCAAGGACGGCAAGGCCGGTGCCGTGACCGAGCTGAAGCCGTCGCGGCCGCTCGATCACGCCGATGCGCTGCGCGCCCATGGCGGCGACTTCCTGCTGATCGAGGGCAACGGCAAGCTCGACAAGGTCACGGTGAAGGGCAACGAGGCGACGATCGATACCATCAAGGACGGTCTTGCCGAGCCCGTCTCCGTGACGCAGATCGGTGACGTCGGCTGGATCGCCGAAGGCAAGCTGTCTTACCTGATCGGCGACAACAAGGGCAAGGACCCCGGCTCGTTCAAGCTGACGCCGGTCGCGCTACCGAAGTAGGGAACCAGCCTCGTCATTGCGAGGAGCGACAGCGACGAAGCAATCCATCTTGCCGCATATGCGGTGACATGGATTGCTTCGCGGAGCCTGTCATCGGGCGCGCGTTCGCGCGACCCGTTGGCTCGCAATGACGGGAATAGCCGCGACGCATGAACCGGGCCGCGCGCCGCTCAGATCACATAAAACCCGTGCGTGCCGTCGCGACGGAGCTGGTCGACGAGGCCGTACTCCCAATCGAGATAGGCCTGCATCGCCCGTTCCGCGACATCGGTGCCTTCATAGGGCCGCCGGTAGCGATGCGCGAGATCGGGCCGCGGCACCACGCGCGGCGGCCCGACTTCGAGCGCGCCGTCATAGCCACCTTCGAGCACATACACCTCCCAACCCATCTGGGCGAGCCAGGACGCCGTCATGTCGGCGCGGATGCCCTTGTCGTCGGTCAGCACGATGCGTGCGCCGCGCACCGGGGCTGCCATGTCGATCTCCTGCACCAGCTGGCCGCCGGCATAATGCCGGAAGCCGGCCAGATGACCGGCGGCGTAGTCGTCCGCATCGCGCACGTCGAAGCGATACAGCGTGCGGTGTGCGTCGCCGTCCAGCGCGGCGAGCTCGGCCATGCCGATGTGACGGACGCCGGCGCGATAGGCGACGTCGCGCGCGTTATCCGCGGCGCCCGCGAACGGCCCGACACCGCCGCGCTTCTCCGCGCCGTGTTCGAGATCGTGCTTCGCGAGCGTCCAGCCGATCGTGCCGTTGCGCAGCGCCCGCACCTTGTTGGGCAGCCCGGCATTGATCAGCGATTGCGTGCCGATGATCGAGCGGGTGCGGCCGGCGCAGTTGACGATGATGGTGGTGTCGGGATCGGGCGCGGCGCTGCCGGCGCGCAGCACCAGCTCCGCGCCGGGCATGCTGACCGAGCCCGGAATGTTCATGGTGGCATATTCGTCGAAGCGGCGGACATCGAGGATCGCGATATTGGCTTTGGCGGAGATCAGCGCTGCGACCTCGTCGGCGCTGAGCGACGGGGTGTGGCGCCGTGCCTCGACCAGTTCGCCGAATGCCTTGGCGTAGGAATTGACGTCCGCGAACACCTCGTAGCCGGCTGCCTTCCAGCCCTGCAAGCCGCTGGCGAGCGTCGCAATGTTGCCATAGCCGAGCGCCCGCAACTGCTCGGCCGCGGCAGTGACCAGTCCCTCACCATTGTCATAGAGCACGATCGGCACGTCCTTGCGCGGCAGGCGCAGCTCGGCTTCGAGCGCGATCCGGCCGGCCGCCATGTTGGCGGCGAACAGCGGATGGCCGGTGGCGAATTCCGCTTCGTGCCTGACGTCGAGCAGCGCGATCTCCCGGCGCAGCAGCAGTGCCGAACGGATGTCCTGGGGGGTGACGGAAGAAACTGTCATGAGATGCCGGCCTGGGCAGGAAAAATGCGCAGGCTTGCTCTAGGCCGAAATCGCGCGTCGTCAATAGATTTAACCAAGTCGCAACCCCGCTTCCCGGGAGGCGAAACCCGGGGAACGAAAACCGTCATCCCGCTTTGCTCAACCGGGGCGCACTTGCTACGTTCCCGATCGGCCCCGTTGGCGCCCGATCAGGCCTTCCGGACAAGAGAAGGTAGCGGGGCCAGCCTGAAGCGGTAGCACGCCTGAAGTTCTGGGAGGATGACCATGAGATCCGTCGGAAATGAACCATTGTCGCGTCACGCTCTCGCCTATGTATTGGCCGGCGGACGCGGCAGCAGACTTCAGGAGCTCACCGACAAGCGTGCCAAGCCTGCCGTCTATTTCGGCGGCAAGTCCCGCATCATCGATTTCGCGCTCTCCAATGCGGTGAACTCGGGCATCCGCCGCATCGCGGTGGCGACCCAGTACAAGGCGCACAGCCTGATCCGGCATCTGCAAGGTGGTTGGAACTTCTTCCGCCCGGAGCGAAACGAGAGCTTTGATATCCTGCCGGCGAGCCAGCGCGTCTCGGAAACCAACTGGTATCTCGGCACGGCGGATGCGGTGTACCAGAACATCGACATCCTCGAGGCGCACGGCACCAAGTACATCCTGGTGCTGGCCGGCGACCACATCTACAAGATGGATTACGAGATCATGCTGAAACAGCATGTCGAGAGCGGCGCCGACGTCACCGTCGGCTGCCTCGAGATGCCGCGCGCGGAGTCCTCAGGCTTCGGCATCATGCATGTCGACGACAACGGCGTGATCCAGTCCTTCCTGGAGAAGCCGGCCGATCCGCCGCCGATGCCCGGCAAGCCCGACAAGTCGCTCGCCAGCATGGGAATCTACGTGTTCGACTCGCAGTTTTTGTACGATGAACTGCGCCGCGATGCCGCCGACCCGAATTCCAACCATGATTTCGGCAAGGACATCATCCCCTACATCGTCAAGCACGGTCGCGCCGTCGCGCACCAGTTCAACGATTCCTGTGTCCGCTCCGGCGACGATCCGCGCTCCTACTGGCGCGACGTCGGCACCGTCGACGCCTATTGGGGCGCCAACATCGACCTCACCGACGTGGTGCCCGAACTCGATCTCTACGACCGCGCATGGCCGATCTGGACCTATGCCGAGATCACCCCGCCCGCCAAGTTCGTCCATGACGAGGACGGCCGGCGCGGCCAGGCCGTGACCTCGCTGGTCTCGGGTGCCTGTATCATCTCGGGCGCGTCGCTGCGCCGGTCGCTGCTGTTCACCGGCGTGCACGTCAATTCCTACGCCAATGTCGAGAACGCGGTGATCATGCCCTATGTCAATGTCGGGCGCGGCGCGCGGCTCAGGAACGTCGTGATCGATCGCGGCGTGCGGATTCCGGAAGGGCTGGTGGTCGGCGAGGATCCCGAATTCGACGGCAAACGCTTCCGCACCACCGAGAACGGGATCACGCTGATCACCCAGTCGATGATCGACAGGCTCGGCACATGACGCCGATCCGCGTCCTGGCGGTCGCCTCCGAAGTCTACCCGATCGTCAAGACCGGCGGCCTTGCCGACGTGGTCGGCGCGCTGCCGGCGGCGCTGAAAGAGCATGGCGTCACGACGCGGACGCTGGTGCCGGGATATCCCGCCGTRCTCAMGGCGCTGGCYTCCGCGGAGACGCTGCTGCAATGGCCGGAGTTYTACGGCGGCCCGATCCGCMTGCTCGCYGGCTCGCATGACGGCCTCGATCTGTTCGCGCTSGACGCYCCGCATCTCTAYGCACGCCCKGGCAATCCCTATGTCGATYCCGACGGACGGGATTGGCCCGACAACGGCATTCGCTTCGCGGCRCTGTCACGMATGGCGGCCGAAATCGGCCRGGGYGCGATCCCGTCTTTCATTCCSGACATCGTGCATGCRCATGACTGGCAGGCCGGCCTTGCRCCGGCSTAYCTGCATTATGGCGGGCAGCCGMGGCCTGGCACGGTGATGACYGTGCACAATCTYGCCTATCAGGGACAGTTCTCGCCGGACATGCTGGCGACGTTCGGCCTGCCCGGCGAGGCCTACTCRCTTCACGGCGTCGAATATTACGGCACCATCAGCCTGTTGAAGGCCGGCCTGCAATTCGCCGACCGCATCACCACGGTRTCGCCGACCTAYGCRCGGGAGATCCAGAGCGACGACGGCGGCATGGGATTTGGCGGCCTGCTCCGCGAACGCGCCGACGTGCTGAGCGGCATCCTCAACGGCATCGACGTCGCGGTGTGGAATCCGGCCACCGATGCYGATATCGCRGCGCGCTTCAGCGCCGACMRTCTCGCYGAGCGCGCSRCCAACAAGKCGGCGTTGCARCGGCGCTTCGGGCTYGATCCRGYGYCGGAYGCGATGCTGCTCGGCGTCATCAGCCGGYTGTCATGGCAGAAGGGKCTCGACCTGCTGCTGGAGAATATYCCGACATTGCTCGGCGARGGCATCCAGCTCGCGCTGCTCGGCAGCGGCGAYCGCGATYTGCAGGATRGCTATGCCGCGCTGGCGCGCGACAATCCCGGCCGGATCGCGGTCGTGATCGGCTATGACGAGGCGCTGGCGCATCTGATCCAGGCAGGCGCCGACGCGCTCGCGGTGCCGTCGCGCTTCGAACCCTGCGGCCTCACCCAGCTCTGCGCGCTGCGCTATGGCGCGATCCCTGTTGTCGCCAATGTCGGCGGACTGGCCGACACCGTGATCGGCTTCGACGAGGCCGCGGTGACCGGCGAGGCCGCAACCGGCGTCAAGTTCGCACCGGTGACCTCGGAGGCGCTCGCGCATGGCTTGCGCACGGCGAACCTGCTGTTCAACGACAAGGTGACCTGGCGCCGGTTGCAGCAAGCCGGCATGGCCACCGATGTCTCGTGGCACGATCGCGCCGGCCGTTACGCCGCGCTCTATCGCGAGCTCGCGGCAGCGCGCCGCTAGACCCAAAGCATCAGCCGCAGTCAGTTCACCAGATCGCAGGACGCGATGCGGTTGATGTCGGCGAGACGGCGATCGGAATTGCCCTTGAGATCAAGGCTTGCGACGAGGTCGAGCAGCCGGCCATAGGCACGGTCGGCGACCGCGACCGGCAGTGGCTCCTCATCAAAGGTTTCGACGTAGTTGCCGACGAGACCGCTCAGCAGCCGGCAAACGCCGCGTTGCTCGGGGTCGTCCTTGCTCAAGGTCTCGAGTTTTTGCTGGAAGGTCCTGAAGGTCCGCAAGCCGTGCGGCTGCTGCGAAAGCCAAGCATGCAAATCAGGAGCGTGCAGATCAGGATAGAGAACGGTCATATCAGCCTCTTCAACATGGAGAAGAAGCTACTGGCTTATACAGCCGATCACGGTTACGCGCCATCGCAATTTTTGCATGCTCCCCCTGCCGGGCAATGTCATCGGATTGGCACGCATTGTCGCTAGAATACCGGGGTTTGGTCAGAGCCGCGCGAGTGCCGGCAGTATTCTGTAGCGAGCAATCTCGTGCGGATACTCCCCGCGATTGGCGAGCAGCACGATGCCAAGCCTGCGCGCGGGCACCAGGCCGACATAGGCCGAGGCATTGTTCAGCCCGCCCGGCTTGTCGATGACGGTGACGCCGTCCAGCCGCACGTGCTCCCATGCCATCGCCTGGCCGAACTTCGCATCGACGCGAAAACTCTCGCGTTCGGTCATCTGCAACGCGGCGCGCAATTCGGGATCGATCACAGCGTCGTCGAGGCAGGCGCGCAGCCAGATGCCGAGATCGCGGGCCGAGGAGAACATCTGGCCGGTGCCCGGAAAATCGTAGTAGCTCTGCTGGTTGCCGATTGGGCCGATCGGCGCGCCGTCGTGGGAATAGCCCTGAACCATGCGCTGCACGATCTCGGGCGTCGTTGTCGCGCGATTGTCCTCGCCGCGATCCGGAACGAAGGTCGAGGTCATACCGAGCGGCTTCAGGATGCGGCTCTCGATCAGCGTCGCGATCGGCATGCCGTAGCGCCGCTCCAGCACCAATTGCAGCAGCACATAGCCGGCATGGCTGTAGATGCGCTGCTTGCCGGGCTGCTCGCCGGCCGGTGGCGTCCATGCATTGAGCATCGCGATGAACTGGTCGCGGCTGAAGGTCTCGTTCGGCCATGGCGGATGATCGGTCGGCAGCAACAGCCCCGACGTATGGGTAACGAGTTCGCCAATGGTGACGCGGCTGATGTACTCGCCGTGCAGCTCGGGCAGATACTTCTTGACGGGCTCGTCCAGCTGCAATTCGCCCCGCTCGGTGCCGAGCGCGACCAGCGTCGCCTCGAACAGCTTGCGCAGTGAGGCCAGGCTGAACAGCGTGTCCGAGGTGACCAGTCGTTTCGTCGCGGCGTCGGCAACGCCGTAGTTGAAGAACGCGAGCCGGCCGCCGGCATAGACCGCTGCGGCGAGGCCGCCGGGATCGGCCGCGGTCGCGGTCGGCGCAAGCTCTGACGCGACGATGTCCCTGATCTGCGCATCCATGTCGGAATCCGCACGTGCCACCACGAGCGCGCTAGCAACGACGGCAAGCAGGGCGACCGCGATCCGGACGGGGAACCATTGCTTCATCAAGAGTGAAATCGGGATGAGGTTGCAATTTGATCCGCAGGCGGACCCGTTCAGCCATCGGCAAATGGCGTCATTGCGATCCTAGCGATGGAACCTGCGCGTCCGAATTCACGATTGCGCGCATCCACCGTTACCGCTCCCGGCTGGAAAGGGGCGGCCCGATCGCGCTCCGGGGGTCACCACCGGAGATCGCGGTCGCGGCCGCCCTCCCACTCCAGCCACGGTGCGGGAACTGCAATCAGCTTAAGAAATGCGGGACGGTTGAAAATGTCGGGTGCGCGGTTCGACGGACAGGCAAGAGCAACGCTGGCCTGGCAGATCGTCGATATCACTGACTTCGTCACATTCCGCTCCCAACCGGGGACGGTTTCTCTTTAGCAACAATTCGTCAATCAACGGTTGCACAGGCTCATCGGATTCGAGTGACAAGACACGGTTGGCTGCGACGAATTGTCCTGTTCCAGACCGCGCGACGCGCGTCCTGCCTGGTTAAGGCTCGGTTAACCACCGAACGGTGGAGAAGCCGCCTCAGGCCGCGGTGAGCAGTTCGCCGACCTTCTCATAGGCCTCGCCCTTGAACCGCATCAGCTGGAACTGCTTGATCGGCACATAGTCGGTCGGCGTCGTGTTGAGCGTGATACCGGGGATGAGCAGCGGCGCCGCGAAGGTCTTCAGGTTGCTCGCCTGGTGCATGACGTTGGCGCGCGTCAACTGATCGCCGCATTGGCTGATGACGTGAGCGGCGGTTGCCGCAACAGTGTAGCCGATCGCATAGAGATCATCGGCGCGATCGGCGTTCGGGACGTAGCGATCGAGGAACGCCATGTATTGCTTCATGTCGGCCGCATCGGCCCAGAGCGGATTGCCGGGATCTTTCCGGGTGGCGAAGGCGAGGATGCCCTGCGCGGTTTCGAACCCGGCGGGCTTCAGCGTCGCGCGCACCGAGGCATTGCCGGCGCCGAGGAACACCTGCGGCCGCCACTCCAGCGCCGCCATCTTGCGCAACGCCTGGCTCGCCATCTTGGGAATGGTGATGAGGAACACCACGTCGGCGCCCGCCAATTTCATCTGAACGATCTGGGAATCGATCGTCGGATCGCCGACCGAGTAGTTCAGCTCGGAGACGATCTGCGCGGTCCTGGCGCCAAGGCCGGTCTTCAGACCCGACAGCGTTGCCTTGCCGGCATCGTCGTTCTGGTACAGCAGGCCAATCTTCGCGTCCGGGAAAGTGCCTGCGATATAGCGGCCGACGACGGCGCCCTCGATCTCGTAGGTGGTCCCGCCAACCATCGTCCACGGATTGACCGCGGGGTCCGACAGCTTGCTGGCGGCGGCCGCCAGGAACAGCTGCGGGACCTTTCGCGCGTTCATGTATTTCTGCACGGCGATGTTGCCCGGCGTTCCCATCGCGCCCGCGATGAACAGCACCTCGTCGCCCTCGACCAGCCGCCGCGCCGCCTCGACCGATTTCGGCGGGCTGTAGGCATCGTCATAGTTGATGAACCTGATCTTGCGGCCGTTGATCCCGCCGGCGTCGTTCAGCATGCGGAAATAGGCGTCCATCGCATTGGCCAGCACGCCGAACGACGACACCGGACCGCTGAGCGGTCCGAACTGCCCGATGCGGATTTCCGCGTCACTGGCGCCGGGATCATAGGACGCGCCGGCAAATGCCTTGCCGCCAATGCACGCCGCGAACCCGGCCGCCGTCGTCCCGAGCAGCGTTCTGCGGCTGATCGTCATCATGGGTTTCCTCCGTTGGATTGGACGCCTTATGCGGCGCCTCTTGCGCAGGCCAGTTGATACTGCGCAGCGACCTCGTCGACGATGTCGGCAGCTCCCGTCACTGCGCGGACGCCGGAGACCGAATGGCCGGCGCTCCAGACCTCGATCCAGCGCCGCGGTCCTTCCGCGTCGCTCTTGCCGCCGAACTTCTCGCGTGCGCGCGCCTCCGACACCTGCTCGTCGAGATTTGCGGGATCGAGCCCCGCGGCAACGATCGAAGGCCGCAGCATGCTGGCATCGAGGCCGGTGAAGGCCCTGGTCAGCATGACGTCGTCGAGCGTGCTGTCGACCAGCATTTTGCGATAGGCCTCGCTCGCCATGCTCTCGCGTGCGGCGATGAAGCGCGTTCCCATGTAGGCGAGATCGCAGCCGAGCAGTCGCGCCGCGGCGAGCGCGGTGCCGTCGCTGACGCCGCCCGCGAGCACGAGCGGACCGTCGAACATCGCGCGCACCGCGCGCACGAAGGCGAATGGATTGGCCCAGCCGGTCTGACCACCGGCACCTGCGGTCAGCAGGATCAAGCCATCAGCGCCCGCCTCGATCGCCTTCTCGGCATGCCGCAGCGAGGCGATGTCGGCGAACACGAGACAGCCGACATCGTGCAGCGGCGCGACCGCCGCCGCTGGCGATCCGACGCTGGTGATGACCATCTCGACCTTGTGCCTGACGAGGCAGCCGAGATCGTCCTTGAAGCGTGGCTGACGGATGATGAGGTTCGGACAATGCGGCGCGGCCGGACGGCCGAGCTCCGCGACACCGCGCTCGATCTGGTCTAACCAGGCATCGAGCTCCTCGACCGAGCGGGCATTCGCGGTCGGAAACGCGCCGATCGCGCCGGCCCGGCAGACCGCCGTCACCAGATCGACCCCGGATACGCGCAGCATCGGGGCTGCGATCAACGGCAGCCGCAGCCGCTCCGCGATCGCAACCGGAATCGCGCCCGGGCGGGCAGCCGCCTGCATGATCAGCGCCCCTTCCACACCGGCTTGCGCTTCTCGGCGAATGCCTTCAGCCCCTCGACGCGATCCTCGGAATTGAAGGCGCGGTCCGCGATCGGCGCCTGCGCGGTCCATCCCGCTTCATCGGTCCAGTTCGCGGCCTGGAAGACGATCTCCTTCGAGGCGGCGAGCGCCGTCGGACCGTTGACGAGGAGTTCGTTGCCGAACGCGATCGCTGCCTCGAGCGCCTCTCCGGGTTCGACGATCCGGTTCACGAGCCCCAGGCGCTCGAAATACTCCGCGCCCTTGAACTGCCCGGTGAGTGCCAGCTCCATCGCAACGTGATAGGGAATCCGCTTCGGCAACCGGAACAGGCCGCCACCGACGGCGACGACATTGTGCCTGACTTCCGGCAATCCCATCTTGGCGTCACGCGCGGCGACGATCAGATCGCAGGACAGGCAAAGCTCGAGCCCGCCGCCGACGGCATAACCCTCGACCGCGGCGATCAATGGCTTGTGTGGCGGCCGGCGGAACAATCCAAAGCCGCCGCGCTCGGTGACGCCACGCTCGCCGCGCGCGACCGCCTTGAGATCGGCGCCGGCCGAGAAGTTGCCGCCTGCGCCGGTGATGACGCCGACAAACAGTCCATCCTCCGCATCGAGCACATCCATTGCATCGGAGATGCCGCGCGCGAGCGCGAGATTGCACGCATTGCGCGCCTCGGGACGATTCAGGGTGACGACGAGGATATGGCCGCGCCGCTCGGTCAGAACGACCTGTTCGCTTTCAGTGGTCATCGATGCGCCTCACAATGCAAAGGTAAAGCCGCCATTGACCGGATAGGTCTGGCCGGTGATCCACGCGCTCGCGTCGGAGGCGAGGAACAGCACCATGTTGGCGACGTCGGACGGCAGGCCCGGGCGGCGGATGACGTATTTCTCCATCATCTTCTTCTGCATCTCGGGATTGGCCTTCAGCCGCGCCTCGATCGCTGGCGTCAGGGTGGCGGCGATCGCCACGCAATTCGCGGTGATGTTATGGCGGCCGAGCGAGCGAGCGACCGCGCGCGTAAAGCCCGCGGCGCCCGCCTTCGCGCCCGAATAGACCTCGAGGCCTGCTTCGCCGGCACGTCCGGCATCCGAGATGATGGTGACGATGCGGCCGCCCTTGCGCTCGATCATCTGCGGGATGCAGGCCGAAGCGCAGTTGATGACGCCGTAGAGGTTGACGCCGATAAAGCTGTTCCACACTTCGGGGCCGGTCTCCCAGAACGGCTTGCGCGCGTCGGGATCGGGGGTCGCGCCGGCATTGCCGGCATTGTTGACGAGAACGTCGACCGGACCGAAGGCCCGTTCGGCCTGGCCGATCATCGCCCTCACCGACGCGAGATCGGTGACGTCGGCCTGCGCCGCGATCGCCTTGCCGCCGGCGGCGTTGATTTCGCGCGCGACCTGCTCGGCGCGATCGAGGAAGTAGTCGTTGACGACGACGCCGGCAGCCTTGTGCGCGGCGAAGTGCAGCGCGATCTGGCGCCCGACACCCTGGCCCGCGCCGGTGACCAGCGTCACCTTGCCGTTCAGATCGAGGATATCACTCATACGTTTCTCTCCCGTCCCTTCCAGTAGGGTTCGCGCAATTCGCGCTTGAGCAGCTTGCCCATGGTGTTGCGTGGCAGTTCATCGACGATCGACAGCGTCCTGGGCCGCTTGTAGGACGCGAGATGGTCGCGGCAGAAATCGAGGATTGCGGCCTGGTCCACCGCGTGGCCCGGCTTCAGCTCGCAGAACGCCTTGACTTGCTCGCCGAACTCATCGTCGGGGATGCCGATGACAGCGACGTCCTGCACGTCCGGGTGCCCGAGGATCGCGGCCTCGATCTCGGCCGGGTAGATGTTGACGCCACCGGCAATGATCATGTCCTTGGCGCGGTCGGTGATGAAGAGATAACCGTCATCGTCGAGCAGGCCGACGTCGCCGACCCGAAAATATCCATCGGCGTCCCGCGTATCGGGTCCGAGCGGCTTGCCGTTCAGATAAGAGCGGATCGTCACCGGCGTCCTGATCCAGATCTCGCCGGTCTGGTTGCGCGGCAGCTCCCGCCCCTCGGCGTCGCGAATGCTGATCTCGACATGCTGGTGCGGACGGCCGCTGGAGCCGGGTTTGCGCTGCTGCATGTCCGGCGGCAGGAAGCTGATCATGCCGACCTCGGTGGCGCCGTAGCCTTCGCCGAGCACCCCATCGCCGAAATAGCCGATGATCCAGCGCTTCAGTTCGTAGGGCACCGGCGCCGCGCCGACCGAGAGTGCGCGGATCGACGACACGTCGTAGGCGTCGAGCGCGTCCTTCGACAGCGCCGCGAGGCGCTTGTACATGGTGGGAACGCCGGTCCAGTTGGTGACGCGATGCGTCGCAATCAGACGCAGCGCTGCTTCGGGATCGAAGCGCCGCATCATGATGGTCGGATTGCCGAGCTGGATCGCGCCCCAGACCTGCGACGGGCCGGCGCCATGGTGCAGCGGCAACGTCAGCAGCGACACGCCGCCGGGCTGGCCGCGCCGGGTCGACGCCACGTCGGAGAGATACTCGCTGGTGCGCGCGTCCATCTGCACGCCCGGCTGCAACACCGAGACCACGCCCTTGGGCAGGCCGGTGGTGCCTGACGTGTAGAGGATCAGCGGCGGCCGGCCCGCGCTGAACATCGCCGGTTCGGCCGGGGCGTCGAGAAGATCGGAGAATGCGACGAAGCCCGGCGCTGCGGCCCCGATCGCGACCGCGAGCTTGATCGGCAAGCCCTCGAAGGCTGATGTCAGGGCAGACGGATCCTCGTCGTCGCAGACCACGACCGTGGCGCCGCTGTTCGACAGCACATATTGCGTCTCCGACGGCGTCAGCCGCCAGTTGAGCCCGAGCAACGAGCAGCGCAGCTTGCCAATCGCCTCGCTCAGGATCGGCCACTCGATCCGGATCTGGGTCCGCAGCACCACGATGTCGCCGGCGGCCACGCCCCGCGCGGCCAGGCCATGCGCGACGCGGTTCGCCGCATCGTTGAGCTCTGACCATGTCAGCCGGCGATCGCCCTCGATGAAGGCGATGTCATCGGGACGATCGGCCGCCCAATACTCGACGCTGTTGGGCACAATGCTCATTTCGCCAGCCTTCCTTCGACGGTCGCAATGAAGCGCGCGCTGATGGCTTCGAGATCGACGCCCTCGGGATCGACCAGCCACTGCGCGACCGACCCGCGCAGGCCTGCGAGGATCAGTGCGCTCTCGGTTTCCAGATCGATGTCGGGGCGCAACCGGCCCGCGGCGATTCCCGCCTTGAGACCCGCGGCGATCTCGCCTCGCGTTTCGCGGTTGAGCTTGGCGACGGTGGCGGTGATCGGCGGCACGGTGAGCGCGCCGGCCAGCACGGCGTGAAACGCGCGCGCCATGACGGGCGTCCGGGCCGGCATCACGAAGTAGTATTTGAACGACGCGATCAGGCCGTCATAACCGGTCAGTTCCGGCGACGCGGCGCGGCGATCGGCGATGAAGGAATCGATGATGTAGGCGCCGAGCGCCGACAGCAGATCCGCCTTGGTCTTGAAATAGTGCGACGGCAATCCGCGGCTGTAACCGGCACGCGCACCCGCCTCCGCCAGCGTGATCGCCTCGAGCCCGTTTTCAGCGACGATCAGCGCGGCCGCTTCAAGGATCCGCCGCTCCGCTTCATCGCGGCGCTCACCCTGCGTCCGCCGGGACACAGGCGCCTCGTCTCGCGATTCCGGCGCGCTTCGAACTGCTCGTGCCATTCAGCTTCGCTCCCTGTTGCCGTGCGGCGACTTCTTGCTTGCATTCAAGCTAGAATAATGTTTGTTGGTCAGTCAACAAGTTTCTTTGGAGGAAACCATGCACCGAGACAAGCTGTTGAAACCCGGTCTCTATTCCGGGGGCTTGCGTGACCAGGCCGGAACGGCAGTCCGCCTCAAGGGCGGACGCTGCCGTTGCGGATACGTCTTCTTCCCGATGCAGACCCATGGCTGCGAGCGCTGCGGCAGCCATGGCGATGCGCTGACGCCCTGCGAGCTGTCGACCAATGGCACGCTGCTCGCGGAAGCAACCGTGCACCTGCACGCCGACAAGAACCGTCCTGCTCCCTTCACCATCGTCAAGGTCGCGCTCGACGACGGCCCTGTCATCCGCACCCTGCTGGCCGACGACAGCGCGCCGGTTGCGCCGGGGCAACGCGTCACCGGCAAGCTCACCCCTGTGCCGAGCGAGAGTGGCGAGACCGTGCTCGATCTCCGCTTCAGCAATGCATCCTGACTGATCCGGAGATTTGCCATGACACGATCAATCAACGATCTGCGGCCGGTCTACGTCGTCGGCATCGGCTGGCATCGCTATCAGAACCCGAGCGAGACGCCCTATGTGGAACTCGGCCTCACCGCGATCCGCGCCGCGCTCGCCGACGCGCGCATCGAATGGCCGGCGGTGGAATCGAGCTATGTCGCAACCGCGCTGCTCGGCATGGCCTCGGGGCGGCCGATGCTGCGCCATCTCGGCGCGACCGGCGCCCCGCTGATGCATGTCGAGAATGCGTCGGCCTCCGGATCGACTGCGTTCCGGCATGCCTGCATCGAGGTCGCAAGCGGCATCTCCGATGTTGCGTTGGCAGTCGGCGTCGACAAGCGCAACCCGGTGCGGCGCTCGGACACCGGCATCGGCCACCTTGCCGAAGACGCCATCGTCCCCTTCACGCACTTCGCACTGCTGACCAATGAATACGCGGTTCGTCACAATGCATCAGCCGAGGACATCGCGCTGGTCGCGGTGAAGAACCACCGTAACGGCGCCAGGAATCCCAATGCGCAGCGGCAGCAGGAGCGCACGCTCGACGAGGTGCTCGGCGGCAAGCGGGTGTCGGGCTCGCTGACCGCGCTGCAATGCACGCCGATCGGCGAAGGCGCCGCCGCCGTCATCGTCGCATCCGAGGACGGCATTCGCAGACTGGGCATCGACGCCGGCCGCGCCATTCGCGCCATAGCCTCGGTCGGCCGCAGCGAGCGGGTCTATCCGCCCGGCGCCGGCTTCGACGCGGCGCTCACCAAGGAGACCGCCGACCTCGCATTGGCGCAGGCCAAGCTAACGGCAAAGGATCTCGACATCATCGAGTTGCACGATGCCTTCACGGTCGAGGAGTTGCACTATATCGAGAGCATCGGCCTCTGCCCCGAGGGGCACGGCGTTCGCATGCTGAAGGACGGCGCGCTCGATATCGGTGGGCAATGCGCGATCAATCCCTCCGGTGGCCTGATCGCGATGGGACATCCGATCGGCCCGACCGGCATCGGCCAGATCGGCGAGATCGTGATGCAGCTCCGTGGCGAAGCGGGCGCACGCCAGCACGCGGGGGCGCGGACCGGGCTGGCGCATATGGTAGGTGTGGGCGCGGTCTGCTACGTCCACATCCTGCAAAAGTGACGTCGCCGCTGCAAGATGCGCCAGCCTACGCGCGCTGGCGCAGCGGCCGCGCAGCATCCTTCGCCGGTACCGGCATCGCAAAGCCGTAAAGGAACAGGTCCACCACCATGTCGGCGAACTCGGTCGGATCGATCCCGCCCTTCGGATCGTACCAGGTGTGGCTGAAGTTCAGGATGCCGAACAGCATCATGCTGTAGATCTTCTTGGTCCGCCGGACGATCTTGCCCTCCTTGTCGAGCTTGACCAGGAGATCGGAGACCGTGTCGACGATCTGGCGCTCCAGCGCCTTGATCGCGTCCTGCTCGGTCTCGCCGAGGAACGAGAGGTCGTTGAGGATGACGCGCTGCTCGTCGCTCGAGCGCGCGTTGAGCGCGACGATGGCCTGGATCGCGGCGCGGAACTGCTCCAGCGTCGTCGCCTTGCCGGCCATCGCGACCTCCACATCCGCGATCATCTCGCGAATATGCGCATCGAGGATCGCGAACAGGATCGCTTCCTTGGAGTCGAAATAGTGATACAGCGCGCCGCGCGACAGCTTGCAGGCGTCTGCAAGGTCCGCGATCGAGGCACGCATGTAGCCCTGGCGCGCGAACAGGCCGCAGGCGGTGGTGAGGATGCCCCGCTGGATCTCGTCGTAATTTTCCGAGCGCGTTCGCGCCATACCCGTCTCTCTCGTCCACCGCTGATGCCGCCGGAATCGGGCGGCTTCCGTCTCTCTATACTATTGCCGCCGCGCTCTCCTCCTCTTTGCGGGCACCGTCCACCAGAACTCATCTACCCGACGCAGCCGGATCATTGACCTGCGTCAAAAAATAATTTGAACGACCGGTCGGATTATATTATCGTGACCGTCATCAAGCAAGTGGATTGCGCATGCCGGGAGCAACCCGGCGGCATCGAGGGAGGCTGCGCGTGGATGCTCATAAGGTCGATGCTGTCGTGATCGGAGCCGGCGCCGGCGGGCTGTGCGCCGCGGCGCGCCTCGCCCATGGTGGCCTGCATACGCTCGTCGTGGACGACAAGGATCGGCTCGGCGGGCGCGCCTCGACCGAGGAGATCGACGGCTTCAAGGTCAATATCGGCGCGATCGCGATCGAGTTCGGTGGCGTGTTCGAGGAGACCTTCCACACCGTCGGCGCGCCGCTCGACATCCGCGCGCCGGAGCCGGCAAGCTCGTTCTTCATCGACGGCAAGGTGATCGACGTCGGCCGTGGTGGCTGGTCGCTGCTGCTCGGGCAATTGACCAAGCAGGCCTCGCGCATTCTGGAGAAATTCGCCGACGCCCGCTCCGGCAATCTGCCCGACGGACGGCAATCGACCGAGGACTGGCTGAAGGGCTACACCAGCAATGCCACGGTGCACGCGCTGTTCCGCAACCTCTGCGCGGCGATCTTCGCCTGCAACGCTGCCGAACTGCCGGCGCGCGCCTTCCTCACCTATTTCACCAGCAAGGGCGCCTTCAAGAAGTTCGGCTTCTGCCCGCAGGGCACAATCGGCGTCTGGAACAGCCTCGGCAGCGCGATCAGGCGCAATGGCGATATCTGGCTTGGCACGCCGGCGACGACGATCCATACCTCGAACGGCAAGGTCGAAGGCGTCACCGTGCTGCGCAACGGCGAGAAGGTGCGGATCGATACCGATCTCGTCGTCAGCAATGCGGGTCCGAAGGCCACTGTCGCGCTGGCCGGCAGCGAGGCGTTTCCGGCGGACTACATCGCGAAGGTCAAGAACGACCTGCGCCCGGCCGCCAATATCGTCATCAATGTCGCGAGCCGCGAACCGCTGATCAACCATCCCGGCATCGTCACCTTCGGCAAGACGCGCCGGCTCTGCAACATGGCGAACCTCTCCGCCACCTGCCCCGAACTGGCGCCGCCCGGCTGGCACCTCTATGTGGCCTATGCCGTGCCGGTGCCCGCGCTCGGCGATTTCGATGGTGATGCCGAGGTTGCACTTGCGCTGGAAGACCTGCGCGAGCAGTTCGCCAATTTCGACCAGGCCAAAATCCTGTCGATCCGGGTGATGCGGGACGACTGGCCGGCGCAACGCAGCTGCGCCGGTTACGACCTGCCGCGCGAAACCGGCATCGAAGGCCTGTGGTGCGTCGGCGACGCCGTCAAGCAGTATGGCAATGGCGGCACCCAGGCTTGCGCCGAAACGGCCAAGATCGTCACCGATGCGATCCTCGCCGGTCGCCCGCGTCGCTCGGCCGGCCGGGTCTGAGCAAGATGCCGACCACCGTCCCGCATCCGACGCCGCAGCCAGCGCCACAGGCCACGCCGGCGCCGGATGCGCTGCTCGAATTCCGCAACATCCGGATCGTCTACGACAACGCGATCGAGGCGATCCGCGATGTCTCGATCGCGGTACCCGACGGCAGCATCGTCGCCCTGCTCGGCTCCAACGGCGCCGGCAAGTCGACGCTGCTGAAGGCGATGTCCGGCATCCTCTACACCGAGGAAGGCGTGATCGAGAACGGCAGCATCCGTTTCCGCAACGACGAGGTGCATCGCCTGGCCCCGGACGAGCTGGTTCGCCGCGGCATCGTGCAGGTGCCGGAAGGCCGCCGCGTGTTCGCGGCGCTGACCATCGACGAGAATTTGCAGATGGGCGGCTACACCAGGACCGGCGCCGAGGCGCGCCAGCGCCGCGACAAGGTGTTCGCACTGTTTCCGCGGCTCCATGAGCGCCGCGACCAGATCGCCGGCTACATGTCGGGCGGCGAGCAGCAGATGCTCGCGATCGGCCGCGCGCTGATGACCGATCCCGTGCTGCTGGCGCTCGACGAGCCGTCGCTCGGCCTCGCGCCGCTGATCATCGACCGCATCTACGAGGTGATCGTCCGCCTACGCGACGAGTTGAAGATGACCGTGCTGCTGGTCGAGCAGAACGCGCAGCGCGCGCTCGACATCGCCGACTACGGCTACATCCTGGAGACCGGCCGCGTCGTGCTCGACGGCACCGCGAGCAAGCTGACGGCCAACGAGGACGTCCAGGAATTCTACCTCGGGGTCTCGTCCGCCGGACGCAAGAGCCTGCGCGACGTCAAGCATTACAAGCGCCGCAAGCGGTGGCTGTCGTGACCGCGCTGCTCGCGATCGAGAACCTGTCGAAACGCTTCGGCGGTCTGCAGGCCGTCGCCGATGTCAGCCTGCAGGTGAGCTCCGGCGAGATCTGTAGCGTGATCGGCCCGAACGGCGCCGGCAAGACCACGCTGTTCAACATGATCTCGGGCGTGCTGCGGCCAAGCGGCGGCCGCATCAGCTTCGACGGCATCGACCTTGCGACCATTTCGCCCTGGAAGTTCGCCGCCGTCGGCATCGGCCGCACCTTCCAGAATCTCGCGCTGTTCAAGCACGGCACCGTGGTCGAGAACATCCTGACCGGCCGCCACACCCATCTGCGCTCGACCGTGCTCGACGCCGTGGTGTTCTTCGGCCGCACCCGCAAGGAAGAGATCGCGGCCCGGCAGCGCGTCGAGCACATCATCGAATTCCTCGAGATCGAGCACATCAGGGATGCCGTGGTCGGCACGCTGTCCTATGGCCAGCAGAAGCGCGTCGAACTCGCCCGCGCTCTCGCCTGCGAACCGAAGCTGCTGCTGCTCGACGAGATGGTCTCCGGCATGAACCAGGAGGAAACCGAGGATATCGCGCGCTTCGTGCTCGACATCCGCGACGAGCTGGGCATCACCGTCGTGATGATCGAGCACGAGATGCGCATCGTGATGGACATCTCCGATCGCATCCATGTGCTCAATTTCGGCCGCAAGATCGCCGAAGGCACGCCCGACCAGATCAGGCGCGATCCCGCGGTCGCGGAGGCCTATCTCGGCGGCCAGCGCGCCGAAGCGATGAAGGTGGGCGCGTGATGTCGACGCTGGACAGTTATCGCACCGTTCATCCGCCCTTGCAGGCCAGCGCCGCGCGCAGCGCGCCGGCGGCGGCCACCGATGCGTTGCAGGCGGCGCTCGAGGATGCCGCCATCACCATCCCGCAATTGCTGCGGCAGCGCGCCGCCATGCACGGCGAGGCGCTGGCATTGCGCGAGAAGGACTACGGCATCTGGAACCCGTATTCCTGGCGGCACTATTACGAAACGGCGCGCGCCGTCGCCCTCGGCCTGCTGTCGCTCGGCATCAAGCCCGGCGACCGCATCGCGATCGCCGGCGAGAACACGCCGGAATGGTTCTACGCCGATCTCGGCACCCAGATGATCGGCGCGGTTGCGGTCGGCATCTATCCGACCAATCCCTGGGTCGAGCTGCAATACATCGTCAAGCATTCGGGCGCTCGCATCGTCGTCACCGGCGACCAGGAGCAGACCGACAAGGTGCTCGACGCGATGGCCAACAATGGCGGCCTGCCTGATCTCGAGGCCATTGTCTGCATCGACATGAAGGGGCTGCGGCACTATCGCCAATCGGAGCTGATGTCGTTCGCAGCACTCTGCGAGCGCGGCACGACCTATGCGCAGGAGAACCCGGAGGCCAACGCCACCCTCGACCGCCTGATCGGCCAGGGCGCGCCCGACGATGTCTGCATCCTGGTCTACACGTCGGGCACGACCGGGCCGCCCAAGGGCGCGATGCTGACCCACCGCAACCTCGTCTACGCCGCCCATGCCTATGCCAAGACCGTCGGAATCGCCGACAAGCCGTTCGAGGCGGTGAGTTATCTGCCGCTGTGCCACGTCGCCGAGCGTTGCTACGGCACGGTGACGCATCTCGTGCTCGGCGGCACCGTCTCCTTTGCCGAATCGATCGACACCGTCGCGATCAACATCCGCGAGATCGCGCCGACCTTCTTCGTCGGCGTGCCGCGCATCTATGAAAAGCTTCAGCAGGGCTTCCTGTTCCGGCTCGGCGAGAGCGGCAGGCTGCGGCAGGGCTTTACCAGGGCGTGCCTTGCCTGGGGCCGCGCGCTGTCCGACCGACGGCAGGCCGGCACGGCCAACGTGCTCGACCGCGCCGCGTTCGGCCTGCTCTATCTGCTGATGTTCCGCAATTTGCAGCGCCATCTCGGCTTCGCCACCAGCCGGCATCGGCTCTGCGCCGGCGCCTCGATCTCGCCGGAGACGCTGCGCTTCTTCGACATCATCGGACGCCCGGTGTCGCAGGGCTATGGACTGACCGAGAGCGGCGGCGTCGCCTTCATCCAGACCGAGAGCCATCACCGGATCGGCGGCTGCGGCATCCCCTTGCCGCAGACCGAATGGAAGCGCGATACCGACGGCGAGATCCTGCTGCGCAACCCCGGTATCTTCAAGGGCTACTTCCTCGACGAGAAAGCCTCGACCGCTTCGCTCGAACAAGGCGGCTGGCTGCGCACCGGCGACATCATCGACATCCTGGACAATGGCGAGATCGCCGTGGTCGACCGCAAGAAGGCGATCATCATCACGGCCGGCGGCAAGAACATCGCCCCGTCGGAGATCGAGAACGCATTGAAGGATTCCGAGTTCATCAAGGAAGCGATCGTGGTCGGCGAGGCCAAGAAGTATCTCGGCGCCATCATTCAGGTCGATTACGACAATGTCGGCCGCTGGGCGCGCGACCGCGCGCTGGCCTACACCAACTACAAGTCGCTGTCGCAGCTGCCGGAAGTGCACGAGCTGGTCGAGCGGATCGTGGGCGAGACCAACAAGCGGTTCGCCCGGGTCGAGAACGTCCGCCGCTTCGCCATCCTGGAAAAGGAGCTCGACCACGACGACGGCGAGCTGACCGCGACGCAGAAGGTACGCCGCGCCATGATCGAGAAAAAGTTCGCCCGCGAGCTCGCCATCATCTACCAGGCGGAGGGCTGAATGCAGTATCTCATCCAGCTCCTGATCTCGGGACTTGCGATCGGCGCGATCTACGGCCTGATCGCAATGGGCTTTGCGGTGATCTACAAATCGACCGGCCTGGTCAATTTCGCCCAAGGCGAGATGACCATGATCACCGCCTATATCGCCTGGACCATCTCGACCACGGTCAGCGGCAACGTGTTCGTTGTCGCGACAGGCGCCATCCTGGCGGCCGTCGTGCTCGGCCTCGTCATCGAGCGGCTGGTGATGCGGCCGATGCTGGGCGAGCCGGTGTTCGCAACCGTGATGGTGACGATCGGGCTCGCGGTGATCCTGCGCTCGGCGATCAATTTCATCTGGGATGCCTACCCGCACGGCCTCGAACTCGGCATGGGCCGCGGCATCGTCCATCTCGGCGGCATCGGCGTACGAACCGGCCAGATTGCCGTGATCGCGACGCTGCTTGTGCTGCTCGCGGCGATCTGGGCGTTCTTCCGCTACAGCAAGATTGGTGTCGCGATGCGCGCGGTCGCAGCCGACGACCGCACCGCGCTCCTGATGGGCATCAGCGCGACGAAGGTCCATGCGCTGGCCTGGGCCGCGTCCTCCGTGATCGCCGGCATCGGCGGCGTGTTCTTCGCGCTGTCCTACGATCTGTCGCCGGCCATGTTCCAGCTCGGGCTGAAGGCGTTCCCGGCGACGATCCTGGGCGGCCTCGACGCCGTGCTGGGCTCCGGCCTCGGCGGCCTCCTGATCGGCATCACCGAAAACCTGGCCGGTGGCTATCTCGGCTCCGGCATGAAGGAGGTCGCGGGCTTTGCCATGATCATCGTGGTGCTGATGATCCGCCCGTTCGGCATCTTCGGCGAACGCGACATCGAGAGGGTGTGATGCGGACCGGCGACTACAAGCAGACTTATGGCGAACTGGTTGCGCTGATCGATTCCCCGCCGGTGTGGCTGTGGTCCGCGGTGCTGCTGCTGGCGCTGATCGTGGCACCTTACCTGCTGAACTCCTACGCGCTGTCGTTCCTGATGATCATCCTGATCACGGTGACCGGCGCGCTCGGGCTCAACATCCTGACCGGCTACACCGGCCTGATCTCGCTCGGCCATGTCGGCTTCCTCGTCACCGGCGCCTATGCCTATGCGGTGCTGGTGTCGAAATATCAGATGCCGCCGCTGGTCGGCTTCCTCGGCGCCGGCGTGGTGCCGGCGCTGGCGAGCCTGATCGTGGGTGCGCCGTCGCTGCGGCTGAAGGGGCTGTATCTCGCCATCACCACGCTCGCCTTCTCCTTCATCATCAACACCGTGATCCTGGAGATGCGCTGGCTCACCAATGGCGCCCGCGGCATCCAGGTGCAGCGGCCCGAGATCCTCGGCATCAACTTCGATGGCGACGCCGCCTTCACTTATCTCTGCCTTACCATCGCGGCGCTGACGCTGCTCGCCACCCTCAACATCCGCCGCAGCCGGGTCGGCCGCGCCTTCGTTGCGATCAGGGACAACGACACCGCGGCCCGCGTCATGGGCATCAACCTGCATGCCTACAAGCTGTTCGCCTTCGTCACCTCGGCCTTCATCACCGGCATCGCCGGCGCGCTGTATGGCATCTATCTGTCGTTCGTCAGTGTCGAGGGCTTTCCGTTCCTGCTCTCGATCGAGGCACTGGCGATCCTGATCGTCGGCGGGCTCGGCTCGGCGCTCGGCGCGGTGCTCGGCACCGTCCTGATCGTGCTGCTGCCGGAGGCGACCAGGCTCGTCTTCAGCCTGTTCAGCGCGCAGATGGACGCAACGTTCACGACTGGCGCGCAGGAGCTGAAGAGCATGCTCTACGGCCTCGTCATCATCCTGTTCCTGCGCTTCCAGCCGAGGGGGCTGGTCGGCGCCTGGCACGACATCAAGCGGGCCTGGGTGCACTGGCCGCTGCGTTACTAACAAGAAAAGACACGACACCATGAGGAGGAGACCATGATCAAACATCTGGCGGCAGCCTCGCTGCTGCTCACCACCGCCTGTCTCGTCGCCGGCCCGGCGCGTGCCGCCGATCCCGGCATCACCGACACCGAGATCCTGATCGGCGACGTCGAGCCGCTGACCGGCCCGCCCGCCTTGCTCGGCGTCGCGGCCTCGCTCGGCCACAGAATCGCGATCGCGGAGGCCAACGCCGCCGGCGGCATCAACGGCCGCAAGATCAAATATGTGCTGGAGGACGACGGCTACGTCACCGCGCGCACCATCCAGGGCGTCAAGAAGGTGATCGACGTCGACAAGGTGTTCGCGATGATCGGCATCTCCGGCTCGGGCCAATCGATCGCCGTGATGCCGGTGCTGGAGAAGTCGGGCATCCCGACCGTGATCGACGTCGCGCCGGTCAAGCACCTGTGGGAGCCGCCGCGCAAGAACGTGTTCGTGGTCGGACAATCCTACGAGGAGGGCATCGTTCACCTCGTCAACTTCCTCGCCGACAAGAACCCGGGCAAGAAATGGGGCCTGATCACCCAGGACGACGACTACGGCATCGCCGTGCGCGACGGCTTCGATAGCGTGGTCAAGGCCAAGAAGCTCAACGTCGTCTACAGCGGCAACTACAAGAAGGGCCAGCAGGACTTCTCGTCCGACATGCTGCAACTCAAGGAGTCCGGCGCCGAGGTGTTCCTGGCCGGCGGCATCATCGCCGAGAACATCGCGATGATGAAGGAGATCGAGAAGCTCGGCATCAAGCCGGCGACCGGCATCTTCTGGCCCGGCCGCGTCGAGCCGGTGCTGAAGCTGATGGGCCCGGCCGGCGACGGCATCTATGCGGTCGACTATGTCGAGCCGTTCGCGAGCCCGGCCGGCAAGGCGTTCCTGGAGAAGGCCAAGCCCCTGGTGTCGGAAGCCGAGTTCAAGGGCATCAACCGCTACACCATGACCGGCTATGCCGCGGCCAAGGTGTTGATCGCGGCAATCGAGCGCTGCGGGAAGCAGCCGACCTGGGCCTGCACCATCTCGGAGCTGGAGAAGACCAGGAATGTCGAGACCGGGGTGATGGCGCCGATCAGCTTCGGCCCCGGCGTCCGCTTCTCCAACCAGAGGCTGCAGATCATGCAGGCCGACACGGCCACGCTCAGCTTCAAGCCGGTGGACTGAGGGCGATGAAGGTCCTGATCGTCTTTGCCCATCAGGAGGCGCAGTCGTTCAACAGCGCATTGCTGGCGCGGTCGGTGGCGGAGCTCACCGCGCTCGGGCATACGGTCAGGATCTCCGATCTCTACGCCATGGGCTTCAATCCGGTGGCGACTGATGCAGACTTCGGCGAGCGGCGGTTTCCCGACCGGCTGCAATATGACCGCGAGCAGAAATACAATCTGCAACAGGGCACGCTCAGCGCCGATATCACGGCCGAGATCGAGAAGCTATTGTGGTGCGACGCCCTGATCCTGCAATTTCCACTGTGGTGGTTCTCCGTCCCCGCCATCATGAAGGGCTGGATCGATCGCGTGTTCGTCAATGGTGCGGTCTATGGCAGCGGCCGCCGCTACGACACCGGTGGCCTCGCCGGGCGCCGGGCGATGGTCGTGACCTCGACCGCCGCCTATCCCGGCATGTGCGCGCCCGACGGGCTGGTCGGCGCGCTCGACGTGGTGCTGTGGCCGATCCAGAACGGCATGCTGGCCTATGCCGGCTGCAAGGTGCTGCCGCCCTTCGTGTCGTACTCGGTGAATTTCGTCGACGAAGCCACGCGCCATCGCTACTTCGACGACTACGCCGAGCGGCTGCGGCAGCTCGAGACCACCGAACCGCTGTTCTTCCATCCGTTGGCGGATTTCGGCGAGGACTGGCGGTTGAAGCCGGGGATCGCTGCGCGGGCGGTCGGCCAGGGCAAATCGGCAACCTCCTCGAACGGCGCAAAGTAAGGTTGCCGCGACTGACGTGCGCTTCCTCGCCCCGTTCTTACGGGGAGAGGGTTGGGGTAAGGGGCTGGTTCGGTATACACGGCGATAGAGGCACTCGCGGAGACTCCCCCTCACCCGGATCTCATCTGCGATGCGATCCGACCTCTCCCCGCAAGCGGGGCGAGGTAACAAAGCGCACCGCTCTCACATCCGCTTCGCGACTTCCTCCAGCATCACCTCGGTGGCACCGCCGCCGATCGTCAGCACGCGGGCATCGCGCACCATGCGCTCGATCGGCGTGCCGCGCATGAAACCCGAGCCACCATGTAGCTGCAAGCAGCCATGCACCACCTCGTGCAGCACCTCGGGCGACAGCGCCTTCACCATCGACACCTCGCGCAGACATTCCTTCCCGGCCGCCGCGAGCTCGGCGGCCTGATAGGCCAGCGCCCGTGCGGCAGCCGCCTTCGCGGCGAGCTGGGCGAGCTTCATCCGGACGCCCTGCTGGTTCCAGAGCGGCCCCCCGAATGCCTGCCGCGTCTTCACATAGTTCGTCGTGAGTTCGATCGCCTTGGCCGACTCGCCGGCGCAGATGCCGCCGATGCAGATCCGCTCGTTTTGAAAGGTCTCCATGATGCCATAGAAGCCCTTGTTCTCCTCGCCGAGCAGATTCTCCGCCGGCACGCGCACGTCCTGGAAGCCGAGCTCGGCGGTGTCCGAGCAGAGCCAGCCATGCTTGTCGAGCTTGGTCGCCGTGATGCCCGGCGAGTTGCGTTCCACGATGAACAGCGAAATGCCGCGGCTGCCCTTGGCATGCGGGTCGGTGCGCGCGGCGACGATCAGGATGTCGCCATAGACCGCGTTGGTGATGAACATCTTGGCGCCGTTGATCACCCAATGATCGCCGTCGCGCCGCGCACGTGTCTTCAGGCCGGCCACATCCGAGCCGGCGTCAGGCTCGGTCACCGCGATCGAGCAGACCGTCTCGCCGCGGATGATCGCGGGCAAGTATTTCTGCTTCTGCTCCGGCGTGCCGCGCAACGAGATGTGAACCGCCGACATGTCGGTGTGCACGAGGATCGACGAGGTGAAGCCGCCGAAGCTCGAGCGTCCGAGCTCCTCCGCGAACACCATCGAGGCCAACGGCCCCATGTCGGTGCCGCCATATTCGGCCGCATGGCGCATGCCGAGGAAGCCGAGCGCGCCCATGCGGCGATAGATCTCGCGCGGGATCTTGCCGTCACGCTCCCACGCCTCGGCATGCGGCACCACTTCCTTCTCGACGAAGCGGCGGACCTGGTCGCGCAGCATGCGCAACTCCTCGGGCAGGTTGGGCGGCTCCGAGAAATGGAATTCGGTCTCAGTCAGCTGGCGCGGGTCCGACGTCATGACGTTCATTGTGGCGCCCTCTCATGGCCGATGTGAAGATGGTTGCGCAGGAATTTCGCCAGCGATGCGATCGCCTCTTGCGCCTGCGGAATCTCCGGGAATAGCTGGAACACGTGGATCATGCCGTCCCAGACCTGTAGCTCAACCTCGACGCCGACGGCCTCGGCGCGCGCAGCGAGGCCCACTGCATCGTCTCGGACGGTTTCGCGGTCGCCTGCCTGCACCAGCAGCGGCGGCAGACCGGCAAGATCGGCATAGAGCGGCGAGGCGAGCGGATCGCGGGGATCGCCATCCTTGCCGAGATAATTCTTCGCCAGCGCCAGGATCATCGCGCGCTGGTGGATCGGATCGGCCTCGGCCCTGCTCTCATAGCTCGCGCCCGTCGCGGCCAGATCGGTCCAGGGCGACATCAGCGCGCCGGCGGCGGGGAGCGGCCAGCCACGCTCGCGTGCCGCCAGCATCGCAGCGAGCACGAGATTGCCACCGGCGGAGTCCCCGACGAAGGCGATATCCGCCGCACGCAATCCTCGGTCACGCAGATATCGGTAGGCGATCAGCGCATCATCGAGCGCGGCCGGGAAGCGATGCTCCGGCGCAAGCCGATAGTCGATCGCGAGCACGCGGCAGCCGGATGCATCGGCGATGCGCGCGATCAGGTCGCGATGCGAGGCGACCGAGCCGATGCGGAAGCCGCCGCCGTGAAAATAAAGGATCGCCTTGTCGCGCGGCGCGTTGGCCGGCACGATCCATTCGCCACCGACGCCGCCGGCCGAGACCGGCTGGCACGTCACGGGCACCGAGCAGCCGGCAAAGGCGGCATCCCAGTCGCTGCGCATCTGCGCCACGGTGGTTTCGCGGGTCCAGTTCCGATAGATCGCACGCATGCGCTCGATCGCACGTTCGACAGGATCGATTGCGATATCGTCGCCCACGCTCGCCATCTCAACCGCCGATGCCCATGCCGCCGGACACGCCGAGCGTCTCGCCGGTGATATAGGCCGCCTGGTCGGAGGCCAGGAACAGCGCGGCGGCCGCGACCTCCTCCGGCTCGCCGAGGCGGCCGAGCAGCGTCGCGCCGGTCATCGCTTGCAGAATCTTGTCACCGCCCTTGGCGACCGCCTGCTCCAGCATCGGCGTGCGGATCGGGCCCGGCGCGATCGCGTTCGCGGTGATGCGAAACCGCGCATTCTCCCGCGCGATGCTCCGGGTGAAGGAGATCACGCCGCCCTTGGCCGCGGAATAGACCGCGCCGCCCTTGGAGCCGAGCCGCGCCGCTTCGGAGGTGACGTTGATGATGCGGCCGAAGCGCGCCGCCTGCATCGCCGGCAGCGCGGCATGGGTGCAGGCCAGCACCGAGGTGAGATTGACCGCGATCAGCCGCGCCCAATCGTCGGCCCTGGTGTCGGTGAAGAAGGCATGCTGATCGATGCCGGCATTGTTGACGACGATGTCGAACGGGCCGTCCTGCGTCATCACGGCCTGCACCGCCGTGGCATCGCTGACGTCGAGCCCCGCGACGCCGGCCCCAGTTTCCCGCGCCAGTTCGGAAGCCGCGGCCACATCGAGATCGGCGATCACGACCCTGGCGCCCGCCCCGGCAAAGCTGCGGACAATCGCAGCGCCAATGCCGCGCGCGCCGCCGGAGACGAAGGCACGGCGGCCGTCGAGGCGCCCGAATGGCAAGGTCGCCATTTCAGCGCCCCGTGAACAGGGGCTTGCGCCGTTCGATCACCGCCGCCAGTCCTTCGCGGGCGTCGGCCATGCCCGAGAGCTCCGCGACCGTACGCGCCTCTTCCGACAGGCATTGCTCGATGCTGGTGCCGGTGCCTGCCCAGACCAGCCGCTTGGTCGCCGCCAGCGCCTTCGGCGCACCGGCGGCAAGCTCGCGTGCCAGCGCCATCGATGCGTCGGCGAGTTCGGCATCGGGCACGACCTTGGTGACGATACCCATTTGCAGCGCTTCGGCTGCCGGGATCACCGGATTGGTCAGCAGGATCGACATCGCCCGCCGCAACCCGACCAGCCGCGACAGCGTGACGGAGACGCCGGCATCCGGCGCCATCGCCACCCGCGTCGCGCCGGCGAGGAATTTTGCCGATTCCGCGGCGATCACGATGTCGGAGGCGCAAACCAGGCCGAAGCCGCCGCCACCGGCCGCAAAGCCCTGCACCGATGCTATCACCGGCGCCTCGAGCCGCAGCAATCCGGTCACCGCATTTTGCAGATACGCGGTCGCCTGGCGGATATAGTCCGGCAGCTTCTCGCCCTTGGAAGCAAAGGCGCGGACATCGCCGCCCGCGCAGAAATTGGTGCCCTCGCCGCTCAGCAGCACGACGCGCAGATCCGGATGGCCGTGGCACACCATGATGGCGTCGCACAGCGCGCTCAGGAGCTCGGCGCTCATGCCGTTGGCGGCATCGGGCCGGTTGAGCCGCAGCCGCGCGATGCCGTCGGTGATGTCGAGCAGGACGGGGCCCTTGTCGATCATGGCGAGACCTTCCCTAGACCAGGAACGAGAGCGTGTAGATCGCCTTGTCGTTGTTGACGAGAATGACCTTCTTGTGGGCCATCCGCAATTCGCCATCGACGTGACGCAGCCGGTATTCGTTGCGCGCCGCCCACAGCGTGTCGTCGCGCAGACTCGACTCGAAGATCAGGCTGTTGCTGGCGACCGCGATGTCGCCATCATCAGGCTGCTCGTCCATCAATTCGATGTTGGAGATCAGCCGGCGCAGATTCGATTGCGGCGTCTGGGTGAAGTGCTTGCCGGTCATCAATTGACGGACCCGCAGCGCGATCCGCGAGCGGTTGTCGTAGATGATCGACATCTGCCGCTCCGGGTCGATGTCGGCGCCGTTGGCCGGCACCCAATAGACGCCGTCGTCGGTCCAGAGCTTTTCCCAGGCCTCGTATTGATGTTCGTCCTGCAACCGCGCCTCGCGATAGAGGAAGGCGGTAATGGCGCTCATCAAGGTGGCGCTGCTTTCGCGCGACAGCATCAGGCCGGCTCCATCAGCTTGCGGTAATGGCTCCAGATGCCGCGCGACGGCACCTCGTCGGTGACGTGGCCGACGGTGAAACCAAGTTCATCCTGCCGCTGACGCTTCTCGCCTCGGCCAAGAAATATCCACTCCGGATTGCGCGCCAGCACGCCGCGATGGCAGCGCTCATACATCTCGGAATCGTCCGCGAGCAGGAAGCCGGCCGGACCGACCGAGCCCATGGTCTGCTGGCGCAACCGTCGGTTCAGATCGGGCGCGCCCTTGAATTGCAGCGCGGTGACGTGCTGCACGCTGTCATCGACGCCGAGCGGCTGGATCACGAACATCTGGATCTCGGCGATGAACAGGTTCGGGAAGATCATGACATGCGGGGTGCCGTCGATCATGATCTCGCGCGCCGCGGTATCGCCATAGGCCGCCTTCATCCGCGCCGTATAGTCCGGCAGCCGCTCCTCGCTGGTGCCGAACCAGCTCATCGGCGCATCGCGCTTGCGGAACTCGGGCCGCAAATCGATCTCGGTATGGCCGTTGCCGTAATCGCGGGTCAGCGCGGTCGAGGCGCCGCCATAGAGCTTGCCGATCATGCTGTCGGCGACGCCGAAGATCGAGGTGTGCACGAAGGCCGGGTGATAGCCGTCGCACTCGTTCTCCAGGATGAACTTCCAGTTCGCCTTGACGCGATGCTTGAGGAAGCCCGCCGTGATCTCGACCTCGCCCTCGGGCGAGGCGCGCACCAGGCGATCGATGGTCTCGGCGGCTCCGCCGAGATGCTCCTTCAGGGTCGGACCATCGGCCGCGAACGAGCCGAACACGAAGCCGCGGTAGGACTCGACGCGCGTCACCCGGCCGAGCGCGAGCTGCGCCTTGTCCTGCCCCTCGTAGCCGTCGGGGAAGGCATAGCCGACCAGCCGGCCGTCATTGGCGAAGGTCCAAGAGTGGAATGGACAGGTGAACGAGCGCGCATTGCCGCGCTCGAACGAGCAGACCTGGTTGCCGCGATGCGAGCAGCGATTGAGCAGCAGATTGACCTTGCCCTGCTCGTCGCGGGTCATGATGACGGATTGCGGGCCGATCGACTTGACCACGTAGTCGTTGGCGTTCGGCACCTCGCTCTCATGGCCGACATAGACCCAGGTCCGGTACCAGATGTGCTTGAGCTCGGCCTCGAAGATTTCGGGGTCGGTGTAGAGCGATCCGTGCACCCGGTCGGGCCGGATCAGCCGCTCCCATGGCGAGACGCCGGTCATCATGTTCATCGCTCGGTCTCCCTCGCCCGCCGCTTGCCTGCGGATGCCTTGCCGGCCGCCAATAATAATCCGAACGACCGTTCGGTCAATGAATAACACGCTCGCGGCGGACCGGCAAGCGTCTTTGCCTCAGCCCTGCGCCGCGCCGCCGTCACCGCCCGCGATCTGCTGCAACATCGACTTCGGCGTCGTCGCGAGTTCGATCTTGAGCTGGTCGCAGATCGCGCGCCGCAGCAGGCGCTCGGTCTCGTTCGCGGCAGCGCGGTCAGCCGCACGCGCGCCCTCGCCGCTGGCCCATAACAGAAGCTGTCCGAGCTGCCGGTCGCCCTCGTCCCGCAGCGCCTCGATCGCGGCGACATCGGAGATGTTGCCGCGAACACGGGGCGTCGCGGGAATCTCCGGATGCGCCATGCCGTCGGCCAATCGCCTGATCGCAGCAAAGGTGTCGTCTTGCAGGCCGACCTGCTCGAGCAATGGCCCGGCCTTCCAGTCGGCGGCGAGCTTCAGCCCGTTCAGCGCGTAGATTGCCGAAAACACCTGGCCGCGGACGAAATCGTCCCGGCTGTTCGGCACGACGTGGCTTTGCAAGGCATCGATGATGCCGTCGATCAGCCGCTCGAAAGATGCACTCATGCCACAGCCTCCAATGCGCGCTCGAAGGCCCGCACGATCGAGGGCATCTGGCTTGCCATCACCGCGAGGCGCATGTCGTTGAAGCGGTCGACCTCGAAGGCGCGCACCGCGCACATCTGGATCGCGGCGGCCTGATACAGCGCATAGGCTTCGTAGAAGGCGAGACTGCGGTCGGAAACTGCAATGCCCGAGGCGCGCTGATAGAGATCGATCACCTCGGCGCGCTCGAGCACTCCGTAGAGCTTGCGGCTTCTGGCGTTGAAAGTCGGCATCATCGCCCAGGCCAGATCCTCATGGGGATCACCGAGATGGGTCAATTCCCAATCGAGGATCGCCGTGATCCGCCCCTCGTGCTCGATGAAGTTGCCGATCCGGTAGTCGCCATGCACGATGGTGCGGCGTGGCGGCTGCGGGCAATTGTCGTGCAACCAGCGGCCGCCCCAATCGAGCAGCGGATAGTATCGCGCCGTCGGGCGCGCGAGCGAGGCGCGCCAGCCACTGATCGCGCGCAGCTCGGCACGCTCTTCGCCCTGCTGCAACGTCGCAAACGGCGTCGTGCCCGCATCGATCCGGTGCAATGATGCGAGGATCTCGACGAACTGCCGGGCGATCGCGCGCTTGTGCTCCGGATCAAGCTCGCTTGCCGCCCAGGGCGCCGGAACCTCGCCTTCGACATGCGCGCAGATGAAGAAGGGAAAGCCGATCTCCGCGCCATCCTGTTCTGATGACACCAGCGCCGGAACGGGAACGCCGGTGCCGGCCAGCGATTGCAACGCATAAACCTGTGGCAGCACCGTATATGGCGCAAATAGCCCGCTCGGCGGACCGACGCGGAGGATCAGCTTGCGGTCTCCCTCGGCCGAGCGCGCCACGAAAGCGTAGGTGATCCAGGAGAAGCCCGACGATTTGCGGCCGAAGCTCGTGATCTCCGTCCGGCTCCCGGATGTCCGCGACAAATGTCGTGCGAGCGCACTGCGCACCGCATCGTCATTGACGGCGGCCGGGCGCATGAGGTCCGGCGCAGCATCCGCCACATCGTCGGATCGTTTCGCAGCTTCCGGCATCAATTGACCGACCTCGTATAGCCCTGCCACTTCTCCTCGCGCAGCGCCGACTTCATGATCTTGCCGGAGCCGGTCAGCGGCAACGGCTCGAGCCGGATGTCGACCGAGCGCGGGCATTTGTAGCCCGCGATCAAGGTGCGGCAATGCGCGATCACCATCTCGGAATCGAGCCGGGTGCCATCCTTCGGCACCACGATCGCGTGCACCGCCTCGCCCCATTGCGGATGTGGCACCGCGATGACGGCGCATTCCTTGACATGCTCGTGCTGGAAGATCGCGTTCTCCACCTCGCCGGAATAGACGTTCTCGCCGCCGGAGACGATCATGTCCTTCAGGCGGTCGACGATATAGACAAAGCCGTCCTCGTCCATCCAGGCGCCGTCGCCGGTGTGCAGCCAGCCATTGCGCAGCACGCGGGCGCTTTCCTCCGGCTTGCGCCAGTAGCCGAGCATCACGCCGGCGCCGCGGATCGCGATCTCGCCGACCGTGCCTCGCGGCACCTCATTGCCGGCGGGATCGACGATGCGGATTTCGACACCGGGCGCCGCGCGCCCCGCCGACTTCCGCTTGGCCGCGAGCGGCCCTTCCAGCGCGTGATATTCCCAGGGCAGGATCGTCGCCAGTGCCGCGCTCTCGGTCATGCCGTAGCCCTGGTGAAAACGCCAGCTCGGCAGCACCCGCATCAGCTTGACCAGCAGCGCGTCCGGCATCGGCGAGGCGCCATACTCGCAATCCCTGACGCTGCTCAGATCATACGTGCCGAACGACGGATGGTTGAGCATCATGTTGAGCATGGTCGGCACGAACAGGCAGTAATCCACTCTGTGCTCGGCGATCGTCTTCATCGCAAGCTCAGGCTCGAATTTCGGGATCGTGACATGCGTGCCACCGACCAGCGTGAGCGCGATCATCGGCGAGGTGCCGGCCAGATGGAACATGCCGGCCGAATGCAGATAACGGGTGTCCTCGCGGAAACGGAGCGCATAGATCCAGACCAGCGATTCGTAGATGATGTTGGCGTGCGACAGCATCACGCCCTTGGGAAAGCCCGTGGTGCCGCCGGTGTAGAAGATGCCGGCGAGATCATTGTAGGCACCGGAGGCATCCTCGATCGGCGCCTGTGCAACGAGCTCATCATAGCTCCGCATGCCGTCGGGAACCTCGCCCTCGTCGAGATAGATCGTCGCGGTGAGTGACTTCGCGCCCTTCAGCGCCGATGCGATCTCGGCAAAGGCCTTGTCGACCAGCAGCAGCTTTGGTGTGGAATCATCGATCGCGTAGGCGTTCTCGGCAACCGCCCAGCGCGTATTGAGCGGCACCGCAACGGCACCGGCCCAGGCGATGGCATAAAGCGCCTCGATATAGAGATCGCTGTTGTGCGCCAGGATCGCGACGCGGTCGCCGGCCGCGATGCCGAGCCGCCGCAGCCCGCCCGCGGCACAGGCGACGCGGCGGCCGATCTCCTTCCAGCTCCGCGATCGTCCGGCATGGATGGTGCCGGGTGCGTCCTTGCGCAACTGCACTGCCGAGATGAGCGCCTGCGTCAGCTTCATGTTTCCTCCTCACCGCCAGGCGGCCGCGCACGCGCGGATGTTTCCGTCACGCGCGAAGCCGATCATTTCCGCCCGGAGATTCCAGTTGATAATCCGGACAGACGGTCTATTATTGCATGACCGACGCGACGGGTAAAGCCTCAAGGCACCGCCGCAGTGATTAACGAGCCCCGCGAAGAGGGCCGTCATGGGAGGGGATGATGCGGAAGCCAATCGTCACGTTCGCCGTGTGGGCGTTCGCGCTCGCCGGCGCACTCGCGCCAGCGAATGCAGAGAAGGCCTATGGTCCGGGGGTCAGCGACACCGAGATCCTGCTCGGCGCCAATGCGCCCTACAGCGGACCGGCGTCGATCTATGCGAGCTTTCCGAAGACCATGCTCGCCTATTTCACCATGCTCAACGAGAAAGGCGGCATCAACGGCCGCCACATCAACCTGCTGACCCGCGACGATGCCTACAGCCCGCCCAAGACCGTCGAGGTGACGCGGGCGCTGGTCGAGAACGACAAGGTGCTCGCGATCATGGCGCCGTTCGGCACGCCGACCAACGCCGCGATCCAGAAATTTCTCAACAGCAACGGCGTCCCGCAGCTGCTGGTGCAGAGCGGCGGCACGCGCTGGAACGATCCGAAGCAGTTCCCGTGGACGACGCCCTACTCGCCGACCTACGTCAACGAATCCCGGATCATCGCGCGCTACGTCCTGCGCGAGAAGCCGGATGCGAAGATTGGCGTGCTCTTGCAGGCCGACGATATCGGCAAGGATTTCGTGCTTGGCCTGAAGGAAGGGCTCGGCGCGAAAGCGGAGGCGATGATCGTTAAGGAGGCGATGTATCAATCGACCGAGCCGACGATCGATTCCCAGATCGTGAACCTGAAGGCCTCGGGCGCCGATACCATCCTGATCGCCGCGCAGAACAAATTTGCCTCGATGGCGATCCGCAAGATCCACGAACTCGGGTGGAAGCCGCTGATCTTCCTCGGCTCGACCGCGAATTCGATCACCGGCGTGCTGGTGCCTGCGGGGCTCGACGCCTCCACCGGTATCCTGACCACGACCTCCTACAAGACGCCGAACGATCCCGCCTGGGCCAATGACAAGGGCATGACCGATTATCTCGCCTTTGTCGCCAAATACATGCCGGGCATGGACCCGAACGACGTGATCGCGGTGACCGGCTACACCACGGCACAGCTCGGCGCGATCATCTTGCAGCGCTGCGGCGACAAACTCACCCGGGAGAACGTGCTGAAGCAGGCCACCAATCTCAGCGGCATCGAGCTCCCCATGCTGCTGCCGGGCATCACCATCCAGACCACGCCGCAGGACTACGCGGCGATCACCGAACGCCGCTTCGCCCGTTTCGACGGCAAGACCTGGGTGCTGTTCGGCGACATCGTGGGCGCTGGACCGGCCAAGCAGGCGGCCAAGGACTGACCGCACCGCACATCGAACGACCGAGGCTCAAACACAAGGACAAGAACAATGCTGACAGCCCAGGATGATCTCATCGGCCACCAGACGCCGCAGCCGTTTGCCAAGGCGGGCGGCGGCGACGTCAGGTTCACCGAGCGCTACTGGTACACCGCGCACCCGATCGACGGCAGCGAGCTCTTGATCGATATCGGGCTCGGCTACTATCCGAACCGCAACGTGATGGACGGCTTCGCTGGCATCACGATCGGCCGCCGCCAGCACAATTTCCGTGCCTCGCGCCGGCTCGGGACCCGCCCGCTGGAGACCGAGGTCGGCGGGCTCAGGATCGAGATCGTCGAGGGCAACAGCCTGCACCGGCTGTCGCTCGCCGAGAACCCGTCCGGCATCAGCTTCGCGCTCGAATTCAGGGCGAGCTTTCCGGCGGCGCAGGAGAAGCAGAACTTCCGCGAGCGCAACGGCGTCGTCGAGGAAGACCTCGCCCGCGTCTCGCAGTTCGGCCGCTGGCGCGGCTGGATCGTCGCCGACGGCAAGCGCTACGAGATCGAGCCCGAATTGTGGTGGGGACAGCGCGACCGCTCCTGGGGCCTGCGTTCCGAGATGCGCACCGACGAGGCGAGGCCGCCGGTTGCGACCCATCGCAATTTCTTCTGGACCTGGTCGATGTTCCAGTTTCCGCAGTCGGCGCTATCGATCTTCATCAAGGAGCGAACGCCCGGCAAGCCACATTACCTCTCCGGCACCGAATTCCGCCGCGAGGCCGACGGATCGGTGTCGCATCGCGAAGTCACCTCGGTCGAGCACAGGATCGAGTGGGCCGACGATCCGCTCGGCCAGACCATTGCGACGGCCGACTTCACCTTCGCCTTCGATCGCGGCGCGCCGCGTCATGTCAGGATGCTGGGATTGCCGACCCGGTTCTATCTCAAGGCCGGGATGTATGGCGGGTTGCAGGGCTGGACCCACGGCGACGACCGCGGCGAGCACGATGCCGCGCACGACGTCTGGAACCTCGACGATGCCGCGACACGCGCCATCGCACGCACGCTGTCGGATCACGTCGTCCGGCTGGAGAGCGGCGGCGAGACCGGATTCGGCATCAGCGAATACGGCGTCGCCGCCGGCTATCCGCTCTATCCGGGACCGCAGAAATTCCCGGCGATGTGATCGGAATGGACGGACAAGGCATCCGCATCGCGGACGGTGGCGCAGCCGCCTGCGATCCATGGGACAACCAGGCGGCGGAGGCGCTGGTCTCGCTCGAAACCATCGCCCCGTTTCGCTATCGCAGCCGTTACGGCGACGGCAATCTCAACGGACGGTCCTATGGCGGCCAGATCCTCGGCCAGGCGATGATGGCCGCGACGCTGAGCGCCCCCGAAGATCGCCCGGCGGCGATGTTGCAGCTCCTGTTCCTGCGCGGCGCCGATCCGGCCCGCCGCATCAGCTTCGACGCGCAAGTCCTCCAGGACGGCAAGCGATTCTCCTCGCGCCATGTCGTTGGCCACCAGGGCGACGGGCGAACGGTACTCAGCGCGCAGGCCACGTTCTGCGCGCCGCAGCCGGGTCCACGCCACGCTGCGCCGTTCGCAGCCTCGGAGGACCCCGACAGCCTGCCCGATCTCTCCATGATCCCCGATGCACTGATGGCGCAGTTGCGGCCGCTCGGCCCCTACTCGCAGCACATCAAGCCGAGCATGGATTTTCGTATCCCCGAGATCGATCGTCAGCTCTCGGCCGCGTCAGCGGGACCGCGGCTGCGGTTCTGGATCAGATGCCGGCGGCCGCTTGCCGCGGGTTCCCGCGCCCAGGCGGCGGTGTTCGCCTATCTCTCGGATTGGTGGCTCAACTTCTCAAGCGTCGGCAGCCACCTCCGCGACCTGCAATCACGCGCACCACTCTATCTGTCGAGCCTCAACCACTGCATCTGGTTTCACCAAGCGTTTTCACCTGACGCATGGATGCATGTGGAAACCGAGAGTCCCTGCGCCGATGGCGGCCGCGGGCTGTCGATCGCCCGGGTCCATGATCGCGAGGGAACGATGCTCGCGACCTCGATCCAGGAAACCCTGATGGTGCATCCGGATGGCGACGCATAGGCCACGCCGCGAAAGTTGAACCCACGCTGTGATCGCGGATGGGTTGCAGTCGATGCGCCGCGCTGGTTCCAATGTCTGTTGAATCCCGGCAACACCGTCGGATAAAAACGCGCAATCGAGCAGATTGCGCGTCTTGAATCACGAAGGTGCCGCATCGCTGTCAAATCCTGCGCGCGGATGGCGCAACAAAAACACGATTGGGGAAAACCTACATGCAGCAGGTACCGTTGGGCGCACAGGGCGCGGAATCGTCTGGGTATGTCCTTTACTTCCAGCTCGCCAGCAACGGCGCGAGACGCGCGTGCAGCCTGACGATCCAGGCGGAGAGTGCCAACGAGGCGGCGCGCATCTTTCGCGAGAACTGGAGCGCGATCGAATCGATGGCGCGCGACGGTGTGAGCACCGGCATGGTCGGCTCGGCACCTGTCAGCCTGGCGATGTCGTGAGCGCTTTGCGCGACACGGTCTGCATCCATCGATGCGTGCGGCCTCGGGGCAGAGGCGCGCGACCAATTGACGCACCGATGCGACAATCAGGCGACGATGTACAAGGCTCGCACACACGCGCGAGCTTTACTTCGCCTCAGAACGATCAAGTCCAACCCGGTTAGAGAGATTCAAGCCTGCTCCGGTTCTTTTCGCGCGCGCCGACTGCTAGAGGCCCGGCGTGAACGAGTTCGCGTGAATCGGAAGTCCAAGAGTGCCTGTGAATGCTGATGGCCGTGTTATCGGCGACCGTCGAAATGCCGCCGACAAGGGCCGCACCCATCTGCTGATCGGCGCGGCCTTCCTGTTCGCCGACCTCTCCGCCGCGGCGACGCCGGCAAGCGCCCAATCGAGCGTGCCATTGCCGCCGGTCGTGGTCGACCAGCCGACGCAGAAGCGCAAGCCGGCAGCCAGTTCGGCACGGCCGGCGCAGCGGACACAGGCTGCCACCGCGGCACGGCAGCGCGCCCGGAATACGCAGCCGACACCGCCAACGCCGTCGGAGCGCGCAGCCGCGGCCGCCGCGGCACTGAACGAAGCCAAACTCGGCTACCGCGCGATGCCGAGCTCCACCACATTGCGCAGCGGCGCCTCGCCGCTCGACACCTCGCAGGCGGTCAACGTGGTGCCGGAGCAGGTGTTGAAGGATCAGCTGCCGCGCAACCTCGACGACGCGCTGGCCAATGTCAGCGGCGTCACCCAGACCAACACGCTGGCCGGCACCCAGGACGCCGTGATCCGCCGCGGCTTCGGCGACAACCGCGACGGCTCGATCATGCGCAACGGCATGCCGCTGGTGCAGGGCCGCAGCCTCAATGCGGCCGTCGAGAGCGTCGAGGTGCTGAAGGGTCCGGCGTCGCTGCTCTACGGCATCATGGACCCCGGCGGCATCGTCAACACCATCAGCAAGCGCCCCGAGCTCTATCAGCACGGTTCGGTGACCCTGCTCGGCTCGACCTACGCCAACAACAAGAACGGCGCCGACGGCACCATCGACATCACAGGCCCGATCGGCGATCGCGGCCTCGCCTATCGCTTCATCGGCTACGGCGTGAGCGAGGACTATTGGCGCAATTTCGGGCGCCACCGGGAGATGCTGATCGCGCCGTCACTGGCGTGGTACGGCGAGAACACCACCGTCCAGCTCAACTACGAGCACCGCGAATTCATCTCGCCGTTCGACCGCGGCACCGCGCTCGATCCCGCGACCAAGGCGCCGCTGGCGATTCCGGCGACGCGCCGGCTCGACGAACCGTTCAACAACATGTGGGGCACTTCCGACCTGATGCAGGCCTCGGTCGAGCATCGCCTGAACCAGGACTGGAAGCTGTTCGCAGCCTACAGCTACAACACAGAGACCTTCAGCGCCAACCAGCTCCGCATCACCGGCATCAAGTCAGGCGTCGAGACCCGCAGCAATGACGGCACGCAGGGCTCGCTCAGCAATGTCAGCTACGGCACCTCCTATTTGCAGGGCAATGTCTGGCTCGGCGGCTTCCGCAACGAGGTGGTGTTCGGCGGCGACGGCCAGTACCGCACGATCTATCGCGACAATCTGATCCGGCAATCGACGGCGAGCTTCAACGTCTACAATCCGGTGTATGGGCTGATCACGCCGGGGACCACGGTGTCCGCGGTCGACAGCGCCCAGACCGACAAGCTCGGCCAGTGGTCGCTGTTCTTCCAGGACACGCTGCATTTGACCGAGCGCTTCGCGCTGGTCGGCGGCGTGCGCTACATGGATTACGACCAGCTCGCCGGCAAGGGTCGGCCCTTCATCACCAACACCAACGTGTCGGCCGACAAGGTGCTGCCGCTCGGCGGCGCCATCTTCAAGCTCACCGACCAGGTCTCGCTCTATGCGAGTTACACGCAATCGCTGAAGCCGAACTCGACGATCGCGCCCCTGAGCAATGGCGGCGGTGTCGTACTCGGCTCGAACATAGCGCCCGAGGAAGGCACGCAATACGAAGCCGGCGTCAAGTTCGATCTCAACAAGCGCCTCTCCGGCACCGTCGCGGTTTACGACATCGAGAAACGGAACGTGCTGGTGAGCCAGCTCGATCCGGCGACCGCGCTGAACGTCTACACGGCGGCGGGCAAGGTACGCTCGCGCGGCGCCGAATTCGACGTCACCGGCAGGTTGACCGACAATTGGAGCGTGATCGGCAGCTATGGCTATACCGACGCCCGCGTGATCGAAGACCCGACCTATGCCGGCAAGCAGTTGCAGAACGTCGCCCTGAACACGGCCTCGCTCTATCTGGTCTATGATTTCGGCACCACCCTGCCCGGCCGGCTCCGGCTCGGCGGCGGCGCGCGCTATGTCGGCGACCGGCCAGGCGACGCGAACAACAGCTTCGTGCTGCCGTCCTACACCGTCGCGGACATCTTCGCGACCTACGAGACCAAGGTCGACACGCTGCCGGTGATCTACCAGTTCAACGTCAAGAACCTGTTCGACACCGTCTACTATCCCTCCGCCGTCAGCAACCTGGCCGTGGCGATGGGCGATGCGCGGCGCTTCTCGCTCTCGGCGACGGTGAAATTCTAGCGACGCGAATTCCGGTTTCGAGATGGCGCAGTATTTGCCGGCGCGCCAATCCGCGGCTGGCCGCCGCGGCAAAATCAGCGTTGACAAATTTCGAAGGATATTCGACTTTAGATGCAGCTGCTGATGATCCAGAAGGTGACGTCATGAGCAATGTGTTGTGCGATCCGCGCGCCGAAACGGTGTTGGCGCGGCTGCGAGACCTCGAGACCCAGCAATCCCCGGAGATGCGGCGATACTACGACGCCAAGCGGCGCGCCGGCAGCGGCCCAACCAATCCCGGCTCCGCTGACGACATGAGCTTCGTGCGCGACAAGCTGGTCGCGCTCGACCCGGAAAAGTGCGACCTTTGCTATCTGCTGTGCCGCTCGCTTCGCGCCACGCGCGTCGTCGAATTCGGCACCTCGTTCGGCGTCTCGACGATCTACCTCGCTGCGGCCGTACGCGACAATATGCGGGACTTCGGCGGCGAAGGCGTGGTGATCGGAACCGAGATCGAGCCCAGCAAGGCCGCGATCGCACAGCAGAACCTGTCCGATGCCGGCCTCTCCGACTTCGTCGAGATCCGCATCGGCGATGCCAGGCAAACCCTGAAGGACGCCGGCGGGCCGGTGGATTTCCTGCTGCTCGACAGCTGGATCCCGCTGGTGCGGCCGGTCATCGACGTGGTGGCCCCGCAGCTCCGGGCCGGCGCGGTCGTGCTGTGCGACAATGTCGAACTGTTCGAGCAGGATTATCGCGACTACACCTCCCTGGTGCGCGATCCGCGCAACGGCTTTCGTTCCGTGCTGCTGTCGCACCAGGGCGGCATCGAGCTGTCCGTCAAGCTGAGCTAGTACCCGCGCGTCACCCCGCCGACACATTGGAGCGTCCCGCGGCAGCTTGGATCGATTCCAAACCGGCGTGGGTGGCATCGCTGCGAGCTCTTCGGTAGGGTCCCGACGCGCTGTTGAATAGGCGGCGATTGCGACAAGCCCCGCTGGTTCCGGTGCGCCACATCTTCTGATCCCATGAACAAATCCTCGATCAGGGCCGCGTTGCTGCAGGTCCATTCCATCATTGGCCTTGCGCTGGCGCTGATCTGGGCGGTGGTCGGCATCACCGGCGCGACGATGAGCTTCGAGGAGGAAATCGAAGCCGGTCTGAACGGCGACATCATGCGCGTCGATGCCAGCGCAACGCGGCGGCTGACGCCGGACGAACTGGTCGCGCGGCTGCAAGGCGCGGGCGACTTCGGCAAGGTCTCGGCCGTGACCATGGCCAGCGACCCAGCGGCCGCGGCACGCATCCGCTTTGCCCGCAGCGAAGGCGGTACGCGGCCGTCCTCGGTCTATGTCGACCCCTATAATGGGCACGTGCTTGGCTCGCCGCGCGGCGAGGACTTCTTCGCCACCGTGCGCAAGCTGCATCGGTGGATGCTGCTGCCGGGCGACGGCAATGGCATCGGCCGCAAGATCACCGGCACCGCCGCGATCTGCCTGATCGTGATGCTGATATCCGGCATGGTGTTGCGCTGGCCGCACCGCGCCCGCAGCGTGAAGATGTGGCTGAAGCCAAATCTGGGGCTGCGCGGGCGTGGCCTGCATCGCTCCCTGCACGCCGTGATCGGCACCTGGGTGCTGCCGGTCTATCTGGTGATGACGCTGACCGGCCTCTGGTATTCGTTCGAATGGTACAAGGCCGGCGCCAACTGGCTGTTGGCGCGGCCCCAGACCACGGCGGCCGCGATGCAACCCAAGCCGCCGCGCGGCGCGGCGGCAACCGAGGGCAAAATTGACGCCAAGGCCGATACCAACAAGGCTGATACGAACAAGGTTGATACAAGCAAGGCCGAAGCAAAGCCGCTCGGCTTCGATCGTGTCTGGACCGCGTTCCTGCAGCAGGAGAACAACGATTACGGACGGGCGCTGCTGACCCTGCCGGCGGGTGCGGGCACCGCCGTGCGCGTGCGGTCATGGTCACGGGACTCGTCGCTTGAGAGCGTCCGTGACGAGTTCCGTATCGATGCCGTCACCGGTCGCGTCATCGCGTCGGATCGTTATGCAGACAAGACGTCCGGCGAGCGCGTCCTTGCCGCCGTGCTCGACATCCACCGCGGCGCCATCCTGGGATGGCCCGGCAAGCTCGCTTTCATGCTCGCCGCCGCCATGATGCCGCTGTTCGTGGTGACCGGCGTCCTGCTCTATCTATCCCGCCGCAGGCACCGGCGCCTCGCACGGCCGCCAGTCGGCCACCTCGTTCCGGGCGAATGAAGTTCATAGACCGGTGATCAGGCGAGATCGCATGCCGCGATCCGCGCGCGCAACGCGGCGTCGGTGGCGGCCGCAAGCTCAAGCAGTCCGCGGTAGGGATCGCCCGATATCCCGAGCACGGCGGCGAACGCAGGCTCGGTCTTGAGGCCACCTGCCCTCAATCTGCTGACGGCTCGCCGCAGCCGTCCGTCGTCCAGCGCAAGCAGCCGCCGTTCGACATCGAAATGGATCCAGCCCGGCTGCCGGTCGACCGGGCGGTGGTCACCGAACAGTTCGAATGGCCAACCGTCCCACATGAAGCGGGCAATCACCGGCCGCGTGTCCGAGGTCCATCGGTAGAGCGCAAAATCGGCGGCTGATCGATAGTGGGTCCAGATGATCTCGGCGAACGCGTCGGGATCGAACGCATGACAGACGATATCGATGTCGCTGCCCGGCACGGCCAGGTCGAGCGGCAGCGTTCCGACGACGCGTGGATCGAACGGCTTGAGCCGCTCCATCACGGCAGAGCTGGCGACGGCGGATGTGTAGTGCCCGACATTCATCGCGTGGCGTACCCTCGAATTGGCAAGGTATCATGCGCATGTCGAATGCGTGAACCTCCACACATGCGCCGGGTCTTGAGGGAAGGGTATGCAAACGCAACGGGGCGGCCCCGACCGTGTCAGCATGGTCGAAACCGCCCCGCCCAAAAAGAAACAGGCGGGACTGCCGCGCAATCCCGCCTGTCCGCCGATATCTTGATCCGTTCGGGCGATTAGCCGAACTGGTTCATCGTGTTGTGGGCGCCGCCCGCCTTGAGGGCAGCCTCACCGGCGAAGTACTCCTTGTGATCGTCGCCGATGTCCGAGCCCGCCATGTTCTGATGCTTGGCGCAGGCGATGCCCTGACGGATCTCCGCGCGCTGCACGTTCTTGACATAGCCCAGCATGCCCTGCTCGCCGAAATACTCCTTCGCGAGGTTGTCGGTCGACAGCGCCGCCGTGTGATAGGTCGGCAACGTGATCAGATGGTGGAAGATGCCGGCGCGCTTGGCCGAATCCGCCTGGAAGGTACGGATGCGCTCGTCGGCTTCGATCGCCAGCGGCGTCTCGTCGTATTCCGGCTTCATCAGCTCGGCACGGTTGTACTTGCTGACGTCCTTGCCGGCTTCCTTCATCGCGTCGTAGACCTGCCAACGGAAGTTGATGGTCCAGTTGAACGACGGCGAGTTGTTGTAGGCCAGCTTGGCGTTCGGAATGACCTTGCGGATGCGGTCGACCATCGAGGCGATCTGCTCGATATGCGGCTTCTCGGTCTCGATCCACAACAGGTCGGCGCCGTTCTGCAGCGAGGTGATGCAGTCGAGCACGCAGCGATCCGCACCGGTGCCGGGACGGAACTGGTAGAGGTTGCTGGGCAGACGCTTCGGACGCATCATCTTGCCGTTCTGGTTGATGATGACGTCGCCGTTGCGCGCATTGGCGGCCGTCACTTCCTCGCAATCCAGGAAGCTGTTGTACTGGTCGCCGAGGTCGCCGGGCTTGTGGCTGACTGCGATCTGCTGGGTCAGGCCGGCGCCGAGCGAGTCGGTGCGGGTCACGATGACGCCGTCCTCGACGCCGAGCTCGAGGAACGCATGGCGGCAGGCGCGGATCTTGGCGATGAACACCTCATGCGGCACGGTGACCTTGCCATCCTGGTGACCGCACTGCTTCTCGTCCGAGACCTGGTTCTCGATCTGCAAGGCGCAGGCGCCCGCCTCGATCATCTTCTTGGCGAGCAGATAGGTCGCCTCGGCGTTGCCGAAGCCGGCGTCGATGTCGGCGATGACGGGCACGACGTGGGTCTGGAAGTTGTCGATCTTCTCGATCAGCGCCTTTTCCTTGGCCTTGTCGCCTTCCTTGCGGGCCGCATCSAGCGCGCGGAAGATATCGTTSAGYTCRCGSGAATCCGCCTGACGCAGGAAGGTGTAGAGCTCTTCGATCAGCGCCGGCACCGAGGTCTTCTCGTGCATCGACTGGTCGGGCAGCGGGCCGAACTCGGAGCGCAGCGCGGCGATCATCCAGCCCGAGAGATAGAGGTAGCGGCGATCGGTGTTGCCGAAGTGCTTCTTGACCGAGATCAGCTTCTGCTGCGCGATGAAGCCGTGCCAGCAGCCGAGCGACTGGGTGTACTTGGTGCTGTCGGCGTCATAGGCGGCCATGTCGGCGCGCATCAGCGCAGCCGTGTAACGGGCRACRTCCAGACCGGTCTTGAAGCGGTTCTGCAGGCGCATGCGCGCCACGGCYTCGGCGGTRACGCCGTTCCAGGTGTCCTTGGTCTTGAGCAGCGCTTCGGCCGCCTCAAGCTCGCTCTGATAGGAAGCCGGTCCCTGGATGGCCCGGTCGCTGATCCCGCGCGGTTGGAAGTTCATGTCCGTGATCCCTTCGGTGACGAAATAACTGGGCTCTTTTGTAAGCCCAGTCTCGCCGGGAGCTAGACCTGGCGCGGAAAACTTGTCATAACTTACAAGAAACTATTGTATTGTTGTAAGAATCTTACAATCGATGGATTAGGCGATGGCAACCTCAAGCGCCCGTTCCGTTTTCATGGGGCCCCGGCTGCGCCGGCTGCGGCGCGATCTCGGGCTGACCCAGGCCGACATGGCAGCCGATCTGGAGATCTCCGCCCCCTATGTCGCGCTGCTGGAACGCAATCAGCGGCCGGTGACCGCCGACATGCTGCTTCGCCTCGCCCGCACCTACAAGATCGATCTGGCCGATCTCGCCGGCGACGGCGGCGCCGATCACACCGCGCGCATGCAGTCGATCCTGAAGGAACCGATGTTCGCCGACATCGACATCCCCGCGCTCGAGGTCAGCGACCTCGCGGTCAGCTATCCCGGCATGACCGAGGCGTTCCTGCGCCTCTACACCGCCTATCGCGAGGAACAGCTGGCGCTGGCGGAGCGAAGCGCGCCGGACCTCGCAGGCGGCGCGTCCTTTCCGGGGCAGGAGAATTTCGACGCCAATGATCCGGTCGCGGAGGTCAGGCGGTTCCTCGCCGCGCGGCGCAACAATTTCGCCAATCTCGACGACGCAGCCGAACGCCTCGTCCACGAGCCGGCCGGCCCGGCCGGATTTATCGAGCGACTGCGCGAGCGTCACAAGCTCCAGGTCCGCTATCTGCCGCCCAACGTCATGCTCGGCTCGATCCGGCGGCTGGACATGCACCGCAGGCAATTGCTGCTCGAGGACTCGCTCGACACCGCGGGCCTCAACTTTCAATTGGCCAAGCAGCTCGCCTATCTCGAACTCGAAGACGAGATCAGCGCGGCGGTGGAGGACGGCAAGTTCACCAGCAAGAGCGCCGAGTTGCTGGCACGCCGCGCGCTCGGCGCCTACGCGGCGGCCGCGCTGATCATGCCGTACTCCGTGTTCGCAAAGGCAGTCGAGGCGCGTCGCTACGATCTGGAAGCACTGGCGCGCCAGTTCGGCACCAGCTTCGAGCAGACGGCGCACCGTGTCACGACCCTGCAGCGGCCGGGTCTCGAGAAGGTGCCGTTCTTCCTGATCCGCGTCGATCCGGCCGGCAACATCTCCAAGCTGCTCGACGGCGCCGGCTTCCCGTTCGCCAAGCATGGCGGCGCGTGCCCGCTATGGTCGGTGCACGGCATCTTCAAGACGCCGCGCCAGATCGTGACGCAATGGCTGGAATTGCCCGACGGACAGCGCTTCTTCTCGATCGCCCGCACCGTGACCGCCGGCGGCGGCGCGTTCGGCGCCATCCGGGTCGAGCGCGCGATCGCGATCGGCTGCGCAGCGGAGCATGCGAGCCAGCTGATCTACACGCGCGAGGGACAGGGGCCGAACGCCGAAGAGCCCACACCGATCGGCGTCGCCTGCCGCGTCTGCCATCGTCCGCGATGCGCGGCGCGATCGGCGCCGCCGATCGGGCGCGAGATCCTTCCCGACGATTTCAGAACCTCGAGCGTCCCGTTCGGCTTCTCGGCGGACTGACCTGCTCGATCACCCCTGCGGCCGGTTCTGGTCGTACAGCACCCGGGCGCGGATGGTGCCGTCGATGGCCCTCAGATCGGCGAGCAGCGCCTCGCCCTCGCCGCCCACCACGTCGGTCTCCAGCACGACGTAGCCGACCTCCGGGTCGGTCTGTAGATACTGCGCCAGGATGTTGATGCCGTGCCGGGAGAGCGCGTCGTTGACCTGGCGCATGACGCCGGGAACGTTGCGGTGAACATGGATGAACCGGGTGCCGGTCGGTCCTGTCTCTTATACACATCTAGATGTGTATAAGAGACAGCCGGGAGAGCGCGTCGTTGACCTGGCGCATGACGCCGGGAACGTTGCGGTGAACATGGATGAACCGGGTGCCGGTCGGTCGCGCCGGCAATTGCACCTGCGGGAAATTGACGGCGCCGACGGTCGAGCCGACATCGGAATAGTCGATCAACTTGCGCGCCACCTCGCCGCCGATGCGATCCTGCGCTTCCTCCGTCGAGCCGCCGACATGCGGCGTCAGGATGACGTTGGGCAGTCCCTGCAACGGCGAGACGAAGCGCGCCTCGTTCGACACCGGCTCGACCGGAAACACATCGACCGCCGCGCCCGCCAGCCGGCCCTCACGCAAGGCACTCGCCAGCGCGTCGAGATCGACCACCGTGCCGCGTGAGTTGTTGATCAGATACGCCTCGGGCTTCATCAGCCGAAGCTGGGCCGCGCCGATCATGTTGGCGGTCGCCGGCGTCTCCGGCACGTGCAGCGAGACGACATCGCTGGCCGCGAGCAGTTCGTCGAGCGTGTCGACCGGCTCGGTGTTGCCGTGACGCAGCTTGTCGGTGTGATCGAAATAGATCACGCGCATGCCCATCGCTTCCGCGAGGTTCGACAGCTGCGAGCCGATATTGCCGTAGCCGACGATGCCGAGCGTCTTGCCGCGCACCTCGCGGCTGCCGTCGGCGGACTTGTCCCAACCGCCGGCATGCGCGGAGACCGACCGCGGAAAGATCCGGCGGAACAGCATCACGATTTCAGCGATGGTCAGCTCGGCCACGCTGCGCGTGTTGGAGTATGGCGCATTGAAGACCGGGATCCCGAGCTTTCGCGCGGCATCGAGATCGACCTGGTTGGTGCCGACCGAGAAGCACCCGACGACCAGCAGGCGGTCGGCGGCATCAAGAATCTCCGCGGTCAATTGGGTCCGCGAGCGAATGCCCAGCATATGGACCCCCGACAGCGCCTGCCTGAGCTCCGCGGGTCCCAGCGCCTTAGGCAGGCGTTGCAGCTCGGTGTAGCCGTTCGCCTCGAACATCCGGACCGCGGAATCGTTCACGCCCTCCAGCAACAGGACGCGTATCTTGGTTTTGGGAAGCGACAGCATCATCGATATCCAGATTTGCAGGGGTCAGGGCCAATTCCGCGCGAGTGCAGTTTCGCGCCGGTCAGGCGACAATATAGAGGACAATTGCGTCGGAGACCGCCGGCTTGCCCCGGCCGTCTGGCACAATCCGCATAGCCGTCCTGCCCCGATGTCCCGAAAGGAAACCGTTACCGCGAGCCACGAAAGACGTGCGACACCGCTCGGCGGCCAAGACCGCGGCCGTCAACTTGACCGGGGACGGGAATGAGAGGAAAAAACCCTCGGGGAAGATGGTCGGAGTGGCAGGATTCGAACCTGCGACCCCTGCGTCCCGAACGCAGTGAGCATCTTCTAAGTTATTGATATTTCTCGATGTGGCAGTCGTTTCCGTCCCGTTTTGTTCACGGTCGTTTCACCCAATTCGTTGCGATTTCGTTGCGGCATTCTTGAAGCGGTACGGGCGTCGGTAATTCATGGGGCATCTTTAGATGACCAGTGTATCTCCGGCCGAGGTTAAGAGCCCGCTCTTATCCAGGAGAAGTCAATAATCGTTAGTCCCGCAAGCGGAAGATATTTCACTGTGCCGCCCCGTCATGAGATAGAGCCACAGCAAGAGCTTCGCCCTCTACGGGAGACACCTGCCCAAGCTTGCCGAGGCCTGGCGATGACTTCGTCAGCTTCCACGGCGTGGCTGACAATTTGTAAGGGGCGCCAGGCATTCGGAGTCCAGAGGCTGGATCACGAACGAAAAAACCTCTATGTCGCAGTTGTTCGCTCGCGAGCACATCGGCTGGCCCTGAGACCGGGGCAATCGGGACGCGCCATCGTTGTGCCCCTTTGTATAGTTCGACCTTGGTGTGCGCCATTTGCGAACGGTTTGAATACCGCATTGAAGCGCCCGATCGCTTCAGCGCTGCTCAGGTAGACAGGATCGCTCCAAGGCGAAGCTTCGAAGACGGATGCGCCGGAAACGCCCTCGTTCGCCAACCAACGAACGAAGTTATTCCACAGCTTGGTTTCACCGATGCCGCCAGCGAGAAGATAGATCTCGCCATCCTTGCACTCATAGATGCCGGTTCCCGCTTGTCGTCGTACCCCACCCTCGCGGCGACGAACGCGTTGCTCCAGTTGATACGTCTGGGCCGCATTTTCCAACGCCATTACGACAGCCTCCTGAATCGAGACGTCGATACAATCTCCGCCTCCACCCGCTTCCGCGCGAAGAAGCGCGGTCAAAGAGGCCACGGCGGCAAATTGTCAATCGGCCCTTTAATTGCGGTTTGTTGTCAAGCCACTTCCTTACTTTCCTTGCTCTCCACCCGGCACGGCGGTAGCGCTTGCCCCGTTGGAGCTGGTCGGGGTTGCGGAGACGGGGCGAGCGCGGCTGACATACGATTGTTAGCCGGGCATTGGATCGACTTGGCCTGCTGATGCATCGCTGGGGTCATGGTCCTTTCCGAGGTCGCGGAGCGCCTCATGATGATGTCCGGGTCGGGCGCCTCAACGTGTCCAACGGAGTGCGGACGAGCCGCCACCAGCCGATTGACCGAGGTCACCACAACCGCCGTCCCAGCGGGACATCGCCAGCCCGGCGGACCGGACTAGGAACTTATGAGATGCGATCAGGCCGGCTGCGGCTGGCCCCAATTGAATGATGTCCCGTCGACCCAGACGCAGTGGAGGATGACGGCGATCTTCCGGGCGATGGCGACCTTAGCCTTCTTCATGCCGATCCGCTTGGCGAGCTTCATCCCCCAGGCCTTTAGGGAGGACCATTTCTTCGTCCGATAAAGCAGAACGGTCGCCGCCTCGAACAAGTAAGTTCGGAGCAGTCGGTCGCCCCATCGTGATATCTTGCCATTGGTGTCAGTTTCGCCAGATTGGTTGCGCCGAGGTGTAAGACCCAGATAGGCGCCGACGCGCGATGCCGATCGAAAGCGCGATGGGTCATCAATCGTGTGGCGGAACGTTAGGGCAGTCACCACGCCGACACCAGGAACCGTCATCAGGCGGCGCGTCGTCTCGTCCGACTTTGCCAACCGGCGGACTTCGTCGTCGAACTTGCCTTGCTGTTTGCAGATATGCTCATGGATTGACAGCAGCGGCGCGGTCACATCGAGGAGTTGATGATCTTCGCCCAACAGCTCGCGAACCTGGTTCCGGAACTGCAGGCCGATCGCGCGTGGGAACAGCAATCCGTACTCTTTGATCAGGCTACGGACCTGGTTCTCGATATCCCGACGAATGCTCACGAGCCGTGATCTCGCGACGAGTATCGCACGGACCTTTTGACTTTCCTCGCTCTTGACTTTGACTTCTCGATACCATCCGACCCGCACCAGTTCGGCCAGACCTCGAGCATCATTCTGATCGCTCTTGTTCATGCGCACTGACAAAGCCGCGTGCGCATGCCGAGCGTCGATGCAGACCACCGGAAGATCGACCCTACGAAGTTCATGCCACAGCCAACTCGCCATCGCCCCGGTCTCAAAACCGATGCGCTCCGCGTGCGGTGCCCGCTTGCGAAGCAGCGCGGTGAGCGCCCCCGGATCGGACTTGGCTTTTCCCTCGAACAAGACCTGACCTGCTTCGTTGACCACGCACACCGATGTCTCTCTCTGCGAGACGTCGAGCCCAACATATTGCTTCATAACCCCCTCCGATTCGTAAGATTGCGTGAAGGCTTGAAGATAGCGGACCTTTCGTCCCGCGGGCGCCGACCGCAATTACGTCATCGTGTTCAAATTTGACGGGGGTCAATTTTGCATGCCGAATGACAGCCTAGTCACGATGAAGATCGGGATCAGCCTTGTCCTGGAGTCCGATATTGGCGCAAGCTTTTCGGGCCTGGTGTATCGCGAGGTCCGTGACGGCACTGGACCGAGCGTATTGAGCTATTCTGCCTATTGGCAAGGCGACAACGAAAATCCTGCCTTGGAAACCTTCCTGAAACTCCTTTCCGAGCGCTACCCCTCACGCTGCTTGCCAACTTGATGTGTCCGGCGAAGCCTCGCAAAAGCCCGATCCGTCGCCATGAACCCCGCCCGAGAAGCCATATCGTTGCCGGGTTATATTTGGCTCGGAGACGAAGCCAATTATCGCGGAACTAGAGTTGCTTGATTGATTCGAAGAATGATGGGTCGGCGGGAGGCAGCGATCTTGTCCCGGACCCCTTAGTTATCCCGTCTCAGCAGCGCGATCAGTTCTTCCGGGACCGGCCTGGATTTCAGCTTCTCTGGATTGGAAGGATGCGCAACGCACCAGACTCTTGTCTGCACGCATTCCACGGCTACCACCTCCCCCACCGTCAGGCAATGTCGTACCTCGAAGTTGGATCTCCTGAGCGACGCAATAGTCGAGAATATTTGGATGCGATCGTCGTAACTGATCGGACTAATGAACTTTGTGTTGAGATCAACAATGGGAAATTCGACGAACTCGAAACGACTTCTTAGTTAAGTTTTATTGCAACCAGCTGCTTTCTCGAACAGGACGTGGCAACTCCAATCGAAATACTCGATGAACAGCGGATGGAAGACAATGCCGGCCGGGTCGCAATGGCCCCACTCCACGACGAGATCGCGACGACTGACTTTGAACTCGCCATTGACGAATCCTGGCACCTGCTTGCATGGCTCTTCACTTGTCTACTTCGGCAGAACGACCGTCTTCAATCCGCTTCGCAGAACGCGATGCTTGAAGTGGCACTTCACGGCGTGCGCCGCAGCACGACGCTCGTGAAGCGAGCTGCTTTCCACTGCAATCGGTAGACAGCGGAAGGTAACTCACGGCATCTATGGCGAGTCCACCCGTAGCGACAGAGTCAGGTTTGCGAATCGATACTCGGCGGCACGATCCAGCGGCTCGCTCCGCCATCATTGATGTGGCCTACGGGCACTCTTGATAGCCGCTCTCACCGATTTTGTTAGACGATGTTGCGTGAACCTGCAGATGATCGCGCGAAAGACGCCTGCGACGCCGGACGGCATCACGTAAATGACCGCGATTAGCAACAGACCGTACACCGCACCGGACAGCCCCTTCGAAATGTGCTCGGCGATGTTCGGTACGAACAGCAAGAAGGCCCCACCGAATAGCGCGCCGGGCAGCCAGCCGACGCCCCCGACGACGAGGCCGACGAGAAGGCCAATCGAAAGCGTCAGCGTAAAGCTGTCAGGCGCAACGAACTGCACGCTGATAGCACCAAGCGCGCCAGCCACTCCCGTATAGAGGGCCGAGAGGCCGAACGCGCCGGCCCTATAGAGCGAAATGTTAATTCCCATGGAACGCGCTGCTATCGGATTGTCGCGGATCGCCAACAGCGCGCGTCCCGAACGACTCATCACTAAGTTTCGCGCGGCGATGTACAATATCGTGCCGACAATCAGCGTGAAATAGTACACCCACTGGTCTTGATTTAGCGGCAGGCCGAACGGAGCGTCAGGCTTTGCGATGACGATCCCCTGCACGCCGCCGGTCCAACGTTGGAGTGGCGAGAGCTTTAGGATTTGAGGCGTGGCCGCGGCGAGCGCGAAGGTCGCGAGCGCGGAGTAAACGTCCGCGAGCTTGAGCGCCGAGAGGCCGAGCATGAAGCCGAACACAAAGCAGATTACTCCGGCGATCGGCAGCGTCCAGACGTAGCTCATTTCAGCGTGCTCCATCAGCATTGCCGCCGTATAAGCACCAACCGCAAAGAAGGCTGAGTGGCCGAGCGAAAACTGGCCGTTGAACCCGGTCAGAAGATTCAAACCGACGATGGCGATGGCGTAGACCATCGTCAACGTGAGCTGGAACATCACGAAATTCTTCGTGAATGCCGGCATCACGAGCGCGAGGGCGAACAGAGCAAGGAAAGCCATGTGCTGCGCTTGCCGCTTGGACTTCGCCTCCGGCGCAGCCGGACTTGCAATCGCTGCATCCGCGCCTTCAGGGGCCTCACCGATGTGCTGGGTAACGACAGATCCCTCGCGAGCAGACATGTCAGACTCGCGAGACGACGACGCGGCCGAAAAGGCCTGCCGGCTTGATTGCGAGCACCGCAACAATCACCACGAGTGCGATGGGAAGCTTGAGTTCGCCGCCGACGACCGGGATATATGTCCCCGCGAGATTCTCGATTACGCCGACAGCGACGCCGCCGAGCACCGCGCCGCCTGGACTCGACAGGCCGCCGAGCACTGAGCCGGCGAAGCCGTAGAGCAGAATCGATATCATCATATTCGGCTCGAGGAACACGACCGGTGCGATCAGCATGCCGGCGATCGAGCCGAGCGCCGCGGCCATGCCCCAGCCAAGCGCCGTCATCCAGGAGACGCGGATACCGACCAGCCGCGATGAGACGGGATCGGCGGCTGCGGCTCGCATCGCGAGACCAACGCGTGTGTAGGCGAAGAACGCGTAAAGCAACAACAATAGGATGAGCGTCACCGCAATCATGCCCCCCTGGTGCGCGGAGATTAGGCTCGACCCAAACAGGGAAGACGATCCGAAAGGCGAGGGAAAGGTCCTGACCGAAAAGTCCCAGATGAAGCCAGCCAGCGAATTGAAGATCGAATAGAGCGCAATGAAGACTACGACATGGCTGAGCACCGGCGCGTTCTCGATCGGCTTAAATGCGATCCGTTCGATCGCAACGCCGGCGATGAACGACAATATGACGGTGAGTGCAAAGGCAAGCCAGTACGGCGAGCCCCATTGCATTAGCTGCCATGCGAAAAAGGTCGAGAACATCGCCATTTCGCCCTGCGCGAAATTCAGATGGCCGATCGCCTGGTAAATCATAACGATGGCTATCGCCATACAAGCGTAGATCGCACCTGTAGATATGCCCGCAAGAACCTGTTGGGTGAATAGTTCCATCCCCGATAACTCCTAGTAGCCGAGGTACGAACGGCGGACGTTCTCGTCGGTGCCGATCTGTTTGGCCGAGCCGGACATCACGATCGATCCGGTCTCAAGAAGATAGCCCTCGTCGGTGATGCCGAGCGCCAGCGCGGCATTCTGCTCGACGATCAGCATCGAGGCCTTCTCCTGACGGTTCAACGCGAAAAGAATGTCGAACATTTCCTTGACGACCAGCGGGGCGAGGCCGAACGAGGGCTCGTCGAGCAGCAAAAGACGCGGCCGCAGCATAAGCGCGCGAGCTATAGCGAGCATCTGCTGCTCGCCGCCCGACAGCGTGCCGGCCTGTTGCTGGCGCCGCTGCCGCAGACGAGGAAAATGGTCGTACATCTTGTCGATGTCCCTCCCGATGTTCGCCTTGTCCTTTCGGCTAATCGCGCCGAGCCGGAGATTCTCCTCTACCGTCATGGTGCTGAACGTGCCTCGACCCTCCGGCACGTGTGCAACGCCGAGCCGCGCGATGTCCTCAGTCGAGCGCCCGACGAGAGTCTCGCCCTCGAACAGAATTTCTCCCGCGCATTTCACCATGCCGCACACCGCCCGAAGCGTCGTCGTCTTTCCGGCGCCGTTCGCGCCGAGCAGCGTCGTAATGCCGCCCTCCATCAGCCCGAAAGAGAGCCCATGCAGCACACGCACCTGCCCGTAGGAGGCAGTGAGATTCCTGACTTCCAGAAGCATAGTCATGCGGCCTCTCCGCCGAGATAGGCGCGGATCAGTTCGGGATCCTTGCGCACGATGTCCGGCGGTCCTTCCGCGATCTTCTTGCCGAAGTTCAGCGCGACGACATTGTCGGAGATCGACATCACCAGACCCATGTGATGCTCCACGAGCAGCACCGTGACCTGGCGATCATCGCGAATCTGCTTCACGAGGCGGCCAAGCTCGTGCACCTCGTCGTGATTGAGGCCGCCCGCGGGCTCGTCGAGCAGCAGCAATTTCGGTCGCGCGGACAATGCGCGCGCGAGTTCCACGCGCTTCTGGGTGCCGAACGGCAGACCCGCCACCACACGATCGGCGACATCGCTGAGCTCCAAATAGTCGATCAATTCCCGCGCCGTCGCATTGAGCTCGGTTTCCGTGCGGCGCGCACCGCGCAGGCGCAGCGAATCACCAAGGAAATTGCTCGTGGTGCGCGAATGACCGCCGATCAACACGTTCTCCCGCACGGTGAGCCGAGAGAACAACGCAACGTTTTGAAACGTGCGGCCGATGCCGATCGCCGGCATCTCATGCGCCGGACGCCCAAGAATGCTTTTGGATTCGAACAGGATGTCCCCAGCTGTTGGCGTATATAAACGGCTGAGGCAATTGAACATCGACGTCTTGCCTGCACCATTCGGTCCTATCAGGCCGAGCACCTGGCCTTTCACTAGCTTGAACGAGACTCCATCAAGGGCGACTATCCCAGCGAAGCGCAATGCAATGTCGCGAACATCGAGAAGCGGCTGATCGCCAACTTGGTCACTATGTGCCATATGCTGATGCCACCATAGCGAGAAACTCCTCTAGGACGAGCACTGTAAATCGATGTTGGACCGGCCACGGTTTGGGCGCTGTATTCGCGTTCATTTCTCGGCAGCGCTGTCTGACAAGTCCGGTGCTTTGGACTCCGTGCGGGGAGGGAGTGCGCCGATTCACGCTTATCAACTCACTCAACTTGACCACTCCAGCGACTCATTGTCGCCTCCCAACGAGGGCGCCGCGCCAAGCACTTCCCCTTCATCGTCAGAAAAGTGAATCGGTTGTCTCACTGCTCTTCGTCCATCGCTCAATCTCGCGAAGAGTTTGCGCACGACAAAGTGGGGATCTGTGATCACTTCGTCCGGACTGAGCACCGGCGCCCATGCGGTGTCGCAGGCGCTCAGAACCTGCTCCCAATGCGCGCGCGGATATAGCGCGACTTTTTGCGCAAGGCGAGTGCGTAAATCCGCGGCGCGGCGCGACCGCGTCGGCGTGTCCAGATCCCGTAAATCGTCAAGACCGAGAGCAACAACAAGATTCTTCCAGAGGTGGTCTTCGTGCGTAATCGAGAGATTAATCCAACCGCCATCGCTGCAGCGGTAGTTCCCGTACCCGGGCTGCAAGATCACGAACGGTTGAGCGCGATTTAAAAGTGGGCCCAAAATGGTCGTCATGGCGCTGACCAGGCAATCGGACATGGCGATGTCGATGGTAGCTCCGTCGCCGGAGCTCTGGCGGTGAACCAGCGCGGATGCAATACCGAAGGCTGCGAACAGTCCAGAGAGCACGTCTCCCCATGGAACATACGGATGCGCGGCGCCTGCATCCTCACGACCGCTCAGCAGCCCGCCGAGCGCCTGCAGCGATAGGTCATGGGCTGCGCGGTCTCGATAGGGCCCGGTTTGTCCGAATGCCGAGATGGACACGTATATCAGGCGCGGATCGTTTGCGCGTAACTGGGCTGCGCCCAACCCAAGCCGATCCGCCACCCCCGGTCGTGACCCCTCAATGAAGACATCGGAGTAGCCGATCAATGACAGAAGACGCTTCCGATCATCGGCGCGTTTTGCATCGATTGTGATGGATCGCTTGTTACGATTGAGCGACTCATAGAACACCGGCATCGCCCGTGTCGGGTCGCCCTCCGGGCGTTCGACCATGACGACATCCGCGCCGAGGTCCGCGAGCAGCATCGTCGCATAGGGACCCGGATACTGCCCCGCCATGCACAACACACGGGTTCCTCTTAATGGCAGCCCCTGGCCTCCGGCTAATTGTGGCGCGCTCTTGGCATTCATTGAATGGCCGACACACCGAGGATAGCGCGCCCAATGATCAACTGCTGGATTTCTGACGTGCCTTCCGGAATGGTCAACATTCGCGCATCTCGAAACAGTTTCTCGACTGGATATTCCGTCGAAAGCCCGTATGCCCCATGGATTTGGATCGCCTTCGACGTGATGCGGACAGCAGCTTCGGTTGCATACCACTTCGCCATGCTAGTCTCGGCGTCACAGCGTACGCCGCGGTCGACCATCGCAAGCGCCCGATAGGCAAGCAGTTTGGAGGCGTCGAGTTCCGTCGCCATTTCAGCTATCATGGCCTGGATCAACTGGTGGCCTGCGATCGGCTTACCCCATTGGACACGCTCACGCGCGTAGCGCACTGCCGCATCAAACGCCGCCTGGGCGATCCCGATTGAATACAGAGCGACGTTTGGGCGCATTTTCTGGAAATTGCGCAACATATTGGTGAAGGCCACGCCGGGCTTGCCGATCATATTGGTGGCGGGCACGCGCACCTGATCGAAGATCACCTGCCCAGTCGGCCAGCTATTCAGACCGAGCTTGTGAATTTCCTTAGTTTGATAACCGTGCGTGCGCTCTACGACGAACATCGCGATCTCGCCGCTCTCGAGTTTCACGAGCGGCAGGCAGATATCCGACAGGGTGGCGTTTGAGATCCAAGTCTTTTCGCCGTCGATGACGTATTCGTCGCCGCTGAGCGTGGCGCGCGCGCGCAGCAATCCAACGTCCGAACCGGCGCCGGGTTCTGTGATCGCGACCGAAGGTATTACCTGTCCCGACAGCAGACCAGGTATGAACCGATCGGCGAGAGCGGCGACACCCGACTCGTGCAGGAGGCTGCATACTCCATCGACCAGTGCGATTGCCGCGGCGAGGTCTGCAGATACATAGGCCAAGCGTTCGTAAAGAAGCCCGGTTGTGACGGCGTCAAGCCCGTTGCCGCCCAATTCCACGGGCAGCTTGCTGTTGCCGAGGCCCATGTCTATCAGCCGTTTGAATGTCGCACGCCAGACCTCCCGCGGCCATATCTGCTCTCGGTACTTCTGGACCAGAGGAGCGATCTCTTTGTCCCTGAACCGGACGAAGTTATCGACGATTAATCGCTGATCTTCGGTTAGTTCGAATATCATCTACAGATCTCCTATCAGCGTGCCGGCGGCTGTCCGCCAGCGTCGATCCGAATGACCGCGCTGTTTATGTATGAGTTTTCCGCCAGATGAACGGCCAGCCCGGCATATTCAGCAGGGTCGCCTGCACGCTTCGGGAACTCAAGCTGCGACACCAGCCCTTCCATGATGTTCGGCGGGAGACCTGCGGACATCCCGGTCGCGAACAATCCAGGCGAGATCGTGTTAACCCGAATGCCCAAGCTAGAAAGATCACGAGCGATCGGACGTGTCATGCCGGCTACGCCGGCCTTACTAGCAGCGTACGCAACCTGGCCCATCTGACCTTCGGTCGCCGCAACAGACGCAGTGTTGATGATCACACCACGCTCGCCATTTGCGTCCGGTTCGTTCTTTGCCATTTCGGCCGCGGCAAGTCGAAGCACATTGAAGGTACCGACTAGATTGACGTCAATAACGCGCTTGAATTTATCAAGCTCCAGGGGCAAGCCGCGGCTGACCGTCTTGCCCGGATCGGGGATGCCCGCGCAGTTGATGCACACATGAACACGACCCAGCGCATCGATGACGGCAGCGATCCCCGCCGCAACGGATTCTTCCTTAGCGACATCGACCTCGGCGAAGACCACGCGATCTCCAAGTTCCGCTTTCAACGCCTGCCCCAGCTCCACGTTGCGGTCGAATATTGCCACCGACGCGCCCTTGGCGTGAAACGCACGAATGCAGGCCGCTCCGAGTCCCGACGCACCACCCGTGACGATGGCGACTTTGCCTTTCAAGTTCATGATTCTATTTCCTTGTGCGATTAAAAGAGGACTCAGTAGCCCTTGAATTGCGGAACGCGCTTTTCGTTGAATGCGAGCAGCCCCTCAGCAAAGTCGTGGCTGAACATGTAATTGCGTGACACAGTGAACTCGTGTCTGAGCGCCACGTCGATCGATTGCTCAGCGGTGTCTCGGACGAGTTCCTTCATCCGTCGCAAGACGAGCCCGCTCTTGGCAGCGAGCTTTTCGGCAAGCGCCTGCACTTCGCTCTCCAACGACTCGTCGTCGACTACGCAATTGACTAATCCGGAAGCGACGAGGGTCTCCGCTGGCACCAGGTCGCCTGTGAACATGAGATACTTTGCCTGAATCGGCCCCAGCAAACGGGTCAGCCAGACAGAGTTTCCGCCGCCGGGCAATAGGCCGAAGTTGCTGTGCGCATCGCCGACCTTCGCGCGCTTGGCGGCATAGATCAGGTCGCAACAAAAAGCGATTTCGAGGCCTCCGGCGCAAGTGACGCCATTGAGGGCTGCGATGGCTGGTTTCGAAAATGATCGCAGTTGTGTGAACAAAGCCTGGCTCCATTCGAGGTAACCAGGCTCCCCGGTCGGCGGTGCGGTAGGATCGACATTCACCGCCAGATCCGTCCCTGAACAGAACGCCCTGCCGCGGCCCGACAGAACGAGGATTTTGGTGTCGCTGTCGCTCTCAGCTCTCTTGAGAACGTCGGCCATTTCCAACATCATTTTGCCGGTCATGGCATTCATCGCCTGCGGCCGATTAAGGTAAAGCCAGAGGACCGCGCCTCGTTGCTCGACCGCTATGTCTGAGTAATCCATAACGCCTTTCCTCTCATGCTAGATTTTGCGGGCTCTGCCGGTCCAATAAGGTTCTCGGAGCTTGCTCTTGAGGACCTTGCCGACAGGGCTGCGGGGCAGGTCTTCGACGATCTCAAAGGACTTCGGCACTTTGATCCCGCTGAGATGGTTGCGGCAGAAGGTCTCGAGTTCCTGCGCGCTGATGTTAATTCTGCCTTTCAGCTGGACGACCGCCTTGACGGCCTCGCCCCACTTTTCGTCGGGGACGCCGATGACCGCGCAATCGAGCACCGCAGGGTGTCGCGCGATGGCCTGCTCAACCTCGGCGGGATAGATATTAAAGCCGCCGCTGACGATCATGTCCTTCTTGCGGTCGACGATGTAGAGGTAACCCTCCTCGTCGAAGTATCCGATATCGCCTGTATGCAACCACCCGCCGCGGATTGTTTGTGCGGTCTGATCAGGGTCTTTGTAGTAACCCTTCATAAGATTCAGCGACTGCACGCAGATCTCGCCGCGCTCGCCGACACCGAGTTGCCGATCGTCGTCGTCTTGGATGCTTATGCGCGCCGTCATAACTGGGCGCCCACAACTTGATAGCCTAATCTTCGCCTTCGGATCATCGCCAACCACGTGCTCTCGTTGAGGGAGAAACGTCAGGTTCGGCAATGATTCCGTTTGTGCGTATGCCTGACACAAGACCGGGCCGAATATCTCCAACGCTTCCTTGAGCTTCTCCTCGAAAATCGGAGCTCCGGCGTAGAGGATGCACCTTAACGACGAATAGTCGCGCTGGCGCACCGTTGGATGAGCCAGCATCATGTAAATAGCGGTCGGCGGAAGGAAAATATGCGTGACTCGATATCGCTGGATCGAGTCCAGAACTCGCTCGACGTCGAAACCTGGGAGCACTACGTTCGTGCTCATTGTATGTGACACGCAGAGCGCGAGGCCGCCTGCAGCGTGAGTCATCGGCGCTGTCACGAGGTAGACGGGTCGATATTGCCCGACGTCCATGTGCATCGCGAGAGCCATGACTTCGTAGCTCCGATGCGTATGCATCACGCCTTTCGGACGGCCTGTCGTCCCGCCGGTATAAGGGATGACCGCGAGGTCTTCGAAGTCATAAGGAAGGTCGATTGGGCTAGATGGATCGCGATCGGCGAAGTCGTCCAACGCCTTGCCGAATTCGTCGGCACCATCAATTGCAATGTAGTGCCGGACCTTCGGGCACGATCTCATCGTCTCGGGAATTATCGCTCTGCTCGGCTTGTCGTAAAACAAGACTTGTACGTCCGCGTGATCGAGCTGATAGGCGGTCTCCTCCGCGACGTTCCGAGGACTGACGGGTATCCACACGCAGCCCGCGCGCAAAAGTCCAAGTACGCACACAAATGCACGCGCTGAATTGTGGCTAACGACCGCCACGTGCGAGCCCGGTTTTACACCCGCATTTAAAAGCGCATGGGCGATCCTCTGCGAGGACTGCTGCGCCTGACGGTAGGTCAAAGTCGCATCGTCGCCGATCAAGAAAGGATGATCCGGCGAGCGGGCTGCACCCTTATCGAAATAGTCGATCAGTCGCATGGCGTGTTGCTCTCAAGTCAGCCGTTCAACAGATCGCCAAAGACCGTCCATTCCTTGCCATCAAATCGCTGCATCCGGAATTGACGCAATGGGCGCAGATCGGTCGGAGAGGTGTTGACGCGGATCCCCGGGAGCAGCAGAGGGAGCTCAATATTCCTTAGGTTGCTCGCTTGCCGCATGAGGTTTTCTCGCGTCACATCGTTACCGCATGCAATCAGCACCCGAATCACCAGATCCGCCACGGTGTAGCCGAGCACCTGCTGAAGATCGTTGGGGCTGCTGCCCGGGAGGGCTTCCTTGAGCCAAGCTAGGTAATTCCGCATTCCGGCGTCCTCGGCCCATTGTGGATCGGTCGGGTCCTTCAGAAATGATGTCGCCACAATTCCGGTGGAGCGCTCGAGTCCGGCAGGTTCTAGGGTCGCGGCCACGCTCGCGGACGGATTGACGATGATGCGCGCCGGCTTCCAGTTGAGCTCATCCGCCCGGCGGATCGCCTGAGCGGTAGCACGAGGTGTGCCGCCGATGAAAAACACATTCGCCTTGCTCGCCGCGAGCTGCACGACCTGCGAGTCGACGGTTGGGTCGGTAGGCTCGACCGTCCGTGTATCGACAATCGCCGATACTAACGGGCCGAGGCCGTCTCGCAGAGACTTGTCGTACTCGCGGCCGTTCTCGTCATTACTCGTAAGGATCGCAATGCGAGGATTCGGAAGAGAGCGGATATAAGCGGCGACAGCCCGCCCTTCGAGCGTGTAGTTGGGAATAAACCCCATAGTCCACGGAAGGTTCTGGGGGTCATTCCAACGGGAAATGCCGCTCATCACAAACAGGTTAGGAACCTTATTCCGGTTGAGATAGCGGTAGGTCGCAAGATTCGTGGAAGTTCCGAGGCTGCCGACGATCGCAAACACCTCGTCGCTTTCAACAAGCTTGCGGATGTTTTCGACCGCCTTGGGCGGTGAATAGCTGTCGTCCTCACTAAGCAGACGAACTTTACGACCATTGACGCCGCCTTTCGTATTCACCGAGGCGATGAAAGCCTGCATCGCCTTGCCGTAGCCGCTGCCCCACGAAGCGGCTGGCCCGCTGTAAGCGACCGACTGCCCGAGCAATATCTCTTTTTCGGTTACGCCCGGCGTCTGCGCCTGAGCCGTCGCGCATGAGAGCAGCGCCGCGATTGCAAGGAATGCTGATTTTTGCATGCTCGTCTCCCTAGATTTCGAGGCTCCATATTGACCTCTCGGCTTCTACTTTTCGTTTTCAACCGGCGCGGCCGAGGATCGTGACGCAACACGCGGCTTCTTCGACCTCGATGAAGCCACCGCCGTTCTGCGCAATCGCGAACCTCGCGTTTTCGACCTGTCGCCCGGACGCGCGCCCGCGCAATTGCTGGGTAAGTTCGTAGATCTGCGCCAGACCCGTGGCGCCCAGTGGATGGCCTCGCGATTCAAGACCCCCCGAGGGATTGACCGGGATGCGACCGCCGACGGTGGTGTCGCCGCGCTCCGCTATAACGCCGCCCTCGCCAAACGTGCATAGGCCGAGCGCCTCCGTTTCTGCGATCTCGCCGTAAGCACTGGCGTCATGCACTTCGGCCACCGACAGGTCGGAAGGGCCAATGCCCGCCATTTCATATGCGGCGTTCGACGCTATGCGCGTAACGTGATGGTCAAGATCGTCAACTTCTCGGTTCGACCCGCTTCGCAGGACGCAAGCCAGCACGCGCACGGGAGTAGCATTGGGGTGGCGTTTGGCGGCTTCCTTCGAGCAGACAATGACTGCGCTTGCGCCGTCGCTGATCGGCGCACACATCGGCACCGTCAGCGGATAGGAAACGGCGCGTCCTGCGAGCACCTCGTCGATCGTAAACGGCTTGCGGAAGTGAGCCATCGGATTGTGCACGGAATGGCAATGGTTCTTGGCCGCGACGGCGGCCAGCTGGCGCTGCGTCGATCCGAACCGCTGCATGTGTAGCCGCGCTGAAGCAGCATAGCTGTCCATCAGTATGCTGCGAGGCCCGCTTTTGTCTACCTGGACTTCAAGCGGCGCTAGTCGAGGACCGTTACGCTCCAAGAAGCTTTCGGCCTGCGCGATATCCGCAGGCTGGTTGAACACCTTGAACCGGGCGTCGCGATCTTCCGTGTTTAGCTTTTCCACGCCAACCGCCAGAACCACGTCAGCAAGGCCAGTGCGTACGTAGTCGTAGGCGATTGATAGTGCGGAACTCGAACTTGCGCAGGCGTTCTCAACATTGAGAACCGGAATCGTGGCAATGCCCATCTTGCGGAGCGCAAACTGGCCGGGAACGACGTAATTTCCTGACAATGCCGGCTGTACGACAGAGCCGTAGATCGCCATGCCGATGCTCTCGGTGGCCGCGCCGCAGTCTGCGAGCGCGCTTCGGACCGCCGTCGCTGTCAAATCATCGTGCGTTTTGTCGAGGTAAGTTCCGAACGGTGTCATTCCGACCCCAAGAATATAGACTTCGCGCATGTAGCCTCACAGTTTTGGGAATTTCAATTGGACGGGACCGGCTCGCCGCAAACAGCTTTGTTTCGGAGTTAGGCGCCAACAAGTACGTCAACGGATGCCGGCGCGGCGGGCGGGTGCGGCCATCGAAGCTTGGCGCGCTGCGAGCGGACGCCCTTCATGCGCATTGACCGCTCGGAAGCGCTTTGTGGCCACTGTCTTTCGCTTGGCACCTTCATGGCGGCCCTCCTGGCTGGTTTCCTTGCCGTTTTGCCGATGCATCATTATTGTTGTGCATCACAATAGTAGTGCTAATAAATGATATTTGTAATTTGTAAAGCCCCGTTTGTGTGCCTTCCGCACCGACTAAATTTGGGGTAATGGCGCTTGATGCATTCGCGCCCAAGGAGATTCGTCATCGCAACCCGCAGAAAACCGCGACAGAACGGTCTGACGCAGCCCTCGCCAACTGCTGGCGAGAGCGTGGCCGGCGGGAATTTTCTAGCGCGACTGAGACCTGGCGTCGGCTTTGCCGTGATAGAGGCCGGTGGGCGCCTTTTGCGAGAGCTAACCAGGCTCGTCCGGTCGTCCGAGCTCTCGCTCGCAAAATTCTATGCACTCGCAGTGATCGGGGATTCACCCGGTATCACGCAGATTCAGCTCGCCGAGAAGCTCGGCGTCGACGCACCACGCGCTGTGGTCATCGTGGATAGCCTTGAAAAAATGGGCCTCGCGCAGCGGAGCGCGTCAATTCGGGACAGGCGAATACGCGCACTTCGGCTGACACTTGCCGGACAAAGAGTTGCAGAGGAAGTTGTTCAAATTAGCACGGAATTTGAACGAGCCCTAACGAGCGATATCAGCAGATCCGAGCAAAGGACTTTGATTGAACTGCTCGGCCGGCTGATTATTGATCAGAGCAGAGCAAGGGCCGCGGACCGCCGCTGACGCTTCATTTGCCGAAGCGGCCAAGTTCGGGACGCCATCAGCGCCCATCGACGGAACTGGACATAGGCTCTCTACCTCGAAGATCACCGCGATGACTTCCCGACGAGCCGGCGCGTCGGCAGCCACGCCAACGAACAGAACCGCGTAGCGCTGGGACGACCGAGGTACGGCGACCCGCGTCCGTATCAAACAACCATTTTGCGGTGGGGTGTGGGGCAGCCGGCAATCACCCATTCGGCCGCACCGTCTCCAGCCGCATTTCCTGCTAGCAGGTATATAATTTGAAATTTTCGGGGATTTAGCTTGTTGCGCAGGAGGAAGGTCATGAGGGGGGCTGTTTTCCGATGGTTTTCCGCTAAATTCCTTAGAACAGCTTCACGGAATTTTCTTGGTGAAATCAATGAGAGTCAGTGACAAGAAGGGTTTAGGGCACGGGTCGGCATCGCTCTGGAAACGCTAAATACCTGGGCGTCACATAAAGCGGTCGTGTCGGCCGTTCTGCGCCTACGCGCAATTGGATTTTCCTTATCCTATATCAATTGGAGCACTCATGACCTACCGCGCGCCCGTATCCGACATCGTCTTCATGATGAACAGCGCCGCGGGGCTTAAAGCTGGAATCGAAGATGGCATCTACGCCGATCTCGGTGACGGCATCGCCGAGGCCACGCTGAACGAGGCCGCGCGATTTGCCGAGAACGTGCTGGCGCCGCTCAACCGCGTCGGCGACCAGGTCGGCGCCAAATGGGACGACGGCACCGTCACCACCGCGCCGGGCTGGCCCGACGCCTACCGCCAGTTCGTCGCCGGCGGCTGGCAGAGCCTGACCGGCGGCCAGGATCACGGCGGCATGTCCCTGCCCCAAGTACTGCTCGCGGGCTGCCTCGACATGTGGAATGGCGCCAACATGGCGTTCATGCTTGGGCCCGTGCTTACCTTCGGCGCCATCGATGCCCTCGAGGCGCACGCCAGCGACGCGCTCAAACACACCTATCTCGCCAAGATGATCTCGGGCGAATGGCCCGCGACCATGAACCTGACCGAGCCCGGCGCCGGATCGGACCTCAATCCGCTGCGCACCAGGGCCGAGCGCGCGACCGACGGCAGCTACCGCATCACCGGGCAGAAGATCTTCATCACCTATGGCGAGCACGACATGGTCGAGAACATCGTCCATCTGGTGCTGGCCCGCCTTCCCGATGCGCCGCCCGGCACCCGCGGCATCTCGCTGTTCGTGGTCCCGAAGTTTCTCGTCAACGCCGACGGCTCGCTCGGCGCGCGCAACGACGTGCGCTGCGCCGGCATCGAGCACAAGCTCGGGATCCACGGCTCGCCGACCTGCATGATGACCTACGGCGACAACGGCGGCGCGGTCGGCTATCTCGTCGGCGAGGAAAACCGAGGCCTCGCCTGCATGTTCACCATGATGAACGACGCCCGCCTCGCCACCGGACTGCAGGGCGTCTCGATCGGCGAGGCCGCCTTTCAACATGCTCTCGCCTATGCCGGCGAGCGCAGGCAGGGACGCACGGCCGCCGGCGGCCCGGGGCCGAACGCCATCATCGGCCACCCCGACGTCAAGCGGATGCTGCTGACCATGAAAGCGCTGACCCACAGCGCGCGCGCCGTCTGCTATCTCACCGCCGGCGTGATCGACCGCTCGCGTCGCCTGAAGGATCCGGCGGCGCGCAAGGCCGCCGCCGACCGCGCGAGCCTGCTGACCCCGCTCGCCAAGGCCTATCCGGCCGACATCGGCAACGAGGTGGCCTCGCTCGGCGTGCAGATCCACGGCGGCATGGGCTTCGTCGAGGAGACCGGCGCGGCGCAATTCATGCGCGATGCCCGCATCATCCCGATCTATGAGGGAACCAACGGCATCCAGGCGATCGACCTGGTGACGCGCAAGCTGCCGCTCGACGGCGGCGGCGTGATCAAGACCGAAATCGCCGAGATGCACGCCGTGGCCGGCGAGCTGCGCGCGGCCAACGACCGGGCGTTCGGCGCTTCCGCCGACCGGCTGGCGGATGCGGTCGACGCGCTCGACCGCGCCACCGCCTTCATGCTCGACCGGCTCGGGGCTCCCGCGGACGAGGCGCTCGCCTGCGCGACGCCCTATCTGCGGCTGTTCGGGCTGGTACGCGGCGGCGCCACGCTGGCTTCCGTGGCGCTGGCGGCGCATCGCGCGCAAGTGGCCAACGGCAGCGATGCCTCGCAGGCTGGCCGGATCGCCACCGCGCGCTTCTTTGCCGAGAACATCCTGACTGCGGCGGCAGGCTTGGAAACCACGATCACCGGCTCGGCGCAATCGGTGCTGGACGCAGGCGCAGCGCTCGCGGTGTAAGCGCAGCGAATGGAGCCCACCGACGTGCGTTCCTTTGAGAGACCGCCTAGCATCCCAGCACTAGGCGCATGACGCGCGTGAGCTCGGCGCCAAACTCGTCGCCGTTGCGGTTGCCAACAAGATGGCGCGCATCGCCTGGGCGATCATGGCCAAAGGAGGATACTATCGAGCCCCGGAGCTTGCCGCAGCCGCCTGAAGAGGCCCGGCAATGGGAGCGTGAGGCGACAGCGGAGCAAGACAATCGAATTGCGAGGGTGATGACGGCGTGATGCGAAACGGTCGAGCCGTCGATTGGGACAACCCGCTTCTGGGTCATGGGCGTCAAAGCCCGTGCGAATGATTGGGACCCGATCCGCGGACTACATCAGGGCCAGCGGTCACGGTGCCGCGCAAACAGGCCGGACACATGACTTGCACCCGACCGCAAGCCGAACGTCAGATTCTTCTTGCAACGCGGGCGTCGTCCACACATGACCCGGGACCGATCTCCGAAATTCACCTAGGATCTACAGACGCAACATGGTCTTGATGGCGCGGCGCTCATCCATCGCCCGATAACCCTCGGCGGCATCGGCAAGCGGCAGCGTCAAGTCGAACACCTTGCCGGGATTGATCTTGCGTCCGAGCACCAAGTCCATCAGGTGCGGCAGGAACCGCCGCACCGGAGCGGGGCCGCCAAGCATGCCGGCCTGCGAGAAGAACAGCGATTGTCCATCGAGTTGGACACCGTGCGGCACGCCAACGTAGCCGATCATGGCGCCGGGCCGCGCGCATTGGACGGCCTGCGTCATTGATTCCTTGGTGCCCACGCATTCCAACACCGAGTCCGCGCCGATGCGCTTGGTCAGTTCCTTGATCCGGGCCACGCCCGCGTCACCGCGTTCCGCGATGATGTCGGTCGCACCGTATTCGAGCGCCAGCTCCTGCCGGGTCTTGTGACGGCTCATCGCGATGATCCGCTCGGCGCCCATCTGTTTCGCCGCAAGCACGCCCATGAGCCCAACCGCGCCGTCGCCCACCACGACCACCGTCCCGCCCGGCCGGACCCGCGCCGCATCGGCCGCGTACCAACCGGTGCCGAGGACGTCGGAGGTCGCCAGCAGGCTTGGGATCAGATCGTCCGGCGGCAGCTCGGCGGTTGCGACCAGCGTGCCGTCGGCGAGCGGGACACGCGCCAACGGCGCCTGCGCCCCGGTCATGAATTCTCGCTTCTCGCAGGACGACTGGAAACCGAACTTGCAATGTGGACAGGTATTGTCGGACAGGCAGAACGAGCCGACGACGAACTGGCCCGGCTTTACCGAAGTGACTGCGCTGCCGGTCTCGACGACGATGCCGCAATATTCGTGCCCCATCGCCATCGGCGACGTGACGTCATTGAGGCCACGGAAAGGCCACAGGTCGGATCCGCAGATGCAGGTGGCGGACAACCGGATAATGGCGTCGGTCGGATGGAGGATCTTCGGCTCGGGCACCTCCTCGCAACGTACGTCGCGCGGACCATGTAGAATTACTCCTCGCATGATCTTTTCTCCCTTCTTCAGCGCATAATGAATCCGCCATCCACCGAAATGGACTGGCCGGTCACGTAGCTGGCACCGTCGCTGCAAAGCCACAGAACCGCATTCGCAATCTCCTCGGGGCGGCCGACCCGTCCCATAGGCACGCTCTTCTCCATTGCCTTGAGAGCTTCACCCTGACCGGCCGCGACCATCTCGTCGGCCATCGGCGTCCAAATAAGCCCCGGGCATATGGCATTGATGCGGATGCCGCGCGCCGCATATTCCAGAGCCGCGCTCTTGGTGAACCCAAGAATTCCGTGCTTGGCGGCGTGGTAGATTCCGCGTTCGGCGCCTCCCACAAGTCCTCCGAGGGAAGAGCAATTGACGATTGCACCACTTCGTTGTTTGCGCATCTGTCGCAACTCGAATTTCATGCAGCTCCATTCGCCGCGGAGATTGATCCCCATGACGCGGTCGTAGTCCTCTCGGGTGGTGTCGGCCGTCTCTGCAAGGACATTCTGGACTCCCGCGTTGTTATAGGCGGCATCCAAGTGGCCGAAAGTCGCTACCGTCTGCTTGACCATGGCCTCGACCTGCGCATCGTCGGAAACGTCGCAACAAATGGCAATGGCCTTATGGCCTTGCGCGGTCAGTTCATCGGCCGCAGAACGCACCGCATTCTCGTTCCAGTCCGCGAGCGCGACGGACGCCCCCGACTCGGCGAAAGCCTTCGCCGTGGCGAGGCCTAGTCCAGATGCCGCGCCCGTCACCAGCGCGACCTTTCCCTCGAATGAGATGTTCATGAAGATATCTCCTAAAGATTTGACGGTTCCGAGCGCGCGACTAGCGCTGCGTGCGTGCAGCCTCCGCTTGCGGGTAGCGCTCGCCTTCGATGGTGATCTGCGCAGCGGCGGAATCGATGTACCGAAGATCGTCCGGCGTAAGCGCAATCGCGGCAGCGGCGATGTTCTCCTCGAGTCGGCTGAGCTTGGTAGTACCGGGGATCGGGACGATCCACGGCTTCTGCGCCAGCAGCCAGGCCAATGCGATTTGCGCGGGCGTGGCCTTCTTCTGCGCGCCGATCCTTTCCAGCAGGTCGACCACGGGACGGTTCGCCTTGCGGGCCTCGGGGGTAAAGCGTGGCAAGCTGGCGCGATTGTCGTTGCCGCCGAAGATGGTGGTCTCGTCGATCTTGCCAGTGAGGAAGCCTCTTCCCAACGGACTGAAAGGGACGAAGCCGATTCCGAGTTCCTCGCAGACCGGCAACACCTCCGCTTCGGGTTGACGCCACCATAGGGAGTATTCGCTCTGGATCGCCGCGACCGGCTGGACCGCGTGGGCGCGGCGGATCGTTGAGGCGCCGGCCTCGCTGAGGCCGAAGTGTTTGACCTTGCCCTGCGCGATCAGATCCTTTACCGCGCCGGCGACGTCCTCGATCGGTACGTTGGGATCGACCCGGTGCTGGTAGAACAGGTCGATCGCCTCGATTCGTAGCCGCTTCAGCGAGCCTTCAGCCGCTTGCCGGATGCGTTCGGGCCGACTGTCGAGCCCATTAGAACCGTGAGAGCCGCCGGGACCAAGGTCGTATCCGAACTTGGTGGCGACGACGACCTTCTTGTGGAACGGCTCCAGCGCTTCACCAACGAGTTCTTCATTGGTGAAGGGACCGTACACCTCGGCGGTGTCGAAAAAGGTAACCCCGCGCTCTACCGCCGACCGGACTAGCGCGATCATCTCCTTGCTGTTCGGAGCCGGGCCACGGTGATAGTTCAGGCCCATGCAGCCCATGCCGATGGCCGAGACCGTAAGGTCGTTATTGCCAAGCTTGCGTGTCTGCATTTCAAATCTCCCTGACTGGTCGTCGCGCCCCGACCTTCGGACCTCACCTATGCGTAGGTCCCGGGGGCATAAAAGGTAACGAGCGGTCCCTCGATGAAGTCGCCATCAAGCGCCCGCGTTACCGCGAAATCATTTGCGGTATTGCTCGTCGCTGACCTTTTCCATCCAATCGACGTTCTTGCCGTTGAGCGATTCCGTAATGGCGATGTGCGTCATCGCCGTCGTTGCGGTCGCACCGTGCCAGTGCTTTTCGCCGGGCGGAAACCAGACGACGTCGCCGGGGCGGATTTCTTCGGTCGGGCCGCCCTCGCATTGCACCCAGCCTAGGCCGGACGTGACAATAAGAGTCTGGCCGAGAGGATGGTTATGCCACATCGTCCGGGCACCGGGTTCGAACGTGACCTGGCCGCCGCTGAGGCGTGTCGGATCGCCTACCTGAAATAATGGATCTACGCGGACCGTGCCGGTGAACCATGCCTCGGGACCTTTGCCGGAAGGTCGTGAACCGTTGCGATTAATTTCCATTGTGCCATTCCTTCCCATCGTTAGGTCGTTCACTGCCGGCGCCTGTCCAAAGCCCGAACCCGCCGATGCCAGAACAGCCAATCCGGCCGCGCTCGAGAGCACGGTCCTCCGCCTAATCAGGCGCGGCGCTCCCGTTGCATCCCCCATGCAACGCCAAAGGAGGGTCGGATCTGTCCATCTGCTGAACTCCCTTTGCCTCGCGGGAGGTTCCGAACGGGGGCATTTCTCTAGCCCTAAATTTAGCGCGTGCAGCTATACAGATTAGCCACTATAATTGGCATGGACTTATAAGCAGGGTCGATAAATGCAGCGGGGGAATCTCGACGACCTCTCCGCCTTTCTGATCGTGGCCCGCGAGGGCAGCTTTACGAAGGCGGCTGCCAAGCTTGGCGTTTCTCAATCAGCGCTGAGCTACACCATTAAGGAACTCGAGGCGCGTCTCAAGCTGCGCCTGCTGACGCGGACGACGCGAAGCGTTTCGCCGACGACCGCGGGCGAGCGCCTGTTGCGCAATGTAGGTCCGCGGATCGACGAGATCGAGTCTGAACTCGCCGCTTTGAGTGAGCTTCGAGAAAAACCCTCCGGTACCTTCCGCATCACAGCGACGGAATATGCGACCACTGCTGTCCTTCTACCGAAGCTCGCGAAGCTCTTGCGCGACCACCCGGACATCAAAGTCGAGATCATCAGCGACTATGGCTTCACCGACATCGTAACCGAACGATTCGATGCCGGCGTGCGAGACGGCGAACAGATTGCCAAGGACATGATTGCGGTACGAATCGGACCAGACGCCCGCATGGCGGTCGTCGGGGCTCCTTCTTATTTTCGCAACCGGCCGGAACCGAAGAGGCCGCAGGAACTCGTGGAGCACAACTGCATCAACCTTCGCCTTCCCACCCATGGCGCGTTGTACGCGTGGGAGTTCGAGAAGGAGGCACGCGAACTCAGGGTGCGGGTGGAAGGTCAGCTGTTTTTCAATACTACGACCCAAATGCTCCATGCTGCTCTCGCGGGTCTTGGCTTGGCCTATTTGCCGGAGGGTCTTGTGCAGCCGCACATCAACAAGGGCCGCCTCAAGCGAGTGCTTGAGGACTGGTGCCCCCCGTATCCGGGTTACCACCTGTACTATCCAAGCCGGCGCCAACCCTCTGCGGCCTTTGCGCTGCTTGTCGAGTCCCTGCGATACCGAGACTAGCTACGGCTTGGTGGCGAACGCGATAGGCGTGGTTTGGATCAGCTTGAGCGACCGGACCATTTGCTCCACCGTCGCCTTGTATTTTTTGAAATGCGTCGTCTCCAGGTGCGACCGGTACGTATCCAGGTCCCGGTATATCTCAAACACCCTGACGCGCGCGGGGTTGTCTTTTTCGGAAACAGCATAGAGCGCGAGCACGCCCGGCTCGACGCGCGTGGCGATTTCAATATGGTCGGTCAGCGCAGCCTTGTAGGCGTCAAGCTGTGTGGGATCGATCTCAATTTCCGTTTCCTGCACATAGAGCCGCTGCACGTCGGCTGCGACAGCGGGGCCGGAAACGGACGCCGTCAGCACGCGGCGCCCATCAGAAGAAGTTGCGCGATATTCATGTCGACCTCCTCGGGGCGGCGAAGATGTTTCTAGCGTGGTCGCTTTTCGAATACGTCTTTCGCGACGGGCATCGCCGAAAAGACGTTGGGCCAACCGACATAAAAAGCCAGTTGTGTGATTGCCTCCGAAGCCTCCGTCTGCGTCAAGCCGTTATCCATGGCCCTGTTGAGGTGTGGAGTAAGCTGCGCCGTCTGCCCGTTGGCGATCAGCGCGCTGACCGTGACGAGGCTGCGATCCCTTGGTGCAAGGTCCGGACGTAGCCAAAGATCTCTGAACAGCACGTCGGTGGTGTACTGCACCACGCCCGGAAAAGGCGCACCAAACTGCGCTTCGACACTCGTTGCGCGCTTCGCTTCGGCGGCTTCGTCGAGCGGCAGCGGCGTCACCGAAACGGCTGGAAGCTGATCGGCGCCGATCTGGCGCGCCGCAAACACATCCCTAGCGACGGCGACCGCCGCCATTGCGTTCGCCCAGCCGGCGTAGAACGCGAGGTGCGTAATGATTTCCGAGATCTCACGCGGCTTGACGCCGTTATCGAGCGCGAGGTTGAAATGGTATGGCATCTCGATGGTCTGATTACGCGCGATCAGGGCCGCCAGAGTAACTATGCTGCGGTCGCGCGACGCGAGGCCGGGACGCTTCCATACGTCGCCAAGCAAACGGTTCTGGGTGTAGGCCGCCAACGCCGGAGCAACCTTCCGAACATCCTCATAGGTAAGCATGGGCTTTGATCCGATCATAGTCGCGGTCTCCTCTGTCCGAGCCGATTGTATCGCCACCAACGAAAGTAACGCGATTGTCGCGGATTGAAGTTTCATAAAGGATCTCCTGTGGGGCCCCGGGCTCCTCGGCAATCAAGATAACGGACCGCTTGCTATGCGATTAGGAGGCGGAATCCGCATGGACCTATGAAGCTCGCTTATGAATTGGGCTCCGCCGATCGATCATCGGCCGCAGCGCGAGAGCCTCTTATTGGCACGATTGCATGGTTCTCAATGATCGCGATCGGCCTCATCGCCTTTTTGTTGCAGGTCTCGGCGGACGATCGGCCTCGCGCAGTAGTGGCTGCATGATCCGGCATTGTTCCAACATCGTTTGCCACGCTTCGTAACGTTGCGGCGCCGCGCGGTGTTTCCTGGCAACTTAGACCGTTGCCTTCTTATAGACAGCAGTCGACCTCCGCTACCAACCCCGTTCTGGCCACCGTGCGCTGTGCAACCGATATTAATGCGCCACAACCAAAAATCGCCAAAATCCGTCGTGCAATTGGAGTCCAGTGCGTTCAGCCAACGGGCGTGCGTTATGCAAAATACAGGCTTATCCTCAGCGTCGAGGGTCAGTGACGGTCCGATGCCGAGCCCCTTGATGTTCGGGCACCGGCCGAAGAATCCCTGCAGACCAAAAAATCTTATGGCGGCGGTGGCAGCGGGATGGGGGACTAAGGCGTAGCGCCCCGCTATCGTTGCGCAACGTCGGGGCGTCTTGAGGCAAAGGGCGGGAGCCAATGCTCGGCGGCGCTTCAGGACTTCCCGCAGCGCCGGACGAACCAGAACGCGATGGTCTGCATCGCGTCCTCCACCGCATCGAGGACGCCGCCCATCTCGATGAAACCGTGCACCAGGCCCGCATAGTGCCGGTGCAGCACCTCCGTGCCCGACACGGCCAGACGCTGTGCATAGGCCATAGCTTCGTCGCGCAGCGGATCAAAACCTCCGGTGATCACCAGCGCGGGCGGCAGATCGGCGAGGCTTTCGGCCAGAAGCGGTGAGGCGCGCCAGTCCTCGCCCTGCGCCGGATCGGGCAGATAGCCAGCAATCATCGCCTTCATCATCGGCGCTGGCATCGGCGGGGTCTGCGCCTGCTCCACGCGCGAGGGGCGCCGCATGCCGGCCATACTGTTGTCCGTGCCGGGGTAGATCAGAATCTGGCAGCAGAACGCCGGGCCGGCTGAATCGCGGTGCGCCAGACATGCGACGGCCGAGAGGCTGCCGCCAGCGCTGTCGCCGGCGATGGCTAGGCGAGCCGGATCGATACCAAGCGAGTCGGCATTGCCGGCGATCCAGCGGCTGGCGGCGATCACATCCTCTGGTCCGGCCGGGAATGGATGTTCCGGCGCCAACCGGTAGTCCACGGAGACCACGATGCAGCCACAGGTCTCGGCAAGGCGGCGGCAAATCTTGTCGTGGGTTTCGATGCTGCCCATCACCCAGCCGCCGCCATGCACATAGATCATCCCCGGCTGAGGGTCCGCCGTCAGCCCTTCGGGCTGGTAGCGGCGCAGCGCGATCGCACCGGTCGGGCCTGGCGCGGACAGATGCCGGACCTCGGCCATCGGCCGCGGCGCGCCACCCAGCTTTTCGCCCACTGTAAGATAGAAGGCGCGCAGCTGATCGGGCGTCATCCCACCCGTCGCGGGAACCACGCTGGACTGGGCCATCGAGGCCAGCAGGTTTTGCAATTGGGGATCTATCGGCATGATCGGACCGCCTTACATCTGTTGAAACGCGCCGCGCTAGAAGGCGTGACGAAGCTGTCGTCGCGCCCCTCACAATTCCTTAGTTCCTCCCAGCCGATTTCCATACAATGGTAGAAGCTCAGTGGGCCGCGTGCGGCGCGGACGGCCCTGATCGATGAGTGCGGTTCCGGTCTCAGGCTGAAGGGCTGAGGTTTGGATTATAGGATTGGGCGTTGGAGGTGGCGCCGCCGTCGATCGACAGCGTCGTGCCGATGATGAACGCTGCCTTGTCGGAGGACAGGAAGATCACCGCCTCGGCCACTTCTTCGGGCGTGCCGAAGCGATGCAGGGGCTGCGGGTCCATCAGCACGTCCTGCGCTTCCTTAGGCAGGTTAAGCACCATCGGCGTGGCGATAGCGCCGGGCGCGATGGCGTTGATGCGGATGTTCATGTTGGCGTATTCGCCCGCGGCCGTCTTGGTCAGCCCGACTACCGCGTGCTTGGCTGCAACATAGGCCCCCGCATTCGGCGTGCCGACCAGCCCGGCCTCCGATGCAGTATTGACGATGACGCCGCCGCCATGCGCCTTCATGTACAGCAGGGCGTATTTCATGCAGAGCCAGACGCCTTTTACATCAATGGCCATGATGCGGTCGAAGTCCTTTTCCTCGATGTCGGCGGTAAAGCCGGTGGCAAGGACGCCGGCGTTGTTGAAAGCGAAATCCAGCCGCCCGTAGGTCGAAACGACCGTGTCGACAAGGTGCTTGACCTGATCGGCCTTCGACACATCGGTGGGCACGAACAGGGCTTCGCCGCCCGCTGCCTTGATGATGGCCACGGTTTCCTCGCTGTTCGCGCGCGAGGCTTCGATGTCGGCGACAACGACCTTGGCGCCCTCGCGCGCATAGGCCACGGCGGTGGCTCGCCMGATGCCGCCCGCTGCGCCCGTGACGAAACCGGCTTTGCCGTCAAACAGTCCCATGATGTTCATCCTTTCGATGAGAAGCCGCTATCAACGTATATTCTGCCACCCAGACGTAGGTGGGATTTGTTCTGTCGCAAACCTCTATCGAGCGAGGGCTACGCAATTTCGCGGCCGCTCTGAGGCTTCCGCCCGTGGCCGTCAATGCTTGTTTATCGAGACCCACGAAGCAAATGCCGCCATGAATTCGCTCAGAAACTGCTGGGCGGCCGGGTTGACGACGTTGCCTTCCTGGTCAAGCAGGTTTGCAACACCGCCGATGTAAGCCTCTGGCTGCTGGAGCGTCGGGACGTTCAGGAAAACCAGCGATTGGCGCAAATGATGGTTGGCGCCGAAGCCGCCCAACTGCCCAGGGGACACGCTGACGATGGCGCCGGGTTTTGCGTTCCAGACGCTCTGTCCATAGGGGCGAGATCCCACATCGAGCGCATTCTTCAGAACCGCTGGCACAGAGCGATTGTACTCCGGGGTTACGAACAGGAGTGCGTCGAGAGCTGCGACCTTGCCGCGAAAAGTTTGCCACGCCGGTGGCGGCGTGCCTTCGTCATCAAGGTCCTGATTGTAGATCGGCAGACCTCCTATTTCGATGGTCTCGAAGCGGAGAGTCTTCGGCGCCAAATCTGTTAACGCGCGAGCGATTCCACGATTGAACGACGCTTTGCGTAAGCTGCCGACAAACACGCCGATGGTGTATCGAATAGGCATGACGAACCCTTTCGGTTAGATGTTGGTGCGAGCGCATCCGCTACCCAGATGTGTGAGAAGAAACTCGCCAAATATCATGGGCTGCTCGATATTGGAGAGATGTGCAGTTGGAAGCATTTGGAGCACCGCGCCGGGATCGATCGCGCCAGCAATTCGGCGTGGTCTGGCGCGGTCGCCGGATCATCGGACCCGCCGACCACGAGGTCGGAGTCGCAATCAGGCGCAGAATTGGGCGCATATCCATATTCCGGATCGCGGCGCAGCATCCCGCATAGCCTTGCGCATCGATCTCTTTGAACATGGCAACGACAGACGACACGGCTGGCTCGTTCGCGGACCGGAAGCGAGGTGTGAACATTCCGCCGAAAATGGCCGAGCCGCCACTAAAGTGACCTGAAAGATGTTGAACAGCGAGCGCATCGCCCAGGGCAACAGCGCTGATTGCGATAAGAATTGCACCGAGAAAGACAAGCCTCAGCCAATCGTAGTCGCTGCGAAACCTGCTTTCGAGCAGCCGTCGCTGGCGTTCAATTGCGCTTTCTATTTCGCTCTCATTCGACATTGGCCATGACTACGCAGATCGCCTGAACTTCCACTGACCATTCGGGACCATGATGGGACATCCACACTTCACGAATCGATAGCGATGTCGGAATGATGCGCGGTCCCGGCCGGGGGACGGTCAACTCTGATGCCATTCCAAAAGACTTGAACCGCATGGTCGATGCTGCGCTGGATCGCGGCGCGGCGGTTCTGTGAGAGAATGCCGGCCATCGCGCGCCGATGCAGGTCGCCGCTGACCGAGTCGAAAAACTGCACAGCCGCGAGCTGCGGATCGTGGAGGCGGATAAGGCCGCGCTCGCGCCAGACAGACAACATGCCCGCAAGGTGCGCATTGGTACGGTCGGGACCGAGCTGGTAGAAAGTCCGCGCAAGTTCGGGGAAGCGGACGCCCTCGGCGATGATCAGCCGGTAGAAGCCGACTGCATCCGGAGCCATCACGACCTCCATATAGCGCCGGGCGATGTGAGCGAGAGCCGAGAGAACGTCGGAGTCAACCACCTCAGGGTCGCCGAATGCGGAAAGGATGCGCTCGCAGCGTTCCTCGACGAGCGCCGCGAACAGGCCGTCTTTGCCGCCGAAAAACGAATACACCGTGGCCTTGGACGCCCCGGCGCGCTCGACCACGAGGTCAATGGTGGCGCCGCCGTAGCCGTTCTCCAGAAAGACTTCGACGGCCGCGTCCAAAATTTGAGACCGTCGGATCTCACCGCGAGGTCTGGTCCGCCGCACCGTCGCATTCGCGACCATAGTCGTCCCTTGCATTTGACAAAGCGTAACGTACATTACAGTATCATTTGAGGTCGCGATGTCAAGTCAATGGCCTGTGTTGGCGGCATGCCTGGTCCAGCCCGCGACGGATCCGATCGGGACCGCCACTTGCCGCGTCCAGACGGAGTTGCCCACCGTGGATCATTTTGCCCCCCGAAGCCTTCGGCGACCTCGATCATCGTCAGCGGAGGCTGCCGAAGGGCACTTAGAGACGCCCCCGATCTCCGGTCCCGCCGATATCGCCCGAACGGCGAATCCCCCAGGAGACGGTGCGGTCGCATTGGGGGCTGCGGGAAAGGCTGGTGCGAGCCCGCGGCTGTACTGTGCTTTACGATGTGACCCTCGGGACCACGCCTCGCAAATTCTCCTCGAGACGGAGAGGCTTCTGAGAATCTGCGGCCATCGCAAAACCAGGGTGGCGGACGTCGCGGACGCCTGCGGCTTCTCCGCCGCCAACGTCTATCGGTATTTTTCGAGCCGCCGCGCGATCCTCGATGCGCTTGCGTCTCACTACCTACGCGAGACTGAACGCGCAGCTCTTGCTCGCGCGATCTGCGACAGCTATTCGGCGCGCGATCGGCTCAGTGGTTTTCTCACCGGCTTGAACACGGCTCTGATCACCTTCTCTGATTGCGAGCCACGGGTCAGCGAGTTGCTCGCCGATGCCGCTGCCGAGCAGTGGCCCTGCTACACCCGCCATGATGCGCAGGTCATTCTCCACATCGCAAAGATCCTCACTGAGGCGAGCGCATCCGGAGAGTTCAGGTTCGGGGCTGATGCCGAGCAGGAAGCCCGACGCGTGAAGGCGGCTGCCTGTGCCCTGGTGGAGCCGGACGTCGTCCTGTCCTGCCGGGACAGATACGACGTTTCCACGCGCGAGGCCGTGAGCCGACTAATCGCGGCTGCGCCGTCGAACCAATCCGTGTCGCCAAGCCGAACTTCGCGAGACGCTGACTGATGTCAGACGTTGCCGATAGGAGAAATGCCATGACTTTGAAGAACATTGGGGTCTTCGTCGACGCGACGTCCGAAGGAGAGAAGCGGATCGACTATGCAGCTGCGCTCGCCCAGCAATGCGGTGCCCACCTTGTCGGGATTGACGTCGTTTCCGCCGTTCGTCCGGAGTATCGATCCGATTATTATGTGATTGGGGAGAAGGCGATCCGAGCCTTGCTGGCCGAGCGTAAAGCAGCCGACGAGGCCGCGACCTCGAATGTTCGCCGGCGCTTCGAGGCCATTTCCGCGAGGTACGATCTCAGTGCAGAATTCCGGGTGATCCTTCGAGGGGGACCAGACGAAGATCTGACTCTCAGTTCCCTTCATTCGGATCTCGTGGTAATCGGTCAGCGTGAGCTGCAGGAGCTGCCAGGCTACGGATCTCCCGAAAAGCTCCTGCTCTCCAGCGGCGCTCCAATTCTCGTTATACCGAGCGGCTGGAAATCCGAGCCTATCGGCAACAAGATTCTGGTCGGCTGGAACGCCAGCCGCGAGGCCCGGCGCGCGGTCGCGGACGCGCTTCCCTTCCTCGTTGCGGCCTCTTCTGTAACGCTTTTGGTTGTCGATTCGGAAGAGAGAGTCGGCCGGCACGGCGAGGAGCCCGGCGCTGACATTGCGCTATACCTCGCGCGGCACGGTGCCCGCGTCGAAGTAGAGCAGGTGTTGTCGCAAGGCCATCCGGTCGCCAACATCATCCTGTGCTTTGCCGCAGATCACGGCGCGGATTTGATCGTCATTGGCGCCTACAGCCACGCCCGCTCTGTCGAGATGGTGTTCGGCGGCGTAACGCGGACGTTACTGAAGCAGTCGCCTATTCCAGTCCTGATGTCACGGTGATTGAGTTACCATCTTATAGCGGATATTCGGTTGAACGGCCTGGCCGTCGAGGCTGCCGTCGCGATGCGGGCCGATTACGGTATCATCAGCGACTAGTTATGGCGCAACACGACGCGCGCCGTTAAGCAGGTGCTCGGCCTTCGAAGTACGCTACAGAAGGATGGTGACTGCTGGCCGGTCAACCAGAGCGAGGCTTTTACGATTGCACTGGTGTCGATCTGTAAAGCGCCGCTTCGACCGCCCCATCGGCCGCGAAGCGATGCGCAGCCTATAACCGACCAGATCTATCCACGCTTGATGCCGTCAGATCCCCTCACGGCGCCTTGGAATCGCGTATACTATGCTGCTCGCGCGCTCATGGTGAGAAGATCGTAACGAGCCACGGATTCGTTGTTCTGGTTGATGACCTCAACATCCCAGCGCACTTCGCCGTACTCAGGTTTCCGTGCGGGCGATTTCTGCTTCACCGTCAAACGAACCCTGATGGTGTCGTCGGGTGAGACCGGCTTTAGAAATCTCAGGTTGTCGAGTCCGTAATTGGCGAGCAACGGGCCCGGTGCGGGATCGACAAACAGGCCGGCCGCAAAAGCGAGGATCAAATATCCGTGGGCGACGCGGCCGGGGAAGAAGGGATTTGCTTTCGCCGCCGCCTCGTCCATGTGGGCGTAGAATCTGTCGCCGGTGAATTCTGCAAAATGTTCGATATCGTCGAGGGTGATCGGACGGCTCGTGGTTTCGATGGTATCGCCGATGATGAGTTGATCGTAGCTGCGCTTGAAAGGATGAATTTCCGCGAGCGGCGCTGGCGCTCCCTTTTGCCAGCTTCCCGTCAGCGCCGACAGCCGGGCTGGCGATGCCTGTATCGCCGTACGCTGCATATAGTGGAACACAGCACGTAGTCCGCCAAGCTCCTCGCCACCGCCGGCGCGTCCGGGTCCGCCATGTACTAGACCAGGTAGTGGCGAGCCATGTCCGGTCGATTCACCAGCACAATCCCGATCGACGACCAGGATGCGGCCGTGATAGGGCGCGATGCCGAGAATGATCGCCTCCGCCACGTTGCGATCATACGTGAACAGCGATGCGACAAGACTACCCTCGCCGCGCTGGATCAACTCAATCGCCTGATCGATCCCATCATAGGCGACCACGGTCGCCACGGGCCCAAACGCTTCGGTATCGTGAATGCGCTTAGCTGTCATCGGACTGGTCGCACGAAGCAGCACCGGCGAGATGAACGCGCCTTTCGTTACATCGATACCCTCGCCGGCACTTTCCTCGGGAACGCCGAACACGATCTCGGCCTCGGCCTTCAGCTTCGCGATCTGCCCTCGCACCGCCTCGCGTTGCGACCGGCTGACCAACGGGCCCATGGCCTTGTCGTCGGTGCGGGGGTCGCCGAGTTTGATCCTTGCTAGACTTGCCTTCAAAGCTGCAATGACCTCGGCTTCCAGTAATTTCGGCACAAGGACCCGCCGGATCGCAGTACATTTCTGGCCGGTCTTTATGGTCATCTCGCGAACTACTTCGCGCACAAACAGCGCGAATTCCGGCTGGTCCGGCTCGACGTCAGGACCGAGTATGCTCGCATTGAGCGAGTCTCGTTCGGCAACGAACCGGATCGAGTTCCTCGCGATGTTGGGATGGTTGCGCAGCTTCTCGGAGGTCTCGATCGATCCAGTGAACGCCACCACGTCCTGGCCGCCGAGATGATCGAACAGATCGCCGGTCGGGCCGCAAATGAGTTGAAGACTGCCGGCAGGCAATATGCCGGATTCATGCATCTGCCTCACCAGCGCTTCCGTCACATAGGCGGTCGCCGTCGCAGGCTTCGCAATGACGGGAACGCCTGCGAGAAACGCTGGAGCGAATTTTTCCAAAAATCCCCAGCAGGGAAAGTTGAACGCGTTGATGTGTACGGCGACGCCGTGCAAGGGCGACAAAATGTGCTGACCGACGAAGCTGCCGCCTTTGGAAAGCCCTTCCACATCGCCTTCAACAACAAACTTCGCATCGGGCAGATCGCGCCGTGCGCGCGATGCATAGGCGGACAGCGTGCCGATGCCCCCCTCTATGTCGATGGCATTGTCGCGCCTGTTGGCGCCCGTATCTCCGGCCAGGCTGTACAGCACCTCCTTTTGCCCGCCGAGATGAGCGGCAAGGGAGCGTAGTTTGTCGGCGCGCTCATGAAACGTCAGCTTTCGCAGCGCCTGGCCTCCGCTCTCGCGCGCGTGCCTGACCATCGCTGCGAAATCCAGCCCGGCGCTCGAGGCGCGCGCAACAATACGGCCGTCGACCGCGCTCGGAATGTCGACCAGTCGGCTGGATGGTTGGACCCAACTGTCAAGTGCAAGGCTCTGCAAGGTGATAGTCATCGAATCCTCCCTGTTCTTTCCTGTATTCCGGCCTGTTCCCGGTGTGACGCGAATATCGGTAGTTGACACCGCGGCTGCTTCAGCTATTAATTAACCGATCAATCGTTTAATTCAAGAGGCTTGGTGAACGGGCCCCAACGATACGGGAGGAAACCATGGACCCGATCCTGATCGACAACCGGGGCGAATGGCGCATCGTCACGCTAAACAGACCGGAACGGCTGAATTCCTTTAATGAGGCCATGCATCGCGCCTTGGCCAAGGCTCTCGACGAAGCCGCCGAGGATATCGACTGCCGTGCAATTCTTCTGACCGGTGCCGGACGTGGCTTCTGCGCCGGACAGGATCTGAGCGAAGTTGCCGTCACCGATAGCGCCCTGCCCGATCTCGGCGCTACCATCGATAGCTTTTATAATCCGCTGGTTCGCCGCATCCGCGCGTTGAGCAAACCCGTGATCTGCGCGGTCAACGGCACGGCGGCCGGCGCTGGCGCCAATATCGCCTTTGCTTGCGATATCGTTCTGGCCGCTCGCTCTGCGAAATTCATCCAGTCGTTTGCGAGGATTGGCCTCGTTCCGGATTCCGGCGGCACCTGGTTCCTGCCGCGCTTGATCGGCGAAGCGCGCGCCAAAGCGCTCGCGATGACGGGCGATCCGATTTCTGCCGAGACAGCTGAAAGCTGGGGGCTGATATGGCGTACGGTCGACGACGGCAAGCTCAAGAGCGAATCTGAAGCTCTCACCGCGCATCTAGCCAGGCAGCCGACGCAGGGCCTCGCCATGATCAAGCGTGCCTTCGACCGATCCGCGACCGCTACGCTCGATCTGCAACTTGATCTGGAGCGCGACTTGCAGCGTGAGGCCGGACGCACGCCCGATTATGCGGAGGGGGTGAATGCATTCATGGCCAGGCGGGCACCGAAATTCACGGGACGGCCGCATTGAGGCCGCCACGCGCGAACTTCCGCGCGTCACCGCGGGCGCCGGCGGCTGCCAACCACCAATAATAATTCCAGAGCAACTTCAACAATCGAACTTAGGGAAACGCGTGATGGCCTCGGCGAATCTTCTCCTCAGGAAAAGCAGCTATAGCGCCGAGTTGGACCAGGCCGAGTGCGCCTCCCGCGACGAGATTACGGCGCTGCAAACCAAGCGCTTGGCCTGGACGCTGGCGCATGCCTACGAAAATGTCGCGCATTACCGGAGAGCGTTCGACAGGGTCGGCGTGAAGCCCGCGGATTTCCGGCAGCTCTCGGACCTGAAGAATTTTCCGTTCACGGTGAAGACCGACCTGCGCGACAATTACCCCTTCAACATGTTCGCCGTGCCCCGCGAAAAACTGGTCCGTATCCACGCCTCTTCCGGCACCACCGGCAAGCCTATCGTGGTCGGCTATACCAAGGCCGACATCGAGACGTGGTCGGAGCTGATGGCGCGCTCGATCCGCGCCGCCGGCGGCCGCAGCGGCATGATCCTGCACAACGCCTATGGCTATGGCCTGTTCACCGGCGGCCTTGGCGTGCACTACGGCGCGGAAAGGCTCGGCTGCACGGTGGTGCCGATCTCCGGCGGCATGACCGAGCGGCAGGTACAGTTGATCAACGACTTCAGGCCCGACATCATCACGGTGACGCCGAGTTACATGCTGGCGATCCTGGATGAGTTCAAGCGCCAGGGTCTCGCCCCCCGTAAATCATCCTTGAAAATCGGCATCTTTGGCGCCGAACCCTGGACCAACGCGATGCGCGCCGAGGTCGAAGCGGCGTTCGACATGGACGCCACCGATATCTACGGCCTGTCCGAGGTGATGGGCCCCGGCGTCGCGCAGGAATGCATCGAGACCAAGGATGGCCTGCACATCTGGGAGGATCATTTCTATCCCGAGGTGATCGATCCCGAAACCGGCGAAGTGCTGCCGGACGGCAAAAAGGGCGAGCTCGTCTTTACCTCGCTGACCAAGGAAGCCTTTCCGGTCATCCGCTATCGCACCCGCGACCTGACGCGGCTGTTGCCGGGCACGGCGCGGCCGGGCATGCGACGCATGGAGAAGGTCACCGGGCGTTCCGACGACATGATCATCCTGCGTGGCGTCAACGTGTTCCCGACCCAGATCGAGGAGGTGCTACTCGCCACCGACTGGTGCGGCGGCCATTTCGTCATCGAACTGACCCGCGAGGGGCGGATGGACGAGATGACGGTGCTGGCGGAAGCGCGGCGGGAAAGCTGGGACGGCAGCGGGCTCGTCGAACACACCGAGCGCGTCGCCGCCCATATCAAGAACACCATCGGCGTCTCGGCGCGTATCCAGGCGGTGGCGCCCGACACGCTGGAACGCTCGCTCGGCAAGGCCAAGCGCGTGCTAGACAAGCGGCCGAAGGAGTAAGGCACCTCGTTCTGCGGGACGCGGCGACGAAAAACCGGGTCCACAATTGACCAACCGGACAGCCGATGCGACTGTGCTCGCCCGCGTCGCAAGATTCGAGGTGATATGGCTCGCCCACGAGCGAACGACTACGACAAGAAACGCCTGAGCATTCTCAGCCGTTCCGCGCGCCTATTCGCGCAGCACGGATACACGGGCACCTCGACAACCATGATCGCTGAGGCCTGCGGGGTCTCCAAGGCGCTGATGTATCACTACTATAACTCTAAGGAAGATGTGTTATTCGATATCCTCGCGGACCATCTGAAACACCTCCTCGTCGTCGTCGAAGTGGCAGCCGGATCGACCGACAACGCCAAGGAGCGGTTGTTCGCGATATCGTCGGCCCTGCTCGAGGCCTATCGTGGCGCCGACGCCGAACACCAGGTTCAGATTTCGAGTCTGAAGCTGTTGCCGCCCGAGCAACAGGAAATGCTCAAGGGAATGGAGCGCAAACTTGTCGCGATCGTCTCCGGGGTGATCGCAGACGCGATTCCCCAGGTCGCGAAACGTCAGGACGCGTTAACACCGCTGACTATGTCGCTCTTTGCCATGCTCAATTGGCACTTTCTCTGGTTTCGCGAAGGTAAAGGCCTGACTCGTGAAGCCTACGCGCGCATGGCCACGAACCTTGTTGTAGCGGGCGCCGACGCTGCGACATCGGACCTAGAACAGCGGACCAAACCATCCCCGAAACGCGTGTCCTCCACGACAACGGAAAAATGGCGCTCGGACCGGGCTTGAAACGGCGCGCTCGTCATTGGCTTCCGACGGTTCCTCGATCATTGCCGAGACATCCTCGCGCGCCTCGATGAAGCCGGAAGCGACACGCAGGGTATGCAGAAGGTTCTTCGGGTTGGTTGCCTCCCCGGTCTTGAGCCGGACGTGCTTCCTCCTATTTCAGAACTCGCGCACAAACATGCTCCGAATGTCGAGGTGCAAATCGTCGGCGCGTCGTCCCTGCGCCTCGTCGAACTTTTGCGCGCAGGTGAACTCGACATGGCTTTGATGCGATATGACGAAGATGCCAAGGATCTTCAGTTCAAGTTAATCTCGACGCAGCCCATAATCGTGTTGCTTCCGGCCGACCATGGTCTTTCCAAGAAACGTACCCTTGAGCTTCGTGATCTCCTTGGCCAACCTTAGGTCAGCGTCAGCCGAACTGCGGCGCCGGTGGTGCGCAACGCGGTGGAAAATTGGTGCCAGCAACAGGGCGTGGCTTTGACCACGAGCCATACGGCGGCAAACCTTCCGTCTGAGATGTCGCTCATCTTGACCACTCATGGCTTTGGACTCCTCCCAGACTATGGAAGGCGTCTTATCCCAGCGACCGTCGTTGTTCGTCCGCTGGCTGACGGACCACCCCCGTGCAACTCTTCATCGCCTGCCGATCAAAGAACCCTACTCCAGCACGCGTTCTCGTCAAAGCCATCACCGCCGACTGGGTTGAGACCAGTGCCGCCTAGAGCGGGCGCCGACGAGACGGTTGTCACCCACGACGCAAGGTGATTCACACTATGACAGTCTGTACATTTGTGTTCTGGAAGAGACCTTCCTCTCCAAATTCGACGCCGACGCCCGACTGCTTGATGCCGCCAAACGGGGCATTGGGTTGGATTGCCCCATGCTTGTTGACCCACACGGTTCCGCACTCCATCCGCAACGCAAGCTCTCTTGCGGTTTCCATGTTGGAAGACCAAATCGATCCTCCTAGACCATTGGGGTTGTCGTTTGCCTTGTCGACAATCTTCTCGACGTCCGAGTAGCGGATGATCGGAAGCGCTGGTCCGAACTGTTCCTCGTCGACGAGCCGAACGCCGTGGTCGACGTCTGCAACGAGTGTCACCGGAAAGAACAAGCCTGGTTTGCCGCTTTCCGGCACCCCCCCGACAAGGATACGCCCTCCGCGCGACACGGCGTCGGAAACGAGCTCTCGAACCCTCTCATATTGCATTTGGTTTTGTAGGGGACCGAGCATACTGCGCTCGTCCAGACCGTCACCGACTTCGACGCTGCCAGCAAGCTTCACCAGTTGTTTGCAGACCTCATCGTAGATATTGTCGTGGACATACAGGCGCTTGATTGCGGCACAAGTCTGGCCATTATTGATGAACGCACCCCAAAAGAGACCTTCGGCTATCTGGGCCGGTTCTGCGTCGGGCAGCACGATCGCCGCATCGTTTCCGCCCAACTCCAGCGTAAGGCGCTTGAGTGTATCTGCGGCGCTTGCCATGATCTTCTTGCCGGTCTCGATCGAACCGGTGAAGCACATCTTGTCGATGCCAATGTGTGAAGACAGAAGCGAGCCGAGGGCGTCGTCACCCGCGACCAAATTTGCTACTCCCGGTGGTAGGATTTCGTTCATCAGCTCGATAAAACGGATCGTGGCGAGTGGCGCATACGGGGATGGCTTGAGTACGACCGTGTTGCCGGCGCGAATTGCCGGGATAACATGCCAGCTCGCTATGAGAACCGGGAAATTCCACGGCGTGATTGAACCTACGACGCCAATGGGCTTGCGGTGAAGTTCGACGCGCCCTTCGTTATTGTCCTGAAGAATCTTGACGGGGATGTCCAACCCACTCGTGTACGCTGTCCATGCCCGAGTCCCACCAATCTCCCATCGGGAGCCGAGTCCCTGCAGAGGCTTGCCCTGCTCTTGCGTAAGCAGCCGCGCGAGATCCTCAGCCCTTTCACCAAGCCTGACCGCGATCTGATTGCAAGCCAGCTTCCGAACGTCGTCGCTGACCCGACTCCAGGTCGCGAACGCGTCCCGCGCAGCATCGACCGCGGCGTCGAGATCCTGCTTTGATCCGAGGGGCATAAGACCAACCGTCCCGCCCGTCGCAGGATTCTTGACCGCATGATGCCTTTTGGCCTCCACTTTCACCCCATTTATGATGTGAGCGAAGGAGGCCGGCTCGATTTGGCTTGAGGTATTCATGACTTTATTCATCCGCTTCCCTTTCCCCGGGATTCGCCCTACGGGGCGGACACAAAATCTCAAACGATCGCTATCGATCAGGCAAACTGCCGCTTCCCGGTCACGCCGTAGTATCCGATCACCAGCAACGCCCCCATCGCGAGAACACCGAAAAGGTAGGCCGGGGCGAGCGCGAGGAAGCTAAAGATATCCGAAGGGCCTAACCTGCTAAGACCGAACGCGAGCCCCCTGTTCGTCGCGAAGTTTCCGAAGAAATAGAAACCGACATTGGACCATCCGTCGAGCATGATAATCCACCCGAGGATCTTTGCGGTTCTTTCGGTAATGTTGAGAAGCGGCAATCCGAAAGCGACGGCAATGACCATCAAACCATTCATGACGGGCCCGGTATGTGCGCGTCTCCATCCTTCCGCGGACCCGGGAAGCTGAAATTCGAGCACGTAGCCTGGGATCAATTCGAATCCCCCGAGCAAGAACATCCAAAGGCCCAAGCCGCCCACGAGGGAAGCGAAGATCATCAGAGCACCATTGCCCATCATGAGCCGACGTAGGTTCGCCTTTTCCGATTCAGTTCGATCAACATATGTGCTATCGTGAGGTTGAATGCGATCAACATAAGTGGTCATTGTTTCCTCCAGGATCGTTTCTTGATAAGTGGTTCACACCGAAGCCCGACACAGTTCCAAGAGCTTTGCAGATTCGGCGGAGAGCGAACGGAAGTCTCCGGCCTGATAGACAAGCGGGGCGTGATCTCGGCTCAGCACACGCTCTACGTTACCGAAAAACACGGCGTGAGTGCCTACCCGAATAGTTCGTGAAACCTGGCATTCCATCGTAGCGAGGGCGTTGTCCAACAGCGGCAAGCTCGACATCGGTGATACCACCCAATCCCCGACTCCAAATCGTTCGCTGCCCTGCTTGCCACTTCGGCCGGCAAACGTCTCAGCTACAAGGCGATCTTGTTCGCCGAGCAGATTGATCGAAAACCACCCGACCTCCTCAATCATCTTGCAGGTACCGGTCGACAGGTTGACGCATGCAAGCACCGTTGGCGGGTCCGCTGAAACCGAGCACACCGCGGTAGCCGTGACGCCACGTCTGACGCCGTCGGCGGCCGTCGCAACGACGCATACGCCTCCAGTCAAGCGCGAAAGCGCACGGCGGAAATCGCTGTCTTTGATGGGCATGTCGCGCCTCCGTCCTGTCACTCGATGACAGCAGTTCGAAGCTTCGCCGAAATCTAGGCTGCCGAGACATGCCTGTTTTCGGCTACAGCCCTCGCTCTGCCCTGAACCCGGGATTGGATCCATGACTCGATTCTGGCGGGACTTGAAAAACAATCCCACTGAGCTTCGGGGTAGTTGAAATTGTCGGTAAACTCGTCGGCCAGCGCTCGGTCTTGGCTAATTGCTCCAATGAACCCAAGCAGGTCGGGAGCCATATCGCGCAACGAGACAAGCATGTAATTTGTCCAGCGCATTGCGCTCAAGACTCGATCACGCCTCAAGGCGTCGACCTTCTCGATGAAACGGGCATCGTAGACGTCGTCCTTGACGATCTGTTCTCCAAGGATGAGCGCAGCATACGAAGCCATGTTCGCGCCTTGACCGAGGACTGGGTCGACGACCGATTGCACATCGCCCAAGGCTACAGCCAGTTTACCGTTGTCCAGGAAAGCATGACTGTTTCGGACCGTCGGAGTAACGCCGCCCTGAAGAATATCCATTGGACCCTCGGCGAGATCGAACTCGTTCTCGTTGATTCGTTCGGCGCAGCTCGGATAGTGCTTACGGAGCTTTTCGAGTAGCAAACTGATGAAGCCGCGGGGGTCGTCCTCGTACTTCGCTTTTGCGAGAACTTCAAGGTCTCCGCCGACATGGTTCTCGATGACGAGCGCGTTGACCATCCCTCCAAACGATAGCGTCGGTATCTCAATCATTTCGCCGGCGCCTGGGGAGAAGTACATGGTTACGGCACGTGTCTCCGGCTCCGAGATCCCCTTGAACAGGCCAACACAGAGAGCGCGCTGCGGCTTGTCGAATGGTGAATGCTCGGGTTGGTGCTTAAACATCTGCCCGAACGGGCCCTTGCCGGTACAGACGACCAAGAGGTCGAACTTGTCAGCGATCCTGCGAAGATCTTCATGCGCGATCTGTCCGTATTCGATCACGCCGCCGCGCGCCGCAAAATCCAGCATCAGGCGGGGCTGATAGATCCGGTAGTCGACTGCTCGGCTCGGCTTGACGAGGTCACCGTAAAACTGCAACGGTCGCGGGCCTCCAATCGAGTAGTAGTGCCCTTTGTAGCCGTACTGGTCAGTAGGCCAGTGGTTGCAGCGAAGCGCATCTTCACGGGCAATCGTGACGTGGTGGTGCGCAACCGTATTAAGCAGGCGCATCGTCCGGTACTCGTCGGGAGGACGATCCGTGTAGATCGTCACCTCAACACCCTCCGCCAGCAGATTGAGTCCGAGGTGAAGTCCGGCTGTTCCAGCACCGATGATGCCAATTCGCTTCGTCATGTTTCCTCCGTACGCATTTAGCTTTTCTCTTTTTTCTCTATTTACCGACCGAGCGGTCAGGCGTAAACACGCTAAATGAGATATTACTTATTCCGATTGGAATAAATATGAGCGATCGAATCGAGGCTTTCGCTGCCTTCGCCCGAATGATGGAGTTGCGCAGCTTCACGGCCGTAGGACGCCATATGCGGATCTCGCAGTCGACAGTGAGTAAGCACATTGGTGCCCTCGAAGATCATTTCAAAGTCCAGCTGTTCACGCGCACGACGAGGAGACTGAGTCCGACGCCCGAAGCCTATCGGATCTTGGAGCACGTCAGGCGGATGCTTGACGCACTCGATGCCGCTCAAGCCACAATCAAAGGCGAGTTGCCAGAAGCTAGTGGGACAATTCGCGTCGCTATCCCGAGATCGCTCGGACGGTCTCGCCTGCTGCCTCAGCTTCCCACTTTCTTGCGGAAATGTCCGCGCATCACGGTAGAGGTCAATTTAGTCGAAGACGCCAAAAATCTACTTGCTGAGGGCTTTGACTTGGTCATCACCACGTCTGTTCCCAAGGAAGGATCTGCGGTCAGTCGGTCCATCAAAGTCTTCCAATGGATGCTCGCGGCCTCACCGGCATATCTTGCCCGCTTCGGGGTGCCAGCGACTCCGATGGATTTAGAGGAACACGAGTTGATACTACCGTCGCGCTTCTCGGACGGCTTCCTCGAATTCGACTCCGAAGATGGAAGGCAGGCGATTCAAGTTCAGCGCAAGCTGATCGTCAATTGTGAGGAGTCTGTCTACGACGCAGCTTTAGCTGGACGGGGTATCGCAGTTATCCCCTCATGGCTTGGATCAACGGACCATCAGAGAAAGATTGTAATCAGTCTCCTGTCGGATTATTTTTTGCCGCAGATTCCGGTGGCCCTCACCTACCCTCAAACTCACTATCTTCCGCAAAGAATCCGAATGTTTATCGATTTCGCAATCCCAATCCTATCCTCCGAGAGAAAATTGGGGGAGGCTCAATCCTGAAACACCCGCAAAATCGGTGTCCTGAACCAAAAGTACGTGGAACTTTAGGCCTCGCGCTCGCAGGCCGGCACGATCTTTGCCCGCAAGGTCACCCGAACGCGAGCGCGTGATCGCCACCAGATGCGCGCGTTCATCGCTCGACAAGCACCGCTTTCGGCCGTCCGGTTCGCATCGGGTACTCTAACTTTCCTCTACTTCATGTCGTCCCCCTGTTGCGCGCCCGCGCGCCGATCAATGCCTGATCTGCTACGCACGCCCGCGCCGAGGCTTCTTGTTGGCCTGTCGAGCCGTGAGTTGCCGAAGTTCGGTGCGCGTTCAACGCGCGATATTGATGACGTTGACCTGAGTGAATTCAGCCAGTCCCTCTTCCGCGAATTCAGTACCGAGACCAGACTGCTTCACCCCCAAACGGTGTTGTCGGACCGAAATCGAGGTGCTTGTTGACCCACACCGTGCCCGCATCCATGCGAATTGCGAGTTCGTAGGCCTTGGTCGTATCGGCCGCCCATACCGATCCGCGCAGTCCCATCGGATCGTCGACGATCGCGCTGTTCGCCATGTCGGCGAGTTCGTCGCAAACTGTGTCGTAGACATCTTCGTGGACATAGAGGCGCTTCAAGGCGATGCACACTTGCCCTGCATTCGTGAACGCGGCCGCAAAAATTCCGAGGACGACCTTCTTCGGATCGACATCTCCGAGCCCAATCGCCGCGTCGTTCCCGCCCAGCTCCAACGTGATCCGCTTGATCGTCGCGGCCGCTCCCGCCATTACCTTGCGGCCCGTTTCCGTCGACCCTGTCAATGTTCCCCTTCTGACAAGCGGACGTGTCGACAGGATCGAACCAAGCTCGTTGTCGTCGGTGACAATATTGACCACGCCCGCGGGCAATACTTCATTGCACAGCTCGCCGTCGGCGCGGGCTTGATGCTCGCGCGACCGCATTCTTGGCCACGTTACCGATGTACCCGGAGGTTACGGCCAAAACGGTTCGATCAATGCCGACCAGATGGCGGCGGTCACAGCTCTTGAACCCGAAATTGTCAAACACGTGCGCGAAATCTTGATGGTCGCCAAGGATCCGGCTGAGAGGGCAGAACTGATCGTGCAAAAGCCTCAGTCGAAAAAACGAGCTGCCGTAGCGAAGTGGGCGGAATAAGTACCCTAATCGCATGGCACTGACAGCGATGGCGGGAATACAAACGCTTTAAACAACTTTGCGCATGGGAGCGGCAGCGCCATAGAGCCGGTCTAGTTTCGTCGTGATAGACTAGCTTGCTAAGCTTCCATCCCTTCGGCGTCCGTACGAACTCATCGAAGTATCGTCCCATCACTCGGCCTGTTTTGGTCGAAGGCTCGCCTTTTGCATGCGTAAACGCCAACCCAGCCTAAGCCCAAAATCTTTTGTCAATCATGCTTTCTCTACATCCGACCTGCTTCTGAAGTATGCTTCTTTATCGGACGGGCTGCCTATATGAAGACCACCGTCGACGACCAAATGAGTTCCTGTGCAGCCGGACGACATGTCACTGCAGAAAAACATGGTTGCATCGGCAACCTCTTCCGGTCTAATCCACCTCCCAAGCGGCACAATTCTCGGAACTGAAGCAAGAACCTCTTCGGAACCATGATTGCGCACCAGGTTCGTAAGAACGGGCCCTGGAAGCACCGCATTTACACGTATCTTGTCACGCGCAAGTTCGAAAGCCGCGTGCCTCGTTAAACCCAAAACTCCAGCTTTGGCGGCGGTGTACGATGCGCCGAGGTTCATGGACATCGTGAGCGATGCCAAGGAAGCGACGGTCACTATCGCACCACCACCAGACCGCCTCATCGCCCCGGCAGAGTGTTTTATACAATTGAAGGGCCCCGTCAAATTTACTCCAATTGCGTCATCCCAGTCCCTGGATGATGTACCTGCGATCGTCGTAGGTTTCCCGCCACCGGCAACGTTCACGAGGACGTTTAGATGCCCGAAACGCCGTTCGACTTCGTTCATTGCTTCAAGGACCTGATTAGCATTTGATACGTCAACCTTAGTTTTCATTACTTGTATCGCAGCCGCTTCTAGCCGATCGCCCACAACCTCGAGCGCATCGTCATGAAGATCAAAAAGGGCAATACTTGCTCCGTTGTGACCGAGCAAGCATGCTATTTCGGCGCCTATTCCTCCGCCTCCCCCAGTTACGATTGCGACTTTGTTGATTAGAGAAGGTGGCTTCATAGCTTTCTCCCTGCCTTGTTCGCACCCGACGAAAAAAAACGTGAATCAAGCCGTCAAAGAAAACTCTTAAGGATCATCTGAACTGCGCTGATTAAGACGACAACGAGCACGAGGTTCCGAAACAGCTGTGGCGCAAGTTTTGTTCGCCCCGATTCCCCAATTCGCATTCCTAGAAACACAGGAACCATCGCAAAAGACGATATGACCCAATCGCGCCCAGCCATCGCGCCAAAGCCGGTAAACGCGACAATCATGACGGCTGCCGCAAAGGTGTAAAGAATCGAGATTTTCTTCACAAATTCCTGCTGATTCAATCCACGCGCGACCATGTAGGAGATGAGTGGAGGGCCATAGAGGGCCGCAATTCCTCCCATTATCCCCGAAAGAAAACCGACAAAAGGTGCAAGCCAACCGTTAAATTGACGCGGGATAGTTAGCTTTGGCGCAGCGAACATAAAAATTGTACTGACCAGCAGGAAAGCGCCAACTCCTCCAAGAAGCACTTTATAATCTAACGAGAGCACTAATTCAGCTCCCAATAGAATTCCCGCAAGAAGCGGCACAAGGATGGGTAACAGCTCTCGCGAAACGGCAATTGTCCCCTCTCCTTGAAGTGCTTGAGAAACGTTAGACAGAAATAGAGGAATCGTAAGCAATGCAATCGCGCTAGGCAGATCAATCAAAAGATTGAGAAGTGGCACAGCTGTCAATGGCAAGCCGATGCCTAAGATGCCTTTGACGATGCCGCTAAACAGTAGCGCTCCGATCACAGCGACAATGAGTATTGTGGATTGCGGAAATATAATATGCTGGGTCAATTTCTATTTACCTCACGCGTCCGCAACGATTAGCCTTCCGACAGCAGCTCGCGCATTCTGCGGGCTAGCTTCGTGAACTCGCTGCTAATCCGATCCCTCGGACGATGCATATCTATTGAGACATCACTTTTGATCCGGCCAGGCCTCGGAGCCATAATGATTACACGATCCGCTAGGTAGACGGCTTCGGCAATATCGTGTGTGACGAAAACGATACTTTTGTGAGTCACTTGCCAAATACGCAACAGCTCGTCCTGAAGTGTTTCTCGCGTCTGAGAGTCTACGGCACTGAAGGGTTCGTCCATCAGCAATACTTCTGGATCATTAGCTAGAGCTCGCGCCAAGGACGCTCTCTGCTGCATCCCGCCGGAAAGCTGGGCAGGATAATGATCTTCGAATCCGGAAAGGCCCACAAGGGCTATTAGCTCTCTCGCTGATTTTTCGCTTTCCGGTCGTGGCCTGCCCAGAGCTTCCGGGCCGAACATCACATTGCCAAGCACCGTCCTCCAAGGGAACAAAGCATAATCCTGAAACATCATTCCACGTTCCCAACCCGGTCCCTTCACCTCATTTCCGAGAACCACAATCGTTCCGTTGGTCGGGGTTTCCAGACCTGCGATCATACGAAGCAACGTGCTCTTTCCGCAGCCACTTGGTCCTAAAATCACGGTAAACTGTCGTCGTGGTACGGAGAGGCTAACAGGTGAAATTGCCAGCAAGCCCCTTGCCGCTTTGGCAGGCCACACTTTGGAGACTTCCGAAACAGTGATGATCGCGTCCGCTTGCTGCGTTCCCATTTGCTGGGAGGCATCTACAGCATGTAATAAGCGCTTCACTTCCGACTCCATTGCTCGACTGCCAAGAAAATTTGATTCGACGAATATCCGATCAACCCGATGACGAGCATTCCACCGATGACCGTCGCGCTGTCAAGAATTTCGCGGGCATCAGCAATGACAAATCCAAGCCCCCTGGAAGAACCGATCATTTCTGCAGCAATTAGTGCAATCCATGCAGCTCCGAATCCGAGTCTGAGGCCTACTAATACTTGGGGAATGACGGCAGGAATAATGACATGCCGGATAAGGAAACTCCGTCCGGCGCCGAGGGTTTGCCCAGCCTCAATGAGTCGGGCCGGGACATTTCGCACTGCGGCCACTGTATTCAAGATGACAGGGAAGAATGTTGCGTAGGCAAGAATGAATACCTTCCCAGAATCTCCGACCCCCCAAGCCAGCAACGCGAATGGAATCATCGCATAGGGTGGGATCGATCTAAAGAGTTCGATTAGTGGTTCAGCTGCCTGAAACAAGGTGCGATTCAGGCCTGTAGCTATTCCGAGCATCACGCCTATGCAAGCTCCGGTCGCGAAGCCTAAGAGTACACGAGCAACGCTGACAGCGACATCGCGCCCTAACTCTCCGCTAAGAAGCATTTTGTATAGCGTTCGAAATACCTGCAGTGGGGAAGGCAAGAAAACTGTGTTACCGACAACTAGGGCGGCAACCGACCATAGCAGAAATAGTGCAGCGAAACCGGTTACATACAAAAGCAGGTGATGCACGATCCCACCGCGTGAATCGAAATTCCCACCATCATCAGTCGAAGCGTAGGACATGACCCATCATCCATCCCTATTAATGCATCTGTGTTGCGGATCTGTGCTTCATCCACCTACGCTCAACTAAGAGCATCAACTGATTGGCGGCGTAACCAAAGATTGCTATCGTCACGATACCTACGATCATTGGCGCTGGGCTCAACGTCTCCCGCGAACGCTCGATCAGAACCCCTAAGCCATTCTGAGCGGCTATCATCTCAGCGAGAATCACTCCGCCTATGGAAACGGCCAACCCAAGCCGCAGACCGACTAATATTTGGGGTAAGGCCGCCGGCAGTACAACATTGAATAGGAGGAACACTCGACCAGCCCCTAGTGTTCTACCGGCTTCCACAAGGGTTTTATCGATCGATCGCACCCCCGCAACAGTGTTCAAGAGAATAAAAAAAAATGCGATTTGCCATATGATGAAAAGCTTGCTCACTTCACCAATTCCAAACCACAAGATGCTGATCGGAATCCAAGCTATCGGCGATATCGGCCGAAGAACTTCAATCAGGGGGTCTATACTGCGAGCCACGCGTGGCATTCTTCCAAGGAAAATGCCGAATGGCAGGGCGGTAGCAACCGCAATTGAAAAGCCCGCAAATGTGCGGCTTAGACTGGCAATAATATCGCGACCAAGGCTACCAGAATATACAAGCTCAAGAGCCTTCTTCGCTACATCCGGGATCGGGGGCAGCACGTAAGCTGCCCCCGGGACAAACGCGGCAACCACCCCCCAGACCACCAACAGAAAGGCGATGTCGATTACCAACCAAAGGCTACGCTGCATCTTTTCTGTTTCCTGAGGACGTGGGGAATTTGTCGAGCTACTCAGCCGCCGCAACCCGAAGGCGTTGGGCCGCCGGATTCTGATCGAATCCAAGCATCGACTTGATTTGCGCCGGGCTGGCTACATCTCTCCCCAACTCTTTGGCGATCGTTGCGATCTTCTTTATGATATCGGAATTCTTGACGATAATCTCATCTTTGTGAGGATACGTCCAAAGCGCATCCTCCTGTCCGACACCAACCATATCGATACCGGCTGCGATCGCCGCAACGGTCATGGGAAGCCAGTTGCGACCACCAGCACGCAGACCAACAAGTGCGTCGGGAATTGCGGCTTTCAGCGCGTTTATACTCGTCAGAAGCTGATACTGCGCCCAAGGATCGCGACCGATGTAGGTGGCGTGATGTTTGCCCATATGCAGGCAACACATGAAGGGCTTCCAACGCGCGATACCTGTTTCGATAATCTCGTTGGCAAGCCATTCAATTCCGTGGGTGTCATATAACTGAAAAATCGGCTTAACACCGTTTTTCTCCAAGTATGGTACACCTTCTTTTACAGCTTGCGCGTCGCCCCAAAGAGTCTGGTTTCCGGAGTTCGGATTTCCTGTAATAAGTACCACACTGCCCATGCAGTACTTATTTCCGTTACCGAGATTGAGAATCTCCTCAGTGTGATTGACGTACGTGATCGGCTTCGCGACCTCACCGACCCACGTGTGATTCCAAGTGAAAACCTCACCACAGGCGTCGAACACAGGATCGATCAGCTCTTTTAACTTATGAGGGTCCATCAAGAGGGCTCCATCCACGGGGTCGCGCGGATGAACATGAATTGCCCCGGCGCCCTCTCGGACAGAATCGATTAGCTCGCGACTGATGGCCTTTGGGTCAAGAGGAATGTTTGGGTTAACCCGAGGCGGCAGCCATCCTGGAAACGCACTCTCGATTATCAAGGGCCGATCGAGCGTCAAGATCTTTGGCTCTTTCTCGATCGGGAACTCGGGACTTTCTGCACGCATAACTTTCTCTCCTTTCTTAAGTGGCTTGTTTTGTCTCTGGAACTCGCACGGTGACCACAATTATTGGTAACTACGGATCCACAAATTCCGGATGCAGGTAGTTGCTCAAGAACGCCGCGGGGTCCGCAATTTTCGTTAGTCCTGCATTATTCGAAAACTCGAGAAACTTGATCCAATCCTGCGCTCTTGGTTTTACGTCTTCGAAATAGACGAGACCATTCTTCAAGGCGAAGCTAAAATTCGACCGTGTAACAACCCCGGGAAAGATCTTCGAGAAGATTTCCGCAGCGTCGTCCGGGTTCTTTTTTATTGAGCGGGAAGCTTCACGAAACTCAGAAAGAAAAGCCCGGAGCGCATCGGGATGGGCTTTTGCAAAATCAGAACGCACCCCGATAGCACCGACAACCATCGTTCCTTCCTTTTGCTTCAAAATGGAAGACGGCCGAAATAAGAGACGGGCCTCCCCCTTCGCGAGAACATAAGTCAGGAAAGGGTCTGCTCCAGCGAACCCATCGACGGATTTCTTTTCCAACAGCAGGGGCATTTCGGGAAAACCTGCCCGTACAAGATTAATGTCACTCGATTTCACATTCGTGCCGGCCAGAGCCATATCGAATAGCGCATATTGCAACGACCCCTTTCCGGGATACGCAATTGTTTTCCCTTTGAGATCAGCCGGGCGATAAATTGCGGAATCCGATCGAACCACAATGCCAACCACATCACCGATAGAGTCGGCTACACCCCAAATGCCCAGGCCGCGTTCGGCCGCCTGAATCAAAGGGAGCGCCGCAGCATCCGTAATGTCTATCGATCCAGCAACCATTGCTTCAATAGCGGCACCGGCATGCGAGACATCGATCCATTGAAAGTCGTAGCGGTCTCCGTATTTTTGCTCGAGCGTCTTGCGCGCGCGCAAAAGAACGTCCGGCAATATGTTTGGCTGAACACCTATACGAACCACGACTTTCGCTGGCTGTTGCGCAAAAGCAAATGATGACGCGCAACATTGAACAGTCGCGACAAGCAAGCCGGCTGCGAAAATCGCACGAAATGATCTCATAAGTTCCTCCCGCCCCTGCTTTTTTGATGCGAACACAGGGAATCTGTTGCTATTCCTGGAAATCTGATGCTTTCTTATGTAAGTGTCAAGTTGAAAAGAGAGAAGGTATGAGACATTTAGGGAAAGTTGCACTCGTGACGGGAGCTGCCCGTGGAATTGGACTGGCCATCTCGTCACGTCTCATTGCTGAAGGAGCCAGCGTGATGATGAGCGATGTATTGTCGGATATCGGACGGGCCGCATCTGCTCGGCTTTCACTTCAAGGAAACAGCGAATTTGTCGCCGCCGATCTTCTTAAGAAGGAGGATATCTCTCAGGTGGTAAGAGCAACGCGAGATCGCTTTGGAAGAATCGATATTTTAGTCTGCAATGCGGGCATAGCCACCGCGACGCCATTCCTTGATGTTTCGGAGGAAGAGTACGACCGGACAATGTCGATAAATGTAAAATCCGTATTCTTGCTGTGCCAAACCGTCGCGAAGCAAATGGTCCAAAATGAAGATCACGGAAACTACAAGAAAGGAGCGATCGTGCTGATGTCTTCAACGGGCGCTCTCCTCGGATCTGAAGATAAGGTCCCATATGTAACGTCGAAAGGAGCAATAAGCTCTATGATGAGAGGCATGGCAATCGCGCTGGGGCCAAGAGGCATTCGCGTAAATGCAGTTGGTCCAGGGGCAACTATGACAGACATGGCTAGAGATCATCTGCTGGATGATCAAAGCAGCCTTGAAATGGTACTCTCTCGCACGCCACTAGGACGATTGGCGGAACCTCACGAGGTTGCTGCTTGCGTTGCATTCTTAACGAGCGATGACGCTACTTATATGAACGGTCAGACGCTATATGTGGATGGTGGGAAGTTGGCGCTGAACTATGTTATCAGAAATTCTGCTGCGCCGGTCACGGGAGGCATTTTATGAATACTAAGGAGAGCGAGAGGGATGTTGCACAAGCCCACCGCAACTCAGACTTTGCGACCCAACCAGCCAGTTCACAAGACATCCTCGAACTTGAAAGTTTCGTCCCTTATCAGGTCGTTGTTCTTTCCGGCTATTTCAGGGATGAATTAGGCAAGATATATGCAAGGCACGGAATTTCCGTTTCAGAGTGGCGCGTTATTGCATGCGCTGCAGCAAATAAGTCGACTACGGCGATTGACATGGTGTCGCAAGTTCACCTCGACGAGGTGGCGGTTCACCGTGCCGTGACATCCCTCGCAAAAAAAGGGTTGTTGAAACAACTTCGCGATCTTCAGGATCGTAGACGAAAACCGGTCGAACTAACGCGTCAGGGTCGGCAAATATTTATGAAAGTGACTCCTCTTGTTCTCTCATTTGAAAAAACCCTTCTTGGGAGATTATCTCAATCAGAGCGCGTCATGTTGACTACTAGTCTCACCATCTTGCTAAGAAAATTAGGACTAATTGATCACATGCAGATACGCAAAACCGAATAAGGGGACCAACTCACTGAAGCTCATGGCTCCGTGGTCGTCGACGCAGGCCGCCTTGGCCCGGCGTTGGGAATTACGCTGGATGAGGTGTTCCGCGAAGTTGAAACACTCACCAAGTGCGTGGACTTCGGGTTGGTGATCTCCAATCAGGTGCTCCGACCGGCCGTCCGACGGGTGCTCTCGCTTGGCCGGCGGCTATCTGAACTCCGAGACCGCCGTTATGGCGACGTAATAAAGGCCGGAATAACTCGAATGGAATCACCCTCTGGCGATTACGTCGCTATTGGCTGTGCTTATCGGACACCTTCAACACAACAGCCATAGAGCTGTCACCCGCTGCACAACCTTGGAACAGGCCATAGCCACCGCCGTGGACAGCCAATTCTTCGATCAGCTCAATTATTGACCGTAGACCTGTTGGGCCTTGCGGATGTCCCCATATAAGCGAGCAGCCATAGTTATTCATGCGACGCCAGTCGATTGCGAATGCACGGGCGAAGGCGATGTCGTTGACCGCGAACGGGTTATGAGACTTGATACCGGCCATATCGCTAATTTTCAAATTGGCCCGATCCAACGCCGTCATCGAAGCCAGGATTGGCGCGGCTGGCATGTAACCCTTGTCTTCGCGAGCTTGCCCGAAGCTGACGATCTCGATCCGGATTGAAGCATCCGACGACATTTCCGCAGCGCGCTCAGGAGTGTCTACAACGATTGCTGCGGCCATTCCGTCGGCAGGATGGGTTTGACCGCCAAATGTGACCGTGCCGCCTTCTCGAACCGGCCTGAGCTTTGACAAGCCTTCTGGTGTCGATGGAAAAATGCCGGCGTCACCCTGAAGGACAGATTGAGTTTTTCTGTATTTCGAATCTGGAACGTCAAAAGGTAACGGAATGAACCGTCTCAGAAATGCCGATTGGTCAGCCAAGGCACTTTGATATTGCTCCGCTCGGGCCAGAACAACCTCGTGTTGTTCAGCGGTTCCGATCCGTTCCCGGCCAGCAACATTTTCCGCTGTATCGATCATTGCACACTTGGCCCATGGGTCGTTCGAGAAACTGTCGAGAACCCAGTTCTCCGAATCCCCCGTTCCACCGGGGCCATTCGGCGCAGGATAGAAGACATGGGCGCCATTGGAGCAACGATCTCCTGAAACGACGAGCGCGGTTGATGCGGCCCCCGTGGCGATTTCACCAGCTGCGCTGGCAACGAGCCGCGCGCCGGTTGCGCAAGCCTGATTGATCGTCGGTCCAGTCAGGCGGTTGGCTCCGATCAATCCACCGAACCAAGGCAGGCCGTAGAAGCATGATTTCTGCGGCACCGTCATTCCGTAAGCGCCAAAATCGAACGAGTCTGGACTGATATTCCTCTCCTTCAAGGCTCCTTTTGTGACATGCGCTGCGAACTCCATCGAGTGGAGATGAGCCAACTCGCCCTGCCATCGCGCAAACGGAGTTGCCCAATAACCGCCGTACGGAATGTAAGCTTTCATGCTGGGTTTCTCGACTTTTCCATAGTGGACATGAAATTCGTGGTTCGCCGCGCTTCCGACATGGTGTTCAATGCTTGGAATCAGTCGATAGCAACGTAGGCTGCTCGATCATCACCATTCAAAAGAGCAATATCCTCGGCTCGATTTTCAAGCACTGCATGTTGGTTGATGTAACCTTTGTCAGTTATCTCGCCGCGATCGACTGCCGGCGGACTATCCAGCAAGCGCGCTCGCGCCGCGTAACGCGATGAGCCGCCACCCGTTCGTTTGAGTCTCTGCAGGCCTTCGGCAAGGCACGCGCGCACCGCAGGATGGTCGAGAACCGTACGGGCCGAGGCATCGTTCCTGAGACCCGCTATGCGCTGACATGCGAGCATGTTGGGAAAAACTAGAAAGCCGACCGCGTCGCTGTCATGTCCGGTGAGCACGATATCTTGTGCTATCGGATCGAGAGCGGCGATCCCGTCGATTCGAAGCTGTCCAACGCTTACAAACGTGCCTGAAGAAAGCTTGAAATCTTCAGCGATCCGGCCGTCGAAGAACAGACCTCTTTCCGGGATGGCAGGATCTGCAAAACGCACGGCGTCGCCGATGACGTAAAAGCCATCCTGGTCGAAAGCCCTTTTTGTGAGATCCGGCTGCTTCCAATAACCGGGCGTCACGTTAGGGCCGCGAACACGAATTTCCAGCTTCCCGCCATTGGGAACGAGCTTGAGTTCGACACCAGGCACGGGAAGTCCGATGTTGCCGCTTCGATCCGCTTGAAAATGGCAATCCGTCGCAAGCGGCGCGGTTTCAGTCGATCCCCAGGCGCTGACCATCGGTGTGGGACGCCCAACCGTTTGACGGGACAGCGCGTCGATCGCCTCCCACAGATTCTGCGGTAGCGCCGCCGCTGCATAGAAAATCAACCGAACGCTCGAGAAGAACCGTTGGCGAAGCTCGACGTCTTCGCGCATGTCATTGACCAGCATGTCATAGCCGCGAGGAACGTTGAAGCAGAGGTTCGGTCCAATATCCTTGAGGTTGGCCGCGGTCACACCGATCAGATTTGGCGTCGGTCGCCCGCCGTCGATGTAGAGGGAACCGCCGTTTCGAAGCACCATGTTGAGGTTATGGTTAGCCCCAAAAGTGTGGCTCCAAGGCAGCCAATCAACAATGACGGGCGGCTCCTTTCCCAGAAAGGGCCACACCGCAGCCTTAGCTTCCTGATTGCATGTTAGCATTCCGTGCGTGTTGATGACCGCCTTCGGTGTTCCCGTAGAACCCGAGGTGAACAGGAACCGCGCGATCGTGTTCGACGAAACCGCTTCATACGAAGGATCGACTGCCCTATTGGACGAATTCGCGAGAAGATCAGTGAATGGTATCGCGGGCGAAGGAACGGCGGCAGAAGCTCCACTTGTGACGACGATAGCATCATGAAGCCCCTCGATTGCCGCGAGCGCGGGTCCGAACGTCTTGATGTCGGAGGCATAGATCGCGCCCGGCTCCAGCAATTTGATCATCGCGCAAAGTTTCTTATGGTCACTGGACATCAGCGAATAGGCCGGCGAGATCGTCGCCACCGGAACGCCGACATACATAGCGCCAAGCGCCAGTAACGCGTGGTCAATGCTGTTGTCGGAAAGAATGACGAGAGGACGTTCAGCCTTTAGGCCACGCTCCAGCACCCAACTGGCGATTGCCCTTACCTTTTGGTGTGCCGCGGCATAGGACAACCGCAGCCAATCTTCTTTGGGGCGCGGGCGTTCGGCGAGAAAGGTCCGGTCGGGCGATTTATCGGCCCAATCGCGAACCCATTGCCCGACACTCCGCGCCGACGGCTGGGCCTGCACCAGCGACCGCATGATCATTGAACCGTCTTCGCGCCTTTCGAGCGAAACGGCGGGCTTGGCGAAAAGCGGTTCAAAGGAGGGGTTGAGTTCATTCATCGGCGTGTCCTCTTCCGGCTTCCGAGAGCGCCACACATTATCGCGGCCCGCTTCAACCGAGCTGCTGTCGCTGCAAACGTTGCCGCGCGCGAGGAGGAAGCGCGCTCAGATCGTTCAATTCGCAGGCCGCGAACGTGCCTAAAATGAATTCGCGATCCAACCTCGCGCCAATGACGATCAGTTTGGTCTCGCGCGTCTCGAACGGCCGCCAAACGAGGCCGTCGTTCACCTGAAGAAAATCCTGCACACCCTGCACGACGATACGTTTTGGATAATTGGCAACGGCAAGAATGCCTTTCATCCGCCAGATCCCATCCCCGAACGTATTTCGGATCGTTGCAAATGCCTCTTGTATACGTTGGGCGTCAAGAAGACGTCCGGTACGGAACGCAATTGCTGAAACCCCGGACGTGTGGGTTGCCGGTGTGGCGACGAAACCGGACTGCATCTTCGGCACCGCGAGCGCGGAGCTGCCATCGAACACGACACGGTTAAATTCGTAGCCGCGAATTTCCAGCAATCCGGAGAAGATTTCGCCCCAACCGGCGGTGACGAGATCGACGGCTCCAAGCTGTGCAATGCTGTTGAGTTCTCGTACGACGCGCTCGGCCTCGGCCCGCGCGGGCGCATCGATTAGGTCGGTTTTTGTCAGAAGAATCCGGTCGGCGAGCGCGATCTGTGCGACCGCTTCATTGGTCTCTTCAAGTATCTTATGAATATTGACGGCGTCGACGAGCGTGACGACGCCATCGAGTGCATACCGCGTCAGTATGGCCGTTTCGGCGAGGAAGGTCTGAATAACTGGCCCGGGATCGGCAACGCCAGATGTCTCGATCAACACATGGTCGAACTGCAACTCGCCGGCTTCCCGGCGGACGGCAAGATCCCCCAGCGCGCGAGCTAGATCGCCGCGCACACGACAGCAAAGGCAGCCATTCGCCAACTGAACGACGGTTTCGACCGCATCCTGGTAGACGAGATCGTCGTCGATCGACACTTCGCCGAATTCATTCTCGATCACGACGAACCGCTTGCCGTGCACTTCTTTCAGAAACCGATTAACCAACGTCGTCTTGCCGGCGCCGAGGAAGCCGGTGAGTATGGTTACTGGTGTCACAAAGAATGCCATATGTCTCACCAACCGGGGTTCTATTGAGTTTTATTGCGGCGGTCCATCACTTGGCCATGCAGCCGCCGTCTGCCACCAGCATCAGGCCCGTCACATAATCCGACGCCGGTGCAGCGAGATACACGGCGGTGCCCTTCATCTCGTCTGCTTCCGCGACCCGGTTCATCGGCGTGAAAGCCGTGATTGCGGCAACAAACTCGAGATCGTCATATGCACCGCCGGCGAGCCGCGTACGGTAGAAGCCGGGGCAGATCGCATTCACCTGGATGTTGTGCGGAGCGTATTCGAGCGCCAGTTCGCGTGTCAGGTTAACTACCGCACCTTTGGCCGCGGTATAAGCCGGGATTGGAAAAATGCTCGATGAGCCGGTCATTCCCCACATCGACGCGATGTTGATGACCTTGCCACTTTTCTGACGCACCATAATCTTCAGCGCCTCTCGGGCACAAAAGAACACACCGTGCAAATCTACTTCCATGACCTTCAGCCAGTTCTCCGTCTTGTACTCATGGAGGGGAGCTGGCTCGGCATCGGCTATACCCGCATTGTTGAAAAGAATGTCAAGCCGACCAAATTCCTTTTCGGTCTTGGCAGCCATCGCAACCACGTCCTTCTCCTTGGACACATCGCACTCTATCACAAGCGCCTTGCGGCCTAGCTTTTTGACACGCTCCGCGACTTCTGCAAGCCCGCTCTTGTCGATATCGGAGCACACTACGTCGGCGCCCGCTTCCCCCATCGCTTCGCAAAATACAATTCCAAGGCCACTCGCGGCCCCGGTTACGACCGCCACACGACCAGTTAAATCAAACATCCGAGGATAGGCCATATCGTCCGCTCTCCTCATTTCAGTTCACAGCTTCACCAGGCCGCCATCAACGGCCAACGTCTGACCGGTGACAAATGCGGCATCTTCGGACACGAAGAATGACATCGCACCCACTAGGTCGTCCGGAACTTGAAGACGAGGAATCGCCTGCATTGTCGGGATGGCTCCGAACATGCCGGCAAGGGGGGACGCCTCGGTCGTGGCGTTGCGCACGAGACTTGGCGCGATCGCGTTAACGGTGATACCGAACTGACCAAGCTCATTGGCAAGTCCTCGGGTGAACCCGATGCTTGCAGCCTTGGTCGTGATGTAATGCACGTAATTGTCGATCTTGAGCCAGTTGACGGTCGACGTCATATTTACGATGCGGCCATATCCGGCGGCCTTCATTCCGGGAACGAACGCCTTCGAGAACAAGAACAGCGAATCGACGTTGATCGCGTTGATCGTCTTCCAATCGTCGAAACTCATCTCCTCGAACGCTTGAAGCGGAAAAATCCCGACGTTGTTGATGAGGATTTCCGCAATCCCGAGGCTCTTTTTCACTTCAGCCGCGAACGTTTCGATTTCCTTGGGTTTGGTCACGTCGCATTTGACGCCGACAAACTTCGCTCCAGCGCCCTCGACCATCCGCTTGGTCTCCTCGGCTCCCTTGATGTCCGCCACCGCGACATTCGCACCGTCTTGAGCAAGGCGTCTCGCGAACGCTTGACCAATTCCACTTGCCCCGCCCGTCACCACTGCGGTCTTTCCAGAAAGACGTCCCATCGTTGTACCCCTCTTCTCTATTGGCCGGCATCGCCGGAGTTACACTTGCGCAAGCCGCTCGGTCAGTTCGTTGACCCGCCGCGCGATTGTCTCGATTCCATTGGACGACCGCACCTCGCCTTTGGTGGTCAAAAGCTTGGCGTCCGGAGCCGATATATCCGCATTGCCCCAATTATCCGCCTCTTTTGGAAGCACTATTGCGTACGGCCGCGGTCCAGGTGGCCTCATCCCAGGAGCGACACATGGAATGAGCGGCGGCGTAATCTCGCTCCCGGCCGCGCTAGAGACGGTGAACGCAAACAACGGAAGCCGGTGGAAACGCGCTACGTTGCCGATCGTGCGCGCCGCGCCATTCCATAGCTCCGAACCGAAGCCGTCGCCTTCCACTAAAACAATGGCAGCCACCCCAGCTTGAGCAAATTCACGCAGAAGCGCTGCAAGCGTTCGCCCCGCGAAATCGGCTGTGCGTTCCGACAAGCCTTCGTTCGGAAACAGATCGGAACAAAGTCGCGCAGGCCCCTCGAACGCTACAAAGATCATTGGTCCGTTAACGACACCAGCGAGCCGCTTCGTTGATTCCAATGAAGCCGCGAGCAACGGTGAGCGCTGCCAGACGTTTTCAAAATCGGCGATGTCAGCGACATCGACACTCGGCGCAGCAACAAACTTTGGAGGCCAAGTCACCCGATCCAGGCTTGCACCGAACGCTTCGGCCAGCATCCCACATGGAACGCCGGTGAACGCTACCTTCAATCCCAGCATCCTCGTGAGTTCCGACGCGCCCTTGACAATCTTGGTGGGGTCGCCTGCAAACTCAGAAGGGTTGATTGCGTCGATGTCGGCGGCTGCCGTGAACAGCATCGGAGCGAATAGCGGTGGGTGCGGCTTGGGGGCGCCTCGCCCCAAATCGGTCAGGCGACGACGCCAGTCTGCTCCCTCAATTCCACCAACCACCGCGCGCTCCTCGATTCAGGCGCGCATGATTGGCGCTGTGATCTTTGCGTCCGGCCAGGAACCGTAATAGACCAAGATTTCCTCTGGCGGCTTTTTCTTTTCCCATTCCTTGACGAACTCGGCGTACGGCTTTCCGCGCTTGATGCGGGCGGTCAGCTCTGCCTTTAGTTTCTTGTCACTCGCCTCACGATCAATGCGCTGCAGGTCTTTGTCCCACACGATCTTGTAGACGTTTTCGGCAACAGCATGCGTGATGACGCCTTTCAGAATATCGGTAGCGATCATATCCGGGTCGCGATCAAGCGGATCACCATAGCCGGTGCCGCCACAGGAGAACGCCATCGTGATGATATCGCCCTGCATGTAGGGTCGGACCGACCGTCCCTGAAACTCGGTGGAGTAGGTGCCTTCGATCGTTTTGTTGGACAAGATGTCCTGGTAGTCGAGATTGATCGGCGCGTTGTTGGCAAACTGCTCCATGACCTTGGAACCGCTGATCGAAATACCGGGAACGGTGCATGGCGCATATCCACCGAACAGTGGCTGCGGGGTCTGCAACTTCGAATTGTCAGCGATCGCCATCATGTAGACCGCGGGCATGTGATGGGCGACCCACATCTGCACGGTGCCAACGCCGCCTCGAAATTTTCCGTGGCCACATGAATCAGACCAGTGATTGGATAGCGGCACCAGAAGCGGAAACTCGTTCTCGACCGTTTCGGTGTTCGGCGCACGGCCGAATACGCACCACGGGAATCCGAAAGCGTCGATTCCATCTTCGAGCGGCCGGGCACCCATGCCCTCTGTGTTTATGGAGTAAGCGAGCATGTCGGCAAAGGGCGCGCCCCATTGCGACAGGCCGGCAAGGACCAATGCATTGCCGCCGTTGCCCATCGACGCCCCGGCTTGCAGCCATGATTCGGTCGAGAACATTGCTTTGGCGCAGCAATTATGGACCGCGCTCATCACGCCCGTCGAAATCATGACCGAGCACGATGTCGCAGCCCGAGCATCGGGATTGAGACAGGTGTTCGGAGCGAACTTGAAATCGATATTGGCGAAAGTGCCGTTCGAGATCGGCAAGCCGTGGAACAGATATTCGTAGATATAGTTCGAGAAGTGCGCGATCGCTGCCTGGGGCTGCGCGTTGTAAGGCGAAGGCGTCTCGGGCCCCGACTGGCTCAAATCGACGATCATGCGGTCGCCACTTATCTGCATCGTCATGTAGCAAGACCGAACAAGGCCCTGCTGAAGACCAACGGCATCTGAGAACGTTACGCAGCGATACTTGCCGTCGGGCCAGCGGTCGATGATGTCCCTCGATCCCGTTTCGGCTTCCTGCAGCATTTTGCGAAATAGCCCCTTCACATAGCCAGGACCCTCCCGGTCGCAAAGTTCGATGATCCGCGTCCGGACCCGGTCAGCGGTTGTGCACCGCGCTTTCAGGTCGGTTGCAATCATCGCAGGCGCGCGAATGCCGAATGCCTCGAACATCGTGACCACGTCGTCGCGAATTTCGAAATTCTCACCAATTTTCATCGGCGGAAGGTTCATGCCTTCCTCGAAACGAGATTTTGCCGAGATCGGCATCCCGCCCGGTTCGATAGCGCCTGTTTCGGTCGTGTGGACGAGCGCAGCGGTCCAGGCGATCAGCTCCTTTTTGTAGAAGACTGGCATACACACCATCTGGTCCGGATTGTGAACACCACCGTAGACCGCGTCGTTGGCAAACCAGAGGTCGCCATCCTTGATTCCCGGGTTCTTGCTGTAGTTATTGATGATGTACTTGATGATCAGCGGCGGGATGACAGCGTGCAGATAGGTCCCGCACGACCCGTTCACGATGTCTCCGGCAGCCGTCATCATAGCGACAAGCGAATCTCCCGCGACGCCCATCGCACAGCGGCAGGAACGCTGGAACACCTCCATGCCTTCGTCTAGTATGTCGTTCGTTCGTTGGAAGCCAATCTCATAATTGGCGGTGTCGATGTCCGCAGCATACCGCAGTTCGTCTTCCGTGGCCGGAGCGGGCTTCAACCATTCGAGCTTCTGTTCTAGGGTCGGGATCCCCATGGCATAATCCTCCTCAGGTGGAGCTCGAAGGCTCCGAGTATCTTGTTATTGGGCAGGCTCAAGGGCAACGTCAGCCTCACGTCGGCGTCGCGAAACAGGCGGCGGATCCAGGCTCTCCAAGATCCCAAGGCCGTGTTTGTCGATGGCGAATGTTGATCTCGGCGGAATAACTACGGTGGTCAGGTCCGCTTCCACGATTGCCGGTCCCACAATCCGGTTTCCCGGTTGAAGGCGCTCGAACGAATAGATCGGAGTATCCGCATGATTGGCAATTTCGGGCCAGTAAGCAGCCCGCGAACCGAGCTTAGCGCCCGACGGATCTTCACCCTTGAGTGGCAGGTCGGGAAGCTCCGGCTTCTGAATCGGCACGGTCACGCGGAGGATGAAATTATCCAAGAACACGCCGCCTGGCTTGTTGACCACAAGAGGGCTGAAGGCTGCGGAGAACTCATCCTCGAAAGCCTGATAGATGCGTAGCGCGTCCTCGTCCGACTTGATCTGGGTTAGCGGCGAACTCATCCGTTTCACCTGCACCTGGCCGCCATACAGCATGTCCAGTTCAAGCGAATAGACTGCCTCGTCAAGCGGCAGGCCCTCCGAAACGAGTTCACGTTCCGCTTTTTCTATCAGGCCACTAATTGTCGAGTTGAAAATCTCACGGTCGATGACTATGCGTTCCGACATCGGTTCCATGAACACCAACCGTCTGGATTGTTCGTACAGATGTACGATGTCCATGATCGACGAACCCATGGCGCAGAACACGGGAGACGACGGAAAAACGACAGCCTTCGGGACATCGGCTTTGAAGCCGGCTACGTGCGTGGGACCAGCCCCGCCGAAGGCGAAGAGCACGAAATCTTCCGGATGATAGCCGCGCATGTGGACTTCGCGCTTGATCGCCGAAGCCATATTCTCATCGACGACGCGGCGTATCATCGCGGCCGCTTCCACGACGGAAATGCTCAGCGGCACCGCGATCTTGTCACGTATCGCACGTTCGGCCTTTGCCTTGCTGAGCGGCATTTGTCCGCCAAAATAGCCGTCCGGATTGATGTAGCCAAGCACCACGTCGGCATCGGTCACCGTCGGCTCCGAACCGCCCAAGTCGTAACAGACCGGCCCAGGGATCGAGCCAGCACTCCGGGGGCCTACCGACAGGCGCTTCGAGATTCGATCGATAGATGCGATCGATCCGCCGCCCGCGCCGATCGAGATCGTCTGCATCATGGTAAGGTTTACCATCCAACGATCAATCACGGGGCGGAACTGATAGTTGCGAACACTATCCTGAACGACCATGGCGACATCGAAGGAAGTGCCGCCCACGTCTCCGGCGATGACGTTGTGATAACCGAGTTTCTTGGCGAAGTAGGCCGAGCCCATCAGGCCGGATACCGGACCTCCGTTGAAAGTGCGCGAGGCCGGAGTCTTGAAAATATCCGCGCTTCCACCGGAATTGTGAATCATCAGAAAGCTGCCGCGATAGCGCTGCTCGCGTATCTTGTCCCAGGTCGCGCAAATCTCTGTCTGCATCGAATGCTGAAGATATGCGTCCAGGATCGCGGTCATGCTGCGCTCGTATTCGCCGATCTTGGGCACGACTGAATGCGACATCACCACCGGCACAAAGCCGATGTGGTATTCCTTGTACTCATCGCGGATGATCTGACGAATGCGCTTCTCATGCGCAGGATTGGCGAAGGACCAGAGCAACGAAACGACAATCGCGCGTGCGCCTCGATCCATCAGCATGCGCAGCTTGCGCCTGACGTCATCTTCATCGAGTGGTCGAATGACATCGCCCTTCGAATCGATCCGCTCCCTGACGCCTACAATCATATCGCGCGAAATGAGAGGTATTGGCTTGTTCTGAGCCGGCAAATTTCGCCGCTCGGACACACGCGTTCCGTCTACCCATTGCGCGCCACGACCGATGAGAACCACGTCCTCATGGCCCTCGGTGGTAATAAGCCCGAGCTTCGGACCATTGCGCTGCAGCAGACGGTTGAGCGCGACCGTCGTCGAATAGCGGACAATGTCGATCCGGGGCAAAACTTCGAGAACTGTGAGCCCAAGCTTGTCCGCTCCTGCTTCGACGGCATTCAAGAAGCCGATGGAGAGGTCGTGCGGCGTCGTGGGACATTTTGCGATCGTGCGCTCACCGTCGAGAGTCATTACCAGATCGGTGAAAGTACCGCCAACATCGATGTCGATTGAATTCATTTGGTCGACGCTTTTCATGATCAAACCTCCGCCGCGCGGTGCAAACGGCCATCGACGATGACCAGTTCGCCGGATGAGACGCGCCGCTTGAGGCTATCGATATCGACTTCAATGTCGTGAGTGATCGGATGGCCCGGAGGAAGATATTCGGTCTCGATCTGCCTACCGCAGCCACCGCAACAAAATTCGAGAATACGAACCCAGTTTCCGTCGGGCGAGAACGTGTACTCGCCCTCAATGATCGGAGCGTGGATCTCGCTCGGAGCCCGATCGGCAACGAGGAGTCCGGTCTTGTAGTTCTCGCGCGCGCCCGCAATTCGGTCACCACAGTCGTGGCAACGCCATGCTTCCTTGTCGAGGTCTAGATCGAGGTACTCGGTGAAACGGATATGGCTTGTCATTGATCGTCCTCCCGCTTGCCGTTTAGTGACGGCTTAGTTGCGCGTTGCCATAGGCGTCGACAATCGACAGCCAGCCGGGCGGAACGGCACAGGTTAGAGTGTCACCATTGATCATCGCCGGGCCGACGAGGCGGTCACCAACGTTCAGGCTTTCCCACTTCACCGACAAGAGTGGTTTGGTTTCAGCGCCCGCGAATTGCATTGGCCGTGAGGCCGTCGCCATCTTGCCGCCATTTGCTGAACGCTTACCGAGCTTGTGGGCCCCGACAACGAAACGGCTGACGATACCGACCAAAAGAACGGGATCGTTGTTTTTGATGCCAATCTTGTCGACGGCTTCAGCTATTTTTCCGAGCCATGCGTCGCCCGGGCGCAGATTCGTGTCGACGACGACCGTTCGTGGCGTATCGTCCCCATCGCCGAACTCGACCTGATAACGGAATGACGCCTTTCCCGGATCGAAGCCCTCGCCGTCGAGATCACGAATTGCCTGACGGTAGATGGTGTCCGCGGCCTCGATAAGAGGTTTGCCCTGAGCCTTGGCCCAGGGAAGGCCGACGCCCCGCTCATAAACGTGAACCACATCGGAAATCGCCGAGCCGAATGCGCTGAACACGGGACCGATGTTGAACGCATGCACAACCTTGATACTGATTCGCTCAGCCACAAAGGCGCCGAACATTGGACCGTTACCTCCGTAAGCAAACAGAGCACAATCGGCCGGGTTGAGGCCTGCTTCTTCAGCGGTCGCAGAAATGAGCTCTGCCATGTGAGCGACAGCTTCATCTCGGATCGCAAGCGCCGCGCGCTGCACATCAATAGACATTGGTTCAGCGACGCGCTTCTTGATGACATCTCTCGCGCGATTAAGGTCGAGCTCGCGACGGCCGCCGAGGAAATTCTTCGGATCCAGGTAACCGAGGCAAAGTAACGCGTCGGTCAGTGTCGCCTCACCTCCTCCAAGACCGTAGCAGGCCGGCCCCGGTGCAGCGCCCATGCTGTCGGGCCCGAGCGTCAGAGCGCCGTCCTTCACCCTGGCGACCGAGCCGCCCCCAATGGGGGCGGAGCGCAAAAGCGCGAATGACGTCTTAACGGGGACTTCCATTAATTCGCCGCCGCGCTGGAAGACGGGTTCGCCGTTTCTCACGACCGATGCCTTCGTCGTTGTCCCACCGACATCGAAACAGATCAAATTGGCAAGCTTGTACTCGCGCGCGACATAAGCCGCACCAAACGTGCCAAACACCGGGCCCGACTCAATCGTATCAACGGATTTCGTTTTGCCTATTCGCGCCACTCCGCCGCTGGTGTGGCCGACCAGAAGCGCTCCCTTCCAGCCGTGGTCATCGCGCAGCGTGTCTTCCGCTTTGAACAACGATGTTGCGAGGTGAGTGTGAGTATACGCATTCATCAACGAGTAATGCGTTCGGGTCTGGTCGTGGCCGACCTGTGCCATTTCGCTGCCGAGCAGGACCGGTACCGATCCGATGATATGATCGGGATACTGATCCTCGATCACGTCTTTGATATGAATTTCAGCGCGGTTCAGGGGAAACGCGCCCTTAAGGCTCACGCAGATGCGCCGTACACCGCTCTCCAAGAGCTCTTTGACTGCCGCGAGAATTTCGTCGGCTTGCGGCTTTTCGGACAAGCTGATGATGTTCTCGGAGTTGACCAGTTCATCGACAACAGGGGAACGGGACTTCCCATACAATGTCTCACGATGGCCATCGGAAACGATCAGCCCGACTTTTGCTCCGCGACGTTCCGCAATCACATTCGTGGTAATGGTCGACGACCACCGGATTAGGGTGACCTTCTCAAGGAAGGTCTGGGCGTCGGCAAAGCCAAGTGCGGTCGCAGCCTCTTGGAGGCAGTTCTGAAATGACACTGTGTAGTCGTGAGGGGTCGTGTCGACCTTGATGAAGTGCTGCTTCCCGTCATTCGCTGTGACGAGACAATCGGTCATAGTGCCGCCGGTATCGATGTCTACCGTGTACATCGAGGTCCTCCCATGTCGATATTTATGCAGGACGCTCCGTTGAGGAGGCACTGCCCTTTTATGCGACCCTACGCCGGTCTCGCGGCACCGAAATTGGGACCGTTCCCCTAGAGTCTAGGGAAGCACCCGTAGTGCAGCGCAATATGAAAGGTATTTCAAACCCCGTGGCCTCCGGCTCGTTGGCCTGCTCCGATGGGCCAGCGATCTTCTCTCGAATTCCCGAACGGGTCGGCCTAAACTGGGTCTATGCACAGGAAGGTGGAAACGCCCATGAAGGGTTTGGCTACCAAGCCCCAAGATGATCTTGGGGAAGTCGCGGTCACGACGATATACGAACAAGTTTTTGACAACGCCCTTGTCGGCATTTGCTTTATGGCTAACCGGCATTTCGTGCACGTCAACCGACAGATGGAGGCAATGCTTGGATACGAGCCTGGGGAACTAACAGGAAAGTCCGTAAGGGTCGTCTACGCAAGCCATGATGACTACGAGGATGTCGGACGCGTGCTTCGGGCATTTCCAAAAGACAACCGATATGTGCATGAACGGCCTCTTGTCACCAAGTCGGGGAGCACGCTGTGGTGCCTGATCTCGGGATCGTTCGTCGCGCACGGCCGATCAGATTCTGCGTCAGTTTGGATCGTACAGGACATCAGTGCGCGCAAACGCGCCGAAAGCCAATTGACCCGAACGAAGCACAAGCTTGAGCAGATCGTCGAGCGCCGCACCCTGAACGTGCAGCGCATGAACAAAGCGCTGCGGCACGAGATAGAGCGCAGGCGCGAAAGCGACCGTTCAATGATTGAAAGCCGTGAGAAATACCGGGTTCTGATCCGTAACATTCCACTCGGAATCATACTCACGGACGATGCTGGCAAAATAATCGAGATCAATCCTGCTTTGATGCGCATGTTTGGTGCCGCCAATCCCTCGCATTTCGACCTGATCGCTGCGCGCTCCGCTGCTGTGCGCGAGCGTTCAAGAACCCCAGAAGTCTTCGCTGACCTTTTGACCAGCATGATGCCAAAAAGAGGACGACGGCTGGAAAGGGAACATTTTTCTTGGACCGATCTTGAAGATGAGCCGCGCTGGTTTGAGGTGATGGGAGTTGGCATTCCCGTAAGGGGGCTAGGTTGCGCCATAGTCTTTGACGACAAAACAGAGGAACACGCAGCAAGCGCGCGCGAACACTTTCAACGTGAACAACTCGCACATTCGGGACGAATCGCTCTGGTCGGTCAATTTGCCTCCGCGATCGCTCACGAACTGGGGCAGCCATTAAACGCCTGCCAGAGCTACGCCGCAGGCATCGAGAATGAACTGCGCGCAGCACTTGCCGAAAATCCCGGGGCGAAGGATGCGCTGAGGCGGATCCAGCAGCATTTGGAACAGTCCGGTGAAATAATCAGGAATGTCCGTGCCTTCGTTGGAAAGCAGCGAACGTCCGATGAGACCGTTGCTATTTCATCGCTTATTGATCAGACAATAGACCTGCTCCATATATCTTTACATGGTATCGATATAAAGGTCGACGCGAAGCCAACGGCGCAAGGTATCGAGGTCCGTGGAAATCGCATCGAGCTTCAACAGGTTCTGGTCAATCTGATTATCAACGCGGTCGATGCGATGCATGAATCGCAAACGCTTTCACCCGGGATCGGAATTCATCTCTCTGCGACCCGTAAACGTGTGACGATCTCAGTTATAGACAACGGTCCGGGAGTGCCCCCAGCAATTGCGGACGACGTCTTTAAGCCCTACATGACAACAAAAAGGGGAGGATTGGGTATGGGGTTGATGATGTGCAGGACAATCGTCGAGTCCCACGGCGGCGCCTTATCATTGAAACGGTCCCGCGCGCGCGGAGCTCGTTTCGACATCCAGCTCCCGATTGCCCAATAAGGAAGCATGAAGGACATGACCGAGCTGTTCCTGGTCGATGACGAGCCGGATGTAACCAGCTCGCTCCACTGGCTTTTGCAAACCGTCGGGCGGAAAGCATCCGCTTTCAACTCACCACAAGAATTTTTGCAATTCTTTGCCACGTTTTCCGGGCCATGCTGTGTCGTCCTGGATCTCCGCATGCCTGGACTTACGGGCATCGAAGTTCTCGAACGAATTGTCGAAATGCGCCGCGGCACACCGGTTGTGTTTCTAACAGGGCATGGAGACGTCCCAAGCGCGGTGAGAGCCATGAAGCTCGGAGCGTACGACTTTCTTATGAAGCCGTTCAATCCTCAAGGGTTTCTGGAGTGCGTCAACCGCGCGTGCAGACATGCGCTAGAGGGCCATCAGCTGATTTCTCGAAAGAAGGATAACCAGGAGATCTTGTCCAAGCTGTCAACTCGCGAACATGAAATATTTGATCGCGTTATCGCGGGTATGAGCAGCAAGGAAATCGGGCGCGCGCTGGATATCAGCCCGAAGACGGTTGATGTGCACCGAGCAAGTATTATGAAGAAAATCGGCGTTGCGACCGCTCGCGAACTGATGCGGAGATTTCAGTTGACGCCTACCGAGGCAATTGAGGATTTGGGTTGAACAGGCTTTCATCGCGACTGACTTGCGACGGAGATCCCGCGCGACCGTATTTTTGCGCGGAAAGAATGCGTTGCCCAGCGGCCACACACTTCTCCCTCAAAGTTGTCAGCGCCCCAAATGCATCATTTCGGCTAGGGGACGGCTACAAAAGATGTACTTTGTGGGCGGTTGAAGGGAATCGCCGGCTTTGCAAGGCCATTGCGCGTCAGTTGGCCGGAGAAACTCAGAACGATGCGCCGCGGTCGGTCATCACCGTGAAGCGCGTATTGCAGACTGACGCAAAAGCCTTCGGGCTACCCAGCGCGGCGTCATGATACTCCGCGAATTGCTAACGGCGCGTGGTCTCGACCTATCCGGCATGATTGCGATCCGTAATACTCTGCACCCTGATGACATCTCTCCCGAATTTCGTGATACGATCGATATCGTCAGTGCCAAAGCGCTGCCGATGTACGACCGCATGCAGGACGGCCCGCGTATTGCGGACCAGGCCGTGGTGTTGTCATTCGTTGCAATAGACAATGGACAGGCCCGCCTCACCAGTTTGCGGCGGTTCCTGCTGCGGCGCCAAGGCGACGTTCCGGGCGACATCGTCTATGACTACGGCGCCGCGCATCTGTTGCACAGCTTCATCGCCCGCGCAGAAGCGCCTTGCTTCTACGATGTCATCGAACAGAGGGGGCTCGATGATCTGTTCGGAAAGCTGGTGCTGCAATGGCCGGAGCCGCTGACGCAGAATATTCTGCCAGCGACCGAAGACGCGCTCGTGGTCGTCGCAGAATAGATCGCAGATGATTCCAAGCGAGGGCGTGTGCGGACCGTTGAAATGCTTCACGGCGCCTCCTCTCCCAGAGTATGAGAGCGTATCATATGTTTCTTAGGACAGTATTCCTCATATCATGGAAGAAGTAGCTCCAGACGATGGCGCGGAGGATCGCCATCACCTCGGGCAATCATATTGCCTGTACCACTCCGCGGCATTTTGCTATTTCATACCACGCATGAAACAGGATTCACCAAGCACCAAGAGGTTGAACGCAAAGAGAACCCAGCTTGAGAAAAGCGCCAATGCGTTTGTTGCCTTGGTTGGCGAACGCGTCCGTAAGGCTCGCGAGCGGCGGGGTATCTCCCGTCGCGTATTGTCGGAGCTCTCTCAGGTCTCATTGCGGTACTTGGCGCAGCTCGAAGGCGGCAGCGGCAATTTCTCGATTGCACTCCTCTGGAGAGTGTCCGAGGCGCTGGATCATCGAATCGAATGGCTGGTCGGAGCGGAGGATCCATGGTCGTCGGAGGTGGTTCAATATTCGGAGCTTTTCCGCAGGGCCACACGTGACCAGCGCCGACGCGTCATGAAAGTCCTGGACCCCGGCAGCCCGACGCTGTTGCGAGAGAAACGCTTGTGTCTGATTGGATTGCGCGGTGCCGGCAAGTCAACTCTTGGCAAACTTCTGAGCAAAGAGCTTTCGTTGCCTTTCATCGAGTTGAACCGCGAGATCGAAGAAATCAGCGGAATGCCGGCCAACGAGGTCATGGCGCTTTACGGCCAGGAAGGATATCGGCGGCTAGAGCAACAGGCCCTCGAACGAATCGTTGCGACCTCGGACGCTGCCGTTCTTGCCGTAGCTGGTGGTATTGTGGCGGAGCCAGAAACTTTTGCGTACCTGCTGCGTCACTTTCACACCATTTGGATAAGAGCCCGCGCTGAAGAACACATGGAACGCGTACGCAATCAAGGCGACTTGCGTCCTATGAGCGGGAATCCAAAAGCCATGGAAGAGTTGCACTCGATCCTTACGAGCAGGGAGGAGCTCTACTCCAAGGCTGAGGCCACGGTGGATACAAGCGGACGCTCCGTAGAAGAAAGCACGCGCAATCTGCTCACCACGATACGGAACCTTGAAATTCTTTAATCTGTATGAACGGCCACCAGCTCACGATTATCGCCGTGCGGTTCTTCCGCTAAACGCTGAAGCCACGGTTTTGCGACTGCCACGGGCAGCCCGAAACGCAGTACGATTGGATCATCCGTAACAGCGCCGTTGATGACTCATTCACCGTCTTGCCGGACGTATCGAGGGACGTGCGCGCCCGCGCGTAGAGCAGTTCACGACTCTGCAGGATGGTGATCAGTTCGCTCATCGCAGCTTTATCCGCCGCCATGGGGCGCAAGTCTCCTTGCTCGCGTACCCGGCTCATGTGCTCGCCCGGACTGGCCTTTACCCAAACGGTGAAGAAGCTTGAGAGCAATCGCTCGAATGTGACGGGGTCAGAGACGATGCCGCCGCCGGTCGCCAAAACCATCGCACCTGATTGGCCGGTCACCCGATCAAGCGCTGACTGTTCGTAACGACGATAGCCATCCTGTCCGTAGAGCGAAAACACTTCGCCGACGGAGAAGCCTGCCTCGCACTCGATTTCACGGTTCAGTTCAACAAACTTCCAGCCGAGCTTTTCCGCCAACAGCCGCCCCAGCGTCGACTTGCCGGCACCACGCAAACCGATCAGCGCGACGCGATCGACCTGCGGATTGGATGATTTTGCAGGATTGAAAACGGGATGGCCCGAGAGCAAAGCCTTCACGTCAGCCATCACGTCGGTTGATGCCTTGCGCATTAGCTCTCGGATGAGCAGCCAATCGTGAGGTTGCCGCGAAGGATCCGCTACGAGATCTTCCAATTCCGCGCCCGCCGCATTGGCAACGCGGCGCAGCAGCATGATCGAGAGATTCCCGAGCCCGCTCTCAAGTTGCGCGATATACCTTTCGGACACCCCGGACTCCGCCGCCAACACCTTGCGCGACATTCCGCGCACCGCGCGCATGGAGCGCACACGCTGGCCGAGTTCGACCAAGTAGTCGTTGCCTTGATCCTGGCGAGGCCGGTGCTGACGCTTCACGAGACGCGTGGAAAATGCCCCGCTCGAAGGGCCATCGGGTCCGTCGTCCTGAAAGATTTGATCGGAATCATCCATGTACAGCACGATATTGCATTCTCTTGGACTTTAAGCAAGTGTCGCCGCGCTAAATAGTGCTATATATCTCACTTACCGGTCTAGATATCCTCTAGACATGCATCATATTGCACTATATGAGAACGCCATCGTGTAAGATTGTGCAGGGAGCGACCATGGCCGACGACAAGCGAAAGCTCGCAAACGGTAAGGATTTTATCGATTTTCAGACCGATCCATCGCGCTACCGCCATTGGAAGCTTTCCATTGACGGCGACGTCGCAACGCTCGCTATGGACGTAGACGAGAACGCTGGTCTCTACGAAGGTTACCTGCTCAAACTCAACTCTTACGACCTTGGTGTCGACATCGAACTCGCTGACGCGTTGATGCGACTTCGGTTTGAACATCCGAACGTGAAGGTTGTCTTGCTCCGTTCAGCCAAAGACCGCGTCTTCTGCGCTGGTGCAAACATCCGCATGCTCGCCGGTTCAGAGCATCCGCACAAGGTTAACTTCTGCAAATTCACCAATGAGACGCGCAACTCAATGGAGGATGCCAGCGAGAATTCCGGCCAGCGTTTCATTGCCGTCATCAATGGAACGGCGGCGGGCGGCGGATACGAGCTGGCCCTCGCGACCGATTACATCATGATGATCGACGATGGCTCCACTGCGGTATCGCTGCCGGAAGTACCGCTGCTTGCCGTGTTGCCCGGTACTGGCGGTCTTACGCGCGTTGTCGACAAGCGCAGGGTGCGTCGCGACCATGCCGATGTCTTTTGCACCATAGAGGAAGGCATCAAGGGCCGCCGCGCTGTGCAATGGCGCCTGATCGATGATCTCGTTTCGCCTTCAAAGCTCGAAGAGCAAGTTAAGGCCACCGCCGGAGATATGGCGACGAAATCGTCGCGTAAGGGTCCCTCGGAAGGAGTTAAGTTGCTCCCGGTCGAACGAACGTTCCGCCCTGACGGTATCGATTATGGATATGTCAAAGTCGATATTGATGCTGCGCAGCGGGTCGCGACGATCGTGATCCGCTCGCCCGAAGCGCCCTCCACCGCTGACATCGAGAAACAGGGCTCCCGATTCTGGCCGCTGCAAACCGCGCGCGAACTCGATGACGCGATTCTGCATCTGCGCAATAATGCCTATGAGATCGGTACGCTTGTCTTCAAGACCGACGGCTCTCCTGCCTGCGTTCGCGCCTATGACGAATTCCTGGACGCCCACAGTGATCATTGGCTCGTTCACGAGATCCGTCACTATTGGAAGCGCGTGCTAAAGCGCGTGGACGTCACTTCTCGAACGCTTGTTACGTTGATCGAGCCTGGCTCATGCTTTGTCGGCACGCTCGCCGAGCTCGTCTTCGCGGCTGACCGATCATACATGCTGCTCGGCCAAATGCAGGGCGACAATCGTCCAGCTGCGAAACTCGAACTGACCCGCGCAAATTTCGGTGTCTATCGGATGTCGCACGGGCTCACTCGGCTACAAACCCGGTTTCTTGGTGATTCCGACAAGTTGGTCGACCTTGAAAAGGAAATTGGGCGCGAGCTCGACGCCAACGAAGCCGAAACCCTGGGCCTGGTTACCTTCAGTCTGGATGATATCGATTGGGACAATGAAGTTCGGGTCTTCATCGAGGAGCGAACGAGCTTCTCGCCGGATGGCCTCACGGGTCTTGAGGCAAACCTGCGCTTCGCTGGGCCAGAGACAATGGAATCCAAAATCTTCGCCCGCCTCACTGCCTGGCAAAACTGGATATTTCAGCGGCCTAATGCGGTTGGCGAGCAAGGAGCCCTTCGACTCTACGGAACAGGACAACGCCCCGCCTACGATATGCGACGCGTCTGAAACGGAAACTTCCACAAACCCCAGAGGAGACACACATGCTGGATACCGTCAACGTCGACTATTCCACTCAGATTCCAAACAACGTTGGATTGGTAGAGGACCGCACGGTGTTGCGCGCTCTCGAGGGATGGCATCCCGGCTATATCGACTGGTGGAAAGACATGGGCCCGACCGGGTTTCAGGAAGCTCTCGTCTACCTTCGCACCGCCGTTTCCGTCGATCCCAAGGGATGGGCGAAGTTTGGCTACGTGAAGATGCCGGAATATCGCTGGGGCGTGCTGCTCGCGCCTCAGGAGGAAGGCCGCAAGGTCAATTTCGGCAAGCACAAGGGTGAACCCGCCTGGCAAGATGTCCCCGGAGAATATCGGGCCATGCTGCGGCGTCTTATCGTGATACAGGGCGACACCGAGCCAGCCTCGGTCGAGCAACAACGCCACTTGGGCGCTACCGCGCCGTCGCTTTACGATATGCGCAATCTCTTCCAGGTCAACGTCGAGGAAGGTCGTCACCTCTGGGCCATGGTCTATCTGCTGCATAAATATTTTGGCCGCGATGGCCGCGAAGAAGCGGATGAATTGTTGCGTCGCCGTTCCGGAGACGCAGATAGCCCGCGAATGCTGGGTGCCTTCAATGAAAAAACGCCGGACTGGCTGTCCTTTTTCATGTTCACCTTCTTCACTGATCGCGACGGTAAAATGCAGTTGGAAAGCCTAGCGCAATCCGGCTTCGACCCGCTTTCCCGCACGTGCCGGTTCATGCTGACCGAAGAAGCCCATCACATGTTCGTCGGAGAAACCGGTGTCGGCCGCACCATCCAGCGCACATGCGAGGCGATGAAGGCCGCCGGCATCGACGATCCAAATGATATCGCAAAAGTCCGGGCGCTCGGCGTGATCGACCTCCCGACGGTTCAGAAGAAACTCAACCTGCACTATTCACTGACCCTGGATTTGTTCGGTGCAGAGATTTCAACCAATTCGGCCAACTTCTTCAACGCCGGCCTCAAAGGTCGCTTCCAAGAGACCAAAATCGACGACGATCACGAGCTTACCAACGCGGCATATCCCGTGCTGAAGCTCGTGAATGGACAGATCGTGAAGGTCGACGAGCCTGCGCTGACAGCACTCAACATGCGTCTTCGCGACGACTATTCTGAAGACTGCGCGCGCGGCGTCGAGCGTTGGAACAAAATCATTGAAAAGGAAGGTGTTAAGTTCCGCCTCGAATTGCCTCATGTCGCCTTTAATCGCAAGATCGGCGAATTCCGCGACGTCGAGATCACGCCGAAGGGCGTGATCGTATCTCCCGCGGAATGGACGAAGATGCGGGATCAGTATTTGCCCTCCGCAGCCGACGGAGCGTTCATCGAATCGCTGATGAAGCCGGTACTTGAGCCCGGAAAGTACGCCAGCTGGATCGCGGCGCCAAAGGTCGGCATCGACAACAAACCCGGCGATTTCGAATACGTCCAGATCGCGGCCTGAACTTTCCGACGTAGCCGTCTCGCACTTTGGCGGGACGGCTCCTTTGTGGACTCGTCATCATGAACGCGCCAACCAAGCAGCATCTGATCGATCCCGAAATCTGCATTCGTTGCAACACCTGCGAAGAGACCTGCCCGGTCGATGCGATCACGCATGACAACAACAACTACGTAGTCGACGTAACAAAATGCAACCTCTGCATGGATTGCATTCAGCCCTGTCCGACGGGCTCGATCGACAATTGGCGCATTGTCAGTTTAGCCTATTCGCTGGAAGAGCAATTTTCGTGGAGCGAGCTGCCTAAGCAGGAAGCGCTCGCGGCCCCCGGCGATGGTGAGGCGCTCGACGCGGATGTCTTGGCATTGATTGAAACCGCGCATACAGGCGCTGGAGGAAAATCCGTCGCGCCGGCGTCAGCATTGAAAGCAATCGTTAACCGTTACAACAGGGAGAAGGCGGCAGTCGCTACGGTTACGGGCAACTATCGCCTAACGCATGAACAATCCGATGTCGACGTGCATCACCTGATCCTCGACTTTGGAGACTCGGCTTTCCCAGTGATCGAAGGGCAGTCCATCGGGATAGTGCCTCCCGGCATCGATGCGGACGGCAAGCCACATCGCGTTCGGCTCTATTCCGTCGCGAGCCCGCGGCACGGTGAGAAGCCCAATACCAATAATCTGGCGCTTACTGTGAAGCGCGAGTCCAATGGCATCTGTTCAAATTATATCTGCGATCTGAAAAAAGGAGACAAGGTTCAGGTCACCGGCCCATTTGGCGCCACGTTCTTGATGCCGAACGATCCCGCGGCCAACATCATCATGATTTGCACAGGGACCGGCTCCGCCCCCTTCCGTGCCTTCACGGAATGGAGACGTCGCTCGATGCCGAATGCTCCAGGCCGGATGCTGCTGTTCTTCGGTGCGCGCCGCCCGCAGGATTTACCCTATTTTGGTCCTTTGCAGAAAGTGCCTGACAGCCTCCTCGGCAAATATTTCGCGTATTCCCGCGTGCCCGGCGAAAAGAAAGTCTATGTGCAGGATCTGATGCGGCGGGAGGATGCGACCTTGGCAGGCCTTCTGCGTTCATCGGTTACCCATATCTACGTCTGTGGCCTCAAGGGCATGGAGCAAGGCGTCGACGCGGCACTCGACGACATCTGCCGCTCGTCCGAGTTGCGCTGGCACGAGTTGCGCGACGCAATGCGCGCCGAGGGTCGCTATCACGTAGAGACCTACTAACCCTCGAGCATCAATCCAATTTCTCAGCAGCAATTCCTCCAGAGCAACGCGAGCCATTTATGACGGAACTTCTTGGTAACTATCTGGGTGGTCGCTGGACGACTGGAACAAGCGCCGGGTCAGCATTGTACGATCCGGTTCGTGGAACCGAGTTGGTCCGGGTTGATGCAACGGGACTAGATATCGCCGGCGGTTTCGGGTTTGCACGGGAAACCGGCGGCAATGAACTGCGGAGGCTCTCATATCGACAACGCAGTGAGATGTTGAACGCGATCGCAAAAGCTCTTCAGGCACGCCGTGACGCTTATTTCGAAATCGCGCGGTCGAATAGTGGGACGGTAAAAAACGATTCCGCGGTAGATATCGATGGTGCAATCTATACGGTCTCGACTTACGCCAAACTGGGATCGGCCTTCGGAAAGAGACAATTCCTGTTCGATGGCGAAGCGGCGCCGCTGGCGAAGGATGCGGCTTTCCAGAGCCGACACGTCTTGGTCCCGACCCGCGGGATCGCCTTGTTCATTAACGCGTTTAATTTTCCCGCTTGGGGATTGTGGGAAAAGGCCGCCCCTGCGCTGCTCTCGGGCGTCCCGGTTGTTGTGAAGCCGGCAACGGCCACGGCCTGGCTCACCCAGGTCATGGTGAAAGATATCATAAAGGCCGGAATCCTTCCGGCAGGTGCGCTCTCCGTCGTGTGCGGTAGTTCCGCGGGAATGCTGGACGCCCTGGAACCATTCGACGTCGTTTCGTTTACCGGCTCTGCAGAAACGGCAAGTATCATCCGGTCGCATCCGGCAGTCACACAACGATCGGTTCGTGCGAACATCGAAGCGGACAGCGTCAATTCGGCTGTTTTGGTGCAAGGAGAGGATACTGGCGGATCGGCATTCGATCTCCTGATCAATGAGGTCGTTCGCGAAATGACCGTGAAATCGGGACAAAAATGCACGGCCATTCGCCGCATCTTTGTTCCGAACGGCCTGTACGATGCGACGGCGACCGCGATTTCCGCAAGACTCTCCAAAGTCACGGTTGGCGATCCACGCAACGATTCAGTAAGAATGGGCGCGCTGGTCAACCGCGCGCAGTACGTTGCTGTTCGCGATGGCATCGCGCGACTTCGCGAGCAAACCAAGGTCCTCCACGACGGCGCAGATCAAGAGCTCATTGATGCCGACGCCGCCCTCGCGTGCTGCCTTGGCCCGACATTGCTTGGCTCGCCGGATCCAAATCGCGCCCAACTGGTGCACGATCTGGAAGTCTTTGGCCCCGTCGCCACTTTGATTCCATACCGGGACGAAGCTCACGCGCTCGATCTTGTTCGCCGAGGCCGGGGCTCATTGGTCGCTTCCCTCTACGGCTCCGACACAGCAAGGTTGTCAAATCTCGCGCTCGAACTGGCGGACAGCCACGGTCGTATACATGTCGTTAGTCCGGAAGCCGCCGACGTTCAGACCGGCCACGGCAACGTGATGCCGCAATCCCTTCACGGCGGGCCTGGGCGCGCCGGCGGCGGCGAAGAACTCGGCGGCGCGCGTGCGTTAAACTTCTATCACCGGCGCGCAGCGATACAGGGCTCGAAAGCGGTAGTGGCCGCGCTCGATGCGTGAGACAAAATCACTGAGAACTCGGGGAGGGAACGATGGACCAGAATTCTGCGGTAACTCCAGCACAGATAGAATCGCCGCCGGAGACTTTTAATTTCGCCGAACATTTGATTTCGCTGAACCTCGAGCGTCCGACGAAGGCCGCCTTCGTTGACGACGTTGGTGCGATTAGTTATCGAGAGCTTGAGATCCGCGTTCGTCGCCTCGCCTCCGCCTTGCGCGATTTGGGTGTCAAGCGAGAGGAGCGCGTCCTTCTGGCGATGCAGGACGTCAACGACTGGCCCGTTGCTTTTCTTGGCGCGATCTATGCTGGCATTGTACCGGTGGCGGTGAATACTTTGCTCACCGCCGACGACTACGCCTACATGCTCGAACATTCGCGCGCGCAGGCTGTAATTGTGAGTGGCCAGGTACTTCCGTCGCTGAAGGCGGCGCTGACCAGGGCCGACCACGAAGTACGCAAGGTCATCGTGTCCCGTCCCATCGCACCGCTTGATTTCGGGGAAGTTGCGTTTGATGTCTTTCTTGACGCGCATCCTTCTATGGCACGTCCGGCGCGTACCCATTCCGATCACCCCGCCTTCTGGCTCTATTCGTCCGGGTCGACGGGACGTCCGAAGGGCACGGTCCACTCCCACGCTAATCCCTATTGGACCGCCGAATTGTATGGCAAGGCGATCCTCGGTCTAACAGAGGACGACGTATGCTTTTCAGCGGCAAAATTGTTTTTTGCTTACGGGCTCGGAAACGGACTAACATTTCCGATGTCCGTTGGCGCTACCGTCGTGTTGATGCCTGACCGGTCCACTCCCGAGGAGGTCTTTAAGCGCTTGACTGGAGGCGTCGGTGGCCTGAAGCCGACTGTTTTTTTTGGAGCGCCGACTGGCTTCGCCGGCATGCTCGCCTCGCCCGCTTTACCCTCACGCGAGCAAGTGGCGTTGCGGCTTGTATCCTCCGCCGGTGAGGCTTTGCCGGCAGAGGTCGGCAAGCGCTTCAGAGCGCACTTCGGAGTAGATATTGTTGATGGCATCGGTTCGACCGAGATGCTTCACATATTCCTTTCAAACCGGCCGGACGCCGTGCGCTACGGAACGACCGGTTGGCCGGTCCCCGGCTACGAGATAGAGCTACGAGATGACGAAGGAAAGCCTTCGCGGGACGGCGAGCCGGCTGATCTCTACATTCAGGGTCCGTCTGCCGCGATGATGTACTGGGGCAATCGCGCCAAGACACGTGAGACTTTCCAGGGGGGCTGGACCAAGAGCGGTGACAAATACGTTAAGAACCCAGACGGCACCTACACCTATTCCGGCCGCAGCGATGATATGCTCAAGGTCAGCGGCATTTATGTCAGCCCATTTGAAGTGGAAGCCACGCTTGTTCAGCATCCTGCGGTTCTGGAGGCGGCAGTCATCGGCGTTCCGGACGCCGAAGGTCTCACGAAGACCAAAGCCTTTGTCGTGCTGAAAGCAGGAGCTGACACAAGCGACTCGGAGCTGAAGGCGTTCGTCAAAGATCGACTGGCACCCTATAAATATCCTCGGATCATTCAATTTGTTACCGAACTGCCAAAGACCGCCACCGGAAAAATTCAACGTTTCAAGCTGAGAGCAATGGAAAATCCAAACCAGAGTTACATATCTTAAAGATCTTAATTGGGGACCTTTGCCCATTGCCGCCCGGACTTTGGCCCGACCCTGGCGGCAGAGAAGCTTGCGGAGCTAAAACACAGCGCCCATGTTCTCGCCTCGAGTAACGCGCAGCAGCCGAAGGGATTTTCGAGAACTGAGGCATTAACCATGCCACCCAACAGCGCGTTTGGCGATCGTTTCCAAGTCTCAGCAATTCATAATCAGCGATGATCCGGGTTGAAATTGTCCAAAATCCAACAGTTCAGACAGCGAGCCCTTGCTGTGAGTCAGAAAACAATTTCATTGTCGATCTTGTCACCCGGCTGCTCGTCGTGAGGCGACAGGCGGATTTGCAACCGCTACCAGCCCACCGCTAGTGCGCATCCAGCGCAAGCCTCCATCAATCCCAAAAAATCTCAGTTGCTTTACATCCTGACGTTTCTCAACCTCGAGTAGCGCGAATGGTTGGCGAAGACAAATCCAATACCGAGCCTAGTCGAATTAGAACGCCCGCAGTCGATCTGCAGCATCTTCGATACGCTGTGACGGCAGCGGATCACGGCAGCTTCAGGCGCGCGGCCGAAGCATTGCTGCTAAAGCAGTCCACACTCAGCCGTTGCATTCGTCAGCTGGAACATTCAATCGGCATGGCTGTCTTTGAGCGATCGAGCGGCGGGGTACGAGCAACGACGGCTGGACGCGATTTTCTCCGAACTGCTCGCTCCATACTGGAACAATTGGATTCGCTGGTGAAAAGCACGCACCACGCCGGACGCGGCGAGGCGGGACGACTGTCAGTTGGCTTCTTTACATCTCTCTCAGCCGGGAATCTACGCGCAACGCTATTAGACTACCAAACGCGGTTCTTTCAGACGGATGTCTACCTGAAAGAAAGTTCACGGATGCGCCTGGTAACCGCCCTTCGCAACGGCGCGCTCGATATCGCAATCGTCACGGGAGAGCTCCCGATGCTTGAAACCCAGGCCATGCCGCTCTGGAGCGAACGCATCTTGTTGGCGTTGCTGAAAGAACATCCGTTGTCTAGCAAAGACGTGGTATATTGGACCGATCTCCGCGACGAGACGGTGTTGCTCAGTCAATACGATCCTGGCCGCGAACTTGAGGATCTTCTGATGTCAAAGCTCGTCTCGCCCGAAGACCGACCTAAAATTGCTCGTCATGATGTGAGTCGTGGCATTATTAAGAGCTTAATCGCCGCCGGCTTTGGCGTCAGCTTGGTAACCGAATCGGATATCGGCGTGAACTTTTCTGGTTTAGTCTATCGTGAACTCCGCGATGGTACTGGGCCGAGCCGAGTGGGTTTTTCAGCACATTGGAGATCGGATAATGACAATCCGGCACTGGCAAATTTCCTGAAGCTTTTGGGGGAACGCTATCCGCTGCCGGGCGGCCGCGCTTGAGTTGCCCGACGGATTTTTGCAAAAACGCGATCCGTTGCCATAAACCGCACCAGCATTGGCGCAACCAGTTTTGAGGGATCGGCGATCGGCTGCCCGGTTTCACGGGCCAGCGCTTCGGCATTATGCAAGCAGATCGCGGTGTATGAGTGCGGGGAATTCGACCGTCAGCTTCATAGGCTTGTCGTCAGTGATAGCGCCGAGCTTGAGCTTTGCCATGTTTATGTCGTCACCCTTGATAAGGCTCGAGTACGAGGTCACGGTTGACGATCACACGCACCGGAAAACCCGGCCGGATCGTCAGCGTCGGTTGAATGTTGAGATTGCGCTGAACAATTTTCTGTCCGGTCTGATTCAGGCTATCGCTGGATCCGCGGCGGAGCGCCTGGATGATGTCGCCATTGTTGCCGGTATCGGAGCCGGCTCCGAGTTCACTTCCAACGCCAAGCAACGTGGACAGCAGCGCGGCCTTGAACAGAGCGTCCCAATGATTATCGACTTCATCCGCGAGGCCGGCATGGCCCGCGGTGTCAGCGCCGGGCTGGCGCTCCAGCACGATCGAGCGTCCGTTCGGCATGATCAGTCTCGTCCACACCAACAGCACCCGCGATTGGCGGAAAGCGACTTGGCTATCGTAGACTCCGATTAAACGCGCTCCTTGAGGGATGAGTTTGGCACGGCCAGTAGGGGTATCGTAAACGCTTTCTGTAACTTGCGCCGTGATTTGACCGGGTAGATCCGAGCGAATGCCCGCGATGAGCGCTGCCGGAATGATCGTTCCCGCCTGCACGACAAAGGGTGATATTGGGCGCACAAGCCTGTCAGGCGCCGTGGTCCGCCGATCAGCGGGCGCATTGACGAACAGCAGTTTTCGATCCTGCCCGTTCTGCGCGAAGGCTTCGTCCGAGGATGAGGCGGTGTTGTTGGCCGTCTCTTGGGATGGGGCCCGTGACGGTGCCATGGGTGCGCTCGTCGGCGCGAATACCTTGCTGGTCCGTGCGGCCTCGGTTTCCTGGTTGGCGCGCTGTTGCTCGGGATCAAGTCCGACCAGTGTTGATTGGCCTTCCACTGTTCCGATGGGACGTGCCGAGTCGGCAGGCAATGGCGGCCCAGGCTGGGGATTATGAGGAATCCCGGCATAGTCGCGCGGCAGCGTCGCGAGCCCGTCTGCGACGTTATGATGATCGGTGCTGTAGAGCTCGTCCGGTGCGGGATTGTTCGGATGGTTGCTCCTCAGCGCCCACAGCACCGCGCCAGAGATGAGCAGCAAAGCCAGCGCCGTGCCGCCGGCAAGGACCTTTCGGGAAAGTCGCGTGATCCGTGGGCGCTCCACACCGAGCCGCAAGGCTTGCGCCCGATCACCAGGTGATGGCCTTGGCCCAGATACGGGACCGGTCCTATTGTTTGAGCCATTGTCCGTCACGATCGGCTCCCGTCGTTCCTGACTATTCGAACCTTCTGCTGCTTCTCACCGCCAAGGCGCAGCTCCGCCGCCGCGAAGAGACGATCGACGATGAGGACATTCTTGTAGACACGATAGTTGACGAGCTCGGGCTTTCCGTCCTGTCCGATGACGAACAGCGGTGGCATTTCGCCCTGACCGATTCCGGCCGAGAACTCGATATAGACCTTGCGGCCGTCATCATATGCATTCACGGGCCGCCATGGCGGGTTGTCGCCCTCGATCGCATAACGATATCGGCGCTGATCAACTTCCGGGATGAAGGGCGTCGGAGGCAAGGTCTTAGAACGCCCGCTCCGATCTTCCGGATAGGACCAGGCAACTGACGGCATGTACGGCTTTTCGCGGGAGCGCAGCTCAATGAGGTAAGTTCGTCGATCGGTGTTGACAACCAAGTTCGTCTCGATAGCGGTCCGCGTCGGCTTCACCATGACGTGGACACGCCTGCTATCGCCGTTCCCGCTTTCGGTGTCGCCGACGATCCAGCGCACGGTATCGCCGGCGGCAAGTGGTCCCGAACCGGTTAGCTGTTCGCCTGGTTCGAGCGCGATATCCGTGATCTGCCCTGGCGAGGCATAGATTTGATAGAGCGCGCCGGGGCTATAGGGAAACACCTGGACGGCGTTGAAGTATCCTCCCCGCCGCGGCTCAACTCGTGCGACATTATTGGCCGTCGCGATCCGGTCTGCTGGCTCCTTTGCCTCTTCGCCACCCTTCTTGCCGCCTCGGGTCGGCGTCCACGGCGGTGGGACATGCAATGGACGCGTATGTTCGTCCGCCGGCATCGGCAGATCGGGAGACGGCGGCACGTCGTCATCATAACTGATCTGTGGTGGCTTGAAGGTCGTGCAGCCGGAGAGCGCGAGCAAAAACAGCAAAGCGACACGTGTGGACGCTCCACTACCAATACCGGCCGACATGTGTACAGGCTTTTTCACTAGCCGAGCTCCTTCGACCAGTTGATGGAATGGACATAGACGCCGAGCGGGTTCTTGCGCAGGCGATCGGCATCGCGCGGGGTTTCGATCACGACAGAAAGGATCGCGGTCCAGCGCTCCGTCGCGGCAAGCTGACCACCGTCGTATCGGATTTCAGTCCATGCAACCCGGAAGCTTTCCGGCGAGGCACGAATGACGCTGGAGATTTCGACGGAGACTTGTGTGCCACCGAGCTTTGCAAACGGGTCGTTCGTTCGCGCGTAATCGTTCAGCGCCGCAGCTCCTCGATCGGTCGTAAAGTCATAGGCCCGCAGCCAATTCTGGCGCAGCACAATGGCGTCGGCCGGAAGTCCCCGCACGTCCTCGACAAATCTCGCGAGATGAAACGCAATCTGCGGATCGGTCGGCTGATAGAGGGCACTCGCGGGCGCGACGGCCTGGGCCTGACCGAGATGATCCACTTCCACCACCCACGGAGTGATCGTGCCTTGGGTAGATTGCCAGACAAGAGCCGTGGCGAGGCCAGCGGATAGCAACAAGCTTCCGAACGCCATCAGCCGCCAATTCCTGGCTTGGACGCGGGCGGATCCAATCCGATCGTCCCACACCTGGGCGGCCCGTTGATACGGAGTGATCGGATCCGGTGTGCTGCCGTAGTGCACGGATGGTCGCTTAAACATCAGTGCCCTCCCTCGGACAGATCGACCGATGCTCCGCCAACGGCGCTATCACCACTACGGACGGCGTGGGTCGCAGCGGACACTCCTTGATTTACCGTCTGCGCGCGTTTTATGCGACGCGCCCAGGCCGGCGCCGCATCAGTCGTCGACGAGCCGCTTGCGAAGCTGGCAGCCATACGGCGCAACGGGCTGACAATCGCCGAGCCGCCTTCGCTGGCGACACCACTCAAGCCTCCGGCTCGGTAGGCACTTGCTGTTCCGCTCGCCACTGTGGTTACCCCACGCGCTCCGCCCAGGAGCGCGCCACCTGCGAGACCCGCGCCACCGGCGGCGAGACCCGCGCCGGCGACGATCGCGCCGCCTGCGGCCAAGCCGGTGCCGACCGCGGCGCCGGCACCGAGTTGTGGTCCGCCCGACACAATGCCATTGGCAATTCCGGGCCCGAAAATACCGAGGCCGAGAAGGGAGAGAGCTCCAAGCATCAGCGCCATCGCGTTATCGATGGTTGGCTGGTTGCCTCCAAAGCCTGCGGTGAATTGCGCGAATAAAGTCGAGCCGATGCCGACGATGACGGCCAATACCAGGACCTTCACGCCTGACGAAATCACGTTGCCCAGGACGCGCTCGGCGGCAAAGGCCGTCTTACCGAACAGACCGAACGGGATCAGCACGAACCCCGCAAGGGTCGTCAGCTTGAACTCGATGAGGGTGATGAAGAGTTGGATCGCCAGAATAAAGAAGGCCAGCAGCACCACGACCCAGGCAAACAACAGAACCGCGATCTGAATGAAGTTCTCGAAGAAGCTGACATAGCCCATCAAGCCGGAGATCGAATCGAGGATGGGCCGTCCCGCATCGAGTCCTACCTGGGCGATCTTTCCCGGCCTCAAGAAATCGGCCGAGGAAAGGCCGGTGCCGGAGGCTTTCAGCCCCAAGCCGGCAAAGCTCTCGAAGATCATGCGGGCCAGGCTGTTCCAGTTGCCAATGAGGAAAGCAAAAACACCGACAAACAAGGTTTTCTTGACGAGTCGAGCCAGAATGTCCTCGTCCGCCCCCCATGCCCAGAACAGGCCGGCCAGTGTGACATCGATTGCCGCGAGCGTTGTCGCGAGATATCCGACATCGCCTCCTACTAGCCCAAACCCGGAATCGATGTATTGGGTGAATATTCCAAGGAACTGATCAATGATACCAGTGCCGCCCATCACTCACTCCTTCCCGTTCTGTTGAATCAGAGGGTAACCAGATGGCAGGCGACTTTCGTCCTTGGGCGCAACAAACAACGGGGAGCCAGCTTGGGGAGGCCCACCGTCAGACGGTGCTGGAGCTTTCTGCCCGAGGAATTGGCGGCGCTTCTCAGCCCAAGCCCTCCGGCACTCGGACAGAGCGTCTTTCTGCTCATACGTCACGGAGCGGCACTCCGCGAGCTTTGTTGCCGAAGGATCGGAAGCGACGTCGGCTGATGCAGACGTGCTCGTCTGCCCTTCGTTGCTACGCAGTGGAATCGCACAGGCCGCAACAACGGGGACGACGAGCACCACGGCTGCTAGGCGCGGAAGTTCGAGTTTTTTCATGTTCATCAGTGAAACATCTGTACGGTTGTGGGTTGGTAGCCGACGCCTTGCGTCAGGAAACGGCGCAATTGCTCCTTGCCCTGGTCCTGAGCAGCCGCATGCTGCGCGGACTCAAGATTTTGCGCGCGTCCATGGGCAGCGATGACCGCTGTAAGATCGGCGAGTTGCTGGGCCTGCAGCGCCAGGAGTTGATTGCCGGCCTGGGTCGCCTGCAGCGCGCCGGTCGCCCCCTGGCTCGCTGTGACAAGGGCAGACATCTGGGTGCGGTTGGTATCGAGATTGACGACGACCGTGGCCTGTGCCCGCATGGCGTCCTGGAGGCTGACAAGCGCGTTCTGCCAACGCGTTTGCGCGTTCGCAATTAGGGCCTCGCTCGACGTGTTTGATGATGCCGTCGCGTAAGTCGTCGAGAACGCCCGATCGATCTGTTGGATGTCGTAGGCGATACGCTGGGCCTGGGCGAGAAGCTGCTGCGTTCGCAGGATCGACTGTTCCAGTTGCAACAACGACGAAAACGGCAGCGTGGCTAGATTCCTTGCCTGGTTGATCAGCATCTGCGCCTGATTCTGCAGAGACACGATCTGGTTGTTGATCTGCTGCAACGCGCGGGAAGCCGTCAGCACGTTCTGCGCATAGTTGTTGGGATCAAACACAACCAACTGCGCGGATGCCCGATTGGGATCAATGAGGACCGTAAACGCAATTACACTGGCGCAAGCGAGACGACGGAGATTGTTCATTTGGACGCCTCCAGTTCATTAAGATGCGGGATGAGGTCGGTCGCCCAAGCGATATCGCGGGCCTTCAGCCAGCCCCGTACGAAGGTGTCACGGCCATGTTCGGCTAAGACCTGTTCGATCAGCGCCTGGTCGGCCTTGGCGGAAGCGGCGGTGAAGGCGAGCGCGATCTCACCGAGGCCGAGTTCGAACAGCCGGTTGCCGCGACGCGACTGGCAGTAGTAGTCCCGCTTTGGTGTCGCACGAGCGAGGATCTCGATCTGCCGGTCGTTCAGCCCAAAGCGCCGATAGATCGCCATGATCTGTGGCTCGATGGCGCGGTCATTGGGCAGCAGTATCCGTGTCGGACAGCTCTCGATGATGGCGGGCGCAATTGCTGAACCGTCGATATCGGCCAGCGACTGGGTTGCGAAGATGACCGACGCATTCTTCTTGCGCAGCGTCTTCAGCCACTCGCGCAGGCGTCCGGCGAAGTCCGCGTCGTCGAGGGCCAGCCAGCCCTCGTCGATGATGAGCAGGGTCGGCCGGCCATCGAAACGTCCCTCAATCCGGTGAAACAGATAGGCAAGAACTGCAGGCGCGACGGCGGTGCCAATCAAGCCGTCGGTTTCGAAGACCTGAACCGATGAATCTCCCAGCCGTTCGCTTTCAGCATCGAGGAGACGATCATAGGGGCCCCCGATGCAATAGGATTGCAGAGCCCGTTTCAGGACATTCGACTGAAGAAGAACGGAGAGACCGGTAAGAGTGCGCTCCTCGACGGGGGCTGAGGCTAGCGAGTTCAACGCCGACCAAATGTGCTCCTTCGCTTCCGGTGTCACTTCGATGCGCTCACGACTTAGGATCGAGCTGATCCAGTCAGCCGCCCAACCCCGCTCGACGACATCATCAATCCCGGCAAGTGGCTGAAGCGAGACGAACTCGGAAGTCTCTCCGGCAACAGCGCCGCCGAGGTCATGCCAATCGCCGCCCATGGCAATCGCGGCCGCACGGATGGATCCGCCGAAATCGAAGGCAAATATTTGGGTTTGGGGGTAACGGCGAAACTGCAATGCCATCAACGCCAGCAGCACCGACTTCCCCGCCCCTGTCGGCCCAACCACCAGCGTGTGCCCGACGTCCCCGACATGAAGTGAAAAACGAAATGGGGTTGATCCCTCCGTTTTGGCCAAGAACAACGGCGGGGCCTTGAAATGATGGTCCCTCGCCTCCCCGGCCCACACCGCAGACAGCGGGATCATATGGGCCAGGTTCAAGGTCGAGATCGGCGGCTGACGGACATTGGCGTAGACATGTCCAGGCAGACTGCAAAGCCATGCTTCGACCGCGTTCACCGTCTCGATCATGCAGGTGAAATCCCGGCCCTGGATCACCTTTTCGACAAGGCGGAGTTTTTCGTCAGCGGTTGCCGGATCTCCGTCCCAGACCGTGATCGTTGCCGTGACAAAGGCTTCCCCGATCTGATCGGAACCCAGTTCCTGGAGTGCCGCGTCGGCATCCATGGCTTTGTTGTGCGCATTGGTATCAAGGAGGGCAGAAGCCTCGTTGGTCATGACCTCCTTCAGGATCGCGGCCACCGATTTCCGCTTGGCGAACCATTGCCGCCTGATCCGGGTCAAGAGCTTTGTCGCCTCTAGCTTGTCGAGCATGATCGCGCGGGTCGACCAGCGGTAGGCGAACGGGAGGCGGTTCAGGTCATCGAGAATCCCGGGCGTTGTCGCTGTCGGAAACCCCACCACCGTCAGGACTCGCAGATGCGCAGAACCGAGCATGGGCGCGAGGCCACCGGTCAACGGCTGATCGGCGAGCAGCGCGTCGAGATACATCGGGATTTCGGGTACCCTGACCCGGTGCCGTTTGGTCGAGACCGTCGAGTGCAGGTAAGTCAGCGTCTCCTCGTCATCGAGCCAGGCGCATTCGGGCATGAAGCCTTCGACGAGCTGAAGTACGCGGGTAGTACGGTCGATAAACCCACGTAGAATCTCGCGTGCATCGGCATCAGCGGTGCGGGCGCTCCCCTCGTACAGCAGCCGCTCCGCTTTCGCCGTGCCTTCGGTAGGCGGCAGGTAGAGAAATGTCAGGAAATAGCTTGACTCGTAATGCGTACCGATTTCCTCGAACTGCGCCCTTCGCTCGGCATCGACTAGCGCGGAAGCCACATCGGGAAATGTGTTAGGCGGATACACTCCTGCCGAGTGACGCTGCGCCTCGACAAAGATCGCCCATCCGGATTCGAGCCGGCGCAGCGCGTTGTTGAGTCGACCGGCGACAGCGACAAGTTCGGCCGGCACAGCGCTATCGAGGTCCGGTCCCCGAAATCTCGCCGTGCGTTGAAACGACCCGTCCTTGTTGAGGACAATGCCCTCATCGACGAGGGCAGCCCACGGCAGATAGTCCGCGAGACGCGTATTCGACCGGCGATATTCGGCGAGGTTCATCATGACAGAACTCACGAGTTGAGATGACCGGGGATGCGGAGGTGTCGGCGCACGACCTCGACGAAGTCAGGATCGCGCTTGGCGGCCCAGACAGCCGCCATGTGGCCGACGAACCAAAGCAGGACGCCCGCGATCCAAAGGCGCAGACCGATGCCGAGCGCAGCCGCGAGCGTGCCGTTGACGATGGCGATCGAGCGTGGTGCGCCACCCATCAGGATCGGCTCGGTCAGTGCGCGATGGACCGGTGCTTCAAAGCCAGGGATCTGTCCGTCCATCAGATCACCACTCCCCCGCCAAACGAAAAGAACGACAGAAAGAAGCTCGACGCGGCGAACGCGATCGACAGACCGAACACGATCTGGATCAGCCTGCGGAAGCCACCCGAGCTATCGCCGAACGCCAGCGATAGGCCGGTGGTGATGATGATGATGACAGCGATGATCTTGGCGACCGGCCCCTCGACCGATTGCAGGATCTGGTTGAGCGGCTGCTCCCACGGCATGTTGGAGCCCGCTGCGTGCGCGGGACTGACCGCAAAACAGGTGGTCACCAACACACCGGTCGAAACGACCCATCGCTCGAAGCAAGAACTACTATTCATGACTTGTCACCTATTGCAGTCAGGCTGTAGTCGCCGGAAGGTCCAAGGCCGGTGACGCTGGCGAGCTCAGCCAGGCGGCGATCGGCGCCGCGACCGGAAAGGACGGCAATGACGTTGATGGTTTCCGCAATCAGGGCGCCCGGGACAGTGACGACGGCTTCTTGGATGAGCTGCTCGAGCCGGCGTAATGCTCCAATGGCGCTGCCCGCGTGGATGGTGCCGATGCCGCCCGGATGACCCGTGCCCCAGGCCTTGAGCAGATCGAGTGCCTCGGCACCGCGCACTTCTCCAATCGGAATGCGATCGGGTCGTAAGCGCAGCGATGACCGGACCAGGTCCGATAACGAGATCACGCCATCCTTGGTACGCAAAGCCACGAGGTTTGGTGCCTTGCACTGAAGTTCACGAGTGTCTTCGATGAGAACAACCCGATCCGAAGTCTTGGCGACCTCGGCCAACAGCGCGTTGGTTAGCGTCGTCTTGCCGCTGGACGTGCCGCCGGCCACAAGAATGTTCTTGTGCGCCCCAACTGCGGCCTTCAAAGCACTGGCTTGGCCCGAGGTCATGATCCCGGCGGCCACGTAGTCGTCCAGCGTGAACACGGCGACCGCCGGCTTTCGGATCGCAAAGGCCGGGGCCGTGACCACTGGCGGCAACAAGCCCTCGAAACGTTCCCCCGTCTCGGGCAACTCGGCCGAGATACGCGGGCTCGCTGGATGGACCTCAGCGCCAACGTGATGGGCCACCAAACGAACGATGCGCTCCCCGTCCGGAGCAGACAGCATTTGTCCGGTGTCTGCCAAGCCGCTCGATAGCCGGTCGATCCACAACCGGCCATCCGGGTTGAGCATGACTTCGACGACAGCCGGATCTTCAAGGAAGCGGGCGATCGCCGGTCCAAACGCCGTGCGCAGCATGCGCGCACCACGTGAGATCGCCTCAGACTGAATGGAATGGATTGCCACCGCCGCCCCCAACGCATAAGGCCGTCCCAAGCGGCCTCAGATGGGGATGAATAGAAAAGGCAGGAAACGGCTTAGCGCAACAATTGGACTCTAGGCGTCATAAGCTAGCGTAGAAAAAGAAACAGCGGGCAATAACTTAATCTCCGAATCCATCTGCAAACTTGACGTTCTGCGGCACCATTCTGAAATTGGACGTAGAGGTCGTCGAGGCGCAACCACCGGCATTCAGTTCAGGTTACGATCTAGCCGAGGGCCCCTTCGTCCCTTTTCGGGTCTGACGTCGGGCGGCTTGTGCTTCACGCGCCATGTACTTCATCGCGAAACTGTCGTCCGACCCCACGCTCAGAAGCTACGGTTTGCGCGGTGACTAGGGGTAATATCGTAGAACTAGCCGCATCAGCCTTTGTCGCGCTACTCGCTACGGCTGAAGATGGGACAAAGCTTGTCCCGTCATCGACAACAGTGCCACCAAGCGACTAGCGAAAGGAGAATTGCCGTAGCACCGCTCAGCCTGATCGCCGTCCAGTCGCGGAAGCTAAGGTGGCCCATCCAGTTCTGGCGCAGCCCTTCAAATTTTCTGTCGGCTGTCGACCTGCGCAAGATGGTGTTGGTCGTCGCTTTGGATGTGGCATCACGGCGCAGTGCGTCCAGCTTTTGCACCACTTTTTCTTGAGCGGCCGGGCTCAGCTGCGACGGCCTGGCTCTGAGGCTTCACACAGACTTCTTGCCCGAAAAGTCATCGGCATACGCTCTTGCAAACTCTCGAGCGGTCTGTTGCGGCTCGCCGGAATATTTCGTTACGAGGTCGTTGACGCGGCCCAGAACACGGCCGGATCCGAGCACATGCCCTAGCATGCTGACGTGCGCCCGAAGCGCATCATTACCATGAAGAGTTGTTGCAACGCGTTCGAGCCATTCTGGTAGTGCTTGGTCGCAATACTCAATTCTCCTGCCATACTCGGCGCTCATTGCCTCGGCGATGTCCTTGATCGACAAGATTGCCTCGCCAGTGACCTCGTATGTCTGCCCGACGTGCGGTTCCGGATTGGCGAGAATGGCCGCCGAAATATTGGCAAGATCTCTCGATCCCACCCATGCGAGCTTTGCGTCGCCAGCGCCGAACGGAAGAAAAATCTTGTTCTCCTCCCGAATTCCAGCGCGCGCAAACCGGAGAATATTTTCAAAGAAGAACGCGCCGCGAAGGTGAATGGGCTTTGCGCCGGCCCAGTCAAGAATGTTCTCGGAAAGCCAGTGATCGCGAGCTATCGGGCTTGGCTGATCCGGGGCGGCCAGCATGATCGAAACGTTTGCAATCGCTCTCACATCGGCCTCGCGGGCGACCACGCACAAATTTGCCGTTGCTTGAAGCAGGCCGTCAGCCAGCGGATAACAAAAGAAGATCCGGTCCACTCCTTCCATTGCCTTTCGCATGGACCCAATTTTCAAGAAATCGCCAACGACGACGTCAGCTCCCGTGGCGCGAAGCTTCCGGGCCCGTTCGTCATCAACTCGCACCATCGCGCGAACTGACTCGCCCCTCCTCATCAATGCTGCAACGAGGTAACTGCCAGTTCCTCCGTGCGTTCCTGCCGCCCCTGTAACCAGAATCTTTCCTTGACGGGCCATGCGCTTCTCTCAGCTTGCTAATCAACGACGTAAAACATGTAGGAAAGACGGCCCGTTGCCGGCTCGGAAAAACCCTTCCCGATGGCCTGAATTTTGTTTAGCCAGGCATAGCGCTCGTCGCCCGTCTCGAAGCGGGGAGCGACGTAGATTCGACTGCGATCATTTCCCGCCGAAGTTTGTACTCTGCCATTGTACTGGAGGTAGATGAGCACTCCATCATCGGTCTCGATAGTGCAGCGGACATCCATGAGCCCCAGTTGTCTATCTTGCGACAAGACGAGCCAATCGGCAGCGGCCCTGCCCTTGAGGGACGCCTTGAGCCTTTCGCCTTCGAAGCGGCCTGACAGGACTTCTACGATCATGCGCGAGCCCGCCGGGGTATCCGGAAGCGACAATCCCTGTGCAAGCTGGGCCTCGACCCTACAGAGCGGGCGTAGCGAGGGCTCAAGCCATTCGCTCAAGCTAGCGTCATCAGGAATGGTCATTGCACCAATCTCACCAGTTGCTTGCCGAAATTTTCACCCCTCAACATGCCAATGAAAGCCCGCGGAGCGCATTCGATCCCGTCAACGATGGATTCCCTGTATTTCAGCTTGCCCGCGGCAACCCAGCCACCCAATGCCTTGAGCGCAGCCGGCCAGAGATCGAGCCTGTCGGACACAACGAAGCCCTGGAGGCGCACGCGATTGACGAGCAGCCTGTGCAGATTGTTCAGTCCATGCGGCTGCAGTTCGTTGTATTGAGAAATCAGACCGCAAAGCGGAATTCGAGCGAACGGGTTTAGCCGCCGAGTTGCGGATTCGAGGATTTTTCCGCCGACGTTCTCGAAGTACACGTCGATGCCTTTTGGCGTCGCCGCCTCCAAGGCCTCGTCGAAATCCTCGAGCTTGTAGTCCACGCAGGCGTCGAAGCCGAGCTCCTCCACCACATAGCGGCACTTTTCGGCCCCACCCGCAACACCGACGGCGCGACAGCCCTTGAACTTCGCAATCTGGCCGACGATCGAACCGACGGCCCCAGAGGCCGCTGACACTACTACCGTCTCGCCAGGCTTGGGTTCTGCGATTTGCGTCATGCCCAGCCATGCCGTCACGCCCGGCATTCCGACTGCGCCGAGATAGGCGCTCGCCGGAATTACACGCGTGTCAATCTTGGTAAGGCCAACCCCGGTTGACGCCGCAAACTGCTGCCAGCCAAGATAACCAACCACTTGGTCGCCGATCGAGAACTTCTCGTTGTTCGATTCGACGACTTCGCCAACCGTGCCGCCGACCATGATGGCCCCCAATTCGGCTGGCGCCGCATAAGAAGGTCCGTCATCCATTCTTCCGCGCATGTACGGATCGAGCGACAGCCAGTGGTTGCGCACGAGTACTTCACCCGAGCCAATTCTGGGAATATCGGACTCGATAACTGTGAAGTCGGTCTCCTTGACCCAACCTACCGGGCGCCTGGCAAGAGTGACCTGAAAATTTCGTGGACTCATATCTCAACCTCCCCTGGAAAGGCGGCCGCTGACGTCAAGGACGTCGGCGGCTGGTACCGCCATCACAATGCAGGCACACCCGCCATCGCGTATGCGCCGATCTCCTTCAGATGCCTGATTACGCCACCTGCTCCCCAGCTGCCTTCGGGCACCTCCTGAATGATGACCCAAGGAGCCCAGTGCGTGCCCTTCGCTTTTGCGGGCAGACCGAGGGTTTCTCGAAACGCCGTGTGCACCGTCTCGACCACCGCCGCCTTCGCACCTTCGTGGTCAAGGGCGCCGCCAGGAACGGTAACAACCGTCAGGAAGCGGCCGCCCTCTGGCGTATAGGTGTCGTCGAGTCTGCCGCCGATGGCCCAACCACTCGGCTCGACCTCGTGGAAGAGCACCCATGCGATCGAAAGGGCCGCCGGATTGTGGATCTCCTTGTTCATGCGGCCTTCGATCAGGAGCAAGGCATGAGTGAGCTTGTCGGACAAGCTTGCCTGCTGCTCTGCGCTCAGAGCTCCTTTCGGCGCCCACACATTGACCATCGGCATTCAGCACCTCCTCGTTTGCGCTTTCTGGATGTTACTTGTCATCCTGCGTTCAGGATGTCATCCTTCATCCAGAATTGTCAAGCGCCTAATTGGAGACGGTCAATGGGACATTCGAAGGCGGACAAGGCCGCCAGCCACCAACGCATCGTGGAGGTGGCAGCGCGCCGATTCCGCGAACAAGGTTTCGATACGTTGAGCCTCGACGATCTGATGCGAGAGGCCGGACTGACCCATGGCGGCTTCTACAAGCACTTCGCGTCGCGCGAAGCGCTCGTCTGCGAAGCGACCTCCCAAGCCTTTGCCGAGGGGAAAGTGTGGTTGGCGAAAGACCTGGTGAAAGCATCGGGCACGGGGCTTGCCGCATATCTCGAAATTTATCTGACCGAGGAGCACCGTGACAATGTGGGCGGGAGTTGTCCCGTGGCAGCGCTGGCGACAGACGCAGCGCGGATACCATCAGCGCGCGGCATCTTCGGTGGTGCATTCCGTGCATACGCCGATTGGGTAGGTAGCATGCTGAGCGGACCCGAAAACCACAAATCAGAACGCGGCGCGGCGATCATTTGCGCTGTGGCCGGGACGATCGCGGTCGCACGCGCATTGGACGACAAGGCATTCTCGTCCGCGATCCTCGAAGCGACACGAGAACTCATCCTGGCGGGCGTGCAAGCCAAGGCGAAACGAAGCTCTCCGAAAAGGACGAAGAAAGAGAAGGCGCACAAATCACAGCGGCCTCGATGAAGATAGCGAAGCGGGGTAGGCAACAACACGATCCAACACGACGCCACTCGCGCGGCACGCCGCTGCCGCAAGGCAGCCCGTCCAATGATCTCTGGTGGGCCGACTTCAAGGGCAAGTTCAACGAGGAACGCCCCCATAGGCTCTCGACATGAAGTGCCCCGCAGACCTCCACGCGGCTTCAACACGCCTCTACGATGGCCTGCCCCAACTCACCTATCCCTTCCACGATCGAGCCGCCCGCTTCCGGCGGTTTGGCTTGTGCCGATATCAGCGCTGGCACGGCAAACGCTGCGAGAAGAGCGCGCATGGTCCGCCCCCCGGTTTCGAGGGAGGCCCGCCTTCAGCTTTCGGTGTCAACCATAAGCAGCCGGACCGACGATTGTTCTCGTACATGTTCCGGCACGCGCTGCCGGAAGGCAGCCCGTGAAAATTCATCCTTCGCTGCTCACCATTCCGCGCCTTCGCACGCCTCAATGACGGAAAACTCGATCGGCATGATGGATGGAACAGGGTGCTCTCGCTCTGCCGGAAAGGAAACGCTAAGGTTCTTGCCGAGCGTTCGTATCCATGGAATCGCAAACCAGACCAAGGCGGCTAGTTGGAGAGCTGCGCTGAAACCGAACCCGGCCTGATAGGCAGCTATCGGATAATGCCCGTCCTGAGACGACCATTGTCCTATGACAAGCCCAATGCCGTATTGAACCATGAACGCCCAGCCAAAGTGCAGGAGATTCAGCGCTCCGTTGGCACGCGCTGCAAATTCCCGAGGGAAATAATCAGCTATGATCGCAAAGCTCAGCACGGAGGCGGCGCCAGCGATCGATACCATCGACCAAGGCAGGAGTGACGGCAACGGGATGCGCAAAACTAACGCGAGCTCGGCCAGGATGAACAATCCCCCAACGCCGGCCAACAGAAACTCCGTTTTGATATTGCGCTTTCGGAGGCGATCGGCGATGGCGCCAAGCAGCAAGGCTCCAAGGCTCAGGCCAACTGCCATAAGCAACATTTCGGCGGCCCGGCTCTGACGGTCGAGCCCTTCTACATCCGTAAGCCAGGCCGAAGCCCATAACGACTGGAATGCCCACGACGAGCCGATGCAGGTGGCTGAAAGGGGAGCAATTCTGAGGAAACGCGGATCTGAATAGATGGACCGCAACGTAAGCGGTTTGCGATCGGTAGCGGCTGTCTCGGAGTCCACGATATGGTCGGGAACAACCATATAGATGAGCCCACCTACCGCGACGGGCGCCAGGGTTAGAATCCCGAATAGCCCGCGCCATCCGACCAACTCCAACAACCAGTCTGTTGGCGCCGTGGCTGTGACCGCGCCAAGCGATCCGAGCATGATCATCCAGCCGTTGACGAGCGCGACACGTTCTCTCGGGAACCAGGTGACAATGGACTTGAGTCCAGCCATCAACGAGCCGGCAACGCCAAGTCCAATCATGGCGCGCGCGATAAGAAGCTCCGGGAAGCTCGACGCATTACCGAACAGCGTGGCGCCCCCGGCCGCGATGACCAGCAGCACGCCTTGCACACGCCGCGGACCAAAGCGATCCAGAAAAGCGCCTATGGGAATTTGGACCAGCCCAAAGACCAGAAAATAGACCGATGCGAGGAAACCCAGCTCCGCCGCATTAAGCCCAAAATCGGACGCCAGTGCCGGAGAGATTGCCGCATTGATGGTCCGAAATAGGTAGGCAAGATAGTAACCGGCAGTGAACGGAAGAAAGACAGAAAGAACCAAGCGCCATGTTGAAGGCAGGCGTTTCTCTGAGACCTCCGCCTTGCGGATCGACTCCGCCCCCGCATTTGGTTTCGGCTGTGCTGCTTTGGGAGTGCTAGTTCGGGAGCCGGCGAAAGTATGACTTGCTGCCGCCCTCCCCAGCGGCAGCTGAGAAAGCTTGGTCCACGGCGACGCCTGCAGCGGCAGAGTTCTGACCGATATTCGGAGGCGCAGCGTCTCCCGCACTTACCGGAGGCGCTTCGCCAAATCCTCTTGAATTGAGACGGTCGATCGTCTCACGCACCAGCGGCCGGCCCAGCCGAACACGCCTGTCGACCTGCTCGGCCAGAACCATGAAGCGTTCGTCGCCAAGAAGTGCCGCCTCTTGCTGCCGCGACTGCGGCATCGGAGGCATGACCGAGAGATGATACCGTGCGTGCAGCGCGACAGTTTCGGCCATCATCCGAACATCGTGATCGAGGCGATCGAACCTGACGTCCATGTCGTCAAAACGCTCTTGCACGACATCTTCGACTGACGGAGCCGGATTCAGAAAGCGTTCAAGCGCGGCTTCCACAACCATGCTCTTGCCGAACCCTGGACGCGTCGTTGCGGAGGAAAGTCGTTCATAGAGTTCCTCGGTGAGCCGGACGGTTACCTTGCGGCTCCGCTTAGGTCCACGCTTGGAAACCGGCAGATCTTCTGCCTCGGCTCGGCCGGCTTGCACATCGACTTCGCTGTGGAGCTGCATCACCATTCTTTCCCTTACTCAGGAAGGTGCGGGTTGATCGCGATCCGGCACGACGATCAGGTGATTATTCCTGAACGCAGTAAGAGAAGAACCTCATCGACTTTGTTTTCAAGCGGAGCAACAGGTCGATCGTAGTCTGGCGTAGCAATAGAAAAGATCGGCAATTTCAAGCCGCACCGGACTCGCTCGATGGTTTGCCTTGCGGCTGGGCGTCCAGCGATATCTCTTGCGCCAGACTCTGGCCCTTGGCCAGCCTTCGTCCCAAGGCCTCGACAAATCGTTCGTAGCGCTCTCGCCCTTTGGCCTGAGCAGCGGGGAGCGCGGCGTCGGGTACAGGTGACGTCGCAGTCAACCAAAACCGCACAAATAGTGCGATCGCCTCGTTGGAGATCGTGACATGACGTTCAAGGCGCTCGACCTGGCGCGTGAGCCGGTCCAACCGTTTCCCGAGAGCCGCCTCCAATCTCTCCGAATTATCCGGAGACAGAAACGAGGCAAGCGCTGTCTCGACCACAAACGCCTGATGCAGGTGCTTACGGCCGGCATAGTCGGCAAGTTGCCTCGCAAGCTCGGGCGGGAGGCGAAATGTGTGCTTGGTCCGCATCGCTTAGGTCAGAGGCCCAGACCGTCGTCGGGATCCATCGAAGCTTGGCGCGCAATGTTGGCCGCCTGCTTTCTCAAGGTCGTTGCGCGCTGGACCTCGTCATCCGGTTCTTCATCCGAGAATTCGAATTCCGGCTTCGCCGGCGCAGGTTCAGGTGCCGCTTCTTCATGTTGTGGCAGCTCCGGTTCCCGACGAATACCGCCGTTGGCTTGATCAACAGCGGAATCAACCTTCCCGCGGCCGCTCGTGGCGCAAAGTTCTTTGGTGTTGGCCGTCGCCAAAGGGAGCCCGATCCAATCATTTCGCCCATCACGAAGCTTGGCGGCGCCCCCAAGTTTCGCGGGAGGCATCAGGCGTTCGCAAAAGCGCTCGTCCTCGAAATAGCGCGCCTTCTTGGCTCGGATCGGCGAACACCCGGAAATGAGCACCAATTCATCGTTGGGCTGCAATTGCATGACCTCGCCTGGGGTGAGCAGCGGCCGGGCAGTTTCCTGTCTTGACACCATCAGGTGCCCCAGCCAGGGACTGAGCCTGTGCCCGGCGTAGTTTTTCATGGCGCGCAGTTCTGTCGCCATTCCCAGCGCATCCGAAACCCTCCGTGCGGTCCTCTCGTCATTGGTCGCAAAGCAAACTCGGACATGGCAATTGTCGAGGATCGAGTTATTTGGACCGTAGGCCTTCTCTATCTGATTGAGCGATTGGGCGATCAGGAAGCTTTTTAGCCCGTAGCCGGCCATGAATGCCAACGCCGATTCGAAAAAGTCGAGCCTACCAAGAGCGGGAAACTCGTCCAGCATCAATAGCAACCGGTGCCGATGCTTTTGAGCATCGAGATCTTCCGTCAACCGCCGCCCGATCTGGTTGAGGATCAGACGTATCAGCGGCTTGGTCCGACTGATATCGGATGGCGGCACGACCAAATACAATGAGGCCGGTTGCCTGCCCTCGACTAGGTCGCTGATGCGCCAATCACTCCGGCGCGTGACCTGCGCAATGACGGGGTCGCGGTAGAGACCGAGGAACGACATGGCCGTCGACAATACGCCGGAGCGCTCGTTTTCGCTCTTGTTCAGGAGCTCGCGCGCGGCCGAGGCTATGACCGGATGTGGCCCCGAAGTGCCAAGATGCGCTGTCGTCATCATGGCGTTTAATGTGGCTTCGATTGGCCGTTTGGGATCGGACAGAAAATTCGCCACGCCAGCGAGGGTCTTGTCCTCTTCCGCGTAAAGCACGTGAAGGATAGCGCCTACCAGCAGCGAGTGGCTTGTTTTCTCCCAGTGATTGCGCTTTTCCAGGGCCCCTTCGGGGTCGACGAGCACGTCGGCAATGTTCTGGACGTCGCGCACCTCCCACTCGCCGCGGCGAACCTCCAGCAGCGGATTATAGGCGGCAGACCTCCGGTTGGTTGGATCGAACAGCAATACGCGGCCATGCAGGACGCGGAAACCCGACGTCAGAGTCCAGTTCTCGCCTTTGATATCGTGAACAATGCAGCTACCCGGCCAGGTCAGAAGAGTCGGAATGACGAGGCCGACGCCCTTGCCAGACCGCGTCGGTGCAAAGCAAAGCACATGCTCCGGTCCATCATGACGAAGGTAATGGCGGCCGAAGCGGCCAAGCACGACGCCATCCGGTCCCATCAGCTGCGCGGCCCGAACTTCCGAAGCTGTTGCCCAACGCGCGGAGCCATAGGTCGCGGCCGTCTTCGCCTCGCGCGCCCGCCAGATCGACATCGCGATGGCGACGAGCATTGAGACAATTCCGCCAGACGCCGCGATGCAGGCACCCTGAATGAATATCCTTGGCGCATATGCGTCATAGACCAGCCACCACCAGAAGAAAGCCGGCGGATAATAGATGGGTATCCCGCCAAGCAGTTCAAACCAGGGTGCGCCTAACTGCGGCTGAAACCCCAGCTTCCAGGCAACCCATTGTGTCGCCGCCCACATGGTGGCGAGCACGATGCCGAGTGCAAGGCAGATCTGGCCCCAAAGCACTTTGGTGGAGGACATACGCGCAAATTGCGGATTCCACGGCAGGTTTCAACATGGATTGCCTTGAGGTAGTAGAACATATGGTCCTGGCGTAGAAATCGGACAAGCCACGCGTTCGCGGAACGCCACGATAATGCCTGCAGGTCTTCAGACCAGATCACAGTCCCAGCCCACGTCGTCTTCCAAATTCCCAATCGATGCCGCCACTGTCGCGCTGAATGCCGGTCATAAATTGGCCAATGCGGTTCTCGAGAATGGGTTGCCAGGGCACTAGCCGGAAGCCCAATCCATCCTCCATCATGGCAAAGCGTCCGCTGGAAAGGGAGGCAACACCGGTGAGGCGACCACTGACATATTCGCCCGCTTTACTGGCCGTGAAGGTCAAGCCTCGCTCGGCAGCCATCTGACGACCGACGCGATCTACCTCCCGCTGCTCGAGACTTGCGACGGTATCGGCCGGAATCTGGACGGCGCCATTTCTGGCGGTCGCATAGCCCATCTTAACGAGGTGCTCGGTGCGGCGCTGGAGTGCGTTGCTGACATCGCGGCCGAAACCACTATCAGCGACAATCAGAGACTCGCGAGCCGTCAGTTCACGATCGAGCCAGGTGGCGGCCTCCGTTCCAATCTGCCGCTCGAGTTTTTCCGACGAAAGGATCTTAATCCTCGGCCCATCACCGCCTCTCGTGCGATCGTAGGCCTGACCACGCTCAAGGATATCTGCGGGGATTTTCCAATGGTCGTCGTCGATCCGTTCGACGTGTCCCGCGCGACGCAAGGCCTCCAACCTGCGGACATGCGAGCGGACAAACGACTCAGGATCCTTGAGCTCTCGTTCGAACTGCTGGCGGATGCGTTCCAAGTGCCGACTCGGCCGGTAGATTCCATCATTCTCGCCCGTGTTGAGCGCGATATTTCGATCGGCGGCTCGCGGTCCGGAGGCGGCTGGACCCACCTCAACGATAATGTCCCGTCCAATATCCTTCAGATGCGAGCCGTCGGGAAATTCAACGTGATGGACACGGCCGTCGACCCCGTCGATCACCAAATAGACCCGCTCGTCCATTTCATCGCCGGCCAACCCTTTGGCCAGGACCCGACCTGCGATCTTTTCGTCCGGCCGAGCACCGTGGCGGACGTATTGCTCGATCCCGCGCTCTTCTTCCAGGCCGTGGGTTGCGAGCGCCCGATGCATGATTTTGATGATATCGTTGCGACCGGAGAGCTCCTTCAAGGTCCCCTCGGCACGATCCGAGATCACCCATTGCCCCGTCTCGACCTCACTCGACAAGCCATAACGTTCCAGGAATTTCACCCGGCCGATCATGAGGCCGCGGTTCTCGCGAAACGCATACGTCGTCCCTTCCTCGGGCCGCAGGTCAACCACACCTGTCTCGTGCAGCTCGGTCGCGAGCATCTTGTCGAGCCGGGTCCAGCGCTCCGCCTCAACCTCCGTCTTCAACTTGGCCTGAAGTTCAAGCTCGCTCTGGTGCCCGAGTTCCAGTGTCACCAGTTCGGAAGCCCGATGACGGATGCCGTGGGCGATATAGTCTCCGGCGATGTTGAGGATACCACCTTCCTCCAGGACGCCGCGCACGATGATGTGGGTATGGGGATGGCCGGTGTTGTAATGATCGATCGCGATCCAGTCGAGGCGCGTCTCCAGGTCCTTCTCCACCTGCCGCATGAGGTCGCGCGTGAAGCTTCTCAGATCGGCCATTTCATTGGAATCTTCGGGCGCCACGATAAAGCGAAACTGATGCCGATCCTCACGTCCCCGCTCGACGAAAGCCTTGCTGTCGGCATCGTCCTCAACAGCCGAATACGCCTTCCCGCTCTGCCCGTCCCGATTGACGCCATCGCGTTCGAGGTAGCGAAGATGGGCATCGACCGCTTTGCCCGCCATCTTGGCCCTCTCGGCGCCATACAGCTGGTGCCTCCGCCCCTGGGGATTGAGCTTGATGATCCTCGCCTTGACAGCGACGCGACGTGACCGGAAGCGGCCGCTCGAGTCCCTCTGCCAACCACCATCGTGCCCCTCACGAAGAAACAGAGGGACGACTCTTGCGCCACGTCCCCGCGCATTGAACCGGCCGCTTGTCCTTCCCCCGCGACCGGCACTAGGACCCGGCTCGCGGCTAATCCTGTTGGGATCACCGCCAGCCCTCCTCACGGCCACCTGAACCTGCTTCAGAAACGGAAGTGACCTGAGATTGCCTCGCGGATTGATCCGAGTCCCGCGGCTGCCTACCCGTCCGGGCCGCACCTGAAAATCGTCGCTTTGATCTCGTGCCATGAACTAACGATCCTCATCGTGCACGTCCCACGCAAGAGCCGCGACGCATCGATCGCACAAAATCGCAGTCATGCGCACGCGATCGAATAAAACGCGGAGTGCTTCAAATCGAAGTCCGCAAGCGCCATCGCCTGGCGCGTTGAAATTCTTCGAAAAAGCCTGAGGGGCGCCAGCCGGTCTCGATTGAACGTCGTAGAGCGCCAGTCGTAGCGCTTCTAAAAACCAATGTGCAGACAACGGTTTCTCGATAGCCCATCGACGGCGAGTTCGCGCACGCCAGTTCGCTTTATCTTGCCCTCCTCGCCCTCCTCGGTCGCTCCTTCTCAGCGCCCATTCTCCGCTTCAGGTCCTCGAGAAAGCGATGCGGCTTGCGACAAAAATCAGTTCCAGTCATAGCGGTGGTTCTTCGTGTAAGGACGCATGAACGAATCGGACGGAAGACATGTGGCGTAGAGAAACTGCCGCGCGTTTGAGTGATACCTGCGGCGACCTTGCAGCAGAAGCGCATACACTGATCGTCAGTCGCGCTGGTTCATGCGGACGATAAAGAGTGGAGATTGCTGCCAAAGAATTGCGCGATTGGCCCCAGATGCACCGTGATTAACATGCCGATTGTCGAGTAACGGTGTGACCGCCGCGACGTAGGCCACAGTGTCTGGCGGAAGCGGTTGGCCTGTTGCCAAGTGCTGTTCATATCGCGATGGGCCAGCATGGTAAGCTGCAAGCAAGCCCGCCAAACCGAAGCGCTCGTACATCTCTTTGAGGTAGGCGGCGCCTGCCAATATATTGTCGCGAGGATCAAATGGGTCCAGGCCAAGACCGTAACGAGCGCTGAGCCCAACCCAAGTGCCAGGCATGATTTGCATCAGGCCTAGTGCACCGCGGGGCGACGCCGCGCGTTGATTGCCTCCGCTCTCAATCTGCATCACAGCGCGGATCCAACTTACCGGGACGGTGAAGCGGGTAGATGCTTCCGCGATGAATTCGGCGAAACGATCGATGGTCTCGGAACGCGTCACAGTTTGTGCGCGCACGTTCGACTCACCGGCCGTCGAGGCGGCCATCGGGTATATGAATGGCGCGATGGCCACGACGATGCCTGTAATGATCCGGCGCGGACGGAATGGCACGATTGGGTTTGCGAATGCATGAGAATGGCTCTTCGGATGCAGACCGCGCGAACGGTCTGCATCGTCTAACCTGCCCCGGTAAGGAAAGATTGGAGTCCGTTCGGATGAACCGGCATCCGAAAGAGTGGTATCATCCTGCATGATCACTCCTCGTCGGTCCACACAGGCACCGCTCGGCCGATAACGGCGGATGCGGGGAGCGGTCCAAAGTATCTACCGTCGAGCGAGTCTGCGGACTGCCAATTCATGACAAAGACATCGCCATCGACAATGACGCGGCATCCGTGCCAGGCCGGAAGCGGACGGCCTCTCCCGTCGCGTTCATGAGCGTCCCCGACGTCGATGCCGTCGACTGCGATCGTCAGGCCGTTTCTGCAAACGGTTTGACCCGGCAGCGCCAACACACGCTTGAGCATGGGGACTCCGATCGGCAGGTAGCCATTGAGATCAAGGAACGCAGCAAGAAGATCAGGTGGCTGTACGGCGACAAGCTCGGTAACGGTCAACCGTGTCGCAGGTTGAACGCGATAAAGGCCGATCGGAACGCTGCTTGATGCATTCCAGATGAAAAGCGGTTTCGCCCCTCCGACCGTCGAGAGGAGAAGAATGGTCCCTATAAACGTGATGAAGACCGTCGGGCACCGACTGCTCATGAGATGACTCTCCGCCGATGGAGCCACGCCTGGTGACGCGAGCGGGTGTATGGCCGAGGCGTTTCGTTGACTGACAATCGGTTGTGGACGTGGTGCCAATAATCGGGTGCGGCGTCGGCCGGATCGATCCCGAGCGCCCCGACAGCATCGATCAATTGCAGCGCTCGTTCGACCTTCGGCCAGCCCGACAGTCGCAACAGACTTTCGCCGCCCGGCGTGATCCAGGGGACGGTCGAATAGCGTTGTCCCCGCGTAGCGGCGCGCAGGATATCGATGCGGGATAGAACGGTCCCGAAGTCGTTGGAGGTCCAGCGGACGAAAGCAAAGATGCTGCCGGGTACGAACGACAGAACACGACGGTTGCGGTCAACGACCTTCTCTGAACTGGGATGACCAAACCGAATTCGGTTCTCGATGCGCTTCTCGAGCCACAAGAGTTCGACTGTCGTGAGGTTGCTCGAGACCTCTTCCGTCGAAGGGCTTTTGGGAATGTTGGATTGTCTGTTCATGGATCAGCGCCGCTCCTTGCCCGCATAAGGGATGGGAGCGTGCCGCTTCGCCGGCCGCACTGTGCCGACACCGGGATCGCTGGTTGAAGTCTTGGTGCCGAGGTCGGCCCATGCGTTGAGATCGGATACGGCGTAGACGACGCGGGCGCCGATTTTCCGGTAAGCGGGACCGGTGCCGTAGATGCGGTGTTTTTCTAGAGTGCGAGGTGAGAGGCCGAGGAATCGGGCTGCTTCGGCAGTCCGCAAGTACCGTGGCGGCAGGCCGGCGTTTGGATCAGGCATTTGAGGGTCTCCGCGGTCGTCTGGTACGCCGGCGACATCGTCGGCGCGTCGGCGGACACCATGGTGGGAGAAAACCTCGAAGCGGGATGGCGAAGGTTGGGGGGTGCATTTTCACCCCCCTGACGAGCGAACTATTTTTTTCGGGAGGATGGTCGCAGCAGAGCGCGGTAGCCGCCCTGAATCAGGGTGAATCCAGTTTTGACCAAGCGTTTGATCTGATCCCGCACCTCGTGCGTTCCCCAATCCGACTTGGGAATGCCGTGACCGGGCATCAGAACTTCAGCGATTTCCCAATAGGTGGCGCCGTCCGTCCATGCATCCGACGCTCGCAAAGCGCGGGCAATTCGCCGCCGGCGATGCGCTGAAATTGCGTGCGGCGGCGCGCCCTGCGGCCGGCCATTGAGGCCTCGGCACAAGCGGATGCTGGCGGCCGCCCTGAATTCGAAGTCGCGGTCGAGCGGCAATTCGACAGTGTAGGCGGCGGCGACGATTGGCGCTTCCTTGAACCAAATGCGATGCTCCACGCCGCGCAAGTGTAATACGGCGTGCCAACCGTCCGGCCCTTGCCGAAACTGGCTTTCGTTCAGGTCGTTGAGGTCCAGCCGGACGTAGGTATGCGAGCCGGCAATCAACGCCGGGCGGACCGGCACAATCGTCGGGACGGCCTCAGGGGCCCAGAAGACCGTCTGTTCAAGGAAGGATCGTTCGGGATCAGCTGCGAAAAACCAACCCCCAATGCTGCCGGAAGCGGCTGTTTAAATTCCGATCTGATGATGAAATCGTCTGATAATGTCGTTCGAACGACGCGTTGCGACGCAGGCACTCCCACGCCAACCCTGTCATTTCGGCTTGTTCGATGTGGTCGTAGTAAGTGTCGTCCAACGATCTCCAGTTGAACTTTGGCATATACCCGTCCCCAAACTGAGCTGCCGCGCTGGCGGCGGCATCATTCTGAGAACCTGTGGTTGTAGCTAGTCCCTGATTGTGCATCGCGTGATGCAGTGGAGCGACGTCAGTGATCTGCGAGAAAATTATTCCACAAGGTGTTGTTCAGAGATTTGGATTTGATGCTCCGCCACGTAGCAAGTGGCGATATCCATGCTCTGTCATCCATTTTGCACGGGTCAGATGGCTATCGAACGCACGTCTTGCGCGATCATGCTCGACCTCTGGATTGATGTGCAGCACGATTTGCGCCACCTCGCGCCAGTCCGCCCCCTCCTTATCCGCATCGAGCATACGCAAATACGTGATGATATGCTCCTCGTCGTAGACCGTAAGCACGGAATCCGTCGGCGCGACGTCGGCAACGTCTGGATCTCGAGGCGGTTTCTTCATAACCGTGTCATAGAAGGGGTGATTGCAATTGCCCGCAAGTTAAGATTTTGGATGGACTTACTTTAGCCCCATTTTAATCGCTGCCGCCAGCACGATTTGATGGCGCCTTCTCATCGGAATCGATAAATGACGGCCATTCCCGCGCATTCACTGAATAGCACATTCTGTGACGAATAGGAACGATCGTTCCTAGAACGATCGTTCCGGCTCAGGTTCCCATGCGCCATGGATCTCAAGGAGATCATGGCGATGAATCTGCGTCGGAAACGCCACGATCTAGATATGACGCAAGAGGAATTGGCCGAACGTGCGGGGTTAAGCAGCCGCTACGTCGGGGCAATCGAGCGTGGCGATGTGTCGGCAAGCGTCACTGTGCTCGGACAAATTGCGGAAGCCCTGGGAATCGAACCGGGAGATTTGCTCAGGCGGACTGGGCGACCGGCCAGGTCGTAGGCCTCCTAAAGACTGCCCACCGCCTGACGAGATGGACGCTGTAATCGGCCTGATCTTAGTCAGGTCCCGACTCGCGGGCGGTAAAGCTCGATCGCCCCGGAATCTAGCTGGCACCGCTAAGGCGTGTGTCGAAGACGTTTCGATAGCTCGCTTGCTTCGTTCTTGCCGCGGCCGTTGCGTGCATTTCGGATGAACAGCAAGAAGCCCCGCCCGAGGATCTCGGGCGGGGTGTTGGTTGGGAGCGAGCCTTACTCGCCGTTCTTCCGCGGCCGCGACCACAGCAGGGTGTAGCCTTCGCCACCCTCGTCGTCGAACAGGTTGGCGTAAATCGGGGCGTTGAAGGAGGGATCATCGAGCTTGAGCGAGAGGTAGTCGCGACCTTCCTCGGAGCGCTTCGACCAGGCGGCACCTATCTCGGCCCGGCCGGCAAAGACACGGTGGCTCGGAGCCTTGTCGTTGGCGGCGTTGGATTCGGCGACGATGCGGACGCCTTTGGCCTGCAGACTGAGGGTGATGATCTCGCCCTGGAAATCGTTGCCGACCTTCTTGAACGAACCGATGGTAGCCATGTCACTTCTCCTGTTTTGTGTTTCGAGCCCGCGACCACCGCGGCCTCGATGGCGATCTGCAGGCCGAGGACGATCGGCGACGCACCCGAAGGGCCGCAGCGCAGCGGAGGATGCCGTCGCAGCGACTTTCTTGTTTCGCGAGGAATGGGCGAAGCCCAGGGGAAGAAAGTCGCTGCGACGGCGTTGCGGTTCAGACGATCGAGGCGCAGCCGGTCTTCGGCCAGATCGAGCCATCGCAGAGGCCCGGTGCGTCGCGTGCTGAACCACAAGTCGGGGAAGATGGCGGGCCTTGGTTCGACTAAGCAAGAGGTCGGTACGGTTCGGCGTAGGAAAAGAAACGAAAGGAAGCAAAAGCGGTAACCGCCAGCGCAAAGCCAGCCGCAAGCGACCGGCTCCAGGCAGCATCGTTTTGATCGGCCGCAATTAACGCTGCCTCATCGAAGTAGTCTGAAAAACGTCGCCACTATCTCACTCAGTCTCGCTGATCCGATTTTTCACCGCGCCGATTCAACGAGCCAGTTGGAGAGAAGGGTGGCGCGGGATCATCTCTGATGCGCTGCGGGTGTGAGAACTGGTTGAGGATTGCCCCCGACTGCCGCGCTCGAATCGAGCGGGCGGGGCTCGGTTAAGATAGTCAATCGCGTCCATGCCGTGCCGCCGATGAAGACCGCGCCGATGCAAGCGAAGACCTGCTGCCAAGCAGGCGAAGGCACTCCGAAGTGCGCCATCGCAAGAGCGAGATGATAGCCGGCAAGTGTGGCCGGCAGAGCAAACGCGGCCGCAATGACGGCGCGCAAGATCAGAGATTGTATCATTGCAAATGCGATCTGTGCGACTGCCAGCGTCATGCCGCCGGCGGCGATGACAACAAGCGGCGTGCCGAGCACACCGGCGCCACTATGGTAGGCCCAAAAGCCAGCGTTAAGCGCCACGAAGAACGGCAGAATGTAAACCGCCAGCGTGAACATCAGCCAGCAGATTACGCCGAGCCCAACGGTGTTGAGGAGGAGTCCGAGCGCGAGCATGGTGGTGGCTCCATGTTTCAAAGGGGAAACGATTGCGCCTTCCACCACCACCGCGGCGCAGTTTTCGGATATGCAATCGAAACGAGGCGGAGTTGCGGCGGCGCAACTCCGCCTCGATGGCGGTGCGGGAGGTGGCAGGTCGGCGCTTATGAGGCGCCGAATTTCCAGACAGCGATGCCGAGCCGCTTCGCCTTGTCGGCGAGGTTGTCCTGGATGCCCGTGCCGGGAAAACGCATGACCCCGATCGGCAGCACGTCCAGCATCTGATCGTTACGCTTGAAGGGCGCGGCCTTGGCGTGCCTGGTCCAGTCGGGCTTGAACGCGATCTGTGGCACCTTGCGGGTTGTCGCCCATTTGGAGGCGATCAGCTCCGCGCCCTTTGGGGAGCCGCCATGGATCAGGACCATGTCGGGATGCTTGGCGTGAACCTTGTCGAGGCGATCCCAGACCAGATGGTGGTCGTTGAATTCGAGACCGCCGGTGAGTGCCACTTTCGGTCCGGGTGGCAACATGACCTCGGCCTCGGTGCGACGCTTGGCTGCGATGAACTCCCGAGAGTCGATCATCGCCGCGGTAAGCGTGCGATGGTTGACCAATGACCCGGAACGAGGGCGCCAAGACGAACCGGTGTGGACCTCGAAGCGTTCGATGGCCTGGTCCCGAAAGAGTTCCAGACAATTGCGACGTTCGATCAACGTGGTGCCTTCGGCCGTGAGGCGCTCGAGTTCGACCGACTGCACCTCCGAACCGTCCTGCTCGCGCTGGCTCTTGCGTTGAGCTTGCTCATTGTCGTCGAGCTGGCGCCCGATGCGGTCGACGGCGCGGTGGAAGACGTTGACCGTTGACCAGAGCAGATTTTCCAGGTCCGGCTCGAGGCGAGTGTCGCTTAGAGTAGCGACCAGGGCGTCGAAGATGTCGGCTACGGCGCCGGAGATCATCTTAGCTTCGGGCAGTGGCCTCGGATCAGGCTGATCGTCGAATGGGTGGTAGCCAAAGAGCTGCAGTTCGTCGAGGACATGCTCGGTTGGAGATGTGGCGTGCGCTGGCTCGATGTCGTCATGGTCGGTCATGGGTTAAGTCCTTTTGCCGGTTCGGCCGCGTCCATCGCGGCCTTCGTGGCGATCACTTGAAACGGCGGGCGGGACGGGCCAGCATCCGGAGCAACGCGGAGGGCCGTAGCGCCAGCGGAGGATGGCGGAGGCCGGCTATTTTGCTTCGCGATGCAAAGCGCGCCATCGCTCCATATATAATGTGAGTCTCCCCTCGGCGGCGCGCGGCGGAAAATAGCTGGCCGCAGCCATTGCCGGCCCGGGCCGCCTGCCGTCCGATCGCCCTCTAGAAGGCCGTGGTCGCGCCTCTCCGGCATTGGGACGCGGCCACCGAACTGTCGGCGTTGATGCGAGCTAAACGCCGCCTATGCGACGGACTCCGAGAAGAGCAGAAAGCGGCTGACGTCTTCTGGTGCCAGCTGGATCCGTAGTGCTGCCCGGAGGGTATCGAGGCCGAAGACGTGCAGATCCTCGTTGAAGTCGCCCAGGCGGGGTGATAACGGGATCGCTTCGATGCCAGCGGTTTCCGCTCGTTGCAACATAACAGCTAGCACCGTGTCTCCGGCGGCGTCGGCGTCGCGGGCGATATAGAGCCGGCGTAGATTCGACGACAGCACCATGGCTGCGAGATGATTGGCCGACAGCGCAGCGGCCATCGGCAAGGTCGGAAGCACGCACCGTAGCGACAACATGGTCTCGATGCCCTCACCGGCTACAAGCACGTCGTCGTCGGCCGCGCCGAAGCGCACTGCATTGCCGAGCAAGTCGCCCATGGCTCGTCTCGGCGTGTCAATCGGCGCCTTGCCGAGCCGAATCCGGTCAAATCCAACAGGATCGAGCCAGGTTCGGTGCACTCCCGTTATCCGACCATCGAGATCGGTGACGCAGGCGATCATTGCCGGCCAGGTCTCGGTGGGCAGGTGCTCGTCAGGCCGATAGTAGCAACGCGGATGGAAGCGGAGACTACCACCATGGTGCACGCGACCTATTCCACGATCTCGCAGATAGGTCTCCACCACGGAGCCTTCGATCGGACCTGAGATTGCAAACAGCCGCCTTGCGGCCTCTTGTGATCCCGCCGGGACGACGGAGCGCACGGGTGGCAGTTGTGGTACGAGCTCCGATTCAGTGCGGGGCAGTTTGAGAAATCGCCTCGCCTCCTCGGCGGCCTCGCGGAAGTCACGGAGCCCGAGGCTATGCCGAATGATGTCCAGGAGATCGCCATGCTGACCGGTCGCGGCATCGGTGAACTTGCCGGCGGGACCCTTCGGGGAATCTTGCAGCCGCACGAACATTGAGCGGCCCGGCGTATTGTAGACATCACCAACCAGCCAATATCGCCCCTCGCGCTTTCCATTGGAAAGGTAGTGGCGGCACACCGCCTCGGCCTCACGCGCGAGCCGACGTGCCAGATCAGAGGCGTCGCGGGGCATCACGCGGCCTCGCGTTCGGCGATGCGCGCGATCGCGTAGTGATCGAGCACCTTCGCCAGCACTTCGACGCCATCAGCGTCAGTCGGCACGAACATGCGCAGCTTCCAGGAGATGATCTCGCTGAAGAGGCCGTAGGTCCTGAGGCGATCGCGCATCGTGTCGCTGAATCCCGACAATTCGATACGATGTGCGCCCATGACCCGGACGCGGCGAAGCTGGAGGCCTTCAGCGAGTTCGAGGACGGTTCGCCCCTCCATCAGAGCGGCAAAGGCGGCGTCCGACGCCAGCTCGGGCGCGTCGGTCGCAAGCACGTTCGCGACCCAGGTAGCCGAAACCTTGCGACCAATGACTCTTTCACCGGTATCGGTCTGAAGGCGGTAGACCCTCGTCGACTCGTCCGGCAGCCGCTTCCAGATCGGAAGCAGCAAACCGGCGACGATATGGATCGTGCTTTCCGAGAATTCGGGCAGGTCACGGAGCTCGGCCTGCCAGGCCGCGCCGAAGCGCCCGCGATCGGCTTCGGCCCAATGGCTTTCCGCCATCATCTTCAACGGAAGGCTGTTATGTTCCATCGGCCGGATCAGCCACACGCGCCGTTCGATCTCGCCGTCATCGAGCATGAAGCTCGGCGCCGGCACCTGAACGGCGGCCCGGCCCGAGCGCGCGTTGATCAGCGGGACGGCGGAGGGGTCGGAGAGCCGATCGAACGCCTCCTCGAGCGTCACGGGACGATTGCGCCGCCGCTCGATAATGGTCAGCAGCCGCGTCTCCGCGCCGGTCCCGGGATGGGTGTAGATGACGCGCCGGTCGGCAACGACGAAGCTCTCGGCGAGCAGCGTCTCCAGGCCAGCATCGTAGGTACCGGAGGCGATCGCGCCTTCGATGCGAGCGGAGAGCAGTTGCTCGAACGCATCGAACAGCACATTTTGTAGGTTGATGGTCAGCGCCAACAGCCTGTTCAGGAATGTCGTGATCGGCGGAAGCTCATCCTTGATGCCATTGGCATCCATCAGCTTCAGACCGGTCGCCTCCTCGAATGCCCCGAGCGTGCAACCTTCTACCTTGCCGCGAACGAGCAGCAGGTACAGTTGGCGCAGCGCGTCACGGCCGTAGTGGCTTTCAAGGTTGTCCTCGGGACGGAACAGGCCCTGCCCGCCGGTCTGGCGCTGACCCCGGGTGATGGCGCCCAGCGTGTCGAGTCGGCGAGCAATGGTGGAGAGAAAGCGCTTCTCTGCCTTCACGTCCGTTGCAATGGGGCGGAACAGGGGCGGTTGCGCCTGGTTGGTGCGATTGGTGCGACCGAGGCCCTGGATGGCGGCATCCGCCTTCCAGCCGGGTTCGAGGAGGTAGTGAACACGCAGTCTGCGATTCCGAGCTGACAGTTCGGCGTGGTAGCTTCTCCCCGTGCCGCCGGCGTCGCTGAAGACGAGGATCCGCTTGTCGTCGTCCATGAAGGCCGCGGTCTCGGCGAGATTGGCCGAGGCCGCGCGATTCTCCACTATCAACCGATCCCGCTTCCGAACGACGCGCCGAGAACGTCCCGTGACTTCGGCGACCATGTCCGTGCCGAACCGCTGGACAATCTGGTCGAGCGCGCCCGGTACGGGCGGGAGGGAGCCGAGCTTTTCGATCAGGTGGTCGCGACGCTTGACGGCTTCCCTGCTCTCGACCGGCTGACCGTCGCGGTAGACGGGCCGGGAAGAGAGATTACCGTCTCCGTCGGTGAAGGGCTCATAGAGCTGGACTGGGAACGAATGGGCGAGGTAATCGAGGACATATTCGCGCGGGGTGATGTCGACCTGGACGTCGCCCCATTCTTCGGTCGGGATCTCGGCGAGCCGGCGCTCCATCAGCGCCTCGCCGGTCGAGACGATCTGGATCACGGCCGCATGGCCGGCGTCGAGATCGCGCTCGATCGAGCGGATCAGCGAAGGTGTCTTCATCGAGATCAAGAGATGGCCGAAGAAGCGCTGTTTGGCGCTTTCGAAGGCGGATCGCGCCGCAGACTTCGCCTGCGCGTTCAGCGTGCCGGTCTCGCCGGTGATGTTGGCGGCGCGCATAGCCGCATCGAGGTTGTTATGAATGATGCCGAACGCGCCGGCATAGGCATCGTAGATGCGAACCTGCTCGGGTGTAAGCTGGTACTCGAGAAGTTCGTATTCGACGCCTTCGTAGGATAGCGAACGCGCGGCATAGAGGCCGAGCGCCTTGAGGTCGCGCGCCAGCACCTCCATGGCTGCGACACCGCCCTCCTCGATCGCTTCGACAAATTCGGCCCGGGTCGAGAACGGGAAATCATCGCCGCCCCAAAGGCCGAGACGCTGGGCATAAGCGAGATTTTGCACTGTAGTCGCGCCCGTCGCGGAGACATACACCACACGGGCATTCGGCAGGGCATGCTGGAGTCGCAGGCCCGCACGCCCCTGCTGAGACGCCGCCTGGTCGCCCCGCTCGCCCTTCCCGCCAACCGCGTTCTGCATGGCGTGGCTCTCGTCGAAGACGATCACTCCGTCGAAGTCGGAGCCCAACCATTCAACGATCTGCCGGACGCGCGAAAGCTTTTCTGCGCGCTCGTCGGTGCGAAGCGTAGCGTAGGTGACGAAAAGGATACCTTCCGACAGTCGGACCGGTGCACCCTGCCGGAAGCGAGACAGCGGCGTTACGAGCAACCGCTCTACTCCGAGCGCGGACCAATCGCGCTGGGCATCCTCAATCAGCTTGTCGGACTTGCTGATCCAGACGGCGCGGCGGCGGCCCTTGAGCCAGTTGTCGAGCAGGATTCCGGCGACTTGTCGGCCCTTGCCAGCCCCAGTCCCATCACCCAAGAACCAGCCGCGGCGAAAACGAACGGCATTCTCAGCGTCATCGCGCGCGGCGGCGACGACGTCAAACGTCGCATCGACCGTCCAGGAACCCGCGAGAAACTCCGAATGGGCCTCTCCGGCATAGATGACGCTCTCGAGCTGCGCGTCCGACAGGATGCCGTGCGCTATGACCCTGGCTGGCAAATGCGGCCGATAGGAAGGCTTTGGCGGTGTCACCGACGCCATTGCAGCCGACTGCACGAGCCTTGTGGGATGAGCCTGCGCGCCGGAAATGCGGATCGACTGCAATGCGTACGATTCGTAGAGCGCGTCGGTGATCTTGCTGGCATCGGTGGGCGCCCAGTCGACGGACTCGTAGGGGACTTCCGTCGCCACGAGGTCGGATGCTGGCGCCGCGGTCACCGGCTGGCGCTGGGCAACGTAGGCGCGGACGGTTCGGGGCGCTGAAGGGCTGGCAATCGCTGGCACGATCGCCGTCAGCGTGCCAGCAATTGAACGACGTGCCGGCACGCACCGCGTGACCCAGTCGAGCAAAATCGGCAGGTCTCGCGCGATGCCAGCTGATGCTGGCAATGGCGTGATATCGCCCGCCGGTACTCGATCGATGACGGTCAAGCGGGTTTCGACGGTGGTTCCGTGCTTGGCAAAGACGGCGCCGTCAATCGCCACCGAGAACACAACCCGTCCCTGTTCCTGAAGCCGCTTGAAGGAGTCGGTCCACACCGGATTGTCGGGGGCGACGTTCGCGCCCGTAATAGTGACCAGGCGTCCGCCTTCTGGAAGACGGGCCAGCGCCGAGCCGACATGTCGCAATGCCGCATCCGCCATCGCGCGATCGACATGAACCGCGGCCGAGAACGGCGGGTTCATCAGGACAACGCTCGGAACGATGCGCGCATCCAGGTGGTCGTTGATGTGCGCGGCATCAAACCGCGTGGTGGAGATGGCGGGAAAGATCTGTCCGAGAACGCCGGCGCGGCTCTCGGCGATCTCGTTGAGAACGAGCGAGGCGCCGGCGAGCTCTGCAAAGACGGCGAGATGGCCGGTGCCGGCTGATGGCTCCAGCACGACGTCGGCTGGCGTCATCGCGGCTGCAACGCTCGCGACATACGCCAATCCGATCGGCGTCGAGAACTGCTGGAGAGATTGGCTTTCCTCGGACCGGCGCGTCTGCGTCGGAAGGAGACTTGCGATCCTCATCAACATCGACAGCATGGCTGCCGGCGACGCCGCCTTGGCGCGCATGGCGGCGCCATGCCGTCGCAGGAACAGCACGGTCGCCGCCTCGCAGGCATCATAGGCGGCCTTCCAGTCCCACAGCCCGGTCACATCGGAGCCGGCGAACGCTGCCTGCATGGCGTTGCGCAGGACGGCGGCATCGATGCGACGTCCCTGTTCGAGTTCGGTCAAAAGCTGCCGCGCGGCGCTAACAATCGCGGATGCGACGGCAGCGGTGGCACGCATCGAGAGCGGCGCGGCGCTGGCGCCGCCAACAAGAGATTCGGTCATGAGGGGTGTCTTTCGGAGAGCGGGAAAGGGCCGAACCGCCCGGCGCTCTCCTCACACCGCCGCGGCTCAAACCCTTCCCGGCCCGACTCTTCCTCTTGGGTCTCCACAATAGAAAAGGGGCCGACGCTGCACGCCGGCCCCATGAGCTCCTATACGCGCCAGACGACGGGAGCCATCCGGCGAAGTGATGCTATTCGGCGGCATCAAGTTGTTGCGGCTGGTCTTCCTCGGCTGCGGGCTCGCGCTCCTCATCATGGAGACCTTTGCACGGATAGGTGCTCTGTGATTCGCTGGTGTTGGTGAGTCGCGGAGGTCGGAGATGGGACAGCGGCGGATTGGTCAGTTGGGTCTGTTGGACGCTGCTGTCAGCGGCAGGAAGCCGCGTCGGACCGACGTGCTGGACGAGATCGGCGGATTGCTCGACTGGACGGCTTTCGAGCGCCTGCTGGCGGTGATCCCGGTCGCCGCCAAGGGCGAGCCGTCGTTCCCTGCCATCATGATGTTCAAAGCGCTGCTGCTGCAGCGTTGGTACGGGTTGTCAGATCCGGCCATGGAGGCGGCGCTGTATGATCGTCTGAGCTTCCAGCGCTTCGCCGGCTTGTCGCTGGACGACGAGACGCCGGATCACAGCACGATCTGGCGGTTTCGTGAGCGCCTGACCAAGATGGGGCTGATCGAGGAGCTGTTCGCCGAACTTCAACGGCAACTCGACACACGTGGCTTGCTGATCAAACAGGGCACGCTGATCGACGCCTCGATGGTGACGAGCGCGGCCCGCCGCCCGCGCAAGGAAGATGGCACGACCAGCCCGGTCGACCCCGATGCCAGATTCGGCGCTGATAACGAACGCCGCCGCTTCACATTCGGCTACAAGATGCATGTGGCGGTCGATCAGGGCACGGGCTTGATCCGCAGCGGCCGGCTGACCTCCGCCAACATCCAGGATGTCAGCGTCGCGCCCGACCTGCTGCCGCCCAGCGCCGGCACGGTCTATGCTGACCGCGGCTATCACAGCCGATCGCTTCGTGAAGTGCTGGCGCAAAAAGGCTTTGGCGATGGCGTGATGCGGCGAGCCCACAAGAACCAGCCTCTCACGCCCGAGGAGGTCGCGCGCAATCACGCTCTGGTGCCGCTGCGCAGCCCTGTTGAAGCGGTGTTCGGCACCCTCAAGAGAAGCTACGGCTTCACCCGCATGCGCTACTTCAACGCGGCGCGGAATCTGACTGCCTTCCTGCTCGCCTGTATGGCCTACAATCTGCGGCGAAGCCTCAAATTGAGCCCTGCATGAGCGGCCACGGGCGCAAAGCGCCCGTGCGTTAGCTGAGCCGCAGCCGGATCGACGCCAGCAAGGCAATCTCAACGCCGCTCAACTGCCCTCAGCGCCGATATCGCCATCCGCGCAAAGGTCTCCATCATGAGAGAGGAATTCAGGCAACGGTCCCGCCTCACCCTGCGACTCGGCTGGCTCTGAGGCAACGTCGTCCAGGCGCAGTGGCTCCGGCAGCCAACCGGAGCCGTCGAGAAGACGCTCGGCCTCTTTGGCCATATCGCCCTTCTTCAGATGGTCGATGAGTTGAGCCGACGGTTCGCCCTTTGCTTCCCGAACCGCGTCGAGAATGCGCGGCTTTGTGACACGGCCGAAATAGTTGTCGACCGTAGGCTTCCAGCCGGCCTGGACCATGTCGAGCCCGACGGAACGGGCCAACACATCGGCCTGCTCCAGCCGGGTTTGGACGCCGTGGGCGGAGACGCGGCCCTCATTGTAGCGGTTGGCCGGCTCAAAGAGAGCGTTGACGGCGAACGACGCACAATGGGCGAACAGGGATGCCTGAGCCGTGCCATCGAGCGCGGTCAACGCATCCCAGAGAGCCTTCTCGTCCTTGGGCAACCGTGCTTTCCAGGACTCATGCCGCGCTTCGACGGCCTTCGCGGACGCGCTTTCCCTTAATCCAGGCGCTTGAGTGGGGAACGTCGGTGTACGAAGCCCGATCTCAAGACAGCTTCCGGAGGAGGCGAACCGGTAAAAGGCAGTCAGCACGAAGTTATGCAGCACGGCCTGGAAGGTGATGGCGGGGCTTTCGGCCAGTGCGGCGCGCAGTGCCAACGTGCGATGTGCCGTCAGTTCGATGATGAGGCGGTCCGGCAGCGGCCGCGCCGCATCCTCGTCATCATCCTCGGTATCGGCGGCAATCCCTGCAACTGCGATGGCCGTCCGTTGCACACCAGGACCATCAGACGCATGGCCGTTGCTCGACGATGCATCGACGCCCCCAATGGCTGGATCTTCCCGTGGTGCTTCGTCCTCGGGGCGGACATAACCGCGGTCCACGGAGAGCCGCCCTTCGGAATCAATGCTGACGAAGACACCGCCTCGGGAGATGTCGACGGGATCATAGACGACCGATCGTTTTTGGAACGTCATGAGGGCCGCTTCGATCTCGCTGAGCCGTTGATCGACCTCGTCAGGCAGTTCGTCGGCATCCTGATAGTCACACTCGAGCTTGGCCTGCTCGGCATTGAGCGCATCAATGGTCGCCTGCTCCTCGGCAGTGAGATCGGCAGGCCTGCCCTCGAGCTCTCGGAGGCCGCTATCGTGACCGTAGGGGAACCCCACGGCGACCGATATCCACTTCCAACCCTCCTTCGCGATCGTCTCCGCCTCCGCCGCGAGTTTCTCGTTCACGAGCCGGTCGAGCAGCGCGACGTCCTGTAGCCAGCCGCCGCCGTCATCCTCGAAAAGGTCTCGCTCGACGCGGCCGCCCGCCTGTTCGTAGGCTGCAAGGCCAACAAAGCATGCACGACGGTCCGACGCGCGGACGGTCGCCTCCGTGAGCGTGCGGCGGATCTGGTATGGCTCGTCATAGCCCGAGCGGCTCACGTTTTCCCAAACCTGCTCCTGCCTGGCATGGTCGGCCGTAACTGAAAAGGCCATGAGCTGCTCGAGGGTCATGCCATCTTCCGCATAGACCTCGTGCAGCTTTGGCGAGACCGATGCTAGCCGCAGTCGTTGCTTGACAATCGCCGGCGTCACGAAGTGCCGCGCGGCGATGTCCTCCTCGCTCAGCCCGGCGTCGCTCAAGGTCTTAAAGGCGCGGAACTGGTCGAGCGGATGCAGACCGACACGCTCGTCGTTCTCCGCAAGCGAGTCGTCTTCGGCAATACCACCCTCACGAACGACGCAGGGAACAGCCTGCGTCTTCGACATACGCTTCTGCTTGACCAGAAGCTCGAGGGCGCGATAGCGCCTACCGCCGGCAGGCACTTCGAACATGCCGGTCTCGTTGCCTTCGCCATCGACGATGGCCCGAACATTCAGGCTTTGCAGCAGCGTGCGCTGCGCGATGCTTTCGGCGAGCTGCTCGATCGAGACACCCGCCTTCACGCGGCGCACATTGGACTGGCTCAGGGCCAGCTTGTTGAACGGAATATCGCGCGAGGGCGACAGCGTGATCTTCTGAACGGCTTTTGCCATGTCAGTTTCTCCAGAACGGGCGGCCGGGACCTTCTCTCGGCCTCCAACCCATTCAAAGAGCGAAGCGCCGCCCTCTTGCTCTAAGAGGGCAGCGCCAGGCAGAGACGACCGAGAAACATGAAAAAGGAAGCTAGGCCGAAAGATCGTTTGGCTCCACCGACGTCAGGTGGCGCGATCCAGGAGTTTCTTCGCCTTTGCCTCCATATCGAGACGAGCATCCTGATGCGGCTTGTCGCGCGCGACGGCCGTGATACCCTGCACGAAATCGAAGATGCTTTCAGGTGGCCGGCCCTCCTCGGCCAGCACCGTGTCGATCACCTTGGCCGTCTCGGCCTTGGAGAAGCCGCGACGACGTAGAAACTCGGTGCGATCCTCGTCGCTGCGTGCCACGATCCGCTCGCGGGCGGCCTTGATGCCGTTGACGAAGGGCATGGGCGACGAGTTGGCGAAATTCAGGAGCGCCGGGGCGGCCTCGTGCGCAAAGCGGGACGAGGCGTATTTGGAATGGCGAATGATGATCTCCTCGAAATCTTCCACGCCCCACAGATTGCGATTTTGGCAGACTGCGCGGAGATAGAAGCTCGCCATGCCGAGCGTCTTTGCCCCCACCTCCGAATTCCAACAGTAGAAGCCGCGGAAATAAAGATCGGGCGAGCCGTCCGGAAGACGGCCGGCTTCGATCGGATTCAGGTCATCGACTAGGAAAAGGAAAACATCTCTGTCCGATGCGTAGAGGGTCGTTGTGTCCTTGGAGACGTCGACGCGCGGATTGTAGATCCCGGTTGACCAGTCGAGCACCCCCGGCACCTTCCAGCGTGTATCACCTGTGCCATTGCCGGCGATGCGCTGCACGGCCTCAACGAGTTCATGGTCAAAGATCCTGCCATAGTCCGGGCTGGTGACGGCACGGAGCTCAACGCGGCCATCGTCGGTCTCGAGCGTCTTGATTTGTTCGGCACGATTGGCGGTCAGGCCATATTGCAGGTTGATGCCTGCGAGTGCTGCGGGCAGTTGCCGCAAGTAGGCGGCCGGAGCGCCAACCTGGCTTGCAAGCTGGCCGAAGCTCCAATGGGTCGGCGCGACCGGTTTGTCCGAACCGGGCAGCACCAGGGCCAACCGCTCGGGATCTCCGCGATTCGCCTCGACATGGATGAGCGCACTTTCGACCATGCGCGTGCGGCTTCGGTCGGTGCGATCACGCACCGTGCTTGCCAGTTCGTTGAGCGACAGATAACGCTCATCCGCAGGACGGGAAAACCACTCCGAGGACACCCGGCCGACACGCTCGCCGCGACTAACATCCACTCTGTAACCACCGCTCGCGTCGCGGCGAAGAACCTGCATATTCATGGGAGCAATCTCCATGACGGGCGCCGGAAGACTCTCCTCCGGACCTCAACCCGTCATGGCCAAAAGCGCTTCACTCTATCTCTCCCGCATCGTCGACCACCGACGCCTACGTGACCGCGACAGCTTCCGTCAGGGATGGAAGCCCGAAGGGTGAAAACCCCGGCTTAAGCCGGGGTTTCAGCGCAGCCGACAGCCCGATCCCGCAGGGAGACGGCAACCACTGGGCCGCCGATCAACGAAGTCTGTCGATGAACGCACGCAAAATCTCGGCAACAAGAGCCATCAGAGCGGTTGCCCCTCCGCCCGAGTAACAGCGACGGATTGGAATGCTTCGTGAATGTCTCGAGATCGCCTCGGGAAAAAGGCCCTCATTTCTCCATCTTCCAGCGGATACTTTTTCAAATTAAAGGTCCCGTGGAGTTCGCGTATTTCATAGAAACGAACGGGGCGTCGCCTGCCATCCAGCGCCGTGACGATAGCGTACTTCACGGCTTCCTTGCAGCGCATTCCGAAAATCACCTCTTCGAGCTCCAATAGGGAACGCTGCACCCCACGCGGTCCAATCAAACGCCATTCTTGCTCGTATCGCCAGCTCGCCGCCTTTCGCAACAGAACGGCCTCGTCGACCTGACGACGAGCGTCCTTGTCGCCGTCGAGCATCGCTAGCACCTTGCTGGCATCGACGAGCCGCGTGCCGCCATACTTTACTTTATGGAGATCACCGAGCGTATCAGACGGCACCGAGTAGCCGATGCAGACACCGTGATGCTGATCGCCATAGTGGCTCCACATTAACGGGCAAGTGGCGCGCTGCCCCATAGATACAATACCTTTGTCGTACTGCAGCAACACTTCCTTCTCCAGATAGCTGCCAAGCAGAAACTGAAGAGGATCGTCTAATTCGTAGCTTGGGTCGGTAGCGTTGTAGCTGATCTCCGAAATGACCTGATCAGCCTGTAGTCGGCTAAGTCGATCGATGTGATCCAGGGTTTTCGGACTCTTGTATCTGATTGTCTGAGCCGCGGCTTTCATCTCCGCACTTACACGGCGCTCAACGAGCAGGCGTAGTGCACGCTCAATATCCAAGGCAGGAAGGTCGGTATTCAGCGAGGGCCGAGTGTCGAGCGGATCATTAAATGTGCTCGGGTCGGCATAAAAGAGATTATCCGCGACGATCATATCCAGGGTGAGATTGTTGAACGCGCGGTATTTGAAGAGCCGCCTCGGAATGGTTCGTTTTTCTGCCATGGCATGGCTTCCTCTTGAACAGCGATTCAGGTTCGCGGGCTTTTGGGCCACGAATCGAATGAGTGGCAATACGGTGGGCCACTACGATGATTTCGGCGTAGCCCGGCGAACACGGTGGCCTCGCTCTTCTTCGGCCAAGCCTCTGATTTTAGGGGTCTTTCGCTCCACTATCCACAGGCTGACGACAAAAAGGGCACAAAACTTGACACAGGACGACAAAAGGGGCGATACACTTGACATGAGTCAGGGCAGAGGAAATCCCAGCACCATGCAGACGAAGACCTTTCAGCAGCGTCTGGACACCGCGTTCTCCTACGACACCTACGCCAACACGCTCCGGGCCCTGCGCGAAGGCATCGCCGCCGGCGACGACGTGATCAAAGGCACCCCGATGTTCTCGTCAGAGGTCGGCGATGACATGCGCGGTCTGATCCGCCGAGCCGGCATCCTGATGCGTTTCGCAGAGATGTGTAAAGCCGGCGATCTTCCATTCAAGTGCACACTGACGCCGATGCCTCGCGGCACCTGGCACTGGCTCGACATCTACAGCGGCGACTGCCACGGGCACATCGTCCGCACCGAGGATCCGACCAAGTTTCCAGAGGACACGCCAAACCGCCAGGACGCGCGGGCGTCGAATATGCCGGACCTGTTCGAGACCAAGGAGGAACGGATCATCCGTCTCGCACCGCCGAAGCTCTACACGTGGCTGACCTACCGCGCAGCGCCGGATGGCCGGCTCTCGCACGCGCTCTGGCAGTCACCGTCTGCAAATGCTGACGAGTGGCTCGCCCGTATCAACCTGATGGCCGTAGTGGTGCAAAAGAAGTCAGAGGACGCGAAACGGCCGGCCGAGGTTGACCCGAAGTCCAAGATGAAGCTCAAGGACAACGTGGTCTCGATGATCGAGAAGAAAAAGAACGACGACACCAAGCGTTAAGGGCGTGCCCATGTCTGCGAGGATCATTCCCGAGAGGATTCGGGAGGCGCGCGAGTCCGTCGGCATGACCGACGAGCAGTTCGCCGACGCGATCGGCGTGAGCCGTCAGTCCGTCGGCACCTACGAGACCGGCGCCTTCGCACCGCGCGGTGACGTGTTCAGCAAGATCATCGCCGTTACCCGACAGCCACCAGGCTTCTTCATAACGCCGCGCAAACACACTGCCGAGCGCTTCCTGACGCCGACGTGGCGCAGCCTGAAGCGCATGCAGCGGCCCGACCGCCTGCGGGTCGGGCGTCGGCTGGAGTGGGCGTTCTACATCGCGGAGTCCCTCGCGGAATACGTCGAGCTGCCGCCAGTACACCTGCCCGCTATCGAGTTCGACTACGAGCGCGACGGCAATGAGCGGATCGAGGAGATCGCCGACCAACTACGCGAGTTCTGGAACATCGGATTCGGCCCGATTACCGATCTGGCTCCGCTGCTCGAATACCACGGGGTCATCGTGATCGAGGAGCCGGTGCGCTGCGAGGACATGGATGCCGTCTCTCGCTGGCAGGGCGGACGACCATACGTGCTCTATGCCGCCGACCAGGAGAGTAACTCGCGCAAGCTCTTCAATATGGCACACGAGCTCGGCCACCTCGTTCTGCACAACGGTGTTGAGGTAAACAGTCGCAACCTGGACCGGCTTGAGAACCAGGCCAACCGGTTCGCCGGCGCCTTGCTCCTTCCGCGCCGGACGTTCGCGCGGGAGATCGCGAACACAACCATCGACTACTTCCTGTCGCTCAAGGGCCGATGGCGCGTGGCGGTGGCAGCGATGATCTACCGGTGCAAGGAACTCGGGATCCTGAACCCGGACCAGGTCAAGTACATGTGGAAGCAAATGAACGCCCGCGGCATCCGCAAGCGAGAACCGCTCGACAACGCTTTCGTGCTGTCGAAGCCGACGGTGCTCGGCTCGGCCGCGCGGATGCTGATCGATAACAAGGTCAAGCTGCCGACCGAGATCGCCGAAGACGTGCTCCTTAATGCGAGCGACGTGGAGTCGCTTTGCTCGCTGCCGGCCGGCAGCCTGCAGAACAAAGTGCTGTCGTTCCCGGCCTTGCGGCAGGTTTAGTCCGTACCGATCGCCGAGACCCACGCGATATCGTTACTCTCAGCCTCTAAGTGAGGGAATGCGAAACGCGGCCCGCCTTTCGTCCGATTCTTAATGGGACTTGCCTTCAGGTGCCTTGGGCCGCAGGCCCGACCAGGCGTGCGCCAACGGCGCATCACCTAAACGGAAAATGGCACCCGCAGGAGCGTGAGCATAGCGACGCCGAAGGCGGCACGCGGGACCGAGTGCAGCGACGAGACCGGTAAAACGGGCACCCGGGAACGGGGCAGTGATAGCGACGCCGGCATACTTCATGACGGCGGGCCCCTTTCCCGAGTGCCCCCGGCGAGGAGCTCCGCATCCCTTTGCGCGAGGGATCGAAGCCGCACGGCGGCCGAGACGCAAAGCGGCTCGGTTCACAAGAGCCCGGTGCGGCGGAAGCCGCACGCGCGCAAGCGGGCGATTCTACCAGTTGGAATATCTAGATTTCCTCGCGCGCATTCGTCTGCGCGTCATAGATCCTGATCTGAAGCACAGGAAAACGCTTTTTCAGTTCTTCTCCACCTGCCCTGGCGCCGTCTCTGGTAGCAAATTCGGCTTTCAGTCGGCCATCCACTTCAAGTGCGTAACCAGAGGCCGGCAGTTCACGGTTGGCTGCAATCATTTCATTTCCCATTATGCAGTGAGGTGCTCGGGAATGATGGGATAGCGTGAGTCGCCTAAACCCCGCTAGAGCCACCTCCACAACAGTGAGGAGACGTCCGTTTACGATGCGAGCAGCGTCCAGCAGTCGCCCTACCCCCGAACAGGTGTGGTCACATGGGAAGAAGCTGCATCAATTTCGCGGAGAGGTTGTTCACGATCTTCTGCAAATGAGAGGTGGAAATATCGCCTGGATAGTTGTGCGTGATCGAGCCATAGGGATGAAAGGGCTCTGCAATATCTGCAACGATTTGGCCGCTTTCCAGGCGCAGCTCTTCACCGGCGCCCAGTGTACCCGCACGCACGGGATGAAGCGCGGCCGGATTATGGATGAGTGTTGTTCCTTCCCGCCAGGTTTCCTGCCATTCGCCGTCGCCGACTTCATAAACAAATGGCGCGGGAAGCGCCGCGTTCGGATCGTGGCGGTAGCATGTTCCATAGCGGATCATCCGAACGGCATTGCTGTGAAATGCCCCCTCTTGCCCCATGCGATTAAACTTCGGCGCTGTGCCGCTGTTGCTGAACAATACCGCAGAGATGCGTTGCGCGTCGGGTTGGAAAAAGAAGCCCGAGGGAATCTCCTTTCCTGGAATACGGTGCATGGCAATCCGGTCAGGCTCGATGATCAGATTGCCATCGTGGTCGTGATACCACCGCTGCCTGAGACCGAACAAATACGACGCAAGCGTGGATGATGAATTCAAGAGTGATCCCGCCTCGTGAAAACTTTCGATCGCGAGGATCAACGGATGAGCCGCAACATGAGGAAGCTCCCAATATTTCTTCTTTAGCTTGCTATAGAGAGGACTTCCCAGCCGTATCGGCACTTCATTGGCCAGATTTGCCCGAATATCCATTTTGGTCCTTTCGGGTGGCGCAATCTTGTATGGCTTGATGCCATCCCCGGCTTGATTCGCCGTGGTTGCCTCGACGAAGACGTCAAAGCCATCCTTTCTCAAGAAGAAGTCAGGCCGCGAGTGACTGCGATCGATGGTCCATCCCTGTTCTGTGAAGAGGGCCTGCAGGTAGAGCTCAAAAGTACGAGCGTCGAATCCGCTGGTCTGAAACTGCTCTACGAAATTTCCATCCGCGTCATGAAAGTCGGCGAAGACCGCTTGCATCATCGCCCGGGCGGGGGCGTGCATGGGGCTTGTCGCGAGACTACGAAATTGCGGATGCAACTCGTCGTCGGGCCGCATAGGAACGAAGAGAGACGACTGGGACATTGCAACTTTACCGAAGGTCGCGTGCTGAAGGCGTACAAATCTTCATAGCACGGCTGGCCGTGGCCAATCCTCCGTTACCGGCTGATCCATGCTCCTGCCAGTGCGGCTTCTGCCGAATGATCACGCCTCAATGAAACGTCTAAAATTGTTGCCGTACTGATGTTGAATGACGTGCGCTGGCGCCCCGTAGTGTTCGGCGACACGTTCCACGGATTGATCATCTTCTTCGATCATGCGAACCACGCTCTCAGCGGGAGCGATGAATTCAGCGGCGAAAGCGCGTCCGACTGCCTGCCGATCGGTATAGAGATTTGCAACGCATGATGTCTTGCTTCGAAACACAAGAAAATCGCCGATCGCCCTTGCGAGGATAAACTTGGTGTCGGCGGCAGTTTCTTTTTCGACGACGATAGTTGGCGCGTTGTGTGTCTGCGACTGAAATGCCCGCAGAGCACAGGGAGCGGCAGGACTAGTCTCGAACCCGCCGGCTCCAAACATCGCTGCAAGCTTGACCGTGTTTGCTATGCCGGTCTCCGACGACAGCTTGAGATGTTTACGTAGCTTTTTCGCCATGCTGATACCGCGCTGGTACGCGCGAGCGCGAGATTCCGCCGGCGTTTCACGAAGTTCCTCGGAGAGCACACGCAGTTCAGGCATGGCGTTTCGATCGCCTTGTTTGGTGATTTCCGAACGTGTCCAGGCCTCGGCCTCATCTATTCCGTCCTTCAGGACTGCAGAGCAGAAATCCAATCGCGATTCCTCGTCCGGGATCTCTGAGATGAGATCGCGGACCTTCTGGGCCCATTCGTTCGTCAGGTTGTATGGCGACTCTCCAAGCGAACCAGCGGTCCGCGCGAAGACCGCGTCCTGCTCGTAAGACAACGTGTCTTCCAAGCGTGCGAATTTGGACTGAATTGGGCGATCGTAGCGCCCGCGACTGCGCATCTCGCTGACAGCAGGGCGCAGAACATCATCGAGCAGGTTCTGCTTAAAGGCATCGAGATAGACGGTTTGCAGAAACTGCTGCGAGGGCACATCGCCGGCCCAGCGCACGACATGCTCGACACGATCACCCACGGACCTTATCGCCAGCGAGACCTGACGCGTAGACGGGGTACGCTCGGTACTAAACTCGCCAATTCTGTAAGGTGCATCCCGCCGGTAGAGGATTCTCCACCAGTGATCGAGTATGCGCAGTACGATTCCGTTGAGATCTCCAGTTTGCTTCGCGATAATCGGTTCTTGATCTTTCCGCGGCGGCAGGGTCAACACCAGATCTCCGGGCATGACATCGCTGTCGCCGGCCGCTCCGCTTACAAACGAGATCGACAGACGTGGCACGTCCGGCCCGATCGCGTGATCGGCCAGCGCCATTTCCGACTTTCGGACATGCTCGGTCAGGCCAAAATCACGCGCTTTCTCGCGCCCAAGCGCAGTTAGACTTGGGACGGACGCACGGCCTTGCGATGTGACCTCCACCAGACTGGCCTGGATGAGCGCGGTCAGCGACCGACTGACGTTGGGCTGTGCGCGCCCTGCCAGTTCCGACAGTTCGCTGATGCTTTTGGGCTGGTGCTGCGCAATGAGGCCCAGGAGCTCGCGATTGCCGGGGGCCGCCAGAACTTGCACCCAAGCGTCTGATGGAACAGTGGAGGGGCGGCTTACGCGATCGAGGAGCCGGTCTCGCAGCGTTCGCCCGGAAATGAGCTTGCTCATGGATCCCTCTCTTCGAACTCAAAAGGCACATTTCTGATCTTGCAAGCTTGCTCGACGCGATCGAAGAAATCGGTCAACAACATAGCGGGTGACTTGAAGTCGTATTGGAAGCGCTGACCGATCCTGCCGAAACGGTGTTCGTGATCGAAAGGATCGTCATCGCCCGCTCCGTCGAAACCATGCGAATTGTCGAATCCTAACAACCGTTGCCCGTGCTCGTCGTTCAGGATCAACGCATAGGACAATCCGTGGGGTCGACCTAAGGTAACATCACACCACTCAGCTCGAACAACGACCTGCCAGCCGTTTGGCATGCGCCATACACCGGCTTGGTCAATCAGCACGGCCAGTTGGCTATCTCCCAACATATATCATTCCATGATATAATTCAAGATCGTGTTTCCCGGCACTGTAGGTCCGATCAACCGCCGAAATATAAGATTATCCCGCAAAAGAGACCCGAAAAGCGAAGTTCCAGCTGCCGTCCCGACCCAGGTAGTTTCGCAGACCAGCAGCCTTTGACGGATATGTTCCCGATGTCGAATGCAAGGAAACTAAGCTCCGACGAGCTTGGCCAGAAGGGCGAAGCGCGGTTTCGGGAGCTTTGCAGCGATGCGAAGCTCATCTGTAATAAGGCAGATTACGACCGCACGGGCTGGGACTTCATCGTCGAGTTTCCGTTTGAGGGTCCCGGGCCGCGCCTATCGTTAGACAAGCGCGCCACTCCTCTATCCTGCCACGTGCAGGTCAAGACCATGTGGTCCGACAATGACAGCTTCCAGGTACGGTTATCCGCAATCGAGCGTTTGGCAAAAGAGCCTAAACCGAGCTTTGTCTATGTGCTGAAAATCGGCGACGATCTCGAACCGGTCGCGGCATATCTGATCCCGATGCTCGACGAGGCCTTGGCCAGAGTACTTCGCCAGCTTCGCACGGCGACCGCCGAGGGACGGACCCGCATCAATCAAAGCCGGATTCGCTTTCCGCTGCTGTCGGAGCATATGATCGCTCCTTCCGGAGAGGCACTTCGAACCGCGCTCATCGGAGTATGCGGCCCGGATTGCGACGCAGCCATCCGCAGGAAAGCCGAACAACTCAAGACCCTCGGTTTTGAAGCCAACGCCTTTCAGGCCGAAACGACCTTTGTCCTAGAGAATGAGAACGAGATTGCTGACGTCCTTCTGGGCCTGAAGCCGGTGCAGATCGAGCAGTTTCGGGGATTTGAGACTCGCTTTGGCATCAAGCTTCCGGTCCCCGACATGAATGGCTCCGGCCTCATGCATATCCAGCCCAATCCAATTGACCGCTGCCAGATTGTGGTCCGGGGCGCGGGATTTGCAGTCCCGGCCAGCGTTCCGGCCGAGATCATCGTGCCGCCCATGCGGCTTGATAAGTCCAAGACCAAATACCTCGTTCGCGCGGAATTGTTCGACATCGAGGTGACGCAGGGCGGGATGCAATTGAACACCAAGCCGGAAGACATCAAGTCGGCCAAGCTTTCTCTGGGGGACTGGATCAACTTTTTCCGGATGATGACCATTTTTTCGGCGGGCGCGGCCATCGTCGAGATCGTACCAGCAAGCCTGCCGCGAGCGAGAATAACGACAAAGATCGGAGCGTTTCCCGACCAGGAGCAAAGTGCACGGATCTTGAGCGCATTCGAGAGCGTGGAGACTTTGATCCGGCTCGCCGGGGCGGAAGCCCCGCTGGTGTTGCTCGGCGATGTCCTTCCCGCAGCGGAACGATACGTGGCCGTTGCCGGGTTATTCTCCGGCTTGAACAGCATACAGCCGCTCCGATTCAGAGCGAGCTGGCCGAAAGCCGCGCTTCCGGAACAAATGGAAGCTCTCTATATCGATGCCATCCAGGTTGCAGGCATCAAGCTTGCATTTTCATGTATTGCAACGATGGTTCACGAGGCGGGGGGTGGCGATGACACGGCTGTGCTTCAATGGGCATCACGGGCCATCAAGGGCCACGAGGTCATCTCGGTTCGTAGCTACTTGGAGGATTACGACAAGTTCGCCGAGCGCAGCAAATCAGAAACCGGGATCGATGCGGTGATGATGGCGACCTACGACGAAGAGGGGCCGACGCCCGGCTAGACCGGCAACGCCGCGACGGCGCTCAAACGAAGCTCCACTCCCAAGACGAACCCGTTCCGCCCAAGTAGCCCCTTATGAGAACCTACTACGTCGACGAGACAGGCTTTGCTAGGGAAGATCTGCTGGCCGCAGACTCGGCAATCTTGTGCAGGCGGTCTCGTCAATGTCATTTGATTGGGGCAGCTCGCCGGCATCATCCCGCGTCGGAAGCCATCGCGGTTAGTTGGGCGGGGATATCGGAATAATGGCCAGCCTTCTCTACCCGCCGCACCAGCATTGCAAATTCCGGCATTTTATCTTTTGCAATGCGCATCGCTTCATGCGTTCGCTTGTCGACATACGTCACATCCGCATAGGCCGCCAAACAACTGAGATGCGCGTCGTTTAGATCGCTCCCCTTCCATTCTTTGGCGTCTGGCCTAAATCTATCGACACCGGATTGGACGATTTGCGACGGCAAATGCCTTGCAGAGACAGTGGCTTTGAGTTTGTCCCACGGAAATTGCGTCATGCGGTTAATCACCCGCAATTTGCCGCGAAACGCCCCGAGCGCGCCCACTTCGCCGACCGTTGTGTTTTCGTCGATATCGGATAGATCGATGCCGCTTGCTTCGAGAATCTTCAGTCCGGGATTACCGTGCGTTAATGTACCGGCTCCAAATCGCCGCACGGATTCCAAGAAAGTCGCCGACACGGCTTCCGCATCGGAAAGACGCCGATCGCCACGCTTCTTGATGTCCTCGCTCAACGCATCGTGCATGGCGCTGAAGCGCTGCCGAATTTCCTCCGGACGACGGACATTTCCCCGCAGAAGGTCGACCACTTTCAGATGGGAAACCTCCGCAAAGCCGGACCGGGAGATTGCCACGATTTCTCTGTCCCGCTCCTGTCGTTGAGCCAATTCGGGCTTCAAGAGCGGCCATGCTTCCAAGAATGAACGGATGATCTCAGCGCCGCCTCCCACCCGCAGAAGACCTGGAGCGACGCTTTCGCGCACCTTCGCTGCATCCATCGTCGGTGTATTGAAGGCAGCCTCGACCTCGAATGCCAGTATGTCAATGATCCCGCCAACGACATCCCCGCTGTGCGCCGATCGAACTGAAGCAACGAAGGGCAGGGATTCTAGATAGGAAACACGCTCGACAACGACCTGATCGTCCCGATGCGAGAGCAGTTCCTGGATGTGATGCCAACTCAGGAGTAGGACGTTGTTGCTCGCATCGAACGCGCGCTGAAATTTCTCTGCGGCGCACTTCCGTTCGCTGTTCATCGATGCGCGATCACGGGCAATATCTCCGAGGTGCGATGAATCGAGCGCGATAAATCTGGGTTTGAGGAGCAGTTGCATTGCGCAGAAAACCAGGCGTCGTGGTGCTATCGCGCCCAATCGAGCAGAATTCCCACATTCGGACTATGAGAGAATCGGCGAAGCTCTGACTATACTGCCACGTTCGCGGTTTCGGGTGAATTCGCGCCGAACGGCGATCGTTTCCCCGACAGTTCGAAAGGGACCCTCTTGACGGTCCCCTGGGAACCACGAGCTCAACGCGAGGCGCGCCATGCAAGACCCTACTAGCCAGTTTACGCTGACCTTCGAGCAACAGGATACGATTGCGCATCTGGATCGCCTGTTTGGCCATGCGGTCGCGAACCGCTATATGGATTTTTGCTGCCTCGCGGCGTCGGCCACCGAACTCCACGTGAGCCGCCCCTTGGCGGCGCACGCGCTTCGAGAGCTCGAGTCGATGATTCGAAGCTCGCTCAAGGTTCCGATGGAGGCCGAATCAGAGGTTCCGGCTGACCCGCAGCGCGTCAAGGCCGAGGAAGCTCTGAAGGCTCTCGGCTATGACGAGGCTGCCATACGAGAGGCCCTAAAGAGGCTTGGCCCCCGCTCCACGCATGCAAGCGAAATCCGCGCGATTGCGGAACGCCTCGGACTGGCCGGCGATAGCGAGGTCACCAAGGCATGGATCGATCTTTGCGAGATGTTCGGCCGAGCGCATGAGCGCTCGTTTCATCGCTCCCTGGCCGTCGATGACGCTTTTCGCCGAGACTTTCAGCGTCCTCTTGAGTACGTGCTGCGAAGCGTCGTGCTCGCGTTGCAAAAGCGCTATGCCGCGTTGATGCAGCGCGTCGAGCAAATTGCTGCCATGACCAATCAAAGCGCCGCGGTTCGGCACTACGAGCGCGAGATACCTGGCGCTCTGCCCCTTCAGTGGCATTTCTTCCAAACCATCCAATCGCCCCGGTGGTTACCGCCTCTGCTCCAGCGCAATCTTACGAATGAGCCCATTGAAGCGGTCGATGGCGCGGGAACGAAGCATTTTCGCGAATGGCCGGTGGGACGTTATCTCCTGAGTGTTGCCAAAGGATCCGACCGCGAGGCGGATCAACATATCGTCGAGGCCATTCGTCGGGTTGCGGCAAGCAGACACCCCGACGTTCGCCAACAGGGGCTTGAGGTGATTGCGGCGCTGCCGCCCGCGATCGCTGCGACCCTAGTTGATGTCGCCACCGGATGGCTCGATCCCGATGACGCCAATTTTTATCACACGGCGCCGCAAGAGCTCATCAAGCGGCTTGCGGAAGGTGGCTATACGGTGGAAGCCCTTTCGCTAACGAGAGCCGTATTTCAGGTGTTTGATCGCGGCGGCAACCTGGCGAACCTGCACCCTCAAGGCATGTATGAACACCATCTGCCTCAAGCGGCCAGAGTGTTGGTCGACACCGCCGGACTTGCGGCGCTGGACGTCTTCTGCGATCTCCTGATCCGTTGCGAGACGATCACGCATCGTTTTGGCGATGATGCACATGATGACTACAGCTACGTCACACCGCATCCTCTGGCTGACAGCCAGATGGCAACCTACGGCATTACCGAAAGTCTCACCATTACCGTCCGCGACACCGCTCTTGCGTTGTGTGCGCAAACGCCCGCGCAGGCCAAAGCCGTCGTGGAACGGCTCCTCGCGCTTCCGCCAAAGCTGTTCAAGCGTATCGCATTGCATGTTGCATCGAAACATGCCGCCGCGATACCGGATCTCGGCAAGACGATGCTTCTTGATCCCGACTATATCGGAGAATCCTGGTGCGAGGACGAATACGCCGAACTTGCACGTGTGCGGTTTTCATCGCTCGCCACAGAGGATCAATCTGCCGTATTGAGGGCGATCGATGGATTACCTGCGACCTACCGTGACGGCTGGGCGCAGCGTTTCGAGGAGCACAAGGGCAGCGCGCCGACCGCCGCCGATATCCGAATATTTGACCTTAGCGTCGCGCGCGACGCCGTGTGGAAATGGAAGGATGCACTGCCGCTTGAGCGGCGGACGGCCGTCGAGAATGTTGCCCGAGAGCTGGGAGCCCCCGAAGACTGGAGGAAGAGGCTTTTCCCCGAGGATGTCAGCCCTGCCTCCATTACAGACTTGTCCTCCCTCCCCATCCCTGCCGTGGTTTCGTTCTTGCAGACGTGGGTACCTGAGGAAGGAACTCGCCAGACCATGGCAGCTCTAGCCCAAAGGCTTAGGGCTGCGGTTGACAATGACCCGGTTCGATTTGCCGAGGCAGCCAATCGTTTTGAGCCGCTGCGTCCGGTCTATGTGCGCCAGTTGCTTGAAGCCCTCGAGTTCAAGATGCGCGACGGCGTCGCAACCGCGGCATGGGGCCCGGTTCTCGATCTGCTTCATTCAATCACAGCCCGCCTCGCGCAAACTGAAAATCAAACGCCGATCGCCGAAGGAGATGATCCCGATTGGCTTTGGACGGTCTACGCAACCATGTCTCTCCTGAAATCAGGATTGCGACAGGGCGCGGCGGGCATCCCTTACGAACATGCGTCCGTTGTTCTCAAGATTATCAAGTGCGCCTTCAACCATGTCCCACGGATCCCACATACGCCGGATTTCGAGGCCAATTTCTGGAAGCATCCTTATTTCTCGTCCGAGCAGTCGATATGGGGCTCCGCGATCGAGCTGATCGTCCTGTTCGTGTTCTGGTCAAGCAAGTTTGCCGAAGCAGATATCGCGGATGAGCCACGGTCGGCTCTGGAACGCCTTCCTGAGATTCGCGCTCTTCTTGAGGCAGCTCTTACAGAACGATCGGATGTGGGACGCATTCCGCGAGCCATCATGGGGCGTTACCTGAACTGGCTCGGGTATTTCGGCGAGGCTTGGCTAAAAGAACACATCCTCGATATCTTTCCAGTCGCCAACGCAGATTTTCGACGGACCGCCTGGCTTGGTCATCTGATGAATTGCGACCGCCCAACCAGAGAACTCGTCGAACCCATGCTTCCCTGCTACCTCGACGAGATCGAGCGGCTATCGTCGGCAGAGCGGACACAAGAGAGCGATCAGCGCCAGCGCCGGCTTGGCGATTATATTATGATCCTGGTGCTATGGGGGGCTACCCCGGATTCCTTAGTGACAGCGTTTTGGGAAAAGGCGCCGCCACGCGCTCGGGCGCACACCATTGCATTCCTCGGCCGGGAGCTCGCACTTCCCGCCGCAGACTTGCCGAGCGATATGAGACAGCGCGGGATTGCCTATTGGGAGAGCCGCCTGACGGCGGCGTTGGCTGCGGAAGACAAGGAGGCGTTTCAGGAGGAGTTGGGTGGCATCGGGCAGTGGTGCGGAAAGAACAATATCGACACAGCCTGGCTGTTGGATCAACTCTTGCGAATGCTCAGTGGTGGCCTTGTACCCAAGGTCGGCTACATGGTGACCGAGTGGCTCGGAACGGCCGCCGAAACACACCCTGATCGATCCGTCGCGGTCCTCCACGCGCTTCTGAACAGCCCGAAGCTGGATCGCTGGACCTATATGACGCGCAAGGATGCAATCGAACAGATCCTGCGGGCGGGCCTCACGAGCGGCCAGCCTTCCACCGTACAGCACGCGAAGGAGGCCATCAGTGTGCTATCGGTCTTGGGAGAGGCAAGCTATCTGTCCTTGCTTCGCGAACCTTCTTCGACCGACGAATAAAGTCCGGCGAGCACATCGATGAACGAGACCAGACCAATTGAACCCTACCACTTCAAGGGATCCCTTCGCCTGGGCGAGGATAGCGTTGCCGTGAGCTTTCAAGCCCATGTAGACAGGCGCGGGGAACTTGTCATCAAGCTTGAGGAACTCCCGCTAACCGAGGAGACCCGCTTTATCCTGACGGAATGGCATCGGGAAGGAAGCCAGATCACCTATTTCAACCTTTCAGGAGAGGCGACGGATCATGTGGTTCTCGACACGGACCGCCTGTACTTCAATTCGATCGGTCCCCATTCGGACTCCGAGCGAGGGGCCTATTTCGTGTTCGATGCGGCCTGCGAGATCGCGACGCTGAGACGCAAAGCTACGAGCCCGTCACCGGCCCCCGTCTATCTCCTAGCGCTTCAGGCATTTCAGTGTTTCCCGCAGGTCACGGCGACGTGCCCATTGGGCGAACTCGTGGCGGGCGGAGATGTCCGCGAGACAGACCTGCAGAATGTCACGGGCTATATCCAGATCCGAGCCCACGAGCGCCCGGCAGACCTTGCGCAGTGGCGCGCTGACGCCAAGCGGTTGCTTGACCATGTCCGCCGCGTGATGTCGTTTGCCTCCGGCGCCAATCTTGGCGATCCCTCCTTGACGTTCTTTTTGGACGACGACGTGGAAATCGCGGTTCAGCCCCGTACGTCCCATCGGGCGCCCCTGATCCCATCCTTTCCGGTGGTCGGCCGTGACGACATTTTCTCGGCGGCGGTCACCTCGTTCTTTACGCCGCCGTTCGATGTGAAGAACCTTTGGATGGCGCTGGAATGGATTGCGATGGAGGCGACATACAACGAAGTGCGTCTCGTCAATGCGATGACGGCACTGGAAAATCTCGTCAGCTCGAACACGCGGGATTCAGGGCAGCTCCTGAATGACGCACTTTTCGCAAAGCTGAAATCCACGCTCGCAGCGACGATCAAGGATTTCGCGGAAAAGAACGACTTCCAGACCCTTCGTCCCAAGCTTGCGGACGAGATGGTCACAAAGCTCGCCGAGCTACAGCGCCGCTCCCTGCGCCGCAAGCTCGATATTCTGTTAGAGCGCTGGTCGGTCCCTATGCAAGGCATCACCAAAGCGATGATCCGCGGCGCGTTCAATGCCCGAAACGAGATCATCCATGAGGGGCGCTACTACGTGGAAGGAGAGATGCGACCCGAGCTTTGGGGACACTACAGCGTTATTCGCGAGATCGTCACCCGGATGATCTTTAGTGCTATCGGCTTCAATGGCCGCTACGTCTCGCATCTCGGCGGCTACCACCAGGCCAGCTTTCCGCCTCGGGCAAGTTAGGTCGATCCATATAGCTTTCCTAGCCTTCCGCAGGAACGTCCTTCTCGGAGCAACGGAACGCTTCGTCGTCCCGTTCGAGCTTTTCGTGCGCGTCCTGCACCAGCTCTCCAATCTCATTCATGATCTCATCCATCGCTCGGACCGCAACCGTATTGTCCAGCGTGGGATGCAATTTCAGCAAAACCGCCGAAATCAGCAGAAGCGATATGGCGGTCGAATGCGCAGGATCGGCCAAGCCCGCGTTGCTTGGTCCCGCGAGCAGCGTGGTGGCGCCCTCCAATAGTCCCATCCCATGGAATATCCCTTTGGGATTGGCATGTACGTTATGACTTGCGAGTCGGTAATACGGGGAGAGATGCTGAATTTTCGCTGACGCTTGAATGTCGGCGATCGTCGGGTTCTCCTTGCCGAGGGCTTCGGCAGCCCAACCATAGCTGTTTCCAAACGCCGCGCCGAATTTGCCGATTGCTTCCTTATAGTCCTTCTCGATGTTTTCGACCGTTTGGTCATCCATCGGCTGGATATGAAGCTGGGCTTCAAAGCGCCTGTACTGCCGGGCCGCCTTGCGGGCTTCGACGATTTCGTGCCTTCGATAGCGCTCGGACAGGCTCTCACCATGCTCCTCGAGCAAGCAGGCAACAGCGGCGATCTCGTGCATCGTACGCCATCGTGCCATAGCGCCATCGGCAAATCCGCTGCCGAGGAGACAGATCACCTCCTCCGTGATCTGGCAGGCGCGGGCATGTAGCCGGATGAGGAGGTCGAATGTGAGGGGCCGATCGCCTCCGCCGGCAGGGCGCAACGCATTGTTGATGCCGCTGCCAAGCTCTCGGGAGATGGTACAAAGCATCCTTAGCCGTTCTAGCCCCGGCCCCCACCGCAGGTTAAGGTTTCTCCGGAAGCGATCCAGGTCGCGCTTTTGAGCCCGTGCCTCCTCTGGCCAGCGGCGCTTCATGCTTTCGAGAACAACTTCCGTGCCACGAACGGTCATTTCCCCAAGGAGCCCAGGCAGCGAATTCGATAGCTGCTGCATCCTCTCTTCTGCCTTCCGGCCGTCCTCCTCCGTGAACTCAATCTGGATACCAGACAGCGCAGGTTCATCGACCGCGAAATCGACCGATGCGCTCGTCCCGTCCAATACGCGCGGCGCAAGCACGTTCAATTTCGCCTTCGAAAGCTCTATATTTTGAGCCCGGTGCTTTTCGTAAAGCAGGTCAGCACAGATCTTGAGCGGCCACTCTCGCTCCAGAATGGCGTCGACGGTTTGCTGTAATGATTTCATCTCGTGTGGCCTCTAATGGGCTCTCGCGTCGTCAGCCGCAGCGTTTTGCGCCATAACTGGAAATCCACGAGGGTCCCGAACCTTGAACGAGAACGTGCCTGTCAGATCGAACCCGATGAGCGCCTTTCCGACCACGTGCACCCGACAACCATTTAGCGCCGCAGAGTAGCCAGCCCTCTCCGTTTCGAGCCGCTGCCTCAAATGTGCAAAGGCCTCGCGTTCATCTGCGTCATCGAAGAGCAATTGTGATGCGCTGGAGTTCGGATAGATCACGAGGTGCCGATCGGACGCGTCCGACGTGCAGATCGATTTATCGCGCTTGCGAAGAATGGCATCCAGAATGTCCGAGGCCCAGGCAAGCTTCGGTTCGCTCGCGCCATCGGCGAACCTTCCACCAAAGTCGCCGAGCAACATCAGGCTTTTGCCGCTTCTTTCAAATTCCGTCATTTCCCGCTGATCGTCAGGATGGGTTGCCTCGGTGATCTCAATCAGCGCCGCGCTGCCCGCGATTCCGAGCTGAAAGATGAAATCTGGCGCTGGCGGTTCGGCCTTCGAGATCACAATCGGGAGCTCGAACATCTGGACGCGAAGAGCCGCAGACAGGAAGTGACGCAGCACAAACCACTCTTTGGCTTCTTGGGTGCGTTTATTGGCCCCCGTACGCGGACCGACATTTGTGCCGAGGTCCCCGAAGGCCGCATCAAGGTCGGAAGACGACGTTATCTTAACTTTATCCATAGCCGCCCTCCCCCGGTGGTTCAAGGCGCACGAACGTCGGGTTTCAAACAGGTTTTGATTCGGGGTGTCAGGCTAGCACATCCTTGCGAGCCCTCGGGGATAGGACGTCCTTACAGCGGGTGTTTCAGCCATATGCGGACTCGGCACGGGTGCTTCCGGCGACAGGTGAAACCGCGCGTCAAATCGCATAGAGTGAGTTCCCTTCAGGGGAGCGCAGAAAAAATTGTCCTACTACATCCAGATCACATCGGACGTCACTGAGCCTAACCAAGTCCACGGTGTATGGAAGGTCGATGAAACCATGGCCAAGCGCGTCGATGTCATGGATTCCGAACTTGGACGGGTCAACGCCCGGCCGGGCAAGACCGCTCTCGACACCCTGCGTGACGATTACCCTGCCGCGACGTTTGACGAGCTCGAGCTTGAGCCCGGCGAATACTACGCGAGGATGGCGCGGCCGATCCTCGGAGAAAGCCTGGGACGTAATCCGGACCGGAGTGGTGAGGCGATGAGCCGTCGCGCCAGCGCGAGCGGACAGCTCCACGCACTCATTCAGCAGCTCGAGCAGATTTGCCGCGTCGTCCACCCCAAGGAAACAAACTTCCACGCCTACGGACACGAAATCCGGAACGTGCTGGTTCTGGCATGCATGGAAGTAGAAGCGCAATGGAAGGCCATTCTTGGACCCCACGGTGCGCGAGCCAAAAATACGAAGGATTACGTCAAGCTTTGCGCGGCAATGAAATTGGCCGACTACGCGGTCGAATTCCCGTATTACCCATGGATGCCGGAACGCCGCCCGTTTCAGGGGTGGCAGCACGGGACGATAGATCTGCCATGGTACGGCGCCTACAACTCCGTCAAGCATGATCGTGACAGCTATTTTCCTCAAGCCTCCCTCGATAATGCGTTCGAGGCACTGACCGGCTTCTTCATTATGCTTTGCGCGCAATACGGCTGGGATTTCGCACTCAAAGGAGACGCTGCGTCTCGTGCCTTCTTCTGCCTGAAGGCTTTTCCGCAATGGTCGCTCCGTGAATACTACCTCCCGCCATATGTCGGGGCCCTGAGAGAGCGGAAATATAGGTTTTGAAACTGCGGGCTCGCACAGTAACTTTTCATTCTTTCCCATGCCGCAATGGACGGCAGCCCAATGGAATCAGCCCCTGACGAAAACGATATCCGGCGAATGCTCGAACGCCTACGCCCGCCTGCGTTCCCTGATGAGGTGTTCAATGCGCGCGACCCTGCCCTTGGCCAAATCCTGGACTGGAAGAGAAGCACCGCGACTTCGGCGCTCGCGGGGTTGCTGACCGACCCGCAGTTGCATGCCAACACGATCCGTCTCGAATGGCTACAACGCTTGGTGCTGTCGAAGTCGAGAGGCAAGCGTAAGCCGCAGCAACGCGATCTAAGCCCTGCCCTGAACGACGGTCTCGATCGATCCGACGTCCTGCGCCTCGAAGATCCGATAGAGGATCTATTCTGCGATCGCATCGCAACGCGCCGCGGCGATCTCAGGATTTTCCTGGGCGTATGGGAGGGGGCAGCTGCGCATACGCAAACCCTGCTCGACGCCTTTGAAGCGCTCCCGGCAGGCACCATCAAAGACGAGGCGCTGCGCTCTGCTTATGCGCTGCTTCAACTCAGTGAGGCACTCGCTGCACGTGCAGACGTGGATCGGATGACGCAGTCTTCGGGGCAACCCGCCGGAAGATTGATCGTCCCCGCGTCGGAGGACCTCAAACGCCTCGCACGGCGTGTCCGATTTTCGGATGCCGATCTCAGCCGACTAGAAATCGACAAGGAAGCCTTGGCACCGTTCCTTCTCGAACCCGGGCAAGAAGGATATGTTAGCGACCGGCCCGCAGGCGAAACGCCGCTTGAATACCATCCGCTGGAAGCGCACCCGTCCGGTATCACCGTTCTGATCCCATCGAACCTCTCGGTCGCAGTCCGGGCCGTTCTGGTCAATGCTGCCAATAGCGGTGGCATGGGCGAAGCGCTGCAGCATGCTTTGCTTCTCGAACAAGAGGCGTATTCCGAACGCTCAGGCTTTTGGCCCGTCCCTTCCGTGAGACTGTCTGCACCCAACCATTACATGATGCGAGCCAGCGTGTGCGCCTACGCGCCCGGCCGGTTCCTGCATGTGCTTCAACTTCCGGCAACGTTTGACGATTTCCCCCGGCGCGGTTTCGGTTCGGTGCGGCGGGTTAGCCGCGAGGCGAGCCAATTTATCGCGCGAGACATCGAACAGTTTTGGAGCTTTCTGCGTCAGCAGCCGGATTGCCGGCTCGGAGTTACAGTCCTTCTCCTTGGCGGCTGGGGAACACCCCACAGCATCGATCCACCGATCAACGATGCGGACGCGCCGGCAAACTGGCTCTATCTGCCGCTCAGCTTCATGGATGCCGCCGTGCTCGGCGCCTGTGAGCATGGCAAACTCAGGAGCATTCTTCGAATGCTTCAACAGCTCACCCTGCTGGAGCAGGATGGCTTCACCTTTCAATACCTCAACGGCATCGCCAATCTCTTCGGCTTCTGGCGGACGACGGACGGTAACCTGATTCCGGAGCACTTGGCGCAAATCGAGCCGCCGTGCTCGTTATCACTTCCCACCGATGAACTGCTCGTTCCAAGGCAAGAGGCCGCCCGACACCTCGATGTGCGGGCACTGCCAACGCTGTCGGCGGGCTTCAAGGTTGTCCAGCGCCTCGATTGGGACAATCCCTCAGACCTCAAGCCGATTTATGCAAGCTTGGAAGACGCCCGGCAAAATCGGCTGCTCGGTGCCAGCGTTTTCGGGTATCACGTCTGGTGGCTTGAGTGCTCTGAAAGCGGATCCCCCGACCGGAACTGGCGCTACCGCGTCTGGCACGCGCTCTTTCAATGGATCGCGGCAGTCGGGTCAATCCTCATTACTAAACTGGGTCATGCCTTCCCGGACGGCCCGCGCATGGTCGAGGTTATCATACCGCCGCGATTGCGGGGCGAACCAATCGATCCCGCCGGGCTCGGACGGCAGCATGCGCGCGATGCCTTGACTGTCCACCTATCAGCGGACGGCATCGCGGCACGGGTTGATGTTGCCGAGGCATGGCTTCAGCAACTGGGCGCGGCGGCGAACGATGCCGAAGTGGAGTTGATTGCAGCTGTTCTGGAGGGGCTGGCTGCCCCGGGGGCCGTAACACGCGCCGTTCTGGCGGAGGCGGTGCGCGCGGCCATCGGATCGGTCGACTGGCGCTGGCTGCATATCCGAGAGTCCCTCACGCCGCTCGATTATCTTGCCGGCGCGGGACTTATCGGCGCCATGCGCGAGCCATCGCTTTCGGCGCATTCCCTTGCCAAATGCCGGTCGGTCTGGACGTTCTGGGATCGGTCGCGCGGCCTCGAGGTCTCGGGGGAAGACAACTGCAAGGATTTTCTTGCCAATTACAGGTCGACGCTACTTGCGGAATTGACCGCTCGCATTCGCGTCATGAACCGGCAAGAGCTCGTCATGGCATGCGCCGGCCAGTATCAGGCAGCGCGCGCCGAGCAGGAGCAGTGGCGATCGACCATTCGCGCCATGCGTGCCATTCGCGGCACGGCCGCCGATATCGCAGCATTCAAGCGGCAAAACGCCGTCAATTCCATCGCCCGCGCCGCCAAAACCATCTGTGAAATCGCGGCATGCGAAGCGGCGACCACCGGCGGCCTTACGCCGTATCGGGACGATTTGGACGAACTCTTCGCGTTGGCTTTGTTGATCGTCGGAAGTGGACAGCTCTTTGCGTTGATCGGCGCGGGCCTGCACGAGCCTGAGCTTCGGATCAGTCCAGCCGGCGATCTTTTGAGTGACCATTCCGTGCAGACGACGGTCTTGCGGCCGACCGTAGAATTGATGAACCGGCGCGTTTTGGACGACGCCGCGGAATCCTACCTTCGCCGCAGGTCGCGGGAGCAGCCGGGCGAGCCAAGCGAACAAAGCGCCTGGACGCCCGCGCTGTGCGCGGCCATCGAAACGGAATATCAAACCCCGGTAGACAGTTTCATCAATCTGCAATACGCGCTCGTCCGCATGGCGGAGGCTCGACATGACGGTGTCTTCGCGATGCGACGGAGCGAGCTCGCGAACGTCCTGAACGCGGACAAGGACTTCCCATCCGATGACGTTAGCCGCTTCCTTGAGCGCCTCACGCTGCCAAGCCGCGCGCGTTGGCTGGATATTCCGGCAGGCCTGTCCGAAGCGGACTTCAACTTGAGCCGTTTCGACCGCCCTTACTCCATCATCAATCGCCCCCTCGTGGCGTTTGACGACAGCACTGACCCTCTGATGCTCATTGCGCCTTTATTCGTCAGCGACGCCTGCATGTACTCCCTCGCGGGGCTGAGGGAAGGTGCACTCAACAACACATATTGGACGTCGAACGCCGCGCGCGCCTATGCCGGTTCGCAAGGCCATGCCATGGGCGAGCGGTTTGAAGATGACGTTGGAGACCGTCTGCGCAAGCTCGGCTTGGACGTGTGGACGCGCCGGGCTCTTTCGTGGGCGCTCAACATGAAGGTTGATCCTGCACTCGGAAACATCGATGTGCTCGCTGTTAGCCCGGATCGACGCCGCGTGTGGATTATCGAGGCAAAGAACCTCAGGCTTTGCCGCACGGAAACTGAAATCGCATCACGTCTCTCCGAGTACCGCGGCCGCATGACCCGCGGCACCAAGGGTCGCGAAGCGCCTGACAAGATGCTACGTCATATGCGGCGCGTCGAATTCATGAGGAGCAACGCCAAGGCCCTTTGCTCACGGCTCAAGCTGAACTCCCCTCCAGAGGTGCGTGGCCTGCTCGTGGTGGACGCTCCCCAGCCCATGAACTTCCTTGCGGCCGGACAACTCGCAGACGGGCAAACCGTTATGCTGGACGCGGTCGATGACTTTCAGTTTTGAATACGCATTTCGGATCCGCCCATGTTCGAGCATTGCCGCCGGTGAGCACAAGTATCGTCGCCCCGGCGGCCGATAGAAGTTGGGCTACCGATGAGCGTGGCTGCGGTCGCCAACGTCCGCTACCGCTTATTCGACGGATATTCGACGACTTTTTCAAACCGGATCTAAATCATTGAGATATCTGGCGCTCCCTAGGGGAATCGAACCCCTGTTTCAGCCTTGAGAGGACGACGGCAACCGGAGCGAGCCATGGTGGCCGGTATCAAGATTGGGTTCGGCTATCCGAAGTCTACTCCACGCTAGCCGATTGTCGTACCCAGCAGAGGTTCCCCTTCCGAAAAGGAAGTCTGGTCGTGATGCTGCAAAGACGGCCAGGTCAAACCGAGAAGTTCCCGCCTCGCCAACGTCAATTGGTAAAGTATGCACAGGCGTCACGTCGATAAACTCAGCCGCGCGAAAGCTCGTCCGGACCCGGCACAGTGGGGCGAGGATGAGGTGATGACGCTTATCGAGGCTGTTACAGTTTTTTTCCCTGACGGTCCGCTGACGTTGTCGTCGCTGAGGACGGCTATAGCTGCCGGGACTCTTGAAATCGCCAAAGTTGCGGGCAAAAATCTGACAACGCCTCGCGCAATCCGCAAACTGGTAACGCCATCATGCCTGGCCGCAAAGCCAAGCCGCCACGACTCTGGTTCCGAGAAGACGAAGGATGCTGGGTCATCCTCGATCGGGCGGGCGGAAAGCGACGGCAGATCCGCACAGGCTGCGGCCGCGACGATATTGACGGCGCAGCGAAAGCGCTCGAAAAGTACATCGGGTCACTGCACACAACCACTATCGGGGCAACCGACCCTCGTTCCCTCGCCGTGGCCGACGTCGTCACTTTCTACGAGGGATTGAAGCGGCCGAAATCCGAAGATCCTCGCGCACTGGCGCAACATGATCTGCTGCTCATCCGGCTGCTGGACGTCAATGCGTTTTTCGGCAGCTCGATGGTGGCTGACATCAAGGCGCAGCTCTGCCGCGACTTTGTTGACTGGTCCACCGGCACGCCGAACGAAAACAATAAGAGAAAAGGCATCGCGGCTCGCGCAAGCACCGTGTCCGACCAAACGGCGCGCCGTCGGCTCGAAGATTTGCGTGCCGCCATCAACGCCTATCATGCCGAATATGTCCTGTCGATCGTGCCGAAGATTACGTTGCCGACGAAAAGCGAGGGGCGGCACCGCTGGCTGACTCGTAACGAGGCCGCACGACTGCTTGGCGCGGCACTCGGCTATGTTTGGGACGGAGCCCCTGAACGACGAACCTGGAAGCGGCGCGAGGACGGCACGCTGTTGCGGCGCGAACGCTGGATCATCAGGCGGCGACAACCGGCGGCGCGCTTCATCCTGATCGGCCTCTACAGCGCCAGGCGCGAGGAAACCATCCGCCGGACGCAGTGGGTGGCGACGACCACGCATCCATGGATGAACCTGGACGGAATGGTTTATCTCGGCCGCGGCGCCACGGAGGCGCGTACCAAAAAGCGGCGGCCGCCGGCGAAGATCGCCACGCGGCTGCGGCCGCACCTCCTGCGTTGGCGCGGACTGGACGTGAAGCGCTCGGCTGAGCTGCGCAGGACTGGCCTGATGGAGGACGGCGAGCAAATTCGCTTTATCGTCCACCGCACGCATGACGGCCAGCCGCTGGCCGGCAAGATACGCTCGGCGTGGGAAGGCATCCTGGAGGATGCAGGGCTTGACGAGGATGTCGTCCGCCACACCCTGCGTCACACGGCGGCGACCTGGCTGATGCAGCAGGGTACCGACCTGTGGGAGGCCGCGGGCTGGCTCGGCATGACGGTCGAACAACTTGAGGAAAACTACGGCCATCATCACCCGGACTTCCAGAACGAGGCCGCCCAAGCGTTTGGCGGACGACGCTGAATAATCTCATCGGCCGATGATCGCGACGCACCGCGTCCCGGTCCATCGGGGCAGTGACCGACCAAGGCGACTACTCCGCCCAACTCCTCGGGCGCAGCTTCCACATCCCACGCAACTCTATTTACAAGATTCTCCGCGAATCGGGCGCGCCAGCGGCTTGGAACTGGCTGGAATCGGGGAGGGAAACGCGCGTAAGGGGCGATTTCGTTGCGCATTTCGTTGCGCAGGAAAAACATCGAAAGTATAAGTACTTGAAATAATGGTCGGAGTGGCAGGATTCGAACCTGCGACCCCTGCGTCCCGAACGCAGTGCTCTACCGGGCTGAGCCACACTCCGACTAAGAGGCCCGGCTTATAGCGTCGGGTTTCGGGGACCGCAAGGCACCGAATTGAGGAATCTAGTCACAGTGGAAACAGGCCTGAAAACGCACGTTCTGCCCGCCGGCGCGGCCGCCACGGCCACCGCCGCCGGGGTTTTGGCCGAGGGCGGCCTCGTGGCGTTTCCGACCGAGACGGTTTATGGCCTTGGCGCTGATGCCGGCAATGCGGCCGCGATCGCCCGGCTCTACCAGGCCAAGGGCCGCCCGGCCTTCAATCCGCTGATCGCCCATGTCGCCGATCTCGGCGCGGCGCGCCGAATCGCCCTGTTCGACGGCCAGGCCCTGCGGCTCGCGGAGGCATTCTGGCCCGGTCCGCTGACCCTGGTGCTGCCCAAGGCGCTGTCCTGCCCGGTCGCGGAACTGGCGACCGCCGGCCTCGATACGGTCGCGATACGGATCCCGGCCCACAAGGTGGCGCGCGACATCATCAAGGCGTTCGGCGGTGCCGTGGTGGCGCCGTCGGCCAATCTCTCCGGCCATGTCTCGCCGACCACCGCCGAGCATGTGAACGGCGATCTGGCGGGCCGAATCGACCTGATCGTCGATGGCGGCCCGGTCGAAGTCGGCGTCGAATCGACCATCGTCGGCTGCTTCTCCGATCCGGTGCTGCTGCGGCCCGGCGGGCTGACCCGCGCCGAGATCGAGCATGTGCTCGGCCATGCCTTGCAATCACCGCCGCAGGACGCCGAGGCCGACGGCCAGCCGGTCGCCCCCGGCATGCTCGCCTCGCATTACGCGCCGCGGACACCGGTCCGGCTCAATGCCAGCGACGTCCATGTCGGCGAGGCCTTGTTGGCATTCGGCTCAGGCAAGGTGGCACGGCGCGAATCCGCCTCCGTGGTCATGAACCTGTCCGAGCGCGGCGATCTCGCCGAGGCCGCCGCCAATCTGTTCGGCTACCTTCGCACGCTCGACAAGAGAAATGCGGATGCTATCGCCGTGATGCCCATTCCCGAGGACGGGCTGGGCGAGGCCATCAATGACCGGCTGCGCCGCGCAGCGGTTGGACGGGAAGCATGACCCGGCAAGGTCATGCTGAAACAAAGCTCCCGATCAAGTGAAAGACCAAGAAAAAATGAACATCGTCCAATCAGCGGTGCCGCCGCTTCCGCCCGAATTGCTTGCAAAGTTCCGCGCCGTCGTCGGCGACAAATATGCGGTGACCGACGCCGCCGACATCAAGCCTTACGTCACCGAGGAGCGCGACCTGTTCCACGGCCGCTCGCTGCTGGTGCTGCGCCCGGGCTCGACCACTGAGGTCGCCGCGATCTGCAAGCTGGCGAACGAGCACCGGATCGCGCTGGTGCCGCAGGGCGGCAACACCGGCCTGGTCGGCGGCCAGACCCCGCACAATGGCGAGGTGGTGGTGTCGCTGCGGCGGCTCGACAAGATCCGCGACATCGACGTCGAATCCAACACCATGACCTGCGAGGCCGGCGTGGTGCTGCAAATCGCGCAGCAGAAGGCGGCCGACGTCGACCGGCTGTTCCCGCTGTCGCTCGGCGCGGAAGGCAGTTGCACCATCGGCGGCAACCTCTCGACCAATGCCGGCGGCACCGCGGCACTCGCCTATGGCGTAGCCCGCGAGATGGCGATTGGGCTCGAGGTCGTGCTGGCCGACGGCCGCGTGCTCAACGCGCTGACCAAGCTGAAGAAGGACAACACCGGCTACAACCTGCACAACCTCTTCATCGGTGCCGAGGGCACGCTCGGCATCATCACCGCGGCGACCTTGAAGCTGTTTCCGCGGCCGCGCGCGGTCGAGACCGCCTATGTCGGCCTGAAATCGCCGGCAGCCGCGCTCAAGCTGCTGTCGATCTCGCGCAACGAGGCCGCCGGTGCGCTGACGAGCTTCGAACTGCTCGCCGACATCGCGGTCGACTTCTCGATCCGACACGGCATCGACATCCGCGATCCCCTGACCAGCAAGCACCCCTGGTACGTGCTGATGGAGCTGTCGTCGTCGCGCGACGATGCGCGCGACACGCTGGAGGCGATCCTTGCCCAGGGCATGGAAGACGGCATCGTCGACGACGCCGTCATCGCCGCCAATCTGAGCCAGCGCCAGGCGTTCTGGAAGCTGCGCGACGAGATGTCGGCGGCGCAGAAGCCGGAAGGCGGCTCGATCAAGCACGACATCTCGGTGCCGGTCGCGGCGGTGCCCGCCTTCATCGCGGAGGCCAATGCGGCGGTCGTCAAGCTGATCCCGGGCGCAAGGCCGGTGCCGTTCGGCCATCTCGGCGACGGCAACATCCACTACAATGTCAGCCAGCCGGTCGGCGGCAACGCGGCCGACTTCCTGGCGCGCTGGCACGACATGAATGCCGTGGTGTTCGAGATCGTGTTGCGCATGGGCGGCTCGATCTCGGCCGAGCACGGCATCGGCGTGCTGAAGCGCGATGAACTGCCCGACGTCAAGGACAAGGTCGCAATCGAGCTGATGCGCTCCATCAAGGCGATGCTCGATCCGCACGGCATCATGAATCCGGGCAAGGTGCTGTGACCGTGCAGGCGACAGTGCCCTCTCCCTCCCTCGCCATCGCACCAATCGCCGACGCCGACATCCCTGACGTCGTCGCGCTGTGGCAGGCCTGCGGCCTGACGCGGCCATGGAACGATCCCGCTTCCGACATTGCGCTGGCACGGCGAGGACCGAGTTCGACGGTGCTGGTCGGTCGCGACGCCGGCGCGATCGTGGCGACCGCGATGGTCGGCCACGACGGCCATCGCGGCTGGGTCTATTACGTCGCGGTCGATCCGAGCAGCCAGGGCAAGGGCCTTGGCCGCGTCATGATGACCGCGGTCGAGGACTGGCTGCGCGCCGCCGGCGTGCCGAAGCTGCAATTGCTGGTGCGGCGCGAGAACGCCAAGGCCGGCGCGTTCTATCAGTCGCTCGGCTACGAGGAATCCACCTCGGTGATGCTGGCAAAATGGCTCGATGGCCGCGAAGCCACGCCGTGATCGAATTGAGGATTGACGCATGAGCATCGCCGACCGCGTCCGCGTCAAGGACGTCGAGCTGCTTTCGAAGCGCCGCTACGAGCTGAAGAGCGCGACAATCGACTACCGCCGCAGCAATGGCGAATGGCAGACCCAGGTGCGCGAGGTCTACGACCGCGGCAATGGCGCGGTGCTGCTGCCCTACAATCTGAAGGCCGGCACGGTGGTGCTGGTGCGCCAGTTCCGCTACCCGGCCTTCGCCAACGGCTATGACGATCTGCTGATCGAGGCCGCCGCCGGCATGCTCGACGATGCCGCGCCTGAGGAACGCATTCGCGCCGAGGCCGAGGAAGAGATCGGCTACCGCCTCGAACACGTGCGCAAGGTGTTCGAAGCGTTCATGACGCCGGGCGCGGTGACCGAGAAGCTGCATTTCTTCGTAGCCGAATACGACGCCGCGATGCGCATCGGTGACGGCGGCGGGCTCGCCGACGAGGGCGAGGACATCGAGGTGCTGGAGCTTGCGATCGACGACGCCCTCGCCATGATCGGCGACGGCCGCATCGTCGATGCCAAGACCATCATGCTGCTGCAATACGCAGCGCTGCATCTGTTCAGGTAGGTCCGCCGCGGTCACTCGCAGGGCGACACGTTGCCAAAATGTCGAAAACAACCCCATGCAAAGCAGCCGGCTATGGCCGGCGCTCGACTTGACACGTCGGGCAACTCACGGATACACTTCTAATATTCCGAAATCACGCAGACGCGCTGACCCCCAGCCCCGTCATCCTGAGGAGCGCGTCTTCGCGCGTCTCGAAGGATGCGCGGCCCGGCTGGTCGCCGATTCATCCATCGAGGCTCGCCGAAGAGGCTCGCACCTCAGAATGACGGGGATAGATTGAACGAAGCGCGCTACCGCATCGTGATCGCAAGACCGCTCAGATCGGCGTTGGCCATCAGGCCGACCTGGTGGCCGGTCAATTCGAGCACCGCACCCTTTTGATTGGTGAGCACGATCGCACGGGCACCGCGGCCGATGGCGAGCCCCGCGCCCGCCGCGCCGTAGACGCCGGCAACGTCGGACGGACGATTGATGTTGCTGACGCGGCCGCGCAGCACGGTCTTGGAGCCGCCGAACACCAGGCCGTAATCGAGACCACCGGTCGAGAGCGGATATGAGCGGCCGCGGAAAGTCAGGACGCCGCTGCCGCCGGAGCCTCCGATGATCCATCCGGCCTTGTAGATCGTGAGCTTGACGAAGCCGCTATCGGCACGCGCCGCGGACGAGCAAGCAAACCCCGTGAACGCCATCAACGCGACCAGCGCGGCGCGAAGGGTGGACGAAAGCTTCATGCGCAGTCTCCCCAGGAATGTCTCACTCACGATGCGGATGCGAATCGCAACCCGCCGACTGTAGCAAGCGCTCGCCACGACGCAATTTGAGACAGCGGTCGCCGTTCACTCGCATGGTTTCGGTGCAACCCGGATTGAACCAGTTCCCGAGACGGCAACACTCACAGCATGTCCGGGGTGATCGGCCCCAGAGCTCCACGATTGCCGCGGAGCATTCACTTTTTTCGAACCGGAGATTTCCCATGCGCCGTCTTGCGATCGCCTGCGCCGCCTTTGCCGCGACCGTGTCCGTGCTTGCCGTGGCAAGCCCCGCCAGCGCCACGCCCTATCACCTGATCCGCTGGCAGGACACCGGCTTCTGCCAGATCTGGGACCAGAGCATCCCGACCGCGCCGTGGCCGGCGGACTACGCCGTGGTCAGCGAGGAGCTGCCGACCTTCGAGGCCGCGTTCAGCTACAAGACCGGCCTGCTGAACAACGGCACCTGCTCGTTCTAACACCTGATGAGATAGGTCGAGTTGGAACGGCATCGAAAGTTCACCTCTCCTTTGGGAGAGGTCGATTTGCGCAGCAAATCGGGTGAGGGGTTGCGGTCTATCGAGAGAGCAAGAGCCCTCACCCGGATTGCACTGGACGATGCTTCGCATCGCCAGGCGCAATCCGACCTCTCCCCGGCGGGGAGAGGTGAACCGAGACCGAGCCAAGCCGATTCAACCAAGACTCGTCCCGCTCCAGGCGATCGCCGACCACACGCAGGGACGTCACGCCGCAACGACGCGTCATTCGCCTTGTGCTGTCAGACGCAACGCGATCGAGCATCAGTGATGCTTGATCAAGGCATCGCGCGCGGCGGCGAGCTCGAGGAACGCCGCGCCGTTGCCGCCGCCGTCGGGATGCACCGTCTTGGCGGCGCGCTTGAACGCCTGATGGACTTCGGTCGCTGCGAGCCGGCGGCCGAACGGCAGGCCGAGCAATTGCCGGTGGCGCTCCTCCTCGGTCAACGCCTTCGGCGTCAGGCCACGCCGTCCGAAGCGCGGCGCGGACAATGTGTGCAGCGCATCGGCGACGATACCAAGACGGCGCAGCGACATCGACCGGGTCCTGCGGTCCGCCGATTTCAGGGCCGCCTGACGCAGGATCGGCAGCACCTGTGCGGCCGCATGCCGCAGCGTCTCATCAATATCGGTCACAGCGATCTCCGCGACCAGTTTGGCGATCTCGCGATAATCGGGATCCGGCGCAGTGCAGAAGCGCTCGATCGCAACTTTCCAGTGTCTGATATGCGGGTCCATTTTGTCATCCGAATCTGGATGACAGCAACGCACAAACTCGGCTTGGCGTTTCGCTTGGCGCAGTTTTGAATAGTGTTGTCGGCAACACTCCCAAATCAGAACAAGGAAACGCTATGGCTCTTCTCGACAATCACATCGCCGTCATCACCGGGGCAGGCTCGGGCATCGGGCGCGCCATCGCACTGGGCTACGGTCGCGAGGGAGCGCGCGTGGTGCTGCTCGACATGAACGGCGATGCGGCAGCGGAGGCGGCCAGGGAGATCCGCGACGCCGGCGGCAAGGCGGAGAGCTTTGCGCTCGATGTGACCGATCGCGACGCCTGCATCGCGATGGCGAAGCAGATCGCCGACAAGGTCGGACCGGTCTCGATCCTGGTCAACAATGCCGGCATTGCGCGCCGCAACGGCATGCTCGGCACCGAGGAGGCCGTGATCAAGGATTGGGAAGACATCATCTCGATCAACCTCACCGGCGTCTTCAACGTGACGCATTCCTTCCTGGCGCCGCTGCGCAAGAACAAGGGGCGCATCGTCAACATCGGTTCGATCCAGTCCTTCGTGCATCTGCGCACGCCGAGTTCGCCGGCCTACACCGCTTCCAAGCACGGTGTGCTCGGCTTCACCAAGGCGCTGGCCGCCGAGCTCGGCAAGGACGGCGTGCGCGTCAATGCGATCGGCCCCGGCTTCATCGAGACACCGCTGAACGAGAAGGTGCGCGCCACCAATCCGGACCTCGTGAAGGTCTTCATGGACCACACTCCGCTTGGCCGCGCCGGCAAGCCGGAGGACATCGTCGGGCCCGCGATCTTCCTCGCCTCGGACCTCTCGGCCTATGTCTCGGGATCGATCGTGATGGTCGATGGCGGTTACCGGACCCTGTGACGGATGGAACCGCAATCGTGGCGATTTCTGGGTATTTTGCTTACAAAGCATGGAGTTAGCGCGGCGTTAAGGACTTGTTAACCAAACCGGCACACCGTGGATTTACGGGGTAGTTGGTTCTCGATGTCTCCGCCTCATCGACGAGGCGGGCGTTGATCGGGAGGAGTTCATGTCTTACGCGTCCACCGTACCGTCGCCGGAAGCTCTGCTGCCGTCGCTGGCTCCCAATGAAATCGTCCCATTGCTGATCGGCGCKACCGTCGACGAAGTCGAGCGGGAACTGGTGCTGCAAACGCTCGCRCGYTGCGACGGCAACCGCACCCGCGCCGCGCGCGTGCTCGGGCTCTCGGTCCGGACCTTGCGGAACAAGATCCGCGAATATTCCGCCGAAGGCATCGACGTGCCGCACTACGAGCACGCCGCGGCATAGCGGCTCCAAAGCGGGATGAGTTCTGGTTGAGTCGGCTCGGCGCAGCCTTGATTCACCTCTCCCCGTCGGGGAGAGGTCGGGTTGCGCTTGGCGATGCGAAGCATCGTCCAGTGCAATCCGGGTCAGGGCTCTTGCGCTCTCGATTGACCGTCACCCGGCGCTGCGCGCCGACCTCCCCCAAGGGAGAGGTGAATTTCCGTCGCCGATTTAGCTCAGCCCGATCTCATCAGGCCCTAGATTGGCAGGTCGATCGCAAGGCGCCGCCAGCGCGTCAACAACGCGCGATCATCGTCACCGAGGCAGCGAGCGAGATGCACCTCGCTCGCTGCACGCAGCGTCTTGGCTGTCAACGCGGTCGCATAGTCCCAATAGCCGCGCCGATCGTTCGGATCGGCTGCGACCAGGGACTTGGCCAGGATCTCGATGTAGATCGCCGTGACGGCCTTGTGCCAGAGCTTGCCGGCGCCCGTCTCCATGATGGGTGCGCCGGTCCGCGCTCGCCACATCAGCCAGTAATTCTCTTCGCCACCTGCCCATTGCGATGACGGCAGCAATGGATCGAGACATGGCGACCGGCACACGAGCGGCCGCATCGTCTGCACGCCGCAGAATACCGAATAATCGAGGCCGTCGTACCAGCTCACGCGGAGCAATCTGCGGATCTCGGCCTGCGCGTTCGCCGCGAGCTGCCGGCGACCTGTCCGTTCCAGATCGTCGATGATGACCTCAAGATGATCATGATCGAATGGCTCGACCTCGAGCACCACGCCGATGTTGCGCGGAAACAGCGCGTCGAGCATCTCGACGATCGCGCGGTAGAAGGCCCGCGCCAGTCCGCGGCCGCGCCACGCCGCGCCGATTCCGACATGGTTGCAATAGATCAGGTCGCTTGCGTGATCGTAGGTGAAGAAGCCGAGCCCGACCGCGCGCTCTGCGGCGCGCAGGATGAAGCAGCGCGAGTCCAAGCGATRTGACATCGCGCGGTCGCCGACAYTGAARTGCCTGATMYCGCCGACATCATCCGACAACAGCCAGCGCAGCATGTCGTCCGGACTGTCGCGCTCGCTCGCTGGAAACAGCTCGGCGTAGAGATCGAGCACGCCCGTGTCACGAAAACTCGCTTCGTCACGCACGTCGCGACGCGTCACCACGATGTCGAGCGGCTCGCCCACGGCCACGCCGCATCTGTCGTTCAAGACCCGCAAGACGTCCTCCGCTGTCATAATGCCCATGGAATTATGACTGTTGATCGCTTGCGTCCGTGCCGCCGGGCAGAATTGAAGCCGTCGTCGAACCTCTGTTACAAGCAGCTTCACATCGCGACGGAGCATATCAGTGGCTGACGAGACAGTTTCCCGCCAGGGGTCACGAGGGGCGCAGGGGCCGCAGGGCCGTCAGGGCGAGCCGGGAAAGCCGGGTCCGCAGGGACATCCGGGGCGGCCGGGGCCGGAAGGCGCGCGCGGCAAGCCGGGTCCGCAGGGCAAGGCGGGCGCGGTCGGAAAGGCAGGTCCCCAGGGCAAGCCGGGGGCGCAAGGCAAGGCCGGCGTACAGGGTCCGCGCGGCGAGGCTGGTGCACAGGGACCGCAGGGGCCGGCCGGCCCGCGCGGGGAAGCCGGCCCGCCCGGCCAGTTGCCGTCGATCGAGCAGGTGATGCCGTGGCTGCACATGATCTTCGACGCCTGGGAAGACTACAAGCGCACCAAGGAGCGTGAGGCCGCCGAGCTGGCCGAGCGAGAAGCCGCGGAGCTCGCTGAGCGCGCGGCAGCCGAGGCGATCGCCCTCGATGTCGACGCGATCGATTTCGCTGACGATGAGGATGAAGACGGCGATCACAAGAAAAAGAAGAAGCACCGCAAGAAGGACAAGAAGTAACCCGTCTTGTCATTGCACGATGACGCGGCCAGCCAGGTCCGCGTCATCGCAGGCCGGCACATTGCGCCCGACGCTCACCGCTCGCCGCCTGGATTGGCCGGAGGGTCAGACGGCCGAACGAGATGCATCAGCTGAAAGACCCAGCGCATCGCGTAGTACCAGGCAACGCCTGCAAACGTCCCGCACGCCGACAGGATCGTGACATTGGCACAGTCGATCGTGCCGCTCGACCACAGCATGCCGCAGGTCCAGAGAACCGCGAACGCAATCGCGCTGGGGATGAGCAGGACGGCAGGCTTCACGGGGTTTGCTCCGGGATCGGGGTGAAGGCAGATGATGCCCCGGAGCGCGGCGCCGAACCGTGACCTGCATCACGGAATGCGCCGATCTCAGCCGAATCGCAGGCGCGAACGTTCCCTCGCCTTYTCCGCCTCGACCTCGCGATCGCGGGASGGCGCGGTGGTCTGCAAYGAGAYCAGCAGCTTGCGCGCGGCGTCCGASACCTCGRTCACGGCGAGGTTGAAGGCGGCCTCATTGGACTGCGACGGCTTGTTGAAGCCGGATAGTTTGCGCACGAACTGCAACGCCGAGGCKTGKATCTCGTCCTCGGTSGCGGGCGGCTCGAAGTTGAACAGCGTCTTGATATTGCGGCACATGGCGGTCTCCCTCGCCCGCAGCAACCGGGCGGCTSTCTCGATGTYTGCGCATGATCTTCTCGGAAAACCGGCTTCCACTTTTCCGGATCATGCTCAAGGACGATCGGCTGCTGCAAAATACGACATCGTGGTCTATTCTGGCAGCCTCATCGTCCACGGCRGAAGCGAGGTTCCGGATGAGCCACGTGATCTACAAGGTKGTCCAGCACGACGGCGGYTGGGCCTATACCGTCAACGGGGTGTTCTCGGAACCGTTTCCCACCCATGCCGCGGCACTTGCCGCCGCCMGACGCGCSGCCAACGAGCAACGYGTTCCCGGCCGCACCGARGCRATCCAGTAYGAGACCYCGGACGGCAAATGGCTGACCGAGACSGCCTCCGGCAACGACCGYCCGGAAACCGAGGTCGAGGAYGGCCGSTAGCGGCTTYAGAACGGAACCTGCACGCCGAGCCGRTCGAAGAAKGCGCGCCCCCGGTCGGTGATCCGYAGCGCGCGCGGAATCCGATGCGGCGCAAGGCCGCGCATCTCGACGAGCCGCGCCAGCACGGCATTGGCAAACGGGCCGGCGAGATGCGGCACCCGTTCGGTCCAGTCGTTGCAAAGCCGCAGATGCGGCTGCCGCGCCGGATCGAACTCGATCGCTTCGGCGCGGCACCAGGCCAGCCCCTGCTCGGTCACGCGACCATCGCGGCCATCGATGATGACGAGCCGGCGGCGGATCAGCGCATTCGACAGCAGCACCCCGAGCTGACCCGCAAGGTGATGGTAGCAGGTGCGCGACTGCCTGAGCTGCTCGGCCGGCATCGCACGCTTGCGCCCGCCAACGGCTTTGGCCGCAAGGTCGACCAGGTTCTCGATCAGCGCGGCGACATCGTCGTCCCTGATCCGGTAGTATCTGAACCTGCCTTGCGCCCACACCGACAGCACGCGTGCGTCGACCAGCTTCTGCAAATGCGCGCTGGCGCCTTGCGGCGAAATGCCGGCGACCGCGGCAAGCTCACCCGCGGGGAGCGCCTTGCCGTCGGCCAGCGCGCTGACCATGGCCTCGCGCACCGGATCGCCCAAGGCCTCGGCGATCCGCGAAAATCCGGTCTGCACGGATTGGGATGACCCCACCGCTATCGTCCTCCATGGCGGACTGAAACGTCTACGCGCATTCGCAACATTGCGAAACTCATTTCAGATTTTCCTGAAACGTCGCGAGCACGTCTTCCGATCAAATCGGCGGCAGTCGACGACATGCAAGGAAACGATCATGACAGCAAACGGCAACGACGCGGAACGCATCTACCGGCTCTGGGACGAGGCTCTCGGCAACAAGGACCTCGAAGCGGCGCTGGCGCTCTACGCCCCGGACGCCTCGATCGAGAGCCCGCTGGTGCAGCATCTGATGCGGACCAGGGATGGGATCGTGCAGGGTCGGGAGGCGCTGCGCGAATTCATCACGCGCGTGTTCCGCACCAATCCGCCGCAACGGCGGCGGTTCAAGCAGGGCTTCTTCAGCGACGGCCGGATCCTCACCTGGGAATATCCGCGCCAGGCCCCTGATGGCGACCAGATGGATCTCGTCGAGGTGATGGACATCCAGCACGGCCTGATCCAGCGCCACCGCGTCTATTGGGGTTGGTATGCGCTCGATGTCCTGAAGGCGAGTTAGCCGGACACATCTGCGCCAGCGCGCAGAGCTGCTCTCGGACAGCAGCCTGCGTCATGCTAGGCTTGCAGCGACGCGGCTGGACAAGGGCGCCGCGCGTGGGGAGAAGCAGCATGATCCGTCTGTGCGCGGCGCTTGTGGCCGCTCTCGTCTCGATGTCGGTATCGGCCATGGCCGCAGATTATCCCGCGCCACAGGATGGCGAGTGGATCGCAAAGGACTTCAAGTTCCACAGCGGCGAGGTGATGCCGGAACTGCGGCTGCACTACACCACGGTCGGCGCGCCGACCGGGCAGCCGGTGCTGGTGCTGCACGGTTCCGGCGGCTCGGCCGCCAGCATGCTGACGCCGGCCTTTGCCGGCGAGTTGTTCGGACCGGGGCAACCGCTCGACGCGTCGAAATACTTCATCATCATTCCCGACGGCATCGGGCACGGCAAATCGTCAAAGCCGTCGGACGCGATGCGGACGAGCTTTCCGAAGTACGACTACAACGACATGGTCGACGCGCAATACCGGCTCGTTACCGAAGGGCTCGGCATCAAGCATCTGCGGCTCGTGATCGGCAATTCGATGGGCGGCATGCATACCTGGATCTGGGGCGTACGCTATCCGCAGATGATGGACGTGCTGGTGCCGATGGCCTCACAGCCGACCGCGATGGCGGCGCGCAACTGGATCCTGCGGCGGGCGATGCTGGAGACGATCCGCAACGATCCCGACTACAATGGCGGCAACTATGCGAGCCAGCCGCGGATGATGAAATACGCCATCGCGGCCTATCGCTTCGCCAGCGCCGGCGGCACGCTCGGCTATCAGACGCAGGCACCGACCGCGGCGCAGGCCGACAGGCTGGTCGACGAGCAACTGGCGCTACCGGTCACCGCCGACGCCAACGACTACATCTATCAATGGGAGGCCTCGCACGACTACGATCCGTCGGCCGGCATGGAGAAGATTGAGGCCACCCTGCTTGCGATCAACGCGGCCGACGACGAGCGCAATCCACCGGAGACCGGCGTCACCGAGGCAGCGGTCAAGCGGATCAAGAACGGCAGGATCTACCTGATCCCGGCAAGCAGCGAGACGCGCGGCCATCTCACGACCGGCGACGCCAAATTCTACTCCGGTCAATTGCAGGAGTTGCTGCGAGTGACGCCGCAGCGGGCGATGTAGCCGAGACGCGCAGTCGACACTTATTCGTCTTGTGGTTGTCTCCAAATCAACTATATCTTGGATATTGTACGATCATTGCCTTGCAGCCGCGTTTCGGAGCGACGATGCCCGGCATTTCCAAAGACCAGGTTGCCCAGAACAGTCCATTTTCGATTGCCGATCTGGACGCCATGATTGCCGCTGGACGCCTGTCCACCGAGACCGCCGCCGACGGCACGGAGCTGGTCGATCCGGTCGCGGTGGCGCGATTGGCCGATCTCAAGGAAGCAGAGCGGCAGAACGATGGTTTGACGCGAGAGGTCGCGGCTCTCAGGCTGGCGTTGGCGCGTCCGCAGGACCGGGCCGTTCCGTGGCTGGCGCTTGGCGTTGCAGCCTTCGGAGCGGGGATCGCGATCATTCAGATCATGAATGCGATCGACTTCTATCGAACCAACAATGATTACAAGATGCAGTCGGACTATACCGACTTCTTCCGTCCCGTCATCGACGCCCCGCCCGAGAAGATGCAGTCCTACGCCGGACTGTACGACGCGAAGTTTTCCAACATCTACGATCTCTACCGGCACGGCGGCATTTCCGTGGAATCCTGGCGCGCAATCGCGACCCAGGCTTGTCCGAAGTTTCGCAAGGAGGGCTTCGCGCTCAGTGGCGTCAAGCTGCCGGCCGTCGAAAAGATATGCGATCAGACCAACATACCGTAGGAGGCGACAATGCTGGTGCGAAGGATGGCGGCTCTCGCAATCATCGTGGTTGCCTGCTGCACGGGCGCTCACCGGATCGCGCTCGCCGACGCCCTGGACGATGTGATCACGAAGGGAAGGCAAGCCGATCAGGACAGGCAGGTCGCCCAACCGATCTCAAACCTGGCGCGAGCCAACTGCGCCGCCGGCAACGGCGTACTTGGCGGGATCGCCGAACAGAATCCGGAAGCGGTCCGGCGCGCGCTCAATTCGGCAAAAGAAGGATACGACTCCGCCTACAAGATTCTGGTCGATCAGGCTGGATCGCGTGCGTTCAAGCAGCCTTTCGACCAGACCAGGTTGCGGAACCTGCAGAAATACACCAGCACCGACCTGAGCAAGATCGTGACCCGCGAGGACCTGCTGCGCAGGATCGCCGCGATCGTCAAGCAATCGAGCGAGGCGCTGGAGCGGATCCAGTCCGGCAAGCCGGAGAAGGACGACCTTGCGCTGGTGATCGCGAACTCCACGGAGATCACGCGCCTGATCGCGGCATTCTACGATCTGACCGGCGTGTGACGGTCTGCGGCACGTGATAGGCTGCGCCGACGAGACCGATGTTGGCGACCATGTCCGCAAATCGCTTCCGCCGCGCCGCACTGAGCCTGCCCGATGTGGTTGAAGGCACCCATCACGGCACCGCCGATTTCCGCGTCGGCAAACGCATCTTCGCGACGCTCGGCTATCCCGACAAGGCATGGGGCATGGTGAAGCTGACGCCCGAACAGCAGGCTGTCGTGGTCGAGGCCGAACCGGAAATCTTCCGGCCGGTGCCGGGCGGCTGGGGCAAGGGCGGCAGCACCAATGTCCGCCTCGCCAAGGCCGATCAGGTCACGCTGCGCAGCGCGCTCGCGATGGCGCGGGACAACATCGCGGCGAAGCCCGTGAAGAAGACCCGGGCGAACAAGCCATCCTGAGCACTGCGATCCCGCACTGCATCAAGATGGCGCCACGCTGCTTCGCTCATTCTTTGAGCATGCATCGCGCGCACGGTTCGTGCCTAATCGCGCCAACGCCGGATTCGCGCAACGCGACCTTGCGCGCGTCACACGCGAGGATTTCGCGGAGGAACGGGATGCGAAGGCTCACGCATATCGTGGTGCTTGCGTGGCTCGCCATGCTGGCGGGCGCCGCGCTGGCGTTCGACAACGGCCAATACGACAACGTGCCGCCCGATATCCGCGCCTGGTTCAAGAGCGTGATCGCGCCCAACGGCGTGCCGTGCTGCGACATCTCCGATGGCCATCGCACCAATTACGACGTTCGCAACGGCGCCTATTGGGTGCCGATCGAGGGCGAATGGATAATGGTGCCGGAGCGCGCCGTGATCCGCGACCGCGGCAATCCGGTCGGCGAGGCCGTCGTGTGGTACGTGCACCACGGCGGCAACATCATCATCAGTTGCTTTGTACCTGCTGATGCAGTTTAGGTTCCGCGTGTCGACGCGTTGAGCCTGTGTTAGCCCTCTCACCATGCCCGAACCCTCAGACGAACGTTTTCGTGCCGTCCTGCGCTGGATCCTCGCGGCGATCTATATCGCTGCCGGCCTGGCGCATCTCTGGGTCCCTGAAAAACTGTTGGCCATTACGCCGTCTTGGGTGCCGTTCGCACCAACCGTGATTTTGGCCACTGGGATTTGCGAGATCGCCGGCGCTGTGGCGCTGGTGGCAGGGCCGTTGCGCCGATGGGCGGGCATCGGGCTCGCGGCATATGCGATTTGCGTTTGGCCGGCGAATTTCAAGCATGCGATCGACGGCATCGAGCTGCCTTACATCAGCAACAGCTGGCTCTATCACGGACCGAGGCTGGCGTTTCAGCCGGTCCTGATCTGGTGGGCGCTCTATTGCGCAGGCGTGATCGACTGGCCTTGGCGAAAAGCAAAATAGGTGTGCTGGCGTGAGAATTCCATGCGCCCACAACGCCCACCTGAAGCGGGGTCGCGCGAACTTGGAAAATATGCCCCCTGTTAACCTTACTTTTTAACCAATAGTTAAGGATGAGTTTGCGGGCGCAACGCGGCGCGGCCTAGCGTCCGCACAATGCTCCGTAACCGCGAGTTGGTGCGTGCCATGAGCTATCGAACAAATGGGGCGCTGATGGCGTCCCTTGGCGTTGCAGCACTGCTGCTTGCTTCCCCGACCGAGACCTATGCGAGATCCGGAACCGCGGCGCGCGGCACGTTTTCCTCGCACCATCCAGGCTTCCGCCATCATGTGCGCGTGCCCGGCATCGTGTTGCCGGGGACCGGCGGATATTACGACGACGCGCTGGCCGCCGCTCCCGTTGCCGAAGTCCCGGCGCCGGCGTCCAACGACGTGCGCTACACCTACACCCAGGACGTGCCCTGGGACTGGGCGCACCGCTATCCGCCGGCCGTGGTGCCGTCGGACCGCCCCTATGTATCGAGCTGTCCCACCGAGAGCGTCACGGTGCCCGGACGCGGCGGCGACCGCACCGTCAACATCACGCGCTGCTACTGACGACCGGCTCGATCCCGACAGCAAAAACAAAAGAGGCCGCCCGCAAGGACGGCCTCTCGTAGTTCGGGCGCCGCGCTACGCGCGCCAGGCCGATCAGGATTCCTCGCCCTTCAGATGGCCGACGTGCTTCTGGGTGTAGAGCTCAAGGCCGATGCGCTTGATCAGGTCGAGCTGGGTCTCGAGGAAGTCGATGTGGTCTTCCTCGTCCTTCATCAGTCTCTCGAACAGGTCGCGGCTGACGTAGTCCTTGACGCCGTGGCTGTAGGTCGCCGCCTCCTGATAGAGCGTGCGCGCGCCGATCTCGGCCGCGAGGTCGCACTCGATGATCTCCTTGACGTYCTGGCCGATCTTCAGCGGATCRAGCACCTGMAGGTTCGGGAAGCCGTCGAGAAACAGGATGCGGTCGACGAACTTGTCGGCGTGCTCCATCTCCTCGATGGATTCCTTGCGCCAGACCTTGGCCATCTCCAGCAGGCCCCAATTGTTGAGCATCCGGTARTGCAGCCAGTACTGATTGATGGCGGTCAGTTCGCTGCGCAGCCCCTTGTTCAGATAATCGATGACCTTCGGGTCGCCTTGCATGATCCACTCCACCTGTCGCGGCCAAACTGGTCCGCACTGAATTTAGAACGCTTCTAAATCAGTTTGCCGACGAGGGCAAGCCTGCGCAGAAGCGGTGCGTGGATAATTGGATTCGGGAGATCTGGCTGAAATCAGCAGGCCGCGAGGGCGAACTCGCCCGCCTGGGCGTCCTGGTTGGCGGCGTGCGGGTGGCCGGCGTGGGGGCAGCCGGCGCAGCAGGCCTTGGCGCAGGGACCGAGCGCCTCGTCGATGATCGCCTTGATGGTGCGCGCGCAGCGGCCGCATTCGGCGCTACAGCCGAGGCAGCCGTAAACCTGCTTGGCATTTCGAGTCACGGACCCGCCGGCATTCACGGCATTGCGGACATCGTGGTCGCTGAGAACGTTACAGGAGCAGACAATCATCAGAGCAAGCGGGTCCAACGGGTGATGCTTGGCAATATGGATATTGTCGGGCCCGACCTGATGCAAAAGGAAAAGACGGTTTTTGTAGCAATTCCAAACTGATGCGGGATTCATATTGGAATGGGTCTAAATCAGATTGGCTCGCGCTTGCGCGACGAATCGCCCTCAAATGCCCGCCGGCGTCCGCTTCACCGCCGGCGCAACGAGCTTGTGCGTTGCAAGATATGTCAAAAGCTGCAAGCATTTGGACGCGAATGCGGCAGCGTCGTTCATTGATCATTCAAGCGGAATATGGAACCTTCAGGCGAGACAGATCGCCAACGCACGCTGTCCCAGCTCCCGTGAGAAAGGTGAGGTCATGAAGAAGACATTGCTGGCGCTTTGCGCCGCCGCCACTCTGGCGGTTTCGGCTGTGGCGGTGCCCGCCCCCGCCCAGGCACAACGCGGTGTCGCCGCTGGCGTCGCTGCGGGATTGATCGGTGGCGCCATCGTCGGCGGCGCGATCGCATCGCAGAACGGCTACTACGGTCCGGGCTATGGCTACTACGCGCCCGGTCCGGCCTATGTCGCCGAACCCGGTTACGGTCCCGACTGCTACTGGCAACGGCAGCGCTTCTGGGACGGCTACAACTGGCGCATTCGTCGCGTTCGCGTTTGCGACTGATCGACGTTCATCTCGATTAATTCGAACCAGATGTCCCGGAAAACAGACTGTTTTTCCGGGACATCTGTTTGGGTGGCCAGAAAAAACCGCTTTTCTGCGCGATGAGCCTGCCGACGTTTACTTTCGGTTGACTGTTCTGCGCTGTTTAGCAAGACAGCAGTTCGAGATCAGCGTGCGAGTCACCTAAACCCGGCGTCGAACCACGACGCCACCACCTTCCAGGAGAGCCAAAGACATGAAGAAGACTTTAGCTGCCCTTGTCGCCGTTACCACGATTGCCGGTTCGCTGGCTGTTGCTCCGCCTGCCAAGGCCGGAGACGGCGGCGCGATCGCAGCCGGCGTTGCCGGCGGCCTGATCGGCGGCGCCCTGCTCGGCGGCGCTATCGCAGGCGCGCGCCCGGCCCCGGTCTATGTTGCACCGGCGCCTGTTTACGTCGAAGAAGCTCCGTGCCGCTGGGTTCGCGAGCGCTTCTGGGACGGCTATGGCTGGCGCTTCCGTCGCATCCAGGTTTGCGATTGATCGACTGACACGGTTTCAGCATCACACTCGAAAACCCGGCCTGACGGCCGGGTTTTTGTTTGCGCCGCCAGCCGCTGGTCAGCGCCCGTTCATCGCGCGCAGCACCGCCTCGCTCGGCCAGCAATCGACCTTCAGCCCGGCCTGCTTCTGATAGGCGCCGAGCGCCGCGCGGGTCTGCATCCCGGCCTTGCCGTCGAGCTTGTCCTTGTAGAGGCCGATCTTGGTGAGATGCTGCTGCATCGCCTCGACATCGGTGGAGCGCAGCTGCTTCGAGGCCGACCATGGCGTCGCGAACGGCTGCGGGCTCGTCATGCGGTCGGCGAGATGGCCGACGAACAGCACGTAGAGATCGGAGAAATTGTATTCCTTGATCACGAAGTAGTTCGGCGTGGTCAGGAAGGCCGGACCGTAGATGCCCTCCGGTTGCAGCAGCGAGGCCGACTGCGCCTGCTCGGTGGCGCTGAGCTTTTGCCCGCGCACCGGCACGAAGCCGGCGCGCAGCCACTGGCTGATCGGCTTCGTCACTTCGGGCACGCCCATCGTGCAGTCGGCATTGCCGGGTGCCGTGACCTCGTAGGCCCAGCGCACGCCGGGTTGCCAGCCCTTGTTGACGAGTTGCTGCGCGGCGGAGGCGAGCGCGTCCGGCACCGAATGCCAGATGTCGACCTTGCCATCGCCGTCGAGATCGACGCCGTGCTTGTAATACTCGGACGGCAGGAACTGGGTGTAGCCGGTCGCGCCCGCCCAGGACGAGCGCAGCTCCTTGCGCGTCACCACGCCCTCGCCGAGGATCTTCAGCGCGAGGATGAACTCGGTGCGGTACTGATCCTTGCGGCGGCCGACATAGGCCTGGGTCGCGACCACGCGCAGCGTGTCGTAGGGCAGCGCGTAGCGGCCGTAATCGGTCTCGCGGCCCCAGATCGCCAGCACGATCGGCGCCGGCACGCCGAACCGCTTCTCGATCGCGTCGAGCGAGGAGCGATACTTCTGCATCAGCCGCTGCCCCTCCGCCGCGAGCCGCGCGATCGACGCTTCCTTGATGTAGTCGGCCGGCACCTGCACGAACTCGGCCTGCGCCGGCGCGCCGGTCTTCGGACGTCCGGGCAGGATCAGATCTGGCAGCTTGTAGTCGGGCTCGAGGGAGCGCGTCTCGCGCTCGAAGGTTTCACGCGACACGCCAGCGGCCTTGGCTTCCGGCCATAGCGAGGCGACGAACTGGGTGAACGCGGCGTCGGCGGCGTAAGCGGGCCGCTGTAGCGGCGCAACGAGCAGCAATGCGCATGCGACGAGTGTGGCTGGCCATTTCATGATCGATCTCATCCGGCAGAAACAGGCATTGCAAAGTGGATTCCGCAATTGTCAGAATTCAATTCTGGGTGGTAGGTTTTGCCATGCGCATATTTCTGTCATTTCCCTCCGAATTGGAATCGCAGGCCGACAGCATCGCTCAGTCCCTGCGCAATTGCGACCATGACGTTTTCTTTTCGCACGACGATCTCCCGCCGGGCGACAGCTTCGATGCGCGCGTCGAAAAAGCCATCGAAAGCAGCGATTTTATGGTGTTCCTGATCAGCCCGGAATCGGTGACCAGGGGACGCTACACGCTGAGCGAGTTGGCCTTTGCCCGCACCAAATGGCCGAACCCGAGCAATCGCGTGCTGCCGGTGATGATGGCACCGACCCCGCTCGACCAGGTCCCGACCTATCTCAAGGCGGTCACGATCCTGGAACCGCAGGGCAGCGCCGCGGCCGAGACACGCGCCGCGGTGGATCGCATGCTGGAGGCCGAGAGCGCGCAGTCGCGTGGGCGATCCATCATGCCGTTCCTCGCGCTTGCGCTCGCCTCGGCGGTCGCCTGCACCCTTACCGTGAAATATGCCACCGGCATCCTGCAATACTCATTCGTCGATACCGGGCCGGCCGGCGGAGTAACCGTGCTTCCCGGCCTGATCTTCGGATTGGTGGTCGCGACCTGCAATTTCATCTTCGGCATCAGGGATCGGTTTCAGCTGGCGCTGGTGGTTGCGATCACTGCGGCGGCATGGATCGCGGCCTTCGATGCCAGCAGCGTCACGCTGCAATCGCTCAGCCAGTATTCGCGAGCCGTCAACACCCCGGCTGATGCCGCCGCCAGCCTCGCGGACGCGACGACAGAACCCGCCGCCGAGGTCCGCGACACCCTCAGCAACAACCCTTTCATGGGCTACCTGATCGGCGGCGTCGGCGGCGCGGTTGGGGGTGCGATCACGATTCTTGGCGTGATCCTGACAAATCCCGGCTTCAGGCGGCTCGACAGCGTCGTCATTACCTGGCTCGCGGCGATCGCCGCGGGCACAGTCTACGGCGCGGTCGTCAAATTTCCGGATTGGCTGGGCTGGCTGGTGCTGTTCGGCGTCTGGCAGCCCGCATTCCTGCTCGCGATGGCCCGCGGATTCCCGCGCGGCGCGGCGCAGATTCCGGGTTGGCTTGGCAGGATCACCGCACCGATCCTCGCCGGCTCGCGCACGGCGCGGTGATCCTCATCTCACTGCGCCTCAGTGCCCGACCTGCTGCTTGGCGCCCTCGATCGAGTCGTTCGACAGCTTGTCGACGAAGGCGATGCCGATGGCCGACAGGATGAACACGCAGTGGATGATGGTCTGCCACATCACGCCAGCCTCGGTGTAGGTGGCCTTGCCGGACGACAGCGCGCCGGCTTCGATGAAGGTGCGCAGCAGATGGATCGAGGAGATGCCGATGATCGCCATCGCCAGCTTGATCTTCAGCACACTGGCATTGACATGGCTGAGCCATTCCGGCTCGTCGGGATGGCCCCGCAGATTGAGGCGCGAGACGAAGGTCTCGTAGCCGCCGACGATCACCATCACCAGCAGGTTCGAGATCATGACGACGTCGATCAGGCCGAGGACGGCCAGCATGATCTGCTGCTCGCTGAAATCGAAGGCATGGGCGAACAGGTGCCACAGCTCCTTGAGGAACAGCACGACGTAGACGCCCTGGGCGATGATCAGGCCGACATAGAGCGGCAATTGCAGCCAGCGCGATCCGAAGATCAGCATGGGGACGGGACGCAGCGACCGGCCCTTGGAGCGGGCGGGCGCGTCGGAAACAGCGGACATGAGGGAGTGCTCGCGGGATTGGAAATTGCGGAGCGCTCTATCTACGCAATCCCGCGCGCTTGAAAAGCGACAACTGGCCGCAGATTACGCCGCGATCCGGTCACGATTCCGCAAATTTGCACGTCGTGACGCTCGCTCTTCTCACGCGTCATGGCCAGGCTTGTCCCGGCCATCCACGTCTTTGTCGCCGCGAAGCAAGACGTGGATGCCCGGCACAAGGCCGGGCATGACGGTGTCGCAGTTCAGCGCGTCAGCTTCTTGTACTTCACGCGGTGCGGAATGATGCTGTCCTGGCCGAGCCGGCGCATCTTGTCCTTCTCGTAGTCCTGGAAGTTGCCCTCGAACCATTCGACATGGCTGTCGCCCTCGAAGGCCAGGATGTGGGTCGCGATGCGGTCGAGGAACCAGCGATCGTGGCTGATGATGACGGCGCAGCCGGCGAAATCCTCCAGCGCCTCTTCCAGCGCGCGCAGCGTGTCGACRTCGAGGTCGTTGGTCGGTTCGTCGAGCAGCAGSACGTTGGCGCCSGACTTCAGCATCTTGGCGAGATGCACGCGGTTRCGCTCACCGCCSGASAGCGCRCCGACCTTCTTCTGCTGGTCGGCGCCCTTGAAGTTGAACGACGAGCARTAGCCGCGCGAGTTGACTTCCTTCTTGCCGAGCAGGATCAGCTCGTTGTTGCCGGAAATCTCCTCCCACACCGTCTTCTTGCCGTCGAGCGCRTCGCGCGAYTGGTCGACATAGCCGAGRTGAACGCTTTCACCGACGGTGATGGTGCCCTTGTCGGGCTCCTCCTGCTTGGTGATCATCTTGAACAGCGTGGTCTTGCCGGCGCCGTTGGCGCCGATCACACCGACGATGCCGCCCGGCGGCAGCTTGAAGGTGAGGTCGTCGATCAGCATGCGGTCGCCAAAGCCCTTGCTGAGGCCTTCGAAGTCGACGACGTTCTGGCCGAGCCGTTCGGCGACCGGAATCGTGATCTGCGCGGTCTGGGTCTGCTTCTCGCTGGCCTGCTTCAGCAGCTCCTCATAGCGCTGGTAGCGCGCCTTGGACTTGGCCTGACGTGCCTTGGGCGAGGATGCGATCCACTCCTGCTCGCGAGCCAGGGTCTTCTGATGCGCGGCGTCCTCGCGGCCTTCCTGCTCGAGCCGCTTCTGCTTCTGCTGCAACCAGGATGAATAATTGCCCTCGTAGGGGATGCCGCGGCCGCGGTCGAGCTCGAGGATCCAGCTCGTGACGTTGTCGAGGAAGTAGCGATCGTGGGTCACGATCAGGATCGCGCCGGGATAGTTGCGCAGATGGCCTTCCAGCCACGATACCGACTCGGCGTCGAGATGGTTGGTCGGTTCGTCGAGCAGCAGCAGTTCCGGCTGGTCGAGCAGCAGGCGGCACAGCGCGACGCGGCGGCGTTCACCGCCCGAGAGCTTGGTGACATCGGCATCGTCGGGCGGGCAGCGCAGCGCGTCCATCGCCTGGTCGACCTTGCTGTCGAGATCCCACAGGCCCTGGGCCTCGATCTCGTCCTGCAATTTGGTCATTTCGTCAGCCGTCTCGTCCGAGTAGTTGACGGCCAACTCGTTGTAACGGTCGAGGATCGCCTTCTGCTTGGCGACGCCCTGCATGACGTTTTCACGAACCGAGAGCGAGGCATCGAGCTGCGGCTCCTGCTCGAGGTAGCCGACGCGGGCGCCCTCGGCGACCCAGGCCTCGCCGTTATATTCCTTGTCGAGGCCGGCCATGATCTTGAGCAGGGTCGACTTGCCCGAGCCGTTGACGCCGAGCACGCCGATCTTGGCGTCCGGGTAGAAGCTCAGATGGATGTTATCGAGCACCTTGCGGGTCGGGTACGCCTTGGTCAGACCCTGCATGAAATAGATGAACTGGCGAGCCATCCGCTGTCCCTGGAATTGATCCGATGTGTGGAAATTTTGCTGCCGCCGATGTAACGGCCGGCCCCCGAAAGCGCAACCGCGGGCCAGGCGTTTTCCGTCCGTTCACCACGTTTCATCGGTGCACCAGGGGTGATTACCGGATCGACACCATGTGTGCGCCGAATCACGACAATTGAAACCATCTTTTAATAAATCAGGCCAAAACTCGTTTCCAACGCCGGAAAAACGGCGGTTTTCGCGGCAGAACCGCGACCAGAACAGTAGAGGCCATGTCATGGCTACCATTATTTCAGCACCTCTCGCGCGCCCGGTAATCAAGGGCCAGGCGACGCCGTTCGCCGAATTTCGTGCCTTTTGGCGTGCCTTCTTCGTCAAGGCCTTCAATCCCTACCGCCCGGAACTGCACTATATGCGCGGTCCTGGTCCGGCCTGCCGGGCCAAGCAGATGGCGCTGTCGCCGGCGGTCCGATCGATGCTCGCCGATATCCGGTCCGCCAAGGCGCACAAGCCGTCCCGTCCGGCGTGACCGTCGCCGATTTTTGAAACCGCGGCCGCTTGCGCGCCTGCCGATTGCGCGCGACCATCACGGGCGTTGCGACGGTTGATCTCCCGCCGTCGTCCTCACCCTGATTGGACCTCCCGATGACGCGGCTGCGCTGTGCAATCCTCGACGACTATTTCGGCATCGCGCTGTCGCTGGCCGATTGGCCACAGGTCAAAGACCGGGTCGACGTCACGGTGTTCGACAAGCCGTTCGCCAGCGAAGCCGATGCAGCCGGCGCGCTGAAGGACTTCGAGATCATCTGCGCGATGCGCGAGCGCACCCCGTTCCCGAAGAGCCTGCTCGACGTGCTGCCCAAGCTGAAGCTCCTGATCACGTCGGGCATGCGCAACGCCGCGATCGACATGGCGGCCGCCAAGGAGCGCAAGGTGGTGCTGTGTGGCACCCAGTACAGCCGCGATCCCACCGCGCCCCTGACCATGGGCCTGATCCTGGAATTGACCCGCGGCATCGGCCGCGAGAACGCGCGCATGCATGCCGGCGAGGCGTGGCAGACGTTTGCCGGCACCGAGATCGAGGGCAAGACGCTTGGGATCATCGGCCTCGGCAAGCTCGGCAGCAAGGTCGCCGGCATGGCCAAGGTGTTCGGCATGAACGTGATCGCCTGGAGCCCCAACCTGACGCCCGAGACGTGCAAGGAGGCCGGCGTCGGCTACGCCAGCAAGGACGAGCTGTTCGCGACATCGGACATCATCACCATTCATGTCGTGCTGAGCCCGCGCTCACGCGGACTGGTCGGCGCCGCCGACCTCGCCCGCATGAAACCACGGGCCTATCTCGTCAACACCGCGCGCGGGCCGATCGTCGACGAGGACGCATTGCTTGCCGCACTGCGCGACAAGAGGATTGCCGGGGCCGGCATCGACGTGTTCTCGGTCGAGCCGCTGCCATCGGACCATCCGCTCCGCAAGCTCGACAACGTCGTGATCACGCCGCATCTCGGCTACGCGACCCGCGAGAGCCTCCAGGCGCATTATCAGCAGATGGTCGCCTGCATCGACGCCTTCACCAAAGGCGGCGAACCGCCGCGGCGCCTCGCCTGATCGCAGCATTCGTCGCGACTAAAGCGGGATAAGCTCTGATTGAATCGGCTTGGCGCGGTCTCGGTTCACCTCGCCCCGTTGGGGAGAGGTCGGATTGCGCTGGCGATGCGAAGCTTCGCCCAGTGCAATCCGGGTGAGGGCTCTTGCTCTCTCGATAGACCGGAACCCCTCACCCGATTTGCTGCGCAAATCGACCTCTCCCAAGTAGGGCTATCGCATATGACATCTAAGGGCTCTGGAACTGACGTTTCCGCATCGTCGTGCCCGGGCTTGTCCCGGGCATCCACGTCTTGTTTTCTTGTGAAGGAAGACGTGGATGGCCGGGACAAGCCCGGCCATGACGGCGTTCACATGGGCTGCTCACACCATATGCGATAGCCCTGCTCTCCCAAGGGAGAGGTGAACTATCGACGCCGCTCCAGATCAACCTAATCTCATCATGCTCTAGCCGAGCCAGCGGAACGCTCGCTCGAGCTCGGCACGGCCGTTGCGGTCGTACCAGCGGCCATGGGCGAGGATGATCCGCTCCGGGTCCCATCCGATCATGCAGGTGACGGCGGCCTTCAGTGCCGCCTTGTCGCGCCGGAAGGTCAATCGCATGTCGCGCGGCGTACTGCCGTCCGGATCGCGCACGCCACCGATCCAGGTCAGGAATCGCATCAACGGCGAACCAATTCGTTCGGTTTCGAAATTCTCGATCAGGTCGGTCAGCAGCAAGGTCCGTGACTTCAGGTGGAAGAACACAGCCTCCGTCATGTAGCTGCCGGCAACCGGAAGCGTCGCAATCCACTCATCCCACGGATAGCCCGATCGCCGTTCCAGCGGCTCGCCATCGAGGGCCAGCCGATCGCCGGCCTGCTGTGCGATCCCACGCGCGAGAAAGACGCGCGCGTCGGGATAGGCCGCATGCCATTCAGGGATCCACCAATAGTGCAGGCGGTTCGGCCCGATGATCCAGCGCGGCGTGCCGAGACGGGCAATCCCGGCCTTGAGCTCGTCCACCAACGGGGTTGGCGAGTGAATGAAGAGCTGCGCGCCGGGCAGACGCAGGATCGTTGCGCGGGTCGGAAACGGCATCCTGAAGCCGCGCGGGCCGAACCGGATCACCGGGCCGTCGACGATCCACACATCGTCGGCGACCGGCTTCGGCGTGTTCAGCGGCGGATAGGTCAGGCGGGTTTCCTGCCGAGCTTCTTGCATCGCATGCCTCATAGCGGCAACGTCGAAACAGACTGGCAGGTTGCAACAAAAAAAGGGCGCACCGTTGGCGCGCCCTTTTCAACAATCAATTCGCCTGGTTGGCCTAGCGCACCGTCACCGGCGCGGGCAGCGGCTGCACCGAGGTCGGCTGCGTGCCGGGCAGCGGCGCGACCTGGGCCTGCGCAGGAGCCATCGGGTTCGGCGGCGGCGCCGCGGAGGCCGTCGTCGTCCCCGGGGCTGCGCCGCCGGGCAGCACTACCGGGGCTGCGCCGCCGGGCAGCACTACCACGCGGGTGCCGACCTTGGCCCGCTCGTAGAGGTCGATCACGTCCTCGTTCAGCATGCCGATGCAGCCCGACGACACGAACTTGCCGATGGTCGACGGCTGGTTGGTGCCGTGAATGCGGTACACGGTCGAGCCGAGATACATCGCACGGGCGCCGAGCGGGTTGCCGGGTCCACCAGCCATGAAGCGCGGCAGATAGGGCTGACGCTCGATCATCTCCGGCGGCGGGTGCCAATCCGGCCACTCCGCCTTGCGGGTGATCTTCTGCACGCCGGTCCAGGTGAAGCCATCGCGGCCGACACGGACGCCGTAACGGATCGCCCGGCCATTGCCGAGGACGTAATAGAGATAGGTGTTCGGCGTATCGACCACGATCGTGCCGGCCGGCTCCTTGGTCGCGAACGCCACTTCCTGGCGGCGCAGGTTCGGTGCCAGCTGCGCCGGGCCGTCTTCCGGCTGGTCGTCGGGCGGCAGCGCTGCGATCTGCACCGGCTTGCCATTGGCATCGACCGGCGCCTGCTGCTGCGGCACCGCTCCGGTCACGCCCTCCGGCGGACGCATGCCGCCGCGGTCGTCGCCATAGGATACGCCAGCGGCCGGAACGCCATTGTCGCGATTGGCCTGCTGCGGGCCGCCACGATCGCCATAGATCACCGGCGGCGGCCCCATCGGCCGGCCGTAGCGCGGATCATCGGGCGACATCACAGGACCATTCGGCGCGCCGCGGTCGGAATAGACCGGTGCGTTCATCGGACGGCCATAGCGCGGATCGTCGGGCGACATGACGGGGCCGGTCGGCGCACCGCGATCGGAATAGGCCGGAGCATTCATCGGGCGGCCATAGCGCGGGTCGTCGGGCGACATCACCGGGCCCGGCGGCGGCAGCGCAGCGGAATTGCGCGGCGCGTCTTCATCGTCGTTGAGGGCGTCGAAATCCGGCATGTTGCCCTGCGGATAGGGCTGGGGCGCCGTCGAATAGGCAGTGCCCTGGGGGGCCGGATAACCCTGCTGCGCATGCGCGAGCGAAGTTCCCGCCACGCCGAGAGCCGCGGCAGCGCAAATCGTCAGAATGCGGTTGATCATCATTGCTCTTGTATAGTCCCCAAGCGACACCGGACCGTTAACGGCCCAATGCAGGAAGATAGCGGCGCATTCAAGACAATTCCGCGAAACCCGGGCTATTTCGGGCTTATTGTGAATTCGCATCAGCGCTGCGGCAAAGATGTCTCACGACCGGGCAAAGTCCGTCTACGTGGCCAAAGTCATCAATCGCTCGCATTTTGTAACAAACAGTCCCGGGACGTTGCGATATCCTCGAATCGGCCTGATTCGCGCTCGCGACGCCGGCTTTTTGTGTGGTCACCGCGTTCCCTCGACATCGACACCCTCCCGTAGAAGGGGGAACCCGCGCTTATGCTCCCCGGCCTTCGTTTCCTGTTCGCTGCGATCGTGCTGGCGACGTCGCTTCTGGTGTTCGGGCTCGGGGCAGCCGCGCTGTTTCGCGCGGCACACGAGGAATTCGCCAGCATTCCGGCCCGCCGGGCGCCGCCCGAGCCGCAATTCGCCCAACAGGCCGAAACACAGCCTGTGCTGGCGATGGTTCGTGTCGAGCCGTCCGCGACCGACAAGGTGACCGCTGACAAGGTGGCAACCGACAGCGCGGCCCCCGCCACCCCGGCGGCGTCCGAGCCGGCCGCTGCCGCCGAGGCATCGCCTGCGGCCGAGCCGGAGAAGGTCGCCGCAGTGAAGACGGACGATCCAACCCCGCCCAGGCCAGACGCCCAGGCGGCGGAGACGCCTGCGCCGGCACAGCCCACCGAGGTTGCTCCGCAAGCGCCGGCCGCTGACCCGGCACCGCAGACCGCCCCGGTCGCCGCCGAGGCCAAGGTCGCCGCGATGCCTGATCCGCCGACCGCCGCCAGCGCCCCCGCGCCTGCCGCACCGACCGTTGCGGTCGCCGCGCCGGAGCCCGCGGCGATGCCGTCACCCCGAGCAAGTGAGGCCGCAACGAGGATTGCGACACTCGGCGGCCCCGAGGTCGTTGTCGAACAGCCTGTGGCGCCGAAGACCAGCGAGGCGAAGAAGCCGGAGCGGAGCACGGCCAGCAAACCGGCGCCGCGTCATAAGGAGCGCCGGCGCATTGTCCGCACGCAGCCGGCGAGGCAGGTCGTTCAGCAGCAACTCGATCCGTTCGGCCAACCGACCCTGGTGCCGCTCACTCGGCGCTAAAGCGAGGTAAGGTTGAGTTGGAACAGCGTCGAAAGTTCACCTCTCCCTTGGGAGAGGTGAAGCAAGACCGCGCCAAGCCGATTCAACCAAAACTCATGCCGCTTTGGGAGTATTGATCAGGCCGGCCCGGTCGCGATCGGCGGGCCGCTTGCCTGGCCCCATTCCGACCATGAGCCGTCATAGAGCGCGGTGTCGGTGACGCCGATCCGGTACAGCGCGAGCGTCAGCACGCCGGCCGAGACACCGGAGCCGCAACTGGTCACAACAGGCGCATCGAGCCTGACGCCGGCACCGGTGAACGACTTGCGCAGATCGTCGAGCGGCTTCATCTCGCCGGTCGCGGCATCGAACAATTGGTTATAGGGCACGTTACGGGCGCCCGGAATGTGACCGGCGCGGATGCCCGGCCGCGGCTCCGGCGCGCGGCCCTCGAAGCGCTCGGCGGCGCGCGCGTCGATCACCTGCTCCTTGCGGCTTTCGACGTTGGCGATCATCTGCGCAATGCTGCGCACCCGCTTCGGATCGTAGCTCGCCTCGAAGGTCGCGGGCTTCGGCCTGACCTCGCCGCTCTCGACCGCCCGGCCCTCGGCGCGCCACTTCTTCAGGCCGCCATTGAGGATGCGCACGTTGCGATGGCCGTAGGACAGGAACATCCACCATGCGCGCGGTGCGGCGACCCAGCCGCCGGCATCGTAGATCACGACGGTGTCTGCATTGCTGACGCCAAGCCCGCCGACGTCGTGGCCGAACTGCTCGGCGCTCGGAAACATGTGCGGCAGCGGATTGGCGTGATCCGACACCGCATCGACGTCGAAGAACACCGCGCCGGGCAGATGGGCTGCGAGATAATCGTCCTTCGGCAGCGGCAGCACGCCCGGCAGCTTGAAGGTCGCGTCGAGCACCTTGACGTTGGCATCGCCGAGATGCGCGGCCAGCCATTCGGTCGAAACGAGCGGATCGTCGGCAACGGTCATGATCTGATGTCCCTGCGGGCCTGAGGCCTTTCAGCCCTTCTTCTTCGGCTCCCACGCCTCGATCGGGCCGCCGGCCTCGCGCCAGGCGGCAAAGCCGCCGCCCATATGCGCGACCGGCTTCAGGCCCATGTCCTTCGCGGTCTTGGCGGCGAGCGCCGAGCGCAGGCCGCCGGCGCAGTGGAAGATGAACTTCTTGTCTTCCTGGAAGATCGGCTTGGCATAGGGGCTGTTCGGATCGATCCAGAATTCCAGCATGCCGCGGGTGCAGGAGAACGCGCCGGGGATCTTGCCGTCGCGCTCGATCTCGCGGGGATCGCGGATGTCGACGATGACGACGTCGTTCTTGCCGATCAGCGTGATCGCATCGGCCGCGCTGATGGTTTCGATCTCGGCATTGGCCTCGTCGATCATCACCTTGATGCCGCGATGGATGGTCTGGGGCATGGGGCTCTCCCTGATGTTGTTGGCGCGCCTGGCGGCGCGCGACGCGTTATGCGTTTAGCGCACCAGCTCCCGCATCGCGTTCTCCAGACCCTCGATCGTGATCGGATACATGCGCTCGGAGAACAGGCGGCGGATGATGGTGGTCGATTCAGAATAGTCCCAGTGCTTCTGCGCCACCGGATTGAGCCACACCGTGTGCGGATAGGTGCGGGTGATGCGGTCGAGCCAGACCGAGCCGGCCTCTTCGTTGACATGCTCGACCGAGCCGCCCGGATGGGTGATCTCGTATGCGCTCATCGAGGCATCGCCGACGAACACCACCTTGTAGTCGTGCGGGTACTTGTGCAGCACGTCCCAGGTCGGGGTGCGATCGGTGAAGCGCCGCTTGTTCTGCTTCCAGACGCCTTCATAGAGGCAGTTGTGGAAGTAGAAATATTCCATGTGCTTGAATTCGCTCTTGGCGGCCGAGAACAATTCCTCGACCTGCTCGATATGCGAATCCATCGAGCCGCCGATATCGAAGAACACCAGCACCTTGACCGCGTTGCGCCGCTCGGGGCGCATGTGCACGTCGAGATAGCCGTGGTTGGCGGTCTCCTTGATCGTGGTGTCGAGRTCGAGTTCGTCCGGCGCGCCGGTGCGCGCGAACTTGCGCAGCCGCCGYAGCGCGACCTTGATGTTGCGGATGCCGAGCTCGACATTGCCGTCGAGGTCCTTGAACTCGCGCTTGTCCCACACCTTCACGGCGCGGTTGTTGCGGTTCTTCTCCTGCCCGATSCGCACRCCYTCGGGATTRTAGCCRTGGGCGCCGAACGGCGAGGTSCCGGCGGTGCCGATCCACTTGCTGCCGCCCTGGTGGCGGCCCTTCTGTTCCTCGAGCCGCTTCTTCAAGGTCTCCATGAGCTTGTCCCAGCCCATSGCCTCGATCTGCTTCTTCTCTTCCTCGGTGAGGTATTTCTCGGCGAGCTTCTTCAGCCACTCCTCGGGGATCTCCGCCTTGCCCATGGCATCGAGCAGGCTCTCGAGCCCCTTGAACACGGTGCCGAACACGCGGTCGAACTTGTCGAGATTGCGCTCGTCCTTCACCAGGGCGGCGCGCGACAAATAATAGAAGTTCTCGACCGTCTGTTCGGCGAGATCGGCGTCGAGCGCTTCCATCAAGGTCAGATATTCCCGTAGCGTCACGGGGACCTGGGCATCGCGCAGCGATGTGAAGAACTGCAGGAACATGGTTACCTAAATCGCCCGCCCTGCCGGTGCCGTCAAGGGCCCCTCCCCCGGCTGTTCCGGCGGATCAGCCATTCACTTTCACTTAACCACCCTGGCCAGCTTCGGCTCCCGGACCCGAAACGCGACGCTAGGATGGGACGTTGATCACTGGAGGTAGTACGACGCCAGTGGACCCGACCAACTTGCCCCTTGCCGCCCCCAGAACGCCGCACCCGTTCGCGCCGGCGGCGATCGTCGCTGCGGTGGCGGTGGTGATGACCGCGTGCGTGCTGGGGCTCGTGGTCTGGAAGGCGGTCGACGCCCGGTCGATGGCGCTGGCGCAGGGCGAGCGCGACATCCGCAACCTCGCGCATTCGCTCGCCGAGCATGCCTCCCATTCGATCCAGGCGGCCGACGTCGCGATGAGTGGCATGGTCGACCTGCTGAAGTATCAGCGGCCGCGGCAGGATCGCTTCAATCTCTATCTGCGCAACACGGTCGAGACGCTGCCGCAAATCCGCGAGATCGGCGTGCTCAATGCTGACGGCGACTGGATCTATTCCTCGCTCGACGCCAACCCGCACTACAACAATGGCGACCGCGCCTACTTCGCCGGTCATCGCGACTCCACCGATCCGACGCTGCACATCAGCGATCCCTTGCGCTCGCGATTGACCGGCCGCACGACCATCATCCTCTCGCGGCGCATCAGCAATCAGGACGGCAGCTTCGGCGGCGTCCTCGTCGCAGCGATCGACGTGGCGTATTTCGACAATTTCTACAAGGCGTTCCAGTTCGGCCCGCATGCCGGAATTTCGCTGCTTCGCAGCGACGGCACGGTGCTCGCGCATTGGCCCGACGGCAAATGGAACAAGGACCCGTCGACCACCTTCAAGGCCAAGATATGGGACGCACCCAGCGGCTACACCAAGACGGTCTCGCCGTTCGACGGCTACACCAAATATCTCGGCTATGAACGCGCGTCGCTCTATCCGATCGTGGCGACGGTTGCGCAGCCGGAGGAGGACGTCCTTGCGGCCTGGCACGAGGCGCTGCGCTACGACGCCATTGTCGGCATCATCATGATGGGCCTGGTCACGATGCTTGCGCTGCTGCTCTCGGCGCAGTTTCGCCGCCGCGCCAGGATCGAGGCTACGCTGCGCGAGCGGGAGGCCAGCTACCGCCTGCTCGCGGACAACGTCGCCGACGTCGTGATCCGGCTCGATCGCACCGGCAAGCTGCTGTTCGTCTCGCAATCAGTCGAAGCCATCCTTGGTCGCAAGGCCGCCGACCTGATCGGCCAGTCCTGCTTCGCCTTCGTGCATCCCGACAGCCTCACCGATGTCACCAGGGCGACGTCCGAACTGACCGACTGGACCACCACACGGACCGTCGAGTTCAAGACCCTGCGCGCCGACGGTTCGCATATCTGGGTCGAGATCCATCTCAAGCTTGCCGGTGCTGCGGATGATCATCATGGCATCGAGGTCGTCGGCGTGATGCGCGACGTGACCGAACGCCGCAAGATGGAGGACGAGCTCGGCGAGTTGAACGCCCGCCTGTCCGAGCTGGCCACGACCGACGGCCTGACCGGGCTCGCCAATCGCCGCAGCTTTGACAACGCACTGCCGCGTGAATTCCGCGACCGCGAGCTGATCTCGCTGATCATGCTCGATATCGACCATTTCAAGGGCTTCAACGACACCCAGGGTCACCAGGCCGGCGACGAGTGCCTGCGGCGGGTGGCGCGGGTGATCGCGGATGCCACCATCAACACCACGGCGCTGGCAGCGCGCTATGGCGGCGAGGAGTTCGCGATCATCCTGCCCGGCGTCGATGAGCAGGATGCGCTGACGGTCGCCGAAGCGATCCGCCTCACGGTGCGATCGCTGGCGATCGCCAATCCCGCCGCGCGCCGCGGCCTGGTCTCGATCAGCCTCGGGGTCGCCAGCCGATCGGCCGCGACCGCGAACGAGAGCGAATTGCTCGGCCAGGCCGACCTTGCGCTCTACCAGGCGAAAGGTTCGGGGCGCGACCGCACGGTGCTGGCCTCGTCGCTCGCGGGTGACAGCCATTCCGCAGGACGGAAACAGTACGCCTGACATACTATGCGCCAGCTGCTTATGCGCCCGGTGCCGTCCTGAGTACCGCTGCGCTGCGGAATCCACCCTAGACCGCCCGGCTTTTTCAATTACAATTGCGCCTGACAAGACATTGGGCAGGACGTTTGAATGGGCATCATTGCGGCACTGGTGATCGGTGCGATTGCCGGCTGGCTCGCCGGGCTGATCGTGCGCGGAGCGGGCTTCGGGCTGATCGGCAACATCGTTGTCGGCATCATCGGCGCGCTGGTGGCGAGCTGGCTGTTGCCGCGGCTCGGCGTCAGCCTCGGCAGCAGCGCGATCCGCGACATCGTCAACGCGACGATCGGCGCCGTCGTGGTGCTGGTGATCCTGTCGCTGATCAGGCGGGTCTGATCGAACAATTCGCATTTCCGGCGGCCGCTGCGAGAGCGGTCGCTTCATGTTGAGGTCCAAGCGGCCGACGAACGAAGCAAGGCAAACAGATAGATGAAATTCACCGGTACCAAGGACTACGTCGCCACCGATGACCTCAAGGTCGCCGTCAATGCCGCCATCGTGCTCGAGCGCCCGCTGCTGGTGAAGGGCGAGCCGGGCACCGGCAAGACCGTGCTGGCCGAGGAAGTCGCCAAGGCGATCGACGCGCCGCTTCTGACCTGGCACATCAAGTCGACCACCAAGGCGCAACAGGGCCTCTACGAATACGACGCGGTGTCGCGGCTGCGCGACAGCCAGCTCGGCGATGCCCGCGTTTCGGACATCAAGAACTACATCAAGCGCGGCAAGCTGTGGGAAGCCTTCACCCACGAGAAGCGCCCGGTGCTCTTGATCGACGAGATCGACAAGGCCGATATCGAGTTCCCGAACGACCTGCTCCAGGAGCTCGACCGGATGGAGTTCCACGTCTACGAGACCGGCGAGACCATCAAGGCGAAGCTGCGCCCGATCGTGATGATCACGTCGAACAACGAGAAGGAGCTGCCGGACGCTTTCCTGCGCCGCTGCTTCTTCCACTACATCAAGTTCCCCGACGCCGACACGATGGGCCGGATCGTCGACGTGCACTTCCCCGGCATCAAGAAGCGGCTGGTGGAAGAGGCGCTGCGGATCTTCTTCGAGGTGCGCGAGGTGCCGGGCCTGAAGAAGAAGCCCTCGACCTCCGAGCTGCTCGACTGGCTCAAGCTGCTGATGAACGAAGACATCACGCCGGAGATGCTCAGGGAGCGCGATCCGCGCAAGCTGATCCCGCCGCTGCATGGCGCGCTGCTCAAGAACGAGCAGGACGTGCATCTGTTCGAGCGGCTGGCCTTCCTCAGCCGCCGCGAAGTCTAGTTCCGAGATCGGCAAACGCCGGAGCAATGGCTCCGGCGTTTTGCCTCTCTGCCTCAGCCAACGATTTCTCAAGCAACAAGAAGACCAGGGAAGATGAACGTCCAGACCCAGATCCGGGCCGCCGAGCCCGTCACCACAGAGCATTTCGACGTCCTGATCGCGGGCGCCGGCATCTCCGGCGTCGGCGCCGCCTACCACCTCGCCACGCAATCCCCCGGCACCAGCTTCGTGGTGCTGGAGACGCAGAAGACCTTCGGCGGCACCTGGTCGACCCATCGCTATCCCGGCATCCGCTCCGACAGCGACCTGCATACCTTCGGCTATCGCTTCAAGCCGTGGACCAGCGCGCCGATCGCAAGTGCCGAAGAGATCCTGAAATACATGGGCGAGGTGATCGAGGAGAACGACCTCGCCCGCCACATCCGCTATCGCCACACCATCACCGCGGCGAACTGGTCGAACGAGACCAATCTGTGGACCATCGATGCCACCCGCATCGACACCGGCGAGCGGCTGCGCTTCACCACCAACTTCTTCTGGATGTGCCAGGGCTATTATCGCCACGACGCGGGCTACACGCCCGAGTGGACCGACATGGGCAAGTTCAAGGGCACGATCGTGCATCCGCAGACCTGGCCCGACGATCTCGATTACAAGGGCAAGCGCGTCGTCGTGATCGGCTCCGGCGCCACGGCTGCGACCCTGATCCCGGCGATGGCCGCGGACGCCGGCCATGTCACCATGCTGCAGCGCTCGCCGACCTATTTCCGCACCGGCCGCAACGCGATCGAGATCGCCGAGGAGCTGCGCCGATTGCAGGTCGACGAGCACTGGATCCACGAGATCGTCAGGCGCAAGATCCTGTTCGAGCAGGACGCTTTCACCAAGCGGACCTTCGCCGACCCGGAGGGCGCCAAGAAGGACCTGCTGGCAGCGGTCGAGGCCGTTCTCGGCAAGGACTACGACATGGCCACGCACTTCACGCCGCGCTACCGGCCGTGGCGGCAGCGCATCGCCTTCGTTCCGGATGCCGACCTGTTCCAGGCCATCAAGAGCGGCAAGGCATCCGTCGTCACCGACGAGATCGAGCGCTTCACCGAGAAGGGCATCCTGCTCAAGTCCGGCAAGGAGCTCGAGGCCGACATCATCATCACCGCGACCGGCTTCCACCTCTCCGCCAATGGCGGCATCGATTTCGCGATCGACGGCAAGCCGCTCGACTTCAAGGACACCGTGACCTATCGCGGCATGATGTTCACCGGCGTACCGAACCTGGTCTGGGTGTTCGGCTATTTCCGCGCCAGCTGGACCCTGCGCGTCGACCTGGTCGCTGACTTCGTCTGCCGCATGCTCAAGCACATGAAGGCAACCGGCGCGAACAAGGTGACGCCGGCGCTGCGCCCCGAAGACCACAACATGCCGCTGCTGTCCTGGATCGATCCGGAGAACTTCAACCCCGGCTACATGATGCGCGGCATGCACCTGCTGCCGAAGCGTGGCGACAAGCCGGAGTGGCAGCACAACCAGGACTACTGGGCCGAGAAGGACGAATTCCCGGCGATCGACCTCAAGGACAAGGCGTTCGTCTACGGCTGAGCTGCTTCTTTGCCGTCAGCGAAGGGCCACACCACCGCCGTCGTCCCGGCGAAGGCCGGGAGGTGGATTCACACTCGAAGTGCAACACTTGAGCAGCAAAGACCTCTGTCGGGGTCTTGAAGTCAAGGCATTTGCGCGGGGTGTTGTTGTAGGCGGCGATGGACTTGCGAAGGCGGCGGGTCGGCAGCTTCTCAAGGTCGGTGTTGCGYGGGATGAAGCGGCGCATGCGGCCGATGGCGTTCTCGATGCCACCTTTCTGCCAGGGGGCGTGGGGATCGCAGAAGAACGTCTTGATCAAGAGGCTTTGCAAGGAAAGGTGAGCTGCGAACTCGGTGCCGTTGTCGAAGGTGACGGTCCGGCGGATCGGTTGTGGCAGGACCTCGAACAGGCGCACGAGATGGTGGGCGACGCCGGAGGCGAGCTTGCTTGCGAGGGGGACGCCGAGCAACAGGCGGGAGGKGCGCTCATGCACGGCCAAGATCTGCTGACCGTATTTGGAGAACATCATGAGGTCGGCCTCCCAATGGCCCGGGGTCTTGCGATCGGCGACCTCGATGGGRCGCTGATCCAGCGAAACACGGCCTTCGATGAAGCTTGCGGGACTGCCGCCCCGCTTGCCGCGACGACCGCGCTTGCTCTTGCCGCGCGGCAAATAGCGYCGCCAGCTGAAGTCCGAGGTGCGGGTGAGCTGGGCATAGATGAAGCGGTAGATGCTCTCATAGGAGATCACCCTGCGGCCGTGCTCACGCGCCAGCCGGCCGGCGACCTGCTCGGGCGACCAGCCCCRACCAAGACGTTCCAACACCGCGCRGCGCAGGCCGKGCTCTCGTTCGAGGCGAGAGCCCGTCCAGCGCCGCGCTCGCATCTGTTGCTGGGCATAGCTGGGCTTGTAACCGACCTGAACGCCAGAATTGCGGTTCAGCTCCCGAGAGATCGTTGATGGCGGGCGATCCAAAGCTGCCGCGATTTGCCGGATCGAGCTRCCACCGGCCGAAAGCCTGGCAATCTCGCATCGCTCCTCCAGGCAGAGCTGCTTGTAAGTCCGCCCCATGGCAACACCTCCAGATGGAAGTGTTGCACTTCGTTTGTGAACTCAGGGGACCCATACTCCGCGGCGGATGTTGTCGACGGGACTCGTCATTCCACTAACGCTCAACAATCAGCATCGGTGGTTATGGGTCCCGGCCTTCGCCGGGACGACATTGAACGATTATCGTCGTGCGTATCGATCCCCTCACGCGTACTCCGGCAGTTTCGCCGCGGCCTCCGGCGTCTTGCCGCGGATCATGTCGGAGGCCTTGTCGGCAATCATCAGGGTGGAGGCGTTGAGGTTGGCGGAGATCATGCGCGGCATGATCGAGGCGTCGATCACGCGCAGGCCCTCCATGCCGTGGACCCGGAGCTGGTCGTCGACCACGGCCCACGGCGCGTCGGCCGGTCCCATCCGGCAGGTGCAGCCGGGATGGAAGGTGGTGGTGCCGCGCTGGGTCGCGGCCGCGAGCAGTTCATCGTCGCTCGTGACCTTCGGACCCGGAAAATCCTCATAGGCGTAATACGGCTTGAGCGGCTCGGAGGCGAGCAGCCGGCGCGCCAGCTTCATGCCGGCGACGACGACGCGACGGTCGATCTCCTCGGCGAGATAGTTGGTCTGGATGATCGGCGGCGCGAACGGATCGGCCGAGCGGATGCGGACAAAGCCGCGGCTCTCCGGCCGCTGCTGCCATGACGCCACCGTCATGCCGGGCTCGTCCTCGAGCTGGCCCTGCACGCCTTCCTTGTAGCTTGCCGGCGTGAAGGTGAGCTGCAAATCGGAACTCTCGGTGGTCTCGCCGGAATGCCAGAAGCAGTACACCATGGTCGGCGACAGCGACAGCAGGCCGCGCCGCGTCGTCGCCCATTTGATCGCCTCGCCCCACAGGCTGAGGCCGCGCCGCATCTCGTTGATGGTCCGGATGTTCTTGACCCGCGCCACCGAGCGCGGCGCGTAGTGGTCCTGCAAGCCTTCGCCGACACCCGGCAGCGCGTGGCGGACCTCGATGCCGTGCGCCTGCAACAGCTCGGGCGAGCCGACGCCGGAGAGCTGCAATAGCTGCGGCGAGTTGTACGCGCCGCCGGACAGGATGACCTCCTTGGTGGCGCGGATCTCGAGGGGATCGCCGTGCTTGCCGCCGCGGTTGTAACGCACGCCGACCGCGCGCTTGCCCTCGAAGACGATGCCGGTGACATGGGCATGCGTGCGCACGTCGACATTGGGACGGCGGCGCGCCGGATGCAGGAACGCGGTCGCGGCACTGACCCGGCGGCCGTTCAGGATGGTGCGCTGGCAGTACGACACGCCTTCCTGGATCTGGCCGTTGTAATCAGGATTGCGCGGAATGCCGAGCGAGACCGCGCCGGCCATGAAGGCCTCGCAGAGCGGATCCTGCCAGTCCATCGTGGTGACGGTGAGATTGCCGTCGCGACCGCGATAGGTGTCGTCGCCCTCGCCGATCCGTCTCTCCATGCGCCGGAAATACGGCAGCACGTCCGGATAGCCCCAGCCGCGATTGCCGAGTTGCGCCCAGGTGTCGAAATCCTGGCGCTGGCCGCGGTTGTAGATGTGGCCGTTGATCGAGGACGAGCCGCCGAGCGTCTTGCCGCGCGGCGCGTAGATGCTGCGGCCGCCAGTGTAGGGACCCACCTCCTGCTGGTAGGCCCAGTTCACGCTCTTCATGTGGAAGGTCTTGATGAAGCCGGCGGGCAAATGGATGTAGGGATGCCAGTCGCTCGGCCCCGCCTCCAGCACGCACACCCTTGTGCCCGCGTCTTCACTCAACCGGTTGGTCAGCACGCTCCCGGCGGAGCCTGCGCCGATGATCACATAATCGAACGTTTCCATCGTCTCGTTTCTGGCGATGACGTCGAGGTCAACGCACCTTTTCGTGGAGTTGATAGTTCAGATGAGCCTTCACCGTCGGCCACTCGCTGGCGATGATGCTGTAAACCACGGTGTCGCGCAACGTGCCGTTGGGCGCGATCTGATGGCTGCGCAGGATGCCGTCCTGCTTCGCACCCAGGCGCTCGATGCCGCGACGGCTCTGGTGATTGAAGAAATGCGTGCGGAACTCGACGGCGATGCAATCGAGCTTCTCGAACGCATGGGTGAGCAGCAGCAGTTTGCACTGCGTGTTGACCGCGCTGCGCTGCACACGCCTCGCGTACCAGGTCGAGCCGATCTCGACGCGGCGGTTCGCCGTATCGACGTTCATGTAGGTCGTCATGCCCGAGATCCGGTCTTCGACGTCGAACACCGTGAAGGGCAGCATCGATCCGGCCGCCTGCAAGCCGAGCCTGCGGTCGATCTCCTTGGCCATGTTCTCCGGTTGAGGAATCGCGGTGTACCAGAGGTTCGGGAGACTGCCGTCCTTCACTGCCTCGACCAGCCCGTCGCGATGGTCATGCGACAGCGGTTCGAGCCGTGCATAGGGGCCGCGAAGGGTGATCGGTTCAAGCCAGGGCATTTTGTATCCTTTGTCCGTAATCCCGCGCGACCTTATCCGTCATTGCGAGCGAAGCGAAGCAATCCCTGTCTCTTATACACATCTAGATGTGTATAAGAGACAGGTGCATAGGGGCCGCGAAGGGTGATCGGTTCAAGCCAGGGCATTTTGTATCCTTTGTCCGTAATCCCGCGCGACCTTATCCGTCATTGCGAGCGAAGCGAAGCAATCCATCTGCCCACATACGCAGATCGATGGATTGCGTCGTCGCGGAGCCTGTCATCGGGCCGCGCTCCGCGCGGACCCGTTGGCTCCTCGCAATGACGTTCCTTACGTCACTTGTTCAGAAAATTCAGCGGCAATCCGGGCCGCGACCAGTCCATCGCGATCAGCTCGCCCTTGCCCGACAGCGTGATGTAGGCGGTCTTCAGGTCGGGGCCGCCGAAGGCGATGTTGGTGGTGACGCGGTCGCCGGTCGGCACCTGCTCGACCAATGTGCCGTCGGGCGCGATCACCGAGATGCAACCCGAGACCAGCGTGGCGACGCAGACGTTGCCGTTGGCCTCGACCGCGAGCGAGTCGAACATCTGGTAGCCGCCGAGGCCCGCGATCGGCTTGCCGCGTTCGCCGCGATAGATCACGTCGCGCGGCTTGATCGTGCCGGGCTCCGACACTTCATAGGCCCACAGCCGCGCGGTCGGCGTTTCCGCGATGTAGACGGTCTTCTCGTCCGGCGACAGGCCGATGCCGTTGGCCGGCAAGATGCCGTGCACGGCCTCGACGATCTCGTTCATGCCGGGCTTCAGATAGTAGAACGCGCCGACATCCATGTCGCGGGCGCGGCGCTTGCCGAGATCGGAGAACCACAGGCCGCCCTGCCTGTCGAACACCAGGTCGTTCGGCCCGCGCAGCTCGTGCTCGCCGCATTTCGCCACCACGGTCTCGAGCTTGCCGGATTGCAGGTCGACGCGCTGGATCGAGCCACCGAGATAATCCTCCGGCTGCGGCCCCGGCATGATCATGTTGCGGGTCGGTATCCAGGAGAAGCCGCCATTGTTGCAGATGTACATCTTGCCGTCGGGGCCGAGCGCCGCGCCATTCGGGCCGCCCGGCACCTTGGCGACGATCTCCTTGCGCCCGTCGGGATACACCCGGGTCAGCCGCTGGCCGCGGATTTCGACCAGCACGACCGACCCGTCCGGCATCACGACCGGACCTTCGGGAAACTCGAGATCGGTGGCGAGAACTCGGATATTGGCCATGGCATCCTCCCGGCTCTTTGGCTGCCGGCGGTCCAACGGTCCCGCACGCGCAACGTTGTTGTTTCATCCCGTTATGGCAAACGGGGTTTGGCTTGCCAAGCAAGACGGGCTGCAACGCTGCCCGGCGTTGGGGGGAATGGCTCGACACATTCCCCGGTGTCGTCCTGGCGAAAGCCAGGACGACACCGAATGTGTTGCGCGGCCACCGAGTCACGAATTTGCATTCTCGCGACGCGATCTGTCCGAGTTGGATCAAACACGAAGCGAAATTTTGCTCGTCGGGGTGATTTGTCGCAGCCCTCTCGACGCCGTCATTCCGGGGCGCGCGAAGCGCGAGCCCCAGAATGACGGAGAGAGAATGAGTCCCCTAGCTCAGCGTGCCCGCATGCACCCACCAGCCGGGATGCAGCGCACGGAGCCTTTCGCCGGCGGCCTGAGCGTCGGCGTCGGTGGCGTAGATCGCAAAGCAGGTCGCGCCGGAGCCCGACATGCGGACCAGGCGAACGTTGCCGGTCGTGCGCAACGCGGACAGCACGTCGCTGATCACGGGCTCGATGCGCGCGGCAGGGACCTCGAGATCGTTGGTGCCGCGCCTGAGCGCCGCGATCCAGTCGTCGACCACGCGGCCGGCGGCCGGCCAGGATGGTGCCTGCATCACCACATCGGTGGCGCCGATCAGGAGTTCGCCGTGGCGCAGGCCGAGCGCATTGAAGACATCCTTGGTCGCAACCGGCACGCGCGGGTTGACCAGCACGGCCGGCATTTCCGGCAGGTCGAGCGGCAGCAAGCCCTCGCCGACGCCGGTCATGTCGCAGGCGCGCGAGGCGACGCAGACCGGCACGTCGGCGCCGGTCTGAAGCGCGACCTCCATGATCCTGGAATCGTCGAGCGACAGTTCGTTGAGCCGCGCCAGCAGCCGCAGCGCGGCCGCGGCATCCGCCGAGCCGCCGCCAATGCCGGCCGCAACCGGCAGCACTTTCTCCAGCGTGAAGTGGCCGACCTCGAGGTCCGCGACGCGCTCGCCGAGCAGGCGGGCGGCCTTGAGCACCAGATTATCGGAGGTATCGCCGCAGGCGTCGGCCAGCGGTCCCGCCATCGAGAGCGACAGTTCGGGACCCGGCTCGAGCGTGAGACGATCGGCGCAATCGGCAAACGCGACGACGCTCTCCAGGTCGTGAAACCCATCGACGCGCCGCCCGACAACCCTGAGCGTCAGGTTGACCTTGGCACGCCCTGCTTCAATCAGCGCCGGCACGGCGATAAACCCCTCAAAACAAACATTGCGATGCGATTAGCGTAAATCGCCGCACGATCCTATCCCTTTGTTTGGATGGAAATTCCGGGATTTGGGGGCGATTGACGCGCAGCAATCGTCATGGCCGGGCTCGTCCTGGCCATCGAGGGCTTCCGGGCTGGTGGGCCAAAGACGTGGATGCCCGGGACAAGCCCGGGCATGACGTCAACTGACAACGCGATGCTGGCGACTTGCCTAGCCGCCCTTGTTACCTAGCCGCCCTTGCCGTCGTCGTCCTTCTTCTTGTCGGCGGCGGCGGCGTTCGAGGTGTCGTCCGGCAGGCCGTTGTCGATCTTGGCCTGGATCTTCGGCAGCTCTTCCGGCTCGGGCTTCAGGTCGCGSGCATGCGCCCACTGGAACTTGGCTTCCAGCKTGCGGCCGACGCGCCAATAGGCGTCGCCGAGATGGTCGTTGATGGTCGGATCTTCCGGCTTCAGATCGATCGCGCGCTCGAGGTTCTTCACCGCCTCGTCGTAATTGCCGATGCGGTAGTAGGCCCAGCCGAGCGAGTCGACGATGTAGCCGTCGTCAGGGCGCTGATCGACGGCACGCTTGATCATCTTCATGCCTTCGTCGAGGTTGATGCCCTGGTCGATCCAGGAATAGCCGAGATAGTTCAGCACATGCGGCTGCTCGGGCTGCAACTCGAGCGCCTTGCGCATGTCGGCCTCGGCCTTGTTCCACTGCTTGGAGCGCTCCTCGCAGATGCCGCGGTAATAGTAGGTGACCCAGGCGTTCTTGTCGCCGCCGCCGGCCGGCAGCGCGTCGATCGCCTGCGAATAGGTGGTGGCGCAGTCGGCGAACTTCTTGCGGCCGCGCTCGATATTGCCGAGCGCCAGGATCGCCTCGATGTCCTTCGGCTGATCCGCGGTGACCTCCTTGAGGATCTTGATCGCCTCGTCGCTGCGGTCGGCGGCGTCGAGATTGGTCGCGAGCTGGATCTGGGCATTGCGCTTCAGCGGCGAGGACGCCGGCATCCGCTCGTAGACCTTGATCGCCATCTGCGGCTTCTTCACCGACTCATAGAGATCGGCGAGCGAGAGCAGCGCCAGCGGATGGTTCGGTTGCAGATAGAGCGCGAGTTGCAGATAGACCAGCGCGAGGTCCTCGCCGCCGCGGCGGGTCAGCGTGGCGCCGATGCCGTAGAGCGCCTCGGCGGCGCCGGCCTGCGGGCTGTCGACCAGCGGCGGCAGCTTCTTGCCGGCCTTGGTCTCCTTGATGCCGTCGAGCACCAGCGGATGGCGCGGCAGCTTCTTGTCGAACGCCTCGTAGATCGCGGTGGCGGCGGCGGCGTCCTTGTTGCGCGAGGTCCAGCGCGCGTATTCGTCGACCGTGCGCAGCATCGAATCGTCGAGCTTGTAGACGCGCTCGAAGCGCGTGCCGGCATCCTTCTCCTTGCCGGCGAACTCGTAGATCATGCCGGCRTGCAGGTCCTTGAAGATCGGATACCATTCCGGMCCGGTCAGCTTGTCGATCGAGGCGACCGCGGCCTTGCTGTCACCGGCGCCRGCGGCGGCCCAGGCCGACAGCAGCGTGGCGACCAGATCGGTGATCGGGCCRCGGACCGACTGGTTGATGTTGGMCTGCGCGGCGGCGTATTTCTTCAGCTTGAGGTCGCGCACGCCGACCACGAGGCGGGCGACGCGGTTGGCCTTGTCCTGGGTCAGGATGCGATCGGCGAGCTTGACCGCCTCCTCGATGTCGCCGTCGGCGAGCGAGGAGATGAAGGCGCGATCGAGCAATTCGGAGTTCTTCGGGTCGGTGCGCAGCGCCGAGCGGTAGAATGCCGCAGCCGAAGACGCATCGCGCTCGACGCTGGCATGCCGGGCTGCCAGATAGCTGCCGGCGGTGGTCAGCGACTTCAGGTCGTTCTTGGTCGGGAATTGCGCGGTATTGTCGGTCGGATGGTCCGGCGTTTGCGCCGCAAGCTGCGCAGGCACGGCAAGCGCCGCGGCAGCGAGAAGGGCAATCGTCAGGCGGTTGAAACGGGTGGACAGCATCACGGTCGCCTTGCTCCAGGATTTACGCCAGGTGGATTTTACGGCCAAGATCTTGCGATCAGTCTCAAAATGCGAACCCAAGCGGCGGCATCACGACGAGCGACAATGCCGCTTTTGCTGTGCAACCGCAAGGACAGCCCAAAGGTAACCCGTGACGAATCAATCGGCAGATTAGGCCTTTACGCCCACCGATCCAGCCAGCCCCACCGCAAAACGCTCCCACTATGGCGGTATCGTGACCGGGCCGGGCACATTCGCGTGCGGACGCAAAAAGCGCCTGGTCCCGGCACTGCCACCCCAGTTCCGCCGCTCCCGTGACGGCGACGGATGCGATCCGGCCCGCCTGCGCGCCGCAGGCGGGCGGCGGGACCTGACACTTGGCTTACATCGCCTCGTAGTTCGGGCCGCCGCCGCCCTCCGGAGGAACCCAGGTGATGTTGCCGTTGGGGTCCTTCACGTCGCAGGTTTTGCAGTGGACGCAGTTCTGGGCGTTGATCTGGTAACGCGGGGTGGCGCCCTCCTCGACCCATTCGTAGACACCGGCCGGGCAATAGCGGTTGGAGGGACCGGCGAACACGTCGTGCTCCGACGTCTTCTGCAAGTTCATGTCGGCGACCTTGAGGTGGACCGGCTGGTCCTCCTCATGGTTGGTGTTGGACAGGAACACCGACGACAGCTTGTCGAACGAGATCTTGCCGTCCGGCTTCGGATAGGCGATCGGCTGGTGCTGCTTGGCCGTATCCAGTGTCTTGCGGTCCGGCTTGGCGTGCGACTGGGTGCCGAACAGCGAGAAGCCGAGCGTGTTGCACCACATGTCGAAGCCGGACAGCGCCATGCCGAACATGGTGCCGAATTTCGACAGCAGCGGCTTGGCGTTGCGGACCTTGAACAGGTCCTTGCCGATCGCCGACGAGCGCCAGGCGTCCTCGTAGGACACCAGTTCGTCATTGGCACGTCCCGCGCCGAGCGCGGCGGCGACGTGCTCGGCGGCGAGCATGCCCGAGCCCATCGCGTTGTGGACGCCCTTGATGCGCGGCACGTTGACGAAGCCGGCGGCGCAGCCGATCAGGGCACCGCCCGGGAACGACAGCCGCGGCACCGACTGGTAGCCGCCCTCGGTGATGGCGCGCGCGCCATAGGCGAGGCGCTTGCCGCCCTCGAACAGTTCGCGGACATCGGGGTGGGTCTTGAAGCGCTGGAATTCGTCGAACGGCGACAGATAGGGATCGTCGTAGTTGAGATGCACGACGAAGCCGACCGCGACGCGGTTGTCGTCGTAGTGATAGAGGAACGAGCCGCCGCCGGTGTTGTCCTTCAGCGGCCAGCCGAGGGTGTGCTGCACCCGCCCCTTCCGGTGCTTCTCCGGATCGATCTGCCAGACTTCCTTGAGGCCGATGCCGAACTTCGGCGGCTCGCTCTTGGCGTCGAGCTGATACTTCGCGATCAGCTGCTTCGACAGCGAGCCGCGCGCGCCTTCGGCGAACAGCGTGTACTTGCCGAGCAGCTCCATGCCGCGGGTGTAGGAATCCTTGTGGCTGCCGTCCCTGGCGATGCCCATGTCGCCGGTCACGATGCCGCGCACCGCGCCGTTGTCGTCATAGAGCACCTCGGCCGCGGCGAAGCCCGGATAGATCTCGACGCCGAGCGCCTCCGCCTTCGGCGCCAGCCAGCGGCAGACATTGCCGAGCGAGCCGATGTAGCAGTGATGATTGTGCATCAACGGCGGCATGATGAAGTTCGGGATCCGGAACCAGCCCTGCGACGTCGTCAAATAGAAGCGGTCGCTCTTGACCTGGGTCTTCAGCGGGCAGTCGGCATCCTCGCGCCAGTCGGGCACCAGCTTGTCGAGGCCGGCGGGATCGATCACCGCACCCGACAGGATGTGCGCGCCGACCTCGGAGCCCTTCTCCACCACGACGATCGAGAGCTCCGGATTGAGCTGCTTCAGCCGGATCGCGGCCGACAGGCCCGACGGGCCGGCGCCGACGATGACGACGTCGAATTCCATAGACTCGCGCGGAGGAAGGTCTTCAGCACTCATGATCTCTGTCTCAGCCCATTGAGAACGCTTCTAAGCTTTTCAAATGTCGTTGTTTCCGATTTTTGGCGGAAGGACAACCATGGAATTGCGCTTCGATCGGTTTGCACGGTCCGGATACCGCAGGGGAATAATCTTTTCCGAAATCGAGCCTCCACTTTTCCCCTTGATGCTTTAGATTGCACCCATCATGACGCCCGAGCCCATCCCTACGTTGCAGCAATTGCTGGCCTTTTACCTGGAGGCCGGGGTCGACTGCGCGCTTGGCGAGGAGCCGATCAACCGGCTCGAGGAGGCGGAGCCAGTTCCCGCCCCTGCCCCTGCGGCACCGCGTCCACCAGTTGCGCTCAATCCGCTGCGGCCGCCGCCGATGCCCGCTGTTCCGCGTAGCGAAATCACCGTGTTGCCGGACGCCGCGATCGCCTCGGCACGCGAGGCCGCACGGACCGCGCCGACGCTGGAAGCGCTGCGCACGCTGATGGAGACGTTCGACGGCTGCGCGCTGAAGCACACCGCGACCAGGCTGGTGTTCGCCGACGGCAATCCGCAGGCCAAGGTGATGTTCGTCGGCGAGGCGCCGGGCCGCGACGAGGACATCGAGGGCCTGCCGTTCGTCGGCCGCTCCGGCAAGCTGCTCGACCGCATGATCGCGGCGATCGGGCTCGATCGCAGCAAAGCCTATATCGCCAACGTGATCCCGTGGCGGCCGCCGGGCAACCGCACGCCGACGCCGCAGGAGACGCAGGTGTGCCTGCCGTTCATCCAGCGTCATATCGAGCTGGTGAATCCGGACGTGCTGGTGACGCTTGGCAATCCCTCGACGCAGGCACTGCTCGGCACCCGCGAGGGCATCATGCGCACCCGCGGCAAATGGATCGACTACGACACGGGAACGCGCACGATCCGTGCCGTCGCCACCTTCCATCCGGCCTATCTGCTGCGCTCGCCGTCGTACAAAAGGTTGTCGTGGCAGGATCTGCGCGCGATCGCGAAAGTGCTGCAGCAGACGACGGCTTCGTAGGGTGGGTTAGCCGAAGGCGTAACCCACCATTCTCTCCACAGTGAGCAAGGTCGGCGGGTTACGCTTCGCTAGCCCACCCTACACCTCATTGCCCCTTCGGCCGCACGATGGCCCAGCCGATCCGCAGCACCGGCTGCCTTCCATTGACCAGCCGGTCGAACGAGCGCGGCACTTCGGGCACCAGCCCAGGGAAACGTTGCGCGATGTCGGGCGGCGGCGTGCCGGCGGTGTCCTGCGCGCGCCAGACCACGACGCCGCCGGTCTCGTTGAACTTCGCCACCGACAGCCATGGCGTCCGCTGCGGAGTGGCGTCGAGCAGAAGATGCGGACGACGGCTGTTCATCGCGATCAGGCTGGCGAGTTCGGGATCGCCGGCGACCGCGCGCAGGCGCTGGTTGGTGCGGCGCTCATAGCTGTCGTCGAAGAAGCGGCCCATCGCTGCCGCCGGCAGCGAGGTCGGCACCTCGGTGGTGCTGGTCCAGGGCAGGAACAGCGCCGCCGCCAGCGCCAAAGCAGCGGGCGCCGCGACCGCGAACGCCCACACCGAACGCAACAGCCGCTGCCGCCGGAGATGGATCAGATCGCCGGTCGCGACCACGACGGCGAGGCCCGACATCAACAGCGCCACGCCGGCGCCGCCGAACGGTCGATCGAGATTGAACAGGCCCGACGCGAAGCTGCTGACGAGCGCCGGCGCGAAGGCGAAGAAATAGACGAATTGCTGCGCCAGCGGACTGACCGGTGGACGATAGATGATCGGCGAATCGTCGGCGTCGCGGGCGAACCAGCGCGAGTTGAGGATCACCAGCAGCACGATCGCCGCCGTCGCCACGATCAACCCGCCGAGCACGACGCCCCAGCGCAGCGCGCGAGCCTTGAGATCGACAACTGCGGGCAACGCCGGCAGCACCAGCGCATCGGCGCGGACCAGCCAGATCAGATAGGGCAGCGCCAGCACGATGATGACCAGCACCGCATAGAGCGGATCGACCGCGCGCAGCGTGCGTCGCCCACGCTCGGTCGCAAGCGCGAAGCCGACCACGAGCAGAATCATGCCGATCGCCGCCGGCGTCGTCAGCAGCAGCAGGCCGCAATCGATCGACCAGGCGAACCACGAACTGCGCCGGTTCTGCCCGATCAATTGCCAGGAGTGCAGCAGCAACAATGCCCACAGCGGGCGCGCCAGGATCAGCGGGCCGAACTCGACGCTTGGCGAGGAGAACACCACGACTGTCATCGACAGCAGCACCGCGAGCACGCCCTGCGGGCCGCCGACGATGGCGCGCGCCAGCTGGTAGAAGGCAATGAAGGTTGCGATCTCGCAGACCTGCGCCAGCAGATAGACGCCGAACACGTGATTGCCGGCGGCGCGGAAGGCGATGTCGGCAAGCCAGAACGCCAGCGGCGGGCCCATGTCGGTGCCGACCTGGTATTCGCGGCCGAAGGCAAGGACRGTGGCGAGATTGCCGGGCGGGCTGCCGTAGAAGATCAGCGGCAGCAACAGCCAGATCGCGGCCTGCGCCAGCACCACGATCCAGACCACGAGGCGCGGCCGGGCGCGGATCAGTTCGACAACCAGGGAGGTAAACCGCATGAAACGCCTGAAATGCCCCAGCCAGCCGCATCCAGCGGCGCAACTGATCCCGAAGGTTTTGATAACGGCAGGCGGCGACGGAGGCAACCTGGGGCCGGATGAGTCTACGGTGCAAAATCAAATGCAGCTGTCATGCCCCGCGAAGGCGGGGCATCCCGTACGCTTCGGCCTCTCGATCGAAAACGACTGTCTCTGGAATGCTGGATCGCCCGGTCGAGCCGGGCGATGACACCGAGCGGGCGGGGCGTGATCGCGCTTTAGGCCGCTTCGGACGCCGCCGCGGCTTTGCTCTCGGCGGCGACCGTGAACAGGTCGGGCTCGACGGGAAGCGGAAAATGCTTCAGCCGCGCGGCGACGACGGGGGCGAACAGGCTGCGGTGATGGCTGCTCGGGCCGAGCCGGTCGAGCGCCTCGAGGTGCTCGGGGACCGCATAACCCTTGTGCTGCTCGAAGCCGTAGCCGGGGCAATCCAGCGCAAGCGCACACATCAGGCGGTCGCGCGTCACCTTGGCGATGATCGAGGCGGCCGCGATCGAGGCCACGATGCCGTCGCCGCCGATCACGGCATCGCAGTCGCAGGGCGTGGCGAGCTTGTCGCGCCCGTCGACGAAGACGTACTGCGGCATCTCCGGCAGCGCATGCACCGCGCGCGCCAGCGCCCAGAGCGAGGCGCGCAGGATGTTGTCGCGGTCGATTCGCGCCGGCGAGGCCACCGCGACGGAGTACGCAGCGGTGGCGCAGATCTCCTCGAACAATTCCTCGCGGCGCTCGGCGGTCAGCCGCTTGGAATCGTCGAGGCCCTTGGGGACGCGATTGGGATCCAGCACCACGGCGGCGGCCACCACCGGGCCGGCCAGCGGACCGCGCCCGGCCTCGTCGCAGCCGGCGACCGGCCAGATGCCGCGCTTGATCAGCGCGCGCTCGCGCCGGAAGCTCGGCCGCACCACGATGCGCTTCGCCGGCTTGGCCGGCGCGGCCTGCTTGGCCGTTTTGGCTGGCGGCTTTTTGGCTTTGTCCCGAATCATGCCGGGATGGTGCTCAACCAAGCTCCGCGGCGCAACCGGGAACCGGGCGCCCTTCCCCGCTATTCAATCCGGCCCGCGCCAAAGCGAGATGAGGTCGAAACGTCATCTCACTTCAGCTTCTTGTTTGCGCATGATCTTTTCGGAAACCCGCTTCGCACTTTTTCCGGATCATGCTTAGTCGGGGATCGACACCCGCCCGTTCTCGAGAACCGCGAAGCCCGGCGCTCGCACCACTTCCCAGGCGTGACCGTCGGGATCGCCGAAATATCCGCAATAGCCGCCATAGCTGGTGGGCTGCGCGGGCTTCAGCAGCTTGGCGCCTTTCGACAGCGCGAACGCCATCACACGATCGACCTCGGCGTCGTCGTTGCAGTTCCAGGCGATCGCAACGCCGTGGAACGCCGATGGCCGCGGTTGATCGGGCAACCCTGCATCGGCGGCCAGCAGATGCCACGGGAACAGTCCGAGCACGGTGCCGCCGGTCTCGAAGAACGCCACCTCCTCGCCGGTCGCGCGCATCCTTCTGGTGAAGCCGAGGGACTCATAGAAGGCGATGCTGGCGCGCATGTCGCTGACGCCGAGCGTGAGGACGGTGAAGCGTGCGGTCGGGGCGTTACTCATGTTTACCTTTCCCGTCATTGCGAGCGAAAGCGAAGCAATCCATCGTACCTCATATGGCGAAGCGTGGATTGCTTCGTCGCGGCGCCTGTCATCCGGCCGCGCTCCGCGCGGACCCGTTGGCTCCTCGCAATGACGCCCGTGGCATCAGAACAAACTCAGTTGCTGGCCATTGCGCTTCGGCTTGGCGAAGTGATCCGTGGTCAGCTTGGTGCGCCGCTTGTTGAGGCCGAGCTTTTCGCAGGCGATCTCGAAGCGGCGGCCGATCATCCAGGCCATCGGGCCGGTGCCCTTCATCCGCGTGCCCCATTGCGAATCGTAGTCGCGGCCGCCGCGCATGTCGCGGATCAGCGTGAAGACGTGACGGTAGCGATCGGGATAGTTCGCCATCAGCCATTCGCGGAACAGGTCACGGACCTCGAGTGGCAGCCGCAGCAGCACGTAGCTCGCCTCCTTGGCGCCGGCGTGGGCAGCCGCATCGAGGATGCGTTCGATCTCGGAATCGTTCAGCGCCGGGATCACGGGCGCGACCATCACCGTGGTCGGGATGCCGGCCTCGGTGAGCCGCTTGATCGCCTCGAGCCGTTTCGGCGGGGTCGAAGCGCGCGGCTCCATGGTGCGGGCGAGCTTCGGGTCGAGCGACGTTACCGACAGCGCGACCTTGGCGAGGTTGCGCTTGGCCATCCGCGCCAGGATGTCGATGTCACGGGTCACCAGCGCCGATTTGGTGACGATGCCAACCGGATGGCCGGCGCGCTCCAGTACCTCGAGGATGCCACGCATGATCTTCCGCTCGCGCTCGATCGGCTGGTAGGGATCGGTGTTGGTGCCGATCGCGATCATCCGCGCTTCGTAATCCGGCGCCGCCAGCTCCTTCTCGAGCAGCGCCGGCGCATCCGGCTTGGCGAACAGTTTCGACTCGAAGTCGAGCCCCGGCGACAGGCCGAGATAGGCGTGGGTCGGCCGCGCGAAGCAATAGACACAACCATGCTCGCAGCCGCGATAGGGATTGATCGATCGGTCGAAGCCGATATCGGGCGAGTCGTTGCGGGTAATCACCTTGCGCGAGGTGTCGATCGCCACGCTGGTCTGAAACGGCGGCAGGTCGTCGAGGCTCTGCCAGCCGTCGTCGAAGGCTGTCCGCGCCTCGGCCTCATAGCGGCCGCTGGCGTTGGACTGCGCGCCGCGGCCTCGCCGCCGCTCGCGCTCGATCGCGACCGCAAGTTCGGGAAACGGGGAAGGTGCACCCGCCGGGTTATCGGAGGGCGCCGTTACCGGCGGGTGCTTGAGGGCATGAGAGGATGCTCGGCTCATGCTTTGAAGCTAACACAGCCAAAGAACAAATCAAGAACACGAGCGCAGAAATTCCACAGAACAGTGCTGCAAAATTCTACAGCCGAACAGGCTGCTTTGAATATGACAAGGTGATAACACGACCGGAGTTCTCCAATCGTTTGAGCCACCGAAGCCTCAAATCATGCTGAGCGTGATCATTCCGACCGACGGGGTCGAGCGCACCGCGGTCGCAACCCTGGCGGCGCTGGTGCCGGGCGCAGCCGCGGGAATCATCCGCGAAGTCTTGCTGGTCGACCGCACCGACACCGACATCATGGAGCGCGTCGCCGACGTCGCCGGCTGCCGCTTCGTGCGCTTCGAGGGCACCCGCGCCGCAGCCCTCGCTGCCGGTGCCAAGCAGGCGCGCTCGCCCTGGCTGATGTTCCTGCATCCGGGCGCCGTGCTCGATGCCGGCTGGATCGAGGAGACCACCCAGTTCATCCAGATGGTGGCGGCCAGCGGCAAGGATCGCGCCGGCATCTTCCGCTACGCCCGCGCGCCCTACTCCGACCCCGGCCTGCGCGACGGCCTCAAATTCGTCGCCCGGATGCTCGCCGGGCCCTCGGCCGAACAGGGGCTGCTGATCGCGCGCGATCATTACGAGCGGATCGGCGGCTACCGCCCGGATGCCCGCCGCTCCGAGGCCCGCCTGCTGCGCCGGCTCGGCCGCTCCTCGCGCACCATGCTGCGCAGCCGGATCATGGTCGTGTAAATGCGCTTGCATATTACTTGATTCCGTCAAATAATATGTTTGATGAAATCAAACTCCCATGACACGGCCCTCGAGAGCCAGGTTGCCGCAGTCCGCGGCTTCAGCCGGTTCTACACCCGCAAGCTCGGCATCATCGAGCCGAAGCTGCTGCATTCGTCGTTCACCTTGCAGGAAGCGCGGATCATCTACGAGCTCGCGCATCGTGCCGACTGCACCGCGACCGACCTGGTGCGCGATCTCGACCTCGATGCCGGCTTCGTCAGCCGGACGCTGGCGGCGTTGCAACGCCGCCAGATCGTGACCCGCAAGCCGTCGAAGGCGGACAAGCGGGTCAACGAGGTGGCGCTGACCGCCAAGGGCCGCGCGGCGGCCGCCGACCTCGACAGCCGTTCGCGCAGCGAGGTCGCAGCCTTGTTGAAACAGATCGACGGCGACCGGCGCGCAGCCGTGGTGCGCGCCATGGGCACGATCGAGCAGTCGCTGGAGCCAGTGGCCGAAAAGCCGGTCGGCTTCCTGCTGCGCAGCCACCGCGTCGGCGACATGGGCTGGGTGGTCTCGCGACAGGGACAGGCCTATGCGGAGGAATATGGCTGGGACATCAGCTACGAGGCGCTGGTGGCCGAGATCTGCGCGCAATTCCTGCGATCGTTCGATCCGGCTCGCGAGCATTGCTGGATCGCGGAGATCGACGGCGAGCCGGTCGGCTCGGTCTTCCTGGTCAATGGCGGCGAGGGTATCGCGAAGCTGCGGTTGCTGCTGGTCGAGGACAAGGCGCGCGGCCTCGGCGTCGGCCGCGCCCTGGTCGAGCAATGCATCCGCTCCGCGCGCGAGAAGGGCTACAAAAAGATGACGCTGTGGACCCAGAGCATCCTGCTCGCCGCACGCGGCATCTACGCCCGCGCCGGCTTCCAGCGCGTCAAGGAAGAGAAGCACCACAGCTTCGGCGTCGATTTGATCGGCGAGACCTGGGAGCTGGAGCTGTAAGCGTCACGCCCTCCCTCGTCATTCCGGGGCGCGCGAAGCGCGAGCCCGGAATCCATTTCGCCGCAAATTATGCGGGGCGATAGATTCCGGGCTCATCGCTGCGCGATGCCCCGGAATGACAGGATAGTGCTTACGCGCTTGCCCCCTGCGCCTTCGGGCGGCGCAGGTGCTCGTCGAGCCGCGGCATGATCTCGACGAAATTGCAGGGCCGCGTGCGGTAGTCGAGCTGCGCCGCCAGGATGCCGTCCCAGCCGTCGCGGCAGGCGCCGGGCGAACCGGGCAGGCAGAAGATGAAGGTCGCGCCCGCGACGCCGGCGGTGGCCCGGCTCTGGATCGTCGAGGCGCCGATCTTGGCATGGCTCAGCATGTGGAAGGCGATCGAAAAGCCGTCCATCCGCTTCTCGAACAGCGGCTCGACCGCCTCCGGCGTCACGTCGCGACCGGTAAAGCCGGTGCCGCCTGTCGTGATAACCGCATCGACGCCTGGGTCGGCGATCCAGCGCCGGATCACGGCGCGGATCGCCTCGACATCGTCGGTGACGATCTCGCGCGCGGCGAGCTTGTGGCCGGCGGCGGTCAGGCGGTCGGCCAGCGTGGTGCCCGACTTGTCATCCGCCAGCGAGCGGGTGTCGGAAATCGTCAGCACCGCGATATTGAGCGGCACGAAGGTCTTGGATTCGTCGATCGAGGACATGGCCTGCTCTCTCGCTCCCTCTCCCGCTTGCGGGGGAGGGTTGGGGTGGGGGTGTCACCGCGAGTCATATAGTGGAGAGAGCCCCCACCCGCATCGCATCTAACGATGCGATGCGACCTCCCCCGCAAGCGGGAGAGGTGAACCGAACTCGCGGCCTTGCCCCTGTTGAACCGGCTTCCTACCCGCCACCGAACGTGTTGCAGGCCTGCACGGTCCCCTGCTGGTAGCCGGTCATGAACCATTGCTTGCGCTGCGCGGCAGAGCCGTGGGTGAAGGAATCAGGCACCACCCTGCCCGTCGCCTGGCGTTGCAGCGTGTCGTCACCGATCGCGTTCGCCGTGGTCAGCGCGGCGTCGATATCGCCGGCCTCGAGGAAGCCSGGCCGCTTCTTCTCCTCGCGGTTGACCCAGACGCCGGAGAGGCAATCGGCCTGCAGCTCGACCTTGACCTGCAACGCGTTGGCTTCGGCCTTGCTGCCGGCCTGCTGCTGCAACCTGTTCACGCGCGGAATGATGCCGAGCAGGTTCTGGATATGATGGCCGGCCTCATGCGCGATGATATAGGCAGCGGTGAATTTGCAGGCGTTGCCCGAGCAGCCGCGGAAGCGCGTCTCGACCTCGCGGAAGAAGCCGGTGTCGAGGAAGATGGTCTTGTCCGGCGGGCAATAGAACGGTCCCATCGCCGACTGCGCCATGCCGCAGCGGCCGCCATTGGTGGCGTTGCGGAACAGCACGATCTTCGGACCGGTGTAGGTCTGGCCCGAGGCCTGGAAGATCTCGCTCCAACGATCGTCGATCTCGCCGAGGATGCCCGCGATCATGCTGCCCATCTCGTCGGTCGGCGCGCCGCGCTTGGCCTGGCCGCCCGACGACTGCCGGTCGGTCTGATAGGTCGGCGCCTGGCCGCCGCCGGTGAGAATCTCGGCGCCGCCGATCAGGATGCGCGGATCGATGCCGAAAGCATAGCCGAGCAGGCCGAGCACGATGACCGTGCCGATGCCGAGCCCGCCACCGCCGCCCATCGGAATGCCGAAGCCGCCACCACCGCCGCCTCCTCCGCTGTCGTCGCGACGGTCTTCGATATCGTCGCTGCGGCGGAAATCATCATAACGCATGGCGGTTTCCCTTTATTCCAGTCGGCGCCCCAATGCGGGACACACCAACTTAAAATTTCCGTTCTGTTAATCAATATCCTGCCCGGCAAAAATTGCCTAGCCCGCAGGCGTGCATTCAGTGTGGTGCAGCCCGCTGCAAGCGGCAGCCGATCGACCCTTCGAATCGCGCCGGTTCGATGATCCGCGAAATTTTTCGCAGAACGCGCTGATGTTGCAGCACAACGCCAAGCGCATTGCGCCACGTCACGCAAAAGMTGCTGCAATCTTTTGCATGAACATTTCCAATTAAGTCGATTTTTACTTTGCCGGGTCAATGTGRCGCCAGTCGGTTGTTTAGTCCCGCGTCGCCGACAGCGTCGCCTGAGTCAGAGTTCTTGAGTCATGGTAGTGTCGCGTCGCGGGGCGTCTGCAAGGGCGCCCCGCACTAAATTTGAGAGTGCCCCGTCGAGCCACATCGTCATTGGCGATTGCGTGGCCGAGTTGTCGAAGCTTCAGGCCGGCTCGGTCGACCTGGTGTTCGCCGAYCCTCCCTACAATCTGCAGCTCAAGGGCGAYCTCAAGCGCCCCGACGAGTCGCATGTCGATGCCGTCAACGACGACTGGGACAAGTTCTCGTCGTTCGCCGCCTATGACGATTTCACCCGCGCCTGGCTSCTGGCCTGCCGYCGCGTGATGAARCCGTCGGCSACGCTGTGGGTGATCGGCTCCTATCACAACATCTTCCGCGTCGGCGCCATCATGCAGGACCTCGGCTTCTGGCTCCTGAACGACATCGTGTGGCGCAAGTCGAAYCCGATGCCGAATTTCCGCGGCCGCCGCTTCACCAACGCGCACGAGACCATGATCTGGGCCGCGCGCGACGAGAAGGCCAAGGGCTACACCTTCAACTATGAAGCGCTGAAAGCCTCCAACGAGGACGTGCAGGCGCGCTCCGACTGGCTGATCCCGCTGTGCACCGGTGAGGAGCGCCTGAAGGGCGACGACGGCAAGAAGGTGCATCCGACCCAGAAGCCCGAGCAGCTGCTCGCCCGCGTACTGCTGTCGTCGTCGAAGCCCGGCGATCTCGTGATCGATCCGTTCAACGGCACCGGCACCACCGGCGCCGTCGCCAAGCGCCTCGGCCGCAACTATATCGGCTTCGAGCGCGACCGAACCTATGCCGCCGCAGCCGAAGCCCGCATCGCCGCGATCGAGCCGCTGCCGGAGGCGACGCTCGCCCCGTTCATGACCGCGCGCGAGGCGCCCCGCGTGGCATTCTCCGAACTGATCGAGCGCGGCATGATCGTGCCCGGTGCCAAATTGGTCGACGCCAAGAAGCGCCATGGCGCGCTGGTGCGCGCCGACGGCGCCATCATGCTCGGCGACAAGGTCGGCTCGATCCACCGCATCGGCGCGGTCGCGCAAGGTGCCGGCGCCTGCAACGGCTGGACCTTCTGGCACGTCGAAACCAAGAACGGCCTCAGGTTGATCGACGAGCTGCGCGCCGAGATCCGCTCCGAGATGGCGGCGGGCTGAGCAAGCCGCACTGACTCTCCACTCGTCATTCCCCGATGCGCGATTGCGCATCGGGGGGCTCGCCGCTTCGCGGCGGCCCGATGCATGGAGAAAGATGACGCCCGCCGACCCGCGCGCTGCGCGCCCCTGCTTCACAAACTCGTCGCTTGCGCCGTGCAGTGAATTTTGCGCATGAGGGACGCTGCGGCTTTTCCCGCCGTGTCCCGATCTCGCCGGCCACAAGAACCAAGGGAGTCCCCTTCATGATCAAATTCTATTTCAATGGCGCGCCGAACCCGAACAAGGTTGCCCTGTTCCTGGAAGAATCCGGCCTGCCGTTCGAAGCGATCCCGGTCGATACCCGCAAGGGCGAGCAGTTCGCGCCGGATTTCCTGAAGGTCAATCCGAACGGCAAGGTGCCGGCGATCGACGATGACGGTGTGCTGGTGTTCGACTCCAACGCCATCCTGCTCTACCTCGCCGAGGAGAACGGCAAATTCCTGCCCGCCAACACGCCGGCCAACCGCGCCGCGACGCTGTCCTGGCTGATGTTCATCGCGACCGGCGTCGGCCCGTATTCCGGCCAGGCCGTGCATTTCAAGCATTTCGCGCCGAAGGACCTCGACTACGCCAACAACCGCTACCAGTACGAGGCGAACCGCCACTACAAGATCCTCGACGACCATTTGGCGAAGTCCCGCTACATGGTCGGCGACAGCTACACGATCGTCGACATGGCGTTCTGGGGCTGGGCGCGGATGGCGCCGTTCGTGCTCGGCGAGGAGAACTACGCGAAATATCCCAACGTGAAGCGTCTGGTTGACGAGATCTCGGCGCGGCCGGCCGCGGCTCGCGCCATCGCGCTGAAGGACAAGCACAGCTTCAAGGCCGAGATGGACGACGAAGCCCGCGGCATCATGTTCGGCCACCTCAAGAACAAGGTGGCGTAAGCCGTCCCCGATGCTGCGCGGGGTGGGCGCGCTGACGCGTCGCTCACCCCGCGCATTTTCGCTACGGCGGCCAGTACAGGCCGTGATCGCGCCGGCGATGATGAGAGACATCGGCGCGGCAGACGCCGATGTCCTGCAACTCCCGCTCGCTCATCGCAGCGAGCCGCCGCCACGAACGCCGGTTCTCGCGCCGTTGCCTGAACCAGACCAGTGCCGCCAACGCGGCCGCCAACGGCTCAACCCGCCGCGCGAACCTCGATCGACGGAAACGGACCGAGCGCCCTCTCGGTCAAGACCGAGTCGCAATATTCCCGCACCTCCTTGATCCGACCGCCGTCGAAGCGGAGCACCAGGCAATAGTCGTTGTCGTAGCGCCGGCCTTCCTTGGTGAGACTGTTGCCCTTGGCTTCGACCACCACGATGTCACCGTCGGCGACGATGCGGTTGGCGACGGTGCGGCCGCGCTCCGTCAGCCTCGAACGGACATGGCCGAGCAAATCCTTCAGGATCGACGGCTTGCCGGTGAAGGTGCGCGACCAGGAATATTGCCCGGTCACGGTCCAGATCGCGTCATCGGCGAGGGTTGCTATGAACAACGATTTCTCGCGCACCGCCGGGTCGGGATCGCCGGCGACGGTAAACATCTGCTGCACCAGTTTCTTGTTGTCGGCTGCGCTCATGGCGCGTCTCCTGTGATTGATTGGCTGACATCGAGGCGCTTCGCGTGAAGCGCCGTGCCCACCAATCCTGCGGCGGCGACGCGCATTCTTCCAATCGATAGGTGGTATGATATATATTCACCTGATGAATTTGAATTCGCTTGACCTCAATCTGCTGGTCGCGCTCGACGCGCTGCTGCGCGACGGCAGCGTCAGCCGCGCCGCGCTGCGGCTCAACCTATCGCAGCCGGCGACCAGCCATGCGTTGCAGCGGCTGCGCGACCTGATCGGCGATCCGCTGCTGGTGCGCAACGGCGCGCGGATGGAGCTGACGCCGCGGGCACAGGCGCTGCGCTCGCCGCTGGCGCAGGCGCTCGACCAGGTGCGCACGCTGTTCGTGGCGGACGATTTCGACGCCGCACGCAGCGACCGGCACTTCCGCCTGATGATGCCCGACCTCGCGGTCGAGCTCCTGATGCCGCGGCTGATGGAGAAGGTGACCCGGCTGGCGTCGAACGTCACCATCGACGTGGTACCGTGGCGGAGCTCGACGATCTTCACGCCGGACTTCGCCCGCACCATCGATCTCGTGATCTCGATCGGCAACTCCTTCAAGGGCTTTCACCGCCAGCGGCTCTACACCGACATCGATGCGCTCGCGTTGCGCCGCGGCCATCCCGTCGGCACCAAGCTCAGGAAGCGCGAGGCGTTCCTCGCCGCACGCCATGTCGCCGTGATCATCCGCGGCCACAACGAGGATCTGATCGACACCTGGCTGCGCGCCAAGGGCATCGAGCGGCGGATCGCGCTGGTGGTGCCGGGCTATATCGAGGCGCTGCACGTCACCGCACGCACCGACCTCGTCGCCTTCGTGCCGCACCGGCTGATCGCGGCGCTGGCGAAGCAATTGTCGCTGATGATCGTGACGCCGCCGCTCGATCCCGGGATCGACGAGCAGTACATGTTCTACCCGACCCGGGCGCAGATGGACCCGGGCTCGATCTGGCTGCGCAAGCTGATGCTGGAGACCGGACGGGAGTTGGAGACGGGGAAGGCATAGAGGTCCGAACTCTATCCTCACGTCGTCCCGGCGCAGGCCGGGACCCATAACCCCAAATCTTCGTGTGGCACGACGCTGGGGCCACAGCCCTGTCAAACAGCTGGCAACGGTGGTTTTGGGTCCCGGCATTCGCCGGGACGACACCGAGGTATGACGACCGCTCCGCCTTACGCCCTCTGCTCCGCCAGCACCTTCTGCACCGCCGGGCGGCTCTCCATCGCCGTGCGGTGCGCCTTGACCTTGGGCAAGGTCGCGATGTCGACACCGTCGCCGTCGAGCCAGAGGGTGAGCGTGTAGAGATAGGCATCGCCGACGGTGTAGTTCTCGCCCATCACCCACGGTCCCCTGAGCATGTCGCGCTCGATCAGGTTGAAGCAGGCGCCCATGGTCTTCGGGATCATCGTCTTCATGTCGGCGAACGAGCTCTCCTGGGTCGCCCAGCGCGCGCCGCGCATCTTGTGGGCGTGGCAGACATGCACCGTCGAGCAGAGATAGGAGTTGAACGACTGTAGCCGGGCGAATGCGAAGGCGTCGTCGAGCGGCGCGAGCTTCGCCTGCGGATAGGTCTGCGCGATATAGGCCAGCATCGCCGGCGTCTCGGTCAGCACGCCGTGCTCGGTCACCAGCGTCGGCACCCGGCCCTTCGGATTGATCTTGAGATATTCCGGGCTGTTCTGCTGGTTGTTCTTGAAGTCGAGCCGCTCGACCGTGTAGGGCGCGCCGGCTTCGGCCAGCGCGATGTGGGAGGCGAGCGCACAGGTGCCGGGGGCGGTGTAGAGCTTGAGCATGTCGTTGTCCTCTGCGGGCCTTGTCGGTTCGTGGCGAACCCGGCCGTTGCCTTTTTATGAGATGCGGCGGACGTTAGCGGCACCACCCCTCGCCGTCCACCCCGCGCGGTGCCGCGGACTTGCCCGCGGCGGGGCCGCCATGCGAAGACCATGGCCAATCGAGAGGGCCTTTCATGACTGTACTCATTGCAGGTGGCGGAATTGGCGGGCTGACGCTGGCGCTCAGCCTGCATCAGATCGGCGTGCCCTGCCGCGTGTTCGAAAGCGTGCCGGAGCTGCGGCCGCTCGGCGTCGGCATCAACGTGCTGCCGCATGCGGTGCGCGAACTGATCGAGCTCGGCCTCCACGACGTGCTCGACGCGACCGCCGTGCGCACGCGCGAGCTCGCCTATTTCTCCAAGCACGGCAAGCCGATCTGGAGCGAACCACGCGGGCTCGAGGCCGGCTACAAATGGCCGCAATTCTCGATCCATCGCGGCCGCTTGCAGCAACTGCTGCTTGATGCCGCCACCGAACGGCTGGGACGCGACAACATCCTGACCAGCCATCACCTCACCGGCTGGACCGAGACCGCCGACGGTGTCCGCGCCGAGTTCATCGACAAGGCAACCGGCAAGCCGGCGGACAGCCATGACGGCGCGGTGCTGATCGCCGCCGACGGCATCCATTCGGCGGTGCGCGAGAAGCTCTATCCGCAGGAGGGTCCGCCGATCTGGAACGGCCGCATCCTGTGGCGCGGCATCACGCGGGCGAACGCCTTCCTGACCGGCCGCACCATGATCATGGCCGGGCACGAGACCCTGAAATTCGTCTGCTACCCGATCTCGAAGGAGGCCGGTGCCGACGGCAAGTTCGACATCAACTGGGTCGCCGAGCGGCACATGCCGCCGACCTATCAATGGCGCCGCGAGGACTATAACCGCACTGCGAAGCTCGACGAGTTCCTGCCCTGGTTCGAGACCTGGAACTTCGACTGGCTCGACGTGCCCGGCCTGATCCGGAACTGCCCGCATGCCTACGAATATCCGCTGGTCGATCGCGATCCGATCCCGCAATGGACCTTCGGCCGCGTCACGCTGATGGGCGACGCCGCGCATCCGATGTACCCGATCGGCTCCAACGGCGCCTCGCAGGCGATCCTGGATGCGCGCACGCTGACGCGCGAGATCCTGGCGCATGGCCCGACGCAGGCGGCGCTGTCAGCCTATGAGGCCGAGCGGCGACCGGCGACGACCGATCTCGTGATGCTGAACCGCCGCAACGGCCCGGAACAGGTGATGCAGCTGGTCGAAGAGCGCGCGCCCGATGGCTTCAGGATCGTCACCGAGGTGCTGTCGCAACAGGAGCTGGAAGACATCGCTGCCAACTACAAGCGCGTCGCCGGCTTCCAGGTCGAGGGCCTCAACGCCAAGCCGCCGATCGTGCAGCGGGCGGGCTCATACAATCTATCCCCGTCATCCTGAGGAGCGCGTAGCGCGTCTCGAAGGATGCACGGCCCGGCCGGTGGCCGTCGACCCTTCGAGACGCGCGCGAGATCCGCGCTCCTCAGAGCGACGGAATTGGGTGGAGCGCAAGTGGCGCTACCGCAGCACCCGCGCCGCTTCCACCAGGCGGATGCTGCTGCTCGCGGTCGCGAGCAACGTGCCGTCGACTGCGGTGAGCCGGCCCTCGACGAAGGCGATGGTCTTGCCGAGCTGGGTCACCGTCGCCTCGCCGGTGATCGGTCCGGGCTTGGCCGGCGCCAGGAAGTTCACGGTCATCGAGATGGTCGTGGTGAACAGCCTGCCCTCGGTCATCACGAACACCGCCGGCCCCATCGTGTCGTCGAGCATCGAGGACAGCATGCCGCCCTGGACGAAGCCGGCGGGATTGCAGAACTCCGGCTTGCCGTCGAAGACGATCTTGATCCAGCCGTCCTGCGGGCGGGCATCGACAAGCTGCCATCCCAGCAATTTGGCACAGGGCGGTTTCGGAATCTGGTCGAGCGCGGTTGCGATCATGGCGGCCTCCGTTGTGACGGAGGTCGTAGCCGGTCGCTGCTGCCAGCATGGTGTCAGCAGGTCAGAGATCGAGGCCGTGGGCGACCACCTTGCGCATCACATTCGGAAACGCCTCGCCATCGAGGGTTGCCACCGGCACCCAGCGCATGCCCTCCGGCGCGCGGGTCCGCGGCGGCACACTGGCGGTGTAGACGACGAGCTCGAGCGGGAAGTGGGTGAAGACGTGGCTGACGATGCCGGCCTTGCGGTGCCAGCGCGTGACGCCCCTGAGCTCCGGGGCCTGCGCCAGCGCGGCGTCTTCCTCCTGCCCGGCCAGCCATTGCGATCCCGGCACTTCGGTCATTCCGCCGAGCAGGCCCTTTTCCGGGCGCGAGCGCACCAGCAGTTCGCCGCCCCGCGTCACCACGAAGGCGGCGCCGCGGCGCAGCGTCCCGGTCTTTTTCGGCGCCTTGCGCGGAAATGTCTCCTGGTCGCCGCGGATGCGGCCGGCGCAATCGTCATTCAGCGGACATAATGCACAGGCCGGTTTCTTCGGCGTGCAGATCGTGGCGCCCAGATCCATCAATGCCTGCGCACTGTCGCCGGCACGCGCCGGGCCAAGCAACGTCGCGGCCATCTCCTTGATCAGCGGCTTGGCCTGCGGCAGCGCCTCCTCGATGGCGTAGAGCCGGCTGACCACGCGCTCGATATTGCCGTCCACCGGCATGGTGCGGCGGTCGAATGCGATCGCGGCGATCGCAGCCGCGGTGTAGGGCCCGATCCCGGGCAGCTCGCGCAGGCCCTCTTCGGTGTCCGGAAACGCCGCGGCATGATCGCCCAGCACCGCGACCGCGCAGGCGTGCAAATTGCGCGCCCGTGAGTAATAGCCGAGCCCGGCCCACATCCTCAGGACATCGTCAAGCGACGCGCGGCCGAGCGCGGTGACGTCTGGCCAGCGCGCCAGGAACTTCTCGAAATACGGCCCGACCGCCCGCACCGTGGTCTGCTGCAGCATGATCTCCGACAGCCACACCCGGTACGGATCGGCCCGCTCCCCGGCGTTCGCGCGCCACGGCAGCGTCCGGCGATGCCGGTCATACCACGCAAGCAGCCGCGCCGGGCGATCGGCGGGCTGTTCGGTCGATTTGGTCTTGGCGGCCGTGCGAGAGCTCATGGACGTATCTTAAGGCAAATCCCACCACGTCATGCCCGGGCTCGACCCGGGCATCCACGTCTTTCTTTGCGTGGCCCGGAAGCGTCACCACATTGATGAACACGGTTTCAGCGGCGTCGCCACCGCACTATAACCCTCCCATGTCCAAACCCGGCCCGATCAGCGCAAAGCCCCTGTCGATCCTGCTCAGCGACGTCTTCAAGGACGCCTATGCCAAGCAGGGCTTTGCCGCGCGCGAATTGGTGACGCGCTGGACCGAGATCGCCGGCGACCGGATCGCGCCCTATTGCGAGCCCATGAAGATACAATGGCCGCGCCCCGTCGAAGGGCAGCCGCAGGAGCCGGCGACGCTGGTGCTGCGGGTCGAGGGGCCGATGGCGCTGGAGATCCAGCATTCCTCCGACGTCATCCTGGAACGGGTCAACCGGTTCTTCGGCTGGCACGCGGTCGGCCGCCTGACCATCCGGCAGGCCCCGCTGTCGCGCCGCAGCCGCCCGGCGCGGCCGCGCCCGCCTGACGCCAAGAGCGTGGCCCGGGAGGCGGCAAACCTCGCCGCCGTGGAGGACGACGAGCTGCGCGCGGCGCTGGCCCGGCTGGGCGCCACGATCAAGCGAAATTGACGCTTTTCGATGGCGCTGCCGCAAGTCCCCGGCATTGCCACAATGGTCGTTTCAAGCTAGCGAAGGCTTCTTTTCGGGACCCCTTCATTCTGGCGTGAACGCGCCAATCCGGGAGCTGACCTTGATCATCACGCGCCGCGCTTTCAACACCGCTCTCTCGCTGACCGGCCTGGCCGCCCTCGCCGGCCTGTCGCCGCTGCGCCTGATCTCGGACGCATTCGCGCAGACCGCCGCCGAGGTCGCCAAGCCGCAGTCGCTGCCGGACATGGGCCTCGGCCCGCAGGACGCAAAGGTGACGATCGTCGAATACGCCTCGATGACCTGCCCGCATTGCGCCAATTTCAACGAGACCGTGTTCCCGAAGATCAAGTCGACCTACATCGACAGCGGCAAGGTCCGTTACGTGTTCCGCGAATTCCCGCTCGACATCAAGGCCGCCGCCGGCTCGATGCTGGCGCGCTGCATCGCCAAGGACGACGCTCCGAAATACTTCACCGTGATCGACCTGCTGTTCCGCCAGCAGAACGACTGGGTGATGAAGAACACCACCGAGACGCTGACCCGGATCGGCAAGCAGGCTGGCCTCAGCCAGCAGCAGGTCGAGGACTGCCTGAAGGATCAGAAGCTGCTCGACAAGATCGCCGCCGACCAGAAGTACGCCAACGAGGTGCTGAAGGTGAATTCGACGCCGACCTTCTTCATCAATGGCGAAGTGCTGAAGGGCGAGACCTCGTTCGAGGAATTCAGCAAGCACATCGACCCGCTGCTGAAGAGCTGATCACGCGCCTTCCGAATCCGACGTCATCGTGCCCCGCGTTCGCGCCGGGCACGATAGTTGTGGATGACTTGCGATCACGGCATGCAGCGGTCGCATTATTTCGTTGTTGAAAACCTGATTCGCGCGATGCGAATCTTCAGGGACGTGCAGCGAGGGCAAAACCCCTGCAAATCCCTTGGGAAAAGCTGGGTCAAGCGGTTGCCCTGACGCGCGGGCATCGCCATTGTCGCCGCTCATGAGAGCTGCACGCAGCTATTCACCCCAGACACCGACATTGCCATCCATGGTATTGTCACGGCAGGGAGATTCGCGCCCGGCCAAGCGAGATTTGTGTACATGAAGCTCACGCGCCTCCGCCTGCACGGTTTCAAGTCGTTCGTTGAACCCACCGATTTCATGATCGAGCCGGGCCTGACCGGCGTCGTCGGACCGAACGGCTGCGGCAAATCCAATCTCGTCGAAGCGCTGCGCTGGGCGATGGGCGAGACCTCGCACAAATCGCTGCGCGCCGCCGACATGGATGCAGTGATCTTCGCCGGTTCCGGCAACCGTCCGGCGCGCAACCACGCCGAAGTCGTGATGACGATCGACAATTCCGATCGCTCGGCGCCGGCCGCCGTCAATGACAGCCAGCTGCTCGAAATCTCCCGCCGCATCGAGCGCGAGGCCGGCTCGGTCTATCGTATCAATGGCCGCGACGTGCGCGCCCGCGACGTGCAGATCCTGTTCGCCGACGCCGCCACCGGCGCGCGTTCTCCGGCCCTGGTCCACCAGGGCAAGATCGGCGAGATCATCCAGGCCAAGCCGGAGCAGCGCCGCCGCGTGCTGGAAGACGCCGCCGGCGTGGCCGGTCTGCATGCCCGCCGTCACGAGGCGGAACTGCGGCTCAAGGCGGCCGAAACCAACCTGACCCGCGTCGAGGACGTGATCGGCCAGCTCACCGGCCAGATGGAAGGCCTGAAGAAGCAGGCCCGCCAGGCGATCCGCTATCGCGAGGTCGCGGCCAAGGTGCGCAAGTCCGAAGCCATGCTGTTCCACCTGCGCTGGATCGGGGCCAATGCCGACGTCAACGACGCCGCGCAGAACCATGATCTCGCCGTGCGCGAGATGGCCGAGCGTACCCAGCATCAGGCCGAAGCCGCGCGCATCCAGGCGATCCGTGCCACCGAACTGCCGGCGCTGCGCGATGCCGAGGCGCGCGCCGCCGCCGGCCTACAGCGCCTGACCAATGCGCGCGAGATGCTCGACCGCGAGGAGCAGCGCGCCAAGGAGCGCGTCGGCGAGCTCGACCGCCGCCTCACCCAGTTCGCCCAGGACATCGCGCGCGAGCAGCAGCAGACCTCCGACGCCGACATCGCGTTGCAGCGCCTCGACACCGAAGACGCGGAACTGAAGGAAGAGATCAAGTCGCGGGTCGAGAAGCGCTCCGGCGTCGACGAGCGCGTCTCGGAGGCCGAGGAGATCCTGGCCGCCACCGAGCGCCAGTTCTCCGAGCTGACCACGCAGCTCGCCGATCTCACCGCCAAGCGCAACCAGCTCGAAGCCGGCGTCCGCACCCATCGCGACCGGCTGGCGCGGCTGGATCAGGAGATCGCCAGCGTCCAGGCCGAGGAGTCCAAGCTCGCGCAGGAGACCGGCAATCTCGGCGACATCGACGCGCTCGCCGCCGCCATGGAGATGGCGCAGCAGACGCTCGCCGAATCCGAGGCCGCCGTGCAGTCCAGCGAGGCGCATCACGCCGCCGCGCGGCAGACGCTGGAAGCCTCCCGCAATCCGCTCGCCGAGGCGGAGAAGCGCGTGCAGCGGCTCGAGACCGAAGCCCGCACCATCTCCAAGCTGGTCACCAGCGAAACCAAGAATCTGTGGCCGCCGATCATCGACGGCATCACCGTCGCCAAGGGTTATGAGAAGGCGATCGGCGCCGTGCTCGGCGACGACCTCGATGCGCCGGTGGATTCCTCGGCGCCGATGCGCTGGACCAATGTCGGCGAAGCTGCCGAGGATCCAGCGCTGCCCGATGGCGTCGAGCGGCTGGCCGATCACGTCCAGGCCCCGCCGGAACTGGCGCGCCGCCTCGCGCAGATCGGCGTGATCGCCAAGGAGCGCGGCGCCGCACTGGTGTCGCAGCTAAATACCGGCCAGCGGCTGGTGTCGCTCGAAGGCGACGTCTGGCGCTGGGACGGCTTCGTCGCCGACGCGCATGCCCCGACCGGCGCAGCCCGCCGCCTCGCCGAGCGCGCCCGCCTGGTCGACATCGAGCATGAGCTGGAACAGGCCCGCATCGATGCTGCCGCCAAGCGCCAGGCGCTGGAGACGGCCGAGGAAGAACTGCGCTCTGCCGCGGCAGCCGAGGGCGCCTCGCGCGAAGCCGTGCGCGCCGCCCGGCGCGAGACCGATGCCGCGCGCGAGCGCCATGCCGCGACCGAGCGCGAGATCAATCGCCATGCCGCGCGCAAATCGGCGCTGACCGAGGCCCACAGCCGCGTCGCCGCCGACCGTGCCGAGGCCGAAGCCGCCCATGAGAGCGCTGCTGCTGCGCTTGCCGAATTGCCGCCGGGCGTCGAGACCGAAGCCCAGCTCGCCGCGGTGCGCTCCGAGATCGACAACCAGCGCCGGGCCGCGGCGCAGGTCCGCGCCGAGGCGCAGGCACTGGCCCGTGAGGCCGAGCTCGCCGACCGCCGCGTGCAGGCGATCCTCGCCGAGCGCAACGAGTGGCAGACCCGCAAGACCAGCGCCGCCTCGCAGCTCGGGACGATCGAGGCACGCATCGCCGAGGTGTCGATCGAGCGCGAAGAACTCGCCAACGCGCCGGAAGTGTTCGCCGAGAAGCGCAGCGCGCTGATCACGGAGATCGAGCACGCCGAGGGCGATCGCCGCATCGCCGCCGATGCGCTGGCAAGCGCCGAAGCCGCGATGGCGGAAACCGACCGCGTCGCCAAGGCCACGCTCGAAGCCCTCTCCTATTCCCGCGAGGCCACCGCGCGCGCCGAGGAGCGCATGGAAGGCACCCGCCGCCGCCTCGCCGATATCGAGCGCGAGATCCACGACATGCTCGAGGTCGAGCCGAGCGCGGTGGTCGCCATGGCCGAGATCGAGCCGGGCGCGGAGCTGCCGCCGGTCGGCCAGGTCGAGGAAGAGCTCGAGAAGCTGCGCCGCGACCGTGAGCGGCTCGGCGCCGTCAACCTGCGCGCCGAGGAAGAGCTCAAGGAAGTCGAGACCCAGCACACTGCGCTGACCACCGAACGCGACGACCTGGTCGAGGCGATCAAGCGGCTGCGCCAGGGCATCCAGAGCCTCAACCGCGAAGCCCGCGAGCGGCTGCTGACCTCGTTCGAGACCGTCAACAACCACTTCAAGCGGCTGTTCACCGAGCTGTTCGGCGGCGGCGAAGCGGCGCTGCATCTGATCGAGAGCGACGATCCGCTGGAAGCCGGCCTCGAGATCATCGCCAAGCCGCCCGGCAAGAAGCCGCAGACGCTGTCGCTGCTCTCGGGCGGCGAGCAGGCGCTGACGGCGCTCTCGCTGATCTTCGCGGTGTTCCTCACCAACCCGTCGCCGATCTGCGTGCTGGACGAAGTCGACGCGCCGCTCGACGACCACAACGTCGAACGGTTCTGTAGCCTGCTGCATGAAATGACCGGCTCGACCGACACGCGCTTCATCATCATCACGCACAATCCGATCACGATGGCGCGGATGAACCGGCTGTTCGGCGTCACCATGGCCGAACGCGGCGTGTCGCAGCTGGTCTCGGTCGACCTGCAAGGCGCAGTGGACATCCTCGACCAGAACGTGGCGTAGGGTTGCCACGGAGTTTTTGGGCGCAAGCGTCTCAGCGTCGTCATTGCGAGGAGCGTAGCGACGAAGCAATCCATGCCTCAGCAAGCGGGTGATGGATTGCTTCCGCCTTCGCCGAAAGGCTTCGGCGGACAAGTCGCCCCGCTCACGATGACGTGCGATAATGGGTCGTATGACCTCACCTGATCTCCCTGCCGAACTGCGCGCCGCGCTCAACGCCCGGCTCGTCGGCCTGTCGCGCAATGACGCCGCCGGCCGCGCCGCTGCGATCTCGCGGACCTATCGCGAAGGCGGCAACTCAGGGACGATCAGGACCGAGACCGATGCACTGGCCTACGCACTGGCGCGGATGCCTGCGACCTATGCCGCCGTGGTCGCAAGCCTGAATGCGCTGACGGAGATCAGGCCCGACTTCGCGCCGGCGAGCCTGCTCGATGTCGGCGCCGGCCCGGGAACCGCGACCTGGGCGGCGGCGGAGACCTTTGCCCCGCTGCGCGGCTTCACCCTGCTCGACGCCAACGGCGCGCTACGGACGTTGGCGGTGGAATTGTTTCGCGACAGTGCACGGCTGCACAGCACCAGCTACGAACTCGGCCAGGCCCGCGCCCTGCTCGACAAGGCCGCCCCCGCCGACCTCGTCGTCGCCAGCTACATGATCGGCGAACTCGGCGAGACCGAGCGGACCGCGCTCGCCGATGCGCTGTGGTCGAAAACCCGCGACACGCTGCTGGTCGTCGAACCCGGCACCCCCGCAGGCTATGCGCGCATCATCGCACTCCGCGCCCGACTGATCGCCGCCGGCGCGCATGTCGCCGCCCCCTGCCCGCATGACCGCGGCTGCCCGCTGGTCGCGCCCGACTGGTGCCACTTCTCGCAACGCCTGCAACGCTCGCGCGCGCACAAGCAGGTCAAGGGCGCCGAGTTGCCGTTCGAGGACGAGCGCTTCGCCTATGTGGCGCTGAGCCGTGCACCGGTGGCCGCACGGCCGTCGCGGCTGCTGGCGCAGCCGGACGTCGGCAAGGTCGAGATCGCGGTCAAACTATGCACGCCGGAGGGCGTATCGGTGACAAGGGTCCCACGCCGCGCCAAAGCCGAATACGCCAGCGCCCGCCGTTGGCGATGGGGCGATGCGGTGCAAATGTCCGACGCTCGTCGTCCCGGCGAAGGCCGGGACCCATAACCCCCGACCCCGATCTTGAAGCGAAGCCGGCGCCGCTTGCGCCCTTTCCACGGGCCGCGGCGTATGGGTCCCGGCCTTCGCCGGGACGACGCAGAACCAGCGGGGCGACGATGTTGAACCAGTTCGCGTCCATCCCCGACCAACCTGTGCCCACCTCTTCGCGGCGGGCTGCCCTGTGCCCCGATCCTGGGTTACGGTGCCGCCGTCTCATCCATCAGGAGCTGCCCTGTCATGTCGACCAGCTGGATCGTTATCGGCGTCATCGTTCTTCTCGTGCTGTTTGCGTTCGGCGCCTACAACCGCCTCGTCGCGCTCAGCCAGCGGGTCGGCCAGGCCTTTGCCGACATCGACGTGCAGCTCAAGCAGCGCCACGACCTGATCCCGAACCTGGTCGAGACCGTGAAGGGCTACGCCTCCCATGAACGCGGCACGCTCGAAGATGTCATCAAGGCGCGCAATTCGGCGATCTCGGCGCAGGGGCCGGCCCAGGTCTCGGCGGCCGAGAACCAGCTCTCCGGCGCGCTCGGCCGGCTGATCGCGCTGTCGGAGGCCTATCCCGACCTCAAGGCCAATGCCAACTTCCAGCAGCTCGCCTCGGAGCTCTCCGACATCGAGAACAAGATCGCCGCCAGCCGCCGCTTCTTCAACAACGCGGTCCAGGAATACAACACCGGCATCCAGCAGATGCCAGCCGCGCTGTTCGCCGGCATGTTCGGCTTCACCCGCAAGGATTTCTTCGACCTCGGCGCCAGCCGCGCCGAAGTCGAGACGGCGCCGAGCGTGAAGTTCTGAGGCGCACAGCGCGCCGGCGAGAGGCTGCTCCGTCATGGCCGCCTATGGTCTCTACACGCACATCGCATCGAACAAGTTTCGTTCGATGCTGCTGCTCGCCGGCCTGTTCCTGCTGATCTACGTGCTGGTCTATGCCGGCGCGCTGGTCGCAGAGGTGATGACCGATAGCGGCCGCACCGTTGACTATTACCTTGCGCGGGCCTCGCGCGACCTGATCTCGGCCTTCCCATGGGCGACGATCGCAGCCGTCGCCTGGATCGTGATCGCCTATTTCTTCCACCAGAACATGATCGACGCTGTCACCGGCGGCGAGAGCGTGACCCGGCAGCAAGAGCCGCGGCTCTACAATCTCCTGGAAAATCTCTGCATCTCGCGCGGCATTCCGATGCCGAAGCTGAAGGTGATGGACAGCCCGGCGCTGAATGCATTCGCCGCCGGTCTGAACCAGCGGCAGTATTCGATCACGGTCACCACGGGTCTCCTGAAGGCGCTGAACGACCAGGAGATCGAGGCCGTGCTCGGCCACGAGCTGACCCACATCAAGAATGGCGACGTGCAGCTGATGGTGGTCGCCGTGATCATCGCCGGCGTGGTCGGCTTCTTCGGCGAGCTGTTCTTCCGCCTGTTCACGAATCTGTCGTGGAGCGGCGGTGGCGGCGACTGGTCGTCCTCGTCATCCTCCCGATCGTCATCATCCTCCTCGGACCGCGACAGCAAGAGCTCGGGCGGCGGCGCGATCATCGTGATCATCATCGCGGTCGCGCTGATCGTGCTGGCCTGGTTGCTGTCGCAGGTGGTCAAGCTCGCGCTGTCGCGGTCGCGCGAATATCTCGCCGATGCCGGATCGGTCGAGTTGACGAAAAATCCCGATGCGATGATCTCGGCGCTGCGCAAGATCGAGAACCGCGGCGAGCTTCCGGGCGCCACCTCGGCGGTGATGGAACTCTGCGTCGACAATCCGCGCGAAGGCTTCGCTGACCTGTTCGCCACCCATCCGTCGGTGAAGTCCCGGGTCGATGCGCTGGTGAAATATGCCGGCGGCCACGATCCCGGGCCACTGGCCCTGCCGGATGAGACAGAGAAGCAGGACCAGCCGCCGGTGGCGGGCGACCAGCCTCCGCCGGTGACCCATGGCCCTTGGGGCGACGTGCCGCCGGCGCCGTCGAACAATCCGCCGCCACTGCCGGGCGTTGGCCCCGCGCAAGGACCATTTGGCCCGCTTCAGGGGCCCTGGGGCCGGCATCGCTGATCGCCTGCGCAAACCCTTCGCACGCGTCGCGACGAAAGCCGCCACGCACGTGGCCGGATCACGTGCTAGGCACCTCAGTCCATTAAGGAAATCCCTACCAAACCGATTGTAGGCACCTTAAGGAATTGAATTCTCCCTCGTTTCTGCCATGTTCGCGCCCAAAGCAGGTGTGGGGACTTGCCGATCGCCATCGCGATCGGGAGCGCGCTTTTAAGGGATTTCCATGGCAAAACCGGTCGTGATCGTGGTGGGCGCAGACAAGGGCGGGGTCGGCAAGACCACCGTCTCGCGGACGCTCCTGGACTATTTCAGTGCCAATAACGTGCAGACCCGGGCGTTCGACACCGAGTCGCCGCGCGGTACGCTGAAGCGCTTCCATCCTGACATCACCGAGATCGTCGACATGACGACGACCGCGGATCAGATGAAGATCTTCGATACGCTGAACTCGGGACCCGCCGTCACCGTGATCGACGTCCGCGCCGGCCTGCTGTCGCCCGCGCTGGCCTCGCTGCGCGACATCGGTTTCCTCGATGCGGCGCGCTCCGGCCAGATCACCTTCGCCGTGTTCCACATCCTGGGCCCCTCGATCGCCTCGCTGGACGAGATCGCCGAGACCGCCAACTTCATGACCGGCGCGAAATACTTCCTGGTGAAGAACTTCATCAACGACACCCAGTTCTTCCAGTGGGACCAGGCGACCTACAACTCCTACTTCCACCGCATCAAGGATGCGACCGACCTCACGATCCCCAAGCTCAACGAAATGGCCTATGAACAGGTCGAGGTCTCGTCGGTCCCGTTCCTGAAGTTCGTGGCGAACAAGGGCATCAACGACGACGCCGCCAACTACTCCTTCGTGCTGCGCGGTTATGTCCGGCACTGGCTCGCCAATGTCTGGAGCGAGTACGATCGGATCAAGCTGACCGACCTGGTCGGCGCCAAGTCGGCCAAGGGCGAAAAATAGTCGCGGCTGCGGCCGCGTTGGGGCTGGATTGGGTAGAAATTTGGCCTGATATAGCGGGCGATGTCATCGACGCCCGTCTACATCATCTGCTCGCCCCGCCCGCAGGTCGGCAAGACGCTGATCGCGCGGCTGCTCGGCGAATTCCTGCTGCTGAAGAACGGCGACGTGGTCTGCTTCGACATCAATCTGAAGGAGCCGTCGCTGCTCGACTATTTGCCGCGGATCACCGAGACCGCCGACGTGATCGACACCTACGGCAAGATGCAGCTGATGGACCGCGTCATCGTCAATGACGGCATCGCCAAGGTGGTCGATCTCGGCTACCACGCCTTCGACGAATTCTTCAAAATGTGCGACCAGATCGGGCTGATGAAGGAGGCGCTGCGCCGCCGCGTCGCGCCTGTCATCCTGTATGTCGCGGATACCGACCGCGCCTCGGTGCGCGGCTACCAGACGCTGGCCGGCATGATCCCGCCGAACGGGCTCGTCGTGATCGACAATGAATTCGTGGTGCGTGGCGAGTTGCCGCCGGTCATGACCGCGAGCCGGGTGCTGCGCTTCCGCGCGCTGCCGGTGTTCCTGAAGACCTATATCGACCGGCTGAATTTCTCCTTCACCGGCTATCTGCGCCAGGAGAAGGATTCCTCGACCGAGCTGCACCAGTGGGTCCGGAGGAACTACACCACGTTCCGGGATCTCGAACTGAGCATGCTGCTGCAACGAGGTTAGCCGTCGTCCCGGCGAAGGCCGGGACGACGTGTGGAGAGAGCGGGGCTAATGCCCCTCGAACGCCATCAGCGTGCGCACGGGTACATCCATCGCGCGCAGCTTGGCGGCGCCGCCGAGATCGGGCAGGTCGACGATGAAGCAGGCGGCGACCACATTGGCGCCGATCTGGCGCAGCAGTTTGACCGCGCCCTCCGCGGTGCCGCCGGTCGCGATCAGATCGTCGACCAGGATCACGCGCTCGCCGGGCTGCACGGCATCGGCATGCATCTCCATCTCGTCGATGCCGTACTCCAGCGAATAGGCGATCCGCACCGTGGTGTGCGGCAGCTTGCCCTTCTTGCGGATCGGCACGAAGCCGGCCGAAAGCTGGTGCGCCACCGCGCCGCCGAGGATGAAGCCGCGCGCCTCGATGCCCGCGACCTTGTCGACCTTCGACCCGGCCCAGGGATGCACCAGCTCATCGACCGCCCGGCGGAACGCGCGGGCATCGGCCAACAGCGTCGTGATGTCGCGAAACAGGATGCCCGGCTTCGGGTAGTCCGGGATGGTGCGAACGGTCGCCTTGAGGTCGTGGTCGAAGGTCATTGGTCTCGCAATCCTCAATTGGCCGGCGGACTAAGCCGGAATGCATTCTCGACAATGCGCAGGCCCACCTCGTTGCCGAGCGACATCAGCGATTCCGGATGGAACTGGACGCCGCCCACCGGCAAGGTCTTGTGCTCGATCACCATCGCGACGCCGTCCTCGGTGGTCGCGGTCACCGCCAGTACCTCGGGCACGCTGTCGCGCTCGACATAGAGCGAATGGTAGCGGCCGATCACGATCTCATTGGGCAGATTATGCATCAGCCTGCCGCCGCGCACCTGGACCCGCGAGGGACGGCCATGCGCCGGCTGGGTGAGCTGGCCGAGCTCGCCGCCGAAATATTCGCCGATCGCCTGCACGCCGAGGCAGACGCCGAAGATCGGCAGCTTGTCCTGAAGCGCGGTGTCGATGGTCTTCGCGATGCCGAAATCCTCCGGGCGACCCGGTCCGGGCGACAGCACCAGAAGGTCCCAACCCTTCCGCTTCAGCATGTCCTGGGCATGGATGTGCCGGACCACGGTGACGTTGGCGCCGACCTGGCGGAAGTAATCCGCCAGCATGTGCACGAAGCTGTCGTCGTGGTCGATCAGCAGCACGTTCTTGCCGGAGCCGGTGGCATCGGGTGCGGAGTCTGACAGCGGCTTCGGCGGATCGCCGCGCAACGCCTGGAACAGCGCCGCTGCCTTGACCTGGCACTCGCGATCCTCGGCCGCCGGATCGGAATCGAACAGGCAGGTGGCGCCGACGCGCACCTCCGCGAGGCCGTCCTTCATGCGGATGGTGCGGATGGTGAGCCCGGTGTTGATGCTGCCATCGAAATTGACGCAGCCGATCGCGCCGGCATACCAGCGCCGCGGCGACCGCTCATGGTCCTCGACGAACTGCATCGCCCAGAGCTTCGGCGCACCGGTCACGGTCACGGCCCAGGCGTGGGTCAGGAAGGCGTCGAGCGAATCGAAGCCCGGCCGCAGCATGCCCTCGACATGGTCGACGGTGTGGAACAGTTTCGAATAGGTCTCGATCTGGCGCCGCGCCAGCACCTTGATGGTGCCGGGCACGCAGACCCGCGCCTTGTCGTTGCGGTCGACGTCGGTGCACATGTTGAGCTCGAACTCGTCTTTTTCCGAGTTCAGCAGCTTGCGGATCTGTTCGGCGTCGCCGATCGAGTCCGAGCCGCGCGCGATGGTGCCCGAGATCGGGCAGGTCTCGACCCGGCGGCCGTCGGAGCGGACGAACATCTCGGGCGAGGCTGAGACCAGGAACTCACCGTCGCCGAGATTCATCAGCGCGCCATAGGGCGACGGGTTGATGCGGCACAGCCGCTGGAACACTTCCGCCGGCGAGCGCTCGCAAGGCTCGGCGAACAGCTGCCCGGGCACCGCCTCGAACAGGTCGCCGCGCGCGAACGCCGCACGCGCGACCTCGACCGTCGCCTGGTATTCGCCCGGGGCGTGATCGGCAAAGCCCTGTCGTCCGGCCATTGCATAGAGGCTCGGCGCGGTCTCGTTCGGCTGGCCGGCGGTGGATTTGCCCTTCCACGCGAACTCGTAATTCAACGCCACGCCGCGGCCGGTGGCGCGGTCATAGGCCAGCAGGCGGTCCGGCACGTAGAGCACGATGTCGCGCTGGTCGGCCTCGCGGGCGCGCTTCTGCTTGAGGTCCTCGATCTGGAACACGAGGTCGTAGGCGAAGGCACCGAACAGGCCGAGCAACGGGTCGGCATTGGAGGTGAACGCCGCCACCATGTCGCGCACCAGCGACATCACGCTGGCGCGGCGGGTGCGCTGGTCTTCCTCGACCGGCGCCTCGCCGCGGATGATATGGCCGGCGAGCTTTGTGGCGCTGCGCTCCGAGATCACGACGCACGGCTCGCGCAGCACGTCGCCGAGGAAGGCGATCAGCACCTCACCGCGCGGGTTCAGCGCCTGTAGCGAGAAGTCGGTGCCCGAGGTCTCCAGCACCAGCGGCGGATCGGCAAAGCCGAGGTCGAAGCTCTCGTAGCGGCCCGGCACCGTGGTGCCCGAGGACAGCACCACGCCGCGGCGGCGGTCGAGCAATGCGATCAGATCGTCAAGGCGGTTGGCGCCGCCGGTGAACTGTTCGACCACGCGCGCGACCGCGAGGCCGCCATGGGTCAGATACTCGCTCTTGGCCGGCAGGGAGAAGACTGTCCTGTTCATGTGATCCTCTTACGAGACTTGGGAAGAGAGCGCCACACAGGACAAGGGAAGGTACCGTCGCACTGCGATGGCGACCTTCGACGTTTGTGAAAAAAGAAAACGCACCGGCCACCTATGAGAAGGTGGGCCACCAACGACGGGATGGACTGGCGACGGTGCTCATAGCAGTTACACACCACCCGGCGCGGGCCGTGTCAAGGGAGGCGCCGGCGCCCTGCCCCGGACCGGGACGTCATTTTCGGGGTTTGAAGCGACCGGATTCCGCGTAGGATTTGCTGAAATGGCGACCGATCGGCCGCCCAAAAAACAGACAGATGGCGGAGACGCGCAGATGACGATTTTGGGTCTCGGATATGCCGGCTTCGGCTCCGACGCGCTCGACGACTGGCGACAATTCGGCACCGGCCTGGTCGGGTTGCAGGCGGTCGAGCGCGGCAATTCGCTGCTCGCGTTCCGGATGGACGACCGCAAGCAACGCATCGTGATCGACCGCGCGCAGGGCGAAGGCACCAGGTTCTTCGGCTGGGAGGTGGCGGATGCCACAGCCCTCGATGCACTGGCAGCGCGGCTGGAGCAGGCCGGCGTGGCTGTGACCGCCGAGCCGCAGGCGCTCGCGGATAACCGGCGGGTGCGCAGCCTGATCTCGTTCCGGGACCCCGCCGGCAACCGGCTCGAGGCATTCCACGGTGCCGAGATCGACGACACGCCGTTCAAGCCGGGCCGCTCGATCTCCGGCTTCCGTACCGGGCCGCTCGGGCTGGGCCACGCCGTGCTGACGGTCGAACGGATCCCACCGGTCATGAGCTTCTATGTCGATGTGCTCGGCTTCGGCCTCAGCGACTACATCGAAAAGCCGTTCCGCGCCTATTTCTTCCACGTCAATGCGCGGCATCACTCGCTGGCGCTGATCGAGACCGGGACGAACGGCATGCATCATCTGATGGTGGAGCTGTTCTCGCTCGACGATGTCGGCCAAGCCTACGACATCGCGCAGCAGGAAGACCGGGTCAACGTCACGCTCGGCCGTCACACCAATGACCTGATGACGTCGTTCTACGCCAAGACGCCGTCGGCCTTCATGGTCGAGTGCGGCTGGGGCGGCCGCGAGATCGCCCCCGCGAACTGGACGCCGTTCGAGATGCATGACGGTCCGAGCCTGTGGGGCCACGAGCGGGTCTGGCTGTCGGCGGAGGATCGCGCGATCGCGCGCGAGATGCGGATGCGCGCCGCCACCGAGGGCAAGCGCGCACCGGTGCAGGTGATGGAAGGCAATTTCAGGCTGATGTCGGGCACCTGCCCGTGGTGGGACGGGGTGCGCGGTTCGTAGCACCTGCGTCGTCCCGGCGAAGGCCGGGACCCATAACCACAGGGTGTAGTTGTTTTGGCGCGATGACTGCCAATGTACCCATTACCGCCGCCGCGTATAGGGGTCCCGGCTTTTGCCGGGACGACGCGGAGTTTGCGGCTAGCTCGCTTACCCCAGGTGCTTCCGGAAGAACTCGGTCGCGCGGTCCCAGGCCAGTTCCGCGCAGTGGCGGTCGTGCACCGACAGGCGCTGCTCGTTGCCGAAACCGTGCTCGGCATCGTAGCGGAATAGCTCCAGCGACTTGCCCGCGGCCTTCATCCCCTTCTCGAAACCATCGACCAGCGCCGGCGTGCACCAATCGTCCTTGGTGGCGAAATGCCCTTGCAGCGGAATCCGGACGTCCGCGGGCTTCGCTGCCTGCTCCGGCGGAATGCCGTAGAACACCACGCCGGCGGTCAACTCCGGGATCTTGGTGGCGCCGATGATGGTCACCGCGCCGCCGAGGCAGAAGCCGGTGAGACCGACCTTGGCGCCGTTCTTGGCGAGGTACTGCGCGGCGCCGCGCACCGTCTGGGTGGTGGCGTCCATGAAATCGAGCGAGTTCATCTCTTTGCCCGCCGCRTCGGTGTCGTGATACGGCACCACCGTCCCCTTGTAGAGATCGGGCGCCAGCGCATCGAAACCGGCCCGCGCGAAGCGGTCGCACATGCCCTTGATCTGGTCCTGCAATCCCCACCATTCCTGGATCACGACCACGCCCGGCGCATTGCCGCGCGCCGCGTTGGCGAGATAGCCCGACGCTTCCTTGCCGTCCGGACGCTTGAAGTTGATGATCGTACCCATGGGTTCCTCCGCAATGTTTGCCGGCTGATTGACCGGCATTTTGTCCGCACTCGGTGGCGGACGCAATCCATTCGCCGTCATTGCGAGCGCAGCGAAGCAATCCATGCCTGCGCATCACGGATAGGTGGATTGCTTCGCTGCACTCGCAATGACGCAGGTCAACAAAAAAGCCCCCGAAGGGGCTTTTTCAAACTCGCGATCACCGAAGCTCAGTGGGCGTCGGCCCAGACCTTGCGCTTGGTGAAGTACATCAGCAGCGCGAAGATGATCAGGAACACGAACACCTGCATGCCGATCCGCTTGCGCTCTTCCAGGCGCGGCTCCGCGGCCCACATCAGGAAGGTGGTGACGTCGTGGGCGTACTGCTTGACCGTCGCTGGCGAGCCGTCGTCGTAGGTCACCTGACCATCGGACAGCGGCTTCGGCATCTTGATGGCGTGGCCGGGGAAGTACTTGTTGTAGTAGGTGCCCTCCGGGACGGTGACACCGGCCGGCGGCTTGTCTTCAAAGCCCTGCAGGATGGCGTCGACGTAGTCCGGTCCCTGCTCCTGGTACTGGGTGAAGAAGTCGAACACGAACTGCGGGAAGCCGCGCTTGTAGGACCGCGCCTTGGTCATCAGCGACAGATCCGGCGGCGCCTTGCCGCCATTGGCCGCGGCCGCGGCCTGCTCGTTCGGGAACGGCGCCGGGAAGTAGTCCGCGGTGCGGCCCGGACGCTCGAACATCTCGCCCTGGTCGTTCGGACCATCCTTGATCTTGTAGTCGGACGCGAAGGCGGCGGCCTGTGCCTCCGAATAGCCGGGACCACCGGGATCGGCGAGGTTGCGGAACGCAATGTAGTTCAGGCTGTGGCAGGCCGAGCAGACTTCCTTGTAGACCTTCAGGCCACGCTGCAGCGAGCCGCGGTCATATTTGCCGAAAGGGCCGGAGAACGACCATTTCTGCGCCGGCGGGACGTCGCCGCCCTCTTCGGCCTTGGCGTTCTGGGTGCTGCCGGCGAACAGGCCACCGGCCAGCACCAGCGCGAGCACCACCGAAGCCGCGGTCGCCGCCCTGCCCTTGCTCTTCGCCAGCACGTCGTCGGCGATCGAGTTCGGCACCGGGCGCGGCGTCTCGATACGGGCGAGCAGCGGCAGCACGATCAGGAAGTAGGCGAAATAGCAGACCGTCAGGATGCGGCCGGCGATCACGTAGATGCCTTCCGGCGGCTGCGAGCCGAGATAGCCGAGCAGGATGCAGACCACCACGAAGATCCAGAAGAACTGCTTGGCCAGCGGACGATACTTCGACGACCGGGTCCGTGCGCTGTCGAGCCAGGGCAGGAAGCAYAGGATGATGATCGCCGAGAACATCGCSACGACGCCGGCGAGCTTGTTCGGGATYGARCGCAGGATCGCGTAGAACGGCAGGTAGTACCATTCGGGCACGATGTGCGCCGGGGTCACGCCGGGGTTCGCCGGGATGTAGTTGTCGGCGTCGCCGAGATAGTTCGGCATGTAGAAGATGAACCAKGCGAAGAAGATCAGGAAGCASGMYACACCGAACGCGTCCTTGATCGTCGCATAGGGCGTGAACGGCACCGTGTCCTTSTCGGTCTTGGCYTCGACGCCGGCCGGGTTGTTCTGMCCCGCGACGTGCAGCGCCCAGATGTGCAGCACGACCACGCCGGCGATCACGAACGGCAGCAGGTAGTGCAGCGAGAAGAAGCGGTTCAGCGTCGGGTTACCGACCGAATAGCCGCCCCACAGCAGGGTCACGATGCTCTCGCCGAAATACGGCACGGCCGAGAACAGATTGGTGATGACGGTGGCGCCCCAGAAGCTCATCTGGCCCCACGGCAGCACGTAGCCCATGAAGCCGGTTGCCATCATCAAGAGGTAGATGATGACGCCAAGGATCCAGAGCACCTCGCGCGGCTCCTTGTAGGACCCGTAATAGAGGCCGCGGAACATGTGGATGTAGACGGCGAAGAAGAACATCGACGCGCCGCAGGCATGCATGTTGCGCAGCAGCCAGCCGTAATTGACGTCGCGAACGATCAGTTCGACCGACTTGAAGGCGAGATCGGCATGCGGCGTGTAGTGCATCGCCAGGATCACGCCGGTCAGGATCTGTAGACCCAGCATCATCGAAAGGATGGCGCCGAAGGTCCACCAGTAGTTCAGGTTGCGCGGCGTCGGATAGGCCACGAACGAAGAGTGGATCAGGCCGAAGATCGGAAGGCGCCGTTCGATCCACTTCAAGGCGGGGTTGCTCGGTTGGAAATCAGATGGTCCGCTCATTGATGCGATCCTGAAGAAGAAAAACGACGCGATGGGTCCAAGTGGAAGCCGCAGCCCCGGGGGGTCCGGGACTTAGCCGATCTGGATTTTGGTGTCGGAAAGGAAGGCGTAGGGAGGCACCGCCAGGTTGGCAGGCGCCGGCCCCTGGCGGATACGACCGGAGGAGTCGTATTGCGAGCCGTGGCAGGGGCAGAAGAAACCGTCGTAATTGCCCTCATGGGCGATCGGGATACAGCCGAGGTGGGTGCAGATGCCGATCACCACCAGCCACTGGTCGTGGCCKGCCTTGACGCGSGCCGAGTCGGGCTGCGGATCGGGCAGGCTGGAGAGCGCCACGCTCTGGGCCTCCTGGATCTGCTTCTTGGTGCGATGGCTGATGTAGATCGGCTTGCCGCGCCAGAAGACCTTGATGTCCTGGCCCTCGGCGATCGGCGTCAGGTCGACCTGGATCGGCGCGCCGGCCGCGATCGTCGCGGCRTCCGGGTTCATCTGGGCAACCAGCGGCCAYACGGTGGCGGCTGCGCCKACSGCGGCRGCAGCTCCRGTTGCTACGTAAAGAAAATCACGGCGTGTCGGATGGTCCGCCGAAGACGCTGTCGTCACGATTCCTAGCCCTTTCTTTTCTGCAGCCGGTGGAACCGCCCCGGAGACGCGGAGAGCGCCCCAAGAAAGGCTGCCGGCGCCCGCGGCCCCCGCGGCGGCAGAAAACTGCTATTCCCCACCCCAAATGGCGGAACAGCAGTCCAGAATCGTTCTATTGGCACCCTTGCCGGACGAGCGCAAGCCCGCTATCGGCTCGCACACGTGCAATGCACGAAATCCGCGCCGGGCGATGTTTTATTGAGACAATTTCATCCGGATTTCACAGGTCGTCCGCACCATGCAGATCGCGCTGTTCCAGCCCGACATCCCCCAGAATACAGGGACGATTCTGCGCCTCTGCGCCTGCCTGGACGTGKCRGCCCATATCATCGAACCGGCGGGATTCGACACCTCGGACCGGAATTTCCGCCGGGCGGGTATGGACTATCTCGACCATGTGCGGTTGAAGCGTCACGACTCATGGTCGAAATTCGAGGAGTGGCGGGCCGAGGCCGGCTGCCGGCTGGTCCTGTTCACGACCAGGGCCGCGAAATCATACCTTGATTTCGCCTATTCGGCCTCCGATGTGCTGCTGTTCGGGCGCGAAACGGCTGGCGTGACCGACGCGGTGGTCGCAGCCGCGGATGCGCGGCTGGTAATTCCGATCAGGCCGACCATGCGTTCACTCAATGTGGCCGTCTCGGCGGCCATGGCCGTCGGCGAGGCGCTGCGGCAGACGGGTTCAGGATTTGCCGGCTCGCCGTCCGCAGGTTCGGCAATTTAAGGGATTTTTGGTGAGCTACGCGGTCAAGGAGATCTTTCTCACCCTGCAGGGCGAAGGCGCCCATGCGGGCCGGGCCTCCGTGTTCTGCCGCTTTGCCGGCTGCAACCTCTGGAGCGGCCGCGAACAGGACCGCGCAGGCGCCGTCTGCCGGTTCTGCGACACCGATTTCGTCGGCACCGATGGCACGCTCGGCGGCCGCTATGCCGACGCGGCCGAACTCGCCGGCACCATCGCGGCGCAATGGACCGGGGGCGAGACCGACCGCTACGTGGTGCTGACCGGCGGCGAGCCGCTGCTCCAGGTTGATACCGCCCTGATCGAGGCCCTGCACGGGCACGGCTTCACGATCGCGATCGAGACCAACGGCACCATCGCGCCGCCCAACGGGCTCGATTGGATTTGCGTCAGCCCCAAGGCCGCATCCGAACTCGTGGTGCGCACGGGGCACGAACTCAAACTGGTCTATCCGCAGCCGGAAAATAGACCCGAGGATTTCGCGGGGCTGTCATTCGAGCGATTCTCGCTGCAACCGATGGACGGCCCCGACGTGATCAAGAATACCGAGCGTGCGATCGAATACTGCCTGAAGCACCCGCAATGGCGCCTCAGCGTGCAGACGCACAAGACGCTCGGCATTAGATGACCGGAGCGTCTTCGAGCGAAGTGGAAACCGGTTCGCGTCGAGAAAGCGCGACCAAACCAAGATAAGAGCATGATCCGATTGAATCGGATCATGCTCTTCAAGAACTGGATTGTTGAACGAGATGTGGGAATTGACGAAAGCGTTTCGGTTCGAGGCTGCGCATGCGCTGTCCGGAACGACCTTTGGCACTGCCAGCGAGGAGATTCACGGTCACTCGTTTCGAGCCGAAATTACCGTGCGCGGGACACCCGACCCGAAAACCGGGATGGTGATCGATCTCGGCCTGCTCGAACGCGCCATGGCCGAGGTGCAGAAGACGCTCGATCATAAGTTCCTGAACAAGATCGAGGCGATCGGCGTGCCGACGCTGGAGAATCTGTCGCGTTTCATCTGGGAGCGGTTGCAGCACGCGGGCAAGCTGACCCGCGTCAGCGTCCATCGCGACAGCTGCAACGAGAGCTGCACCTATTTCGGACCGCAAGGTTAGTCATGCTGCCAACAGACCCCGCCATCATCGAAGACCGCAAGGCGCGTGCGCGCAGCTGGTTCGAGACGCTGCGCAACCAGATCTGCGCCGCCTTCGAGCAGCTCGAGGACGATGCCCCCGCAGCGCTCTATCCCGGCAATGCCGGCCGGTTCGTGCGCACCCCCTGGGACCGCACCGACCATAGCGGCAAGCCCGGCGGCGGCGGCGTGATGTCGATCATGAAGGGCCGGCTGTTCGAGAAGGTCGGCGTGCACTGCTCGACCGTGCATGGCGAGTTCGCTCCCGAATTTCGCGCCCAGATTCCCGGTGCCGCCGATGATCCGAGGTTCTGGGCGTCGGGCATTTCGCTGATCGCGCATCTGCGCAATCCGAACGTGCCGGCGGTGCACATGAACACCCGTTTCGTGGTCACCACCAAGGCGTGGTTCGGCGGCGGCGCGGACCTGACGCCGGTGCTGAATCGGCGGCGCACCCAAGAGGACCCCGATACGGTCGCCTTCCATGCTGCGATGAAGGCGGCATGCACCGGGCCGAACGGCGTCGCCGACTACGACAAGTACAAGAAATGGTGCGACGACTATTTCTATCTGCCACACCGCAAGGAGGCCCGCGGCGTCGGCGGCATCTTCTATGACTGGCACGACAGCGGCGACTGGGAGGCCGATCTCGCCTTCACCCAGGACGTCGGCCGCAGCTTCCTGAAGATCTATCCCGAGCTGGTGCGGCGCAATTTCGCAGCCGACTGGACCGCGGAGGATCGCGACGAGCAGCTGATCCGTCGCGGGCGCTATGTCGAGTTCAACCTGCTCTACGATCGCGGCACCATCTTCGGCCTGAAGACCGGCGGCAATGTCGATTCGATCCTGTCGTCGCTGCCGCCGGAGGTGAAATGGCCGTGACCAAGCTGCCGCGCGCGATGCTGATCGACATGGATGACACCATCCTGTCGGCCTATGGACGCCCCGAGATCGCCTGGAACACAATCACCACCGAATTCGCCGCGGAGCTCGCGCCCCTGCCCCCGGATCAGGTCGCCACCGCGCTCTTGGCCTATGCAAGGCAATTCTGGTCGACCGCCGAGCCGATCTGGCGGATCAAGCTCGGCGAGGCGCGCCGGCTGACCGTGAAGGGCGGCTTCGCCCAGCTCGCCGCGGCCGGCCACCGCGCGCTACCGGACGATCTCGCCGACCGCATCGCCGATCGCTTCACCGCCTATCGCGAGGAGGAGATGTTCGTGTTCCCTGGCGCGCATGACGCGATCGATGCGTTCAAGGCGCTCGGCATCAAGCTCGCGCTGGTGACCAACGGCGCCGCCGACATGCAGCGCGCCAAGGTCGAGCGTTTCGCGCTCGGCCATCGCTTCGATCATATCCAGATCGAGGGCGAGCACGGCTTCGGCAAGCCCGAGGAGCGCGCCTATCTGCACGCGATGGACGCGCTCGGCGTCACCGCAGCGGATACCTGGATGATCGGTGACAATCTGGAGTGGGAAGTCGTGGCGCCGCAGCGGCTCGGCATCTACGCGATCTGGATGGACGTGCACGGTGTCGGGCTGCCGCCGGGATCGACCATCAAGCCCGACCGCATCATCCGCTCGCTGACCGAACTGGTTCCTGCCGCGCAGTAGAGCATGATCCGGAAACGTGGAAGCTCGTTGTCCGAGAAGATCATGCCCAAACAAGCATCGCGGCTGTTTTCCACGTCAATTCCATCGATCCCGCCGCCGGCCGTGATTTGACTGTCATCACCGGTCGCTAGCGTGCCGCCCGCGTCATCATGCGCGGAGGGAAAATCATGGAACTGAAACCAGGCGATGTCGTCATGCTGAAATCCGGCGGCCATCCGATCACGGTGGTGGAAGTCGACGAGGACAAGGTCGAGTGCCTTTGGATGGGCACGGACGGCGACCTGTTCCGCGAAACCCTGCCGCTCGTCGCACTCGAATCGCTCGATCCCGAAGACGACGACGAGGAAGATGACGAAGAAGACGACGACGAGGAAGAAGAGGACGACGAAGACGAGGACGACGACGGCGACCGCAAGAAGAAGCGCAAAGCGGCGTGAGATTCGTTGGCGCGATGCTGCCCGGCAGGCGCCGGCGGCATCGTCTGCCTTCCGTCTCAGAACGCGCGCAGCGCGTTCGTGATCATCACCGCGCCGCCGGTGATCACGGCGGCATCGAGGATCGCGGTGTGGATATGCACCGGCATCCGCTCGACAAAGGCCTTGGCCAGGAACGCGCCGGGAATGGCGACCAGGCCGATCAGGAATGCGAGCGCCAGGACTTGCGCGGTGATGATGCCGGTCAGGCCGAACACCGAAATCTTGACCGCGGCACTGGTCAGCGAAATCACAGCATCGGTCGCGACCACCGCGGCGCCTTCGAGCCCCGCCGCCATCAGCAGCGATAGCAGGATGACGCCGGAGCCCGCGGTGCCGCCGACCAGCACGCCGTAACCAACGGCACCCGCCGCCAATCCACGTTCCCCGATCCTGACGCTGTGCTTGCGCAACAACCGCCTCAGCGGCACGCTCAGGATCAGCATGCTTCCGATCACCAGCGACGCGCCGGCGCCGGTCAGCCGCGAGTAGCCGTAGGCGCCGAGCGCCGTGGTGAGCAACGCCGCCACGATCACGATGATCGCCTTGCGGCGGTCGGCAAACCTGACGAAGGCGACGAAGCGGCTGGTGTTGGTGAAGATCGACGAGATCGCGATGATCGGCACCACCGGCTCGGCGCCGACCAGCGGCACCAGCACCAGCGGCATCAACGCGCCGGTACCATAGCCGGCGAGACCGCCGATCACGGAAGCAAACAGGGCGACGGCGGCGACGAGAACAAGCTGAAGGAGCGAGATGTCTGAGAAGCCGGAGAGGAAATTCAAAGCCGATGGTCGCGGGTGAAACGGGAAACGGTCTGGTCGGCGATGCCAGACAACACCTGCGGATCSAGCGGAAAATCCGCGGCTAGCCAAGCATCCTCGGCCAAGGTCAGTACATGCCCCAATGCCGGCCCTTCGGCAATGCCGCGCGCGATGAAATCCGACGCCCTCAAGGGAAAGTGAGGMGCGCGCCAGCGYTGCGGCARCGTSGCGAGCGCGCGCCACYGCTCGAYATCGSGGCCCGCGCCGGTTCGCGCCCAAGCCAGCAGCAGGCGATCACGATAGGGCCCCTCGTCGAGCCGGTAGAGCCGRCGCCTGGCATGCGCYTCGTCCATGCCGGGCAGGCGCCACCAGCGATGGCCCATCGAATCSAGCGCCTTGGCCTCGGCGTTGGAGAGCCGCAGCCGGCTYGCSAYSCGSCGCGCGTCCTCGGTSACGGCGACSGTCAGCGCGGCGAGCCGSCGCATCGCGYTYGGCGCRAGCSCCAGCAGGCYCTCGATCYCGATCATCGCCGCGAACGGYCCGGYATAGGCGACGCCGCCGAACAGCGGTTGCAGCAACCCGCCATCCGCCATCGCGACCACCGCGCCCGCGGCGCCGTTCGCGACCACGAGCTTGAGCATCTCCATGCGGATGCGCTCGGCCGAGAGGCCGGCYARKCCSGCGCGGCCRCYGAYGCAGGCGAGATAGCCGGCRCGATCGACYTCGCCSGMRCCATAGGCGGCGTGGAARCGGAAGAAGCGCAGGATGCGCARGTAATCYTCGGCGATCCGYTGCGCSGGATCGCCGATGAAGCGSACCCGCCKYGCCTCGATGTCSGCAAGGCCRCCGACRTGATCGTGCACCACGCCSSAGGYRTCGACCGACAGGCCGTTGATGGTGAAGTCGCGCCGCTCGGCGTCRCGCACCCAGTCGCGCCCGAACGCCACCTTGGCCTTGCGRCCATAGGTCTCRGTRTCCTCGCGCAGYGTSGTSACCTCGAMGGGCTGGCCGTCGACGACSARSGTCACSGTGCCGTGCTCRATGCCGGTYGGCACGSTCTTGATGCCCGCCCGCTTGGCGCGCCGGATCACCTCCTCCGGCAGCGCCGTGGTGGCGATGTCGATGTCGGCGAGCGGAATCCGCATCAGCGCGTTGCGCACCGCGCCGCCGATCACCCGCGCCTCCTCGCCGTCGGCATTGAGCAGGCCGAGCACGCGCGCGGCCGGCCCCGAAGCGAGCCACGGCGCGTCGGACAGCAGGCGCGCTCCGCTCATCTCTCAGCTCCCGGCACCAGCCTGCCGTTCTCGATATGGGCCGGAACGTAGGTCGAGTTCGGCGGCGCGCCGGTCAATTCGGCGAGCAGCAGGAAGCTGATGATGACCAGCACCAGCGCCGCCAGCGTCAGCTTCGCCAGCATGTCGAGCGGCCAGGATGCCGGCAGCATCACGCCGGACCGCGTCGCGATGAGGAAGATGGCATAGACCGCGAACGGGATCAGAAAGACTCCGATCTCGGTCAACACCGTGCGGATCATGACAGATAGATCCGCTCGTAGAGCACACGCAGGATGCCCGCGGTCGCGCCCCAGATGTAGCGCTCGGCGAACGGCATCGCATAATAGGAGCGGTCCATGCCGCGGAATTCCTTGGTGTGGATCTGGTGATTCTCGGGGTTCATCAGGAAGGCGAGCGGCACCTCGAATGCATCGACCACTTCGGCCTCGTTAATCTTCAAGGTGAATCCCGGCTTCACCTTGGCGACCGTCGGCAGGATGCGGAAGCCGAACGCGGTGCCATAGAGGTCGAGATAGCCGACCGGGTCGATGAATTCCCGCTTCAGCCCGACTTCCTCGCAGGCCTCGCGCAGCGCGGCATCCAGCGGCGAGGCGTCGGTGGCATCGATCTTGCCGCCGGGAAACGAGATCTGGCCGGCATGGCTCGACAGATGCGGCGAGCGCTGCGTCAGCAGCACGGTCGGCTCGGGATGGTCGACCACCGGGATCAGCACCGCGGCCGGCCGCACCGGCTGCTCCTGCGCCACGATCTCGAGCATGCGGTCGTTGCCGGAATCGCCGGTGCGCGGAATGATATGCGGATCGACCAGGCCCGGCGGCACTTCGAAATTGAGCCGCGTATGGGCCCGCGCGAAGAATTCCGTCGAGCTGATCGTCGCCGGCTTCACCTTCAGCAACGGCTCGTTCAAAGTGCGTCCCTCACCTGGCTGGCATCGGCCATCGCGAAGAACTCGCCGCCGGACTCGATGCCGAACATCTGCTGACCATCGACCATCCGCTCCTCGCCCATGTCAACCAGATCATAATAGAGCGCGCGGGTGACCTTGGCCCAGAGGTCGGCGCGGACATGCAGATAGGGCGTCAATCCGCCATCCTCGGCCGCCTCGAATCGGAGGCCATGCCCCTTCTCGCAATCGACCCAGTCGTCGACATTGGTGCGGAACTTGAGCAGCCGGCCGCGCGCGTCGGCCTCGGTCTGCATTTCCACGGCAAGGAACGGCGCGTCGTCGACGCGGATGCCGACCTTCTCCACAGGCGTCACGAGAAAGTGCTTGCCGTCCTCGCGCTTCAGGATCGTCGAGAACAGCCGCACCAGCGCGGGCCGGCCGATCGGCGTTCCCATGTAGAACCAGGTGCCGTCGGGCGCGATTCGCATGTCGAGATCGCCGCAGAATGGCGGATTCCACAAATGAACCGGCGGCAGGCCCTTGCGTCCGGCCGTACCGGATGCCGCAGCTTGATTGGCGGCGGTGGTGAGCCCTTCGAGACCCGTCTTTCCGAGACCCGTAGTTTCACCGCCGGGATCGCTCTGCCCTTGCTTCGCCATTGTTTGCCTTAAATTTCCTACCCTCAATCTGGCACATTTGGTGCACGTATCCTGAGATGTGGTCGGGATGTCATTCTCGCCACATCGTGATGCCGTTCATACTCTGAAATACCGATAAGGTGGGGATAGTTTAATTCAACGAATACATGGCCTTCGTGCAGGTTTAGCATGTGGGCCAGGCGATGACGACAGATGGCGACGCGGGAATCACGCGGATCGTCGAGTAAGGAGCGGACCGAATGGCTGGTGCAGACAGCGTCGAAAAACTGGAGGATGTGATCGTCCGCTCGGCCGAACAGGTCGCCGGCCAGATCAAGGCCGCCAAGGAAGCGGTCTCCACGGTGATTTTCGGCCAGGATCGCGTGATCGAGAACACCCTGGTGACGATCCTCTCCGGCGGCCATGCACTCCTGATCGGCGTGCCCGGCCTCGCCAAGACCAAGCTGGTCGAGACGCTCGGCGTCACGCTCGGGCTCGATGCCAAGCGCATCCAGTTCACGCCCGACCTGATGCCGTCGGATATTCTCGGCGCCGAAGTGCTCGACGAGAGCTCGGCCGGCAAGCGTTCGTTCCGCTTCATCTCAGGCCCGGTGTTCGCGCAGCTCTTGATGGCCGACGAGATCAACCGCGCCAGCCCGCGCACCCAGTCGGCGCTGCTGCAAGCCATGCAGGAGCAGCACATCACCATTGCCGGCGCGCGGCATGATTTGCCGAAGCCGTTCCACGTGCTCGCGACACAAAATCCGCTCGAGCAGGAGGGTACCTATCCGCTGCCCGAGGCGCAGCTCGATCGCTTCCTGATGGAAATCGACGTCGACTATCCCGATCGCGACGCCGAGCGGCGCATCCTGTTCGAGACCACCGGTGCCGAGGAGGCAACGGCCAAGCCGTCGATGGACGCGGAGACGCTGCTCACGGCACAACGCCTGGTGCGGCGCCTGCCGGTCGGCGATTCCGTGGTCGAGGCGATTCTGACGCTGGTTCGCGCCGCGCGTCCCGGCACCGAGGGTGGCGACGCCGGCAAGCTGATCGCCTGGGGACCGGGCCCCCGCGCCAGCCAGTCGCTGATGCTCGCGGTGCGCGCCCGCGCGTTGCTCGACGGCCGGCTCGCGCCGTCGATCGACGACGTGCTCGATCTGGCCGAGCCCGTGCTCAAGCACCGCATGGCGCTGACCTTCGCGGCGCGCGCCGAGGGCCGCACCATTCCCGACGTGATCAAGCAATTGAAGACGCGGATTGGTTGATGGCCGCTGACACCAGGCAACAGAACGGGGAGATCCTTGCGGTTCGACGTGCAGATGGCGAAAGCCGCACGCTCGCCGCATCGCTGCCGCGCCTGGTGCTCGAAGCCCGCCGCATCGCCGCCAACGTCATCCATGGCCTGCATGGCCGCCGTCGCGCCGGCACCGGCGAGAGTTTCTGGCAATATCGCCGCTTCGTCTCGGGCGAGCCGGCGCAGCGTGTCGACTGGCGCCGCTCCGGGCGTGACGATCATCTCTATGTCCGCGAGCAGGAGTGGGAGGCCGCGCACACGGTGTGGATYTGGCCCGACCGCTCGCCGTCGATGGCGTTTGCCTCGCGCGAGGCGCGCGACAGCAAGCTCGAGCGCGSSTTGATCGTCGCCTTYGCGCTGGCCGAACTGCTGGTCGCCGGCGGCGAGCGGGTCGGCGTTCCCGGCCTGATGAACCCGACCGGCAGCCGCGCCGTGATCGACAAGATGGCGCAGGCGATGCTGCATGACGAAACGACGCGCGCCAGCCTGCCGCCGTCATTCGTGCCGTCGTCGCTCGCCGAGATCGTGGTGTTATCCGACTTCTGGTCGCCATTGACCGAGATCACGACCATGCTGGCCGGGCTCGCCTCGTCAGGCGCGCATGGCACGATGGTCCAGGTGGTCGATCCGGCCGAGGAGACCTTCCCCTATTCCGGCCGCGTCGAATTCGTCGAGCCCGAGGCCGGCAGCGTCATCACTGCGGGCCGCGCCGAAAGCTGGGCGAGCGATTACGTCGCCCGGGTCGCGCTGCATCGCGACCAGATTCGTGCCGAGACCAATCGGCTCGACTGGCTGTTCTCGACCCATACCACCAGCCGCTCCGCCGCCGAACTGCTGCTGTTCCTGCACGCCGGCATGATGGTCAGCAAGGGTGGCGGCCGCTCACCCGTCAAAGCGGGACGCAGCGCATGATCGCCGGCCTCCCGCTCTCCTTTGCCGAACCGCTGCTGCTCTTGGGGCTGGTCAGCCTGCCGGTGCTGTGGTGGCTGCTGCGGGTGATGCCGCCGCGGCCGCGGCGGGTCGAATTCCCGCCGACGCGGCTGTTGTTCGACATCGCGCCCAAGGAGGAGACGCCGTCGCGCACGCCGTGGTGGCTGACATTGCTGCGGCTCGCCGCCGCCGCGCTGGTCATTCTCGCCGCCGCCGGTCCGATCTGGAATCCGCAGACCGGCGTTGCCGCCGGCAAGCAGCCGCTGGTGATCCTGCTCGACGATGGCTGGAGCGCGGCCTCGAGCTGGGACGCGCGGATCAGGGCCGCCGACGAGCTGATCGCCAATGCCGACAGCGACCGCCGCGGCGTCGCGCTGGTGCCGCTGTCCGAGCCGGCGCGCGACATCACGCTGATGCCGGCCGGCACCGCACGCGTCGCACTGCGCCAGCTCGCGCCGAAGCCGTACTCGGTCGACCGCGTCGACACCCTCCCGACGCTGGAACGTTTCCTCAAATCGACCGGCGACTGCGACATCGCCTGGCTGTCGGATGGCGTCGACACTGGCCGCGGCAGCGAGTTCACCGAAGGCCTCGGCAAGGTGATCGAGAACCGCAACCTGACGATCTATGCCGGCGGCGCGCAGCCGGCGCAGGCGCTGGTCGCGGCCGAGAACGCGGCGGCGAAGATGACAGTGAAGGTCTTGCGCACCGAGAACGGCCTCGCGGCCGGCACGGTGCGCGCGGTCGATGCCAAGGGCTCGCCGATCGGCGAGGCGCGCTACAATTTCGGTCCGCAGGAGCGCGAGACCGAGGCCGCCTTCGATCTTCCGGTCGAATTGCGCAACGACATCGCGCGGCTCGAGATTTCCGGCGAGCATTCCGCCGGCGCCGTGCAGCTGCTCGACCGGCGCTGGCGCCGCCGCGCCATCGGCGTGGTCTCGGGATCGAGCAGCGACACCGCGCAGCCGCTGCTGGCCTCGACCTTCTATCTGTCGCGCGCGCTGTCGCCGTTCGCTGACGTCAGGCTCGGCGATCGCGGCGCGCCGCAGCAGGTGATCGCGCAATTCCTCGACCAGCGGCTGCCGATGATCGTAATGGCCGATGTCGGCACGCTGTCGCCGGAGATCCGCGACCGTCTCAACGCCTGGATCGAGCAAGGCGGCGTGCTGGTGCGCTTCGCCGGTCCCCGCCTCGCCCAGGCCGACGACGACCTCGTTCCGGTCAAGCTGCGCCGCGGCGGCCGCACGCTCGGCGGCAGCCTGACCTGGGAGAAGCCGCAGCACATGGCCTCGTTCGCAGCCGACGGTCCGTTCGCGGGCCTCAACGTGCCGAAAGACATCACCGTCAACCGCCAGGTGCTGGCCGAGCCCGATGCCGTGCTCGCGACCAAGAGCTGGGCCTCGCTCGAGGACGGCACGCCGCTGGTCACCGGCGAGCATCGCGGCAAGGGCGTGGTCAGCCTGTTCCATGTCGGCGCCGACATGCGCTGGTCGGATCTGCCGATGTCCGGCACCTTCGTCGAGATGCTGCGGCGGCTGATCGACATGTCCGGCTACACCTCGAAGCCCGGCCCCGGCGTCGCCAGCGACCCCAACGCCGAGACGGTTGCGCCGCTGCGCACGCTCGACGGTTTCGGCGCCTTCGGTCCGCCGCCCTCGACCGCGCGGCCGATGTCGGCGGACTATCGCGACCGCGGCACCGCGGAGCATCCGCCCGGCTTCTACGGCACCGCCGAGAGCCCGATCGCGGTCAACACGCTCGCTTCAGCCGATCGCATCGCGCCGCTCGACACCTCCGCGCTGCACGCCACGCATGCGAGCTACACCAACGCCGAGCCGCGAGACCTGCGCGGCATCATGCTGTCGACCGCGCTGGCGCTGTTCCTGCTCGATGCGATCGTGGTGGCGATGCTCGGCGGCGGCCTTGCGGCGCTGATCCGGCGGCGCGCCGCGCCGGCGGTGCTCGCGCTCGCCTTCGCGCTCGCGACGATGATGGTGCCCTCGCCGACGCGCGCGCAGAACAGCGCTGCCGACGACTTCGCCATCAAGGCGGTGTCGCAGACCCGGCTCGCCTATGTCGTCACCGGCAACGCCGACGTCGATTCCATCGTCAAGGCCGGGATGTCCGGACTGACGCTGTTCCTCGGGCAGCGCACCGCGCTGGAAGCCGGCGATCCCGTCGGCATCGATCCGGCGCGCGACGAGCTGGCGTTCTTCCCGCTGATCTACTGGCCGATCGTGCCGGGCGCGCCGAAGCCGCCGCAGGACGCCATCAACAAGATCGACGCCTACATGAAGCAAGGCGGCACCGTGATCTTCGACACCCGCGACGCCGTCGAAGCGCCGCCGGGCGACAACGGGGCCTCGCAAACGCCGGGCATGCAGACGCTGCGCGAATTGCTGTCGACCCTCGACGTGCCGGAGCTCGAGCCGGTGCCGCGCGAGCACGTGCTGACCAAGACATTCTACCTGCTGCGCGACTTCCCCGGCCGCTTCAACACCGGCCAGACCTGGGTCGAGGCGCTGCCGCGCGAGGATGACGAGGAAGCGGCGCAGCGCCCGGCGCGCGGCGGCGACGGCGTCTCGCCGATCATCATCACCTCGAACGATCTCGCCGGCGCCTGGGCGATCCGTCCCGACGGCCAGCCGATGCTGCCGCTGACGCCGGGCGAGCCGCGCCAACGCGAATTCGCTTTCCGCGCCGGCGTCAACATCGTGATGTACACGCTGACCGGCAACTACAAGGCCGACCAGGTGCACGCACCTGCCCTGATCGAGCGGCTGGGACAATGATGCGGATCATGAGCAAACATTGTCTCCACAACTTCGCCGTCATGCCCGGGCTTGTCCCGGGTATCCACGTCTTCCTTGCTGTAGACGGAAAGGCAGACGTGGATGGCCGGGACAAGCCCGGCCATGACGACGCTGATGGGTTTGCGTCATGAACTACGGTATCGCGTTCACACCGCTGGTTCCTTCGCTCGTGCTGTGGCTCGCGCTCGGCGCGATCGTCGTCATTGCGCTGTTGCTGCTGGTGTCGCGCGCGCGCGGCGCCGCGGTGCGCGTTGCTGCGCTGGCCCTGATCCTGCTCGCACTGGCCAATCCCTCCTTCACCCGCGAGGACCGCGAACCGCTGTCCTCGGTCGCCGTCGTCGTGGTCGACAAGAGCCCGAGCCAGAACTTCGGCACGCGCAACCAGGAGACCGAGAAGGCGCGGCAGGCGCTGGTCGACAGCCTGAAGCAGATCAAGGGCCTCGAGGTCCGTGTCGTCGAAGCCGGCCAGGCCGACGGCGAAACCGACGGCACCAAGCTGTTCGGCGCGCTGACCTCGGCGCTGTCGGATGTTCCGGTCGAGCGCGTCGCCGGCGCCTTCATGATCACCGATGGCCGGGTGCACGATATTCCGGCCAACACCCAGGCGCTCGGCTTCCAGGCGCCGGTGCACGCCTTGATTACCGGCCGCAAGGACGAGCGCGACCGCCGCATCGCGATCACGGCGGCGCCGCGCTTCGGCATCGTCGGCCAGACCCAGACCATCACCTACCGGCTCGACGACCAGGGCGTCACCGGCGAGCGTGCCAAGGTCACCGTCCGCCGCGACGGCGAAGTGATCAACGAGCGGACGCTAACCTCGGGCCAGACCTCCAGCGTCGACATCGACATCAAGCATGCCGGCCCGAACATCGTCGAGATCGAGGCCTCGCCGCTCGAGAACGAACTCACGCCGGTCAACAACCGCGCCGTGGTCTCGATCGACGGCGTGCGCGACAAGCTGCGCGTGCTGCTGGTCTCCGGCGAGCCGCATGCCGGCGAACGCACCTGGCGCAACCTGCTGAAGTCCGACCCCAGCGTCGATCTCGTGCACTTCACCATCCTGCGGCCGCCGGAGAAGCAGGACGGCACGCCGATCAACGAGCTGTCGCTGATCGCGTTTCCGACCCGTGAGTTATTCCAGCAGAAGATCAACGAATTCCAGCTGATCATCTTCGACCGCTACGCCCGCCAGGGTGTGCTGCCGATCGCCTATTTCGACAACATCGCGCGCTATGTCCGCTCCGGCGGAGCGGTGCTGGTGTCGGCCGGCCCCGACTATGCCTCGACCACCAGCATCTGGCGCACGCCGCTGGATTCGGTGCTGCCGGCCGAACCGGTCGGCGTCACCGAGAAGCCGTTCTACGCACACTTGAGCGACGCCGGGAAACGCCATCCGGTGACGCGCGGGCTGGAAGGCTCGAACGCCGAGCCGCCGCATTGGAGCCGGTTCTTCCGCACCGTCGACACCCGCAACGCGGTGACGCCGCCGGTCATGACCGGCGCCGACGGCAAGCCGCTGCTGCTGCTGTCGCGGTTCGGCGAAGGCCGCGTTGCGCTGCTGCTCACCGACCACATCTGGCTGTGGGCGCGCGGCTATGAGGGCGGCGGCCCGCATCTCGATCTGTTGCGACGGGTGTCGCACTGGCTGATGAAGCAGCCCGATCTCGATGAAGAGGCGCTGCGCATGCAGGTGCAGGGCAAGGACCTGATGGTGGTGCGCCAGACCATGGCCGACACCGTCGCGCCGGTCACCGTGACGTCGCCGAGCGGCGCCACCCATGAACTGACCCTGACCGCCGGCGATCCCGGCGAGTGGCGCGCCACGCTGCCGGCAAGCGAGCTTGGTCTCTGGCAAGCCACCGACGGCACCCTTAAGGCGCTGATCAATGTCGGCCCGACCAACCCGAAGGAATTCTCGGAAGTCACCTCGACGACCGAGACCCTGAAGCCGTTGACGCAGGCGACCGGCGGCGACGCGCGGCGCATCGTCGACGGATCGAGCCTCGACATGCCGCGTATCGTGCCGGTGCGGGCGTCCTCGATCTTCCGCGGCGACGGCTGGCTCGGCGTCAAGATGCGCGACGCCAGCGTCGTGAAGGGCGTCGGCGTGCTGCCGATGTTCGCCGGCCTGGTCGGCCTCTTGCTGTTGCTCGGCGCATTCGCCGCAACCTGGCTGCGCGAAGGGCGCTGAGAACTCCCGACATCCAACCACGGCCGTTGCTGCAATCACACACTAGCAACGGATCGATACAGTGTGTCTGAACCACCGTTGACATCGCGGCCTGCCTCCGATGTTATAATGTAACATCGGGCCGCTGGGGTGATGAGCGCCGTCCCGATCGATGGGGCTCAATCGGCATGAAATGGTTCCGGAGACGCATCAGGACTGGCTCGCGGCTGGCGCTGTTCGCGCTCGCCGTCCAGTTCGTGCTGTCGTTCGGACATTTCCATCCGATCGCGGCTGCGCAAGCAGCCCCCGCGATCCAGAACGGCCTGACGCTGACCGATCTCGCCTATATCGGGACCTCGGCGACGCCGGACCTTGCGGTCCAGGTCACCGGGACGCAGCCGCCCACCGAACAGGACCGCGACCGGCATCCGGCCGACCATTGCGCGATCTGCGCCGTCGTCTCGCTCGCGAGCAGCGTGCTGTTCACGGCACCGCCGGTCCTGCTGCTCCCCGAAGCCGTCGAGCTCCTGTTTCGCACCACCAGCGCCGAATTCCTCCATCTGAAATCGGCGCCCGCGGCCTTCCATTCCCGCGCACCGCCGCTGTCCTGACGTCCAACTGATTGCTGCACGCCCTGAGCTGACTGACGAGTGTCGCGTCGCATACGCGACCCGTTGCAGCGGGGCACATCGGAATCGATCCGTCATGTCGACGGACCTGGATCGGGACAATGACACTTCAGAAGAAACGAGCACTCCACATCGGGAGCGTGAGCTGGCTATTGCTTGGCGCAATGCATGGCGGCGCGCTGGCCGACGACACGCCGACGCAACTCCCTGACGTCACGGTGACGGCGCCAAGCCCGATCCAGCGGCATCGGATCGTGCCAACACGCACGCCGACCCGCGCGGTCCGGGCCGCTCCGAGCCGCAACAGCGAACGCGCCGCAGCGGTGCAACCGGCACCCGCGGCACCGGCGCCGCAGCAGGGTGTGCTGCCCGTCGTCACCGACCAATTCGCGACCGTCACCGTGGTGCCCAACGAGGAACTGCGGCGCGCCGGCGGCGCCACGCTCGGCGACCTGCTGTTCTCGAAGCCCGGCATCACCGGCTCGAGCTTCGCGCCCGGCGCATCGAGCCGGCCGATCATCCGCGGCCTCGACGTCAACCGCGTCGGCATCGTCGAGAACGGTCTCGGCGGCGGCGGCGTATCCGATCTCGGCGAAGATCATTTCGTGCCGATCGATCCGTTCTCGACCAATCAGATCGAGGTGGTGCGGGGGCCCGCTGCGCTGCGCTACGGCTCGACCTCGATCGGCGGCGTGGTCAGCGCCACCAACAACCGCATTCCCGACGCGATGCCGACCTGCGCGGCAACGCCGTTCCAGAGCTATGGGCTGCCAGTAAAGGCACCGCTGGCCGATGCCGGCGGTCCCGGTTGCCTCAATGTCGAGACCCGCACGTCGGTGAGCTCGGTCAATCGCGGCGTCGAGGGCGGCATGCTGCTCGACGCCGGCGGCAACAATGTCGCCGTTCATGCCGACGTCTATGGCCGCACCACCAGCGACTACAGCATCCCGAGCTATCCCTATCTGTTCGACCAGACCCGATCGGTGAACGGCCGCCAGCCGAACTCCGCGACGCAGTCGGACGGCGCCTCGGTCGGCGCGTCGTATTTCTTCCAGGGCGGCTATATCGGCGCGGCGATCACCCAGAACGACTCGCTGTACCATATCCCCGGCATCGACGGCTCCGATCACCGCACCCGGATCGACGCGCACCAGACCAAGATCGCGGTCAAGGGTGAGTACCGGCCCGACACGGCCGCGATCGACGCCGTGCGGTTCTGGGTCGGCGCGACCGACTACCGCCACAACGAGCTCGGCCTCGCCGATCCGGCCAACCTGTTCAGCGACGGCGTGCGCCAGACCTTCACCAACAAGGAGCAGGAAGCCCGCCTCGAGGTGCAGATGATGCCGTTCAACGCGCGGTTCGCCACCGTGACCACGGCATTCGGCCTGCAAGCCGGGCACCAGGAGCTGACCGCGCCGAGCCCGGACGATCCCGGCGCGCTGTTCAACGGCCTGTGGAGCCCGAACAACAACAACCGCGTCGCGGGTTACGTGTTCAACGAGTTCAAGTTCACGGACCAGACCAAGGCGCAGGTCGCCGGCCGCATCGAGCATATCGAACTACACGGCGCGACGCCAGATTTCCCGGCCGACTTCCTGCCCGATGGCGCGGCGCAAAGCTCGATCACACGCAACCCGTCCTACACGCCGGTCAGCGGCAGCATCGGGCTGATCCAGAACTTGCCCGGCGATCTCGTCGGCAGCGTCACCGCGCAGTATGTCGAGCGCGCGCCGAAGCCCGCCGAGCTGTTCTCACGCGGTGCGCATGATGCGACCGCGACCTTCGACATCGGCAATCCGAACCTGACCATCGAGACCGCGAAATCGGTCGAGATCGGCCTGCGCAAGGCGACTGGCCCGTTCCGGTTCGAGGCCACCGCCTACTACACCCGCTTCAGCAACTTCATCTATCGTCGCCTGACCGGGGTGATGTGCGGCGAGGACTTCGACTCCTGCGGCAATGGCGATCCCAACAACGAGGGACGTCAGGCGGTCTATTCGCAGCGTGATGCGATCTTCCGTGGCGCCGAATTCCAGAGCCAGTTCGATATCGGCGCGTTCAATGGCGGCATCTGGGGCATCGAGAACCAGTTCGACGTGGTGCGCGCCACCTTCACCGACGGCAGCAACGTGCCGCGAATTCCGCCGGTGCGGCTCGGCGGCGGCGTCTACTGGCGCGACAGCAACTGGTTCACCCGGGTCAACCTGGTGCACGCTTTCGCGCAGAGCAACATCGCCGACATCGGCGAGACCCCGACCGCAGGCTACAATCTCCTCAACGCGGAGATCACCTACAACACCAAGCTCAGTCAGTCTTGGATCGGCGCGCGCGAGATGACGCTTGGCCTAGTCGGCAACAATCTGCTCAACCAGAACATCCGCAGCTCCGTCTCCTACACCAAAGACGAGGTACTGATGCCGGGCCTCGGCGTACGGGCCTTTGCGAACTTGAAGTTCTGAGACGACCCTATCCCTCTGCCGCATGCGGCAGAGGGATCACAATCCAACGTCCGGCTTCAATGCCCGACGACGACTTCGCTGATCTGAATCACCGGTTGCAAATCGGTGTAATTCGGGATGTCGCCCATGATCTCCTGGGCGTGCTTGCCCATGGCGGCCCCGAAGGCTTCGACCGAGTCGCAGAAGATGTGGCACATGCCGACATAGGTGGCGGGCGTTCCAGGGGCGCCGCCGGCGAGCCCCTTGTCGACGGTGTAGTATTTGCAGGCGTCGCCCAGCCGCGCCTTCACCAGCGGCATGTGCTTGTCGCGATAATAGTCGTGATCAAAGCGTGCGCCGGGGTTGTTCGGATACATCACACTGACCTTGATCATGGCGCGCACTCTCCCTGTTGATATGACATGCGCCGGTCTTGTCCCGGCGCTTGCCTCAACTGTGCTTCAGTTTCCAAGAGCGCGCAACCGTTCCGGCAGCGCTCGCGGGAATGTCAGATCGCCTTGCTCCAGTCCGGCTGGATCGGCCCGGACACGCCCTCGGATGCGCCGTCGACCAGTTCCATGACAAGCAGGCGACTGTAGTCGACAGGTCCGGGCATCGTCATCCGTCCCTTCGGGACCGGCTTGAAGCCAACGCGAGAATAGTACGGCTCGTCGCCGACCAGCACGATGATCCGATGGCCCTTGGCGCGGGCATCATTGATCGCGCGCTCGAGCAGCGCACGGCCGACGCCGCGGCTGCGGAACGGCGGCTCGACGGTCAACGGCCCGAGCATCAAAGCCGGCGTCTCGCCGATGCACACCGGCAGCTGCCGCACCGAACCGACCAGCAGCGTGCCGATCCGCGCCGTGAAGGAGACATCGAGCAGATGATCGACATGCTCGCGCAGCCGGTAGGCACTGAGCGCGAAGCGGCCGGGCCCGAAGGTACGCTCGTGCAGGCGTTCGATCGCCTGGGCGTCTCTCGGGGTCTCGGGCAGGATGGTCAGGGTCAGTTCGGTCATCGTGGGGCGGGGGATAGCATCTGGCGCGGGCGCGGTCCATCACCGCCATGTGGCGGTCGGCGGCTTGCCGTCGAGCACCTCCGATATCCGCAGCCGCGTCCCGGGAGTGGTGTCATGGGGCAACTCAGCCGGATCGAAGAAGCCGCACGCCACGATCTCGCGATTCGGCTCCGGCAACCGGTCCTGCCGGTAGTTCCTGACGACATAAACAGCGACATGATCGCGCGGCGAGACGTGGCTGTTGTAGAAGATGCCATGCAGCGCCGGCGTGCCAACGAGCTCGATCCGCCCCTCCTCCTCGAGCTCGCGCCGCAGCGCTTCGATGAAACTTTCGCCAACCTCGACCCCGCCGCCGGGCAGATACCAGCCCTGGACGTAGCTGTGCTTGACCAGGAACACCTTGTTGTCGGCGTCGAGCACGACGGCGCGGACCCCGAGCGTCATGCTGCGGACCAGCCGCCAGTAGAAATGAAACACCCACCTGATCTGCGGCTCGCAGCGCTTGCGTAGATCGTCAAGGATCGTCACTGAGTCCTCGCCATCCGGTGTTTGATCCTTGCTTTGATCCTTGCGCACCCGCGCAGCTCTTGCCAATACAGGGCAGGACGTTCGGGATAGCACGACATGACCGATTGCCGGCCAGTTTTCACGGACAATCCTTAAGGGAATCGCATGATGGCGGCAGCATTCCGGCTCGCGCATCTGTCGGATCCGCATCTGCCGCCGCTGCCGGCGGCGCGGCTGCGCGATCTCGCCGGCAAACGTGCGCTGGGTTATCTGAACTGGACGCGCAACCGTCACAAATATCACCGCCGCGACGTGCTCGACGCGCTGGTATCGGACATGCAGGCGCAGCAGCCGGACCATATCGCCGTCACCGGCGACCTCGTCAACCTGGCGCTCGACGCCGAGTTCAATCCGGCCCGGCAATGGCTGGAGGGCGTCGGCGCGCCCGCCGATGTGACCGTGGTTCCCGGCAATCACGACGCCTATGTGCGCGCGACCCGGCACCGCTTCGTCGGCATGTTCGGCGACTATCTGCGCGGCGACGCCGACGGCGCCACGCATTTTCCGTTCGTGCGTCGGCGTGGCCCGGTGGCGCTGATCGGCGTCTCCTCGGCGGTGCCGACGCCGCCGCTGATGGCCACCGGCTGGCTCGGCCGTGCCCAGCTCGATGCGCTGGATGCGATCCTCGCGCAGCTGTCGCGGGAGGATGCTTTCCGTGTCCTGCTGGTGCATCACCCGCTGCACTCCGACGGCCGCGCCAAGCGGCTGACCGATTCGCACCAGTTGCTGGCGCTGCTGAAGCGGCACGGCGTCGAGCTGGTGCTGCATGGCCATGACCACATCCATTCGACGATGTGGTTCGACGGCCCGGAGCGGAAGATTCCCGCGATCGGCGTGCCGTCGGCATCGGCGCTGGCGCGCAAGCACTATCCGGCGGCGGCCTACAATCTGTTCTCGATCGAGCGGGACGGCAATACCTGGCGCTGCGAGCAGACCGTGCGCGGCCTCGGCGATCACGACGGCATTCGCGAGCTCAAGCAGGTGCGGCTGTCCTAATCGCCTCCGCCGCCGCCACCACAACCACCGCCGCAGCCGCCTCCGCCGTCGCCACCGCCTCCACCATCACCGCCGCCCCCACCATCGCCACCGTGACCACCGCCGTCGCCACCATGGCCGCCGGCATCCCCGCCGTGGCTACCGTCGCTGCCGGCATCGCCAAAACCCGCCGACGAGCCGTCGATCGATGAATCCGAGAAATCACCGCCGCAATACGGACTGCTGCCGCCAATGCCGCTGCGGCGCAGCGCCTCGCAATCGGTGTGATAGATGAAGCCGCCCGCGATGTTCAGCTTGGCGTCGAGCGCGAACAGCAGCGGCAGCCGCGTCGGCCTGACCGGATCGATGTTCTCGTATTTGCAGCAGTACCACCAGACCCGCCGCAAGCCCTCATTGCTCTGCCGTCGCTCCTTCACCAGCACGACCGCGGGCGTGTGATGCAGGAAGCCGCCGAAGGCGCGGCGGCAGAACGCATCGTATTCGCGGGTGTAGAGAATGAACTCGTGCCAGAGGTCGTCGGCGGCCTGCGACGGCATCGCAACGTAGCGCTTGCCGCTCATCAGATAGGCGAGGAAGAACTGCCGCAGGCCGCGCGAGACCAGCGCGCTGTCCTTGCGGGTGAAGCCGGGATGGCGCTTCTCGAGCCGGGCCAGCAGGCCGCGCGGGAGAGCGAAGGTGCGGATGTATTCGGCGCGCCGCAGCGCCTGCCATTTGCCGAACAGCACGGCACTCCCGACCACCGCGGCCGTCGCCAGGATGCCGAAGAACGCCGAGGCGGGCGTTATGACCACGATGCCCCCGGCCGGTATCTGAGCATGATCTTCTCGGAAAACCGCTTCGCACTTTTCCGGATCATGCTTCAGAAATTCTGCCAACTCGTGAGCAGCGCGAGGCCGAACAGCGCCAGCGCGCCGACGACGAAGCCGAACACGAACATGCCGATCCCGCCGCGGCGCTTCGGCACGACCGCGGGTGCGGGCGGCGGCGCCGCCGGCGCTTCGGCGACCGGAAGCGGCGTCGCCACCATCGCGTGCTCGCGCTCGATCATGCGGCGTGCGACATAGTCGGTGACGGCGTCGACGATGACCGGCACGTCGTGCGATTCGGCGAGCACGAGACGGCCGAACCTGGTGTCCTGCACGAAGCGGTAGATGCGCTTGTCGCGCCCCATCAGCACATGGGCGACGACGTCGATCCACAGCCGCGGGGTCTCGCCCTGGCTGATGCCGCGGTCGAACAGGTCGACCTTGTCGGGCACCTGCGCGAACAGGGGATCGAGCGCCTCGTTGAGGATCTCGAGCCGCGCCACCTCGGCATCGCGCAACTCGACCACCACGCCGGTGCGGTCGGCGGCCTCGATCCGGGCCCGCCGCAGCGCCTCACGCAGCGTCGGCCGCATATCGCGCGCCTCGCTGCCGGTATTCTGCGGATCGGACATGCCTTGCGGTCTCGCACTGACGGGTTTCCGGGACGTTAACCTATCAGCAACCATGACGCCCGCAAAGGGCGTTGGTTCCCAAGCACTTAGGCCGCCACTTATCCCCAGATCAAATGCCCCGGGCCGGGTCCCGGAAACGGTCGACCCCACCCGGATGAACCGGATGGGGCCGCCGTCCTTGGACGTCTTCTTAGCTCTGATGATTTTGGCGGTTACGCCGAAACCCGCGACGGCTCCTCAACGATGGAGAAGCGCACGCCGGCCTTGTGGCGGCTCTCCTCGGAGACTTCCTTCCAGCACTCTTCGGCTTCCTTGCGGGTCTTGAACGGACCGCGGACCTGAGCCGAGCCTTCGACGAGCTTGTGGAAGTTCATCGAGCCGAACTCGCCGCCGATCACCCAGAAATTGCTGCCCTTGCTCATCGTCAGTCTCCTCTAAAATTCGGGCCGCCTCTGCTCGGCCGCCTGAAACCTGATCCTCGCCGCCTGTTCGCCGGAGCGACATTCTTAACAGAGCATCGCGAAGCGCGTGTCAGGAGATAAACGCGAAAAGGCGAAGTTCGTATAGATAGCTTGTTTCTTATTGGTGATGTCATGTAACATCTGAACTTGTAATAAATGTCGATTTGTAAATTTTGTCACAAAATAGGTTAGGAAGACTGCCATGCCCGGCGAGTCCGGAAAGAAGCTGTTCGTCGGGCCGCGGTTCCGGCGGATCCGCCAGCAATTGGGGCTGTCGCAGACCCAGATCGCCGAGGGGCTCGGCATCTCGCCCTCCTACATCAACCTGATCGAGCGCAACCAGCGCCCGGTGACGGCGCAGATCCTGCTGCGGCTGGCCGAGACCTACGACCTCGACCTGCGCGACCTCGCCACTGCCGACGAGGACCGCTTTTTCGCGGAACTTAACGAGATCTTCTCCGATCCACTGTTCCGCCAGATCGACCTGCCGAAGCAGGAGCTGCGCGACCTCGCCGAGCTCTGCCCGGGCGTGACCCATGCGCTGCAACGGCTCTATGCCGCATACACCGAGGCGCGCCGCGGCGAGACGCTGGTGGCGGCGCAGATGGCCGACCGCCGCGAGGGCTCGCAATTCGACGCCAACCCGATCGAGCGGGTGCGTGACCTGATCGAGGCCAACCGCAACTATTTTCCGGAGCTCGAGACCGCGGCGGAAAATCTGCGCGACGAGCTCAACGTGCCGACCGAGGGCCTGTTCACGGCGCTCGCCGCGCGTTTGCGCGAAAAGCATTCGATCGTCTGCCGCGTGATGCCGGTCGACGTGATGCGCGAGACGCTGCGCCGTTTCGACCGGCACCGCCGGCAGCTCCTGATCTCCGAACTGGTCGACAGCTCCGGCCGCAACTTCCAGCTCGCGCTACAGATCGGCTTCGTCGAATGCGGCGCCGCGATCGATGTCATCGTCAGCCGCGCCGGCGCGCTCGACGACACCGCGCGCCGGCTCTACCGCATCACGCTCGCCAACTACTTCGCGGCCGCCGCGATGATGCCCTATCCGACATTTCATTCCGCGGCCGAAGCGCTCAGCTATGACGTCCACGTGCTGGCGCAGCGCTTCAACGCCGGCTTCGAGCAGGTCTGCCACCGCCTCACCACGCTGCAACGGCCGAACGCGCGCGGCGTGCCGTTCTTCCTGCTGCGCGTCGACACCGCCGGCAACGTGTCGAAACGGTTCTCCTCGGGCACCTTCCCGTTCTCCAAGTTCGGCGGCACCTGTCCGCTCTGGAACGTGCATTCGACCTTCGACATGCCCGACCGCCTGCTTAGCCAGGTGATCGAGCTGTCCGATGGCACACGCTACTTCTCGATCGCGCAGACCGTGCGGCGGCCGGTGGCGCCCTACCCGCAGCCGCAGCCGCGCTTTGCGATCGGACTCGGCTGCGAGATCCGTCATGCGGCAAAGCTCGTCTATGCGACCGGCATCGACCTGGAAAAGACCGAGGGCACCCCGATCGGCGTCAACTGCCGACTCTGCGAGCGCGAGAATTGCAGCCAGCGCGCGGAGCCGCCGATCACGCGCACCTTGATCCTGGACGAGACCACGCGTCGGATGTCGTCGTTCGCATTCTCGAATGCGCGGAAATTGTAGGCTCGTCTCAATTCTCTCCTGGAGGAGAAGGGCTATGCGTCAATCGACCGCGGCAAAGGCCTTCCACCAGCCGTCCTTGCTGATCGTCCCCTCGACCACCTTGCAGCCATCGGGCGCGACGAACAGCGTGCACAGGCCGCAGGAGTAGATGCCGTTCGGCGCGTCCTGATATTCGGCCTGCGGCTTTGTCATCTTGTCGGAAGCTGCCGCGGTTCGCAGCAGAAGTGCGGCGGGAAGTCCTGCGATCGCGACACCGATGAAGGCGCGCCGCGAACGTCCGGCTTGTTGTTTGGCCATTGGAGTTGTGTCTCCATTTGCGAGCGGCTGTCATCCTACCGATCATTGCGAGCGATGCGAAGCAGTCCGTCCGGTAGCCGCCAAGTTCGGTGTCATCACCCGCGAAAGCCTTGCGGGTGATGACACCGAAGGAGCTGTGTGGCCATAGCGCCAGCTACTCGCCGTCGTCCCTGCGCAGGCAGAGACCATACTCTTCACGAAGAGGCTTGCGTCATCGGCAAATCAACGCTGGGGGGCCGCGCCCGGCAGGCCAAACGGCGCGGCGATCGCGCGGGCCCATCGCGGCCGCCAAGCCAGGGTGAGCGTAACGGCGATCGCCGCAACGCTGATCGTGGTCGCCCACAGCACAGTGCCGAAACCTGCGCCATCGCGCAGCAGCGCGAGAGCAAGGCCGAGTGCCAGCAGCCCGTAACCGCCGACGCGAAGCCGCCAGACCTGCCGCCGTGATGGCGCACCCTGACCGATCGCCCGCCCCCAATGCCGCGGCTGAGCGAGCGCCAACGCGGCAAAGCCGCAATAGGCGGCCGCAAGCAACGCGACGAGCAACATCGCCTCACGCATGCTCCGCCGTCCCTTCCACTGCAAGCGGTGTCAGGCGCGCCGCCGCGCGTAGCCGCCATGCCGTAACAGCGGCGATTGCTGCGCAGAGTAGCAGGAGGATGTCCATTCCTGCGACAGGCCAGAGATAAGGTTGCGTCAGGCTACGGAGCAGATGATCGCCGGTGGTGACGGCATTGAGCGTCACAGCGACGATGGCGAGAACACCGATCGCACCGGCCTGCTCGCGCCAGGCCCGCACGCCGGGCCGCACTCCGGCGTGCACAAAGGTAGCGAGCCAGGCCAAATAGAACACCCAGACCTCGAGCGCGGCCTTGTCTGCCAGATTGGCCGGCAACGCCCGATTGGCAACGAAGAAAGCCAGGGTCGCGGCGATGATGCCGCTCGTGCCGCCGACCGCGAGCGCCTCAACGACGCGAACGCCGTGCAGCCCGAGACTCACATGCCGCTTGCGCCGGGATTCCAGCCAGAACAGAAATCCGGTCAGGATCAGTACGCAGCCGGCAATGCCCAGCACAAAGTAAATCCAGCGGAGCGCCCAATTCTGGAACTGGATGACGTGGAGCCCGAACAGGAAGCGAAAGCTCGTCATGACCGGCGCCAGTTCGGAACGCTGGAACAGCAGCCTTCCAGTGGCACCGTCGAAGAACGCGGTACTTGCCGCGCTGGTGATGCGATCGGCATTGGAAACGTTGAGCTGGACATAGGCCGCGGCGTCGCCGGGATTGAAGACCGTCAGCGACGCCAGTTCGCTACTAGGCCACAGCCGGCGCACCTGCTCGGCCATGGCATCGAGCGATGCCAGTTCGCCGGGCCTGTTGGCCTTCGGCCGCGCGAACGAACTGAAGGCCTCCTGGTTGAACGTGCGCAGATTGGTCACGCCATACGCCGAAACCCAGCCGCTCATGAAATACAGATTGTAGAAAATGACGAGGCCAGACAGCGTGATGACGAAATGAAAGGGCAGTCCGAGCACCCCGGCTATATTGTGCAAATCGAGGATCGCGCGTCGTGGCTTTCGTTCCGGCCGAAAGGTGAAGAAGTCTGCAAAAATTCGGCGATGGATGATGACGCCGGACACGCACAGCGCCAACATCGCCATGCTGGCGGCGCCGACCAGCCACAGGCCGAGATTCATGAAGCGCAAATGTAGATGGTAGTGGAACGGATACAAGAATCCGCTCGCCGCCAGTGTCCCGGGATCCCCAAGCTCATGCCCGTCTGCGGGATCATGGTAGTGCGACTGGATTCCCCGCGCGCCAAACCAGGCGGTGCGCGCCACCGGCAGGCGATCGTTGGGGAGGAACACGTTCCAAGTCGCAGCCCGGTCGGCCACGGCATCGCGATAGGTCGAACGCTGGGCGTCGAGCGACAGCGTGCCGGACGGCATTGCGAGCCGGGTCGACGGCGCCATCCAGCGGTCGATCTCCTTGTCGAATACCGACAGCGTGCCCATCCAGAAGATCGCGAACAACAGCCCGCCAACCACCACGCCCGCCCACGTGTGCAGCCAGTTCATCGATTGCCGGAAGGTCGGCTCCATCCTATCCACCGTGACGATGCAGCAGTGCGACCAGCGCGAAGGCCACGGCCGCCAACCCGGAAAGTCCGAGCACGAGCCGCGACAGTTTCTGCACCGAGAAACCCCAGAGCAGCAGCGCCAGATAGATCAGGAAGCCGAGCATCGAGGCCAGCACCACGGCCTCGCTGCGCGCCAGGCCAGTCGACAACGGCAGCCCCACCGCAAGCAGCGCGACGATGACGGACGTGGCGCCGTAGCCGCCGACCACGACAGTGATGACGCGCAACGATGTCTGCAACCTGCCCCGGCTCATGTCCCGTCAGAAGTTGAAGGTGGTGGAGACGAGGTAGGTACGCGGCGCGCCGAGCGTGATCACGCCGCTATAAGCGGAAGCCCAGTAGGCTTTGTTGAACAGGTTCTCGATATTGGCGCGGACCACGATCGGCTTGCCGTTCCAGGGCGAGATGAACGTATAGCGTGCGCCGAGATCGACCCGCGTCCATTCCGGCAGCGTGACGAGATTGGCTACGTCGACATATTGCGACGACGTGTAGATCGCCCGCCCGGTCAGCGTCAGGTCGTGCAGGAACGGGGTGTCCCACTCGGCGCCGATATTGGCGTTGAAGCCGGGCACGCCGACCGCCTTCTTGCCGTCGTTGATGCCGCCGGCGGTCTTCTCCTGCACGCCGTCGATCATGGCTACGCCGCCGAGCAAGCGGAACGATGGCGTGAGTTCGCCGAACACGTTGAGCTCGACACCGCGGTTGCGCTGGCGGCCGTTGAGTTGCTGCGTCGCCAGCAAGCCGGAGCCGACAGTGATGATGCTCGGCTGCGAAATATCGAAGTAACCCATCGTTGCGGTGATCCGGCCCATATCGACCTTGACACCGCCCTCGGCCTGCGTGGTCTGGGCCGGCGGAAACACCGTTCCGGCATTGGCGAAGGTGCCGCCTACGACGACCGGCGTCTGAAGCCCTTCGATGTAGTTGGCATACAGCGAGACGTTCTCGACCGGCTTCACCACCAGCGCGTAGGCCGGGGTCCAGACCGAGGTGTCGGTCTCTGGCCGGCTCAGCGTCGGCGTCAGATAGTTCGTGACCTCGCTGCCGGCGGTCTGGCGACGTACGCCGACCGTGAGCTGGACGCGCTTGTCGAGGATCGACATGGTGTCGGACACGCCGACGCTCCACAGGTCGACGCCGGTCAACTGGTTGGCTGCGAGCGTCGTGAAGTTCGGCAGCGGGATATTGGTCGGTTCGGTGTACAGATTCCAGAAGATCTGACTACCGGGAATCCGGACTCGCTGCGTGTAGGTGCGGTCATTGATCGCGTAGTTGAGGTTGACCGCGTGATTGACCGGCCCGGTATCCACCGTGGCGCGGACGCCGGCTTCGCCCGCCAGCGTCTCGAAGGTCTCCTTTCCGGTGAACGGCGTCGACCGCAGGCCACCGAGCTGGAAGGCGCCGGGAGGCGAGGCCAGCGCGCCGGGCACGGCGTTGCTGAGGATCGGCGACGGATAGGCATAGTTGATGTTGCTGTCGTGATAGCCGAACGCCGCATAGGCGGTCACCTGGTCGGTGACGTCGACCTCACCGCGAACCGTCGAGAAGAAATCGGTCGGCGCATAATACGTCCACGGTACCTGGAAATTGCTACCCGGCTTGGGCGGTGGCGGAATGATGCTGGAGCCGACGGTGAAGAAACGCAGCGGTGGGTTGAGATTGTCGGCCTGGTAGCCGATATCGACGGCCAGGCGCGCGCGCTCGCCGCGATAGTCGATGCCGATCACAGCGTTACCGAACTCGTCGGTCTGGCGATTCCACGGCGTGTTGCCGTTCGAATAGGTGCTGTTCAGCCGAACACCCCACTCCTTGTTCTCGCCGTAGCGCCTGCTGACGTCGATGGCCTCGCCGAACTGCGACTTCGAGGCATAGGTCGTGGTGAGCTGGGTGATATCGACGTCGGGCGCGTGCTTCGTGACCAGATTGACGCTGCCACCGACCGCCCCGCCGCTCGATACGCCGGTACCGCCGGTAGTCATGCCGTTGAGCAGCGCGCTTGGGCCCTTGAGGACTTCGACGCGCTCGACGAAATTGGCACCGGTCGAATAATATGGCGCGATTCCGTACAGGCCGTTCAGTCCGTAGTCACCGCTGTCGTAGTAGAAGCCGCGGATGAACAGGCTGTCGGCGCCGCCGCCGGCTGCCTGGATCACCCGCACCGACGGGTCGTTGATCAGCACGTCGCGGATCGTGCGCGCCTGCTGGTTCTGGATCAGCTCGGCGGTGTAGCTCGTCTGGTTGAACGGCGTGTCCATCACGCTGCGATTCCCAAGCAGCCCAAGGCCTGCGCCGCTCGCGACCTGGCCGCCGGCGTACGGCGACGGCGGCGCGCCAAGCGTTGCGGTCGGTGGCGTCAGATAACGAACCGGCGCCGTCTGCCGTAGCGGCGCAGCCGCCTGCTGCCGGCGCACCGGCGCGCGCGCCGTCACACGCCGGGTCGGCGCGGCGCGGCGCACGGTCGGGGCTTTCGGCTGATCAACCGTGACGGGAGGGAGCGTTTGCGATTGCGCATGCGCCGGCTCGAATGCGCTGATTGAAACCATGGCACAGCTCGCCGCACTCAGGCTTGCCGCCCGACCAAACGTCTTGAAAAAATTCACTTGCCCCATCCCCGTCACGCCGACTGCGTCAGCAACGGTGATGATCTAGCGTAACGAAAATTGTGGGGTCTCGATTCGAAACCTAGAACCTCTCCACATCAGCGCTTGCGCGACGAAGTGTTGCGCATCAAGCACGCGACAGTGCGTCTCTCGGCATGCTTTGCAAGCGCGCGTCGACACGACGACACCCCTGTTTTGAATTAGACAAAATCTAAAGCAACCGGAACTGCGACGCTGATCAGGCGTTATCTGCCGCGGGGCGATTCCCTGATGATTTGAGTGGCATTCCGAGCAATGAAGAACTTTTCCAATGCAGCGTTTGCGCCCGAGGTGATCGAGTTGATGACACAGGCGCTGGAGTCTTCGGTTGCGACGCTGCCCGAGCCGGTCAGCAGTTCGCATATCAAGACGATCGCGGAATCGATCCTGCGCACGGCGAAGGACGGCGAGCGCGAGATCGATGCGCTGCAGCGTATCGCATTGCTGGAGCTCGCGCTGGCACCGCGCGACTGAAGCCGCTCAGGGCTTCTTCAGGTTGAGCGAGAAGCGCAGGTTGAGCGGCTGCAATATCTCCGGCGGCGGCGCCTCGCCGACATTGCCGCGTTTCAGGATGGTCCGCAGATCCTCGGTCGCGCCGGCATCACTGAGCGCGGCAAACGTGACGCGCTCGACGGTGCCGTCCGGGTTGAGCCAGGCGCGCACCACGAGCGTCGGCGGCGGCCCGTTCTCCTTGCCCGAATGCTCGATGACCCAGTTGCGGAAGCGATTGGCAACCGTCTCGTCGGCCGCGATCCATTCCTCGAACCGGTACTTCACCAGCTTGGCGAACTGCGCCCAGGACGGCGGCGCCTGTTCAGGATTGCGAAAGTCGGTGTTCTGGGCATGGCCCGGCGCTGGGGAGAGGATCAGCAGGCCGAACGAGAGCACGAGCGTGCCCCGCAAGATGAGCATGGTTCTGGACAAGGGTTGACCGCAGGCAGCAGCTGACAGGACGACGCGCGAACATCGATCCGCGAGCAACTAGTCGCTCATTGTTGCAGGCATGTGACGCGCGCCGAGATGCTGGCGGCGCGATGCGCCCGTGACGCGGTGCCGCTCATCTGCGGCCGGTCGTCTTCCTGGATGCGGACGCCTTGGGTCTCGAGAAACGACTTGGCGTGCGCGGCATCGACCGCCAGCACGCGATCGATCGTGGTCCGGCGGCTCACCACGCCCTCGACCAGGCCGCGGGAATCCAGCACCGGCGCACCGCTGGTACCGAATGTGACATTCGAGCGCAGCACGAGATGCTGGGGATCGCGCTGAGTGCCATCGACGAACGCATTGCCGAGCGCACCGCCATGCGCAAGCATCGGCTTCAGCCGGTCATAGGCCTCGGCGAACACCATGTCGTTGGCTGCCGACACAGTCGCGCGCGGGAATACCGCTGCAAGGCCGAGCGTTCGCGGAACCTTGATCAATGCAATGTCGGTCGCGGCCAGCGCCACCAGGCGCGCAGTGACGGAGCGACCTTCCTTGCTGACGACAATGCGGACGCAGTCCGCGACGGCATGGCGCGCGGTCAGCATGTGGCCGAGATCGTCGACAAAGAACGCAGTGCCGTCGAGCCGCTGGCTGACCGTCGGCGGCCCGGTGACGTCGCGCGCCAGCGGCTTCACCGGTTCGATCTGCCGCGCCGGCTGAAACAGCGCGAATGGCACCTGCGCCGCCGCCTCGTGTGGGGCAACGCCATCGAGCACACAACCGATCGCAAGACTGCAGGCCAGCCCGATCATACGGACAGGCAAACCCGCGCGCACCGCCGCTGCCGCGCAGCCAAAAACCGAGTGATGCACCTTCAGAGCCCAACCCCAAGCCATGCCGCCGCGCAAATCGCCGCCAGCAACGTCTGTACATACACCGCACTCTCTACTTCATTTCGCGCGTCGAAGCTGGTTTCCGATCGACGTCTTGCGCGAGATTTGGAACCACCAGGCTCCAGCAACGTGCTCTCTAGGTCGTTGTTCTGGCTACGAAATAAGCCCATCGCGGCAATGTCATCGCATGCCGGCTTCTGCACTTCGTTATTTTATGATATCAAAAAATATCAGCAATTATGCTGGATGCATCAGGGGTTTGCTCCCATGACCATGCAAGATCATTCCAGTCCGGGCCTTTCCACGATCAAGGTCAGGGTCGACGACCGCCCGGCCAGGCTCGTCGGCAGCGGCTATGTCGCGCTTCTGATCGCGCTCGTGCTTCTCGTGCTCACCTGCTGGATCACCTATGGCGCTTTCTCCCGCGATGGCCATGGCGATCTCCAGGTCTCGAGTTGGTCGTTGCTCGGCGCGCTGCTGTGTCTCGTCGGCGCCATCCTGTCCGGCTGGTCGATCTATTCGTTGCAGCCGAACGAAAGCGCAGTGCTGACACTGTTCGGCGCCTATGTCGGCACAGATTCCGCGCCAGGCCTGCGCGCCACCGTGCCGTTCTTCAAGATCGCGAGGGTGTCGCAGCGAGTGCGCTACCATGAGTGCGGCAAGCTGAAGGTCAACGACCTGATCGGCAATCCGATCGAGATCGGCGCCGTGGTGGTCTGGCGGGTCGAGAACAGCGCCAAGGCGATCTTCCAGATCGACGACTATGCCGACTTCGTCGGCGCGCAGACCGAATCGGCGCTGCGCCATATCGCCGGCCGCCATCCCTATGATTTCGACGAGGCGGTTACGCATGCCGGTCCCGAGGAAGTCGTGAGCCACGACCAGGTCGCCGCGCGCACGCTGTCGCTGCGCGAGAGCGGCGATCAGGTCACCAACGAACTCGTCGTCGAGCTCAAGGAGCGGCTTGCGGTGGCCGGCGTGACCATCGACGAGGCCTGGATCAACCACCTCGCCTACGCACCGGAGATTGCCCCGGTGATGCTGCGCCGCCAGCAGGCGAGCGCGGTCATCGCCGCGCGCAAGCTCGTCGTTGCCGGCGCGGTCGACATCGTCAGGGAAGCGCTCGAGAAGCTGAAGGAGCAGACCGACATCGACCTCGATCCCGAACGCAAGGCGGCGATGGTGTCGAACCTGCTGGTCGTGCTGGTCTCCGACAAGGACGCCACCCCGGTCGTCAACACCGGAACGCTGTATGCCTAAGCGCGGGCGCCCGAAGGGGCCGGACAAGGAGCCGATCCTGCTGCGGCTCGGCAGCCCGCTGCTGGATATACTCGATCGCCTGGCCGCCGCGGAATTCCGCTCGCGCCAGGGCCAGATCGAGAAGCTGCTGCACGAGGCGCTGGTCCGGCGCGGTGCCTGGCCGCCGAAGGCCGACTCGGGAGAGGAATCGGGGGACGACGAGACGGCGAAGCCAAGCTGAGCGAAGCACACGTATGTAATCGGCGCTGTCCGGCTGCCGGAATGCGGATGGGCAATCCCGGCGCGGCTTGCGGACACCCGTATAACGGGTATGATCCGGGCCGTTAAACCAGCCTGCGTTCTTCAAGCATTGCAGCGGAGGTCGGCTTGCTCGACTTGCTCCCGATACCCGAAGGTCGCGAGCAGTTGCACGACCTGCTGTTCAATTTCGACGGGCGGATTTCGCGAGCCGGCTACTGGAGAGCGTGCATCGCCTGGGTGATCCTGCTTCTCCTGCTGTTGTTCGTCATGATCGTGTTGGGAAGCTTGATGCCGTATCTCGCGGTCTGCGTCGCGTTGATCGCGGGCGTCCTGATGTTCAACTCCCAAATCGCGGTGAGCAAGAAGCGTCTGCACGATCGCGACAAGAGCGGCTGGTGGCTGCTGTTGTTCTTTCTCGGCCCTGTGATCCTTGCGGCCATTGCGATGCTTGGAGGTGCGATTGCGAGCGTGTGCGACTTGGCTGCGCTTGCCGTCAGCGTCTGGATGATCGTCGAGCTCGGCTGCCGCCCCGGCACCACCGGTCCGAACCGCTATGGGCCCGATCCCCTCTGATCGCGCCAGCCTCTCCCTTGCTCGGCAAGATTGGCATGGCCGCCTCGGTGCGCCGCACTCGTTGTTTCCGGCCTTCCTGATGACGATCGGAACTGCGTCTTGCAAACAAACGCGATCCGTCTCACTGTCTACGCGTCGCCTGCGATCAGTCAATAATCGAAAGAACAAGCATGAAGCATCGTCCGCTCGGCCGTTCCGGCCTCTCCGTTCCTCCGCTCTGCTTCGGCTGCAACGTGTTCGGCTGGACCGTCGACGAGACGTCGTCGTTTCGCCTGCTCGACAACGTGCTGGACCACGGGCTGACGTTTCTGGATACGGCGGATGTCTATTCGCGCTGGGTACCCGGCCATAGCGGCGGCGAGTCCGAGGTCATCATCGGCAAATGGATGAAGTCGCGCGGCAACCGCGACCGCATCATCCTCGCCACCAAGGTCGGCATGGACATGGGCGGCGGTAATGTCGGACTGAAGCCGGACTACATCGCGCGCGCCGTCGAGGACTCGCTGCGACGGCTACAGACCGAGACCATCGATCTCTACCAGTCCCACAAGGACGACGAGACGACGCCGCAGGAGGACACGCTCGCGGCCTATGACAAACTGATCAAGGCCGGCAAGATCAGGGCGATCGGCGCCTCGAACTTCTCGGCAGAGCGGCTCCAGAGCGCGCTCGATATCGCCAAGGCAAACGGGCTGCCGCGCTACGAGAGCATGCAGCCCGAATACAGCCTGGCGGAACGGTCGAGCTATGAAGGCGCGCTCGAGCGTGTGTGCCGGGAGAACGACGTCGGCGTGATCACGTTCTTCTCGCTGGCCGCCGGATTCTTGACCGGCAAGTATCGCTCGGAAAGCGACTTCGCCAAGAGCCCGCGCGGGTCACGCAGCATTCCGAGATACATGAACCCGCGCGGCATGCGCATCCTCGCCTGTCTCGACGAGGTCGCGGCGGAAAAGCGCGCCGAACCGGCCTCGGTCGCGCTCGCCTGGCTGATGGCAAAGCCCTCCATCACTGCGCCGATCGCCAGCGCGACCAAGCCCGAGCAGGTCGCGACCCTTGTCGCGGCAACCAAGCTCGAGCTGAGCAAGGAACAGGTCGAACGACTGGATGCTGCCAGCGCGCAGTAGGATTTACTGGCCCATTCGTTCCGGCATGGCCGGGCTCATCGACGGTCGGGATGCGATCGCGGACCAGCGTCTTGTCTGCGCCCGGACCTTTCGCAGGCAATCTCGATAAAGCCTCACTGTTGCGCGCAGATTGGGCAATTTTCCGCAATCGTCAGGTGCCTGGGAGCTGCCGGTGAACATCCTTGGAATCAACTCGGTCTATCACGAGTCCGCCGCCGCGCTGCTGGTCGACGGCAGGCTCGTGGCGGCCGTCGAGGAGGAGCGGTTCAACCGCATCAAGCACGGCAAGCCGGCCGAGTTCGACAACCCGCACCAACTCCCCGAACGTGCGATCCGCTTTTGCCTGAAGCACGCCGGGCTCACCGCACGCGCCATCGATCATGTCGGCTTCTCGTTCGATCCCAGGCAGCGCCGCAAGCGGTATCGCGCCGACTGGTGGGACCCGCGACTGGAGGAGACCTTCCGGCTCCGGCTCGGCCAGGTGCCCGGCGCCGTCGACGAACTGCTTGGACGATCGCTGGGACAGCGGCTGCATTTCGTGCCGCATCACATGGCGCACGCCGCCTCCGCCTATTTTCCCTCAGGTTTCGAACGCGCGGCGATCCTGACCATCGACGGGATCGGCGAGACCGCAGGCACCTCGCTGGCGAAGGCCATCGGCACCCGGATCCAGACCATCGAGACCTTCGAGTATCCGCACTCGATCGGCTTCATCTGGGAGGTGTTCAGCGGCTATCTCGGCTTCTCGCATTACGACGCCTCGAAGGTCATGGGCCTCGCCGCCTACGGCGATCCGGACGTGTATCGCGAGCAGTTCCAATCGATCATGCACGCCAACGAGGTGAACTACGGGGTGTCGCCGGATTATCTCGGCAACAGCCCGGAGCGTTATGCCCGAATGGAAGCCGTGTTCGGTCCGGGCCGCTATGAAGACGACGAGATCTTGCCGCGGCATGCCGACATGGCGGCGGCATTGCAGGCCGCGACGGATGCCGCTGTCATCGCCGCGGTGCGCCGCCTCAAGCGCAGGGTGCCGTTCGACAATCTGTGCCTTGCCGGCGGTGTCGCGCTGAATTGCGTGACCAACGAGCTGGTCCGGCGCTGCGGCGAATTCAGCGATGTGTTCATCCCGTCGGCGCCGCACGACGCCGGCACCGCGATCGGCGCCGCCTATGCCGTGCATTGCGTCAAGCAGAAGCGCCCGCCCGAGCGCGGCAACGCGACGCCCTATCTCGGGCCTGGATTCAAGCGGCCAGCCATTCTCGCCGCGGTCAAATCCGCCGGCCTCAAGTCGCGGCGCAGCAAGATGCCAGCGCGCGATGCCGCCGACATGATCGCTAGCGGCAAGATCGTCGCCTGGTTCCAGGGCCGCATGGAGTTCGGGCCACGCGCGCTTGGCAACCGATCGCTGCTCGCCGACCCGAGGCGGCCGGACATGCGCGACATCCTCAATCAGAAGGTCAAACACCGGGAAGATTTCCGGCCGTTTGCGCCGAGCGTGCTGGCTGAGCATGCCGAGGAATGGTTCGAGATCGGCCCGCTGACGGCCAGCCACGAATTCATGCTGTTTGCCTGTCCGGTGCGGCCGGAGCGGCGCGATCAGATCCCCGCGGTGCTGCACCGGGACGGCAGCGCTCGGGTGCAGATCGTCAGCCGCCGATCAAACCCGCGCTTTCACCAGCTGATCTCCTGCTTCTTCGCCGAGACCGGCGTGCCGCTCGTCGTCAACACGTCGTTCAACGACAGCGAACCGATCGTCTGCACGCCCACCGACGCGATCGTCACCTTCCGCAAATCCGGCATCGACGCGCTGTTCATGGACGACGTATTCCTTACGGCGTCGGCGTGAGCCTGCATCCGGACGCGAGCTTCAACCCCGAGGCTTCAACCTCAAGACTTCACCCCCAAGGCCCGCGCTGGCCCGATGATCCGCCCCACGGACTGCGCTGCGGATAGGTCGCGCCGGTGTTGCGCGGCGCGGTCTGGGTGCCGAGCTCGGCGGCGAGCTGCTGGAGCGCGGCGATGCGGTTTGCGGTCGAGGGATGGGTCGAGAACAGATTGTCGACGCCGTGGCCCGATAGCGGGTTGATGATGAACATGTGCGCGGTGGCCGGATTGCGTTCGGCCTCCATGTTGGTCAATTGGTGCGCGGCGTTCTCGATCTTCGCCAGCGCGGACGCCAGCCACATCGGCTGGCCGACGATGCGCGCGCCGAAATTGTCGGCGGCGTACTCGCGGGTGCGGCTGATCGCCATCTGCACCAGCATGGCGCCGAGCGGCGCCAGGATCATCATCGCAATCGAGCCGATGATGCCGGGACCGTTGTTGTTGCGGTTGCCGCCGAAGAACATGCCGAACTGAGCCAGCATCGAGATCGCACCGGCGATCGTCGCCGTGATCGTCATGGTCAGAGTGTCGTGATGCTTGATATGCGCGAGCTCGTGCGCGATCACGCCAGCGAGCTCCTCGCGGCTGAGCTGCTGCATCAGGCCCGTGGTGACGGCGACCGCCGCGTTCTCCGGATTGCGGCCGGTCGCGAACGCATTGGGCTGCGGCTGGTCCATCAGGAACACGCGCGGCATCGGCAGCGCGGCGCGCTGCGCAAGCTCCGCGACCAGATTGTAGAGTTCGGGCGCCGTGCGCGCATCGACCTGATGGGCGCCGTACATCGACAGCACCATGCGATCGGAATTCCAGTAGGCGAACAGATTTGTCGCAGCCGCCACGATGAGGGCGAGCACGGCGCCGGTGCCGCCGCCGATCAAATAGCCGACACCCATGAACAGGGCGGTGAGGCCGGCAAGCAGGAGCGCGGTACGAAAATAATTCATCGTGGTTCCCTGACGGCAGGCGGAATGCTGCCACAACTGACGCCGTTGAGGTAGTGATTTTGCCGCGAGCGTCGCAAGGGCACGCCGTGCGTCGCAGCGACGCGGCGCGGATTAACGATTGGTCATGTGCGGCGATCCGTAGGCCGGATGGAGCGCAGCGACATGCGGGGAGACTGCCCCGCACGTCGCGTCGCTCATGCGGGCTACGAATCCGTCTTCCAGGTCGCGCCTACTCCGCCGGCTCCTGCTGCGCGATCACCGTCTCCTCGTCGCGCAGCGCGACCCGCAGCAGGCGCGCGAGCTCGGCGCGGCTGTAGGGCTTGGCCAGGAACAGGATGCCCTGCTCGAGCTTGCCGTCCTGGTCGATCGCATTCTCGGTGTAGCCCGACGTGAACAGTACCCGCAAACCGGGCCGCCGCTGCTGCGCTTCGGCGGCAAGATCGCGCCCATTCATGGCGCCGGGCATGATGACGTCGGTGAACAGCAGATCGACCGGGGCGCCGCTGTCGAGCACGGCCAGCGCCTCCGCACCGTTGTTGGCCGACAGCGTCGTGTAGCCGAGGCTGTCGATCTGGGCGAGCACATAGGTGCGCACCAGCTTGTCGTCCTCGACGACCAGCACCACTTCCTGCGCGCCGCGGACCTCCGGATGTCGCCGCTCGGGCACTACGACCGGAGCGACTGCCGCCGCGCGCGGCAGATAGAGCATGACCCTGGTGCCGCGGCCGACCTCGCTCTCCAGCACGATATGGCCGTTGGACTGCTTGACGAAACCGTAGACCATGCTGAGCCCGAGGCCGGTGCCCTTGCCGACGTCCTTGGTGGTGAAGAACGGCTCGAACACCTTGGCGAGATCGGACTCGGCGATGCCCTGGCCATTGTCGGCCAGCATGATCGCGACATACTCGCCGGCGGCAAGCCCGTCATGGCCCTGCACGTCGGACGGCTTCAGCTCGGCGGCGCGGGCTTCGATCGTGAGCCGGCCGCCCTTCGGCATCGCGTCGCGCGCGTTGAGCGCGAGGTTGATGATCGCGGTGACGAGCTGGTTGGCATCGACCAACGCGCGCGGCAGATCGGGCACCGGGCGGAATTCGATGTCGACGTGATCGCCGATCGTCGGCCGCAGCAGCTCGATGGTGTCGACCATCAGCGCGTTGACGTCGACGTCGCTCGGCTGCAACGGCTGCTTGCGCGCGAAGGCGAGCAGATGCCGGGTCAGCGAWGCGCCGCGGTCGGCGGCRTCGCGGATCAGGCCGGTGATCTCGGTGAGCTGCCGGTTRTGGGTGACCGCATCCGACAGGATGTCGATGGTGCCGGTGATGACGGTGAGGATRTTGTTGAARTCATGCGCRATGCCGCCGGTGAGCTGGCCGACCGCTTCCATCTTCTGCGCCTGGCGGATCTTGCTYTCATTGACCTCGGCCTCGCGGAACCGCTCCAGCAGGAMYTCSGAGCGCTGGCGCTGCCGCCCCTCCTCGGCRAGCGCGACATGCGCCTCGTGCAGCTGCKCCTCGGTCGGGATCGCGAGGATSCGCGGGATCAGCGGCCASAGCARCACCGCSGTGAAGATCGAGGCGATYGCGGTCARYGCCTTGACCAGRCCCTCGAGGCCGTAGATCGGMACCCACAGCGTGTAGATCGAGAACACATGSGTCAGMCCGCAGGCGAGGATGAAGGCGGCAAACGGCCAGGCCATCCAGCCGAACTGGAAATCGCGCCGCTTGGAGACSAGGATCGCCAGCGCAAACGGGATCGAGAAGTACGAAGCGGCAATGATGGCGTCTGAAATCACGTGGAGCCAGATCAGCTCCGGCTCCCACAACAGGCAGATGCCGTGCGGCGAAAGCGTCGACGAATCCAAGAGACGCTCGAGAAAACTCCATATGGGTCCCTCCGGGCGTGATCGATCCGCCGACACCCCTGCCCGCGAATCACTTGTTGATCATAGCGGCGACGACTCACTCTGCCGAAGCCCAATTGGTCTAACGGCGATGCCCCCGTTGTTGCCCGGTATCGCCCTGGTGTATGCAGGAGGTCTTATCCCCCTATTCAAGCCGGTGATATCGATGCCAGCATCTTCCCCCCGCGTCCCGATCGTGATCGCTGTGTTGGCGGCGGCGCTGGCGCTCTCGACGACCGCCCTGGCGCAGCAGCTACTGCCCAATCCCGCTGCGCCGGCCCCGGCCAGGGCGCGCCCGGCCGCAGTGGCGACGCCGAGGGCGGCGTCCTGCCACAACGGCCAGAGCTTCGATCGCTTCCTCGCCGAGCTGAAGCAGAAGGCGGTGGCCGCCGGCGTCTCACAGGCAACCATCGCGGAGGCCGCGCCCTATTTGGTCTACGACCAGGGCATCGTCAACCGCGACCGCGGCCAGCGCGTGTTCGGGCAGATCTTCACCCAGTTCGCCGGCCGCATGGCCGCAAGCTATCGCATGCAGCAGGGCCAGCAGCACATCCGGACCTATGCGGCCGCGTTCGCACGCGCCGAGAAGGAATATGGCGTGCCGCCGGCGGTGATCGCCGCGTTCTGGGGACTGGAGAGCGATTTCGGTGCCCAGATGGGCAATCTGCCGACGCTGAGGTCGCTGGTGTCGCTGGCCTATGACTGCCGCCGCTCCGAGATGTTCCAGGGCGAGACCATCGCGGCACTGAAGATCATCGAGCGCGGCGATCTCTCGCCCGACGAGATGATCGGCTCCTGGGCCGGCGAGCTCGGCCAGACGCAATTTTTGCCGACGCATTATTTCAACTATGCGGTCGACTATGACGGCGACGGCCATCGCAATCTGCTCGCCAGCGGCCCCGACGTGATCGGCTCGACCGCGAACTACATAGCCAACGGGCTGAAGTGGCGGCGCGGCGAGCCGTGGCTTCAGGAAGTGCGCGTGCCGCAGGCGACGAGTTTTCCGTGGGACCAGGCCGACCTCACGATCAAGCTGCCGCGCTCGAAATGGGTCGCGCTCGGCGTCACCTCGACCGACGGCAAGGCGTTGCCGAACGACGAACTGCCGGCCTCGCTGCTGCTGCCGATGGGCCGGCTGGGTCCGGCGTTCCTCGCCTACCCGAATTTCGCCGCCTATACCGAGTGGAACAACTCGCTGATCTATTCGACCACCGCGGGTTATCTCGCCAGCCGCATCGCGGGCGCGCCGCCGATGCAACGGCCGCACGCCCCGGTCGCGCAACTGCCGTTCAACGAGATCAAGGAGCTGCAATCGCTGCTGGCGCGCGCGGGCTACGATGTCGGCAAGATCGACGGCGTGCTCGGCCAGGCGAGCCGCAGCGCGGTGAAGGCGATGCAGATGAAGTACGGCCTGCCGGCGGATTCCTGGCCGACCGCGGAGCTGCTGGCGCGGATGCGCGGCAGCGGTCGTGCCCAACCGGCCGCGGACGCCGCGGTGCCGGGGATGCGGTAGCCTCGCGGCTCACATTCCGTAGCCCGAATGAAGCGAAGTAAGATCTGGGAGGACAAACAACATGGCTCCCCGGATTGCGCTGCGCTACCGCCGGGCTACGCCCTCTCTTTCCCCGTCACCCTGAGGTGCGAGCGCAGCGAGCTTCGAAGGGTCGACGGCCCGACTGGGGCCGTGCATCCTTCGAGACGCGCTTCGCGCTCCTCAGGATGACGGGAAAAACAAAGAATATTTGACCGACTGTTACCGCGGTCCGCAGTTGTATTCTTCCAACCGCGGCCCCACTTGCAGCATCGCCGTTCGGTCACATCCGGATTTTCATCAGACCCAGGGAGCATCACATGTCCTTTTATGACGCCGTCGTCCCCGCTTATCTTCAGATCCTCAACAGCCTCACCGGCGAATTGACCAAGGCCGAGGCGCATTGCGAGGCCAAGAAAATCGCCCCCGAGGTGCTGCTGGAATCGCGGCTCTATCCGGACATGCTGCCGCTGACCAAGCAGATTCAACTGGTTTGCGATCACGCTTCGAGGGGCTGCGCGCGGCTGACGCACAGCGACGTGCCCTCGACGCCCGACACCGAGAAGAGCTTCGCCGAACTGAAGCAGCGGCTGGCCAAGACGATCGACTA